>Ga0164241_10000005_pt1 | contig 602285 bp, 514 predicted proteins | sample OricomyardsoilBY_FD_108780 | JGI IMG/M metagenome (GOLD analysis project Ga0164241, IMG submission 108780) | Backyard soil microbial communities from Emeryville, California, USA - Original compost - Back yard soil (BY) | ecosystem: Environmental > Terrestrial > Soil > Unclassified | place...
ACCCAATGCCTTGCCCGCTCGACCCGATGCCTTGCTTGCTCAACCCGATGCCTTGCCCGCTCGACCCGATGCCTTGCCCGCTCGACCCGATGCCTTGCTCGCCCGACCCGATGCCTTGCCCGCTCGACCCGATGCCTTGCCCGCCCGACCCCATGCCTTGCTTGCTCAACCCGATGCCTTGCTCGCTCAACCCGATGCCTTGCCCGCTCAACCCGATGCCTTGCTCGCTCAACCCGATGCCTTGCCCGCTCGACAGCGTATCTATTCACTCTACAAGGACTACCCCCCTCACGCGAATTGCGGGGGGTCGATCAGATCCGCGTAACGGCCACAAGGACGGATCTCTCGCAGCAACAGATCTCCCCGGACAGATGCCGTGTGTCCTTCACACGACTCACTGCTTCACCAACCTCTGCACCTGCACACCTTCCTGCGTGCGCACTTCAACCGCATAGATCCCGGAAGGAAGCGATGAGACATCCAAGCCGATCCGTGTCGATGACGCGCGCCAGTCCGCCTGCATCACCAAGCGGCCGCTCATCGCGTGCACTTCTATTTGCGCTTGCTCGCCATGCTCCGCGCGTTCCATTGTGATGCTGCCGTTGGTGGGATTCGGATAGAGTGCAAAGTGGCCCGCATCCAATTCCGTGATACCGTTGGGCAGTTGTTGGGAAAGACACGCGAAGTGTTGTGCACCGTACCAACCGTTCAGGTTGTGCGCTCGGGTCTTCAACGCGGCCACGCTGGCGAGGGCCCCGCCGGAAGCTGCGTTGGCAAAGGGGAAGGCGAGATCGATGCATAGCGTGTCGCCGGGGCCGAGGGTGAAGGGACCGATGGATCCCACCGAGCGCCGATCGCCCGGAGCATTGCCCGCAGCATCATCGGTGAATGCACCGCCGGGATATTGGCAATGCGAAGGATAGCCCGTCTGTGTGAAGGGCTGGCCGTTCAAGGTGCCGTTGATCTGATCCTCATCTGAAGGGCTTTCATCGAAAGGGAATGCACTGTGTGCGGTCATCTTCTGGTTGAGGAAGAGCGCACCCTGGGCCGGAGGTTGGTCGCCGTAACCGTAATCTATTCCCTCATCCATGTCATCCCCGTTGTAAGCATAGAAGAGGTTGAGGGTGGTGTCGCAGCCTGCCAGATCATTATCAGGGTTGCCGATGACAAAGCCCATATTCATCCCGAAGCGCACACCGGTATAGGTCGCGTCACCGCGGTTGATCACCTCCACATTCATGAACACCGTGTTCCACAGGTCGGAGTCATTCGCATTGCCATATGCGTAGGCCATAATGTGAAGGTCCATGGGCAACGGAGGATGCAGGCTGTCAGCATCCTGGTAGGTATGCATGACCGTGTAGATGGCCTGGTCGCCACGGATCAACGGATAGTCCCCTTGCGCGGGTTCGTAATAACCGTTGTGGTTAACGTCGATGAAGGGTGCCATCACGGCGGGCTCGCCATTCGCCACATCCCCATTGCCTGGCCAACTGGCGATCGCATAGGGCATCTGGTATTCCGCATCCGCCCAATGCGCGATGTGATAATTGATCATGGCCGTATCCAGCTTCCACACCTGCTGGTATCGGCGATAGAAGCCGCTGTCCATCACGTTTGCAATGGGACCCACATAGGACGCATCCGGTTGGTTCTGCGGGTCTATGATCCAATAAGGACCACCCGGGAACCAGCTATGCAGTGTCGCATCTGCCATACCTGTGAGCCAAGGCGTGGCCGAAGCGATGGACCTCGTGGCCGAATCCCGCGGCACTGTGAAGCCTGGATCATATGGAAAGCGACCGATGCTGGTGCCATTAAAGTAGGGGCCGACATCCGCAGTGAAGAAGCCCGGTGTGACACTGATCGGTGCGCTGAGGTTGTTGATGTTCAGATCCTGTTGGTACCGTCCGGCATCCACCTCACCGATCCGATCCACTTGTGGATAGCCCCAAAGGGTAGCAGAAGAGGACCCAGCGACCAGATTCCGCCCCTGGTAGGTAATGGCGGCATTCACCCCAGCTGCACTTATGTGGGTGTACACATCGGACCTTATCCAAAAAGAAACATATGAGTTGCTCATTATAAATCCACCTTCCGGATATGCGCATACGCTTGAATAATTGTAGGCCCCACTGCTACTCTTCTCCTCGAATTGGCTCCCGTCATAAATGGTCCAACCCGGCAGCTCCAATGTCCCTCCGCCATCGGTGGTGAAATTGCCGGCCAACGCCAGTCCATCCGCTGTGGCCGCCAGCCCGTTGACATTGTTGTTCAGTCCAGTGAGCACCTGTTCCCATTCACTGCCGTTCCACCGGGCCAAACGCTTGACAAGCGTTGCGCCACCCGAAAGCGCCCCGAAGGTGCCTGCGGCATAGAGCTCCCCATTGTATATCGCAAGCGCTTTCACCTGGCCAATGAAGCTGGTGCCAAAGTCCTCCCAATCAGTGCCGTTCCAGCGATGCACATGCCCTGTCTCGGCCGCAAGGAGTTGACCGTTGAACACGGCCATTGCACTCACCAAATGTGGCAGACCACTGCCCATGATGATCCACGCGCTGCCGTCCCACTGTGCGATATTTCCCATGTCCGCATCATCACCGGCAGCAATGAGGTTGCCTCCGAAGAGCTGCATCGCATACACCTTGTCGGTGGTGCCGGTGAAGGCGCCGGGCATGTCGTAGAACTGCGTTCCATCCCAACCTTGAATGTTGTTGCGCACGTGGCCATTGAAGGAAGTGTAGTTGCCACCGATGACCAATTTGCCCTGGTATTCCTGCATGGCGAAAACACCATCGCCGCCCGAGATGCCCGAGCCAATGGGGAACACGCGCTCCGCTTGGCTGCTCGATGCGAGGAATGCGAGAAGGACCGTGAAGGAGAGGGGTAGCTTTGCTTTCATGGCATAGCGGCTTAAGCCGACACAAGGTGGCACAAACAAGCAGGCTGATGTGTTCGTTTTCAGTATCGGAACGGATGGGACGGGGAACGGTCCCTACGGAACCCGGGATGGAAGCTCCCATTTCTCCACAATATCCACCGCCCATCCCTACCCATTCCCCGAGCAATGCCAAAGCGGATACATTTGCGCCCCTCAACCAACGTTCCACACCATGGCCGCAAGCGCTACAGGCACCGTCCGCAATCTGTTGATCCTTTCCGTTGCCGGCCTTGCCGCCTGCACATCCGCACCGAAGATGCCTGAATCCACGACACCCAAGGTCCCCGCATTCGACGTGGCGGGCATGGACACCACCGTGAAGCCCTGCGACGATTTCGACCAGTTCGCCAATGGCAACTGGAAGAAGAGCAACGAGATCCCCGCCACCGAATCCCGCTGGGGTGCCTTCGGCATCCTCCAGAAGGAGAACGTGGAGGTGAAGATCAAGGGGATCATTGATTCCGTACTGACGGTGAATGGCCCCAAGAAGGGTTCCGACGCCCAACTCGTCAGCGACTACTACCGCTCCTACATGGACACGGTGACGCTCGAGAAACTCGGTGCCAGCCCGCTGAAACCATGGATGGCCAAGATCGATGCGCTGAAGGACTTGAAGGAACAGGCCGCCCTCAGCGGCGAGTACGCCCGCATCGGCGTCAGTTCCTTCATCGGGGCATACGCCCAGCCGGACCAACAGAACAGCCAGATCAACACCCTCTGGAGCGATCAGGATGGCCTGAGTCTCGGCGAGCGCAGCTACTACGAGAAGACCGACAGCGCCATGGTGAACATCCGCAAGGAATTCGTCCATCACGTGGACACGATGTTCGCCTTGGCCGGATTGACCGAGAAGGACGCGGGCAAGACCATCCTCGCCTTCGAGACCGGCCTCGCCAAGCTGCAACTCACCAACATCCAGAGCCGCGACCCGAAGATCTACACCAAGATCGCCTTCAGCGATTACGTGAAGCTTTCGCCCAAGTATGACCTCGCCACGGCCTTCGACATGGCGAAGATCAAGAGCGACAGCGTGCTGGTCCAGAACAAGGAATATGTGACGATGGCCTCCAACTACATCGCCTCCATGCCCCTGAGCACCATCAAGACCTGGATGAAGTGGCAGCTGCTTTCCAGCTATGCCAACACGCTGAACAAGGCCATCACCGACGAGAACTTCCACTTCAACGGCACGGTGATGAGCGGCACGAAGGAGCAGAAGTCACGCGACCTGCGCGCCCTGTACGCCACCAATGGCCGCTTGGGCATGCCCCTCGGCAAGCTCTACGCCGCGAAGTACTTCCCGCCCTCCTCCCGCAAGAAAGTGGAGGACATGATCGAGAATGTGCGCACCGCCTATGCCGAGCGCATCAAGGGTCTCACGTGGATGAGCCCCGAGACCAAGGAGAAGGCCTTGGCCAAGCTCGCGCTCTTCACCACCAAGATCGGCTACCCCGACACGTGGAAGGACTACAGCATGGTGGACATCAACGCGGACAGCCTGATGCTGAACTCCATGCACCTCACCGAGTGGGCCGTCAACGACAACCTGGTGCGCATCGGGAAGCCCGTCGATCCGAAGGAATGGGGCATGACGCCGCAAACGGTGAATGCCTACTACAATCCCACGATGAACGAGGTGGTCTTCCCTGCCGGCATCCTGCAGCCTCCCTTCTTCAACGCCGATGCGGATGACGCGATCAACTACGGCGGCATCCTCGCGGTGATCGGCCACGAGCTGACGCACGGCTTTGACGACCAAGGCTCGAAGTACGATGGCCATGGCAACCTGGTCGATTGGTGGACCGCGAGCGACAAGGCGAACTTCGACAGCCTCGCGCACAAATACATCGCCTACTTCGACAAGCAGGAAGTGATGCCCGGCGTGAACATCAAGGGTGCGCTCACCATCGGCGAGAACATCGCGGACATGGTCGGACTCACCTTGAGCTATACGGCCTTGCAGAATAGCCTCAAGGGCAAGCCTGAGCCGCCTTTGATCGATGGCTACACATGGCAGCAGCGCTTCTTCCTCGGCTGGGCGCAGGTGTGGCACGATAACATCCGCCCAGAGGCCCTGCGCCAACGCGTGGAGATGGACCCCCACAGCCCCGCGCACTTCCGCATCGACGCCGCCCTCGGCAATTTCAAGCCCTTCGCCGATGCGTGGTGCAAGGATGGAACCGGCAAGATGATCGTGCCCGACAGCGAGCGCGTGGTGATCTGGTGATCGCGTTGCGGCTCTGCAAGCAAGAAGGTCTCCACCTCGCGGTGGGGACCTTCTTGCTTGAAGTTGTCAGTTCTCCGTTGTCAGTTGTCAGGGTGAAACCCCGAAGCTTCAGCGACAGGCGGGCAACTCCGCGTGACCTGCTGTCGCGGCAACGGTCGGAAGCCGGACAACTGAGAACTGACAACGGACAACCCTGATTAACCCGGACCTTTGCGCCCATGTCTGAAACTTCTTCCCGCACCGAACTCTCGTCATTGGGCGAATTCGGCCTCATCGACCGGCTCGCTTCGGCTGTTGAACTGGTAAACCCTTCCTCGTTGCAAGGCATCGGCGATGATGCCGCCGTGATCGATCCGCAAGGGCTCATGCAGGTGATCACCACCGACATGCTGGTGGAGGGCGTACACTTCGACCTCAGTTATGTGCCGCTGAAGCACCTCGGCTACAAGGCCATCATCGTCAACCTCAGCGATGTCTATGCGATGAACGCCGAACCCAAGCAGGTCACGGTGGCGATCGCGATCAGCAACCGCTTCTCCTTGGAAGCCGTGGACGAACTCTACTCCGGCATGCTCGCCGCGTGCAGCGCGTATGGCGTGGATCTGGTGGGCGGCGACACCACCTCTTCCACCAGCGGCCTCGTGCTCAGCATCACCGCCATCGGCGCGGCGAAGAAGGAGGACATCGTCTATCGCCATAGCGCGAAAGAGGGCGATCTATTGGTAGTGAGCGGCGACCTCGGCGGCGCATACATGGGCCTGCAAGTGCTGGAGCGGGAGAAGGCGGTTTTCAAGGAGGACCCCAACATGCAGCCGGATCTCGCGGGCTTCGACTATATCCTCGAACGACAACTGAAGCCGGAGGCGCGCAAGGACGTCATCGCGCTTTTTGCTGAAATGAAGCTGCGACCCACGGCGATGATCGACATCAGCGATGGCCTGGCCAGCGAGGCGATGCACATCGCGCGGCGCTCCGAACTCGGCGTGAAGCTCTACGAGGAAAAGATCCCCATCGACCCGGTGACCTATCGCACCGCGCGCGACTTCAACCTCGATCCCACCACCTGCGCACTCAACGGCGGCGAGGACTACGAGCTGCTCTTCACCATCGCGCAAGGCGACTACGAAAAGGTGAAGGGCTCGCCGCACTTCACTGTGGTGGGCCACATGACCGATGCCGCCAGCGGCTATCAGTTGGTGGACCGCCAAGGCGGGCAACACGAGCTGAAGGCGCAGGGTTGGGATGCGCTGCTGAAAGGTTGAGCGATCGCCTTATAGCACCCGATCCACTTCGCAATTCGTAACCGACAAGATCGGACGCTCACGATGATGCGGACCTTCGTTTACTATCGTATGATCAGCTTCGGCTGCGACCACTTCGTGGTCGAATTCCTACCCCTCCTTCTTGCTACAGGCTGCGACCACTTCGTGGTCGGTAGTCCCCCAACGACAGGGGTTCTGACCCGGAAGGGGTCATAGCATGTTGAACATGCATGAATGAGCATCGACCCGGAAGGGGTCGCAGCCGGTGTTTGCCGTTCTATCCCGAGCACCAGTGGTACAGGCTTAGAACCCGTCGGCGTCTGCAATCCTGCAAGGCCAGATATCCTGACCCCGAAGGGGCATAGCATGTTGAACATGTATGAATGCCCATCGACCCGGAAAGGGTCGCAGCCGGTGTTTGCCGTTTGATCTCAGGGCACTGGTGATCGTGCGATCACTTCACCAATCCCGCGCGTATCGCCAAGCGGACCAGCCCTGCCAGGTTGTGCACGTTCAGCTTCTTCATCACGTTGGTGCGATGCGTGTCCACCGTTCGCGGTGAGATAAAGAGCCGATCACCGATCTCCTTGTTCGAGAGCCCTTCCGCCAATGCGCCCAATACTTCGCGTTCGCGGCTGCTCAATCCATGCAGCGCGTCATCAGAGGTAGCAGTTTCCGTGCGCTGCTTCAGCAAGGCGGCGGTGATGTCCGAGGAGAAGTGCTTCTCGCCTTGGTCCACCGCCTGGATGCCGCGCAGCAGTTCTTCGCGGCCGCAGGTCTTCAGCAGGTAGCCGTCCGCCCCATCCTCCATCAGGCTGCGCACCACGGCCGTCTCATCGTGCATCGTGAGGATCACCACCTTGGTGGTAGGCCAGCGTCCTTTGATCCTGCGCATGGCCTCGGCACCGCCCATCCCGGGCATGTCGAGGTCCATCAGCAACAGGTCCACTTGGATGTGCTCGAGGAGAAAGATCGCCTCCTCACCGCTCGCTGCGGAACCCACGCATTCCGCCCAGGCCACGTCCAGCAACAGGCGCTGCAAGCCCTCGATGACGATGCGGTGATCATCACAAATAGCGATACGGACGAGGTCGCGGTCTTCCATCTTGGCGGAGATGTTCGAATGGGTGCAAGATGGCGAAGGGATCGCGATCGCGGCAAGGACCTCTTGGCTATCGTGTCTTCGGCCCGTGGAATGGAACCACGGATCCACACGGATGAACACAGATCTCCGCGGGAACAAATCTCGCAGGCGATCCATGGCCCCTGTCACTCTGTGATCATTGCTATCCGGGTGGATCTGTGTCCAGCCGTGGTAAAAAAATGATAGGTCCAGTGCGCCCAAAGTGCGCATCAGACGCGATCCCTCTACCAAGGAACTGCGTCAAGCGACCGGATCCGCAGTCGATGCATCGTGCAACGGCACCCGCACCGTGGCCACGATACCATGCTCCCGCCCGTTCTCCACGGTGAACACGCCGCGCAACGCCCGCACCCGTTCCCGGATGTTGCGCAGGCCGATCCCGTCGGACACGCCTTGTCCGTTCAGGCCGCGCCCGTTGTCCTCATAGATCAACACCAAGTGCCCGCGATTTCGGAGCAACTGCACATTCACCGTACTGGCCTGCGCATGCTTCATCGTGTTCTGCACCAGCTCCTGCGCGATGCGATAAGCGCCCAGCTCCACTTCCGGAGACACGCGCTCCTCCAGACCGAAATGCTCCATCGCATGCGTGATGCCTGCGCCGCCGAGGAAGCGCGTGAGCATGTCCGCGATCGCCGGCACGAGACCGAGATCGCCCAGCGCTTTCGGCATCAACGCGTGTGCGATGTTGCGCACTTCGCGGCCCGCGTCATCGGCGATCGTCAATGCTTCTTGCACGTCATTCCTTTCAACTGGTCGTTGCTCGGCAGCACGTGCGGCGATATCCTCCAGACGGAATTTCAAGCCAGTGAGCTGTTGGCCGACGCCATCATGCAATTCGCCCGCGATACGCTTGCGCTCCGTTTCCGTGGCTTCCAACACGCCGCGCAATCCGGCTTCCCGCTCGGTGATGAGGGCCGCATCCTTCGCGGCACGCGCACGCCGTCGCTGCACCTGCATCCGCAACAGCGCGCTCACCGCGATCAAAGCGGCGATGCCGATGGCGACCGCCAGCCAGAACTTCCGCTGTTCCTCGCTGCGTTGCAGTTCCGCGATGGCGAGGCTCTTCGCACCGAGGTCCGCGCGCTGCGCTTGGATCTCCCGCTCCTTCTTCTCCGTCTCGTACTTCGTCTCGGCATCCGCCAAGCGCGTGTTGAGATCGTCGTTGAAGACGCTGTCCTTCAGCGCCACGTATTGTTGATGGTAGAAGAAGGAACTGTCGCCATGGTTTTGTTTGGCATGCAGACGGGCGAGGTCGAGCATCGCCTGCATCTGTTCATTGCGCGTACCCAGCTCGCGACCCAATGCCAATGCGCCCATCAGCATCCGTTTAGCATCGCTGTACCGGCCTTGCCGCAGCCACGCGCCGCCGAGTCCGATCATGGAGGAGGCGATCGCTTTCTGATCGCCGAGCGCGGTGCGGATCGTCAGCGCCTCTTGGTATTGGCTGGCCGCCAACGCGAGCTCACCGCGTCCCAAGTTGATGCCCGCGAGGTTGTTGATCTGCACGGCAAGCTCCTGCTTCAGCTCATTCGCCCGGAAGAAGGTGATGGCCTTTTGATAAAGCGCGATCGCCGCCGCTGTGTCGCCCAACTGAGCTTCCACATTGGCCATGTTGCCTTGTGAGGCGGCCAGTCCAGGGCCATCACCAATGCTTTCGCGGATCGCTGCGGCCCTGCGATGCGTGGCCAAGGCGATGTCATAGCGCCGCAGGTTGAACTGCAGGTTGGCGATGTTGTTCAAGATCAACGCCTCGTGCGCAGGCGGACCGATCCTCTCGAAGATCTGCAACGCTTGCAAGTTCTCCTCCAGGGCCTCCTCCAGCTTGAACTGCGCCTGATAGATGTTGCCCAGTTTGTTGTGGACCGCGGCCATGCCGCTGGAATCACCGATCGCGGTGCGGATCCGCAGGGAACGGCGCAGCAGGCTGTCCGCACTGGCGTAGTCGCTGCGGTCCATGTGGATGATGGCCATGTCGTTGCAGGCCTGCGCCTCGCCCCGCGCGTAGTTCAGTTTCTCCGCCAAGTGCAAAGCGGCGTTACCGAAGAGCAGCGCCGAATCCCCGTCGACGCGGCGATAGGCGTAGCAGAGGTCGGACAGCTTCAGGACCTTCGCCGTGTCCGCGGGCAGGGCCATCACTTGCGCAGGGCTCAATGGATCATCCTTCGCAAACGCCTGCGGCTTGAATAGCAGCAATGGAAGAACGCCCAAAAGCATAAGCCGGGCACTGGATCGAACCTTCGCGGGAAGCATTCTTCGCATAAGGCGAATGTAGGCGAAGGTTCGAATGGGAAAGGCCCGTCGGATGCAGGATCCAACGGGCCGCCAAAGGGACACCCACCTATAGCATGGTAGCGCTGACCGTGCGCGCTGTCTGCTTCCCGAAGTAGAGGTCCTTGCCGCCCACCACCTCGTGCGAGTATGCGTAAGGCGAGACCTGTACAAAGCTCTGTCCTGCCGGCACGCCGGCAAGTTCCGCAGCGGAGAAACTGCAACTGGTGGTACCGGAAGGCTTGATCTTCACCACGTTGCCCACGGTGAAGATCACCGAATCCGCAGCGCTGACATTGACCACCGTAAGTGTGTAGCCGCTGCTGCGGGTCACCGTGGTGGAACTCGTAATGTCGCCCACCGTGGGAAAACCGAACGACGGTGTCAGATCGATAGCGGGAATGCCGTTGGCCCCGGTGACAGTCCAGTGCGTGCTTCCGTCGCTGAGGTCGATGCCGGTAGGGCTCGCCTGCGTCGGTGTGCTCACGTAGGAGTTGTTCGATTGACGCGTGATCTCCTCATCATTCAATTTCACGGTGCCCGCATCGATATATACGGAGGCATTGTCTGCCGTTGGGAAGATCGCCAAACCCACACCCGACTCGATCTCGAAGGGCATGCCCGCAATGGTCTCGGAAGTGATCGTGTTGATCGCCCAGAGCACACCGGCAGCATCGGGAAAGCTGGGCGTGGCGCTGGTCTGTGAGGGTGTGCTGTTCCCTGATGTCGATGGTGCATCAGGTGCTTCATCGTCCTTTTTGCAGGCGCCGAGCAGAAGCGTTGTGGCGAGCATGGTCAAAGAGAAATGGCGTAGAGTGCTGTTCATGGAAATGGTTGTTGTTCGGGATGCGAATGTTCACTGCTCAACGTGTCCGCGCCTCGTGTGAAGCACGTGATCCACTACGGTATTCACCGTGATCGCTCCCTCACAGCGGCATTGTCCCGAGTTTCTTCCGCGACATCGGATCAACTTGTTGCCAGCATGTGCAAGGGTCGTCCTGTCGATGGACCGCATGCCTTTGTTCAATGTGCCCATCCAGCCCACGATCGTCAACCGCTTGCACAAGATGCGGTCGGAGCGCACATCCCGGTCCTACCTTCCGGGCATGAACAACATCGGTGGACAAGATCATGAACGCGTTCCAAAAACATCCTTCGTGTGGCTGCTCGTTGCTGGCATGGCCATGGCCGCCTGTGGCAGCAATGGCCGAAGCACAACCCGCAACACCATTCCGTTCACCGACCTCTTCACCATCCGCGTTGACAGCGCCGGAGGCGAGACCTACCTCAACATGCAGCCGGACAGTGTGCCGGGCGACTCCCAACTCAACGCGCGTTGCACAGCGTTATACAACTACCACGACTACCTCTTCGAGAATTACGCTCAGGTCCTTTGGAAGGAGAAGGAGCTGTTGGCGATCCTCCCCGACACGGTGGCCATGCGGACCAAGTTCCACGCCTTGCTCGAATCCGACACCGCCTTCCGCAAACTCTACATGCGGTCCATCGACCAGGACACCGTGGCTCCCCTGCCCATGGACAGCGCGTTCTGGATAGCGGCCCACTTCTTCTACCTGCACCGGATGAATGGAAGGCCCACCGCGCACATCTGCGTAGGCATCAACAAGGTCAAAGAGATGTCCGGAACTGTTGCGCATCCGTACCACGCGGCCTTTTGCTTCATGGCCGTATGGGGAATGGACGACACCTTCGGCCTTCTCGACCAGGCCATTGGATCATTCAAGGATGAACTGAAAACGAACCCTTCGGATGAGCGGCTGATAGAGATGCAGCACGCGGTATACCACACCCTTGCGCACTCACCGGAGCTGCGCAAAGCAGTGCTGGATACATACAAACAGAAAGCCCGATATCTGAATTTCAAATTGGTCAAGTAGGCCACGATACGGAATTGGGGATGCACTCCATCAATCCACCGAGAAGTAATCCGCGCTCTGGTAGCGGCCGGTCTCTTCCTTCTCCAGTTGCATCAGGATGTCGTTCGCGAGGCTGCTCGCGCCGAAGCGGAACCAGTGGTTGCTCAGCCATTCCTCGCCGAGCTCCTCCTTCACCATCATCAAATAGTGCAGCGCCTCCTTGCTCTTGCGAATGCCGCCGGCAGGCTTCATCGCGATCATTTGCCCGGTCCTCAGGTAGTGGTCGCGGATGGCGTGCAGCATCACGAGCGTTACTTCCATGGTGGCCGCCGGACTGATCTTTCCCGTGCTGGTCTTGATGAAATCGGCGCCCGCCGCGATGGCGATGTCGCTGGCCAAACGCACCTTGTCGTAGGTGCCGAGTTCGCCTGTTTCGAGGATCACCTTCAGGCGCGCATCACCGCAAGCCCCCTTGATCGCCGCGATCTCATCGAAGACGAAGTTGTATTCGCCGCTGTGGAAATGTCCACGGCTGATCACCATGTCGATCTCGTCCGCGCCTGCATTCACCGCGTACTTCGTGTCGGCGATCTTCACCGCTTTCGGCGCTTGTCCGCTGGGAAAGGCCGTGGCCACGGAAGCCACCTTCACACCACTATCACCTAAGGCTTTCTTTGCCACCTTCACCATGGTGGGATAGACGCAGATCGCCGCGACCGTCGGCAGACCGGGAAGTTGATCATGCAGGTGCATGCCCTTGTAGCAAAGCTGTTGCACCTTGCTGGGCGTGTCGGCACCTTCCAGCGTGGTGAGGTCGATCATGCTCAGCGCGAGCTTCATGCCCTGCACCTTCGCCTCCTTCTTGATGCTGCGCGTCTTGATCCGCGCCACACGCTCCTCGATGCCCACTTGATCAACGGTGGGAACGGAACGCAGATCGAACAGAGCGGTCTTGCTTGCCATGTCCGCGAAGATAAACGGGGCTGAAATGCGGTGATCACTTCCCGACATCCGCCAGGTTCAAGGATGATCGGTGGGCTACCTTCGCGGTCCCGAAAAATGCCTTCTCCGGAAAACATCCATCCGATACAGGACCGCCTGCTCCAACGCGTGGACAAGGAAGCGCTGCTGGGCCAGCATGGCTGTGCAGTGTGGATGACCGGCCTCAGCGGCAGCGGAAAGAGCACCATCGCCATCACACTCGAACAACGCCTGCTTGCGGAAGGCCGCTACACCGTGGTGCTCGATGGCGACAACATCCGCGCGGGCATCAACAACAACCTCGGCTTCGGCGATGCCGACCGCACGGAGAATGTCCGGCGCATCGCCGAAGTGGCAAAGCTTTTTGTGCAGAACGGCGCGGTGGTGATCTGCAGCTTCGTCAGCCCTACGATCGCGATCCGCGAGCAAGCGCGATCCATCATCGGTGCCGCCGACTTCTCGGAGATCTTCGTGGACACTCCATTGGAGGAGTGCGAGCGCCGCGATGTGAAAGGACTTTACGCCAAGGCACGCGCTGGTGAGATCAAAGACTTCACCGGCATCAGCGCCCCCTTCGAGCCGCCACCCTCCCCAGCGCTGCGCTTGACAACCGTGGGACGCACCGCGGACGCCGCAGCGGAAACACTATTCCAATACCTGCTTCCGCGCATCAAACGGAATTGACCATATGCATTCCTACCGACTGACCCATTTGAAAGAGCTCGAAAGCGAGAGCATGCACATCCTGCGGGAAGTAGCCTCGCAGTTCGACAATCCCGCGCTGCTCTTCAGTGGCGGCAAGGACAGCATCCTCTGCTTCCACCTCGCGCGCAAAGCGTTCTTCCCTGCCAAGGTTCCCTTCCCGTTGCTGCATGTGGACACCGGCCATAACTTCAGCGAGACCATCGTTTTCCGCGACAGCTTGGTGAAGGAGCATGGCGCGACCCTGCTGGTGGGCAGCGTGCAGAAGAGCATCAACGAGGGCAAGGTGCAGGAGGAAACGGGTTTCCACGCGAGCCGCAACAAATTGCAGATCAGCACGCTGCTGGAGGCCATCGAAACGCACAAGATCGACTGTGCTATCGGCGGTGCGCGGCGCGATGAAGAGAAGGCCCGCGCCAAGGAGCGCGTCTTCAGCCACCGGGACGACTTCGGCCAATGGGATCCGAAGAACCAACGACCCGAATTGTGGAACCTCTACAACGGACGCAAGCGGACAGGCGAGCATTTCCGCGCGTTCCCGATCAGCAATTGGACGGAGATGGATGTGTGGCAGTATATCCTGCTGGAGAACATCGCGATCCCCAATATCTACTTCAGCCATGAGCGGGAAGTGTTTCTGCGCGACGGCGTGATCTATGCCAACTCCCCTTTCATGAACCTGAAACCGGACGAGAAGCCCTTCATGAAGCGCGTGCGTTTCCGCACCATCGGCGACATGAGTTGCACCGGCGCGGTGGATTCACCGGCATCGACGTTGGAGGAGATCATCGAGGAAGTGGCGTCCACACGCACCACTGAACGCGGCAGCCGCATGGATGACAAGCGTAGCGAAGCAGCGATGGAGGACAGAAAGAAAGAAGGATACTTCTGATCGCAATTCCGGTACGGGTAGCGTGTTACGCGTTAGGGGTTCCGAAGCACACCAACGCATCAACCGCAACACGCAAATCGAAACAGACCAACACGTAACGCGTCAACACGCAACACGTCAACAGCAACGATGAGCACCAATTCTTCCCAAGGCTATCTGGACATGGACCTCTTGCGCTTCACCACGGCAGGAAGCGTGGACGATGGCAAGAGCACATTGATCGGCCGTTTGCTCTATGACAGCCGCGCCATCTTCGACGACCAGATGGAGGCCGTGGAACGCGCCAGCTCCAAGCGCGGAAATGGCGAAGTGGACCTGAGCCTGCTCACCGATGGTCTTCGCGCCGAACGTGAACAGGGCATCACCATCGATGTGGCCTACCGCTACTTCGCCACGCCCAAGCGCAAATTCATCATCGCCGATACGCCGGGGCACATCCAGTACACGCGGAACATGGTCACTGGCGCGAGCACCGCGAACCTCGCGATCATTCTCGTGGACGCGCGCAAAGGGATCCAGGAACAGACCAACCGCCACGCCTTCATTGCCTCGTTGCTCGGCATTCCGCACGTCGTGTTCTGCATCAACAAGATGGACCTCGTGGACTACGATGAAGCGGTGTTCAAGAAAATACAGAGCGAGCTGGAAGACTTCAGCAGCAAGCTCGAAGCGCGCGACCTGAATTTCATTCCCATCAGTGCGCTGAAGGGCGACAACGTGGTGAACCGAAGCACGCGCATGGACTGGTACCAAGGCTCCACGCTGATGTACCTGCTGGAGAATATCCACATCGCCGGGGATCTCAACCACATCGACCGCCGCTATCCCGTGCAGCATGTGATCCGCCCGATGACCGATGAGTGGCACGACTTCCGCGGCTTCGCGGGCCAGGTCGCTGGCGGGATCTTCCGCACCGGGGATACCGTGCAAGTGCTGCCCAGCGGTTTCCAAAGCACCATCAAAAGCATCCACCTGGGCGAGCGGGAAGTGCAAGAGGCCTTCGCGCCGCAAAGCGTGGTGATGACCTTGGCGGATGAGATCGACATCAGTCGCGGCGACATGATCGTGAGCCCGAACAACCTGCCGCAAAGCAGCCAGGACATCGATGTAATGCTGTGCTGGTTGAACGAGCGCCCGCTCCAGCCCAATGGCAAGTATGCGTTGAAGCATACTACGCGGGATGCGCGTTGCATGGTGAAGGAGATCACCTACAAGATGGACATCAACACCTTGCGCAAGAACGAGGAGGACCGGTCCATCGGCATGAACGACATCGGCCGCGTGCAGCTACGCACCACGGTGCCGTTGCACTTCGACAACTATATGCGCAACCGCAACACCGGCAGCCTCATCCTTATCGATGAATCCACCAACGAGACGGTGGCGGCAGGGATGATCGTGTGATCTACGCCCGCGTGCGATGGCGCATGCGAAGGAGCGCGTATGCGATCCCCGCGCCCACCGCGTCCGCGAACAGGTCGAAGATGTCCGCGTCGCGGCCCATGCGCATCTCGCCTTGCAGCAACTCGATGATGCCGCCGTATGCGATGGCCACTATCAATGCCACGAGGAAAGCGGTCCTCACGTTGACCATGGACATCAGCGCCAAACCCAGCAGGATGGCCTGTACGCCGAAAAGTCCTGCATGGACGAGCTTGTCAAAATGAATGGCCTCCGCCCACGGCCAAGCCGGGACGTCGCTCCCGGGCATCAACGTGAGCACGAGAATGACCAAGGCCCACAACACGGCCAAGTTCTTCCAGCTGAAGATCCGCGCCACGACCGGTACTAGCCGATAACCTCCGTATACTGAGCGGCCGAGAGCAGCCCGTTGAGCTGGCCCGCGTCCTTGATCTTCACCTTCACGATCCAGCCGGCGCCATAGGGATCCTTGTTCACGGAGGCCGGATCATCCGCCAATGCGGAGTTCACTTCCTCCACCTTGCCGCTGATCGGCATGAAGAGGTCGCTCACGGTCTTCACCGCTTCCACCGTGCCGAACACGGACTCCTGGTCCACATCCTGTCCCTCGGTGTTGATGTCGATGAAGACGATGTCACCCAGTTCGCTTTGCGCATGGTCGGTAATGCCGATCACGGCATGGTCGCCTTCAACGCGCACCCATTCATGGTCCTTCGTGTACTTGAGGTCGGCAGGGATGTTCATCGTGTTCGGTTTGTCGGGTTCGGGGATGTGTGTCGTGATCGCGCCGCAATATTACTGGGTGAGCGTGAAGCGCAGGCTGATGCCGAAATTGGTATTGGCGCTGGGGAACGAGGTACTGATCACTGGCTTGTTGATCACGCGCTCATAGAAGACACGCAGGTTCAGCCGTTGCTCGAGAACATAGTCCGCACTGGTCTTGATGGAGATGATGTTCTGGCCGGCGGTGATCTGGTTCTGCTCCTGGACCATCTGGCGGATCACCGTGTTGTTCTCCCGGAAGCTCAGGTCCACGCGCAGATTGACGTCGCTCTTCGGGGTCTTGCCCCCCACCTGTATCGGGAACTTCACGTTCTTGAAACGGTAGCCGCTGCCGATGACGTACTCCTTGCCCCGCACCTCCGTCACCTGGTAGTTGGTGAGTCCCAGGCCGAGATTGCGGTCGCGGTTGTACTCGAACTTGGCCAACAGGCTGTTCTGCAGCGTGGCATCGAAGCTGAGCAGCGGATGCATCGCCTCCGAGATGGTGACGGCGGAGATCTGCTTTTCCGGCAGGAAATTGCCGGCCGCGTCCAGCACGCTTCCGCCTTGCTGATAGAGCAGGTTGCTCTGATAGCTGCCGATGCTCATGGTGCTGCGGTAGCTGTGCTTCAAGGTGAAGGTCCGGAAGAATTTCTTGAAGAGGTTCAGCTTCGTGAGGCCGTCGTAGGTGATGTCCCAATTGGGCAACGGGATCAAGGTGAAGGGATCGAGTTTCACCTTCGAGGCGTTGGTGCCCGAGTAGGCGGCAAGGAAAGCGGGGATCACCACGTCCTGGCTGGTGGCGCCATAGCCTGACCAATAGGCGCTGTCGGTGGGTGCACTGCGGTCGGGGTCGGCCATGCCCAAGCGCTGGCTGATCACCGTCCTGTTCTCCAGCAGTGTATTGAACACGCTGTTCACGGAGTTCTCATCATCGCGGCTGAAGGTGGTGGCCCAGTCGATGGTGCTTACGCTGAAGCTGCCGAATTGCTGGGGACTGTCGTTGACATAGCGCTGCTCGGTCTCGTTCCAGCGGAAGAATGAACTGTTATTCCCGCTGTTGATCCGCGTAGCGAGCAGTTCGACGCGCATGCTCTTGAACGGCTCCAGCGTCAGATGGCCATTGATCGTCTCCGAGCGCGTATTGGTGTATTGGTTGTAGATGCTCGGGGTTTTCACCAGCCAGCCCTTTCCTGCGGCATCGGAGGCGAAATCCCGCACGTAATTGCCGCCGAGGTCCTGGTTCTGCTGGCCGAGAAGGAAGCCGAAGCCGGGCGCGCCGAAGCCCGGCGCCATGCCCAGCACGTTGGCCCCCTCGCCCCATCCGGGCAGCAGGATGCCACTGTTCTGGCTGTAGGTGAAGGTGCCCGTCCGCACGGTCATCAGCAGGCGGGCCAGCCCTTCCAGCGGATGGATGCCGCCACCGGTCTTGTCATCGGGCTTGTCACTGTCGCTGCCCTTGCCGCCCGCGGGCTTTTTGGCGGGCCTGTTCGAAGCGCCGTTTCCTCTCGCCTTGTCATTGATCTTCTTCAGGTACTTGATCTTGTTGTACAGGCTGACGAAATTGAACTGGCCGTTGAGGTTGATGTTGCGCGAGTTCTGGATGGTGTTGCCGATGCTGTCCTGCGTCAACGGCGCACGGTCCCATTTGTAGGCGGCGGAATAGGTGGCGTTGGCCGTGATCCAGTCGGTGATCGGCAATTTGTCGAAGGGCAGCGTATAGGTGAGGTTCACGATCTGGTTGTAGCCCGTGGTCTCACCGAAGTGCTTGATGCTGGTGAGCACGCTGTCCTTCCACATCTGGTATTCATCATGGTCGTCCGTGTTCACCCGGCCGGCCGGCTCGCCGATGATGGCGTTGTTGTTGGCATTGAAGTCCAGCTTCAGGTTCTTGCTGAGCTCATAGCGGAAGCCGTACTGGTTGGTCCAGTTGAAGGTCTTGTTATAGGTGGGCGCCGGAGGCAGGCTCTCGATGTCAGGGTTCGGGCGGATGAGCCGCTCCTCATAGCTGCGGTCCACCGATGTCCGGAAGGTGATCTGCTTGAAGCCGAGATTGAAGTTGAGGTCCTTGATCAGCCGCAGCCATTTGCTGTTGCTGATGAAACCGATGTTCTCGAAGGGCTTTACCGGTCGCGGCTTCGGATTATGCTGGTAGGTGAGTCCACCGTTATAGGTCCGTACGTTATCGTACTGCGTGTTCACGTCGTGGTATTCCTGGTCGCCATAGGCGTATGAAAGGCCGAAGTTGGAGAGGTCGAAGAAGTGCTCCGTCTTGCTGCCCGGCGACTTCTCCTTGTGGATGTTGGTGAAGTTGATGCTGCGCCGTCGCGAATAGGTGCGCAGCTGCTTCATCCGGGCCCTTCGTTCTGCGGGGGGCAACGATCGCGTGGCGTCGCTCCACTCGATATCCGGGCTTAAGGGATCGTACTGCGGATTGATGATCTGCTCCGAATAACCGAGGTACATCGGTACTTTCAGCAGGCTCTTCTCCGGCAGGAATTTGCTCATCTCCAGGTTGGCGCTCAGGTCGATGCCGTAGCGCGTGTCCTTCTGGCGGTCGCTCACCGTCTTGTCGATGCTGCCCCAGCCCGGGGTGCTGTAGTTGCCCGCCACACTGAGGGTGCCCAGGTCGGCCAGGGTGGTGTTCACCCGCGCGATGCTCGCCCCGCCGCCGCGTTGGTCGAAATCGGTGAGACGCAATTCGTCCACCCATACCTCCACGCATTTCGACGAGCCGTCATCGCTGGCCCAGATGTTCGCCTCCGCCCCGTCCTTCTTGGGGTTCCGGATGCCGATCATGATGGTGGTCATCTGGCTCAGGTTCGGGTTGCCCTTCACGGTGATGCGCCGGTCACCGTCCATCACGATGTAGCGATGGTTCACCGGGAAGTCCGCCTGGTTGCGCTGGATCTTCGCATCGTTCAGTTTGGCGAACTCCACCACCATATTGTTATCCTCGGGCCACACGCTGTAGGGGTCGCTGTCGGAATACGGTGAAGGCTTGGCGGGCACTTCATACTCGTAGTAGTTGTCCTCGTAATCATTGCCCAGGCGGATGAAGACCGTGGCATCGCCGTATGCGATCTTATGCTCGGGGTCCGAGGATTCGGCATGGATGAACATCTGCAGTTTCTTGTAGCTGCGGATGTCGAAGCTCACATTGCGGAAGGCCGCCCGCGCATCGCCATCGCGCAGGCCGCAGGTGACGAGTTGCAAGGACTGTTCGTTCAGGGCGCGCAGGTTCGCGCTGGCGATGTCCGTCTGCTGGTTGATGCCCGGCGGCAGCACGTAGTTGATCGGCACCCGGTTGCCATTTTCCTCAATGTTCACGGCGGCCACATCGAAGGTCGTCTGGTCGGGGTCACCGCCGATCACTTCACCCGGCGTCTCCAGGCTTTGGGTGTATTTGCGCCATTCCCCACGAACGAAGTCCAGCCGTGCGAAACGCAGCACCACCGGCTGTGACCAGCCTTTCACGAACATGCGCATGAAGCGGATGGAACGGAAATCCTGAATGCCGTTCACCGCTTTTTCCGGCTGCCGCACCGGCACCTTGAACTGGTACCAGTAGACCTCCTTACCGTCCGTCGAATGGCCCAATATGCGGTCGGTGATGAAGTTCTGGCCGATGATCATATTGGCCGGACGCAACTGGATGCGATACTGGTAGTAGCTCTCGCTTTCACTCAGGTTCTGGTCCTGGTTGATGTCCTCGGTGGTGGGCAGCGTGGTGGACTGTGTGGGATAGTCTTCCGGGCTGTCCTCGTCGGTGATGGAGTTGCCCTCCACGCCGTTGAAGCGCTTGTAACGGTCCAGGATGGAACGCGCCGGGCTATCGTAATCGCTGCCACGGAAGTAATGGTAATCATCCGCGGAGGGATCGCTCGACCAGCGCGCTTTTGCACCAGGCAACAAGCTGTCGAGATAGGCTCCGAAAAAGATCCGTTCGTTCTGACCTGGCAGGAAGGCCCGAGTGTCATCATCACTCAAGCCGTCCATGCCCACGTCCTGGTATTTGTAGGTGTTGTTCTGATCGGCAATGGCGAAGGCATTCACTACGCTCTGGGTGGTTGGGACCACACCCCAAGCGGTCAAGGCGGTGGTGGCGGCATAGTCGACCAGATTCTTGGGCAGCCCGTTCTCGAAGCTCTTCCGGCTGTCCTTCAGCACATCCTCGCTCAGGTTGCCCAGATTGATATAGAGATCACCACCGGTGGTATTCTCCGCATCCACGTTGGTGGCGGGTACTCCGTTGGCATTGCTCACCGCCGGATTGAAGGGGTCCATGATCCAGAACTGCACCGTCTCGATGTTGCTCGCTTCGAAATCGGTTGTGGTGACGCGCCGCTCGATGCCGGCCCAATTGTCCTCGGGATTTTGCAGGTTCCCGTTCTGGTCGAGGTTCGTGTTGTAGTTGTACGGCCCACGTTCGGTAGGATAGTAGGCGAGGTCGAACACCGCGATGTTCGAGGGAGTGCCAGAGGCCAACTCCTTGTTCGGGAACACTTCCTTCTCAAGGATCTCCCGCGACCGGTTGTCGTTGTCGGAGCCGTCCGGCAATGGCGGGCGCAGGTTGTTGTTGTTGAAGAACAACGGGTCGATCACATACCACGCGAGCAGCGCGCGCTTGAAGCCGGTGCGCAGGTCATTGATGTATTCGCCTTCGGGGAAGAGGTCGCCGGTCTGTCCTTCCGGCGTGGGCGACATGAACCATTGGCTTTGCGTGCGCATGTCGATCGTGCTCACGCTTCCTTCGAAATCGTCGATGTAGCTCGTGCCCGCATTGCCGATGGCCTTGCTGTGCCCGGGGATCAGGTAGGCCGTCTCGGCGCTCGCGTCCACCGAGCTCACCGTCTTGGTATCATAGAAAGGAAGCTTGTCCACCAAACGGGTCACGAAATTGCTCTCGGTCTTCCAGTTCGCGTCCAGCCCGAGGATGGTGTTGGCGATCGGCTCGTCACCCACGTTCACCTTCTGCGTCAACGGCCGCTCATAGAGGTTCATCACCGTGCCGCCCAGCACCAGGTCCTTGTTCACCTTGTAGTCGAAACGCGCACCGGCCAGGGTCTTGGTCTGTATGCTGAAGAGCGAGTTGCTCTCCAGGCTCACGTTGATCGGTGTGCCGCTTTCGAGGATCCCTTGGTTGAGGATCTTCACCCGGCCGAGGTTGTAATCCACCGTGTAGTCCTGGTTCTCCACCAGCTTCACGCCCCCGGCGGTAACGCTCACCGAGCCTTGCGGAATGTTCACCGAGTTGAGGCTGATCACGTCGCTGCTGGCGCTCTTGAAACTGCCTTTGAGTGTGAAGCGGTTCAGCTCCGGCAGATTTTGCGCTGCCGTCTTCGTGCTGTCGTAGAGTTGTTGGAAGACGATGTTCTTGCGCACCAATGGCCCTTGCACCGGGCTGTTCGGGTTCGGTCCGATCAGCTGCTTGTCCAGATAGCTGCCGAAGGGTTCCAGCACGGGGAAGAAGATCCTCCCGTTCTGCGCGTTGATGGTACCGCCCAGCGTGGCGGCATTGTCCACGAAGTCGAAGGATCCGTCAGGGGTCGGTGCCCCTTGCTGGTCCAACCGGTCCAGGCCCAGCGCGCGCAACAGGGGGATCTGGTCGATGGGCGGCTTCGGAATGTAGTTGAGGTCAACGCCGGTGGTGGGGTTGTTGTACAGCAGTTCCAGCCGGAAATCCTGCGGATTCACTTGGAAGGCGCCCAAGGAATAGACGTTCTTCATCATCAGGTCCCACAGTGGAAGCAACGGGTTGGTGACCGTGGATTTCAGCAGGCGCAACATCAGCGCGTTGGGCGGGGCGACACCGTCGGTGCTGAATTCCCCCACCTGATAGGTCTGTCCTTGGTAGGTATATTGATAGGCCACCGCCAACACCTCGTCGTTGTTGAGGTTCTGGCTGAGGCCGATGAAGCCAAGCCGCGCGTTCAGGGTATACTCATTCGGGCTCAACAAGCGTGCGCTTTCAAGCTTCTCATAATTCGTGCTGGCCTGGAAGCCGAGCACCTGCAGCGAGGCGGAAGCGGCCGTGAAGGAGCGGATGCCCGCATTGTTCGCCACGGTGCCATAGAGGCTGTTCGCGTCGTTGGAGGCCATCACGCCGCCGTGGTCCACGATCGTCCCATTGTTCACCAGGTTGGCACTCACATGATTGGCCGCCACTGCCGCAGGGCTGGCGTCCTCGCCCAGGTCCGTGAAAGCAATGATGTTCCTGTTGTTGGTGTAATCGCTGCGCGTGTTGGTTACCCACACCTCTACCTTGGTCACTTGTACACCGCTATTCACCGTGGGCAGCGTGGCCAACGCCTTCTCGTAGTTGTCCCGGAAATAATAGCTGAGGAAGTAGTACTTGTTCGCCTCGTACTCGTCCGCCTTGATGGCGAAGGTGGTGGTCTGCGCTCCGCCTGCCACGGAGATGTCCTTCCGCTGCCCCTTCTCCTGGCTGAAGATGGCCGTGGCCGTAAGCTTCCCGAAACGCAGCTCGGTCTTCAGTCCGAAGAGGCTCTGGCTGCCCTGGATCAGTTGGCCGGTGAGCGGCAGGCTCACGTTGCCCGCCTCCAGCTTCTGGATGATCTCGTCCTCGTGTCCTGTGTAGTCGAGCTTCACTTGGTTCTCGAAATCGAAGGTGGCCTCGGTGTTGTAGCTGGTGTTGATCTTCAGCTTGTCCCCGATGTTGCCCACCAGGTTAAGCTGGATCTTCTGGTCGAAATTGAAGGTGGTGATCTTCCGCTGGTCCACGGGTATCCGCGGGTTCTCGGTCTTGCTGGTGTTCAGTCCGAAGGTGACCTCGGCACTTCCTTGCGGCCGGATGTCGATGTTGCACCCGCCGAAGATCCGGCAGAAGGCCTCGTTGCGCACTTGGATGCTCGGGATCAGCGCATTCGCGGCACGGGGGCTGTCCTCCTTGTTCTTGTCCAGCCAATAGGTCTTCATGGACTTCGACATGTCGTAGTCCATGTACTGCTCCAAGGTCATGCTTTGGGGCGGGCGATAGTCCATGTTGTCGCCCATCCGGCTTTGCAGGATGTACTGGCCCGTCACCGGATCGTAGACCACGTCGTTGGTCACGTTGCTGGGCGTGCCCAGGTCGATGGTGCCGGTGTTGTTGTCGCCCGTGGAGGGCGGATCGATGATGGGATAGTGCAGGTCCACCTCCGGGCTGTCCACCAAGAGTATCGTGGAATTGCGCCTCGCCGCCTGTGCCCCTCCGGCGAAAAGCCCGAAGAGCACGGCCATTACGGCCCATGCACGGATGGGAAGGGGGCGCTGAGGTGGGGCCGTCATCGGTGGCGGAGCGCGATGCTCAACTGTTCTTCAGGGTAAGCCTGATCAATTCCTCCACCGTCGGCGGCTCGTTCTTCCGTTCATCCAATACCCGTTGCAGGGAGCGCTCGGCCTTCGCGCGGTCCAGCCCCAAGGAGATCAAGGCCGATAACGCCTCCGACTTCAGCGTATTGCCTGACGCCCCTGCGGACACAGCGAGTTGCTCGATCGGGTCGTGCGCCAATTTCCCGTGCAGCTCAGCCACGATGCGCTGCGCCAACTTGGGACCGATGCCCTTCACGCTCTTCAACGCCGACTCATCCCCATGCAGGATCGCCATCCGCAGGTCCTGTGCCCGGCGTGCTCCCAGGATCGCCAGGCCGATGGTACTGCTCACCCCTTGCACACCGATCAATTGGCGGAACAGATGCCGTTCTTCCCGATCAAGGAAACCATAGAGCCGATGCTCGCTCTGGCCGCTGCGCACGTCCATCGTCACCGCATAGTGGATGAAGAGCTTGCACGCGCCGCGCTCGGGCAGGTCGCCATAGGTGTTGGCGGTAATCTGCACCAAATAGCCTACGCCATGGCAATCCACCACCGCATAGGAAGGAGTTCGTTCCGCGATCTCGCCGCGCAGACTATCGATCATCTCTGACCCGCCGAAGTTGAATTCGATCGATCGGCAGGGGGGAGTAAAATTGGAACTATGGGCGCGGGGTTTTGGAACAAAAGGGCTGCAAAATAAGCGGAAGACCCGAACCGTGGCGATGTACTTTTCAGGTCAGCCAAAAGGGTCCCCCGAGCACCTTACTATCCATTGCTCCGCCTGATCCGATATGGCGTTTCCAAAGTCGACCGGCATCACGCGCGCACCGGCTGTCCGGGCCACACCGATCACAGATGCCGACGCCAGCAATGGCCACAAAAAAGCCAGCCTGGTAAAACCAAGCTGGCCTTTCAAGGAAGACCCGTTTTATCGGGCGATCACTAAGCGCTTCGTCGCCAGCGCATGGCCATTGCGTTCCAGTACGGCGAACCAGACACCGGATGCCAGATCACCCTCGCTCAACACCACACGACCTTGCGCGGCCCCGATGCTGCGCACGAGCTTCCGCTCGCCCAGCATGTTGTAGATCGCCAAACGGGTTCCGGCAGCAACGGTGCCCAGGTCATAGTCGAGCGTAATGTTGCCACTGATGGAAGGATTGGGGTAGGCGGTGAAGTTGCTCACCGGTCCTGCAACCTCGGAGACCCCCACAGTGCCGGCATTGAACGCCAAATCAACCCATGCACTGTCGTTGATGTCGTTCACATCATACCAGACATATCGGAAGATGGCTACTCCTTCGTGCAGGTCGGGCTTGTAGTAGGCATGGAATCCGGTAGCCGTGAAACCTGCGGCCATGGAAATAGGGTCCAGCGAGGTCCAAGAGGGGCGCACACCCGCGAACACGGCACCATAGCATACGTCCCAGCAGAAGTAGTTTTCGGTCCCCGACTGCACGTTCAACTCATAGCGCTTCACATTCACCGTGCGCGTGGAGCCGGAAACATTCTGCACGTTCAGGTCGGACTCCAAGATCTGGACGGAGTCCCCCTCAATGCCAGCATCAACATGCACCGTTGTGCTGTTCACGATGTTGCCAAATGCGTCGGTAACGCTGACAATGTCGTCTTGTGCTTTGATGTTCGTCCCGAGGAACAAGGCGGTTACGACAAGCAGGGTTTGGGGTAGGGTTTTCATCATCACAGGGATTCTGGTTCGCCACATGGCGGTGTGGTACAAAAGTAGGCCGCCACGGATCCATATGCTCATCTGGCGACGGCTGCACTTCCCCCGAAAGGAATCCAAGACACGAGCAACATATTTATTCTGCGCGAACCAACGGCATCCTACATTTAGAACCTCGGGGAGGTCGTGTATCAGGCTTAACCCCTTAACCAAAAACCCTTGCAAGGAATGAAGCATTCGTTACTCTTAGTGGCCACCTTGGCGCTGACAAGCGGCGCGGCCATTGCCCAATGCCCGTCCGGCCAGACCGAGGTCGTCGTGGCCATTTCCACGGATCAATATGGATCAGAGACGAGTTGGACGCTAACCGGGCCAGGAGGCTCCCCAAGCTACGCCAGTGCTACGGCTGGAACTTATACCGACCATGGTTCAGCCGGATCGTATGCACAAACCCCTGTGTCCACATGCATTCCCATCGGCAGTGACGTGGTCTTCACGATCCATGACGCATACGGCGATGGCATGTGCTGCGCCTACGGTGAAGGATCCTACTCGGTGACCATGAACGGTTGCCAAATGATGGCTTCCGGCGGTGCCTTTGCAACCATGGAAGCTACTACGTTCACCACGTCCGGCCCAGTGGACCTTGACCTGACCGTGAATTCCTTGAACATCGCCCCTGTGATCCTACCCGGAAGCGTGCCGATTACCGGTCAGCTACAGAACATAGGCACTTCTACAGTGATTACTTCCTACGATCTGAATTACAGCATTGACGGTGGGACCACCGTTACGCAATCCATGTCCAACACGATTGCGGTCTGTGCAACCTATGCATACACCTTCACCACCGCTTGGGATGCCGCTCCAGGAAACCACGACGTCATGGTCTGGGTGAGCAATGTGAACGGTGGAAGCGATGACAACACCACGAACGACAACCTGACACACACCATCAGTGTCGCGTCCCAGACTGTGCCCCGCGTGGCCACCATCGAAGAATTTGGCAGTTCGACCTGCGTACCCTGCGCCAACTTCAACGTGACCTTCGCCCCTCTTCTGGCAAGCTTCAACACCAACGAACCAGGATCCAATGTCGCGACGGTGGAGTACCACATGAACTGGCCGTCACCGGGAAATGATCCCAGCTACAATCCCGATGGCAATTCCCGTCGTGGCTTCTATGGCGTGAATGCGATCCCTGCCCCTTTCATTGATGGCCACGGCATGAACGGCAATGCAAATGATATCAACTCCGCCTTGGCTGTTCCCTCCTTCACGGACCTTCAGGTCTCCTACGTCCGCACCACCGGTACGGACATCACCGTAACGGCCAATGTGACACCGTATTACAACTTGGACGCGAACATCCGCGTGTATATCGCGGTGCTTGAGGACTATCACTACCCGGCCTCTACCACCACTCAGGACGATTTCGAATTCGCCATGCGCAAGATGCTTCCCAATGCCGGTGGGAATGCATTGCAGCCCTTGGTGGATGGGCAAGTACAGACCGTTACTCAGACCACCACCTTGGTGGAAGGTTCACCCGCCCAAGGGAACTATCACCTGTGGGGCTCCGTTGCCGGGATCACCGTGGTCGCATTCGTTCAGAACGCAGATACCAAGGAGATACTCCAAGGTGCCATCAGCGAATCGCATGTGGGCATCAACGAGATCGCAGGCGGTAACCTGCTTGACATCTACCCGAACCCGACCACCGGCCTGGTGAATCTCACCTATGGCAAGGCATCGGCCACGACCGCGCACCTGCAGGTGTTCAACGTGCTCGGCGAACAGGTCATGGGCATGGACCGCAAGTTCTCGACCAGCAACCAACTCCAGACCATCGACCTCAGCAGCCTGGAGAACGGCGTGTACTACATGAGCATCGCAGTTGATGGTCAGCGTACCACCCGTCGTATCGTCGTGAGCAAGTAAGGTTCACAAGAATGTCATTGAAAGGACCGGCGGTGATACCCGCCGGTCCTTTTCTTTGGCCCATGTTTTGACCTTGCGGCCCGGATCCGCAAACCACACCGACAGCCCACGATCAACCCAACGCATATCATGAAGCAACTCATCGCCTCCCTCGCCTTCGCCATGCCCCTGCTGCTCGCTGCGCAGACCGGTAGCAAGGTTCCCTCGGTGACCGTTCAAAGCCTCAATGGCCAGAAGGTGAACACGGACACTTGGTCCAACAATGGCAAGCCCATGATCATCGACTTCTGGGCCACCTGGTGCGCCCCCTGCAAGCTCGAGCTCAATAACATCAGTGACGTCTATGCCAAGTGGCAAAAGGAGACCGGCGTGAAGTTGATCGCCGTGAGCATCGACGATACCCGCAGCATGAACCGCGTAGCGCCGTATGTGAACGGCCAAGCGTGGGACTATGACGTTTACATCGACCCCAACTCCGACTTCAAGCGGGCGATGAACGTCAACAACGTTCCGCACACCTTCTTGGTGGATGGCAAAGGGAACATCGTGTGGCAGCATAACAACTATGCGCCCGGTGATGAGAACGAACTGTACGAGCAGGTCAAGAAGCTCGCGGGCAAGTAGGTGATGATCGGTGGTTAGTGATTGGTGATCGGTGATTGGTGCCGACTGCCGCTGCCAACCACACCTGTCGACTGCCACTGCGGACTGCACCTGCTCCCACACAGGACTCCAAGACTCCCGGATCAACGCGCGGCCGCATGAGCACCGGGATTGCTTCGGCGCCATAAATTGCCACCACTTGTAAGGGCAGTTCGTATCCCGTTGTACAACCTTACCCGGTTATCGTACATTGAACTCGATCATCACTTGGGTCACCTGAACCACCTCCGGTACAACATGCATTCACCGATACGCCTTGCCACCACTCTGTCCGCGTTCATCGCCGCGATCGGCCTCTTCGCCCAAGGTCCCGGCGAGTTGCACGGCAACTTCAGCACCGATGCGCAGCTCTATCAGGATGACCCACAGATCGGTGCCGCGAAACCTCCCTCCGATTTCGGGCTGAACGCATGGAGCAATCTGAATTACCGCTCCGGGAATTTCCTGGCAGGCGTGCGTTTCGAATCCTATGAACCCGCGTTGCTTGGATATCCTGCTGGCTCACCATACAAAGGCACCGGTCTTGGTTTCCGTTATGCCACGTATTCGGTCAATGACCTGGAGGTGACCGTGGGCAATTTCTACGAACAGTTCGGTCAAGGGCTTGCCTTCCGCAGCTATGAGGAACGCGCCCTTGGTGTGGACAATGCGATGGATGGCGTGCGCCTGAAATTCAACCCGGATACCGGGATCTACCTCAAGGCCTTCGTCGGTCGCCAGCGCTTGGCCTTCGATGACGGAACCGTTAAGGGTGATGGTATCGTCCGCGGCATCGATGGCGAGATCTCCCTCACCGAGGCCTTTCCGCACCTCTTTCCGAAGTGGACCGAGAACGGCCACAATCTCACGCTCGGCGGCAGTTTTGTTTCCAAGTACCAGGCGGATCTGGATCCTTTGCTGGAACTGCCGGAGAACGTGGGCACATGGGCGGCACGGGCCAACTACACCACGGCCAAGTGGAACATCTACAGTGAATATGCCTACAAGATCAACGACCCCAACGGCAGCAACAACAATATCTATAAGCCTGGGCAGGCCTTGATGGCGAATGCCACCTATAGCGTGCGTGGACTTGGCATCAGCGCCGGTGCCCACACCTACGACAACATGGTGTACCAAAGCGACCGCGGTGCACCGAGCCTTTTCGACCTCAACATCAACTACCTGCCCACGCTGGCCAAGGAGCACACCTACAACCTGCCTGCGACGCTATATCCCTATGCCACGCAGCCCAATGGCGAAGTGGCCTACCAAGGCGAGATCTTCTACATGATCAAGAAGGGTTCCAAGCTCGGCGGGAAATACGGTACCAAGCTTACCTTGAACTGGAGCGGGGCCTGGAGCTTGGACAGCACGGCGATCCCCAATGACACGGTGCATTACCTCGGCTATACCACGAAGTTCTTCTCCATGGGTGAACGCCAATACTTCAGCGATTTCAATGCGGAGATCCGGCACAAATTCAGCGCGGACTGGGAAGTCGCCGTCACCTATATGAACTTGGTCTACGACATCGCCACCATCCAAGGGCACCCTGGGCTGCCGGTCGTCTACGCCAACATCTATATCCTGGACGGCATCCACAACTTCAACGACAAGACCTCACTGCACTTCGAACTGCAGCAGCTCACCACCAAGCAGGACCAAGGCAGCTGGGTCACGGGCTTGGCGGAACTCACCTTCAGCCCGCACTGGTTCGTGGCCGCCTTGGACCAATACAACTACGGCGGCTCGGTGGAGACCGAGCAGATCCACTACCCCATCGCGAACTTCGGTTACATCCGCGGCGGATCCCGCTTCACCTTCGGTTACGGCCGCCAGCGCGCAGGCATCTTCTGCGTGGGCGGTGTCTGCCGCGTGGTACCTGCTGCCAACGGCCTCACCGCCTCAATCACTACAACCTTCTGAGCCATGCGCATACTGCTTTCCTCCTTCTTGGCATTAGCTCTCCTCTCCGGCTGCGACATCATCGACATGCCGAAGGGTGAGCAATCCGGTCCTGTGGGCCCAGGCTCCGGTACCACTCGCCGGGTATTGATCGAGGACTGCACCGGGCACCTCTGTCCTAATTGCCCGCAGGCCGCTGAGATCGCAGAACAACTCAAGGATGTGTATGGCGATCGCTTGGTCATCGTGGCCGTGCACATGTCAACCACCTTCGCCGCACCTCAGGCACCTATCGGCGATGGGATCTATGATGATGATTTTCGCACAGCGGCCGGGAACCAATATGAATCGATGTTCCAGGTTGATGGCCTCCCTAAAGGGCTGATCGACCGCACTCCGTACAGCAACCTCATTCCCATTCCCCGACTCAGTTGGAGCAGTGCCGTGGCCCAATTGATCGACCAGCCTGCTAACATTGACCTTTGGATCGACTCGCTGAGCTATAACAGTGGCACGAATACAGTGACCGCCACTGTAAATGCCGCAATACTCAATGCCATCCCGGGCCCGCAGAACCTGACGATCTACCTCACGGAGAGCCATATTATCGGTTGGCAGGAGGACAACAGGCTTCCTGCAGGGCAACAGAATATTCCCGACTACGAATTCAACCATGTCCTGCGTGGTGCCTTGAACAATCCGTTGGGAGAAACCTTTATACCCGCCGATGCACAAGTAGGCGACACCTTGGTCAACACATTCTCCTATGTGCTTCCCGCCAACGTGCTGGTCCCGAACAATTGCTCCCTCGTGGCTTATGTCTACAACACCGATGCTGGCCCCGAGCAGTATCAAGTGCAGGAGGCTGCAGAGCGCAAGTTCGTGCCGTGAAGCAGACCTAGGCAAAAGCCGGGCATACGGATCGGACATCGCCTACGTTAACGGCTGAATACCCCGGGGTCAACGGTTCGTTACAAGTTGTCAACTATCCCTCGGAGGTCCTTCCAAAGCTTCTTGCACGATCTATCTTCATCCCGGAATTGGGGCCTGCAAGCCGCATAAAAACGGATCGTGATGAAGGAACAAGGAAGAAAGATGCTGGAGCTCAGCCAGCAGGTATTGCAGAAGGTGAGCTTCGATCCGCGACTGTTCCGCAAAGAGTTGGTGAAGGCCGCCCGCTGGGTCGGTGATCGCGATCAGATCCTACTCAAGGCCTGGTGCCTCGCCACCTTCGGCCACATGTACAAGGATGTGATCATGGAGGTCTTCAAACGGGGTATGCGTGCGTGAGTTTGGCTGGTGATCGGTGATTGGTGATTGGTACCGGCCGCAGGTGCCATCTGGTTGCTGCCACTGTCAACGGCAGCTGCGAACCACCACCGCTAAGGACTCCAGACTCGCGACTAAAGGACTCACGACTCCTCACGCCTCGCGCCCTCGGTGTCTCCGTGCCTCTGTGGTGCATCTCCTCCCTTTCCTCCCTCGCTTCCCTCTCCTCCTTCACCTCTTCCCTTCAAGTACCTCAAGTTCCTCTTCAGCCCTTCATACTTCGTGCGTTTCACGGGGCTTGCTTGGAACAGCTCGTCGAAGAGCACCTCCGTCATCCCGTGCCAATCGTCCGCTGATAGATTCATCAGTTCCGGCTTTGGTACAAAGTCCGGCTCGTTGTGCGGCGTGCTGAAGCGGTTCCACGGACAGACCTGCTGGCAGATATCGCAGCCGAAGGCCCAGTTGCGAAAGTCTCCTGCATCCGTTGGGATGGCGTCCTTCAATTCAATCGTGTAGTAGCTGATGCACTTGCTGCCGTTGACGCCATAGGGTGTGATCGCGTTGGTAGGACAGGCATCGATACAGCGCCGGCAGCTACCGCAATGGTCGGTGGCCGGTGCATCGGGCGAAAGCTCGAGGTCGAGGATGATCTCGCAGAGGAAGAAGAACGAGCCGTTGCCTTGCCGGATCACATTGGTATGCTTGCCGCGCCAGCCGATGCCCGCTTTCTCCGCCCACGCCTTCTCCAGTACTGGCGCACTGTCCGTGAAGCAACGCATCTCCACGTCACCGAACTGCTCCGTGATGAACTCCATCAAGGGCTTCAATCGCTGCTTCACCACCTTGTGGTAATCGCGACCGTAGGCGTAAGTGCTGAGCTTCGGAGCGTCCGGGTCAGTCTGTTTGTTCGGACTGAAATAGTTGTACGCAAGGCTGATCACGCTTTTCGCTCCGGGCACCAGTTTGCGCGGGTCCAGGCGCATATCGAAGTGGTTGGCCATGTAGCCCATCTCGCCGTTCTTCGCGTCGCGCAACCACTGCTCCAGTCGCGGAGCTTCCGCTTCCAAAAATCCGGCGCGCGCAATACCACAGGCCAGAAAGCCCAGCTCGTGCGCCTTCGCCTTGATGCGCGCCGCGCTGTCCGTGGGATCGGTCATTCGCAAAAGATAGTGCCGGCCATTGCCGTGAACCTTCACTCGAAGAGGCTGCCGGGCTTGGCGATAGGCACGCGACCGAGATGCTTATAAGCACGCTCCGTTGCTTGCCGCCCGCGCGGGGTGCGCATGAGGTAACCTTCCATGATGAGGAAGGGCTCATACACTTCCTCGATGGTGCCGCTCTCCTCGCCCACTGCGGTGGCCACGGTGTTCAGGCCCACGGGGCCACCATTGAACTTGTCGATGATGCAGAGCAGGATGCGGTTGTCCATTTCATCGAGGCCGTGCGCATCCACATTGAGCGCTTCCAAGGCATGCTTCGCGATGGCCATGTCGATGCTGCCATCGCCTTTGATCTGCGCGAAGTCCCGCACGCGTCGCAGGAGTGCGTTCGCGATACGCGGCGTTCCGCGGCTGCGGCGCGCCACTTCATCCGCAGCGGCCTTCACAATGGGCACATCAAGCAGGCTCGCCGAGCGGTTCAATATCCCGGTGAGTGTGGCCGCATCGTAATAGTCGAGCCGGCTGTTGATGCCGAAGCGCGCGCGTAGTGGCGCTGTGAGCAGGCCGCTGCGCGTAGTGGCGCCCACAAGGGTGAACGGGTTCAGGTTGATCTGCACCGTGCGCGCATTGGGTCCGGTGTCGATCACGAGATCGATGCGGTAGTCCTCCATCGCGCTGTAGAGGTATTCCTCGATCACCGGCGTGAGGCGATGGATCTCGTCGATGAAGAGCACGTCGTGCGGCTCGAGGTTGGTGAGAAGCCCTGCGAGATCGGCCGGCTTGTCGAGCACCGGCCCACTGGTGATGCGGATGCCGACCCCCATTTCCTGCGCGATGATATTGGCCAACGTGGTCTTCCCCAATCCGGGAGGTCCATGCAAAAGCACGTGATCCAAAGCCTCACCGCGCAGCTTCGCCGCCTGCACGAAGACCTTCAAGTTGTCGGTGACCGCCTTCTGCCCCGCGAATTCCTCGAAGCGGCGCGGGCGCAGCACTTGCTCCATCTCCTTGTCGGAGGCGGAACGTTGTTCATCGCGGACGTCGAATGGATCAGGCATGGAACGGTCAAATGTAGGGCTGGCCTATCGCTTGATGTCGTGCCACAGGTCACCGAAAAAGACCTTGATCCCATAGAGGTAGATGGGCGCGGTAAGTCGCTCATCGAGGTCCACATGGGTGAAGACGAGCCGATAGCCCCAGCCCACGTTCACGCCGAAGTATTTCAAGAAACGGTACTGGACGGTCATTGACGGCTCATAGAGAAAGACGAACGTGTGGCCGAGCTGCTGCTTTTGACCTTCCGCATCGTTGTAGACGAGGGACCCTCCTCCGAAGCCCAGTTGCACGGGTATGCGGACCTCCCAATGCTTGCGCTCATAGAAGGCATACTCCACGTAGGGCGTGACATAGCCGAAGCGCAGCCGCGTCGTCACTTCCCCTTGCCCCTCCACGGAACTCACCTGACTGACCGGCGTTTTGAGAAAGGTGTAGCCGATGCCGTATTGAAAACGGCCCACGTGCTCCAAGCCCACCTTCACGCCGAGCAGTTTCACATTCTCATTGCTGATGAAAGAGCCGCGCGAATCCAGCTTGACGATCAGCTTCGGACGTTCCTGGATGAAGAGCCGAATGCTGTCCAATACCTGCGCCCTTGCGGAAAACGCGCAAAGGATGCAACAGAAAAGCAGAAAGCGTTTGATCACGTTAAAATGAAAATGTCCGCACCAAAAGTGCGGACATTCCCAAGACGGTCGTTGCCACGCCGCAACTAGTTCTCCTCTTCGCCTTCTTCCAAAGGAACGTTCTGAGGCACGTAATCCTCCAGCTTTCCGGGCTTGCTGTAATCGTAGGGCCAGCGGTACACGGTGGGGATCGCGCCGGGCCAGTTGCCGTGCATCTGCTTCATGGGGGCGGTCCACTCCAAGGTATTGCTGTGCCACGGGTTCTCCGGTGCCTTCTGACCACGCCAGATGCTGTGGAAGAAGTTGTAGGTGAAGACCACTTGGGCCATTCCGCCTACGAGTGCGAACATGGTGATGATCACGTTGAGGTCCATCACGCCGCCTTGGAACATGGGGAACTCCGTGTAATCGTAGTAGCGGCGAGGACCACCTGCGAGGCCCACATAGTGCATCGGAATGAAGACCCCGAAGGCACAGATGAAGGTGATCCAGAAGTGCACGTAGCCCAGCTTGGTATTCATCATCCGGCCGAACAGGCGCGGGAACCAGTGATACACGCCGGCCAACATCGCGAAGATGGCGCTCACGCCCATCACCATGTGGAAGTGGGCGATCACGAAGTAGGTGTCATGTACTTGGATGTCCAACGCGCTGTTCGCGAGGATGATCCCGGTGAGGCCGCCCGCGATGAAGGTGGACACCATGCCGATGCTGAAGAGCATGGCCGGCGAGAAGACGATGTTACCGCGCCACAGGGTGGCGATGTAGTTGAACACCTTCACCGCACTGGGTATGGCGATCAACAGCGTGGTGAACACGAAGACGGAACCAAGGAAGGGATTCATCCCGGTGATGAACATGTGGTGGCCCCACACGATGAAGCTCAGGAAGGAGATCGCCATCAGGGAGCCGATCATGGCGCGGTAGCCGAAGATGGGCTTGCGGCTCATGGTGGAGATCACCTCGGAACTGATACCGAACGCGGGCAGGATCACGATGTACACTTCGGGGTGACCAAGGAACCAGAACAAGTGTTGATACAGGATCGGACTGCCGCCCATGTGGTCAAGTGCCTCACCCGCGATATGGATCTCGCTGAGGTAGAAGCTCGTGCCCAGCATGCGGTCCATGATCAGCAGGGCCACTGCGCTCACCAGCACAGGGAAGGCCAGCACACCGAGAATGGCGGTGAGCAGGAATGCCCAGATCGTCAGCGGCAGACGCGTCATGCGCATGCCCTTGGTGCGCAGGTTCAGCACTGTCACGATGTAGTTGAGGCTGCCCATGAGCGAGCCCGCCACGAAAAGCACCATGCTGAAGAGCCACAGGGTCATGCCCATGCCCGATCCGGGAATGGCTTGGGGAAGTGCGCTCAACGGCGGGTACACCGTCCAACCGCCAGCAGCCGGGCCGCTCTCCACGAAGAGGGAGGACAGCATCACGATGGTGGCCGCGAAGAAGAACCAGAAGGAAAGCATGTTGATGAAGCCGCTCGCCATATCACGTGCGCCCACCTGGAAGGGGATCAGCAGGTTGCTGAATGTTCCCGAAAGTCCTCCTGTCAATACGAAGAACACCATGATGGTGCCATGGATCGTGACCAGCGCGAGATACATGGTTGAACTGAGCACGCCATTGGGTGCCCACTTGTCACCGAGGAAGAAGTGCGTAAAGGCGAAGCTCTCGCCGGGGAAGGCGATCTGCAGGCGGAAGATCATCGACATGAGCATGGCCACCCAGGCCATGACGATGGCTGTGATCAGGAACTGCTTGCTGATCATCTTATGGTCCTGCGAGAAGACATACTTCGAAATGAAGCTCTCCTCGTGGTGATGATGCTCCGCGTGGGCGTGGCCGCTATCGGCCGCCGACGGATGGGCTACGGCGCTCATGGTCTCAGTTCGGTTGTTTGTTCGTGCCTTCGGCGGCCTGGGCCTCGTCAGCGATCTGGGTCTTCACGCTGTCGGGTGCTGTTGCACCGGTGGCGGAAGGGGATGCACTTTCGAAGGTGGGCAGCAGGATGCTCCACACCTTGAAGGCCCCCGCGCTCTCCACGGTCAATGGCGCTTGCATGTTGTAGTGCGAAATGCCGCAGACCTTGTTGCACAGCAGGATGTAGTCGAAACTCGGATCACCCGTGATGGTCCGCATGCTATCAGTGGTGATCGTGGGCTCGAGATGGATCCGCGTGGTCATGCCCGGCACCGCGTTCATCTGTGCGCGCATGTGCGGCAGGTAGACGCTGTGGATCACGTCCTGGCTGCGGATCAGCAGTTCCACCTCGGTATTCACCGGCAGATGGAATTCCTTGGTCACCTTGTCATCGGAGCCATGCAGGTAGGTGCTATTGCTCCCGTTCGTTGCTATGTCCTGTTCCATCAAGGTCCGCAGGTTCATGATGCCTTCGGCTTCCCTTTCCAAATGCGAAATGTGATCCTTCATGTCCGCGACCTTGTCCTCCGGAAGTGTCGCTTCCTGTGCCTCCTTATCACCCGTCTCCTTGGCGATCTGGTCGTGCAATTCAGCCAACCGTTTGGTGATGGATGCACGCGTGACCACGCCCAGCGGGTTATCGCCATTGATCAATCGGAAATCGGTGGCGCCCAGTTGGCCATCCTTGCCGGGATAGCGGAAGGTCCAATCGAACTGCTTGCCGTAGACCTCCACCTCCGCCGTGCCGGGCGCAGGCGCGGCGGTGATCTTGTTCCACACGGTGAGTCCATAGATGATCACACCGACCAGCACGATGGCGGGGACCACCGTCCACACCAGTTCCAACCTGTTGTTATGCGGATACCAGAAAGCCTTGGTGCCGGGCCGGTGGTAGTAGCGGCCGGCGAAGTAGAACAGTGCGATGTTCGTGAGGACGAAAACGATGCCCAACAGGTACCAATTGAAGTGGTACATCGCATCGATCCACACACCTTGTGTACTGGCGGCAGGTGGCAGGAAGACGCCACGGAAGTGGATGGGGATCCAGGTGAAGAAGCAGAAGTAGGCAATAAGGAAGGCCCACATCATGCGCCCCGTGATGCGGTTGTCGCGCTCGGTAATATCCTCCTGCCGCTGGCCGCGCAGGGTGGCGGTGAGTTCGGCCACGCGGCTCAGGCGGAAGACCACCAGAAGGCCGAGGACCACTACGGCAAGGATCAACAAGGTCGTCATGCTATTCGATTATGCGCGGTGATGGTCCGGTCAGATATGGTGATGAATGCTCTCCTCGAGGAACGGATGGTGGACCACGGTGAGCGGCGCCTTGGCCAAGGTGCTGAAGACCGAACGGATGAACAGACCGAGGAAGCCCAGCAGGAATCCGATCTCCAAGGTACCGATATGGACGAAATGGTCGCCCAGGGTGCCCGGGAGGATCATCTGCTGCACATCGAGCCAGTGGCCGAGAAAGATCAGGGTGCTCACACCGATCAGGAACTTCGGGTTCCGCTTGGCATCGCGGCTCATCAACAATACCATGGGCAGGGCGAAGTTGGTGAAGTACATGCCCCACAACAGCCAAGGATAATCGTTGATGCGCTGCTGGAAGTAGATCACCTCTTCAGGGATGTTGGCATACCAGTACAGCAGGAATTGCGCGAAATAGAGGTAGCTCCACAGGAAGCTCACCGCGAACACCCACTTGCCCATGTCCTGGATGTGGCTGGAATTCACTTGTGGCAGATAGCCCTTGCCCTTCAGATAGAGGGTGATGACCACGGCGGTGATCATGGCGCTGATCCACATGCCTGAGAATACATACCATCCAAAGAGGGCGCTGTGCCAATGCACGTCGATGCTCATGATCCAATCCCAGGCGAGCAGGCTGCTGAAGAAAGCGAAGAGCACCATGAAGATCACGCCGCGACGGTAGCTCAACCAGTGCAGACGCAAGAGCGACTCACCCGTCTCATGGTCCATCTTCAGGCTTTGCGCGCGGAACCAGCGGGCGAAGAACAAGAACACGGAGAGTATCACGATGGCACGAACCCAGAAGAAGGGCAGGTTCAGATAAATGTTAAGGCCCTTGAGATGCTTGTCGTAGTGGTCCACATCACTGAGGAGATGAACGCGGTGGTCCATCCAGCCCCAGAGATGATTGAAGCCGAAGGTGCCCGCCAGTAGACAGATGAGGACGACTGCGGCGCCGATGGGCAGGTAGCCCATGACACCCTCATAGACACGCTTCACCATTACCGTCCAAGCGGTCTCGGTGATGTAGGTCAGTGCGAAGAAGAAGAGTGTGCCCAAGGAGATGAAGAAGAAGAAGATCCCACTGGCAAAGAAGGCGGCCCAAGTGTGCTGGTGCTGCTCCGTGTGGTCATTGATGGCGCCGAAGATGGCCATGGCGAAGCCGATGATGATCAGCGCCATGCTGATCGTCTTGGCCCGTTTGCTAAAAGTGAAATTCATCGCTGCTTCCGTTTATTCACTTGCCCGCCGTGGTTGTCGTAGCGGTGCTGTCGCTTGCCGCACCGGGCATCTTGCCGCCGTTCTGCAGATACTTCACATACTGGATCACCAGCCAACGCTCCTTGTGGTTGAGCTGGCTGGCATGGCTGCCCATGGCGACGTTCTTCCCATAGGTGATCGAATGGAACATCTTTCCCTCCGGCAGGTCCTTCAGTTGTGGCCCATTGTAAGCGGGCGGCGCGGGATAGCCCCCGAAGGACACCACGGTACCGTCGCCTTGTCCGGTAGGACCATGGCACTCCACACAGAATTTCATGAAGATCTCCTTGCCTTCTTCCACCGTTTCGGTGGTCATGGGGATAGGGCTGTGCAATTCCCGACCCGCTGCTTCGTAGCCCTCCGGCGTGTTCGGATAGGGATACGGGAAATTGAATTGAGCGTCGGATTCCTTGTCCGCAAAGGGAATCGTACCTGCGGCAGGGAGACGTGCACTGGGTGTTTCCCGCTGCGCATCAACAAGGCTGTCACCGAAATAGTAAGGGTCTTGGCCATAGTCCACGTAGGCCTCGATGGCTGGGCTGCGGTACATGTCGGGCATATACTCCAACCCCGGACTGTTCGGGGTGTGTGAGCAACCGGTGGCGAGGATGATCGCGCCCACGCCGATCGTGGCGGTCAAGAGGGAGACGGGGTTCGACATCGGTCTCAGCATTGGCGTTCGTTGATCTCGAACACAGGGGTTTCGCGCAGCATGCCGGTGATGGCCTCGGCGTCATGGCCGTGGTTGTCCTCGGTACGCAGCTCGATGATGAACTTGTCGTCGGTGCTGCGCGGATCCGGGTTCCGGCCGGGCATCCCGGGAAGGGTCTTGTTGCGGATCAGATAGGTGATGGCCATGCCATGAGCAGCGCAGAGCACGGTAAACTCGAACAGCACCGGCACAAAGGCAGGTATGTTCTGGTAGAAGTGCTGGTTCGGCTTGCCACCGATGTCCATCGGCCAGTCGTAGATCATCATGTAGTAGGTGCCGAGCAAGGCCAAGGACAGGCCCATGGAACCGAACATGAAGGAAACGATGCCGAGGCGCGTGCGCTTGAGGCCGATGATGGGATCGATGCCGTGTACGGGGAACGGGCTGAAGACGTCACGCACCTTCACTCCCGCCGTGATCAGCTTGCGGGCAGCGCCCTTCAACAATTCGGGGTCCTCGTAGACCGCGTATATGACTTTGTTCGCCATGCCGCTCAGTGCTGGGATTTGCGTAACACCTCACCTCCCTTGTAGCTCTCGCCGCTGGTCTTGAGGATGGACTTCAATTCATTCAGGGCCAGTACCGGGAAGAACCGGGCGAAGAGCAGGTACAGCGTGAAGAAGATGCCGATGGTACCAATGAAGGTGCCCACGTCCACCCAGGTGGGGTAGAACATCGTCCAGCCCGAAGGCAGGTATTCGTGATGCAGGCAGAGCACGATGATGTCGAAGCGCTCGAACCACATGCCCACGTTGATGACGATGGAGATGGCCCAAGCCCAGAAGAAGCTCGTCCGGACCGGCTTGAACCAGAGCATGCCGGGAATGAGGATGTTGCAGATGATGAGCGCCCAGAAGGCCCAGGCATACTGACCGGTCGCAGCGCCCACGGACATGTAGGTGTATGCCTCATACTGCACCCCGCTGTACCAGCTCATGAAGAACTCCGTACCATAGGCCACCGCCACGATACCGCCGGTGACCATGATCACGATGTTCATGTACTCCACGTGCTTGCGCGTCACGTAGGCCTCGAGCTTCATCGCCTTGCGCATCACGAGCAGAAGTGTCTGCACCATGGCAAAACCGGAGAAGATGGCACCCGCCACGAAGTAGGGCGGGAAGATGGTGCTGTGCCAGCCCGGCACGAGTGAGGTGGCGAAATCCATGGACACCACCGAGTGAACGGAGAACACCAGTGGCGTGGCAAGGCCTGCGAGCACCAAGCTCACTTCCTCAAAGCGCTGCCAGGCCTTGGCATTGCCGGTCCATCCGAAGGAAAGGACGCCGTAGAATTTCTTCTGCCAGGTCTTCACCACACGGTCGCGGATGGTGGCGAAGTCGGGGATCAGGCCAATGTACCAGTAGACCACGGACACCGAGAAGTAGGTGGAGATCGCGAACACGTCCCACAACAGGGGCGAGTTGAAGTTCACCCAGAGGGAACCGAACTGGTTAGGGAGCGGGAACACGAAGTAGGCGAGCCAGATGCGGCCCATGTGGATCATGGGGAACATCGCCGCCATCATCACCGCGAAGATGGTCATGGCCTCCGCCGAGCGGTTCACGGCCATCCGCCAGCGCTGGCGGAAGAGCAGCAGCACCGCGCTGATGAGCGTGCCGGCATGGCCGATGCCCACCCACCACACGAAGTTGGTGATATCCCACGCCCAATTGATGGTCTTGTTCATACCCCAAGCGCCAATACCGTGGCTGATGAGGTAGAGGATGCAGCCAATGCCATAGGTGGCGATGAGGGCCGCAATGGTGAGAAGGACATACCACGTGGTGGAAGCCTTGTTCTCGATGGGCGCTATGACGTCTGCGGTAATGTCCCCAAACGTCCGGTGGCCCAGGATGAGCGGTGGTCGGATCGCTGCTTCTTGCTGCATCTCACGGTTCTCTCTTAGGCTTGGTTAGGGTCCGCTTCCAACGTGTTGCGCACTTTGGCCAGATAGGTGATGTTGGGCTGGGTGCCGATCTCCTCGAGCATCTGATAGCCGCGCTCGTTGTCGCGTCCAGCGCGTGCTTTGCTTTCGCGATCGTTCAGGTCCCCGAAGGTGATGGCACCGGTTCCGCAAGCAGAGGAGCAGGCGGTCTCGATATCACCGTCACGTACTGGACGGCTTGCTTTTTTCGCCTCCAACTTACCGGCTTGGATGCGCTGCACGCAGAGGGAGCACTTCTCCATCACGCCGCGGCTACGTACCACAACGTCCGGGTTGAGGACCATGCGGCCGAGATCGTCCCACGCGGGATTCACGTCACCGAACTGCTCTGTAGCATAGTTGAACCAGTTGAATCGGCGCACTTTGTATGGGCAGTTGTTCGCGCAGTAGCGGGTGCCGATGCAGCGGTTGTAGACCATCATATTGAGGCCCTCCTCGCTGTGCGACGTAGCAGCCACGGGGCACACCGTTTCGCAGGGTGCGTGGTTGCACTGCTGGCACATCACCGGGATGAAGATGACCGTGGGCTGCTCCTTGGGCTGCTCCATGTCCTTGAGCTTCTTCGCCAAGCTGACCTCCTCGTTGTCGATCCGCATGTCCGAGGTGTAGTAGCGGTCGATCCGCAACCAGTGCATCTCGCGGCTACGGCGCACCTCGTCCTTGCCTACCACGGCGATGTTGTTCTCGCTGTTGCAGGCGGTGATGCAGGCCCCACAGCCGATGCAGCTGTTGAGGTCGATGCTCATGCCCCAGCGATGGCCCACTTCGGCCACGGGGAATGCCGCCCACAGGTCCACTGAGGTGGCCGGCACATTGTCGTGCGCGTTCACCTCGCCGTCCTTGTTCAGGTCCTTATGGACACGCAGCGTCTCGACCTCGTTGTACTTCTCCGGCTCATGCAGGGCCCACACGGTATAGGTGGTCTCCTTCACGATGCTCTCGCGGTCCATCCCCGTCATTTGGGTCTGGGTGAGGGCGATGGCATAGGTGGCACTGGTGGTCTCCACAGTGGCATTCAGCGCCTCATAGCACAGGGTGCCGTTGCGCATGCTGGCCCACGGGTAGACGTTCTGGCCCACGGGAGCCGGAGTGCCATCGTCGTTCTTCATACAAGCGGCGCGTCCGACGCGCTCTCCGTTCGCACCACGGCCGTACCCGAGTGCCACAGCGATGGTCTTCGGCGCTTGGCCGGGCGACATCACCGCAGGCAACTCCATGGCCTTGCCGTTCACCGTCACCTTCAGCACGTGTGCCGGGCTTTCCTGCCCGATGTAGAGGTCGCTGAAGGACTTGCCCGTGAGTGCACTGAGGTCCTCAGGAGCGATGCAGATGTAGTTGTCCCAAGTGGCCTTGGTAATGGGATCAGGAAGTTCCTGCAACCAGGGGTTGTTGGCATGCATGCCATTGCCCAAGGCCTCGGAGGTATAGAGCTCCACTTCCCAATCACCTGCCCCTTTCACGCTCTGGCGGGCGCCGTCGGCCGCTTGTGCGAGGTCCGCAGCAAAGGCAGTCGGGGCATTGCCGGAATTCATCGCGCCGCCGTATGCACCATCATGGACGCTTTGGTCCCAACTGGTGAGCATGCTTGCCATGGTCGGCATGGAACTCTGTGCCACATCCTGCACGAAGGTGTGCCAGTCGGTGTTGACACCGCTCCACTTCAACAAGCTCTCGCCCCATTGACGGGTATCGAACAAAGGACGGATAGTAGGCTGTACCAGGGCGTAGTGGCCAGGCTTGGGATTCTGGTCGTTCCAGCTTTCGAGCCAATGGTGGTCCGGAGTGATGTAGTTGCAGAGGCTCGCGGTCTCATCCGCGTGGCTGTTGAAGCACACGCTCGTACCTACCTTCTTGAGCCCGGCCTTGAACTCATCGGCGTTCGGCAGGCTGTAGGCGGGATTGACGTTGGCGATCAGGATGGCGCCGATGGAACCGGCGTTCATGTCCTTGACCAACTGCGCCATGGTACCGTCATCTCCCTGATGGAAGAAGGTCGCGTTCTGCAGGTCGATCGTACTTCCGTAGTTGCCCAGCATGTTATTGATGCTGTTCACCAGGATCTGCGTGCTCACATCGTTGCTGCCGCACATCACCACGCTCTTGCCTTTCGCAGCGAGCAGTTCGGATGCGCATTGGGCGATGGCCGCGTCGGCCGCATCGGAGATCTTGCCCGCGCCGATGCTGCTTCCTCCGGTCGCCTTGGCGATCGCATCATGCAGGCCCATCACCACGGAAGCCAATTCGCTGTTGCGCACCGCCACACGACGGTCCGCATTGGCACCGCTAAGACTCATGCGCGCCTCGAAATGCCAGTGGCGGCTCATCGGCATGTCCTTGGTCGCGGTCTCGGGGCGACGACGGTCGGCATATTGCCAAGTGTTCTCAGTGCTGCTTCCCCAGTTGCTGAGGAAATCCGCCCCGATGCCCACTACCACATCGGCCTTGCTCAGGTCGTAGGCCGGGAAGGCCCGCTTGCCGAAGCTGCGCAGGTTGGCATTGGTGACGCCTGAATAGCTGATGGCATCGTACTGCACATGATCGACGTTCCCGCCCACCTGTACCGATACGTCCTTGTCGCCGCTGTTCAGCTTCAAGCCATGCTTGGCCGTGAACACCGAGATGGCGGCGTTCACGCTGGGGCTGATCACCGTGTTGGTGAGCAGCACGATGCGCTTGCCGGCAGCACTGGCCGCAGCGAGTTCATCGCCGATGGCGGTGTCAATGTCCGCCCAGGAATGCTGGGTGAAGCTGCCGTCCTTTACCATCATCGGAGCAGGCAGACGCTCGCTATCGTAGAGCGACAGCACACTGCTGTTCACGCGGGCGTTGATGGTGCCCTTATCGATCTTCGGATCGCGATTGATGCCAAAGCGCGGGTTGCCCGTGATGTGGATGGGACGGCCTTCACGCGTCTTCACCAGTACGCTGGCGTAATCCTCTCCGTCGTAATACGTGCTGGCATACCAGTTGGCCACCCCGGGAGTGATCTCCTCCGGCTTGTTCACGTAAGGAATGCTCTTGATCACCGGGGTCTCGCAGGCGGCGAGAGTAGCGGCGCCCACGGAAAATCCGAGGAATTTCAGGAAGTCCCGGCGGCTGGTGGTGGAGCCGGTAATGCTACCGTCGGCCAACACTTGGTCCAACGGCATGGGCTCGTTGAACTCGTGCGCCCCCCCGGTGGCGGGGGTATGCGCAGGATCCGTTTCGGAAAGGTCCTGCCAGTATCGCTTCGTGCTCGGCATCTGTCTGCGCTGTTCGGTCTTAGTAATGGCACTTGGCGCACTCCCAGCCGCCAAGCTCACGAACGGTGATCTTCTCGTCCTCCAAGTATTTCTTCAGCTCCCGCTGGCCCATGGGGGTCGTGGCAAGCCGACGGTGGATCTCCTTATAGTAGCCGTTCTTGGAATCGACCACTTTCACCTCGGTCTGGTTGTGGCAATCAATGCACCAGCCCATGGTGAGCGGGTTCCATTGCTCCACCTGGTCCATCTGCGTGTCCACGGGGCCATGGCATTTCTGGCATTCGATCTTGCCTATGGCAACGTGCTGTTCATGGCTGAAGAAGACGTGGTCCGGCAGGTTGTGCACCTTGTTCCAGACAAGCGGCTTCTCGTGCCCGGTGTAGGTATTGGTGGCGGGGTCCCAGCCCACGGCCTCATAGATCTTCGCGATCTCCGCCGTGCCCGTCTTTGGTCCCTCGCTGATGGCCTTGTGGCAATTCATGCAAACGTTGGCGCTGGGGATCCCGGCGTGCTTGCTCTTCTCCGCACCGCTGTGGCAGTACTGGCAGTTGATGGCGAGATTGTCCTTGCCCGCGTGCAGGGTGTGATCGAACTTGATCGGCTGCGTGGGCTTGTAGTGCGCCACCTTATCGCCACCATAGACGCCAATGCGGAAGAGGAAATTCCAGCAGAGGACCAACATCCACACTACAATGACCAAGCTCGCCACCGATGCCCATGCCTTGTTGCGACCGGCCCAGCGACGGATGCGGCCCCAGGTGGAAAGCGGCTCCTCGGGGGCAAGACCTTCCTTCTCACGAACGGCATTGGAAAGCTGATGCCGCACCCCGCTGAGCGAGAGCAACACCGCAATCAGCATAAGACCGATGATCAACCACCATTCCCAGTTGCTCGAAGGCTTGGCTTCCCCGGTGGGCGGCGGCGTGGCCCCCCCTTTCGGAGTAGGTGCCACGTAATTGTCCGCATAATAGAGGACTGCATCGATATCGGCATCGGACAGTGCCTGTGGCGGCATCACGATCTTGTTGTGGGTCTCGAAGAGATCCTTGGCGTGCTCGTTGCCGCTTTGTATGTAGGCCTGACTGTTCTTCACCCACAGGTGGATGTCTCCCTTGCCGTCCCAATCCGCAACGGCGCCCTTCAGCTTCGGGCCGGTCATGTCCTTGTCCGGCTTGTGGCAACTGGCGCAGTTCTGCTTGAAGACCTTCTCCCCCGTGGCGTACGTGGCCTTGTCGGCCTGTGCTATGGTCCCGGAGGACAGCAGCAGGGCGATCAGCAGTACAGGAAGGTGGAGCAGCCCGGTGGAAAGTTTTGTAAGCCTTGGTACGAGGGGCATTCCGGACGATTTAAGAGGCGGACCACGGTGGATCTTCGCCGCGCAAAAATAGACGCGAAGGGATACGACGGTAGCCCGAGGTCCGCCATAGCACGGGGAAGTGTTCTATTTAGAAGCGTTCTAAACTTTGACGAAGACATGGAAGCCCGCAACAGCATTGGCGAAACCAACGTCACGGGCCTGTCATTTCCGTGTTCGATCGGACCCTGTTCAGAAAGAAGAAAACTGTCGGACCACAAAAACGCGCCCTCACCTTTCGCTCAACCTCCGGAACTCCGCACTCAGCCCCTTCATCAGAATTGTATGCAAGCGAATGGCGTGGTCATTGCGGCCCATGCTCCCACCGATACATTTGACGCCCATGCGAACCACGACCCTGATCTGCGCGACCTTGATCGTCTCTGGGGCCCAAGCACAGTCTGATATCCGGACGTTCCAACCGTGGAAAGCGGATCCCGTTCACGCCGGAACAGCCCATACGGACAGCATCCATCCAGGCACGGTCACGATCACTGAAAGTGGCAACGTCTCACGGCTGATGGCCGACTATGCGGCACACGAGCATGCACTGAAGGGCTTCCGCATCCAGGTCTTCCTAGGCGATCGCACGATGGCGGAAAACACCCGCCGCTCTTTCCTGCTGAAGCACCCGGACACCCCGGCCTACCTAAGTTATCTCGCGCCGAACTTCCGTGTCCGTGTGGGCGACCTGCGCGACCGTGTGGCCGCCGAAAAGCTGCGTGAGGAACTCAAGGATGAATTCCCGGGATCCTATGTGGTGCCGGATGATATCGAACTGCCGAGCCTGACGGCCCAATGAGTCCGGACCCTTTGTGACGCGGGACGAGGCGAGCAGGATGCTGTGAGCAAATGAAAATGGATCTTGCTTTTTCCCTGCGACCGAGGCTAGTGTTATTGGCCTTCCTGTGTACATTGACGAATGGTGTCCTTCTCGCTCAGAAGGATACGCTGAACGCTCCGTCCGATATACCTCCTCCTCCTCCGATGGATGGGCCTCCACCCACCCAGTTGGCGCTGGCAATGTTGCGCGTGCCCGGAACAAGGCTATCCATCGCCGCTCCGCGTGGTTTCAGGTTAGCAACGAATTTCACCGGCATTGAGAAGGATGCATTCACCGCCATAGCGATCATGGACTTCCCTGAAGGGAATTTCTACACCAACACCGCCAACTACACCAAAGAAGGGCTCGAAGAGAAGGGCCTTCAAGTCCTCACCTGCGACCATGTGGAAGTCGCCGGATATCAGGGAATACAAACCTTAATCAAAAGCCCGGTTGATGGCTCGCTCTCATGCCAGCTTGTATTTGGCGACACAACCTTTTCCGCCCTCGTCGCAGGTACCTTATTGGAAGCGGACACGACCAGCCTCAAATCAATACAGTGGGCATTAGGCACGGTCACATACGACAAGAACGTCACGGTCGGTCCATACGAAGGCACCAGTTTCCGCTTGAACGATCACTCAACAGACTTCAAATTCGCCAGTAAGGGAGGAGGCGTGTGGCTCTATTCGCGGGGAGGAGTTGTGAAAACAGATTATGCGGATGATCCATTCCTGATGGCACTCCCACTTCCGTTTGAGTCTCCGATGAATTGTCGTGGCCTGGCAGAAAAGATGATCACAAGTATTGAAGAGAAGGGTTTCGTCAAGGCGCGAGTGGAGAATGAATCGTCCGATCGCGTGAACGGGTTCGACAGCTACGAAGCTGAATACTACGGGAAAATACAGGGAGAACAAACGCTGATCTACCTGCTGGTCGTCGCACTCGGCGAACGCGCTGTGGTATTGGAGGGCAAGTCCATCGAACCCTATCAGCCAACTCTGAAGGCGTTCAAGGAACTAGCGCATTCCATTTCGTTCCAGTGATGGAACATATCGGTCAGTGCGATGAATAGGAGCGCACCAGTAACGTGGAATGGCACCACACCTGTCCACTGCCCAACATTGATAAAGTGACAGCTAAGGACAACCTCCGAATCGCGTCACCCTCTAGCCTTCCAGCGTCCGCTTCACCTCGATCATCTCGAAGGCCTCGATGTGGTCCCCGACCTTGATGTCGTTGAAGTTCTTGATGCTGAGGCCGCACTCGTAACCGTGGGTCACCTCCTTCGCATCGTCCTTAAAGCGCTTGAGGTCGCTGAGATCGCCGGTGTAGATGACGATGCTGTCGCGAATGAGGCGGACCTTGCTGTTGCGCGTGATCTTGCCGTCCAGCACATAGCAGCCGGCCACCGTGCCGACCTTGCTGATGCGGAAGGTTTCCCGCACTTCGGCGGTACCGAGGATATTCTCCACCTCCTTCGGGGCGAGCATGCCTTCCATGGCGAGCTTCAGTTCCTCGATGGCATCGTAGATGATGGAGTAGAGACGGATCTCGATCTCCTCGTTCTCGGCCAATTTCCGCGCGCCCACCGTGGGTCGCACCTGGAAGCCGACGATGATGGCGTTGGATGCGGAGGCCAAGAGCACATCGCTCTCGGCGATCGGACCCACGGCCTTGTGGATCACATTAACCTTGATGCTTTCGGTGCTGAGCTTCAACAGCGAGTCGGTCAATGCTTCCACGGAACCGTCCACGTCGCCCTTGACGATGACATTGAGTTCCTTGAAGTCGCCGATGGCCAAGCGGCGGCCGATCTCGTCCAAGGTGATGTGCTTGTGGGTACGGATGCCCTGCTCGCGCTGCAGCTGTTGGCGACGTGTGGCGATCTGGCGCGCTTCGCGCTCGTCGGCCATCACATGGAAGCGGTCACCGGCATTCGGTGCGCCGTCCAAGCCAAGGATCGAAACGGGTACGGAAGGTCCGGCCTCGGGAACGGCCTGGCCGCGCTCGTTGAACATGTTCCGCACGCGACCGCTGTATTGGCCGACGAGCAGTACATCGCTCTTGTGCAAGGTGCCGCCTTCCACCAATAGGGTGGTCACATAACCGCGGCCCACTTCCAACGTGCTTTCGATCACAACGCCGGTAGCGCGCTTATCCGGGTCTGCCTTCAGATCAAGCAGGTCGGCTTCGAGCAATACTTTGTCCAAGAGTTGTTCGATACCGATGCCCTTCTTGGCGCTAATCTCCTGGGTCTGGTACTTGCCGCCCCATTCCTCCACGAGGATGTTCATCTGGGAGAGCTGCTCACGGATCTTCTCCGCGTTCGCTCCATCCTTATCGATCTTGTTGAAGGCGAACACCATCGGGACACCCGCGGCCTGCGCGTGGTTGATCGCCTCGCGCGTCTGCGGCATCACGCTGTCGTCCGCCGCGATCACGATGATGGCAATATCGGTGACCTGTGCACCGCGTGCACGCATGGCGGTAAACGCCTCGTGGCCCGGCGTATCCAGGAAGGCGATGCGTTTCCCATTGTCCAAGGTCACGCTATAAGCCCCGATGTGCTGTGTGATACCACCGGCCTCGCCTGCGATCACATTGGCTTTGCGGATATAGTCCAACAACGACGTTTTCCCGTGGTCCACGTGGCCCATCACGGTGACGATCGGTGCGCGATGCTCCAGCCGTTCCGGATCATCGGCCTCCTCTACCATCGTATCCTGCACGTCAGCGCCGACGAACTCCACCTTGAAGCCGTACTCATCGGCGATCACTGCGAGGGTCTCCGCATCGAGGCGTTGGTTGATGCTCACCATCATGCCCAGCGAGAAATAGGCCTTGATGATGTCCGTGATCGGCACGTCCATCATGGAGGCCAGCTCGCTGGCGGTAACGAACTCGGTCACCTTCAACGTGCGGCCCGCCAACTGACGTGCCTGATCCTCTTCTTCACGACGCTGGTAACGTTCTTGGCGCTTGTCACCTTTCCGCTTGGCCCCGCGGCCACGTGCGTTGTTGCTGCCGGTGAGGCGGGCGAGTGTCTCACTCACCTTGCGCTTCACGGCGTTCTCATCCAACTCGCCCGGACGGGCCGGAGGAGCGTTTCGCTGTTCCTGTTGCACCACGCGGCCCACGTTCACCGGGCCTGGTTTTACGATGCGCTTGCGACGCCCGCGATCGCGGCTGTTGTCGCGCTCAGTGGGCTTGCGCTCGCGCTCCTTCGGCAATTCGATCTTCCCAATGGTCTTGGGACCGGCGAGCTTTTGCACATTCACGCGGATGGTCTCCGGTTCAGGAGGCACGACCGGAGTTGCCACAACGGGCGGCTTGGGTGCTTCCACTTTTACCGGTGCCGGTTTTTCAGGGGCAGGCGGCGCGACCGGTTCGGCCTTCTTGGCGGTAGGCTGCGGCTTTTTCCCGGCATTCAGATCGATCTTGCCCACGGTCTTGGGACCGGCAACTTTCGTGGGCGCTGCGCGGATCACATCCGGTCCGGATGAGACAGGTGCTTCTTCGGCTTTCGCTGTCGGTTCAGGGCTGGGAGCGGCCTTGGCCGTTGGGGCCTTCTCCTCTGCTGCCGGTGCGGCAGGTGGTGGCGTCGGCTCGACATGGGCCACTGGCGCTTCAGGCTCCACAACGGGTGCGCTGGCCAGGGCAACGACCTCGCGTTCCTGGCGCTCTTGGATCACCTGCTTGCTGGCCTGCTTCTCGGCCTTGTCCTGCCCGAACTGCTTCTCAAGCAGCGCATAGAGTTCCCCGGGGATCTTGGCATTGGGGGAGGCTTCCACCTCATGCCCCTTCGCGGCAAGGAACTCCACCACGGTATGCACGCCGAGATTGAAATCCCGCGTCACCTTGCTCAATCGCACCGTCTTTCCTTCCGTTTCGCTCATGCGCTCCTTGTTCTCGTTTTGCCCTTCCTCCTACTGCCTCTGCCAACTGCTACTGCTTTCTGCTACTCCAAGCTGCCTCTGTCTTCTGCCACTTTTCTACTTCGCCAATTCCGATTTCAGCACGCGCAGCACTTCGATCACCGTCTCCTCTTCCAGATCGGTACGCTTCACCAGGTCCTCTGCGGAGATCTCCACCACCGAGCGGGCCGTGTCGCAGCCGATGCTCTTCAATTCGTCAATGATCCAGGGCTCGATCTCGTCGCTGAACTCATCGAGGTCCACGTCATCGGTCACTTCGTCGCTGTCGCGATAAACGTCGATGTCGAAACCGGTGAGCTTGCCCGCCAATTTGATGTTGTGACCGCCCTTGCCGATGGCCAACGCCACCTGGTCCGGCTTCATATAGACCTCGGCGCGCTTGTTCACCTCGTCCAGCTTGATCTCGCCGACCTTGGCCGGACTCAGCGCGCGCTGGATCAGCAGTGAATCGTTGGCGGTCCAGTTGATCACGTCGATGTTCTCGTTGCGCAACTCGCGCACGATGCCGTGGATGCGGCTGCCCTTCATGCCCACGCACGCGCCCACCGGATCGATGCGGTCATCGTAGCTCTCCACCGCCACCTTGGCGCGCTCACCGGGCTCGCGCACGATGCGCTTGATGGTGATGAGGCCGTCAGCGACCTCGGGTACTTCCTGTTCGAACAACTTCTCGAGGAATTCCGGAGCGGCACGGCTCAGTAGCACCACCGGGCTGTTGTTGCGCATCTCCACCTTCCACACCACGGCGCGCACGGTATCACCCTTCTTGAAGAAGTCCGTTTTGATGTGCTGATCCTTGGGCATGATCAGTTCGTTGCCCTCGTCGTCCAGGATCAAGGTCTCGCGCTTCCAGATCTGGTACACCTCGCCGGTGATGATCTCGCCCACGCGTTCCTTGTACTTGTTGTAGATGTGGTCCTTCTCCAGCTCCATGATGCGGCTCTGGAGGTTCTGCTTCAGGGAAAGAATGTTGCGGCGGCCGAAGTCGGGGATCTTCACCTCTTGGCTCACTTCCTCACCCACCTCGAAGTCGGGTTCGATCTTCAGCGCCTCGCTCAGCGGGATCTGCAGACCTTCATCCTCCACCTCGCCGTCCGGCACGATCTCGCGGTTCAGCCAGATCTCCAGGTCACCCTTATCGGGGTTGATGATGATGTCGAACTTGGCTTCTTCGCCGTACTTGCGTTTCACCACGCCGCGGAAGACATCCTCGAGGATGCCCATCATGGTCACGCGGTCGATGTTCTTGATGTCCTTGAATTCCCCGAAGGATTCGATGAGGTTCACTGTGCTCATTGCACTGTTCGCTTTCAATTGAGGTTGATCGTGGCCTGCGTGGACTCGATTCCGGTGAAAGGGATCACCGTGGTCTCGTCCGAAAGTTTGGGCTTGCGGCCCTTCACCTTGGAAGGTTGAAGGACCTGCAGCGAAATTCCATGTTCGTCATAACTGTTCAGCACCCCTTGCACCAAGGTGCCGTCACTGAGGGTGACATCCACCCCTTTGCCGATGCGCTTGCGGTATTGGCGCTCCACCTTGAAGGGCTTTCCCAATCCGGGGCTGCCCACCTGCAGTTCCATGTCGTCCAAGGTCTCGCCGAATTCCTCCTGTAGTCCTTTGTTGATGAGGGTAAGGTCCGCCAAGGTGATCGGTGCTTCATCATGATCCACCTCCACCACGGCCTTTCCGCCCGGGCGCACCACCGCGCTCACCACGAAATGGGGAGTGCCTTGCAGTTGTCGCTCCAGCGCTTGTGCCAGTTGGTCGGTCGTGATCATTCGTTCTGCCCGGAGCAGGGAATAAAAAAGAGGGGCGGTCCCCTCTTCCTCACTGCACCGCGTCCAAACGGCGGCAAATATAGCAGTTCCGGGTGAATTCTGGACAGGTTGCTTTCGACCGGATCCTTGATGGTGCGGGAGTTAGGCCGACCCGCACCTCCGGCGAACAGCCGTCCTCCCGCGCCTGCCACCTGGAAGACGGCTTCTTCATGCCTGTCGCATTCAACTGCATCTACCTTCACCACCTCGATCCGAAAGCACTCGCACCTGCATGTCCGTATCCGCTGAAAACCACACCAAGGCCGCTGATGACAAGCGCCTCTTCCTCCTCGATGCCTTCGCTTTGATCTACCGGGCGTACTTCAGCTTCATCCGCAACCCCCGTGTGAACAGCCAACACTTGAACACCAGCGCGGCCTTCGGTTTCACGCTGACGTTGCTGGACCTGATCAAGCGGGAGAAGCCCACGCACCTGGCCGTGGTCTTCGACACCGCAGCGCCCACTGAGCGCCATACCACCTTGATCGAATACAAGGCCAACCGCGAGGCGATGCCGGATGACATCCGCAGCAACCTGCCCTACATCCGCCGCATCATCGAGGCCTTCAACATTCCGGTGATCGGCATCGATGGCTATGAGGCCGACGATGTGATCGGCACGTTGGCGAAGAAGGCGGAACTGGAAGGCTACACCACCTATATGGTCACGCCGGACAAGGATTTCGGGCAGTTGGTGACAGACAAGATCCTGATGTACAAGCCTGGCCGCAGCGGTGCGCCGCCCGAGGTATTGGGCATTAAGGAAGTGTGCGACCGCTGGGGTCTGGAGAACACCGATCAGGTGAGGGACATCCTCGGCCTGATGGGCGATGCGGTGGACAACATTCCGGGCATTCCGGGTATCGGCGAGAAGACCGCGATGAAACTGGTGCAGCAGTTCGGCAGCTTGGAGGGCGTGATCGATGGCGTGGAGCAACTCAAGGGCAAGCAGAAGGAGAATGTGATCGCCTTCGCGGAGCAGGGACGCATGAGCAAGGCCTTGGCGACCATCCTCGTGGATGCGCCGGTGGACGTGGACCACACCGCACTTCATTTGGATCCTCCGGACAAGGAGAAGATCACGGAAGTGTTCAGCGAATTGGAATTCCGCTCGTTAATAAAGACCGTGCTAGGGGAAGAGGCGCAGTTGGAGGCCGCACCCGCCGCGCCCGCTGCACGCAAGAAGGCCGTGGTGAATGCGGACCAGATCAGCATGTTCGGTGGTGAAGACGCCGGGACCGAAGGCACCGGTAGCGTCGACCCATTGGGTCGACAACTACCAATGGCCGACCTGGCCAACACCCCACACACATACGAGGTAGCCGATACACCCGAAAAACAAACTGACTTGGCCAAGGAATTGGCTGACCTGAAGTCCTTCTGCTTCGACACGGAGACCGACAACCTCGATCTGCAAAAAGCGGAGCTGGTGGGGCTTTCCTTCAGTTGGAAAAAACACACAGGCTGGTACGTGCCGGTGCCTGCTGGAAGGGAGGACGCACAAGCAGTGGCCGAGCGTTTCCGCAATGTGTTGGAGGATGAACACATCACCAAGGTGGCGCAGAACCTGAAGTACGACATGCTCGTGATGGAGCGCTACGGCATCAGCGTGCAGGGGCCGCAGTTCGATACCATGCTCGCTCACTTCCTGCTGGAATCGGACCTGCGCCACGGCATGGACTACATGGCCGAGACGATCCTGCACTACCGACCGAAACCCATCACCGACCTGATCGGACCCAGCGGCAAGGGCCAGAAGACCATGCGCGACGTGCCCGTGGAAGCGATCGCGGAATACGCCGCAGAGGATGCCGACATCACCTGGCAACTCCATGAGAAACTGGCGCCATTGCTGAAGGAGAAGGATCAGGAGAAACTCTTCCACGACGTGGAAATGCCGCTGGTGCGCGTGCTGGCCGACATGGAGCGCGAAGGCATCCGTTTGGATGTGGACGCGCTGAAGAAGTTCAGCAAGGAACTTGGCGAGGATATTCTGGCGCTACAGGAGAAGATCAACGCGGCGTGCGGCGTTCCCTTCAACATCGATTCACCCAAGCAACTTGGCGATGTGCTTTTTGAAACGCTGAAGCTCGGCGGTGAAAAACCGAAGAAGACGCGCACCGGCCAATACCAGACGAGCGAGGATATCCTCAGCGCCATGGCCCACGAGCATGCCGCCATCCCGTTGATCCTCGACTACCGTAGCCTGCGGAAGTTGAAAGGTACCTACGTGGACACGCTTCCTCTCGCGGTAGATCCCGCCGACGGGCGAGTGCACACCAACTACCGTCAGGCCGTTGCCGCCACGGGCCGACTCAGCAGCGATGAGCCCAACCTGCAGAACATTCCGATCCGCACCGAGAAAGGACGCGAGATCCGCAAGGCCTTCGTGCCGCGCGACGAACGCTACGGCCTGTTGAGCGCCGACTATTCGCAGATCGAGCTGCGCATCATCGCGCACATGAGCGGCGACCACAACATGCAGGAGGCCTTCCGCAACGGTCTCGATATCCACGCAGCCACGGCGGCCAAGGTCTTCAACGTCGAGATCCCGGAGGTTTCGCGCGAGCAACGCAGCCGCGCGAAGGCGGTCAACTTCGGGATCGCATACGGGCAGGGCGCCTTCGGCCTCAGCCAGAATCTCGGCATCCCACGGGCGGAAGCGAAGCAGATCATCGACGATTACTTCGAGCAGTTCCCCGGCGTGCGCGGTTATATGGACGAGATGATCGGCTTCTGCCGCACCAACGGCTACGTGCAGACCATGATGGGCCGCCGCCGCTACCTGCCGGACATCCTCAGCGGCAACAACACCGTGCGCGCCGCCGCCGAGCGCGTGGCGATCAATGCGCCCATGCAAGGCACCGCCGCGGACATCATCAAGGTGGCGATGATCAATATCCACCGGAAGATCCGGGAAGACAAGATGAAGAGCAGGCTGCTGCTTCAAGTGCATGACGAACTCGTCTTTGACTGCCTGCTTGAGGAGGAAGAGGAGTTGAGATCCTTGGTAAAAGACCTGATGGAAGGTGCACTGCCATTGGCCGTACCGCTCGTTGTTGACATGCGCGTGGGGAAAAACTGGCTGGATGCGCATTGATCCCCTCCCGGACCGGAGGCACCTTTACCCCGTTCACCGATCACGAAGTCCGCTCCCCATGCGAATGATAAAGACCCTATCCGCACTTGCTGCAACCTTGGCACTTGCTGCTTGCGGCGGTGGCGAACAGCCCGCCCAGGACACGCTCACCGTGCCACCAACGGATTCAACGGCGGCGGTGCGCGCCAAGCGGACACAGAACATCTTCCACAACATCCCCTCCCCGATGGAGACCGCCGGTCTGCTGAAGAAGGCCGGTGCGGAGTATGACAAGGACATCCTCAACGATGTGCGGAACGTGGACAACTACACGGCCGCCAGCAAGCAGGCGCTCAATCTCGGCGTCTATGGCGCGGACCTGAGCTACGCCAGCGTGTTCAACAACACGCAGGAAAGCATGCTTTACACCAGTTGCGCGCAGAAACTCGCCAAGAAATTGGATGTGAGCGACGCCTTCAACGCACAGGTGGTGGACCGCTTGGAAAAGAACCGCAACAACCGCGACTCGCTGCTCAGCATCATCAGCGATACCTACTGGCAGGTGGACGGTTACCTGAAGGAGAACCAACGCGACAACATCAGTGCATTGATGATCGCTGGCGGATGGGTGGAAGGACTGTACATCGCCGCGCAAGTGACCAAGGCCCATGACACGCCGGAACTCCGGCAGCGCATCGCCGAGCAGAAGCTGCCCTTGGTGGACCTGCTCGCACTGGTGCGCACCTATAGCCCCGACGACCCTGCGGTCTCCTCGGTGCTCGGCGACCTCCAGACAATGGACAGCCTCTACACCGACGTGGTGATCCCGAAAGGCAACAGCACGATCACGCAGGATAACGGAGTTGCCGTGATCGGCGGCACCGCCCCCTTGGCGGCATTGACCGACGCACAATTGGCCGCCATCACCTCCGCGGTCACCACCATCCGCGCCAAATACATCAACTAAGCCGGGCCATGAAGCACCTCTCCTCCCTCATTGCCGTACTGTTCCTGGCCGCGTTGCCCAGCATCTCGTCGGCGCAATGCCGCAGCTTCGCCAAGAACAAGTGCATGCCGGCCATGGCGCCGTATAAGTTCAACGAGACGTTCAACGCCGCCCAACTCGCACCCGGCGAGGAGGCCACGGTGGACCTCACCTTCTATAGCGGCCAATCGTACCGTCTGCTGGTCTGCGCACATCCCATCCTGGGCCAAGTGAACTGGAAGCTTTTGGACGCGAGCGGCAACAGCCTCTTCGAAAGCAAAGCGGACGATCCCAAGGGCAGCTTCGATTTCAAGGTGGCCACCACGCAGAAACTGACCGTGCAGATCGATGTGCCGGCAGGAGACAAGGGTGGCAATGAAATGATGACCGTGGGCTGCGTGAATATCCTGGTGGGATATATGGAGTAGCATTGTGGACACCCGATCGGTCCGGCTTCCAGCAAAGACGCTGTCCGCGTCCAGATCACTTCCGGCAGTTGGTCATTGCTGTGGCTCGATCACCACATGGCATTTGCGGCCGAGGTCCGTCCGATCCGGAAACCGCACCTCGTAGTAGTCGCCGCTCTCCGGCTTCAGGGCCAAGGCCAATATCGCACGCCCTATCTCCAAGCTGTCCCGATCGAACGCCACAACTCGCAGCGTGTCCTGAAATGCCGTCGTATTGGTCAAGTAGATCAATAAGCGGTTGTTCCGGCCCGTTGTATCGCTCTCCACCTGCACCACGCCCAAGGAAAGTCCCCTTTCACGCAAGGCATTACTCAGGCCAACGTTTCGCGTTCCAAGTGTGCTCGACCCCGGTGGCAACGCCCTACACCACTTCGGTGGCCGCTTTCCCGGCGAGTTCGCCTCCCCCGTTCAAGATACCCTTCGCGCCTTCCTTGGCCCGACCGAAACCCACAAGGGCTGCCGCGATCAGGAGCATGATCCGCACCTGGGGCATGGAGGTCAATCCTTGGTGAAGCGAGCGACCCGCACTGTGCCCTGCTGTTCCACGCGCACCAGATAAAGGCCGCTGTTCAGCCCATCCAGATGAAGCTCCCATCGGGCTGTGCCTGCCGACATGTTCTGGTTGGCAATGGTCTGTACCGATCGGCCCAGCATATCCAAGACCTCCACTTTCACAGGACCTGACGTCGTCAGCTCCGCTTCCACCGTGGCCACTTGCCCTGCCGGATTGGGGAAGACCTGCAGTCCACCATGGGCCGGGTCATTGACCTCGTTGATACCAACGATCGGTTCTCCATTGATGTTGATGTCGTCCAGCCACAGGTTGTTGCCACCATCACTTTGGAACCAGAACTTGATCCGCATGTCCGACACGAGGTAATCGCCATTGATCGCAGTGGTCTCGGTATAGCCCCATTGGCTTTGCCCTGAAGGGATGAAGGATCCGTTCTGCGGTGATGCCGTGGCCAACTGACCTCCGCTCAATGCGCGCCGCAAGCTCCAGCTTTGGCCGCAATCATTGCTGACATAGAGGCGCAGTGCATCATTGTCGGCATTGCCGCGCTTGGCATAGGCATACCTGAAACTGATCACGTAGGAGGAGTACCCGGATGCATTTATGGTATTGCTGAGCAACTCGTCGACCCGCTGCGCATGATTGACGTCATTCAGCAGTCTCACGCTTTGGCTTCCAGTGTAAGCCGCGTTGTCATTCACTTGAAATCCTCCATCCTGGTCGATGTCGACCAGTGTCCAATCGCTGGAAGGCAAGGAGACCACATTCTCGAAGCCTTCGGAATAAGGCAATGGCAGACCGGAACTTGGAAGCACCACCACATATTGCGTATTGGTCACGGCAACGGTCGACGTTCCATTGCCCACGGTAAGTCCCACATCATAGGTGCCCGGGGTCGGATAGGTCACAGTAGGGTTCTGCTCGTCGGACGTGGCAGGCGTGCCCCCCGGAAAGGACCAGGTCCATTGTGTGACGCCGTTATAGCTGGCATCGGTAAAGTCGATGGAACTGCCGGCGCAGATCATCCGCGAATCGCTATGCAAGGCCGCAGCGCAGAGGATCGGATCGTTGAGCAGCCCGGTGAAGGCCAAGTTGGAATCCGTCCAGATGTTATTCCGTCCAGCGGTGCTGCTATTGAGGGCAGCCAGCATGCGCGTTTTCTGCCCCTCGGTGAACATCTTCGAACAATACGAGTAATCCATGAAATTCTCCACGTTGTCCTGTACCGAACCACACGTGGCCCCGGCCAGGTTACACGTGGTCCAGCCCTCGGTGTTGGGCGTATCCGCCACATTATCGTCCATGCTGCAATTGCTGGCCAGACCGGGATCGTTCGAATCCCCCCAAGGATGTTTCAGGTTCATCCAGTGCCCTGCCTCATGGCTCAGCGTGTGGCCATGGCTTGGATCGCTCGTACCGATGGAGCCCACGTAGTTGGAGAGTACGACGATGCCGTCCGCGGCGGCACCCCAGCTGCCCGAGACCGATGATGGGTACATGGAGTAACCGGCCGCCCCACCGGCCCCTGCCGACACCCAGATGTTGAGGTAGCGGTTCCTTGGCCAGTCGATCAGGTTCTTCATGTCCTGGTCCCCATCATAGGTCAAGGTGCTCACCGTGCGCGTGATGCCGTTGGTGCAGTTGCCGTTGGGGTCCAATTCCGCGAGTTTGAAGGTGATGCCGACGTTGGCCACGATGCCCAGGAAGGCGGGCTGCACGTCGGACCAGTCCGGATTCATCTTGTTGTAATCCTCGTTCATCAACCGCACACCGTCGCGTACCTGCTCATCGCTGATGTTCTCCGGTCCGTTGTTGTGGATGATGTGGAAGACCACCGGGATCACATAGTTCCCTCCGCCACGTGCGGCATTCCCCTGCCAGGTCTGCGTGAAATGTTCCAGTTGCGCCGTGGCGTGCTGAATGTCCTCATAGCGGGAGGGGTCGTTGTTGATCAACGACGCCATCCGGCTCAATTCATTCGCACCGCAATGAAACGTTTCATCCTGGGCGGCAAGCGAAAATGGTAAGGCCAGCGACAAAGCCAACAGGAGGCTCAGCGGAGTGCGAAGTGTGCTCATGCGAAAAGTGCGTTCAGTACAAATTTACGCAGCCATGCCCCAAGGGATCCGAAGTACGCCCCTCCCTTGGACGCATTCTTGCGTTCCAATGACGCTTCGACCCATCACCTCAAGCGAGCGCCTGCTCCAGATCAGAGATGAGATCTTGCGCATCCTCCACCCCCACGCTAAGGCGGATCAAGGAATCCGTAACACCCGACTTCATTCGCACCTCCCGTGGAATGCTGGCGTGCGTCATGCTCGCGGGATGGCCCATCAAGGATTCAACCCCACCAAGGGATTCCGCCAAGGTGAAGAGTTTGCAGGAGCTGAGGAAGCGTGTGGCATCCTCCTGCTTGTCCCCCTTGATGGTGAAGCTCATCATGCCGCCGAAGTCGCGCATCTGGCGCTTGGCCACTTCGTGATTGCCGTGGTCCTTCAAGCCCGGCCAGTAGACCTTGTCGACCTTGGGATGCTTCACCAGCCATTCAGCGATCGCCCGGCCGTTGGAACAATGGCGCTCCATGCGCAGATGCAATGTCTTCAAACCGCGCAGCACAAGGAAGCAATCCTGCGGGCCCGGCGTGGCGCCGCAGCTGTTCTGGATGAAGGCGAGGCGCTCGGCCAGTGCATCATCGTTCACCACCAACGCGCCCATCACCACGTCGCTGTGGCCGCCAAGGAATTTGGTCACCGAGTGCATCACGATGTCCGCGCCGAGGTCCATCGGATTCTGCAAGTAGGGTGAGGCGAAGGTGTTGTCCACGGCGAGCAGGATGTCCTTGCCCTTGGTCAGCTTGCCGATGGCGGCGATGTCCACGATGCGCAGCGTGGGATTCGTGGGCGTTTCCACCCAGACCAGCTTGGTCTTCGATGTAATTGCCGCAGCCACGTTGGCGGGATCGCCCATGTCCACGAAGGTGAATTTGATGCCGAAGGGCTCGAAGATCTTGGTGAAGAGGCGGTAGGTTCCGCCGTAGAGATCATTGGTGCTCACCACCTCATCGCCGGGCTTCAACAACTTCACAACGGCATCGATGCTGGCCATTCCGGTAGCGAAGCAGAGTCCGTGCTTTCCGTTCTCCAATTCCGCTAAGGCCCGCTGTAACGCGGTACGCGTCGGGTTGTGCGTGCGGCTGTACTCGTAGCCTTTGTGATCGCCCGGCGCGGCCTGCACATAGGTGCTGGTCTGGAAGATCGGGGTCATGATGGCACCGGTGGAAGGATCAGGCTCCACGCCGGCGTGTACGGCCTTGGTCGAGAATTTCATGGCAGGGAATTGAATTCGGCCGCGAAGGTAGCCGCTGTGTTTCGAGGGCATAAGACCGGCATCCGCGCCATGACGGTTAATTTTATCCGCCCGCACTTTTCCTATCCCGCGTCCGCCATGAATCCACGCAACATCGCCCTTCTTCCACCGGACAAACACACCGGCCTGACCTTGAGCGCTCGGAAAGAACGCGCCGCGGGCATCCCTGCGGTGATCCAGTCGTTGGCGCATCTTCAAGAAGAGACGGGCGTGTTGGACGGGATCAAGATCCTGAACAAGATGAACCAGAAGGGCGGCTTCGACTGCCCGAGTTGCGCGTGGCCCGACCCGCACCATCGCAGCCGCCTTGGCGAATACTGCGAGAACGGCGCGAAGGCCTTGGCAGAGGAGACCACCACCAAGCGCGTGGACCGGGCGTTCTTCGCGAAGCACGGTGTGGAGGAACTGAGCCATTGGAGCGATCTGGAACTGGGCAAGAGCGGGCGCATCGCGGAGCCGTTCATTCTGCGGAAGGGCAGCGACCACTACGAACCGATCGGCTGGGACGAGGCCTACACGAACATCGCGCAGCGTCTCAACGGACTGGCATCGCCGAACGAAGGCATCTTCTACACCAGCGGCCGCGCCAGCAACGAGGCGGCGTACACGTACCAGCTTTTCGTCCGGATGTTCGGCACCAACAACCTGCCGGATTGCAGCAACATGTGCCACGAGAGCAGCGGCACCGGCCTCGGCGAGACCATCGGCATAGGAAAGGGCACCGTCTCACTGGATGACATCCATGTGGCGAAGCTGATGATCGTGATGGGCCAGAACCCCGGCACGAATCATCCGCGTATGCTGAGCGCATTGAAAAAGTGCGTGGAGAACGGCGGCAAGATCGTTAGCGTGAACCCACTGCCTGAGGCCGGTACGCACGGCTTCATCGATCCCCAAAGCGTGGGCAGCGTGCTGATGAACGGCACCAATTTCCATACGTTGCATGTCGGCCTGCGCATCAATACCGATGTGGCTTTTCTGAAGGGTGTGATGCGGCTTCTACTCGACAAGGAAGATGCTGTTCCCGGCTCCACCTTCGACAAAGCATTCATCACGGAAAAGACGGATGGCTTCGAGGTCTTCATCGCGGACCTGCGCAACACCGACGCGCACGCGATGGCCGAGACCTGCGGTGTACCCTTCGCACAATTGCAACGGGTCGCGGATCTCGCTGCGGGCACGGACCGCATCATCGTGTCCTGGGCCATGGGCCTTACACAGCATGTGAACGCGGTGGCGAACATCCATCAGGTAGTGAACCTGTTGCTGCTGCGCGGAGCCTTCGGGAAGCCGGGCGCCGGTGCTTGTCCGGTGCGCGGCCATAGCAATGTGCAGGGCGATCGCACGATGGGCGTTTTTGAAAGACCCAGCTCCTCCTTGCTCGATGCCTTGGACGACCGCTATGCATTCAAGTCGCCACGCCAGCATGGCACTGATGTAGTGGCGGCGATCAAGGCGATGCGCGACGGCAAAGGCAAGGTCTTCTTCGCCCTCGGCGGAAACTTCATAAGCGCCACGCCGGACAGTGAAGTGACCGCGCAGGCCTTGATGAACTGCGACCTCACCGTGCAAGTGAGCACGAAGCTGAACCGCAGCCATGTGATCACTGGCGAGGAAGCGATCATCCTCCCCTGCTACGGTCGCAGCGAGCGCGATGTCCAAAATGGGAAAGTGCAATTCGTCACGGTGGAGGACAGTATGAGCGTGGTGCATCGCTCACAAGGCGTGCACGAACCCGCGAGTGGACAGCTGCGCAGCGAACCGGCGATCATCTGCGAATTGGCCGCAGCCACATTGGGGAAAAAGTATCCGGTGGACTGGCATGCACTCTCGACCAACTACGACCTGATCCGCGAGGAGGTGCAGGTGGTGATCCCGGGCTTCAATGATTTCAATCGGCGTGTGCGAAAGCCCGAAGGCTTCGTGCTACCCAACGGCCCACGTGATGGCGCGCACTTCACCACCGACAATGCGAAAGCGCATTTCATGGTGGATCAGGCCCCCGCTTGGAAACTGGCCGATGGCGAATACCTGATGATGACCATCCGCACGCACGACCAGTTCAACACTACCATCTACGGCCTCGAGGATCGTTACCGCGGGATCCACGGTGAACGCCGCGTGGTGATGATGCACGCAGACGATATGGCAAGTGCAGGCTTGGCAACGAAGGACCGCGTGGACCTTGTGAACGACCACGGACGCGAACGCGTGGCCACCGACTTCTTCGTGGTCCCCTACGACATCCCGCGCGGCTGCATCGCCACCTACTTCCCCGAGGCCAATGTGCTGGTGCCCTTGGACCAACAGGCGGAACGCAGCGGCACCCCGGCCAGCAAGAGCGTGGTGGTGCGGCTGCGGAAGCGGTGATCGCTCACGACTTCTTGTGCTTGGTCTTCCGCGTGTAGGTCTTCTTGCTCTTCTCCACCTTCTCGCGGAAACGCCCGTCCAGCGCGCCTTGTTCCTTGCGTTCCTCACGCACGGCGGCCTGCTCGATCTGCAGCAGCTCCTTCTTGGTGATGCGCTTCTTCGCCATGCTTTCCAGAATTCAACCGCAAAGGACGCGGAGAACGCGAAGAATACAAAGCTCCCTGAGACGCTACGCTTTCGGCGCCTTGTACAACGGCACCGTGCTGCACGGTTCACCGAACATCAAGCTCCTTACCTCCGGCAAGAGCTTCGCGGAAAGCTCCACATAGGCGTTCAGCGGTACGGGCAATTTGCTGCAGCCCTTCACCACGATACGCGCGCCACGATACGGTTCCACATCCAACTGCTGCACGAACCGCGTGAACACGGCACGCTCCAGTTGCTCGGCATCACCTTGCGTTACGAACGCGGCATGCGGTTGCAGCTGCGTGGCCACCAGCATATAGGCCCACGTAGGAATGATCGCGTCGACGGAGCAATGCACCGAAACGAGCTTGTCTTGGTACTGCGACCAATCGTGGTCCTTCAGGAAAGCACGAAAGTCCTTTTCCTTCAACGCGATGCCTTCCCACAACAGCGGTGCGATATCGAAGACCGCGCGTTCGCCTTGCGGATACAGATCTTCCAGGTCCAGTGTTTGGAGACCGCTGGATGCAACCTTGTTGATGATCTCTGACATCGGTGCAAAGGTCGCACAATGCAAGCTCATGCCACGGCCGCGTGCTCGATCACCGGCAGCTTGCACACTTGGCACAGCTCGCACTTGGTGACGGCGATCCAATGGTCGCGCTCGTTGTAGGGGTAGTGGTTCACGTAGGGCTTCAGTTTCACCTTCTGCTTCACATGCAGCGCGACGATGGTCGGATTGGTCAGGAAGTACTTCGCGGCGCGCAACGGCTGGCGCAGGATGTCCTCGCGCATGATCGGATAGCGCGTAATGAGGCGCACGCAGACGATGTCGAGGTTCTTCTCCAAGGCATCGAGGTCGAACATCTCCACGGTGAGCCCATAGCCCGAAGTGAGCGCATCGCCGCCCCAGATGCGCATCAGCGAGTAGGCCAACATGCGGGCGGTGGTGGTGATGATCACGCGCCGGTCGTCGTCCGCCTGACTTCCCTTGCGCAGTACGAAGCTGCCCTTTTCCCGATCAATGTTCCACACCAGGCCGTCGACATCGGTGAACTTGATCGCGAAGCGGGCATCCCGCAGGACAGCTTCATCGTACAGCTTGGCGTTGCTGTTCATCCACTTGACCGCATCGCGTTCCAGCTTGGGCAAGCGTTCGCGATCGAACAGGACCGTGGTATTGGCTTTTTGGATCTCCTCCGGATAGGCCGCGTCCAGCAGATGGTACAGTCCACCATCGCGTAACTGCGAATGATAAGGCGAGGTTGCCTGATAGGTCTTGTCCTCGATCCGGTCTCCCGGCCATGCCGTCACATAGCGCGTATCGCCCAATGGACCGATGTGCTCTTCATGGTACGCGGGCAATCGGCGGCGGTCAAATTTCACTTCGTTGATCCATCGGTTGTGATCCTCCAGAAGTGCGAAGCCCGGAGCAAAGGGCATCACCACATCGGGTTTCAGGAAGTCAACAGAAATGCAGAGGTGATGTGCGAAGTATTGCTCGCGCACCTGCCCCACTTCACGGTCGTTCTTACCGGGGTAGCGCACTTGGTTCGGAAAGTAGCCCGCTCCACTGAAGCCGGTGATCAAGATATCGATGTGCGGCCAGTGCTTCTTCAGCACTTCGAGGAACATCATCACCACGTTCTCGTGGTTGCTGTTCAACGCATCGTTGATGTTCACGATCACCAGCCCGCCGGACTCGATCACCACGATGCTTTCCAGCGAATACGCGAGATAGGTCAGCTTGGTGTCGGGACCCAATCGGTGGGTTCGTAGCGTGACGGCCTCCTTCACCTTGCTGAAGCCGATGTGCTTCATGTAGCCTTCGATCCCCGCCCGCCACTGATAGGGGAACCACACGGTGGCGCTCTTGTCCAAGAGTTCCAGCGAAGGCCTGTGCATATGGTCCTCGTGCCCGTGCGTTAGAACAATGTGCTCGGCGTGCAGGATCTTTTCCACGCCGACCGGTTTCGGGAAGACCACCCACTGGCCGTAATAGCTTGGGCCATGGAACCACGGATCGAAAACAAGACTCGCATCCTCGGTGGTCACCAACACACAGCTATGGCAGATGTAGTCGATGATGACCATGATGCGAAAACGGGGACAACGCGCGATCATTGCCGAAGGAGGAACTGCGACGGAGTGGGTCCGTGGGCTCACTGCGAACCACCGATTGTCTGGAACGAATACAAGTGGAGGTCCCGGAACGTACCAAGGTCGTGGAGCAGCAGTTCGTTCAGGGGGATCGCCATCACCAGGCGACCGTTGGGATCCGTCGTGAATGTCCGCTGATAGGCCCCACCATCGTGCACGACCATGATGCCATGCGGGGCCTTCAACTGGGCTACATAGCCTCCGAGTCGTTGAATACCGTCATCGGCACTGGGCTGCGCCTCGGGCAGCAGGACGATCGAGGTGGGTCGGATGTTCGCACGGAATGCGACGTTGTAGGTTTCCTGCCAACCGAAAAAATCCAGCACAAGGATGCCGGTGTCCGGGTCCATGGCATTCAACTTCGCGACAAGCTGATCCGGCCAACGCTCGTTGAGCTGCGGCACGGCGACCATTTCGCCCATGGTGTAGTCGGAGATGAAACCGACCGCAGGGCCGAACCGGGTGTGTTTTGAAGCCGAACGGAACCAGCTGGGCAAGTGCCGCTGAAAGGAAGCCTGAAAGGTCCAACCGGCAAGGAGCAGCGCAATGACAGGGACCCACCTTTTCGCCTTCAGCATGGAAAAACCCAGTGCCAGATACGGGATGAACAACAACACCAAGGTCATGCTGAAACGGTGCTGCAAGATCAGTTCACCACGGCGTGCTTCGTCGATCATGATCACCAGAAAAACAGGAAAGAGCAACAGCCAAGGCCATTGCTCGCGCGCCAAGTCCTTTCTGATCAACACCCATGTTGCACCACCCGATCCGAGTGCGATGATAACCGGGGAAAGTGCCGCAAGGAAAGATGCCGGGAAGAACGCCGTCCGTAGCAGAAGCTGATCCGTCGAGACCGCTGGGGTGATGGCATCACTGCGCCAATGCAGTAATGGCCCAAGGCCAGTGAATGGATCGCCGTGAGTGACGAGTCCCGTTATCATCCAAGCGATAGGAAATAGCATGGCCGTTGCGATCAGCACCGCTGCCGATCTCCAACGCTTGGACGCCCCCAGTATCAGCGTCAGCAGGGGGATCAAGAGCCAAGCCTCATAGCGGATGCCCGCCGCCACAGTAAGGAACAGGCCCGCGATGGCAGCGTTTCGCAAGCTTATCCGCCCGGTCGTGGTCTGTGCAGCCGAAAGCGAATTGAACGCGCAAGCCGCGAAAAAGAAGAAAGGAACTTCCGAAAGACCCTGCAAGCTGTTGCGAAATACCAAGGGTTCAAACACCACCACCATTGCCACTGCGATCGCGACATCATCATCCGACCATCGCCGGACGAACGCGAAGACCGGAAATACAATGGCGCTGCCTAACAGGATATTCACCAGCACCGAACCGACCACCCGGCTTCCGCAGAGCACGGTGAACAGGCCGTTCAAATAGAAATGGAATGGAGGCCAAACACCATCGCCGGTCCAGCCGGGGAAGTGCATGTATCCCTCGCCGATCAACGCGCGAGACACGGCATCCGCATTGACCACATCCGAATGCGGCCATGCGATCAGTCGCGCGATAAGCGCCAGCGAGGAAAGCAGCAATGGCAGGAGCCACTGTCTCTTCCGAATGATCGCGAATATTCTGCCGAATGCGGGGGTGGACATCCGAATTGGCCCGAACCACCGTGGGTAGTATCCACGCCGCAAGGCCAAGCAGGAAACGCGGCTCTGTCCGCTTCAGTATGGCGAAGGCCAAGGCGTCTTCTCTGCGCCTTCGCGTCTCTGCGGCTTATTCCTCACATGAATCCCAACTCCAACTGCGCCGCCTCACTCATCATACTGCGGTCCCAAGCGGGCTCGAAGGTGAGTTCCACCTTGGCGCCGTTCGCGCCCATCGTCTCGGCCGCTTTCTCCTCTACTTCGCCGGGCAGCGATCCCGCCACGGGGCACGCCGGACTGGTCAAGGTCATTTTGATGTAGATGCTCGCGTCATCGCGCACCACCACTTCGTAGACCAGGCCCAGCTCGTAGATGTCCACGGGGATCTCCGGGTCATAGATCGTCTTGAGCGTCATGATCACGCGCTCCTCCAATTGCTTCTTCTCTTCGTTCGTCATTGCTTCGTGGAATACGCCAGTGCATAGCGTTTCATCTGGTCGAGCATGGCCACTAGGCCGTTGCTGCGGTTCGGTGAGAGATGCTCGCGCAAGCCGATCCGGTCGATGAAGGTGAGCGGTGTGTTCAGGATCTCTTCCGGTGTGCGGTCGTTCAACACACGCACCAGCAACGCTACTAGACCTTTGGTGATCATCGCATCGCTGTCCGCGGTGAAATGGATGACCTTCTGACCTGTCCTGTCGAACGAAGTCGAGACATCAGCAGTAAGCCACACGCGGCTCTGGCATCCGCGCACGAGGTTCTCTTCCGTCTTGAATTCGGGAGCGATCAACGGCAGTTCCTTGCCCAGCTCGATCAACTGCTCATAGCGGTCCTGCCAATCGCCGAGCATCGCAAACTCATCCACGATCTCTTGCTGGGCTTGGTAAAGGGTGAGTGTCGACATCTTCTGGAAGTGCTACGATACAGTGTAGACGTCGATTACCTCTGTTACTGAAAACTCAGACCTATTCACGACTCCCTCGATCTTCATTGATTCTCCATTGTGGAAAACGTGCTCTGGGTGCTCCACTAATCCATTTGTGAGTTCACGCTCGCACACCGGACAGTTCAGGTCTTTCACAATTCCATTGACGTCGGTCTTCTCCCAGAAAAGCATCTCATGGTCAACTACCACGATGTTGCCGCACGAAATGCACATGTATGCCCTCAGATCATAACCATGTCCTGCTGCGATCACGATACCCGGAATATTGTGAACCCCAGCTGCTGTGAAGAATTCCCGTTTGAACGGAAACTTCCCCCTTCTGATATGATGCGGATGCAAACTCATCATCGCAGCATCTTCACCGCCTTCTTCGTCGCGGCAACCATCACATCCACTTCGGCGATCGTGTTGAATGGCGCGAAGCTGGCCCGCGTAGTGCCACTCACCCCGAAGCGCTCCATCAGCGGCTGCGTGCAGTGGTGTCCCGTGCGCACTGCGATTCCTTGTTGGTCAAGCAGTGTACCGAGGTCGTAGTGGTGAACGCCTTCGATGACGAAGCTGATCACGCCTACTTTCTCTTTCGCCGTGCCGATGATGCGAAGACCGTCGATGGCGAGCAGCTCCTTCGTTGCATGCTCCAGCAATGCACGCTCGTGCGCCGCCATGGCGCTGAGGTCGTAGTCCTGCATCCAGCGGACGGCCTCGCCTAAGCCAATGATACCCGCGATGTTCGGCGTGCCGGCCTCGAACTTGAAGGGCAGCTTGGCATAAGTAGTCTTCTCGAAGGTGACCTGGTCGATCATCTCGCCGCCGCCTTGCCACGGTGGCATTTGCTCCAGCAGTTCCTCGCGTCCGTAAAGCACGCCGATGCCGGTGGGCGCATACATCTTGTGACCGCTGAAGGCATAGAGGTCGCAGTCGAGGTCCTGCACATCCACGGGCAAATGCGGGATGGCCTGCGCGCCGTCCACCACGGTGATGATACCGCGCTTCTTCGCTTCTGCGATCAGCTCCTTGATCGGATTGATCGTGCCGAGCGTATTGCTGACGTGGGAGATCGCGAGGATCTTGGTGCGATCAGAAAACGCGTTGTCATTCCGGGCTTGACCCGGAATCGCGGAAATGTCAAGCTCACCACTATCCGTGATGGGGATCACCTTCAGCGTTGCGCCATAACGTTCACAGGCCAGTTGCCACGGGACGATGTTCGCGTGGTGCTCCATGCCGCTGATGAGCACTTCGTCGCCTTTCTTCAACAGCAATTGCCCGAGGCTGCTGGCCGCAAGATTGAGGCTCGCCGTGGTTCCACTGGTGAAGATCAGCTCGTGCGCATGCTTCGCGTTAATGTGCGCGCGGACGGCCTCGCGGGCGGCTTCCTGCGCTTCCGTGGCCAGCGTGCTCAACGTGTGCACACCGCGATGCACGTTCGCATTGATCGTCGCGTAGTAGGCGCTCTCCGCCTTGATCACGCGGCGTGGCTTCTGGCTGGTCGCGGCGTTGTCGAAGTAGACCAGCGGTTTGCCATGCACCAGCTCCTTCAGGATCGGGAACTGCGCACGGATCTCTTCCACATCATATTCCTTGCGGAGGACCGTGTCGGTCTTAAGCGTCATGAATGCGAATACATTGAACCGCCACGACGCAACGGCGCAACGGGAACGCAACGCTGCTCCGGAAAAGAACGTTGCGTGCAATTTCGTTGCGTCGATGCGTCGTGGCGGTGGAAATTCATCAGATCGCTTCCAGTTTCGCGTCGATCATTCCTTCCAAGTGCTTCCGCCAATCCGCGTTCGCGATGCGGTCCAGCACATCGGTCATGAAGGCGTGCGACATCATGCGTCTTGCTTCCGGCTCGCTCACTCCGCGTGAACGGAGATAGAAGATCGCTTGCTCGTCCATGCGGCCGATGGTGCAACCGTGGCTGCACTTCACATCGTCGGCATAGATCTCCAGTTCGGGCTTCGAGAATACGCGGGCATCATCGCCTTGAAGGATGTTCGCGTTGCTCTGGTAGGCGCGGGTGCGCTGGGCGTCGGGCTTCACGAAGACCTTGCCGTTGAAGACGCCCGTGGCCTTCCCCGCTACAATGCCCTTGTAGAGTTCGTCACTCGTGCAGTCCGGTACGTCGTGGCCGATGTGGGTGTGATTGTCGCAGTGCGCGTTGCCATCCAACAGATACACGCCGTTCAGTTCGGCATGCGCTTCGGGACCGGCGAGCGATACGTTCAATTCATTCCGCACCAGTGGTCCGTAGAGCGTTGTGGTATCGATACTGAAGCGACCCTTGGCAGCGATCGTCACGCTGTCGAGTCCTATGTCCGCCGGGCCGTTGGCCTCATTCTGCAGCAGATGCAGCGCGAGACTCGCGCCTTCGCCAACCGCGCTTTCGCGAATGCTATTCACCAAAGAGGTTGCAGTTTCGCCAATGGCGATATGCTCATCGATCACTTCCACTTCGGCGCCTTCGTGCAACATGAAAAGGTCGCGCGGCTGGATCAGCATCGGAGCAGCGCTGTTCTCTCCGATGGTCATGCGCAGCACATGGATCGGTTTGCTCGTCTTCGACCCTTTGGTCGCAAGGATGATGAGACCGTCCGTGGGCGCGGCCGTATTCATCGCAGTGAAGAGACGGCCACCGGTCGGTGCGATATGACCGTAGTGGGCTTTCAGCGGGCCATGAGAAAGGTGATGGGCGATACTGTCGATCACCACGCCCTTGTCGGTCTTCAGGTCATCGGTAAGGTCTGCGCGGAAATGACCGTTGACGAAGACCACGCGGGTTGCGGGGAAGGGCAAGCGCGCCGGAAGATCCACCGAAGCCGGTACGACTGGCGCAACGTAGTTCGCGTTGAAGAGCTTGGTGACGCGCGTGTATTTCCAATCCTCAGTGCGGCGGTCGGGGATCACCAACTCATGCGCGAGGGCCAAGGCTTCCGCAGCACCCGGCCATGTGCTTCCTGTCAACAAGGGAAGCACGGTCGCCTTCGGATCGATCATGGTCGCAGTGCTCATCACGCGTGCTCCTTCACCCAATCATAGCCGCGTTCCTCCAACTCCAGCGCCAGCTCCTTCGGTCCGCTCTTGATGATCTTGCCATCGGCCATCACATGCACCACATCGGGGATGATGTAGTCCAGCAGGCGCTGGTAGTGCGTCACCACGATGAAGGCATTGTTGGCGCTGCGCAGTTTGTTCACGCCGCCGGCCACGATGCGCAATGCATCGATGTCCAAGCCGCTGTCGGTCTCGTCGAGGATGCCGAGCTTGGGTTCGAGCATCGCCATTTGGAAGATCTCGTTCCGCTTCTTCTCGCCACCGCTGAAGCCCACGTTGAGGTTGCGGTTCATCAGCGCGGGATCCATCTCCACCAGCTTGGCGCGTTCGCGGACGAGCGCGAGGAAATCCTTGCCGCCCAGCTCCGCTTCACCGTTCGCCATGCGCTTCTCATTCAGCGCGGTGCGGAGAAAGTTCATATTGCTCACCCCGGGGATCTCCACCGGATATTGGAAGGCGAGGAAGATGCCTTTCCATGCCCGTTCCTCCGGGGCCAGCTCCAACAGGTCCTTGCCGCAGTAGTTCACACTTCCGCTGGTGACCTCGTATTCTGAGCGCCCCGCGAGCACATTGGCCAGAGTACTCTTCCCGCTGCCGTTGGGTCCCATGATGGCATGCACCTCACCGGCCTTCACCTCGAGGTTGAGTCCTTTCAAAATGTCCTTGCCTTCGATGCGGGTATGGAGGTTTTCAATTTTCAGCATCACTTCTTCGGATAGTTCAGTTCTTGGTCTTCCGGCAGACCACCTTCACTCCACCACTTCGTAATGGAGGCTATTCGATCGGTATCTGTTTTGGCGCAGCTCCAAAGTGGCGGGTATTCCAAGTTGAAGCGGTATAGGTCGATAAGGTCCATCGCCTGTCCTCCGACGGTGCTAGAGTCATCCACTGGCAGATAGGATGAGAGCACGGAGACCACACAGTAAGCGCGTTCATTGGAACGTATGTGTTCCATCAATTGCGCGACATCCGAACGAGTCACCCAGCCTTTAGGAATCTTCTCGCGCACCGTAACGAAATCAAGGGGCTTGCTCGCGGATGTCGGGTGTTTCAGAGCTCGAAAAAAGTCTATGGCCGCAAGACTGTCGATAGGGGTATCCTCGGCAAGAACTGGGGCATTGGACCAGAAGGAAGCATCGTTGTCGTCCGATGCAGTGCGAACGACATCAGGGCCGGAACACCCACAACTGGCAAGGAACAGGATGGTATGTGCCAGTGCCACCTTCATCCGACAGATCCTTCAAGGCTTACCGCCAACAATTTCTGCGCTTCAACCGCGAACTCCATCGGCAACTGGTTCAGCACATCCTTGCAATATCCGTTCACGATGAGGCTCACCGCCTTCTCCGGTGGAATGCCGCGTTGGTTCAGGTAGAAGAGCTGGTCCTCGCCGATCTTGCTGGTGGTGGCCTCGTGCTCCACCATCGCGCTCGGGTTCTCACTTTCGATATACGGGAATGTGTGCGCGCCGCAGCGATCGCCGAGCAGGAGTGAATCGCACTGGCTGTGGTTACGCGCGCCTTTCGCGCCCTTGCCGATCTTCACCAGGCCACGATAGCTGTTGTTGCTAAAGCCGCCGCTGATGCCCTTGCTGACAATGGTGCTCTTGGTGCCCTTGCCGATGTGGGTCATCTTGGTGCCCGTGTCGGCCTGCTGGCGGTGGTTGGTGAGAGCCACACTGTAGAATTCGCCGGTGCTGTAGTCGCCCTTCAGCACGCAGCTCGGGTACTTCCACGTGATGGCGCTGCCGGTCTCTACCTGCGTCCAGCTGATCTTGCTGCGGTCGCCAAGGCACATCCCGCGCTTGGTGACGAAATTGTAGATGCCGCCCTTGCCGTCCTTGTCGCCGGGATACCAGTTCTGCACGGTGCTGTACTTGATCTCGGCGTCCTTCAAGGCCACCAGTTCCACCACCGCCGCGTGCAATTGGTTTTCGTCGCGCATCGGCGCGGTGCATCCTTCGAGATAGCTCACGTATGCGCCCTCGTCGGCGATCAGCAGTGTGCGCTCGAACTGCCCGGTGTTCGCCTCGTTGATGCGGAAGTAGGTGCTCAGTTCCATCGGGCAGCGCACGCCCGGTGGGATGTAGCAGAAGCTGCCATCGCTGAAGACCGCGCTGTTGAGCGCCGCGTAGAAATTGTCCGAGCGCGGCACCACGCTGCCGAGGTATTTGCGCACCAGGTCCGGATGGTTCTGAACCGCGTCGCTGAAGCTGCTGAAGATGATGCCCTTCTCCTTGAGCGCGGATTGAAAAGTGGTCTTCACGCTCACGCTGTCGAACACCACATCCACCGCCACGCCGGTCAATCGCTTCTGTTCTTCCAGCGAAATGCCGAGCTTCTCGAAGGTCTTCACCAGTTCGGGGTCGGCCTCGTCGAGGCTGTTCAGCACGGGCTTCTTCTTCGGCGCACTGAAGTAGTACGCGTCCTGAAAATCGATCTTCGGATAATTCACCAAGGCCCACGTCGGCTCGGTCATCTTCAGCCACGCGCGGTAGGCCTCCAGCCGCCACTCCAGCATCCACTCCGGTTCATTCTTCTTGGCACTGATGAAGCGCACCGTCTCCTCACTCAGTCCTTTCGGCGCCTTCTCGCTCTCGATGGCCGTGACGAAGCCATAGGCGTACTCCTTGTTGGTGACCTCTTGGAGGATATCGTCGGTGTCCTGTGCCATAAATGCTTAACCGCAACGGCGCAACGGCGCAACGCGAATGCGCGCAGCGTCAAAGGGCAGTTGAGGTAGGGATTTCATTTTCGTTGCGGAACCGTTGCGTCGTCGCGTCGTGGCGGTTCAAATGCTGAAACTCTCGCCGCATCCGCAGGTCCGGCTCGCGTTGGGATTGATGAACTGAAAGCCCTTGCCGTTGAGACCGCCGCTGAAATCAAGTGTGGTGCCGAGGAGATAGAGCAGGCTCTTCTTGTCCACCACCACCTTCACGCCGTTATCCTCAAAAACCTTGTCGTCGTCCTTCATCTTGTCGTCGAAGACGAGGTCGTAGGAAAGGCCGCTGCATCCGCCGCCCTTCACGCCCACGCGGACGAAGTGCTGTGGTCCGCGGTCCTCCATGCCGAGCAGCTTGGTGAATTCCACCCTTGCGTTGTCGCTCACTTTGATCATCCTTCAACCCTATTTGGAAATGGTCTAAATAAGGCGCCGCAAAGGTAGTTCCCAGCGTGGCGGGGAACAAGGACACGAGCAAAGGTCTTCTCACAGAAAGGCCTGGGCCAAGCTGTGAAATAACGAGGACCAGTCCAACTTGCCCTCGTTGGTCCCCAGCCGCACGATCACGAGGTCCCGGGCGGGATCCACATAGATGTACTGCCCGAGGATCCCTTCCGCCACGAAGTCACCATCGCGCGAGGGCAGCCACCACTGATACTGGTAGTACCACACACTCCCATTGGCGGTGTCCACACGGGTGCTTTGCGCCACCCAATCCTTCGGCACGAGCTGCTTGCCCTGCCACTGGCCCTTGTGCAGGTAGAGTGAGCCGAGCTTCGCGAAGTCGCGCGCAGGAGCGTTGAGGCAGCAGAAGGTCTTTTCGATGCCGCCCTTCTTGCGGTCGATGCTCCAGGATGCCGGATACACCATGCCCAGTGGCCCCCACAGCTTGTCGTTCAAATAGGCGGTGATCGTGCGCGGGTCATCGGACTTCCGCAAGGCGCGCTCCAGCACCCACCCGAGCAATTGGTTGCTTCCGCTTTGGTATTCGAAGTGCTCGCCCGGTGGATATTTCAACTTCATTTTCGCCATGCTCCGGTAGAGGCGGCGGCCGTAATAGAAGGTGGCCGCATCACCGAACGGATTCGTGTAACTCTCGTCGAATTTGAGTCCACTGGTCATTTGAAGCAGGTTCTCCACGGTCACTTTATCGAATCCATTCTTCCGTAATTCGGGAATGAAATCGGTGACAGGCTGTCTCACGCTGTTGATGAAACCGTCCGCGATGGCACAACCGATCAACATGCTCACCACGGACTTGGCCACGGAGAAGGAGGGCTGCACGTGGGCGGTGTCGAAATCATCGAAGTAGCGCTCGTACACGATGGTGTCGCGCTGCACCACCAGGAAGGCCACGGTGTTGTGCTTCTTCAGGAAGTCATCGAACGTCGATTCCTTCCCATCCATGGTGATGCTCTTCGGACCTCCTTCCATAGCCGCCTCCGCATAGTGGTAAGGCTGTGGCGATGCGGGAAGCGGTCGCGAAGGGAACTTGCGGTAGTCCTTGGTGTCAGCGAAGTTGTAAATGACGAAACGGCCTACTGTGCAGCCACCAAGCACAACGCAGGTGAGAAAGAGCACGACAATTTTCAGGAAGCGCAAGGCCATGTCGAAAAGTAGACATTCACGCTTTTGCCTGAAGATGAAGCCAAAGCCAATGCTTTAGCGAAGCGCACCGCCCTTAGCCGATCCTGCGCCTGCTCCATGATAACTTTGGCGCACCGTGGACGGCATCCATGCTCCACGCTCCCGCGCTCTTCCGCCATGCTCAAGCAATACCTCTCCCAGAAGCTTCAACAGAAGCTCAGTCCGCAGCAGATCCAACTGATGAAGCTGCTGCAAGTGCCCACGCTCGAACTCGAGCAGCGGATCAAGCAGGAGATGGAGGAGAACCCCGCTCTAGAGGAGGGCGAGGACCACGATGAGGAGGACAGCCCCACCGAAGAGCAGGCCATCACCGAGAACGAGACCGAGGATGAGACGGAGAAGAGCAACGACGACTTTGACCTGAGCGACTACTTCCAGGACGACGACACGCCGGACTACAAGCTAAGCGCGAACAACCGCAGTCAGGACGACGAGGACTATGAGACGCCACTGGCCGTGGGCGCCACCTTCCAAGAGGCCATGCGCACCCAGCTTTCGCTGCGCGATGTGGACGAGCGCACCGAAATACTTGGCGAACATCTCATCGGTAACCTTGACGAAGATGGCTACCTGCGCCGCAGTCTCGACCAGATCGTGAATGATCTCGCCTTCACCGCGAACGTCATGACGGACGAGGAGGAACTTGGCAGGGCCCTGAAGCAGGTTCAATCATTGGATCCTGCCGGCGTGGGTGCGCGGGACCTGCGCGAATGCCTGCTTATCCAACTGGGCCGCATGCACAACGCAGTGGACGTGCTCACCGCAAAGGCCATCGTGGACAAGCATTTCGAGGCGTTTACCAAGAAGCACTATGAGCGCATCATGGAGCGCTTGGAGATCGATGAGGAGGCGCTGCGCGACGCCATCGAGGTGATCATCCGCCTGAATCCGAAGCCTGGCAATACCGGCCGCGACAACTCGAAGCCTTCGCAGGAGATCGTGCCCGACTTCCAGATCAACGCGGTGAACGGCCAATTGGAACTCTCGCTGAACGGGCGCAACGCCCCGGAACTCCGCGTGAGCCGACAGTACCGCGACATGATCAAGGAGTACCAGCGCAACAAGAAGGACAAGGAGGCGAAGGACGCGCTGATCTTCATCAAGCAGAAATTGGATTCGGCGAAGTGGTTCATCGATGCGATCAAACAGCGGCAGAACACCCTGCTGATCACGATGGAGGCCATCATGGAGCATCAACGCGAGTTCTTCCTCACCGGCGATGAAACGAAGATGAAGCCGATGATCCTGAAGGATATCGCCGAGAAGATCGGGATGGACATCAGCACCGTGAGCCGCGTGGCCAATAGCAAATACGTGCAGACCGACCACGGCACCTACATCCTCAAGTTCTTCTTCAGCGAAAGCCTCACCACCGACAGCGGCGAAGAGGTGAGCACGCGCGAGGTGAAAAAGATCCTTAGCGACGCCATCGAGGCGGAGGACAAGAAAGCCCCGCTGACGGACGATGAACTCACGCAGCTTCTGCGCGGAAAGAGCTACAACATCGCGCGCCGCACCGTGGCGAAGTACCGGGAGCAACTGCATTTGCCCGTGGCCCGCTTGCGGAAGGAACTGTAGATGCGGAAAGCCGCGCACACGCTTTCGTTGCTGCTCCATCCGGTGTGGATGCCCACGTTGGCGATCGGTATCGCCTTCGCCATCGACCCGCACCTCACGTTCATCTTCGACAGGCACGGCGAATGGATCATCATCGGGATGATATTCATCATGACGGCCATCTTCCCCATCATGAGCACGTTAATGATCTGGCGCAACGGAGCGATCAGTGAATTGGCGATGCCGGTGCGCCGCGAACGGATCCTGCCCTTTCTGCTCTCGTTGATCTACTTCTGCATGGCCTACTACCTGCTGCGCCGCATGCCGAACGTGGCTACCACCTTGGCGCTCTTCAGTGGCTGCATGGTCGGCCTGGCAGCAACGATCTTGATCACCTTGGGTTGGAAGATCAGCGCGCATATGGTGGGCATAGGAGGTCTTGTCGGCGTGATCTTCAGCTTGATGTTGATCCACGGTGCGCAGGCCCCGGTGCTGCTGGGCGCACTCTTCCTGATCGCAGGCGCATTGGGAACCGCACGGCTGCTCGTAACGGACCACACTCCCGCCCAGATCTACGTCGGCGGCCTGCTGGGATTGTTCTGCACCTTCTTCTTCGTGCTCTTCAGGATCTACTTCTGATCCTTCCCAAGTGCCTGTTGCCAGCGCCAAGCGTCGCGCAGCGAATCGGCCAACGTGAGTTCCGCGTTCCAGCCGAGCACCTTACGGCTCTTGGTGGTATCCGCATACATCGCCATCACATCGCCCACCCTGCGCGGGCCGATCACGTAGGGCACTTTCGCGCCATTCACTTCCTCGAAGGTGTGTACCGCCTCCAACACACTACTGCCTTTGCCGGTACCGAGGTTGAAGGTCTCGCAGAGCGGTGCTTGGCGTTCTTTCATCCATGCCAGTGCTCTCACATGCGCCTTCGCGAGATCCACCACGTGGATGTAGTCTCGGATGCAACTGCCGTCAGGCGTGGGATAGTCGTCTCCGAAGACGGTGAGCTTTTCGCGCAGGCCTGCCGCGGCCTGTGTGATGAAGGGCACCAGGTTGTTCGGCGTTCCGATCGGCAGTTCCCCGATGGCCGCAGAGGGATGCGCGCCGATGGGATTGAAGTAGCGTAGTAGCACCGCTTTCAATTCCGGCTCGGCCGTCGATACGTCGTGAAGCATCCGCTCGCAGACGACCTTGGTATAGCCGTAGGGCGAAGCAGCATCCCCCGGCGGAGTGCCTTCCGTCACGGGCAGCTGATCGGTATCGCCATAGACCGTGCAGGAAGAAGAGAACACGAGGTCCTTCACCCCGTGACGGCCCATGACGCGCAGCAGCGCCACCAGCGAGCCGATGTTGTTGCCATAGTACTTCAGCGGGTCCTGCACGCTTTCGCCCACGGCCTTGTCCGCCGCGAAGTGGATCACGCTGTCCGGCAATTCCTTCCAGAAGATCTCGTCGAGGGAGCGCTCCTCCGTGCAATCGATGCGATAGATCAAAGGTGCCTTCCCCAGGATGGCCGCCAATCCTTGCAGGACGCGCTCATCGCTGTTGCGCAGGTCGTCCACGATCACCGGCACATGGCCTGCCGCCACCAGCTCCACGCAGGTGTGCGAACCGATGAAGCCGGCCCCGCCCGTCACGATCACTTTTCCCATGGCAGATGGATATGAGGGGGTTCTGGTTGTTGGTGCACCGCGACGGGCTTTTTCATCAATAAAATGTGGGCCCAGCAGGATTTGAACCTGCGACCAACGGATTATGAGTCCGCTGCTCTGACCGCTGAGCTATAGGCCCGAAAAGCGGCGCGAAAGTAGAACCTGCGACCGGTCGGAAGATGAGGCGCCTGCCGGTAGTTTCGCGGCCATGGATACGAGTGGCGAATACGATACCATCATACTGGACCTCGGCGGTGTCCTGATCAATGTGGACTATGCCGCATCGGCCCGCGCTTTCACGCAACTGGGCTTTTCCGGTTTTGACGACCTCTACAGCAAGTCCAAGCAGGACGGTCTCTTCGACCGCTTCGAGACCGGTGCCATTTCACCAGCGCAGTTCCGCGACCGCATCCGGCAACTCGCGCAGCTTGAACTGACCGATGCGCAGATCGATGCCTGTTGGAATGCGATGCTCGGCTCCATCCCGCAGGAGCGGATCGATCTGGTCAAGCGCTTGAAGGAGCGCTACGAAGTGCTGCTGTTGAGCAACACCAACGCCATCCATGTGCCGGCCTTCGAAGCGATCGCTGCCAAGGAGAACGGCATCACGGACTTCAAGGGCCTCTTCGATGGCGCCTATTTCAGTTGTGAGCTGGGCATGCGGAAGCCGAACGCGGACATCTTCGATCATGTACTGTCCCTGCATGGTGCGGACGCAAAGCGCACCTTGTTCATCGACGACAGCATCCAGCATGTGGAGGGCGCGCGCAGAGCGGGGCTGAATGCGGAGTACCTCGACCTGGGAAAGGAGGATGTGCTGGGTCTGGTGCAGCGACTTGGGCTGCTGGCGGATTGATCCGGATCAGAGCCCGATATCGCCCGGCTTGATCTCTTGGCACAGTTCCACCAAAACGCCATTGGCGCTCTTCGGGTGGACGAAGCATACGAGCTTATTGTCCGCGCCACGCTTGGGTTCCTCGTTCAAGAGTGTGAATCCTTCAGCCCTTAAGCGAGCCATTTCCTTATTGATGTCCGCCACCTCGAAGGCGATGTGGTGAATGCCCTCGCCGCGCTTCTCGATGGCCTTGGCGATGGGGCCGTCCGGGCGGGTGCTTTCCAGCAGCTCGATCTTGTTCGGCCCCACTTGGAAGAAGGAGGTGATCACCCCTTCGCTGGCCACTTCCTCGCGCTTGTAGCTCTCGCCTCCCAGCAGGCGGCCATAGACCTCTTCCGCCTTGGCCAGGTCCTTCACGGCGATACCGATGTGTTCAATGCGGATCATAGGGGAAAGGTAGGTCGCCCGGCACTTTTGCCCAGCAAAAAGCCCCGCCGGAGCGAGGCTGTTCGTTCAAGTGAAAGCGCGGTCACTTCTTGGTGAAGCTCTCGCCCATCTTGTTGTCGTAGTTCAGGTAGTAGAGGCCCTTCTTCAGGCCGTCCACATCGATATCCTTGGAATATCCCTTCTTCACAATGTTCCCGAATTCGTCGTAGATCTCGAACTGGGTGGTATCGCTGAAGTTGATGGTGCTCTTGACCTTCTCGGGTCCCCAAGTGACCACATTGACCGAAGGGTTTGTATAGGTGATCGCCTCGCTGAAGCGCGAGCGTTTGGTGAGGTCGCTCTGTTTCACGCGATAGACATTCTCGCCGCTGTGCGGGGTCACCTTGAATGTATAGGTATGCTCACCGGGCGTGCCCTTGCCCGCCACTTCGCCCACGCGCATCCACTTGTTCCAGCGCTTTTCCTGGATCACGAAGGGCAGTTCCCCGGTCTCGTTGGTGGTGGTGAAGGTGTAGGTGCCGTCAGCAGCCACGTTCTGCTTCACGACATCAAAGGAACTTGCCGGCTTGAGGACCTCGGGGTTCAGCACCAGCGGGGAACAGCCGTCCTTGTAGAGGATCTTCACCGTCACCTTGTCGCCCACCTTGAGGCTGTATTGGCCCAGGTCGATCTCGAAGGCACTGGAGTTGATCTCATCGGTGGCCACCTTGTCATTTACCAAGACCTGGTAAACGCAAAAACCCACGCCCGCCTCGGAGAATGGGTTTTGGACGAAGATGTTCTTCCCTTGGTAGTTCCCGTCCAGCACGAGGGTCCCGGCGTGCGCGGCGAGTCCGAGGGCCAACAGGCCGATCAAGGACAAGGAGCGGAGCTTCGGCATAGCGATCATGATCTAAGGGGTCGAATATAAGACCGTGTTCTCACTACCCCGTTTCCTCGTGTCTTTCCTCATGCTCGTGGGGCCGTTATACCGTGAATGTCCTATGCGGGTTGCTTCGCGGAAATGGACCCGGCCATCCGGTCCACATCATCCTTCGAAAAGGCCGTCCCGTTGTCCATGTCCTGGATCACGAAGCTGCGGCCGGCGGCGCTTACCACGCGCTGGAAATGGATGAAGACCAACGTGCTGTCGTCCGGAAATTGCGATTGGTAGACCAGCTCATCCGGCGTCTCCTGCAGGATGGTGTTCTTCTTCAGCAGGTCGCGATCGAGATCACCCTTCAACCGCTGCATATCGCCGGCATCCTCCATGATGGTGAGGCCGAACCTCTCCCCGGCACGGATCTCCAGCTTTCCGGAGGCGTCCTTCCAAACGATGGAAGGGGCGGGACATCCTTGGGGCACTTCCAGCAGAAGCGGCATCTGGTACTGGCCCAGGTCCACGGTGGACGCGGCCTTCACGCTATCGGCAGCGGCGGCCATTTCCTTGGCGGCATCGGACTTCCCGTCGCCACAGGCGCTCATCAGCAAGGTCGCGGCGATGACCGCGGAGGGGAAAATTGCTTTCATGCGGCGAAAGTATACGGGGGAAAAGCCCCTCGGGTTCCCTTCCCCGCCTCGATCCCCACCCTTGGCTGTGGATTGCGCATCCGCCGACCGCTCTGATCCAACACCCGGCTCCTCAGGGTCCCGAAGCGGAGACCGCTGAGGGAGCAGTAGATCCGGTTGATCACTTCCCCACCTCGATCCGCACCCCTTCGCTGTGGGCTGAAAATTCCGGCGCATACATGCACATCGCGGTGGTGATGCCGTTGCTGAAATCACCCGCGTGGGAGACGCGCAACTCATACTCGAAGACGTAGGTGCCGGGCTCGATGTGGTCGAAGAAGAAGTCCGTGGCCGCGTCGCGGATGCTTTGGTAGTAGCCGAGACCGCCTTGGTAGCGATAGCCGCTTAGCGTTTCCGTCGGTTCCAGTCCGGCGGCACGCAGGTCCTTCAGGTGCACGAAGTCCATGGCGCGGTCGGTGCGCAACTCGATGCGGATGGTGAGTTTGTCGCCGGGCTTCAAGACGCGGGCCTTGTCCAACGCGACCAGCTTCGGCCCTGCATCCGTCTGCTCCTTCAACATCACCTGCTTCTTAATACTGAACGGACTTTCGGCGGAAGTGACCTTGTCCATCTGCTCGAAGTACTGCCAATAAAGCGCGCCCCATGCCGCGCGGTCCGACGTGGTGGTGATGGAGACATCGCCCATGGCGGGTTTGATCGCATCGGCGGCCCAGGTCTTCTGGAAGTAGCCGGTGCCCGCTTCCTGCTTTTCCGCCACCACCTTCGATCCGCCCACGGTGATCACGGGTGCATCCACCGGTTCCAACCAATTGTCGCCGGTCAGCAATAGCGCATAGCATGCTTCGGCCGTGGCTTTGGTGGTCTTCCAGTCGGTGGTCTGTTTCAGCTTCAACAGATAAAGGCGCAATCCATTCACAGCCGTTTCGTCCTTGGCCACTTCGTGGAAGGCCTCGATCATCAGCGCGTGCGTTTCCACGGGGAAGTCCCACCAGTAGTAGCCGGCGTTGAAATTCTTCCAATACATGCCCAACTCTTCGCTGTGAGTAGCTCGTTCTCCCAGTGATTTCATGATCAGCTGCGCTGTGGCATGATCGCCGAGGCGGTCCATCGCGAGTGCGATCATGGCTTGTTCCTGTAGGCCGAAACTGAGCCAGGTGGCGGCCAATCGGCTCTTGTAGAATTCCACTGCGGTACTGGTGGTGCCGTTGATGGGCCACCGTGGGAAGAAGCTGCGTGCATAGAGGTATTGCACCACGGAATGATCGGGGGTGTACTTCGCGCGCTCCGCTGCAGTGGTCTCCTTCAACAGGCGCTTGTAGTCATCGTCCACATCACTGTCCAGCCAGTTCACGGCCTTCTTCAGCATCGTTTGCGTCTGTCCGTCGGGACGGAGATCCGCTGCACCGAGCTTCTCCAGATGCCCGAAGCCCGCGACGATCCCTTGCGTGACCCAGCGTGAAGGTTCCATGCCGCTGAACCACGGCCACGCGCCATTGTCCAGCTGCGCATCGTTCAACTTCTTCAGCGCAACGGCCTTCTCGCTGGCCATCCGCTGCATGTCGAAGAGCAGGGCGATGCGCTGCTTGCTTTCACTTTCGTTGCGGGCATCCATCACCCACGGCGTTTCCGCCAGCACGACATTCTTCAGATCGCTGTTCTTCTCCAAATTACTGAGAAAGGCATCGGCATTGCCCGCTCCCTTCGCTGCCCATTCCGCAAACACTTTCTTGATCTCCGGGCGTTGATCCACGATGTGCGCCGCGAGGCTGTTCGCATAGAAACGGCTGAAGACCTGCTCGGAGCATTCATGCGGAAACTCCATCAAGTAGGGCAGCGCTTGCACGGCGTACCATGTGGGGTTCGGCGTGAATTCCAGTTTCAGGCTTTGGTTGCGCAACGTGGAACTCGTGTCATTCTTCAGCTTCTCCAGTGTGAAGGTATTCGTGCCCGCCTTGCTGATCGGCAACGGCAGGCTTTCGGTAACGAGCACGCGATCGGTGAGGATGGGCAGCGGTTTCTCTTCGCCATCCGTGAAGGATCCCGCCTTCGCACTGATGCGGACGCTCACCATGCTCACGCCTGCTGGCACGTTCACGTCCCACGCCACGGCAGCACTGGCACCCGGTCCGGCGGTGAAGGGGACCGTGTTGTTCTTGATCCCGAAACGATCGTTCAAGGAGGTGTTGGTGAAAGGATCGAAGAGCTCGAGGGTCGCCGTTCCGTTCACCTGGCCTCCTTCGATCACCGCCACTTTGGAAGTCAACGTGATGGCATCGCCTTCGCGCAAAAAGCGTGGCAGGTTGGGCGTCACCATCAACGGCTTTTGCGTGATGACCTCTTTGGTGAACTGCGCCGTCTTCAGGTCGGCCGTGTGCGCGAGGCCCATCAGCTTCCAGCGGGTGAGCGCGTCCGGCATGGTGAAGCTCAGGATAACGCTGCCGTCCTTGTCGGTGAGCAGGTCCGGGAGGAAGAAGGCGGTCTCGCGGAAGTCGGTACGGGTGACTGGCGGCGGTGCTTGGGTCTCTTGTGATGGCGGCGGCGATGCGGCTTCATCCTTCGCAATGAGCGGTTCCGCCCATTGATAGCTTCCTGACTTGGCCTTATCGTTCTCGGCAACGACTTCATACTGAGCACTGGGGGCGGCCAAACCGGCCGCCATCATATAGCCATATCGCCGCCCATATCCTGATGCCCCGAACGTGTTCAGGTCTGGATACACGCGTGTGGCATCCAGGGAAACTGGACGCTGCCGCCACATCTGCTGCCCACTGTTCACGTCGAAGGGAATGAGACTACCCCACCCCAATTGCGAGCTGTTCGTCGGCCACACGGACATGTCCCAATCGTGCGGCACGAAGTGGTCCAGCGAAGCATCGTACATGCCAGCGAGCAGTTGCGCGGCCACTGTCTCGCCTTTTGGCCCGGTGATCTTCAATCGCCATTCCTCCTTCGCACCGGGGAGCAGCTTGTCGCGGAAGGTCATCCACTCCACGTTCAATTCCTTGTTGCTCCACGGCACATCGATCCACACATCCTGACTGTGCGAACGGCCGCGTTCCACACAGACGAAGTGTACCGCGAAGCCACCCCGGTCCGTTTCCAGCACCGGCACTTCCACCCGCTGCTGCCCATCCTTCAATGTGATCCATTGCTTCATGGTGATCACGCCGCCGCGTTCCACTTCCATCAGCACATGCGCCTCCGGCAATGCGGAACTCACGAGCAGCACAGCCTTTTCATTCGGTTTCGTTTTCACGGTCTCCGCTTGGAAGGCATCGTTGTCGAACCCGGTGCGGGTTCCAACTGGATCATAGATCGCCATCACTTTCTGCACGCGCACCGTATCGCCTTGCGCATCGATGGCGCTCGCTTCGATAAGATAACTGCCCACCTCCCATTTCGATACTCCGGACAAGGCCAGCGGCTTTCCTTTCGCAAGCCATTGCTTCCGTTCCATCACGACGCTCTTCTTCGGCCAAGTGAGTGGATCGTTCTCATCGGCATACACATCCTGCGGGAAGCGTTCCTTGAATTCCGCCTTTGATAGGATGTGGCGGTCCGGGTGCTCCAGTTTGCGATCGCGAAGTGGCGTTGCCGGTGCTTGCAATTGCGTGATGCGCACGTTCATCGGCACATCGAGCGTGTTGCCGTTGAGGTCCTGCACGCTCAGGTCCAGGCTGTCAGCCTCGGAACGATCGATCCCGTCACCCGCGTTCAATGCGATGTCGATGCTGCGATAACCCACCGAAATGCTCGTGTTGCCGGTCTGCGTCTCGCCGTTCACATCGGTGATGCTGGCCTCCACGGAAAAGGTGAAGGTGGGATCCGCTTTGCGCGAAATGGCCTGATCCGCTTCCGCGAGGAAGGAGATCGTGAAGTTGCCGCTGGCATCGGTTTGCGCTGTACCGCTGGCCACTTCCGTGGGTGTGCCCCAGGAATAGAAGGACCTCCAGAAACTGCCACACCACCATGGCATACGCGCTTTCCGCTCCAAGGTCCACTGCACCTGCGCGCCATCCAAAGGCACGCCGGCGTAGCTCTTCGCAACACCGTGGACTACTGCCATAGCGTTCAGTTTCGCGGCACTCGCAGCGTTGGCTGTGTCGTTCTCCGGAAACAGCACCTCGAACGTCGGTCGCTTGTATTCCTCCACTTGTATCTGCTGCGAACCGTGCTCCTCCTCCAAGCGCATTCTGCCGGTGAGCGTTCCTTCAGGCGCGATGAACTTTCCATTGAAAGAGCCGAAGGCATCAGTGGTCAGTGTCACGGTATCGATCGGCTGACCATTCACATCGAAGAAGCGCACCGTGGTCTTGTAACCGGGTTTGACCACGGTGGTGCCGCCGCGCTTCACCGAAACGATCCCTTTGAAGAGCACAGGTTGGCCGGGGCGATAGATGGCGCGGTCGGTGAAGAGGAATGTGCGCAGCGAATCGCGGTCGGTGACATCCTCGTTGTTGCGGTAGAAATAATCGTTCTGTGTCGATATGCGGTCCTTACCGGACGTGACCACCCAATGCTGTTGACCGCTTTGACCTTTCGGAATTATCACAGCGGCAATTCCATCGGTATCGGTATTGGCACTGCCCAGCGTGATGTTGCGCAAGCTGCCGCCCTGGTACAGATCAGCGATGAGCTCGGCCTTGGCACCCGTCACAGGTTCACCACTCTCGCGGTCCATTACCAAGATGGTGGACCGGTCCTTCGCCTCCGTGCGTTGCGCGGTCGCCAAGCGCGTCACCTGCACGGAAGTGATCACGATGATCCCGCTGTCATTCGGGAACGGAGCGTTCGATACAAGGATGTCGTAAGCACCGAGCGAGAGCGGATCAACAGGCAACTCCACGACGTGGTTGTTCAGATCACCATCATCCGGCAAGACCACATTCCATTCGCGCAGCGCGGGCAAGCGCAGGATACGTTTCCACTCCTCTTGGTCGATGTATTGGCTACGGTCATCCTGGACGATCCGCAGCCACAGGTGGTCGATGTTGGTATAGTTCACAGAGATCCGGAACGGCATGTTCGGCGTCACGGCCTCCTCCGCATTCACTTGCAATGCAGGCTGCGTCCATTGCGCGAGTAAGGCCGAGGCGCGCTTGGTAGCGAAGGGTTGCTCCTTATGTGAAACGATCCCGCGGCAGATGTCCACGGCGGTCTTCCGCTCCCACTTCCAAGCGCTGTCGGGCGAAAGCCGCTGATAGTTGTTCGCTTGCTCCATATGCCATTGTGCGATGGCAAGCATCACAACACTTTTCTCCTCACCGATGGCAAGCGTTGCGCTGAGATCTTGGAACGCATTGAGGTAGAGGCTGTCCTTGTCCACGAGGGTACTGTGCGCGCGGGCGAACGTGAGGCGATCAAGTGTGACGTCGGTGAGCGCGGCAGTTCTTCCATCCGCGATGTGCAATGCGGTCAGTCGCTGGTAAAGTCGCAACGCTTGCCATTCCCAAGCAGTGCTATCGCGGGTTGAGAAGTCCGCAGCAACGAACTCCTGCGGTAGCGCGAATGCCTTTGGACTCTCCAGTTGAAAACGCCAGGCGGGTTCCGAAAGGCGCGTCTCGCTATTTTCGAACACATCAAGCGCGCGGTGCGCAAGCACATCGAAGATGGTTGGTCGCAATGCGGTGTCGGACTTCTGCGCCAACAGCAATGCACCCAGTTCGCCCACGGGGAACTTCGCCAATTCTGCCGACGGCTCTAGCGATGCGGCGTTTTCCTCGATCACCTTCCGCATAAACGTGGCCTGGTCCCAGGTCTCGGGATCGTCGGTGGCCTCAGACATGTTGGTGCGATCGAGGATCTTCCAGCGGTTGTCCTTATAGTAGCTCCACCACTGCTCTGCCACCACGCTGTGCAGCAGTTGCTTCAAGGGCGTGTCTGAAGCATTCGCTGCGGAATCCAGCTGGGCGATCACCACTTCAGCGTCAGTGCCGACCAGCCGTTGGAAACGGACCGAATACATCCACGCACGGAACTCGGTGCGCCAGTCATGCTTGGCCTGTGCCTTGGCGAGGACCGTGTTGGTCGCCTTCAACGCCGATGCATACTGGCCGATGTTGCTCAACGAATCGATGCCGGCCCAAACCGCATCGCGTTTCGCTTTGGGCCTGTTGGGCGTCTTCTTGGTGGCGGCGCAGCTCAGCGCCAGAAGCAGGATGGCGGCAGTGCCAATGAGAACTTTGCGGAGATGATGCATTCAGTGCTGCCGGAACCGATGTGTCGGCCGGGCATCCAGCCAAAGATCGCCATTCATGCTTGGCTATAACGTTCGCTGACCTTCGCTCAGTATCGGGGCATCAGGGTCCACTGCGTGAGGCCCTGATGGAGCTTGTTTCTTCCCAGTGCTCCTCTGTGCACCTGTGCCTCCGTGGTGTGGAAGCCGCACATTCCGCAGCGACCGTTGTTACCCCGTTGACGGAAATTAGCGCCGCATCCGGCCACTGCCTTTCCGCCTTCTCTAATTTCACCGCCATGCGCAAGCTCTTCTACCTCATCGGCACCCTCCTGCTCATCCTCATCGGCGTGTTGAGCATCGTCGACCATCGCGCGCTCTGGGCGTATGTGGTGGTGGTCCCGCTCTTCCTGCTGGGCATCTACAACATGACGCAGAGCCAGCACACGATCCTGCGGAATTTCCCTGTGCTCGGCTACATGCGCTATGCCCTGGAATTCATCGCGCCGGAGATCCAGCAGTACTTCATCGAACGCCACACGGATGGGCGGCCTTTCAGTCGGCAGCAGCGTTCCTTGGCCTACCAGCGCGCGAAGAACGTGGGCGACACCGTTCCCTTCGGCACGCAGCTCGACATCGACAATGCCAGCTATGAGGGTATCCGTCACTCGATCTATCCGAAGGAAAAACCCGCCAACCCGCCGCGCGTGAAGATCGGCGGCGCCTATTGCAAGAAGCCTTACTCGGCCTCACTGTTGAATGTCTCCGCGATGAGCTTCGGCGCCTTGAGCGATCGCGCAGTGCTCGCGCTGAACGCCGGGGCGAAGAAGGGCGGCTTCTACCACAATACCGGCGAGGGCGGCCTCAGCGATCACCACCTGAAGAACGGCGGCGACCTCGTCTGGCAGATCGGCACCGGCTACTTCGGCTGCCGCACCCCGGAAGGCCGCTTCGATGCGGAGCTGTTCCGCACCAAGGTGGCCGAGCACCCGCAGGTGCGCATGATCGAACTGAAGATCTCGCAGGGCGCGAAACCCGGCCATGGCGGCGTGCTGCCAGCGGTGAAGAACACGCCGGAGATCGCGCGGATCCGGCACCTCGAGCCGCACACCACGGTGATCTCGCCACCCGGCCATACGGTCTTCCATGATGCGACGAGCTTCCTACAGTTCATCGGCAAGCTGCGCGAACTGAGCGGTGGCCTGCCCGTGGGTTTCAAGCTCTGCATCGGACGCACCGAGGAATTCACCGAGCTCTGCGAGAAGATGGTGGAGACGGGCATGCGCCCGGACTTTATCACCGTCGACGGCGCGGAAGGAGGCACCGGTGCGTCGCCGTTGGAGTTCACCGATTCCGTGGGCATGCCGATCGAGCCCGCGTTGATGTTCGTGCGCCGCACGCTCGAGCGCTTCGGCCTGCATGGCGAGATCAAGATCATCGCCAGTGGCAAGGTGCTCACGGCGGCAAGCCTGATGAAGATGCTCGGCCTCGGCGCGGACATCTGCAACAGCGCGCGCGGCTTCCTCTTTTCGATCGGCTGCATCCAAGCGTTGCGCTGCAACACCAACGACTGCCCCACCGGCATCACAACGCAGGACAAGGGCCTGGTGAGCGGCCTCGTTGTGTCCGATAAGAGCGAACGCGTCTATCACTTCCACATCAACACGCTGCTCTCGCTGATGGAACTGCTCGCCGCCTGCGGACTGGAACGCACGGAGGACGTCAACATGGGCTACTTCATGCGCGGCAATGAATTCGTGGATCTCGCCAACCGCTACTTCCCGGACGGGCTTGATAAGGTGATGAACGCTTCGCCGGGAGCTTCACGTTGAGTGGTTGAGCATGCTGGACCCCGCGCCGTTTCTGCGGAAACTCTTCGCTGCCTTGGCGGAATACGACTTGGATGTTTCGCTGTTTCCGTTGGATCATTTGTGCTACCGTGTGGAGAATGACGAGCGATACCAAGCCCTTCGGAATGCGCTTGACCGAGAAGGTGTGCTGCTTAGCGAGAACGAGGTCGGTGGGCGGCCCATCGCGACGTACCACCTGAACACCCCCTTTCTCTTTGACGGACGGAGCATCGATGTCTTGGAATTGCCCGCACCCAAACCGGGCAGTCCATATGCCGAAGGATTCGAGCATGCGGAGTTCGTGGTGGATGAGGATCTGATGGGGTTCACGCAACGCCATACGCAACTTGCATGGGACCTCAGCGGTATGGACAAGACCATCAACGCCGATGTGCGACTTCGTTTCGATGGCTTCAGTGTGAAGTTCCATCGCCGGGCATTGGCCGATGTGATCGCGGACGAGAAGGCGTGAATGCTTTATGAATGCGGGGTCGCAAAGCGCGCCAGATCCACTTCCGGATCCAACGGTTTTCCGTCGAAGAGATGATCGCACAGATGCTCCGCGCACCACGGTGCCAGCATCACGCCGCGTGAACCCAAGCCGTTCAGCACGGCCTCGTGCGCAGCGGTGATGCCCATGATCGGCCGACGGTCCTTCGCTGCTGGTCTCACTCCCGCATGCTGATCACGCACTTCCACGGGAGCATTCACCAACACGGAAAGTCGCTCCAATAAATTCCTACGCGCATCCTCCGTTGCGCCTTCCCAAAGGTTGTCCCATTTGTAAGTGGAGCCCACGCAATAGCGTTCCTCGCCCAGCGGAAGAAGGAAGATGCCGCGATGCACCATGCGCGTGAGCCTCACGCCGGGAATGCGCACTATGAGGGTTTCGCCCTTCACAAGTGTCAGGCTTGAAAGCTTCGCGAAAGGGCCTTCGCAACGCACGAGCCACCGGCCTTGAATGTCACCAATGCGCACTCCTGCGTCGATACGCATGACGTCCGATCCGGAAACATCGATCTCCGTGAGTTGCTTGTTCCGCAGAAGTTCCGTCCGCTGCGCATCGAGCATTTGCGGCACATCCAGCCATGCGGCGTGAGTCACTGTGCCATATCCGTTAGGTGCAATTACCGGCGCGGCATCCATTTCGGGTTCGGGCCGTTGATCGATGAAAGGCGCGATGCCGGGTTCGGCCATCGCGCGTTCCCACTGCTGCTTTTCATGGGGCGTTGGGAAAACCTTTACCAGATCCATCGGATGCCAGAAGCGTTCGCCGAGGCGCTCTTGCATAGTTGTGTAGCAACCCTTTGCGTCGCGCAACATTTCGGCCGCTCGCCATGTGGGCACATCGCGGCGCAACACCACCGGATTCACCACGCCCGCCGCGGCCATGGAGGCGTTGCCTTCCCGCTTGCGATCGAAGACGTGCACCGAAAGCCCGCGTAGCATCGCCGTTTCCGCGAGCACCGCACCGGCGATACCGCGTCCGATGATCAGCAGGTCTTTCACTTCAGGCATGGCACGAAGGTCGGGGGCGCCGGTGCAACGGAACGATGCGCGGAAGAAACCAGAAGACATCAAGCTCCACTGGAACTTGCTCCCTCAGCGATCTCCCGATGGGGATCCTGAGGACACGGGGCATACAAGGTCCACTGCGTGAGACCTTGATGGAGCTATGATCTCACCTTCTCCTCTGCGCGTCCTCCGCACTTCAAAAGCAACGATGAGAATTTAACCGCAGAGAGCGCAGAGGGCGCAAAGAAGGGGCAGTCCTCCTCCGCGTTCTCCATCGCCGCAGGCGGCGTGTCCCCTTCTTTTCCGCTCCGCGAACTCCGGGCTCTCTGCGGTTAAACAGTAACGCTACCTCCGGCACATCATTTAACAGTATCAAGGTCCACTGCGTGAGACCTTGATGGAGCTAAAAGCAAAAGGCCCTCCTTGCGGAAGGCCTTTCACAACAATGGAAATTCAGATCAATGCGAGACGACGAACGAGCGCGCCTTACCTGCTGAATCGGCAGTGCGGATGCGATAGCTGTATACGCCATCGCTCAGGTCCTGCGTATTGAGCACCACTTGTGAAGACGTGCGCGATGTGGCCTGGGTCATCACTTTGCGGCCCATAGCGTCGAACACTTCCAACGTCACATCGCTGTTCAGCGAATTCACCGGAATGGTGAGCGTACCGTCAGCGGGCACGGGATAGGCCTGACCGAGCGAACCGATGGCTGCATCAAACTCATGGATGCCCAACGTGCCATAGAACCAGTTGTGGCTCAGCGTCACCATGGCGCGGCCCACCGCTGCATTGCCCATCTGCTCAGGGCCGACACCGAAGTAGACCAGCTTGTAGTTGGCCGTTTGCGCGCGCAGCCCACCGATGTTCGCCGTGGCATTGTAGGTGAGGATGCTCGTCGCCGGAGCGGTCGGGGTGATCTGGTCCGGATACGTGTTGCCTCCGAAGACATTGGCGATCGAGCCGTTCGGCAGGGCTCCAAAAATGGCGTCATCATCATTGAAGTTCACGGATGTGCTGGCGCTGCTGCCATCCGCAACGAAATTGGCGAGCATGTGTCCGGTATAGAATGCCTGCGTGGCCGCCGTGCCGTAGGATCCCGTGGCACCGCTTTGGTCCCAACCGATGTCCTGCCCGGCGATCATGAGGTTGCCGCCGTTGTCCATGAAGCTCGTGAGGATCGCCACTTCATCATCCAGCAGGCTCGGGAAGGTCCAGCTCACATTGAGGTAGAGGTTGAGCACCTCGCCCAAGGCGCCGGCCTGACCGAATCTGGTGAAGGCCTCGCGGCTGGTAACTGCATAGTACTGCTCCCAACCATCCTGCATGGCGGCGACGTAGAGGTCGTTCCACTGCTCGGCCTGCGGGTTGGTGACGATGAGGTCATGCACGCCGCTGATAACGTGCAGGTCCTGCTGAAGCGCGGGCGCTGATGGATGGTCCACGGAGGAGATGGTGAGCAGATAGTTGCCGATCCCGGGCGCGGCATCCGGGGTGATGTGCACGGTCACCTGTGCATTGGCCGCATCAGCCACAGAGACCGTGGAGCCGCTGGTGAAAGCGCTGCCGTTCACATCCAGTGTGGATCCCCAACTGGTAGGGCCGTCCACTTGCGTGAGTGAGACCACATAATCGCCATCGGCACCCAAGGCATTCACCATGCCGATGTTGAAGTCCGAGCTCTGCGCATTCACACCACCCTTGTATGGCGCGGGATCCTGGGTCAACACGCCCGTCACCAACGTGGTTCCGCCATCGGCGGGAATGGTCCTGGCCTGGTAGACATCGCTTTGGTATTCGCCCACGAAGGCCGTCACATCACAGTTGCCGACATTCCAGGTGGAGGGTACCGTATAGGTGTAGGTGCGGTCCACCCACGTGCCCGAAGTGGTCGTACTCACCGTCTCACCCCAGATATCGGTGAGGTAATCGCGCAGCACGTGCAAGTGGTCGTAGTTGCTATGATCGCCTGCCGGGCCATAATCCGTTTGCCATCCGGTGATGTGGTTCTCCGTAACGAGCACGGAGATGTGGTCGTCCGCACCGGGACTGTCCGCCGTGTAGTAGAGCTGAACGTGCACGGTGAGCTGTTGGCCTCCCGCGTCGTAGCTGCTTTCCACGCCAAGGTTCACAGGCGAGGACATCGCAAGGATCTGCGCCATGTCCCCTTCCCATGCGCCTCGGCCCTGCGCCGCGCCATCCGTGAAGGCGTGGCGGTTGATCACGCCGGACGGATAGCTATTGATGCCGTAGAACGCATTGAGTGCATCACCCGGGGTAGTGCGGAAATCCGGTTCGCTCCCATTCGCGGGCACAGCGAACACGCCCGCATGGATGCCGACCAGGGAGACCTTGCCCGGGTTGGCCTCGGCGATGGAGGCCATGATGGCGTGCCCATCCGGGCAGTAGCCGCAATGGATGCCGGTGAAATCCTCCAGCAGCCCCGTGCGCGATTCGGCATTGGTGGTCACCAAGGACTGGCCAAATGCCAATGATGGCACCAGCAAGGAAAGAGCGAAGAGTTTTTTCATGGGATGATGATTTGGGTGGATCAAGGTACGGTTCCAAAGAGAATGCAATTGAATCTTTCACTGCCAAAGTTGGATGGCTGTGAGTTGAAACCTATTTTGCCACCGTCCGCTAACTGATTGCACCACCATGCGTAGATCCCTTGGACTATTCGCTGTTTCCCTCTTTATTCTCGGCCTTTTCCCCAGTTGTGCCTCCCTTCTGAACAAAGGAGATCAAACCTTGACCGTTGATAGCTCTCCTTCCGGCGCGACGGTCTATGCGAACGGAACGGAGGTCGGCACGACGCCCTATTCCTATTCGTATGATCCCAACGATAGCCACAACGCCACCTTGGAGTTGCGGTTGGAAGGTCGGGAACCGGTCACCTTGGACCCACATCCGAAGAAGAACAACGGCGTATTGCTTGCGGACGCGCTACTACTGGGCATCCCGTACATCGTTGACGGCAACAGTGCGAAGCTCTGGTCCTTTCCCCGCAAGGAGATCTCCGTGAATCTTTACCGGACGATGCCGGATGACCGACAGCAATTGGAACTTCCCGTGGCAACTTTGGAGAATGCTATTGGCGCCAAGGACAAATTGGGCAACCTCGGCCCACACATCCTTACCATGGCCTCAAAGGAACTGGGCGACCTGACCTATCCGGAGACCGCAACTTCATCCTTGTTGCGCGGAATGGCCGACAGCTATGTGGACGCCAGCGCAGTGAGACTGAATACCACCAAAGGAAGTGAGACGGTACACCATGCAAAATTGGTCTTACGACCGCTGCTGAACAGCATCCATATGCAACTGGATGAAAAAGACCATCGGGCATACGGAACGGTCTCCATGGAAATGGACTGGCGCTTCTACAGTGGCCTCGACAAGGATAGCTTGCTATTCACAATCACCAAGTCCACCACTTGGTCCGCTTATGCGGTGCCCCCTCGGGATGTGTTCGTTTCCGCATTGCAGGACGCGGCCCGCCAGTTGATCGATGAGGACAGTCTATATGACCGGATCAGCGCTGTGCACACCTCTGGACTGGCCCGTTCCAAAGGAAGCGGGGTCCATCTCCATGAGCCTCACCCGATCGTTTTCCAAGGACGCAAGGACATGATCTCTGCCTTGGTGACCGGGGTGGTCACCGTGGAGACCAAGGACGGGCACGGTAGCGGTTTCCTCATCACGAATGATGGCTATATCCTTACGAATGCGCATGTGGTGGGCGACCAGGCCACCGTGAAGGTCAAGTTCGAGCAGGGGTTCTCCTTGGATGGCGAAGTGGTGAAGGTGAACCGCGATTTCGATGTGGCCTTGGTCAAGGTGGCAGGCAACGACCTGCCGGCCCTCAGCATGGGAGATGATGAAGGGCTCCAATTGGGTGAGGAACTCTTCGCCATCGGCACACCGCTGGACGAAGACCTCGGCCAATCCGTGACACGCGGCATCATGAGCGGTCGGCGGGAGTTCGAAGGCCGGAAGTACCTCCAGACCGATGTGAGCATCAATCCCGGCAATAGCGGAGGCCCCTTGATCGATGAGAATGGAAAGGTCGTTGGGGTCGCCACCATGAAGGTGAAGGGCACCGGGATCGAAGGCATCGGGTTCGGTGTACCGATCAGCGTGGCCGTGGAAATGCTCAATATCGATCTCACCAAACCATGAGAAGGACGTTCTGCTGCTCCGCCCTTCTACTGACCTTGCTGCCATCAGTGTCAGCGCAAAGCACCGGGCTCCGATGGATCGTCGGAGAGACGAACACGGTCTACGCCCATCCACGCTTCAGCAACTATTGCATGGGCGGCGGTATGGACCGGACCTTCAATGACCGGTTGACCATTGGTTTCGACATCACCTATGACGTAGCGAACGGCTTTAAGCAGGAGGGGAGGGAAGTGTACTATTCCGCCGGGGCCATCGATTATACGTACGAGATGTTCCCCCGCCTGTTGAGCTTGAACTATCATACCGAATTCGCGCTGGCGGACAATGATGCAACCCACACCTACATCGGTACCTATATCGGGATACGGGACGTCATGGAGAAGTGGCAATTGCAAAATGCTAATTCAGGCTATACCTACAGCGGCCCCGGGCCTGCCGTTAAAGGGTCCAAGGTGTTGGTGCCCATCGGCCTGCGCTTTGGTGTTCGGGGGTCCACGGACGATGGATTCATGGATCTCTACTTCGCCTTGGGCTACCAGATCGGCGGTGGCGACTTCGTAATGGACGGCGCGCAGTACCATCACGCGACGGAATACGCGGAAACATCTTCGTTGGCAATGACCATTGGTTTGGCTTACGGACTCGGATGGTGAACAGAGCGCAACTGACGAGATCCGGACTGGTCAGGACCTTGGCAACCTTGGCACTTTTCACCGCAGTGTCGCTTCTGCATGGCCAAGCATCCGGATTCAACTTCACTATCGGGTTTGCCGATCCCATCAAGGTGAGCGGAGACACTTATCACGAACCGAAGTCCGTACTCGGCCTTTCCTATCAACAGGACCTGAATCACCGGTTCGGGATCGCTTTGGACTTCTTCTATGGCACCCACGGCTATAACCCTGCATCCGAGCGGTCCTACGACCTGATCTACAGCGCTAAGTATTTCACCTCGGACAATGATGATGCAACCTCCTTCTACCTCGGCACGTTCTTCGGCGCGCAGAGCGTAAAGGCCACTGTGGAGGAGGAGGTACCCAATAGTTCCGGTTATAGCAGCTATGTGCAGAGCGATCACACACGCATGCAATTTCCGCTCGGCATCAGGATCGGCGTGCGCGGGGGATTGGATGGCTACTTCGGCGAACTCTTCGCCCAAGGAGGTTATGCGATCGGCAATGGCACTATCTACCGTACTTCGGATGGTGTAACAGTGGGGACCTCCCCGCTCTACTTTACCCTAGGTTTCAGTTTCCTGGGTGTCGGTTGGGACCACCGCTCCAAGTACTGACCTACCTCTCCGTCCACACCACCTGCGCCAGCGTAGCGCCCACGGCCTGCAGGGTCTCCTTGTCGATGCCCGCCATGTTGTCGGAGTGGGTGTGCCAACTGGAAGGGAAGCGGCCCGTAGCGGGATCCCACGCGATGATGTCGATGCTGGGGATACCGATGTTCTGGTTCACGAAGACATGATCGTCGGCGCCCACGAAGTTGCGCGTCTCACTGAGGAAGCGGTCGCCATGGCCCGTGGCCGCAGCGGCCTTCCACACCTTGTTCACCACATTGGGCGCATACTGCATGCTGTAGGATTCGCGCGGGAAAACGGCGTCCTTCGAGCCCACCATGTCCAGTAGGATGCCGAAGCGCGCCTTGTAGTTGGACACGTGCGGATTCTTCGTCCAGTACTGCGTGCCGAGGCACCACGTGTCGATGGAAGAGCTCTGGTCCGCGCCCATGGCACCTTCCGGTTCTCCCATATCCTCTACATCATTCAAGAAGATGTCGACGCCAATCTGCGGCGGAACGCTGGCGAGATGCCGCGCCAACTCCAACAGGATGGCTGTACCGCTACCGCCATCATTGGCCGCGTCGATGGGCTCGTTCTTGCGCACCGAGTCCTGGTCGGCGAAGGGACGTGCATCCCAGTGCGTGAAGAGTAGCACCCGGTTCTTGTTGTCCGGCTGCCAGCTGGCGATGATGTTGCGCATCGGCACCTGCTGCCCGTTGTAGATGGTGACCTGCGCATTCTGTTCGATCACCCGCGCGCCGTAGCTCTTCAGCTTTTCCACAAGCCAATCGCCGCAGGCCTTGTGCGCGGCAGTCCCCGGTACGCGCGGGCCGAATGCCACTTGCTTCGCAACGTAGACGTATGCGCTATCCGAGTTGAAGAGCGGTGCGGGTGCCAACTGCGGTTGAACGGATTCGACCGTCGGCGTGGTGGTGGTGGATCCCTCGGGTTGGCAGGCCGCGAAAAGCGCTGCGATCAACAGAGTGGCAAAAAGACGGAAATGGTTTCGTGTCATTGGTTCAAGATCACTTCGCTCGCGATGACGTTCAGTTGCGTTCCCAGGTCACGCCTTCTTTGGTGTCCTTCACCGTGATACCCATGGCGGCAAGACGGTCGCGGATGAGGTCGCTGGCAGCGAAGTCCTTCTTTGCTTTCGCATCGGCACGCAGGCCAAGCAAGACGGTCATCAGTTCGTTGCCGAGTCCATCGTCCGCGCGGGCTTCATCCTCGCGCTGCAGGCCCAAAACATCCGTGAGCATGTCGTGGAACAGCCCGCGCAGCTTTTCGATCGCTGCCGCTTCCATGGCCAGTTTGCCATCGTTCGCGGAGTTGATCGCGCGCACGCCGTCGAAGAGGTGCGCGATCATCACCGGCGTGTTCAGGTCGTCGTTCATCGCCGCGATGCAAGAGGTTTCCATCGCGCCCGCATCGAAGGTCTCGGCGCCGGTCGTTGGCTTCAACGTGTCAAGGATCTTGGCGGCGGACATCATCTTCTTAAAGCCTTTCTCTGCTGCTTGCAACGCTTCATTGCTGAAATCGAGTGTGCTGGCGTAGTGGCTTTGCAACATGAAGAAGCGCACGGTCATTGGTGAATAGCCGCGCTCCAACAGCTTGTGGTTCCCGGTGATCAGTTCTTCCGGCGTGAAGCCGTTGCCTTCGCTCTTGGCCATCTTCCGGCCGTTCACCGTGAGCATGTTGCCGTGCATCCAATAGCGCACCGGAACTTCGCCATCAGCGGCGACGCTCTGCGCGATCTCGCATTCGTGATGCGGGAACTTCAGGTCCATGCCACCGCCGTGGATGTCGAACGTGCGGCCGAGGTACTTGGTGCTCATCACGCTGCACTCCAAGTGCCAGCCCGGGAAGCCTTCGCCCCAAGGCGACGGCCAGTGCATCAGATGGCCTTTCTCGGCCTTCTTCCACAGCGCGAAATCCAGCGGGCTGCGCTTCTCCTCCTGCCCTTCCGTGTCGCGCGTGTTGGTGATCAGCTCGTCGATCTTCCTTCCGCTCAATTCGCCGTAGGCATGTGTCGCTGCGTACTTCGGCACATCGAAATAGACCGAGCCGTTCACGACATATGCATAGCCGTTCTTGATGATCCGCTCGATCATGCCGATCTGCTCAATGAGGTGCGCAGTGGCGGTGGGCTCGATGCTCGGCGACTCGATGTTGAAAAGCCGCATCACATCGTGGAAGCCATTGGTGTACTTCTGCACGATCTCCATCGGCTCCAGCTGCTCCAAACGTGCGCGCTTCGCGATCTTGTCCTCGCCCGCGTCCACGTCATCCACGAGGTGCCCGACATCCGTGATGTTGCGCACGTAGCGCACGGTGTAGCCGATGTACTTCAGCCAGCGATAGAGGATGTCGAACGTGAGGAAGGTGCGCACGTTGCCGAGGTGGACATCGCTGTACACCGTGGGGCCGCATACGTACAGGCCGACATGCTTCGGGTCCAACGGGATGAACTCCTCCTTCTTCCGCGAGAGGGTGTTGGTGAGGAAGAGCGCTTGCTTCGGTGATGCCATCGGTATTCGTGCGGTCTGCGATAGAAGCCGCGAAAGTACGGGCCGCCACGGCGTTGACCTTGATCCACTGTTAGATCATTAGGTCCACGGCGCTGCGCGCTGTGGACTTTCATTTTTGAACCACGGATCCACACGGAGGACCTATGCTTAGGTCGAATGTGTTCCCGCCGCACCGCCGTCCGTCCTGTTTCCGGCACGGCGACCGATCAGCGTTCCGGCGACGATCAAGCCGATCAGCGTTCCTGATATCGCCGATACTATGACGTTGCCGATCGGTACGTGGCCAAGGGCTGCTGTCAAGAGCGTGATCACGGCAGCTAGTGTGATCACTATCGGCCAATACCTCCTATTCATCTTCTTCTCCGGTTGATCATGAATCGGCAACATGATCAATGTGATCAACACCGCCGATCCACCCAACACGCTGCTTGTGTGTTGAAGCACCTTGAACACCGGGACCCCGAAACCGAACACCGGCACCTCATTGCTTAATGCGGGACAAGCCTGCACGAAGTATCCGGCGCTGTGTGTAAAGGCATCCCAAAACAGATGCGATGCGGCGCCGATGAGGATTGAAATAACAACGACGTGCCAGTTCCGGCTGAAATATCGCGGCCAGTTGAATTGATCAAATAGAGACAGCCGACGCCAAAGTGGATCGGGCAGATTGTTGAACAGCACACTCCGCACGGCGGCATGGAAGACGAACGCGATCACGATGGCGAGCGGCAGGTCAAACCAGAACAGCCCACCAATGGTGTGACTGTAAACACTCAGGACCCTGAACCGGATGAAGTATTCGAAGTCAGGCACCAAGGCGCCTACGATCAGGCCTGTCCACGAGAACCATTTGTTTGGGAGTCGACCGAAGGGAAGAATGATCGCCGGATGCGCGAATGTGAATGGCATGTGCCCGAGGTGAATGACGCCTCCTATCGCCGCTTCTTCCCGCCCTTCTTCTTCGCGCCTTGCTTCCCGCCGTCATGCCGGTTCTTCTTGGCATTCGTGCCCTTGGCGCTGCGGAAACCGTTGCGCGGCCTGTCCTCACTGCCCGTGGCGAAGGGCCGTGTCTCATCCCACTGTCCACGGTGCGGTCGTTCCGCTGCCGGGGGGATCACGCCGCCGTCAGCAATGGAGAGGTCGATCACGCGCTTCTCCATGTCCACGCCGCGTATCATCACCTCCAGCTCATCACCCAAGCGGAAGCGGCGGCCGGTACGTTGGCCCGTCACTGTATAGCTGTCCTGATCGAAGGAATAGTGATCGCCCGGCAGGTCACGCAACGAGATCATGCCCTCGCACTTGTTGGCAGTGATCTCCACGTACATGCCCCACGCGGTGAGTCCGCTGACGATGCCTTCGAAGGTCTGGCCCACGCGGCTCAGCATGTACTCCGCTTGCTTGTACTTGATACTCGCGCGTTCGGCATCGGCGGCGCGCTTCTCCATCTGCGAACTGTGGACGCAGCTCAGTTCAAGCTTGTTCTTGTCCAAGGGCTTTCCGTCGGCGAGGTAGTGCGCCATGGCGCGGTGTACCATCAGATCGGGATAGCGGCGGATGGGGCTGGTAAAGTGCGTGTAGTCGTCGAAGGCGAGGCCGTAGTGCCCGATGTTGTCGGTGCTATAGATGGCCTTGCTCATGGTGCGGATCGTGACCTGCTTGAGGATGTTCTCCTCTTCCGTGCCCTTGATCTCGCGCATCAGTTTGTTGATCGCCTTGGGCAGATCTTCCGGCCTTCCATCGGTCTTCAGGTCGTGGCCGAAGCTCTTCGCCAGCACGCGCAGCTGCGCCACCTTCTCGGGATCCGGCAGGTCGTGGATGCGGTAGACGAACGGTGGAGCGCCACCCTTGCGGTTGCTCACCCACGCCGCCACGCGCTTGTTCGCCAGCAGCATGAATTCCTCGATCAGCCAGTTCGCAGGGCCCATCACCTTCTCATACACTTCGATGGGTTGGCCCTTCTCATCCAGCTTGAACTTCACTTCGTTGCCGCCTACTTCCAATGCGCCATTGGCCAATCGGTCCCTGCGCAGCACCTTCGAAAGTTCGTACAACGTGAGCACCTCGCTCTTGAATTCGCCGTCGCCACCATCAATGATGGCTTGCGCACCGGCGTAGGCGAAACGCTTGTTGCTCCGCATGATGGTGCGGCCGAACCACTCGGCTGTCACCTGCGCTTTGTCGTCCATCTCGAAGATGGCGCTGAAGCTGAGCTTGTCGGTGTCGGCGTTGAGCGAGCAGAGATTGTTGCTGAGATGTTCGGGCAACATGGGCACCACACGGTCCACGAGGTAGACGCTGGTGGCACGCGCCGCGGCTTCGGTATCCAGCACCGTTCCGGGGCGGACATAGTGGCTCACGTCGGCGATGTGGATGCCGACTTCCAAAAGGCCGTTTGGCAGCTTGCGCACGCTGAGCGCATCGTCAAGGTCCTTGGCATCATCCGGGTCGATGGTGAGTGTGATGATGTCGCGCACATCCCGGCGCTTCGCGATCTCTTCCTTGGAGATGCCGCCGGGAATGGCCTCCGCAGCCTCTTCCACCTCGGTCGGGAATTCCGCAGGCAGGTCGAACTCCGCGAGGATGGCGTGCATCTCCACGTCATTCTCCCCGGCCTTGCCGAGAATGCGCACCACTTTCGCCTTGGGCATATCGCGCGGATCGCGCCATTCGCCCATCTCCACGATCACCTTCTCCCCGGCCTGCGCTCCGTTGAGATCTTCCGTCGCGATCAGGAACGGTCGGTTCACTTTCTGGTCGTCGGCCTTCAGCAGGATCTGCGCACCGCGCTTGGTGATCGTGCCCACGAAGCGCTTGCGGCGGCGCTCAATCACTTGCAGCACTTTACCCTCTGGCCGGTGGCCGCGACCGCTGCCGATGCTGATACGCACGCGATCGCCGTGCATGGCCGTGCCTACCGCGTTCTCCGGGATGTACACGTCGTCCAATCCCGGGCCTAACCGCGCATATCCCGCGCCGCTCATGATGATATCGATCGTCGCCTCCATCGCGCCGGAAGTGTCCGGCGACATGAAGCGGCCTTTGATGCCACGAGAGATCTTGTCGTTTTCGATCAGCGCCTCCAAGGCCTGATGGACGAGTTCGCGCTGTTGCTTGCGGTAGCCCAATTTCAGCATCACCTGCTGGGCCGTGATGCCATTCCGCCCTGCCGCGCGGACCGTGGCCAACACTTCTTTCTCCACCATCTCCGGCTTAGGCCCGGCATATGTCTTCTTTGTCATTGGGGCGAAGGTGGGAAGAATTGCGGGTGCTGCTTCCGGGGCAGGAAGTGAAACATGAACCGCTGCCGGCGGATGGGCCACTTGCGTTCGGATCGTTCCACCGATTAGATTGGCCGCCGCAAAACCACCATTGCATGAAAAAGTTCCTGAAGGTCATTGGCGTGCTCCTCGCCATCGTTGTGCTCGTCGTCATCGGCGGCATCACCTATATCACACAGGCGCTGCCCAACATTCCGGTGCAGAAGGACCTGCATGTGGAACTGACCCCGGAGCGCGTGGCCCGTGGGGAATACCTGGCGAACCACGTGTCGGCCTGTATGGACTGCCACAGCACCCGTGACTGGAACAAGTTCGCCGGGCCACCGGTGGCGGGCACCTGGGGGAAGGGCGGCGAGGTCTTCGATCAGAGCATGAATTTCCCAGGCCGCTTCGTGTCGAAGAACATCACGCCGTTCAACTTGAAGGGATGGTCCGACGGGGAGGTCTACCGCGCGATCACCAGCGGGGTGGACAAGGACGGGCGTCCCTTCTTCCCGGTGATGCCGTATCCGTACTTCAGCAAGTTGGCGACCGAGGATGTCTACAGCATCATCGCCTACTTGCGGACACTGCCGCCCATCGAGAACCAAACGGAAGATTCCAAGGCGGACTTCCCGATGAACATCATCCTGCACACCATCCCGGGACCGGCGCATCCCATGACGTTGCCCGAACCCACCTCACCGGATTACGGCGCATACCTCGTCAACGCCTGCGGCTGCAAGGAATGCCACACGAAGATGGAGAAGGGCAAGGCCGTGGGTGAACCCTTCGCGGGCGGCTTCGAATTCCACTTCCCGAACGGCGCCACGCTGCGTTCCGCCAACATCACACCGGACATGGACAACGGCATTGGCGCTTGGGACAAGGCGACCTTCATCCAGAAGTTCAAGCAGTACGCGGACAGCAGCTACGTGCCGCCTGCAGTGGATTGGAAGGCGCAGGATTTCCAAACGGTGATGCCGTGGATGATGTACGACGGCATGACCGAGCAGGACCTCGGTGCCATCTACGACTACCTGCGCGCGCTGCCTCCGGTGGCGACGAAAGTGGTGCACTGGACCCCGGCCGGCTGAGATCCTGAACAGACTCTTGGCAACTACTGATCCGCCTTCAACACCATCGCGGCCTCCCGCATAGCGTGCGCGCGCTCCTTTCCCACGTAACGCTCCACGCCTGCATGCACGAGGTAGATCACCGGCGTGGCCAATAACGCCACGATGAATTTGTAGCAATACGCGGTGATCACCAGCGCCGTGCATTGTGCGAAGGGCATGCCCTTGAAGAGCCAGAACGCGACGTAGGTCACCACCACGCTATCGATGAGCTGGCTGATGAGCGTGCTGCCAGTGGCACGCAGCCAGATGCGCTTGTCGCCCGTGATGCGCTTGAGCCGGCGGAAGGTGCCCGCGTCCACGAGCTGCCCGATGATGAATGCGGTGAGCGAGCCGATGATGATGTTGTTGCCCTGCCCGAAGATGCTCTTGAACGCCGCCTGCATATCGGGCACGCCCTGCTTTGCGCTGCTCGTCATCCACCAGCCGAGGTCCGGTGGCATGTGGATGGCGAACCACATCAACAGGTAGGTGAAGGCGATCAGCGCCGCTGTGATGAGCGTGAGGAAGCGCACGCCGCGTACGCCGAAGTAGTCGTTGATCACATCGGTCATGATGAAGATGATCGGCCACGGCAGCACGCCCACGCTGAGCACGAAGGACAAATGATGTTGGCCCAGCAGGGTGAAATCCGCCTTGTCCAACCCAAGCGAGGTCTCCAGTTGGAAAAGCTTCACACCGATCATCTCCGCGACGATGGCGCTGGCCACGAAGAAGGAGCCGAGGATGATGTAAAGGCGCGTGGCCTTATCGCCGAGGATCGCGTGGATCATTGGGTTCTACCGCAAAGGGCACAGAGATCACAAAGAAATAAGGAACCTAAAGGAATGCCTGCGGAATCGGGAATGCGAGGGAACACGGATGCAAACGGACCGTGGATGAACGCACGCGATGTCATGGCGCGGTCCGCACCACGCGCACCAGCCGTTCGCCCTGTGGCGTCGTGAGCACCATGTGGTAAACCCCGGCCCGTTCCGGCAGCACGCAGCGCCAGCCGTCCGATCGCCGTGCGGTCTCCACCGGTACGCGTTGCCCTGCCGCATCATAAGCGATGATCCGCGTGATCGTCGGCAGGGTGATCAGCACAATGCCATCACGCGTGGGATTTGGGAACACTTTCGGCGCGTTGGCCTGCGCTTCGTGGATCCCGACTTCCACATCCATCAGCGAATCCGCAGCCACCAGCTCAGGCGTGCCGTCGGCATCCTCATACATCGTGCGGAAGCTGTCGATGCGCGCGCCGTGGAAGGTGAACATCTCAGCGTTCCATTGCGGTGGCACCGGCTGGTAGTACACCTTCGTCTTCACCTGCACCGGGCCGGTGTAGCCGTTCGTTGCGATGTGATAGTGGACGATATCGCCGCCATCGCCTTCCACGCCACCGGCATCGTGGTTGAAGTCCGGGTCCGTCAATGCAAGCCCCGCGATCTTCGTGGTGTCGTAGCTGGGATGCGTCGTACTGAAACCGATCGGCACAAGCCGGTTGTCCTTCAGCGGATAGGCTGCGCGGTGCAAGGTCGTTGTCACGTTGCCGGTGACGTCGGCCATCACCATCTCATAGATCTGCACTTGGTCGCCTTGAGTGATCACATCGTGGTGCGGTTCGTAGCCAAGGTCGTGTCCGTAGAGTTCGTAGGTACCGTCCCATCGTCCACTTTGGAAGAGCGTATCGCCGTTGCTCTTCAGTGCGATCACCTGTACGAAGGCGCGTCGGCTCGGATAGCCGCTTGGGAATTTGTGACCGATGAGATTGGTGAGGTGAACATCCACGTAGACGGTGTCCGTTGTGCGCTCGGGCGTCACCGTTTCCAGTTGCACGGCATGCCTCAGGTTATGTCGGGTGCGTGCGATGGTGCTGTCGAATTCCGTTTCCGTGGCCGGGATGCCCAGGTCATCGATGTGGTCCTTCAGCACGTTCAGCATGAAGGTGTTGCCACCCGCGAGGTGGTGCTTCCCATAGGGTGATTGACCGGGCAGGAAGATGTATTCCGAGGCCAGCACAACGGAGTCCTGGATCCGAGGAATGTGACAGCCCCGGCAGTTCTGCTCCGTTCCGTAGTAGACCGAGTTCTTGTACTCCTGCCACATGGCCTGCTCGGTGAATTGGCCGCCGGTGAAGTTGCCGTCAAGGTCCGCCGTCTGCGTGATCAGGGTGTGGCAACCGGCGCACACGCGGCCGTCGAGGATGTGCTGACCTTGGTCCGGCGTGTAGCCCACGAAGTACTGCATGATCGCGGGGTTGATCTGCTGATCGGTGTAAGGCCCCCACACACGCGCACTGTCGTAGTGCAGGTCACCGGAGAAGTAATGTCCTGCGGAATCCGGGTCCTGCATGTGGCAGGCTAAGCAAGCGACACCGTCGTGCGCAAAAATGCTGGTATCGTAGTTCGCCATGGTGAAGTCGGGATGGCCGAGCATCTTCTCCTCAAAGACCGCCAGCGGCGAATGGCATTTCAAGCAGTTGTGCTCGATCTCCTCCTTGTGCGCGGGATTGACAAGGCCTTCGTGTTCGATCTTGGCCAGGAAGAACGGATCGCGGCCGCTGTTGCCCATCATGGTGCTGCGCCAATCGTCGGTCACGTTCACATCCTCGCCCTCGGCGGCCACCATGGCGACGCCCAGCGAATCATGTCCATGACAACCGGAGCAGCGCCCAGCGGTGACGAAGTAGGTGCCGAACTGCACATCCAATCCTTGGATCTGGCTGCGCATGGCCGCCAGTTCCAACGGGCTGTGCGGGCCTTTGATGGGCGTGGTGGCAGCGGACCAGCCAGCGAGCAGCAGCACCAAGATGCAGAGGCCCGCTAATACCCGCAGTTGTTTTGGAATGAATGGGGGACGGCGCATCGGGGAGGCCAAGGTATACGTGGGCACCTGCGGAATGTGCCACACCACCCCAACGAAAAGGGCCGCTCCATCGGAATGGAACGGCCCTTTTGCGGTGAAGGAAGGTGCTAGAAGGTCTTCACTTTCGTCACGTCCTTCTTCTCATAGACATAGACGTACTGCCCGTCGTTGGTGAGGAAGTCCAGCGCATCGCGGCGCGCGTCATAGGTCATGAATTTGCAGGTCTCCAGATCGAAGGAGGCCACGTCCTGCTTGTCCGTTTCCATCAGCACGATGTTTCCCACCGTGGCATTCAGGTGCGAGGACTTGTACTTCCCACTGTTCACCAGTTTGCCATCGGCCAAGTTGTGCGTGCTCACGCCCTTCTCGCCGACCACGGCCACCTTGTCCTTGTAAGGCAGAATGATCTCCGCGTCGCCGATGTTGTCATCGCCCAGCGGTATTTCGTAGACATCCTTGCGCGCGGCGATGTCGATGCAGTAGAGTGACTTGCCACTGCACACGTAGAGCTTGCCATCACTGGGGAAGAGGTTCGTGATGCTCTTCTTGAAGCGTTCGCTCTCCCAGGTCATCGAGCCGTCGACGGTGCTGAAGATCTTCACGCCGCAGGGCTTCACGTTCACGTATTCGATCCGCGACTCGTAGGTCACCGATGTGGCACCGTCAGCACCACGGTCCACATGCTTGATCATGGCCTGTGTCTCCACTTGCCCACCGATCTGAAGGATCACCTGGTCATCCACCACGTACATGTTGGGGATCGCCTTCGCGTCGGGGATCTCCGGCGAGGTCCACAGCAACTTGCCGTCGCGACGGTCGTACTTTTTCAAGTACTGTGATTTGCGGCTTTCGCAATCGAGGATATAGTAGTCGTCCCCTACCACTATCGGCGCGGCCACGGCACCGTAAACGCCCCACTTTACTGCTGAACCAGGCCTCCCCACCACGCGGTCGGGGGTGAAGTCGAACGCGGCGGACCAGAGCTTCGCGCCCGTGTTCAGGTCGTACACCTGCACGCCGTTCATGCGCAGCATGATGCGGTCCATGATGATGTCGATCGAGTAGAGGTATTCACGCGTGAGCACCTTGCGCTCGGGCCTGCCCACGTAGGTGGATTCCCACATGATGCTGCCGTTGTCCATGTTGACCTTGGCGATCTGGCTCTTGAAGCCTGCGAAGATCGCGCCCAGTCCATCGGGCAGGAAGTTGACCAGAACGATGTTGCCATCGGGCAGGTATTTATAGCGGCCGGCAGCGCCCTTGAATCCCGTTGTACTCCATGTTTCCTCGCCGGTACGGGCCTTCACGAAATGCAGGCCCTCCTTGGTGGCGATCGCGAAGCCGTCACGCTCTTGGATGTACATCACGTTGTCCTCCGTGATGTTCTGGTAGGCATCGGTGCTCCACAGCGCGCTGCCGTCCTGCAGGTTCACCACGGCCATCTGGTCCTTGCCCATTTTCCGGTCGAAGAGGAAGATGCAATTGCTTTCCCAGAAGGGGATCAGTTCGTCGATCTTGTGCAGCTTGGGCGCGATGTCCTTGTAGGCCTTGGTCCAGATCACCTTGCCCGTGGTGTTGTCGAACACGGAGATCTCCTTGTCGCTGGCGGCATAGCTGATGCCCGCTGCGTCACCGGTGCCGGTGAACTGGATCTTGTGGTCCAGGTGCGTGGTCCACACGGTGGGCATCTCCTGTTGCGCAAAGGCCGGTGCGGCAAGCAGCGCGGCCATCATCAAGGGGTGACGGAAGTTCATGTGAAGCGGAGTTTGTTTGGTCGTTGTGAAGTGGCGTGTTTCAGAAGTCCAGCGTTTGTCGTGTCTTGAAGCGTTTGCCCTTGGGCACCTTGAAATCGAAGTGAAGCGACATCAGGTAGTCCTTCAGCTTGTTGCGGTCGGGAATGCTTTCGATAGTGCTCTCCACGGGGAACACGGTCTCCGTGGTGCCCTTGTCACTGACCGTAAGATCGAACGTGAACGAACCACGCAGGCCGAGCTTCAAGGCCAGCTCCGCCAGCTTTCCTTGAGCCTTTTCCGCAGCGAGAACATTGCTCACATGCTCATCCACGGCGGCCTGCGTGTTCAGTTCCGGCCTGTGCTGCCCCTTGGCGGGAACGGCAAGCACAAGCCCCAGTGCGATCATCAACGGTGCGGTCATTCGATTCATGGCCGGTAGCATCCAAGTGAAGGTCCTTGCGCGATGAGCAGTCGTCCATCCGGCAGCCAGGCATAGCCCAGTCGCGCATCATGCAGCTCACCTTCCGCCTTGTCGTAGCGGTGCTTCTGCTCCAGATCGATCATCAGCCGCGTGTCACCGGTGGTCCGGTCATACACGGTCAGTTTGCGCTTGTTCTTTCCCTCGATACTGCTCAATGCGAGCGTGCCACCGTCCGGGCATACAGCCATGTTCGGTCTGCTGGTCCACGTCATGAAGCTCGCGCGCAACGGCTCCCACGTCTCCGTTTGCACCTGCTCCACATGACCGCCGGGAGCCATGTGGGAACGCGTGTCCGGAACGCTGAAGACCAGCAACTGCTCGCCGTCCGCAGTGAAGTGCATGCCTTGTATCAGGTCATAGATCGCCGGAACGATGCGGACCACTGAACCATCTTCCACGGTATAGATCCCGATCAGCTGCCGATACTTCAGTGCGGGCTTCATCGCCTTTTTGTCGTTGCGCATGCTCGGCACTTGCTGCAGCTGCGGCGCGGTGGGCCGAAGACCTACGGCGATGAATTTCCCGAGGGGATCGATGGCGATCGCGCAAGCGGCGCCGGCCACCTTGAAACTCCGTTTGCCACCACTGAAGGAGCGCACGGTGACGACCTCATCATCCAACGTCGCCATGGCACCGCCAACCGGTAGCAGGCAGCCGTCCATGGCGGATGGAATATCGAGGACCACGGCACCGGTGGCCGCATCCAGCACGGCCAGATGCGTATCCTTCTGCTTGTTCGGATCGCTGTATGGCGGAGTCTCCTTCAACAATATGTAGCGTCCATCCGAAGAGGCCGTCATCGTGGCTCCCCGCTCAAAGCCGTCGATGGGTATGGTCTTCACAACGTTCCACGAGATGGTGTCGATCACGAGGATGCGGTCGCCCTTCGCACCGATCGCCCATATCGTATGCCCATCCGGCAAGCACTCCAGTTCGACAAGTGTCGATGTGTTCCCTGCCAACTCGATCTTTCTGAGATCATCCTCATTCAGCACTTGGGCAGTGGCCACCAGCACTGCCAAGCAGAGCAGGGCGACGGCCAAGGCACGGAGGTAGATAGTGGTGGTGGCGATCTTCATGGCTGCGGATGCCGATGATCAGGATGCGGGGCAAATCTGACCGGTGCAACGAGTCTGATTCCTCCGTGGAATGCCGTGTTCCACTAAGGTGCTTCCCGTAATTCATCCACACCGATCGTTGATCCTTCGGCGTTCTTCCACAAAACCCGCGACCGGCCACTCCTACTTTTGACCTCATGCACCGAGCACAGCCAAAACCTCTATTCGCCAACATCCCGCATCGCTGGCTTTCCGCCGTGGCATTGGCCATCGGGCTGATCGGCCTGCTTCCGCAGAACGCCAGCGCCCAATCCGTGCAACCCTACGTGGACCATTGGGACAGCCTGAAGACCGTGAAGAAAAGCGAAGGCCTGATGGTGAACGGCCGCGAATGGGGCGAATGGAAATTCTGGGACCCTTCAGGCCATATTACCGAGAAGAGTGATTTCAAAGCGGGTGAACGCGAGGGCCACGTGGTGATCTACTACGACAATGGCAAAGTGCAGCACGACGGCTGGTTCCACTTGGGCCAGCAGGACAGCCTGATGCGCAGCTATTACCGCAGTGGCCAACTGATGGAGGAAGGCAGTTACGCGAAGGGCGTCAAGCGCGGGCCGTGGACCTACTGGTACACGAATGGCCAACGCATGATGACCGAGCAATGCGACAAGGACGTCTGCCTCAGCATCGATGCTTGGGACCGCGACAGCACGCAGACCCTGAAGAACGGCGAGGGCTTCATCCGGACCTGGTACCCCACCGGCGACACGGCCGATGTGAGCCATTACCACTTGGGCGTGCACAGCGGAGAGGAGCGGGAATATTGGCCTGCAGGCAATATCAAGACCCGCGGCCAATGGCTGGGCGGCGTGAAGCACGGGAAGTGGGAGCACTGGTATTCCGACAACAAGCGGGAGCGCACCGAGAACTGGAGCAAGGGCAAACTCGAAGGCCCCTTCACCACCTGGTTCACCAACGACACGGTGAATGTGGAAGGCTTCTACCTCGCGGACAAGAAGGACAGCACCTGGATGTGGTACACCACCACCGGCTCAAAGGACATCCTCGGCCATTTCAAGAATGACCTGCAGGACGGTCTCTGGAAGTACTGGTATCCCAATGGACAGCTGAGTTCCACCGGCCTGTATCGCGCCGGCAAACAGGAAGGCGAATGGCTCTACTATTACGACCGTGGCCAGAAATGGAAGCTGGGCAACTGGAAGGACGGTGTAAAGGACAGTCTGTGGACCACCTGGTTCGAGAGCGGGCAGAAGCTGCAAGAGGGCAACTACGCGAACGGCAAGGAGGAGGGCCTGTGGAATAGCTGGTTCCAGAACGGACAGCAAAAGGACAAGGGCTCCTTCAAACAAGGTCGGATGAATGGGATCTGGCAAGGCTGGCTCCCGGACGGAACCCCGAACTACATGGCCACCTGGAAGGATGATGTGAAGAACGGCCCTTGGAAGAACTGGTACGACAACGGCAAGCCGCAGGAGGAGGGCAGCTTCGCGAACGGCCTCAAAAGCGGGCATTGGCTGGAATACAATGAGGGCGGGCTTCCAGTCAGCGAAGGAGATTACGCCAAAGGCACGCCCAATGGCCCATGGACCTACTATGATGACGCGGGTGTGAAACAGCGTGAGCAAAGCTTCATCAATGGCGCGCCCGATGGCAAATGCACCGTGTACGACCGCAACGGCCGCGTGACCCAAGAGATGACCTACAAGGCCGGCAAGTTGGATGGCCCCATGACGATGTATGACGGCACCGGCAAAGTGGTGGCCAAGGTGGAATATGAGAATGGCGCCGTGAAGCGCACGCCTCCTCCGGCGGTGAAGGGCGGTAGGCGTTGATCCCTAACGAAGGGTACGGACGTGAGAAAGCCCCAGCGTTTTCACCGGGGCTTCGCCACCTGCCGTTTTAAGCCCGATCAAGGGGGCTAACGCATTCCAGTGTTCATCGGTAGCCGTTGATGTAAGCGTTTGCGATGATCTCGCTCTCCCTTACCAGCCCCTGTACGATCTCCCGGATCAGCCCATCGAGCTGTTGGTCCGAGTACCGCAGCAGGTCGTTGTACACATGCGACTTGCGCTTGCTGCTCTTGATGAAGGCTATTTTATCCTTCTTCGTCATGGTGGTTTTAACGGCACCCGGGGTAAAAGGATCCATCCTGTTGAAAATTTTTCGGAACGCTATCAAAGATGCCAAAAAACGGAAGGACCGCCAAGTTCCCGGTCCCCCGGTCCCTGACGGTCCTTCGCTTAAAGGCCACGGTAGCTGCGGCCTGAATGTTCCTGTGCTAAGCTGAGGCCACGACAGCGCGTGTGCGCAGGTCGATCAGCAGGCGCAGCGCATGCAGGTGGCGCTGTACATCACCGGCCACCATCCAACGGGCGGCTGCATCCTTCAACTTCCGGGCACGATCTGCTTGAGTGTTCATCGGGGTGGTCTTAATGGGTTTCGAAAGCCCTCTTTCAACGAGCGTGCCAAACCGGTGGAAGCGTGATCGAGCGGTCTGCTCTGGCTGTCCTGTGGAGTTCCTTCCACGGCCTTTCCCACAAACCTCTTTCGAGGTGGTCCAGAGGTGCGGAAGACCGGCTGTTATTCAGTCCGCGTACAGGCCGTTCTGGCGTATGTATGTCAGCACCTTCGGATCAAGCAGGCCTTCGACCGGTTTCCAATTGCGCAGGCGCACCCGGATACCGGTGGAGGAAACCTCCATGAGCGGGGCCTCCGGAATGAAGGTCACAGCCGGATGATAGAGCAGATCGGCCGCGGCCAAATGCTCTTCGACACCGGGCCTCGGATAGACGATCACCGGTGTCTTCTCCAACATCGCTCCCGCATCCTTCCACAGATGCAGCGAGGCGAGGTTGTCGCTGCCGACGATCAACGTGAATTCATGCTGCGGCCAGCGCCCACGCATGAAGGCCAAGGTATCCGCCGTGTAGTTCGGTCGCGGCATGTCGAGCTCGAGGCCACTCGCATTCAAGCCCTCGATGCCTTGCACGGCAAGGTTCGCCATGGCGAGACGATGTTTTTCCGGACTCAATTTCCGTTCCTGCTTGAAGGGATTCTGGGGCGTCACCACCAGCCAGACCTGATCGAGGCCGCGGCGCTCAAGCATGTATTTCGCGATCGCCACATGGCCCAGATGTGGCGGATCGAATGATCCGAAAAGGCAGCCGATCTTCATGTTTCCAAAAATCCGCGCACGGCGGAATAGGCCTCTTTGCAAGCCAGTTCCATGTCGTCGTTGATCACCACTTGGTCGTAGTGTACGGTAAAGGTGAGTTCGTGATGGGCCTTGTCCACTCGGATCCGCAAGGTCTCCGGTGTCTCCGTGCCGCGCAGCAGCAGGCGTTGTTCCAAAGCCGCGATGGTGGGTGGTGAGACAAAGAGGCTCATGGCCTTATCGCCGAAGATCTCCTTCAGTCGAAGACCGCCTACCACGTCCACGTCGAAGATGGGATGCCGGCCTTCGCTCCAGATGCGATCGATCTCGCTGCGCAAGGTGCCGTAGAAGCGGCCGGGATAGACCTCCTCCCATTCCAGGAATTCATCCGCCGCGATGCGGGTACGGAACTCATCCGCGCTGATGAAATAGTAGTCGTGCCCATCGCGCTCGTAATCACGCTTTGGGCGGCTGGTGGCACTGATGGAAAAATCCAGGCCGAGGTCGCGGCCGAGCAGATGGCGCACGATGGTGGTCTTGCCCGCTCCTGATGGCGCCGAGACGATGATGCATTTGCCGGTAGGCTCGGACGAGGACATCACAGCACGTTCAGCATTTGCTCCTTGATCTTCTCCAACTCGTCCTTCATCAGCACCACGGTCCGCTGCATGTCGGCATCGTTGCTCTTCGAACCGAGCGTGTTGATCTCGCGTCCCATTTCCTGTGTGATGAAACCGAGCTTGCGCCCTTGGCTGTCCTCGGAATCCATGGTCTCGGTGAAGTAGCTGCAATGCGCGGCAAGACGCACCTTCTCTTCGGTAACGTCCATCTTATCCAAGTAGAACACCAGCTCCTGCTCGAAGCGGTCCTGGTCCACTTTCGCTTTCAATTCTTCCAGACGTGAAAGGATGCGTTCACGCGTGCGACCGATGCGACCGGCGTCCATCGCTTCCACTTCGCCGAGCAGCCGCATGATGTTCGCGGTGCGGTCCTTCAATTCGGTGTGCAGTTTCTCGCCTTCGGCCTTGCGGAAGCTTTCGTAGGCCTGCCAAGCTTGCTCGATCAACTCCTGCGTCGCGGTCCATTCAGTGGGATCCAATTCTTCCTTTGGAGTGGACATTACATCCGGCATGCGCAGCACCACCGCTAGCAGGTCCGTGTTGCTCTCCGGCGCGATCGCCCGGGCCACGGCACGCAGTTCGTCGTGATACACCTGAATGAGATCAGCGTTGAACGTGGTGCGCTTCGCGGCCTTCGTGCCATCGATGCCCACGTAGAGATCGGCCTTGCCGCGCACCACGCGCTCGCCGGCCCACTGCCGCAATTCGGTCTCCTTCTCGCGCCAGACCGAAGGCATCTTCACTTGCAGGTCCAGCTGCTTGCTGTTCACCGACCGCAGTTCAACGGTCACCTTCTTCTCGTTCACGAGACCTTCAGCACGGCCGAAGCCTGTCATGGAGCGCAACATGGGCCGCAAATGTAGCCGGGCATGGGCTTGCGCTAATACCGGAACTCATCACGAGGCGACAACCTTCCCTTTGGTTCTTTTTCCCACCAACCAAACGCCGGTGAAGATGCAGATCGCGCTCGCCAGCTGCGGCCATCCTAAACCAAGGTCTCCACCGATCATCATGTATGCCGCGACCAACGCCAGTACGGGCTGCAAGTAGATGAAGGTTCCCGCGACGCTGGGCTGCACCACGCGCAGCGCCCACGTATTAAGCAGGTAGGCCACGAAAGTCACCATCACCACCACGAAGGCCAGACCGCCCATTTCAGCACCGGTGAGATGCGACCAGACCACCGCGCCGAACTCGTGCAGGCCAAAAGGCACAACGATCACGCTGCCCACCAGGAAGCACCACGCCATCACTGTTACCGCGGAATACTTCGACATCAACGGCTTCACCATCACCAAGAAGACAGCGTAGGAGCTGGCGTTGATCAGGATGAAGAAGTCCCCTAGCATGGATGAACCCGCATCGTTCCCGGACCCGAGGAAGATGAGCATCAACGCGCCGATCGCTCCCAAAGCCACACCGATCGCCTTGTTCAGCGTGATGCGCTCCCCGATCAGCACGCCGCTGAGCACCAGCACAAGGATGGGTGTCGCCACCATGATGATGCTCGCGTGCACGGGCGAAGTGCGCATGAGACCATGGAAGAACATGAGCTGATTGATAGCAACGCCTGAAATGCCGCAGAGCACCAAGCGACCGGCATCTTCCCAGGCCACGCGCTCCCGTTTGATCAGCCACACCGGCCAAAAAAGAAGGTTCGCCCCGGCGACGCGCAGCAGGATGAATCCCGACGGCCCGATCACGCCGGGCATCAGGCCTTTCGCCACCACGTAGTTGATCCCGTAGAGCAGGTTCACGATGAACAGCGCGGCGAGCGCAAGGAAGCGACGATCCAGAAGAGATGGCATGTGAAGGATCGGGCAAGGCTCGCGGATGGCGAATACCTTGGCACCGTGGCAAAGGTGATGCAAGAGCAGTTGGATATGAATGCCAAGGACGAGCGCGAGGTGCGGCGCTCGTTCCGCGCATGGCGTTCCCTGCTGCCCATCGCTTTCGGTTTGCTGGCCGTGGGTTTCCTTCTCTGGCACGAATTGCGGGAATCGGGTTTCGAGCATGTGGAGGATGGCACCGGCAACTATGCCTGGGTGGACGCGAACAACAACGGCGTAGCGGACCTCGGCACGGCGGCGGAATTCGTGCCCTCCACACATGGCGACTACCGCCTGATGAGCGGTATGCAGCGTCTGCGCAGCGTACACCTCGCACCGTGGGGGCTGTTGCTGCTGTTCGCTGCACTCATCGCAAATGGCCTGCGCGACTTCGGCTACATCATCCGGCTGCGGATCCTCACTGATGGCGAGTTCGGCTGGAAACGTTCCTTCCAAGTGATCGCACTATGGGAATTCGCGACAGCCGTGGCACCCGCTGTGGTGGGCGGCACCAGCGTGGCGATCTACGTGATGGCCAAGGACGGCACCCCGCTCGGACGCAGCGCCGCGATCGTTCTGGTGACGGCCATGCTGGACGAACTCTTCTTCTTGATCTTCGCGCCTGCGGTGTTCTTCCTCGTGGGCATTGACAAATTGTTCCCGCCGGAATTGGACGCTGCGATGTGGGGCCTTCCCGTGCAAGCGCTATTCTGGATCGGCTATGCCTTCATTGCCGTGATGAAGGTCACCGTATTCTACTCCGTCTTCTTCCGGCCGCGCGCCATCAAACTGCTGCTGGTGAATCTCTTCAAGCACCGCTGGATCCGTCGCCTGCGCCCGCGCATGGCCGAGGCCGGTGATGACCTCATCGCGGCCAGCGATCAGTTCAAGGGGCGATCCGTAGGCTTTTGGTTGAAGGCGATCGCTGCCACGTGGTGTTCCTGGGGTGCCCGCTTCCTCGTCCTCAACCTCATTGCTGCGGCCTTCTTCACCGTGAGCCATCCGCTCTTGATGTACGCGCGACAGATCGTACTCTGGGTGATCCTGTTGATCAGTCCCACGCCCGGTGCCAGCGGCGCGGCGGAATTCGCTTTCGTGGGCTTTATGCGCGACCTCCTTCCTGCCGGGGCGATGCTTGTGGTGGTGGCCTTGCTCTGGCGGTTGTTCACCTACTACCTCTACCTATTTGTAGGCGCCATCGTCGCACCGGGTTGGTTGCGGCGCACGGGGAAAGGCCGCGCCAATGTGAAGCCCACGTAAAGTTTTCGGGGCCGTCGTTCGTCATATGCGAAGTATCGCCAACTTTGATGCACGGCAAGCCAGACCCCATGTTCACTTCGCCTACCCTTCCTTCCACCTCGCGTCCGGTCTCAATTCCGGAAACGGCACGATCGCTGAAATCCTTCGGCCACGTGGAGGTTCTGCGGATCAAGCGCCGCTCACGCAAGCAGCCGGACCTGATGTTGTTCAAGGGATCACCGGGTTCCAAGCACAGCAAGGTGCGCAGTGCATTGGTCACACTCGCGGAATTCGCAGGAGAAAGCCCGGCTCCATACTTCGATCCTAATGCCGGACGTATCCATCTGCATTACACCAGCGCAGAGCACCCCGAACTGCAAGCCCTGCTGGCAGAGCCCGGTTCGTTCATGTGCTACTGCTGGACCAGTTTCGACGGCGCGCACAGCCATGCCTGGCTGCTGAAGATGCAATAGGCCGAGCTGCCCGCGATCACGCCAGCAGCGAATTTCCACCCTTTCCCTGATGGGCCAGTTTGAACTGGAACATCTGCGCCATCAACACCGATCGTTGCTTCGCTTCATCGGATTTCGGGCCGGTGAAGAGATCGTTCAGCGTGGCATGAAAAAGCTGCAGCCAGCGATCGAAATGATCCTTATCCACCGGCAGTTTGGCGTGCGGCATGAAGGGACTGCCGTAATAGGTATGCTCGCCCAGCAGCACGGTCTGCCAGAACGTGTACAGTTTGGCCAAGTGCTCCGGCCAACGGTCTTGGATAGTGTCGTTGAAGATGGGTCCCACCAATTGATCCAAGCGAGCGCGACCGTAGAAGGTGTCCACCAGAAGGCGCACATCTTCGATGGTATGGATGTCACCCTTTTCGCGCTGTTGCCCGGAGCGTGCTCCCGATTGGCTGTCGTCCATGTTCGATCCTACCTTCAAATGAGGCCGCAATTTACCCATGCGGAAACTCATGTATCCTGACGACGATCAGGATGCCTTGCCAGAACCCCCCCGCCTGAATAGATGTTGAAGCGCTCGCCACGCAGGAAACCGATCAACGTGAGTCCGGCTTCCTTAGCGAGTTGCACGGCAAGCGATGACGGTGCACCAACAGCGGCCATCAAGGGGATGCCTGCCATGATGCATTTCTGGACGAGTTCGAAGCCTGCGCGGCCACTGACGAGGAGTTGGTAGTTGTTAGTTGTCAGTTGTCCGGACGCGTCTTCCGAGGTCGCAGTCCTTGACGCGAGCAACGCTCCGATCACCTTGTCCACAGCGTTATGGCGGCCTACGTCCTCGCGGAGAATGAGGAGCTTCCCATCGCTATCGAAAAGCGCCGCCGCATGGATGCCGCCGGTGTGCTTGAAGACGGTCTGTGCTTCGCGCATGCGGTCCGGCAGTGCTGTGATGACCTTCGGATCGATCGCGCCGAAAGGCGTGAGCGTTGTATTGCACTGCGTGCGCACCGCCTCGATGCTGGTCTTTCCGCAGACACCGCAACTGCTGCTGGTGTAGAAATTGCGTTGCCACTTCGCGGGATCAAGCTCCACCGCCGGATGCAATTCCGCCCGCACCACGTTGCCGCGCTCCTCCTCCTTCACGTCTTCGCAATAGGCCACGCGCAGCACCTCTGACGTGGAGCTAATGATGCCTTCCGTAAACAGAAAGCCGAGCGCCAGTTCCTCATCATTGCCCGGCGTGCGCATGGTGACGCTGAGGCGCACCTCCTTCCGGTCCTCTTGCGGCCCATGACCGAGTCGGATCTCAAGTGGCTCTTCGGTGACGAGAATGTCATCGGTCACAGTGGCCGCGCCTTGCTCAACGCGTATGATCTGTATGGGAGATACCGGTGTGCGCATATGGTTCAGCCTTTCCTCCGCCAGCACGTCTCCATGTGGTCGTCCACCATGCCGCAGGCCTGCATAAAGGCATAGACGATGGTGGTGCCCACGAACTTGAAGCCGTGCTTCTTCAGGTCCTTGCTCATCGCATCGCTCTCCGGTGTGGATGCGAGCAACGGCGCCATGCCCTTCCTCGGATTTACGATGGTCTTGCCGCCTACATGCTTCCACAGGAAACGGTCGAATGATCCAGGGCCGTCCTCCATGATCTTCAAGTAGGACTGCGCGTTACCGATGGAGGCCATGATCTTCGAGCGATTGCGGATGATCCCCGCGTCGTTCATCAGACGTTCGACATCCTTCTCGCCGTAGCGCGCGATCTTCTTCGCGTCCCAATTTTCATAGGCCTTCGCGTAGCTTTCGGTGCGGATCAGGATGGTGTACCAGCTCAGGCCGGCCTGCGCGCCATCGAGGATCAGTTTCGCGAAAAGCTTCCGGTCATCGTGCTCCGGCACGCCCCACACCTCATCGTGGTAGCGCATGTAGATTTCGTCCTTCAAGCACCACGGGCAGCGTTCCAGTTCTTTCTTCATAACTGCAGTTGCATGAACACCAGCTGGTCGCGCAGCTCCTCGCGGACCGGTTGATAGGCCGATGTGTAAGTGAATCCGAGTTTGCGGTAAAGGGCCTGCGACTCCGTCATGAAGAAGCCCGTGTCGAGCCGCATGACGCGGAAACCCTTGCTGCGCGCGGAATCCAGAAGCGTGGTGCATAACCCCTGCGCGACCCCCTTCCGTCGATGCGCGACCGGCACGAAGAGCCGTTTCATCTCACAGGCCTCCGCATCCAACGCGCGCAGACAGACCACGCCGGCCGCCTCATCATCATCAGTGGCCAACAGCACGCAGCCGCGCGGTGGTCCGTAATGCGCAGGCAGGTCGGACACTTCCTTCTCGTAGGCGACGGGATCGAAATAGCGCAGCACGGTGTCGAGGTTGGCCGTGTAGTATTGGCGCTGGTGCTGCGGAAATGCACGCAACAAGACCGCGGCCTTCCGCAGTTCTTCCGCGTCCGTTGCCTCTATGATGCGCATCGTGGGCGAAAGTTAGCCGTGCGGCCCATGATAGCTTTGCGGCGTGGAACTCATCGACCTCCATTCCCGCACCCACCGCAGCCTGCGCATCAGCATCGTGGACAAGTGCGACCTGCGCTGCACCTACTGCATGCCGGAGGATCAGCACTTCCTCAAGCGCGAGGAACTGATGACTCGCGAGGAGATCGGCACACTGGCCAAGCTCTTCGTGGAGAAATACGGCATCACCAAGATCCGCCTCACCGGTGGCGAACCGTTGATGCGACCGGACGTGGTTGACATTGTCCGCGACATGGCGATGTTGCCGGTGAAGCTGGGATTGACGACGAACGCGATGCGTCTGCATCTCTTCCTGGACGACTTGATCACCGCCGGATTGAAGAGCCTCAACATCAGCCTCGACACCTTCGATGCGGAACGATTCAAGCAGCTCTCTCGCCGCGATGGCCATGATCGTGTACTCGCGAACATCGAACAGGCGATCGATCGCGGCTTGCATGTGAAGTTGAACATGGTAGTGATGCGCGGCGTGAACGACGATGAACTACTGCGCTTCGCGGAGCTCACGCACGACCGCCCGGTGCATGTGCGCTTCATCGAATTCATGCCCTTCGCGGGTAATAAGTGGGGCCGCGACCGCGTGTATACCTATGGCGAAATGCTCGGTCGTATCGGCAGCACGCACGCGATCGAGAAACTCGATGACGATCCACACAGCACCGCCAAATCCTATCGTGTCAAAAGCTGGCAAGGCACCTTCGCGGTGATCAGCACCGTGACCGAACCCTTCTGCGGAAACTGCGATCGCCTGCGTTTGACGGCAGAAGGCAAGATGCGCAACTGCCTCTTCGCCTGCGAGGAAACGGACCTGCTCTCAGCGTTGCGCCGAGGTGAGGATGTGTCACCCTTGATCGAAGCGAACGTGCTGGCAAAGCACAAGATGCTCGGCGGATTGCCGCAATTCAATCCGGACAAGCAGGAAGAGGTACTGCATGACCTGAGCAGTAGGCCTATGGTGAGTATTGGAGGGTGAGGCAGTTAGAGGACCTACGACTCCTCCTCGTAGAAGATCTTGTAGAACTTCCTTCCGCTCTCGTCCACGCCGTGCTCGATCTTGTTGCGATCGCCGTGGATGTAGATGTGAAAGTTCTTGTCCAGTTTCAGCACGCTCTTGAAGACACGCGCCTGCCGCTTCACCGCGTGGGCCGAGATCTCGAAATTGTCCTGCAGCTTCACATCGTTCTCCTGCTGGAAGCGGTCGCTGTATTGGTTGAACGACTGGATCGTGCCCTCCTGCTGGAAGACCTCGGTGGCGAACTCCTCCTTGTCGAACTCGTCGTGGCTCTTGAAGTATTGCACGGAGCGGTTCAGCAGATCGATCTGGTCGGCCTTCTCCACCACGAAGTCCTGCGGCAGTTGCTCGGTGATGAAGGTCTTGGTGACGCTCATCAGGTCGCTGGTGCTGTTCACGTTGTCCTTCTTCGCCCGTGATCCGATGAAGTCCCGCTGCCAGTATTCCGTGCTCGCTTGGTTGTCGATGATGAAGAGCGTGCTGCTCTTTCCGGTGAAGACGACGAGGCAGGCCTTGTTCGGTTTGTTGTTGCCCAGCCCGCGCTGCATGCGCAATGCGATTGCATCATCCTTCAGCTTGCTCTCCAAGAAAACTTCCTTCTCATCGAATTTGAAGATGCCCACGGCCTCATGCTCCGCGCTGCCGATCTGCACGCCGCTGAACTTGGCGATGATGAGATCGCCGCCCGGCAACTTGCTGTCCTGTGCCGAAGTGATGAGATGCTTCGCGATGGCCTCGGAATTCTCCACGATGCTCTCGCCGTCGTAGATCTTCGTGCACAGCTCCTGCAAGGCGTTCTTCTTTTCCGCGAATTCGCAGGTGAAGGCCATGTTGGCGAACGGCCTCAGGAAAAGCTTGCGCAGGAACTGCTGCTCCTCCTCGCCCTTGATCACCGCGCTGAAATCGCTGAACACGCTGGCCTCACCTTCCGCCCCGATGCGATGCAACACGAACTCTTCCGTAAATGCTTCCTTGCCGTTGACCATGATCTTCTCTTTCCACCACAAAGGGCACGAAGAGCGCAAAGAAATGCCATTTCACGGGCACCGATCATGGACCTCTGGAACCACGGCCCTGTCATGGCTGGATACCTTCGCGCCATGAAGGAATTATCCGCATGTATCCTGCTTTTCGCCGGTTTCTCCAGCGTAAACGCGCAAACCACGAACGTTCTGTTCATCGGCAATAGCTACACCAACGTGAACAACCTGCCGGAGATGACGCGCTTGCTGTCGCTGTCGCTTAGCGACACGTTGGCGGTGAGCAGTTCGATGCCGGGGGGCGTCACGTTTCAAGGGCACACCACCAACACGGCCACACAAAACCTGATCGACCAAGGCGGATGGGACGTGGTGGTTCTTCAGGAACAAAGCCAGATTCCGTCCTTTCCGCAAAGCCAGGTGGCTACCGCCTGCTATCCGTTCGCCACAGCATTGGTGGATAGCATCCGCGCGCATTCCCCGTGCGCCGATCCTGTTTTCTACATGACCTGGGGCCGCGAGAATGGAGATCCGGATAACTGCGCAGCTTGGCCACCTGTGTGCACCTACACAGGCATGCAGCAACAACTGCGGATGAGCTATCTGCAAATGGCGCAGGACAACAGCGGCGAATGTGCGCCAGCCGGCATGGCGTGGAAGCGAGTGCGCGAGGAGTACCCATCGATCGGCCTGTACGCAACGGATGGCAGCCATCCCAGCGTTGCCGGTTCCTACTTGGTGGCCTGCACGATGTACAGCACCTTCTTCCACCGCACCACTGTTGGCGCCACATACACGTCCACCTTGGATGCGACCACTGCCGCCACATTGCAGCTGATCGCTTCCTCCGTAGTGCTTGATAGTCTGGACACGTGGAACATCGGAGTGAACGACCCGTCCGCATTGCCAACGTTCACCGACATCGGTGGCGGTCAAGTGATGTTCAGTGAATCCTCAACCAACACCACGAGCAACATCTGGGACCTCGGCGATGGCAGCACCAGCACCGAAAGCGCATTCACGCACAGCTACACCACCAGCGGCGATTACACGGTGACCTATGTCGCCATGGACGATTGCGGCCGCTCGGACACCAGCGTCTTTGTAGTGCCAGGCATTGTGGTGGGGATCCATGAACTGCAAGCCACCACCTTCCGTGTGGCCAGTGATGTGCTGGGTCTGTCCATACACAATAGCGGGGATGCGGGGATCTTGCAACTCTTCGATCTCCAGGGCCGTGTGCTACGATCAGTGCCAGTGGCGGCGCGAAGTGATCAACGTATCGCCGTGCCTTCCGGGCAATACGTGTTGTGGCGGTTTGTTGGGCCAGATGGCCCCAAGAGCGGTATTGCAGTAATCCCTTGAAGGACTACTGGTTCACCGCATTCCTTGGCGTCCTTAGCGTCGTGGCGGTGAACTCTTACGCCCCATGCCGAAACGCATGCTCCTGCACCTTGACCACATGCAGTACGAACGGGAAAAGCGCATCCATCGTCTCTTGTGCGCCGCGTGTTGATCCCGGCAGGCTGATCACCAGCGTGCGACCGATCATGCCGGCGATACCGCGGGACATGATGGCGAGAGGCATGCGCTCTTGGCCATAACTGCGTGCGGCTTCCATGATTCCGGGCACCTCGCGATCGAGGATGGGTGCGATGGCCTCTGGCGTGCGGTCGCGTGGCGAGAGGCCCGTACCCCCTGTGGTGAGGATGAGGTCGATGCCCTGCGCGGCCCATGCCTTCACCTGTGCAGCGATCTGTTCCGGCTCATCAGGAACAAGCGCATTGCCAGCGATCTCCACACCGATCGCCTTCAACCGTTCGCCGATCGCAGCCCCGGCCTTGTCCTCCTTCTTGCCTGCTGAAACACTGTCGCTGATGACGAGCACGGCCGCACGTGGCACCTTCTCGAACTGGTCTTTCCAATCACTCTTTCCACCCTTCTTCTCCACCAACCGGATACGCTCGATGGTGATGCCCTTGTCGATCGGCTTCAGCATATCGTAGATGGTGAGCGCCGCGACGCTTGCGCCGTGCATCGCCTCCACCTCCACGCCGGTGCGGTAGATGGTGCGCACCTTCATGCGGACCTCAATCTCCATTTCGCGCACCTCGAAGGTGCATTCCGCATGCTCGATCGGCAGCGGGTGACAGTCGGGGATCATCTCGTGGGTGCGTTTGACCCCGAAGAGCGCGGCGACCCGTGCAGCCTCCAGAACATCGCCTTTCGGAACGCGCTTTTCCAATACTGCGACGATCGTCGCATAATTGGAAACACGCATCAAAGCCGCGGCAGTGGCTTCGCGTAGACTGGTGGGCTTGTGGGTGATGTCGATCATGCTTTCTGATTTTACCGCAACGGCGCAACGACGCAACGGAAATACATGCCACGCTCCTTTCCAATGGATCCGACGATCTCGATCAAGGGAACGCTCGTTGCGACCCCGTTGCGTCGTCGCGTCGTTGCGGTCAGCCTTCGCATTCTCTGCGCCTCTGCGCCTCTGCGGCCCATCATCACAAGTTGCGTTTCCAGACGTGCGTGCTATCCTCCAAGATCTCCTTCCCGAAGATCGGCAATCGCTTCTTCACTTCATCAGTGACGAAGGCAACGGCCTCGCGCGCCGTTTGGCGATGCGCTGAGGATGCGAAGACGAAGAAGCACAGCTCCCCCGCCTTGATGATGCCTTGGCTGTGATGCACGTGCAAGCAGGTGATGGGCCAGCGCGCGAAGGCTTCCTCGCGGATGGCGATCATCTGTTCGTTGGCCATGTCTTGGTAGGCCGTGTATTCGATGGCTTGAACGGTGGGTTGCCGTGTCTCGACTTCGCTCGACATGACAACCTGGTCCGCACGCACCTGGCCCAAGAAGATCTCGTGCGCGCCGATGTCGTGGCGCGTGCTGTGCTTCGCGATGCTCTCCGCGATGAAGGCTGGATCGATCGGGCCTTCGGTGAAGATGTCCCGCTTCCTATGCGTCTTCGTCTCACTCATCCCCCTGCGAATGGTGGCAGCAACGCGATCTCTTCGTTGCCGCTCAGTACAACATTTCCGCGCGTGATCTTCCGGTTCACGGCCAGCGCATAGCTCAACGACGCAAGCCCTTCGATGCGTCCTTCCAAGACGTGCTTCAATGTTTGCGTGTCAGTCGCGGAGATCGATAACCTATCGGTCCCGGCCTTCTCCGCGATCAATCCGAATAGCAGCACGTCCATTACTCAAAGATCGTCAGGACTGTTGAGGTTGCGGAAGAGGTCCTCGGGCCAACCATCTTCTCCGGGATTGATGCCCAAGTAAGCGGCGCGCACATCGGCCAAGGCGCCGTGCATGGAAAGTTGGCTCTTCGTGATGTGGTCCATGAAGGCACCCGCACAACGCCGATGATACGCGGCGACCAGCGGCTCGAGGTTCCCTTCGTGACGTGGGACGAGCGCATCGGCGTTCTCGGGCATCTCGCGCGTGAGTCGCTCCAACAGTTTCGCATTCACGCCGGGCACGTCAACTGCCAACACCAGTAAGCGATCGTGCCTGGCTGCACCCATCGCGGTGACAATTCCGCCCAATGGACCGAGGCCGGGGATCTCATCCGGCATCACATCCGGCCAGATATGCCCGTACTGGCGCGGCTCACCGATCACTAATAGCTCGCGCACATGCGGCTTCAACTTCTCGATGGCATGAAGCAGCAAAGGCTTGCCGTCCACTTCCATCAACGCCTTGTCCTGGCCCATGCGGGTGCTCTTGCCCCCAGCGAGCACCACTCCTGTCCAAGCGTATTTGCTTCCCATCAATGGATGTAATGTACTTCGATCATGTCTCCGGTCTCCAATTCGCGCACGTTCGCCGGAATGAATGCCACCGCATTCGCGCCGGTGAGCGATCCCAACATGTGAGATCCTTCATCCGCCAACAATTTCACTTTGCCATTCGCCACAAGCGCTGCACGGAATTCCGCACGGTCGCCTTTGACCTTCAGTCCGTGTTCCATCGGAAGATGATCAGTGTGCGGACCCGGTTCCCTCGCTCCTTGCATGGCGCGCAGGAAAGGCAGCGCGTATTCCCAAAACAGCACCATCACCGCGCGGGGATTGCCGGGCAGACCGAATACGGGCTTGCCGCCCAGCTTCGCGAAAAGCATCGGCTTGCCGGGTTTCTGCATCACGCCGTGCAGGATGATCTCCGCTCCGATCGTTTCCAACGTGGATCGGATCAGATCGTGATCGCCGACGGAAACACCGCCGGTGGAGATGATGAGATCATGTCCCTGCATCGCTTGCTTCCACGCAGCGAGCAACGCGTCGCGATCATCGCTGACCTGCATAATGCTTGCATTGATTCCCGCGCTGCGCAATGCCGCTAGCAGCATCACGCCGTTGCTTCCGAAGATCTTGCCCGGCTGTGGAACCGCGCCTTCCGCGAATTCATCCCCGCTGATCAGCAACGCCACGCGCGGCTTCTTCGCCACCTGCACTTCTCGCACGCCGACCGATGCCAACAGCCCGATCGCAGCCGCATCGAGCAGTATTCCTTGCGGCAACGCAACATCACCGACATGCAACTGCTCGCCTTTGAAGCGCACGTTTCCTCCGCGTTTCAACTTCACATCGCTGTGCGTCAACACATCATCACCGCGTTGCGCTAGCTCTTGCATCACCACGGTGTCAGCGCCTTCCGGCAGCATCGCACCCGTGAAGATCCGCACGCATTCACCGGCATTCAGGCTTCGCGGAAACGCATCGCCAGCGGCTACTTCACCGATCACCTTCCACTCTTTCACTACCTCTGAAAACGCGAACGCATAGCCGTCCATCGCACTGCAATCGAAGAGCGGATGATCGAAAGGCGCGGCCACATCATTCGCAGCGAAACAGCCCAGCGCATCGATCAGCGATACGGCTTCCGCAGGCAGTACCTGCACATTCGCCATGACGCGCCGCTTCGCTTCCTGCACGTCGATCATGCCATCATCAATTTCACACTGGCGAATAGCAGCACTATGCCGAGCGCCTGCTTCAAGCGCAGTTCGTTCAATCGCTTCGCGCCGATCCAACTGCCGAGCAGTCCGCCCAAGACCGCTGCGATGATCCACGGTACCATGCTCGGGCTCAACGTTTCACCGCTTCCGAAGGCGCCGATGACACCAGCGGTGCTGTTGACGAAGATGAAGAGCGCCGAGGTCGCGGCAGTGGTCTTCATGTCCGCCCAGTTGCAGAGCAGCAACACCGGACTTAACAGGATGCCGCCGCCGATGCCGATCATGCCCGAGACGAAGCCGAGCACCACGCCGATCAACAGTCCCCAGACCAACGGGATCGGCTTGATACCCGCACCTCCCTTTCCAAAGAGGCCGAACAAACGCGCCACTGCAAAGAGCAGGCAGACCGCAAGGATGCGCTTGTAGATCTGTGGATCAAGTACGATGTGTGCGCCGAACCACGCGGCGGGAATGGAGAGGATCGCGAACGGCCAGAAGGTGCTCCACTTGAAATGGCCGGTGCGCGCGTACTGCGTGAAGGAGATGGCGCTGACGAAGAGGTTCAACACGAGCGCGGTGGGGCGCATCACCACGACGGACATGCCAGCGAGGGCCATCAATGCGAGGTAACCGCTGGCGCCTCCGTGGCCTACCATCGCATAAGCGAATGCGACGAATGCGATCAATACGATCAAGAGCGTAGTGTCCATGTTCAGCTGTTCGGGGGATCGATCGCGGTCCAACGCTTTCCGTCGAAGAGATCGATGCGACCGTTCTTGACGGGCTCATTCAGAAGCAATGCACGCACCAGTTGTGCCATGCGTCGACCTGTCTCTTCCAACGTTTCCAGTGGAACCTTCCGCATATCGCAACCGTCCTGTTCCATGCCGGGCCTTCCTTGGAAGAGGTCGTCGCGCGTGATCGCTTCGCCCTCACCTTCCGCATGCAGCATGATCACTTGCCCTTCCTTCCCATGCACGGATCCGCTCACCAGCGGAACGCCGAAGTCCGCGCAAGTGCAATCGAGAAGCCGCTTCACATGCGCGTCGTCCGTGCAGTCCGCCACCACATCGTGCATGGAGATGATCGCTTCGGCATTGTTCGCATCGATGAACTCATCACGCGCGATCAGTCGCACCGCGATCGGCATGTTGCGCACCCAGGCCGCCACCACTTCACTCTTTGGTCTACCGATATCCACAGGCGCGAAGAGTTCCTGTCGCTCCAGGTTCTTCTCCTCCACGCGATCGCCGTCCATCACCGTGATGCCATCCCATCGCCAGCGTATCACACGCGGCAACAGCGTATTGCCCAATCCACCCGCTCCCACCACCAACAGCCGCAACCGGGGTACTCCTTCGCTCTCGCCATCCATGGCTCAAAGTAACCATGTGGGCGACCTAGGAAAAAGCGAACGGCCCCGAAGATCTTCGGGGCCGTTCCTTCAAGTGGCTTTCTTCTATTGCTTCACGAAGCGCGCGGTGCGGTTTCCTTCGGTGGAACTCATCCGCAGCGTGTATGATCCCGGCGCGAGGCCGGACACGTCCACGGTCCGTAATACCTGATCGAAGCGCTTGCTCATCACAGCACGGCCTGCCACATCCAGCACGGTGAGGTCCACCTTGCCCTCCGGCAGTTCGCCGAGGATGGTCAACTGGTCAGCCACGGGATTGGGGAAGACCCGGAAGTTCCCGGAAGCGCTCTGTTCATCGATCCCCACTTGGCCGATCAGGACCGTCGCTGAAACACGCGGGCTGGGGCAGTCGGTGCCCGGGGCGCTCACCTGCCAATCATAGAAGAAGTAGTAGTATTCCGCAGAGCCCGCGTTGCTGCCGGTGATGCTCCCCAAGCCGCCCAGGTCGTAGGGGTATTGCGTATTGCTGCCCACCGCGTCGCGCCAGAGTTCGGGGTCGCCGGACATCACGCGAAGTCCGTAGGAACCACTAGCAGGTGCCACCAGGTCGAGCACCACCACGCTTTCCCCGTCGGGGATGGAATAGGTGCCGCTGGTCACCATATCGCCACTGGCCTCATCGACGATCGCGATCTGCCGGTCACCGGCACCGTTCGCATAGACCTTCACGCTGTGGATCAGCATGTCCTCCGTGGTGTTGAAGAGGAGGTAGTAGTTGGCGTTGTTCTGATAAGCCCCGCTGGTGGACTTATCCACGCGACCACCATTCACGGGGGCGGCGCCGTAATGTGCCACATCAGTGCACCAGTATGTGGTGAAGACGCTCACGAAGGGCGTGGTCCATGGGCTGCCTGTTCCTACCAGGTTTCCGCCGGTCTGGGCATCATACCAAGCGACGCTATCGCCGGTCGCGCTAAGCACCGCCGTACCCGGCACGGGGATCGTCACATCAGCGGTCGAGGGCTGTGCCGGGGTATTGAATACGGATACCGCAACGGGAGCCGAGGTGAAGTCCGCACAAGCGCCTTGCACGGTGACTGAATAGCTGCCGGGCGTATTCACCGTGATGCTTTGCGCGGTGCTACCGGTGCTCCACAGATTATTGTCCGGCGAGCTGGAGGTCAGCACCAATTGGTCCTGCGAGCAGATGTTCCCGTTACCGATATGCTCCACCGTCGGCGTCTGATCGGGGTTGAGCAGCACATTGACGTTGGCCTGTGTGACACAATCACCTGTGCCATGCACCACCGTCCAATAGGCGCCCGGCGTGGATACGCTGATGGACTGTGAGCTCGCTCCGGTGTTCCAGAGGTAAGTGTATCCCGCGTCGGCAGTGAGCGTGATGGGGGCGCCACCCGTGCAAAGGATGTCACCGGGCGAGGCGGCGATGTCGATGTTAGGTGAGATGCACGTGCCTTCCACCACCGTCATGGTCTGGTCGGCGTGCAGGTCGTTGTAGGTCTCCGTGGTGCCGCTCGGCCAGTGGATGGTCATGGTGGAGACCATCGTTGCGGCACCGAGACCGAAGGAGAGCGTGAACGAATTCACCAGGCCGTAGCTCTCACCGGAACGGATCTCCCGCACCTGCGTGCCCCACGGCCCGGTGATGGTGACCTTCGCTCCGATCGCATCGCGGTTGCTCACGGTGCCTTCCAGCCGCACGCGGAAGAAGTGGTTGCCGTTCGGCGTGTTCAGCCAAAGCACGTCCGGATGGCTGCCGCTGGGATCCACGTAATTGCTGCCATAGTTCGCATAGACATCCTCAAAGCCGTCCCGGTTGAGGTCGCCGAAGGCGAAGCCATGCATGGCCTTGGTCGATGGGAAGAGCCCGGTGACCTCCGTGAACGTGCCATCGCCATTGCCCTTGAAATAGTGTTCGACCCCGCCCGCGATGAGGATGTCCAAGTGCCCGTCATTGTCGAGGTCGCGGAACAGGCCTTGAAGCATGAAGCCTGTGGTCCCGTCCAAGCCACTGCCAGCGGTCACTTCGGTGAAGTGCCCGGTGCCGTCATTCTGAAAAAGCTTGATGGTGGTGCTGTGCTCGGTGCTCACCATGTCCAGGTCGCCGTCGTTGTCGTAGTCGCCGAAGTCAGTGGTCCACGTCTGGTCGTGGTCCTGCACGCCATAGTCGGCGGCATCATCACTGAAGTTGTTGTTGCCGTCATTGACAAAGAGGCGGTTCCAGCGGCGCGCATCGCCGGGATCGTTCACGCCTTGGCGGCAGTGGCTGATGTAGAGATCGAGATCGCCGTCGTTGTCGAAATCGGTGAAGCAGCTACCGTAGTTCCCGCTCATGTCGCCGGCCGGCATATCGCTCACGGTGGTCCAGTCAATATACGCGTTATTGTTGATGGGAATGCCGCTGGCATCGGTGAACCAGATGTTCGGATGTCCGTTGTCATGGCAGGCGAAGACGTCCACTCGCCCATCGTTGTTCATATCGCCCATGCTCATGCATTGGGTGAAGATCGCGGGGCCATCGAGATCTGTGAGCGTGGAGACACCTCTGGCGGTAATACTCAATAAATGGGTCTGTCCGTAGGATCCGCTGCAGATGTCCTTGAAGCCGTCGTTGTGCAGGTCGCCGATGGCCCAGCCCCACTGTGAACCGCTGTCCACCGTGCCATAGTCGTAGTCCGTATAGCTGCCGTCCGTCTCTTGGTACAGCACGTGAACATGGTTGCCGTTGTCCAGTTGGACCACATCGTCCAGACCGTCGTCATCCATATCCGTCACCGCCATGCAGCCACCGCTGTGTGCCACATGGCCCAGTATCGTGGTGCCGTCCGTGAAGGAGGGTTGCGCGAAGCTGCGTGATGCGATAAGCAACGTTGCCGCTGCGAGGGCGTAATTTTTCAGCATGTCACTCCTGTTAGATCGGTTCCTTGCGAAGACCAAATTAGTGCATTCACAGACCTTCCTCCTTTTTCCGGGGATCCAAGGCCCCATCGGCATTCTCCCAAACGGCCGTCTGCCGGCGGATGCTTTCGTCATGCACGGCGTCCATGAATGCCTGTACGAATCGCGGCGAGAGGCCTAATTCAAGCCCGGCAGCCATCTGTGCGCGCAGCACATGCTCCCACCATTCGGGTTGGAGGATGGCCACATTGTGCGCCTGTTTGGATCGCCCGATGCGCTCGGAAACCTCCATGCGAGCGCCCAGTTTTTGGATGATCTCCTCGTCGAGACGATCGATCATGTCGCGGAATTCCTGAAGCTCATCGCGCAAGTGCGGACCGGCCGAGGCGCTGCGATGCACAAGGCCGTTAAGGAGTTCGGCCAAGCGCTCCGGCGTGACCTGTTGCCGCGCGTCGCTCTTGGCTTCTGCGGGATCACTGTGCGTCTCCACCATCAGCCCGCTGAAGTTGAGGTCCAATGCCTGCTGCGCGATCTCCGCCAACAGCTCGGGATCCCCGGCGATATGGCTTGGATCGCAGATGAGTTCCAGTTTCGGGAAGGCGGCCTTCAACCGGATTGGGAATTCCCATTTCGGATCGTTGCGGTAAGCAGTGGGCTCAAACCACTGGAAGCCGCGGTGGATGGCGGCCAACCGCGTGATGCCCGCATCCGCCAAGCGCTCCAGCGCACCGATCCACAATTGCAGATCGGGGTTCAACGGATTCTTCACAAAGACCGGAATGTCGGTGCCACGCAATGCATCCGCGATGGCCTGCACGCTGAACGGGTTCGGCGTGGTGCGCGCGCCGATCCAGAGCATGTCGATGCCCGCCGTGAGCGCGGCCTCCACATGTTGGGGCGTGGCCACCTCGGTCATCAGCAGAAGGCCGGTGCGCTCACGCGCTTCCTGCAACCAAGGAAGAGCAGTCTCACCAACACCTTCAAAACCTCCCGGACGCGTGCGCGGTTTCCACACTCCGGCGCGAAAGACCTTCACCTGCGGTGCGTACATGATGATGCCTTCCGCCGTTGCCAGCACCTGTTCGCGGCTTTCGGCGCTGCATGGACCGGCGATCGTCAGCGGTCTATCAATGCCAAGGCCCCACTCTGAAAAGGGGCGCGCGGGAATGTTGGACTTCGCCATGGTCGGCAAAGGTATTGGGGCAGGCCGCGCGGATCGGCACGCATTTGTCGGCATACATTGTAGCATCAATTACGATCACCATGGACACCAAGCCCACTCCCGATCCGAAAGCCAGACCCTTAGGCAACGAAAGCACGGACCCGTTCTCCCCTACGCTCCCACCAGGTTCGCTGCATGAGATCCTGCGCCAGGAAGAGGATGAAGAGGACGTGGGCGGCGATCCCGCACCGACCGTGGACGATCCCAATTCCGCGAAGGAGAAGAAGTAGTCCCTACCACTTCACCACGACCTTGCCGATGCTCTTTCCGGAGCCGAGCAGTTCCAAGGCCTGCGGAAGTTCTTCGCTGGCAAAGACCTGATCGACGCGGGGCTTCAGCCAGCCTTCGCGCATCGCACCCAATGCGCCTTTCATGCAAGCGGTAACGGTCAATGGCCGCTGCTCGCTGAGCCGGAGCATGTTCACGCCAACGAGGCTTTTGCATTGCATCATCAGGAAGATGGGGATCACGAGGCCCATGTTCCATGCGAAGCGCAACGTGCCGAATGCACCGCCAGCACCGCGCTCTGCGCCGCCGAAGAGCACGACCGCACCGCCGCTGCCCAATAGGCCAAGGTCCTTTTTGAAGGTGGTGCCGCCAACGGCATTGAAGCTCACATCCAAGCGTTCCTTGCCGAGCAGCTTTTGCAGTTGCTCCGCGTAGTCTCCCGACTTTCGATCGATGATGTGCTGCGCTCCGAGCTGTTTCAGGTAGGCCATCTTTTCAGTGCCATGCGCTACGGCGAACACTTCGCATCGCTGATGCACGGCGATCTGCGTGAGCAGTTGGCCCACACCACCTGCCGCGCTGTGGACCAGCACGCGCATCCCTTCATGCACGGGCCAGCGGAGCATTGACATGTACCACGCCGTTGCGCCCTGCGTGGCCATGGCCGCCGCCTCACCGATCCCCATTTCGTCAGGGATCTCGGCCATCGCACGGTGATCGGTGCTGACCAATTCGGCGTAGCCCCCGAAGCGTGTCATCGCCACCACACGCTTGCCGAGCCATTCCGCAGACACGCCTTCGCCGCAGCGTTCCACGCGGCCCACGGTCTCGTAGCCGAGCACACAAGGTGGTGGCGGCGCATCGCGATAGAGACCTTTCACCGCCATCACATCCGCGTAGTTCAAGCCGAAGCCCTCACTGCTGATCAGCACTTCGCCTGGCTTGGGCGAGGGATCCGGAAGCTCACGCAACGCCAAGACCTTCCGCGCGTCACCGTGTGCGGTCAACTGCCATGCTTTCATGGTCGAAAGCTACTTGGGTTAGTTGTCAGTTGTTAGTTGTCAGGTTGCCTACTGGTGACTGGTGAATGGTGATAAGTGATTGGAAAAGCGCGGACTCGCGACTACGAGACACTCAACTGTGTCAAGGCTTTGCCGCCTTCCCTTCCTCCACGGCCACCTCGTATTCCACCACGCACTGGCGAACACTGTCCAATTCGGCACCCTCGCCAATACAGTTCAGCATACTGCCGTAGGCCGGAAAGGCATCCCGGAATTTCGCTGAACTGGAACCTGTGTCGTCGTCCTTGAAACTGGCCGGTACGATGTCGCTTTGGAGGTCCTTGCTGAGGTAGGCCACCCTGCCATACTCGAAGCCCGATGCCTCCGTGGTATCATGCTGCATATGCAGATGCGCGAAGCCGTTCTCCCAATAGCACACGGCACCGTGTGACATCAAGCGCACCGGCATATCGCCTTCGGGCTCGATGCGGAAGAGGATGTTGTTGTAGCGGAAGCCCCATACCTTCTTGCAGGAAATGCTCTCCTTCGATCCATCCTTCGTGTAGGTCACTACGAAGCGGCCCATGCGCGGCACCACATCGATCACTCCTTGCACAGGCAGACCAGCACTGTCGGCATACTCTTGATACGTGCGGAAGATCGCGTTCTGCGCATCGGCCGCCCATGAGGCGCAACAGATCAGGGCGGCGAGGATGATGCGCATGTGAAGCGGATGCCTGACGAAAGTATAGGCGCCGATGAGGCAAGAATGAAGCTTCTGAAATGCTTGCTCACCGGGGATCGTGGGATCGCGGAACCTTTAAGCCCCTGCCACACACAACACGAACTCACCCTTCGGCGGATGCGTCTCAAAGTGCTCGGCCAATTCCGGCAAGGTGCCACGCACGGTCTCTTCGTGCAGCTTGCTGATCTCGCGGGAAATGCTGGCCTGCCGTTCCGCGCCGAACACTTCCGTCAACTCGCGCAACGTGCGCACGATGCGATGCGGACTCTCATAGAACACCATCGTGCGCTGCTCTTCGCGAAGCCCTTCCATGCGTGTGCGGCGTCCCTTCTTCACCGGCAGAAAGCCTTCGAAGACGAAGCGGTCGCAGGGCAAGCCGCTGTTCACCAGCGCGGGCACGAAGGCCGTGGCACCGGGCAGGCACTCCACCGCGATGCCCTCCTTCACTGCGGCACGCACCAGGAGAAATCCGGGGTCGCTGATGGCCGGTGTGCCCGCATCGCTCACCAAGGCGAAGCGCTCGCCCTGTGCCATGCGCGCCACCAGTTGGTCCGTCATCCGGTGCTCGTTGTGTGCGTGGAAGGAGATCAACGGTCTGCTGATACCATAGTGCTGCAGCAACCTTCCGCTCACACGTGTGTCCTCGGCGATCACGGCGTCCACTTCGCCGAGGATGCGTTTCGCGCGGACCGTGATGTCCTCCAAGTTGCCGATGGGCGTGGGGACCAGGAAGAGTCTGCCACCGATAGATGTCTCGCTCATTTCAAGGAGGCGATCAGTTCCGCAAGTGTGCGATAGAGTTCATCGAACTTCGTCAAGGGCAGTGTTTCCGGGCGGTCCATCACATCGTGGTAGTAGGAGACGCCGCCCATGGTGTAGATGAAGATGGCGGGCACGCCGGCCTGCGTGAAGGGACAGTGATCGCTGTTGCACGCCGCGCCGCGCGCCTTCACCACCGGGAAGCGATGCGTATCTTCATTGATCGACACCAACTTGTCATAGACCTTCTTCTGCGAGTCGGCATTCACCACGGTGATGCCATCGTCGCCGGTGCCGTTGAGGTCGAGGTTGATCAGCAGCTTGATGCGGCTCAGGTCCAACGGATGGTCCGCGACGAAGAACTCGCTGCCCTTCAAACCCGCTTCCTCGCCTGCGAATGCAATGAAGAGGATGTTGAATTTCTGTGGATGGTCCTTCGCCCATTGCGCCAAGCACAGCAGCATGCTGGAGCCGCTGGCGTTGTCGTTCGCGCCGGGGAAGAGCGCATCGGGGCCCATCATGCCGAGGTGGTCGTAGTGCGCGGTGAGCACCACCCAGTCCTTGCTATTGCCCTCGGCCTTCACCACGCCGAGTACGTTGCGCGCGTTGTGCTTTGGAACAAAGACATCCTTTACGTGCAGCGTCACCGTGTGCGCCGTATCCGGAACGGTGCCCGCTTTCACCTCGATGATCGCGTGTCCCGCATATTCACCCTCTACGCTCCACGTCAGCTTTTCACCGCCTTGGCGGATCACCGGGGAGTAGCGCGAAACCTCCGCCTGCAATTTGTCGAAGAGCTGCAATGAATCCCCGTTGTGTGTTTCCGGAAAGTTCAGCAGCACGGCATGTCCGGAGATCTCGCCCATAGTGCGCGAGCGGATCGCTTGATCGGTCAGATTAGCGAGCGGTACGCGCATGAGGTCGAATGTGCCGTCCGAAGGACCCGACGCGGGATCCACGATGAAGTCGATGCCGGGCTTCAGCATCTTGCCATCCACCGTCACCTTCACACTGTCCGGAAAGGTGTTCACCGGAAAGCTGAACGGCTCGAAGCGTTGCCCATCCAGACGTTCAAGACCGATGCGATCGAACTGCTTCGCCATCCAATCCGCAGCGATGCGATCCCCGCTCAGCACATAGCCGCGACCGTGCATGGCCGGACCGGCGAGCGTGTCCACATAGTCGCGCGCCGTTTCTCTTACGGAAGGAAGTTCTTGTGCCGTGAGGCCCAGCGACAACAGCAGGCCCAGCGCAACGAGCCGGATGCGCATCAACGGTAGCGGCGTTGCAGCAATTCCATGAAGGTCGCCAGCACGTCGTCGCCGGGTGCCTTCGGAAGTTTTCCCACGACCTCTCGCTCCATGTAGGCCTGCGCTTCATCAAGCCCGGCCATGTTGTTGAGCGCGTCGATCGACTTGTCGTACTGCTCGCGCTGGCCAGCGAAGAGCTCCGCCACGAACCAGAATTTCTGGCTCAATGCAATGGCCTTGTGCAGGTCCGCGACCGGCGCGTGCTCCAGCTTGGCGGCCACGGTCTCCGGGCGTTCCTTCGGTGCAGGCTTGGGTTTGGCGACGCGCGGCATTTCCGGTGCCGGCTTTTCCGCGACCACCTTCTCCGGTACCTTCTCGGCTTCCACCTTCATCGGCGCCGCCTTCACGGGCACTGGCTTTTCTTCTGCCGGTACACTCTCCGTTTCGGCGATTGCATCGATCAACGAGGTCTGATGCGGCGCTGTCTCCGGTGGGCGGGTATCCAACCGGATGGGCGCGACCTCCGGCACGGGCGGCGCTTCCGCCACCACGGTCGGCTTCGCTTTTTGCGCGGCGATCAACGCCGCCTCGCGTGCTTTGTGGCGGATCACCACGAGCCGCTCGTACAGCTTCCGCGCCTCTTCCACCGTGTGCTCCAGCCCTTCAGAGCTAAGCTTTCCCTCTTCCAACCGGCCCAAGGCCGATCGCAGCGAGCCGATCAGCTCGTGCATGCGTTCATAGCCTTTCTGCTCGGACATGGCGTGGTTCTGTTGCGTGCGAAATTCGCTAAATTCGGGCCGCTTCCCAAATGGCCGAGTTCCACGCCCCTCAAGACTTTCAGCCCGATGTTCCTGGAACACACCGGTGATCGTGCCCAGCGCCGCGGATGGATCGAGGTGATCTGCGGCAGCATGTTCTCCGGCAAGACCGAGGAGCTGATCCGCCGCCTGCGCCGCGCCGAATTCGCCAAGCAGCAGGTGGAGATCTTCAAGCCCATCACCGACACGCGCTACCACGATACCGATGTGGTGAGCCATGACCACAGCTCGCTGAAAAGCCAGCCCGTGCTGGACAGCGCCGACCTCTTTCAACGCGTCGGCACCAGCCAAGTGGTGGGCATCGACGAGGCGCAATTCTTCGATGAAGGGCTGATCACGGTCTGCGAGAAACTCGCCGCCAAGGGCGTGCGCGTCATCGTCGCCGGGCTCGACATGGATTTCCAAGGACGACCCTTCGGCCCCATGCCGCAGCTGATGGCCATGGCGGAATTCGTCACGAAGGTGCACGCCATCTGCATGCGCTGCGGCGAGCTTGCGGTTTACAGCCACCGCACCAACGCCAACAAGGACCTCATCATGCTGGGGGAAACCGACAGTTATGAACCGCTCTGCCGCACCTGCTTCAACGCCGCGCGCACAGCGACGAAGTCCGCCGCACCACCGCTTCCTTCCTGATGTCCGGCGGACACCTTCTCAGTGAGATCGCGGCCGCGACCGGCGGCAAGTTGAGCGGACCCGACCGCCGCATCACCGGCCTTTCGATCGACACGCGCCAGCCCTTCGCGCCGGAGGATACGCTCTTCATCGCGATCAAGGGCAAGCACCACGATGCTCACGCCTACATCCCCGAACTGAAGCAGCGCGGCGTGCGCGCCTTCCTCGTGCAACAAGGCACGGCAAAGGCCGATGCGGACAGCAGTGTGATCGAAGTGACCGACACGCTCGTCGCCTTGCAATCCCTCGCCGCATGGCATCGCGCGCAGTTCAACATTCACGTCGTGGGCATCACCGGCAGCAACGGCAAGACGGTGGTGAAGGAATGGCTGTATCAACTGCTGCGCGAAGAGGAGCACATCGTGCGCAGCCCCGGCAGTTGGAACAGCCAAGTGGGCGTGCCACTCAGCGTGTGGGAGATGAACGACACGCATACGCTGGGCCTCTTCGAAGCGGGCATCAGCGAGCCGGGCGAGATGCATGCGCTCGCAGCGATCATCGCGCCGACGATGGGCATATTCACGAACATCGGTCCGGCGCACAGCGGGAATTTCAGCAGCGATACAGCGAAGGCGGAAGAGAAGACGAAGCTCTTCGCGCGTGCCAACGCAGTGATCTATTGCCGCGAGCACGAAGTGGTACATGACGCGTTGAGCGCGCTGCACCAACCGACGTTGCTGCCTTGGTCGCGGAGCAGTGATGCTTTCGTGCGCTTGCTGAAAGAGACCTCCGAGAACTCCGGCACACGGCTCTCGCTCCTTCACTCGGGGAACGCCTTCGAGCTGCAACTCCCCTTCAGCGACAGCGCCTCGGTGGAGAACGCGATGCACTGCATCACCCTGCTGCTGCAACTGGGAAAAGATCCCGCGTGGATCGCGCAACAACTGCATCTGCTGAAGCCGGTGAGCATGCGCCTGGAAATGCTGCCCGGCCTCAACAACGGCACCTTGCTGAACGACGCCTACAGCAACGACCTCGCCTCGCTCACCATCGCGCTCTCGCAATTGGCGCGCACCGCCATCGGGCGGAGGAAGACCGTCGTGCTTAGTGACATCATGGAAAGCGGTGAAGCGCCGGCCCATCTCTATCCGCGCATCGCCGGCCTGATCCGCGCCGCTGGCATCGACCGCTTGATCGCCATTGGACCGATGATGCTCGAACATCGCGCGCTCTTCGATGCCAACACGCAGTTCTTCGCCACTGCGGAGGATGCATTGCGGGAACTGCAAGCCCCGCCCTTGGATGGCGCAGTGACCTTGGTGAAGGGCGCGCGACGCTTCGGACTGGAGCGCATCGTGTCGCGTTGGGAGGAACGCACGCACGGCACCGTGATGGAGGTGGACCTCGAGGCGATGCGCCACAACCTCAACCACTACCGCGAGCTGTGCGGCCCGGCCGTGCGCATCATGGCGATGGTGAAGGCGGGCGGCTACGGCAGCGGCGCCGTGGAGCTGGCGCGCTTCTTCGCGCATGAGCAGGTGGCCTGGCTCGGCGTGGCCTATGCGGACGAGGGCATCGAGCTGCGCCGCAACGGCATCCGCACGCCGCTGCTGGTGATGAATCCCGAGCCGGTGCCGATGGAAACACTGCATCGCTACCAACTGGAAGCGGAGGTCTATGATGTCCGCTCGCTGAAGGCCGCGCTGGACTTCGCGGAGCACGTTGCCGATGCACCGGCCGTCCACATCAAGCTGGATACCGGTATGCACCGCTTGGGATTCATGCCCGATCAACTTCCGGAATTGCTCGAAGCCTTGCGCGGAACCAAGAAGCTGCGCGTGGCCTCCATCCTCTCGCACCTCGCCGCCAGCGAGGACCCTGCGCACGACGCTTTTACGCGCGGACAGATCCCGCTCTTCCATTCGCTCTCACAGAAGATCATCGATGCGATCGGTTATGCGCCGCTGTTGCACATCGCCAATTCCGCTGGGGCCACGCGCTTCCCCGAGGCCCGCTTCGACATGGTGCGGCTCGGCATCGGCCTGCACGGCATCGGCGCGGACGCGCAGGAAACGGCACTGCTTCGACCCGTAGAAACGCTGCGCACCGTGATCGCGCAAGTGAAGGTGATCCCCGCCGGGGACAGCGTGAGCTACGGACGCAAGGCTCGCATCACCACCACCACGCGCATCGCCGTGCTGCCCATCGGCTACGCGGACGGCCTCTCACGCAAACTCGGCGAAGGCAACGGCCACGTGTGGATCGCCGGCAAGGAGGCCCGCACCATCGGCGCCATCTGCATGGACATGTGCATGGTGGACGTCACACACATCACCTGCGCGCCGGGTGAGGATGCCATCGTCTTCTCACCGGCACATCCCGTACAGGAATATGCCAGCGACCTCGGCACCATTCCCTACGAGGCGCTCACGTCGATCAGCCCGCGGGTGAAGCGGGTGTTTGTGCATGGGGGGTGAGTTAAGACCCACTGTAAAAGCCATCCGCATTTCCCAACCTTTTCATCAGGTGGTCTTGTAGAGGTACCAACCGTTTCCTATCTCACGCACCATGATGATCCGGGATGGATCCATTCTCGGAACGTTCTTAGGGTCCTTCGCATAGAAGTACCCGACCGAATTGTCCAACATACCTCCTATAAGGAAGTCGACCACGTCGCCAAGTTCATAGCCCTGTGAGACAGAGCTGATAAATAGTTTTCGATAGTCCGGCTGAAGGTCCTCGACCAAGCTCTGTGTCCTTTCCGATTCCTTCGGAAGCCTTTCCAATTCAGCAACGGCGGCATCCTTGATCCGTTCGAAGTCTGAACGATGATCCTCGAAATAACGGATGATCGCACTATCCGATGCCAAGGTCAGGCGCGCATTCCCCAACATGAAGTCATACTCTTCCCGGGTCGAGAAGAGTGCGTATTTATTGTTACTGTCCGCGGCCGATCGGATCATCTCTTCCACCTCCCTTGGCGAAAGTGCTTCGAGTCCATTCTTCACATCCTCGATCATGCCGGTCATTGCCAATGCGCGAAAGGCGTTCATTTTCCAGATCGTATCCCTCTGGAAAAATAGATATGCATCACTTCCATTACCGGCGGAGTCAGTCAACGCCATCGCGACCACTGCGGAACTATCCGTCTCATCAAGTAGACGGAATTCCTGACGTAAACCGGATGCCAGATCCTCACCGCTGGGCCGTCCCGAGTATTCACCCGTAACGTGCATGGATAGTTCAGGGAATCCGTTCAGGTCGAAGATCCGCTTAGCCAGCTCCAAGGGGCCGACCTCCTGACCAAGTACGGCCACGGACAAGAAGAGTGCTATTACATATGCGAATGCTCTTCCTGATCTCATGTTCGTGCTTGAGGCTGTCTAATTTCCTTCTCGTGCAAAGATGGTATGCTGGCGAGGGTTTCAATGGGACCACCGCTCTCACGCTTTTTCCACACTTCGGTCAGTAAGGGGAAGTACGAAGCAGGAACATAGAGTCATTCCGCCACTGGACCCAACCCTTTTTGAAAAAGCCTTTTGGAAGATCGAAGCCCAGTGTATCCGAAATGCAACTCTCGCCATTCTGTGGCTGAACCTTCACCCACCAACTCTTGGCCTCAACAGGTCTAAGGCAATCCCCGTATTCATAGGGAATGATGTGAGCTTTGAGCGATGGTCTCGTTCGTATCGGATTAGAGTGTTGATCCTTGCGATCAACCCATGCCGTATTCGCCATGAACACACTCCAAGGTTCCAATTCCAATCGCTTGAATTTATGCTTATCGTAGAACCTGCCGACGCGTTCTTCTTGGCGCATCCAGTAGTCCCTACCGTCGCTCAAGCGGACCCTGTACCAGTCATCCCGAACTTCCATGCAGAGCAAAAACGGTGTATACGAGTCGATCTTGAAAGACAGTAGCTGCTCCCACTTTTCCTGGAATCCGTCCACAATACGACCATCCTCGTAGCGATACGGCATTTCAATGATCCGCGAGTGGTTCGCTCGATCATCCGGGGAATCATAGAGATAAATGCTCAAAACCCTCGAAGGCTCATGGATCAGCACGATCCCTATTCCATTCCTTTCTTCAAAGAGATCAACGCTCCCTTTGCTTCCCAAGCCGGGAGCGACTAAACACACGCAAAGAGCAACGCCGATCTTGGTCATATGTCGTAAAGTAACGCGGTCGGTCTACTGCTTCGTACGTGGATGGAAGCCCGCACATCGCCTGCGCCGTTGACGAGCAGACCATCCTCTTCTCACCGGTACATCCGGTGCAGGAATATACCCGCGACCGCAGCACCATTCCCTACGAGGCGCTCACGTCGATCAGCCCCGCGGGTGAAGCGGGTGTTTGCGCATGGAGGGTGAGTGATGGCAGCGAGCCTATTGGCTTTGATGGCACTCGGCAACCAACCAAGCACCGGGATGGGAGTGTGCCCGACCTGGCGGTCTTGGGGCGCTGCACCATCCGGCGCGTGAACCATCAGGAGTTTGCCCACTTCACCAAGAAAAGCATACACGTCCGCGAGGAGTTCCGCCGGGATATCGATGTATTGGACCGCGTTCAAGCGCGCATCGCCCCTACTTCGCAGGAATGAAGGTCCAGTAAAGGCCGACGAAGAGGAATTGCCCGTCGATCACATTGCCATCCGCAAGCAGGCCGAAGGTGCTCGTAGTGACATCCCCTGTCTTGCTGGAGGAATAGCCGAGCGCGGCGATCTTCATCAACAGCGTCCAGCGGTCCGCCAAGGCGTAGGTCACCCCCGCATTCAGGTTCGCGCCGAACGTGGAGGTCTTGGTCTCCACATCCGGGATCCCCGCATCGGGATGGCCATAGTAGGTGGTCTTTCCGCTGCCGAAGCTCACGTCCAGGCCGGTGAAGATGTTGAAGCGGTCACCCACCGGACACCAATGCCGTACGTACAGGTCCGGTTGGAAAAGGCTGGTGCTGGAGATGTCACCGTCATTATTCTTGGCCTTGTCGCCTGAAAGACCGAGCGCGATCCCTGCCGACCACTTCGCATTGAAGAAGGTGCCGACCTCAGGCCCAAAGGACCAACTGGACGCCTCGGGGTTTTTGTCTGAATTATCACTGGTGCTGTTAAAACCGGCGATGCCGCCCACGTACCAACTGCCACCTTGGGCAAAGCCCAGGGCGGGGGTCAACGCCACGAGCGCGATGAGGGAGATCTTTTTCATGGGTGTGGTCTTGGTTCAGTTGAGTGTAGGATTTCGACTGCTGGCAATGGCTTAACACGCACATATCCTGTACGGTTCGCATGATGCTATTGTGAAGGCACGACTGCGTCAGGAGATCAACAGCCCCGATACCGGGTCGGGGGTTACATGATCACGGAATGTGAGCGACGGTCGAAGGCGGAGATCACATCACCGGACGATCCATCCAGCTAAGGCCCATAACCAGCCCCATGATCCGTTTCCGACCCTGCGCTTTTGGACCCCGGATATGATCCACCTTTACATGTGGATCAAAAACATACAAGATGAAGAATTCGCACCCGATCATGTTAGCCGCAGCAAGCTTGCTCATCTATTCAGCAACAGAAGCCCAAAGAAACCGGACGCTGCACTTCACAGGGCAAGCGGGCCATGCATCGGCCGCGCATCATCACCCGCCGAACACGCGCGGAGGCGGTGCTCCCGCGAACGACGGATGCGGAAGCGTCACACCCGTGGCTTTGGAGGTCGGTAGCCCATTGACCTTCACTGGCACCACGGTGGGAGCCACCGTAACGGGCGACTATGAAGAGGGCTCGGAGCTTGATGGATTTCCGGCTGTGGTATGGCATGCCTTCACCACCACCACATGCGGAATGATCACCGTCAACTATTGTGGGACCTCACCGGCCTTTACCAATACAGCAGGCTTTCTCTCGGCCTTTTGCCCGGCTGGCAGCAATTACATCCCCTACAGCACAGACCCGGATTGCGGGGATGGGAACTTCATGATCACATACAATAGCATCCCCCCAGGGACATACTACCTCCCTGTCTGGTCGGATCCTGCAAACGACTATGGCCCGTACACCATAGCCGTTTCGATCGAAGCATGCCCGCCGGGATACTGTATTCCCAACATCTCCAATACTTCGGAAGGTGACTTCATCGCAGGAGTATATCTCGGTGACATCAACAATGCCACGGACGGAGCAACGAGTTATTCGGACTATACGGCATTGAGCACCGATATGGCCCAAGGACAGGACTACACGGTCAGTATCACCGGTGGCGATTATTCTCCGGATGCCTATGCGGCCTGGATCGACTACAACAATGATGGATCCTTCTCTTCGGATGAAAAATTGGGACAGGCCTCAACGATCGAGGAAGGCCAAGTGGTGACCATCCCGTTCATGGTGCCCGAGGATGCTTGGGTCGGTACGGCACGCATGCGTGTGCGGTGCGCCTATGCTTCCTTTCCCATGGATCCCTGCATCGACTACGAATTCGGGGAAACGGAAGACTATTCAGTGAATGTTTTCCTGGGCAACAACGGAGTTGCCGAGAACGCTGCGATGCGTTTTGCCGTGATGCCCAACCCGAGCGATGGGAACTTCCAGATCCGCGCGCTGAGCGCCGGGAATACCAAGATCGAATTGATGGACCTCACCGGCCGCGTAGTGTATGCGGAGCAGGCCCTGTTGGTGGCAGGCGCACTTCACACCATCTCCTTGCAAGGGGAATTGGAAACAGGCACCTATGCCCTGCGCCTTACCGGCACGAAAGGCAGTAGTACGAGCGCAATTGTGGTGCAGTAGCCCGTTGGGATCAAGAAAAGGGCGACCGGATACCGGCCGCCCTTTTCCATGCGCTCGATGCACGTGATCGTTCCGGAAGCCGCGACGAAAACGCTTTCCAGCCGGGATCCTCTATCAGTTGCAACGCGTGGGCAACGGACAATAGCCCGTGGGGTGGACATGCGGCAAAGAGCGCGAGCAGCGGCTGCACGCGTTGGGCATAAGCGAGCGAGCGCAGGACCGATCCACGCTATCCTGTTAGTAACCATCCGCACTACCTCGTGCCACGGGCATGACGTGTGATGCAAATTAGCCAATAACAATGGCGCCATCTCCCGGCGCCGCAATGCATGGGAGCATGGCCGATGAACAGGACCGATTCATTTGTGTAGGTGACGGAAGCCCACTTTCATTGGCCTCCTTGGCGCGTATCGACCATCATGCCAAGACCTATACGTTCCTGAACCGAGCAAGTGCAGACCTGCGCCTGGATCCCCGCGAAAACCTGCTCGCACGGATAACCCCGGGCGAACTGGTATTCATTCAGCACGCGTGCCTGCATCCGGAACAAACGGATTACGAGATCATAAGCGCTTTAGGGTTACGGGAAAGCACCGTTCTGGCCTATTACGCCCATTTGGACAGGAACTTCGACGTGCGTACCATTTCGCAACTCAGACACTGGGCATTCGAGAACCGATTGGTGCCCATGCCCGATGATGGGCCGCAGGAGGATGGACCGACCGAGGGGTTCGATCCCTGGGTGAGGCGGTTCTAGCATAGCCTTGCTTGTTGGGGATATACGGAACTGCGTTAAGGCACAGTGCCCGCCCGCGCTTGTAGCGCGAGGCGAGCGAGGTCCGCGCTTGCAGCGCAAAACACTGCTGCGCCAACCCACCACTCCGCTCGCGCCAGAGCATCGGCGCGATACCCATGGTGGGGACTCCTTCGCTCAATGACATTGCGCTCGCGCCAGAATGGGTGCCCTTTCCACGGCGTTCATGCACCGTTCCCATTTCCAACGGACAATGCCGCCCGATCCACTGCATAAGCTGCGGGGCTCTTTGCATAGCTCGTCGGTCCCTTTGCATCTGCGCCCGGTCCCGCTGCACTTGCCGCAGATCTCCTTGCATTTACGGCACCGTCCATTGCACTTCCTGCGTGACCCGTTGCATTCCTCGTTGGTCCCGCTGCATTGTCCGCTCGGCCCATTGCACTTCACTCACATCCCACTGCATCTTCCGCCCGGCCCATTGCATCTTCGATCGATCCCGTTGCATTCCTGGAAATGTCCACTGCATTTCCCGGTTCGTTGACTGCGCGGGGCCCTGGCGCTACCGCCTACGGGCATCCCCGCCTCTAACGGAACCAATCCCACGGAAGCCCGTTGCAAGCCGCTGAGCATCCTGCAATACACCACGATCAAGATGAAACAGATCAATAGGGCAGTACACCGGCTCAGGGGGACCAGCGCCTTGGCCAAGTTGGACCTCGCCCAGTACGCGGTGAGCCATCTGAAGGGCAACATCCACTTCACCTCCTTGGCCACACAAGTGGAGGACCTGGAGCGGGCAGCCGACGTGCTGGCTTCCGCGATCACCGCCGCGAACACGGGGGACCACGAACTGGTGGGCCGCAAACAGATCGCGGAGCGGGAACTGATGCTGAAAATTGGGAAGATCTGCTCTGCGGTAAATGGAGTGGCGGGCGGCAACAGGGCCAAACTCATCTCCTCCGGCCTGCCTCTGCGCAGGGAGAACACGCCCATCGGTGAGCTTCCGCCGCCTACCGGACTCATCAGCCGCTACAACAGCAGTGGTGGCAAAACCTTGGCTTGGAAGGGGCCGAAGGGCTCGATCACCTACACCGTCCTCATCAGCCCCTCGAACGAACCCTTCGCTTGGGAGCGCCACGCATACACCACCAAGCAGAGCCACAGGCCGGAAGGCTTGGTGCCCGGCCAGTTCTATTGGTTCGCCATCATCGCGACGGGAACGGCGGGTGAAAGCGGCATGAGCGCCCCCTTCCAACTGATGGGCGCGGCGTGACGGATGCTGCGCCTGGTTCAGGCATCCCGGCGCATTCAGCCTCCTGATGTTATGCTTATGGAATTAGACGGGCCGGAGGCCCTGGAACACTTGCCATCGGCAAGCCGAGCGTCTGCTCGCGTTGGGATACGCGAGCGAGTGCCGGAGCCCTCGATTAACTACAACGCGTGGGCACCAACAGGACGATAGCCCGTGGTGGTGGACTTGCGGCAAAGATCACGGGGTGCCGGGCCTTGTCCCGCCCAAGAACTCAATGCACTACATCCTTCAGCATGCTGCAGCCCTTATCCCACCTGTAAAGGCCGGCACTCACAGCGGCTGTCACGATCACTTCGAATGCGGCCTTTTCATTCCCCAGTTCCGTAACGGTCCGATCGATCAATTCATCCGTGACCTTGTATGGAGCGAGACTGATGCGCATGACCAATTCATCAAAGGGAGCTTGCAGTGGGGCACCTCCAGCTATCCGCTCCGCGATGGAACGGCGCAGAGTAATGTCCGTCTCGGCGGAACTCCGAAGGATGCTCTTGCGGAGTTCCCCGGCAAGACGGTGATGATCGGCATGGCCATGGACCTTGCCTTTCCCGAACTCATAACCCCGCTTAAGCATGCGGGCTGCGGCCTTTGCTGAATCCGCGCTATCCAGCAGCTGGAAATCCAACGCGCTCGCGCAACGGACCGTTATGCCGAAGAGCACGGCAACGGCGGTCGCATCCTCAAGGGCTTCCGGGGTCACCTTCTCCGCAAGTACGGCCTGGGCGTCCGCAAGGGACAGTTCATCGGGTGAAAGGGAGAGTTTTTTCAGGAAGACGAGTGTGGCACGTAGGCCAGCCGGAATATCAGCTTGCTCGAGGTCTTCAAGTACAGCGGTCACCATCGGTTCCCCTAATTCCAATGCCGCTATGGAACCATGCGCATCGATGCAGAACGGGCATTCATTCCACTTGGCCACCAGTGCGGCCATCAGTTCCCGATCGCCGACCGGCCAGCGGCTTTCCCCTCGCATCGCAGCATTGGTCCAAGCGGTCATGGGCTTGCCATAGAAGTCCCTGTCATACATGACGATCCGCGCTGCATCCGGCAGGCGCATGCCGGATACCATTGAAATGAAACGGATCAGCATGCGGTAAACGGGACCATCCCCCTTGTCAACTGCCGGAAGTCTCATGCCCGCTTGTTTCAACTGTGTTTACTAGCCCTTACCCTGCTCTTCAGGATCCCACTGTGCCAATTTACGACCTCTCATTTCTTGGGCCAGCTGCAACGCGTGGGCACCAACAGGACGATAGCCCGTGGTGGTGGACATGCGGCAAACCCCGGATGAGGCTTCGGGGCGCGAGCAGCGGATGCACGCGTTGGCGACATCCCACAAGTGACCCCGGCCTGTTCTGGTTGGAACCATGCCTGCGGCAGGCAGGCTCACTTTCCGGTTAGGCCGGGAACACTTGGGGGAGCTTGGGGGGATGCACACGTTGGGGACGGGTAAGCGAGTGCGGCAGGTTCTCGGTATACTTGAACGATGCGTCTCTTCCTTGGCCTGGTATTCGTGCTCGTCTTCTGCAGCGCGCGTGCACAGAATACGACACTGAGCAAGCCGGTCCTGCTGTTGACCCTCAATCCTATTTCATTGATCGATCCTTACGGACCGACGGCGCTGAGGATCGGGCTGGACCGATCGCTTTCGCCAAGCTTTACGATCGGAGTAGAGCTGTGCGGTTTTTACAATTGGTACCCCGCGAGTATTGATCCAGACAAGCTCCAAGGAGTTGCTTTACGGTTGTCGGCCATCACATGGTTTGAACGTCAGTCCGCCAATGATGTGGTCGGCTTCGAGCTTGGTGTCAGCTATAAGCGGACAGCAGGCATGGTAAGTGACACCATCCGCCTCGATGGTGTTCCCCCTTATAATTTGGAGTATCACTTGGATCGCAAGGTTTTCATCACAAGGCTGTGCGTCGTGCACCGAAAGAACTTGGCAAAGCGCTATTGGATGGAATCGTACTTCGGTCTCGGTGTGCGCTTCAAGAATGCCACCTCTGCTGGCATCACTGAGGAGGAATTGGATGAGAGGTCATCCGGCTCCGATCCTGACGACCGCGGGCTCATAGCGCCAAACGAGCATGCCGTTGGCAGCTTCGTCCAGCCCGATCTAGTGTTCGGGCTAAGGCTCGGACTGGGGTTGAAATAGTGAAGCACGCTCGCAAGCCGCCGCAGAAATCCCTTCCAGCCGGAGGCCTCGAGCAGCTGCAACGCGTGGGCACCAACAGGACGATAGCCCGTGGTGGTGGACATACGGCAAACCCCGGATGAGGCAGGGGTACCTCGTAGAACCTCGAACCGATGGCACAAGCGCTTATCGTTCGTGACAGCCAAGGCGCGACCGAAGGAAGTTACCCGTAGGTAACTGATTGAGGAGCAACGCAGGATGGCCGAACGAGAACGCTTGCCCGAAGGGGCGACGCGCAGCATAGCTGACACGGGAGCGAGGTTCTTCGAAGTACCCATAGGGGCGCGGGCAGCGGCTGCATGCGTTGGGGGCATCCCACAAGTGACCCCGGCCTGTTCTGGTTGGAACTCACCTTCCGGTTAGGCCTGGAACACTTGCGGGAGCTTGGGGAGCTTGGGGGAGCATCAGCTACTCCACCAACAACCTTTCCTCCCGCATAATGCGCAATGCCTTCTCTGTCGCTTCCGGACCACCGGTGAGTGAACCCGGAAGCATGATCATCCTCTTCCTCTCTTTACCACGAGCATCAATAAAATAAACCTCGAACACTGCACGCGTTGCCCCAGGGACAGCAGCCTTGAATACCACGCGTTCGATCGATGAACGGTCCAGCACGGGGGTCGCCGAGTTATTCCTGCTACGGATAACGTTGTATGTGAATAGAATGGCGAGGATGAGGAACAGGATCGCGCTTATGGTTTGACCTTGCCCGAACGCGATCCAGCTTTCATAACCAAAGTACAAGGCTAACGCCGAATAAATGATCAGGACGCGGCCAATACGGTCACCGACCATCACCTTGGCCATCCCTCCCTGAACCCCGCTTCTCGACAGCACGATCTTATCCGGGAACACTTGGCAATAACCGGTTTTCGTTCGGAACGTTTTTTCGTTGTCCATAGCTTTTGCTCAGGCAATTGACTTGGTGGTCAACGAAAATAGAGTTCATCCCACAAGTGACCCCCGGACTGTTCGGGTTGGAAGGCACCTTCCGGTTAGGCCGGGAACACTTGCGGGAGCTTGGGGAACACGCAATCGAGTGCGGGCCGGGGGTCCATGCGTGAACCGTTGGATTTAGATTTGAATCATCAACTCCCACAATGAGTCAAGACTCACTCCTTCAAGATAAACTCTTTCTCGAAGAGAAAAGTCAGGCGATACTGAATTTGAGCAATGCGGTTCGCATTGATTATTACAGCGCGTTTATTAGTCCGGCGGAATTGAATGAGCATGAACGCGAACTCAAAGAGGCCGGCCTTGAGCTTAGTTCTTATGACAAGTCAGGCCGGTTCTATGCCTCGTTGGAGGACTTCACAAATCTTGCGCGCATCGTCTTGAAGGATGAAATCACCAAGGACATTCTCTTGGGAGCTGCGGGCAACTTTCTCTGGGAGGTAATCAAGCGAGTGACGAAGCGGGCTTGGAGCCAACTTAGTGGTCGAAAGTTCCGACAGTACACCGACGCAAGTTCAACCGCCAAGGCACTCACCTTTGGAATTGACTTCATCGTGGATGAGAACACCGGAATTACATTCCGACTAGACGCCAAACTCGCGCAAGACGATTTAAATCGAGTTCTCGACGAGACGATAGAGCACGTTCGAGTCTTGAAGCCAAATGCTCAATACGAGCATCCACTATTTGCGAACTATGACATTAAGGGCCGCCGGTGGGTGATTGTCGATCCGATTGAGGAGATACGTCGCATTCACTTCGCCGAAAAGCCACCAGTGCCACCAAAGAAGAAGTCACCTTCAAGATCGAAGCAAGCGAAACGCCGAAGAACTAAGCGCAAATAGAAATCATTGAGTCAAGTTCGTTTGGGGTCTGACCTTAGCGACGAGGCATCCAGTATTCTCCATTGATTGCGCGTGTGAAAAGTTCTTGGGCAACTCGCCATCGCAACTCAAAATCATTGCTGGCTGCATTGTAAGACTCACTTACGCGTTGGCTATCGATTTCGTGCTTGCTGTGGGGCTTGATCTTTAGGAAAGAACGGATTTCAAAAGGAGCGAAGGAGAAGTACCGATGTGCTCCGACAATTCTTTTAGCAGAACCTTCAGCATTGTTGCAATCTTCACAAATGGTGACGGCGGAGAACCCTATAATGAAGGTCTCGATACGGTTCAAATGAACACCAAGGCCATGCGGAATGCACTTGATCCAAGCCGAGCCATTTAGCTCGCGCATTGCAGCGTTTGGATAGTCGCGAATGTGGTCATGATGTTCCACGACCTGTCCTAAAAGTTCGCCACTTTCAAGAGTGCGAACTATGGCATTCTTCGACCTTAAGCAACTCGGGCAGTTCCAGTGTGGTGGCAGCTTCTCAAACAATGAGTTTGCTCTCATCTCGCTTCTTCAAGTCTGTCTCCACAAAGACTCACTCCTGTGAAATACAACTGGCCTATTCATCTGCGCGGAGAACGAGTGGTGGGACTCAACTGGGCTCCCAACCAAATAGCTTCATGTCCACAGCCGATTTATCCATTGCGTCGTCAGATTCCATGGGTACATCCTGCAGTCGAACAGCTATGCAATCGTCGTAATAATCAACGCGCACTCGCTCTGCAGGGGAAGATTGCAGCTTGCCAACACCAGTCATGAACTCTATTCCTGGAGTCGGTACGAATCCAAGCTCAATCTCCTTGGTATAATCCAAGAAATAGCTTTCGTGGAATAACCGCACAGTCAGTTCTACTTTGACGGTTGATGGCGCAATCATCTTGTGGATTCTTTAAGTAAGGTTGTTGATGTTGAGAAGAGCGGCCTTTGAGCCGCTCTTCCTTGTTCATTGTCGGCTCATCCTACGCCCCACACATCTCACACCCCTCCGGGTCATCCAGTGAGCAAGCGATCTGCGCTTGCGCATCGCTGCTCATGGTAACGGAAACAGCCTGCGCGGCGGCCACGGATTCCGCGGTGCGCTCCAATACGGGCTGGGCTGCTTTCGCAGTGGCCTCGGCCGGTTGCGCCAGCTTGCTCTTGTCGAGCGTGAACTTGATGGCGTCGGTGGCGGCCTTGGTGCGGAGGTAGTACATGCCGGTCTTCAGGCCCGCCTTCCAGCTGTGGAAGTGCATGCTGGTGAGCTTGGCGAAGTTCACGTTCTCCATGAAGACGTTGAGGCTCTGGCTCTGGCAGATGTAGGCCCCGCGGTCGGCGCTCATGTCGATGATGGTCTTCTGGCTGATCTCCCACGCGGTCTTGTACAGCTCCTTGAGGTTCTGCGGGATCTCCTGGATGTGCTGCACGCTGCCGTTGCCCTGGATGATCTGGTTCTTCATCTCCTCGCTCCAGAGGCCGAGCTTCACCAGGTCGCGCAGCAGGTACTTGTTCACCACGATGAATTCACCGCTGAGCACGCGCCGCGTGTAGAGGTTGCTGGTGTAGGGCTCGAAGCACTCGTTGTTGCCGAGGATCTGCGCGGTGCTGGCCGTGGGCATCGGCGCCACCAGCAGGCTGTTGCGGATGCCGTGCTGCTTGATCTCGTCGCGCAGGATGTCCCATTCCCAGCGGTCGCTCGGTTTCACGCCCCACATGTCGAACTGCAATTTGCCTTGGCTGGCAGGGCTTCCGGGATAGGTCTCGTAGTGGCCTTCCTCCTTCGCGAGCTCTTTGCTGGCGGTGAGCGCGGCGTAGTAGATGGTCTCGAAGATCTCGCGGTTGAGCACCTTGGCCTCCACGCTCTCGAAGGGATGGCGCATGAGGATGAAGGCGTCCGCGAGGCCCTGCACGCCGATGCCGATGGGGCGGTGGCGCATGTTGCTGCGGCGCGCCTCGGGCACGGGGTAGTAGTTCTGGTCGATCACCCGGTTGAGGTTTTTCGTCAGTTCCACGGTGATCTCAAAGAGCTTCTGGTGGTTGAACTTGCCCTTCTCCACGAACTTCGGCAGGGCGATGGAGCCGAGGTTGCACACGGCGATCTCGTCCGGCGCGGTGTACTCGATGATCTCGGTGCAGAGGTTGCTGCTCTTGATGGTGCCGAGGTTCTGCTGGTTGCTCTTGCGGTTGGCGCTGTCCTTGAAGAGGATGTAGGGCGTGCCGGTCTCGATCTGGCTTTCGAGGATCTTGAACCAGAGGTCCTGCGCCTTCATGGTCTTGCGGCCCTTGCCTTCGCTCTCGTACTTCTCATAGAGCGCCTCGAACTTCGGTCCCCAGTTGTCGCCGAGGCCGGGGCATTCGTTGGGGCACATCAGGGTCCAGTCGCCGTTCTGCTCCACGCGCTTCATGAAGAGGTCCGGGATCCACATGGCGTAGAAGAGGTCGCGGGCGCGCATCTCCTCCTTGCCGTGGTTCTTCTTCAGCTCGAGGAAGTCCTCCACATCCGCATGCCACGGCTCGAGGTAGACGGCGAAGCTGCCCTTGCGCTTTCCGCCGCCCTGGTCCACGTAGCGGGCGGTGTCGTTGAAGACGCGCAGCATGGGGACGATGCCGTTGCTGGTGCCGTTGGTGCCCTTGATGTAGCTGCCCTTCGCGCGGAGGTTGTGGATGCTGAGGCCGATGCCGCCGGCGCTCTGGCTGATCTGGGCGCACTGCTTCAGCGTGTCGTAGATGCCGCTGATGCTGTCGTCCTTCAGTTGCAGCAGGAAGCAGCTGCTCATCTGCGGCTTGGGGCTGCCGGCGTTGAAGAGCGTGGGCGTGGCGTGGGTGTACCAGCCTTCGCTGAGGCTGTTGTAGGTCTGGATGGCGGCATCGAGGTCGCTCTTGTGGATGCCCACGGCCACGCGCATCAGCATGTGCTGCGGGCGCTCGGCCACCTTGCCGTCGAGCTTCAGCAGATAGCCGCGCTCGAGGGTCTTGAAGCCGAAGTAGTCGTACTGGAAGTCGCGGTCGTAGATGATGGCGCTGTCGAGCAGTTCGGCGTTCTTCTGGATCAGCTCGTGCACATCGTCGGCGAGCAGCGGCGCGCGCTGGTCCGTCTTCGGATCGATATAGTCGTAGAGGTCCTTCATGGTCTCGCTGAAGGACTTCTTGGTGTTCTTGTGCAGGTTGCTCACGGCGATGCGGCTGGCGAGCTGCGCATAGTCCGGGTGGCGCACCGTCATGGTGGCGGCTACCTCGGCGGTGAGGTTGTCCAACTCGGTGGTGGTGACGCCGTCGAAGATGCCGTCGATCACTTTCAGTGTGACCTGTGTGGCATCCACGATGGGGTCCAGCCCGTAGCAGAGCTTCTTCACCCGTGCGGTGATCTTGTCGAATTTCACTGCCTCCCGGCGTCCGTCGCGTTTGATTACATACATGTGCTTGCGGTAGTTTTTTGGTTGGGGCGGAAGATCTTCCGCCCGTTCCTTGGGTTTTTCCGGCTCCCGCCGGTGATGGGTTGAAATGCTGAATGCGTTGCGAGTTGACGAGTTGCGTGTTGCGTGTTGACGAGTTGCGTGTTACGGGTTCGTTCTCGCGGTTCCAAGGTCTCTTTCTCTGTGGCGCGCCCGAAGTGGGTGGCCTTGTGTTCTTCAACTGTTCAATGTGGGATCGTGCCTCCGAGCGGTGAACGCGCAACACGTAACCCGCTAACGCGCAACGGAAACGTTACCTGCGGGATCAAAAATCAGCGTCCAAGGAAAATTTGTTGCCCTCCTTGTTGGTGTTCATCACGCCGGCCTTCTGGTACTCGCCCACGCGCTTCTCGAAGAAGTTGGTCTTGCCCTGCAGGCTGATCATGTCCATGAAGTCGAACGGGTTGGTGGCGTTGTACACCTTCTCGTTGCCGAGCTCCATCAGCAGGCGGTCCGCCACGAACTCGATGTACTGCTGCATCAGCTTGGCGTTCATGCCGATGAGGTTCACGGGCAGCGCATCGGTCACGAATTCCTTCTCGATCTCCACCGCATCGGTGATGATCTTCTCCACGGTCTTCTTGTTCAGCTTGCCCCTGAGGTGCTTGGTGTAGAGCAGGCAGGCGAAGTCGCAGTGCAGGCCCTCGTCGCGGCTGATGAGCTCGTTGCTGAAGGTGAGGCCGGGCATCAGGCCGCGCTTTTTCAGCCAGAACAGACTGCAGAAGCTGCCACTGAAGAAGATGCCTTCCACCGCCGCGAAAGCAACGAGGCGCTCCGCGAAGCCGCCCTTGTCGATCCAGCTCAGGGCCCAGTCGGCCTTTTTCTTCACGCAGTCCATGGTGTCGATGGCGCGGAAGAGCTTGTCCTTCTCGAAGGTGTCCTTGATGTAGGTGTCGATCAGCAGGCTGTACGTCTCGCTGTGGATGTTCTCGATGGCGATCTGGAAGCCGTAGAAGAAACGCGCTTCGGTGTATTGCACTTCGTGGAGGAAGTTCTCCGCAAGGTTCTCGTTCACGATGCCGTCGCTGGCGGCGAAGAAGGCGAGCACATGCTTGATGAAGAAGCGCTCGTCGTCGTTCAGCTTGTCGCTCCAGTCCACGAGGTCGGCGCTCATGTCGATCTCCTCGGCGGTCCAGAAGCTGGCCTCGTGCTTTTTATAGAAGGACCAGATGTCGCTGTGCTGGATGGGGAAGAGGACGAAGCGGTCCTTGTTCTCCATCAGCAGCGGTTCATGCTCCGTGCCCGCGGACTTCTTCATCGCGCCATCCATGCTCAATTGCTGCTTGTCCGTGGTGGTGTCGTTGGGGTCTGTTTGGGCCATGTGCGCTGCGATTGTTTAGGGGACGATGTGGCTGTGGGGCGACCCACTGGGTATGCTTCGGTCTATTCGGTTTCCTCGGTAGGGCGACGGGCCGCATCCTCAGGTTGACAAAGATGACCGCGGTTGCCCGGGATGACCGGAAGGGATATCCCGAGTTTTTAACACCCGCCGGTAACGCCCGTGGATCGTGGGATGCAGCGATCCGCGACACCTGCAAGCGGAACTTTTCAAGATCCGTTAACGATCCGGAAACATCAGCGGGGGCAAGGGTTGCAGCGCGTCAAAGGCGGAAGAATGCGGGATCGTCGCGCACCTCCGAACAACCCGGGTTGCGCATTCCGTTCCACGTGCGGGGCGCATAATGAAAGCACCATGGAAGTGCATGTTCACGGTCACTTGTGATGGTCGATCGCATGCAGCGCGCGCCGGTCGGGCCTTGCTGCGTCACTGGGGACCATTTCGGCAAGCAAAACGCACGAGTTGATAGAAGAGGGTCACAACTCAACCTCGGGAGAAAGCACCGGCTGCGACCCTTTCCGGGTCGAGGTCCCACCACTTGCACATACAACATGCTATGACCCCTCCGGGGTCAGAACCGTTGGTGCGGTTGGCATTCGACCCCGAAGGGGTCACAGCATATTGCATCCTGTTGAACGACCGACCCGACCCGGAAAAGGTCGCAGCCAAAGTGTGGTCCGGTTTTCCGGACGCCAGTGATCACCGAAAGAAATCGTCTACTTCGCAGGAACCGCACCGGGGCGCTTCAGCCACTCGGCGTAGATGCCTTCCAGTTCCTCGTACCAGTCCGCGCCATAAACGCGGCTCAGCGATTCCTTGAGGAAGCGGAACACGGGCACATCGAGTTTCGCGCCGCACGCGCAGGCCGGCGCGCAGATGTCCCACGAGTTGTAGTTGAGTCCGTCGTGGTACTTCAGCTTCTCCACGCGGATGGGATACAGGTGGCAGCTCACCGGTTTGTTGAACGGGATTTTGCCATCATGAAAAGCCTGCTCGATGCCGCACTTCCACACGCCGCTGCGGTCCTTCTTCGCATAGACGCATTCGGCATACTCCTGCACGATCGGTGTAACGAGTTCGCCATCCATGTCCACCACGCTGGTGCTGCCCTGGTCCTTCACGGCCTTCTTGCCGCGCTGGGTCATGTAGGGCTCGATGGCGTCATAGTGCTGCGCGATCAGTTTCGCTTCCTCGGGTTCCAGCGGAGCGCCGCTATCGCCCACCTCACAGCACGCACCCTTGCAGGCGTTGAGGTCGCAGACAAAGCGCTTCTCGAAAAGCTCTTCACTGATGAGGGTGCCGCGGTGTTCGATCATGGAGCCGTTGAAGGTATTGGCCGCAGAGGCGCGGAGGTGCAGAGAAATGCAATTGACGTCATCATCGCGGTGATCGCAGGAATTCCGCTGGAGCCAGGACGCGGGTCTTGCCGAACTTCTTCAGAACAAGCAGGTCCCTGTCGCCAGTGATGAGCAGGTCCGCTTTGCCATCCTTGCACAAAGCCAGCAAGTGGTTGTCGTCCGGATCGCGGCAGAGGTCAACGTGCGATGTGACTTCGACATATCGGGATGAACGCGTGATCAACTCCAACAATTCCATCACATCGCTGGGATCCAATTGCCGACGTAAGCGCGGTCGATCAAGGACATCAGTAAGCTCAACCATCATAGCGTCCGATCGCAGTAGCTGAAAAGACGGACCCGTGATCAGTTCATTCAATTTCCCGAAGGATCGTGTGAGCAAATAACTCACCCAAACGTTGGCATCAACGACGAGCCTGAGGCTTACGTGCTGCTGCATGGCGGTTCTTTGAACGTCGAACGGCCTTCACCTCAGCCATCACCTCTTCCTCTGTCAGTGGATCCTTGACCTTGGCCCTAATGTCAGCCATAACCTCGGCCAAGCTCCGCACCTTCTTCGGCCGAAGCGTAATGATGCCCAAGGCCTGAAGCTGCTTCAACAGCGCCTTGGCCTCCTTGCTTTGAATGTCCACCTCGAAGGTCTCCGGTTTCATGGTATTGCAAAGATACCGAAAGAGTGAAGGCAGATATGCCCGACCGCTCCCGCAACGCGGGACATCGGCGTCCATCGGCGTTCATCTGCGGTTCTCCTCCTTTGCGCCCTTAGTGTTCTTTGTGGTACAAAACGTTGCGTTCCCGTTGCGCCGTTGCGTCGTTGCGGTTCCTCTCTCCGAAGCTCCCATCTTTGCGCCCCGCCACGTCGCAGCATTCCAGGACGTCGACGAAATCCCATGAGCACCGGAGAAGACAGACTGAAGGCCCTCATCGGCCACGCCAAGGAATATGGATTCGTGTTCCCCAGCAGCGAGATCTACGATGGCCTCAGCGCCACCTACGACTACGGCCCCTACGGTGTCGAACTGAAGAACAACATCCGCCGCTACTGGTGGGAGGCAATGACGAAGCTGAACGAGAACATCGTCGGCATCGATGCGGCCATCTTCATGCATCCCACCGTGTGGAAGGCCAGCGGCCACGTGGACGCCTTCAACGATCCCTTGATCGACAACAAGGACAGCAAAAAACGCTACCGCGCCGACGTGCTTCTCGAGGACCACATCGCCAAGTACGAGGACAAGATCGCGAAGGAGGTGGAGAAGGCGAAGAAGCGCTTCGGTGATGCGTTCGATGAGGCTCAGTTCCTCGCCACCAATCCCAACGTGAAGCGCAGCCAAGACCGCATCGACGCGGTGGAGGGCCGCATGAAGGAGGCCTTGAACGCGAATGACCTCGTCGCCTTGCGCCAACTCATCATCGATGAGGAGATCAAGTGCCCCATCAGCGGCACGGCCAACTGGACCGATGTGCGGCAGTTCAACCTGATGTTCGCCACCGAGCTCGGCAGTGTAAGCGGCGAGAGCAGCACCATTTACCTGCGGCCCGAGACGGCACAGGGCATCTTCGTGAACTTCCTCAACGTGCAGAAGAGCGCGCGGATGAAGATCCCCTTCGGCATCGCGCAGACGGGCAAGGCCTTCCGCAATGAGATCGTCGCGCGGCAGTTCGTCTTCCGCATGCGCGAATTCGAGCAGATGGAGATGCAGTTCTTCGTGAAGCCCGGCACCGAGATGCAGTGGTACGAGACGTGGAAGGCGAAGCGCATCGCTTGGCACAACGCGCTCGGCATGCCCGCAGAGAACTACCGCTTCCACGACCACATCAAGTTGGCGCACTACGCCAACGCCGCCGCCGACATCGAGTTCAATTTCCCCATGGGCTTCAAGGAGCTCGAGGGCATCCACAGCCGCACCGACTTCGACCTCAGCAACCACGAGAAGTTCAGCGGGCGCAAGCTTCAGTATTTCGACACCGAGGCCAACGAGAGCTACGTGCCCTACGTGGTGGAAACGAGCATCGGGCTGGACCGCATGTTCCTCGCTGTCCTCAGCGCTGCGCATCAATTGGAGAAACTCGCCGATGGCAGCGAGCGCGAAGTGTTGCGCATCCCCGCACCTCTTGCTCCAGTGAAAGTGGCCGTGCTGCCGCTGATCAAGAAGGATGGACTGCCGGAGAAGGCGCGCGCCATCATCGACACGCTGAAGCTGGACCACAACTGCCAGTACGACGAGAAGGACAGCATCGGCAAACGCTACCGCCGCCAGGACGCCATCGGCACGCCCTATTGCATCACCGTGGACCACGACACGCTCACCGATGACGCCGTCACCATCCGCGACCGCGACACCATGCAGCAGGAGCGCGTGAAGATCTCCGAGCTGGGAAGGATCGTTGGCGAGAAGGTGGATATGCGGCAGTTGTTGATGCAGCTTTAGGACGACAGCTTCCTATCTTCGTCATACCATGGCCAAGAAGAAAAGCAGACCGGCGGAAGCGGTGAAAAGTCGTGCACGGCGTGCTGCGCCGAAACCGCACGGTCCCGCGAAAACGGGGAAGGCGGCTCCGAAAAAGCAGGCTGGCACCACCGGCATTCGTAAGAAGAAGGGGACCCTTCAGCCGCCGAAGAAGCTTTTCGATGCTATGAAATGGTGCGGCATCCTTCCCGAACTCGCCGGGGATTCGTTGAAGATCCAGCGGAAGTTGCGCGACGAGTGGATCCGTTGATCCGGGCGACATACGCGTTGTCGTTGACACAAGTCTACTGATCGACCTTGCCGCAGGGGATAAGAGCGCAGCGATCGCATTGGACCAACTTGAGATCTACGTGTCGATCATCACCTGCATCGAATTCCTGTCTTGGCCGAAGCTGACAGAGGCGGGGCTTCCCATTGCCGAAGCCTTGCTGAACCAGTACAAGGCATCCGCGATCAGGCAGCGTTCATCAAGCGCAAATTCGGGTTGAAGCTCCCCGACGCTGTCATCGCGGCCACGGCCCTCCACTTGAAAGCACCATTGATCACAAGGGACAAGGACTTTCAAAAGATCGCTGGGCTGATCGAGGTGCGGTTGGTTTGACCTGTTGTTGACCCGACTGATGGACCATCGAGTTGGGGCGCATCGTGGGCGAGAAGGTGGACATGCGGAAGTTGTTGATGAAGCTGTAAGTGGGAATTCTTCTCCGCAAGGCAGCCATTCCCGTGGATCAATAGGCACGAACATCGCTGCATTGGCGCGCCGTTTCCGAACGGTCTTGGCCGGTTTGCGCGTCGCTTGCCACCGTTCCTCGCTCAGCCCACACGCCGCTAGCGTGGTTGCTTAGGTTTATGGGGATCATCGTTCCCGAATTTTAAAACACACGCCATGATGAACAAGTACTTCGGTTCCCTGTTGGCCACGCTTCTCTCCTCCTCCATGCTCATGGGGCAGTATGCCAACAACACTCTCGATATGAACGATGCCTCTGTGCGTTTCATGTCGAATGGATTGATCGGCTTTAACTGGACCAATGGCTCTCTCGGATATTTCATTCCAAAGACGCCGGATAATTCCGGTCCTTCCCCGCTCTTCCAAGCGGGGATGTGGATCGGAGGTCTTGGCCCAGAGGGAATATTGCATTTCGCCGGTGAGACATTCGAGCAAAACGGCCATGACTTCTTTCCGGGGCCTTTGGGCACCGGCGCGTCGATCAGCTCAGCGACCTCTTCACAATACGATCAACTGTGGAAAGTGAATCGTCTTGATGCCCTGAAACAAGCCGCCTACTACACATGTTTGGCGGACCCGAACTGCGACACGCAAGCCGAATTCCCCGGCTACTCTATCCCGCCTTATTTCTACGATTGGCCCGCACATGGTGATGTGAGCCTTGGACAGGCTTACGACCTAGCGCCCTTTTATGACTTCAATGGCGATGGGATTTACGATCCGTCGCAAGGGGATTCACCATGTCTGCCGGGGGATATGGCGCTCTTCAACATCTATAACGACAACTTGGGGTCGCACACGGAAAGCGGCGGGAACCCGATCGGTGTGGAGGTCCATATGACCTCCTTTGAATACTCCAACAACAACCCGGCGATCAACCAGACGGTCTTCATCCGCTACCAGATCTTCAATCGCGGAGCCCTCACCCTCCACGATACCTATATCGGCCTCTTCAACGACTTCGACCTCGGCTGCGGGGAGGACGACTACGAACAGTGTGATGTGCATCGGAGCCTTAGCTACGTCCTCAATGGCGACGATGACGATCTGGAATGCAATGGGAACCCCGGCTATGGCACCCAACCGCCCGCATTCGGGGAAGTGATCCTGCAAGGGCCTCTCTTGGATGCGGATGGAATTGACAATACGGATACGCTGGCCCTACCCGGATACAATGGAACAGGATTCAACGATGGCATTATTGACAATGAGCGATCCGGGATGAGCTACTACATCAACTTCAGCAATACCAATTCCGGAGTCCAACATGATCCCTCGGTCCCCTCCGAATACTACAGCTACCTGCGCGGACGCTGGCTCGATGGGACACCCATGGCCTATGGTGGAACCGGCTATCCCATTGACTCATCCGCAGTGGCGGCGCATTACATGTATCCCGGCAGCAGCGACCCACTTGGCGTGGGCACCAGCGGGCAGGTGATGCCGCCATGGACAGAAGCCAGTGCAGGGATCGGCCCCGGTGACAAACGCGGTGTGACCTCAATGGGACCTTTCACCCTCGCAGCCGGCCAAGAGCAGTACATCGTGGTCGCCTACGTGTATGCTCGGGCCGCCAGTGGTGGCCCTACGGCGAGCGCTGAAGCATTGCGCTTGCGCACGGACAGCATCCGCGCCTTCGCAGAGACCATTCCCGGGCTGTTGTCCCCGGGTTCCCCTTGTGATGATCTGCCAACGGGGATCACAGGTTTCTCCGCTCGGGATCAGCAATTGCAACTCTATCCGAACCCGGCGAGGGGCCAGCTCACGGTGAATGTTCCCGGCACGCATCCACAAGGCCGGATGGACGTGATCGACGCGCATGGCGCCTTGGTGTTTAGCCGATCGATCAATGGCGCTTCCAACTCTCTTGATGTGGGGGCACTGGCGCCCGGGCTCTATCTGGTGCGGGTGCAGGATGGGGCGAAGTACCTGTCCGCGCGCTTCATGAAGCAGTAAACGGGTATCGTTTTGCTGTCTAACAGGGATCGGTTCCGCATTGCACGGGACTTTCGAGGATCCGTACGCATCGTTCCTCGCTCAGTTCGCACATTGTTACCGTGTTTGCTTAAGTTTATCCTGATCATCGCCTCCGACTTTTCAAACTCCTCCGCCATGATGAACAAGTACCTCGGTTCCCTGTTGGCCATGCTTCTGTCCTCGTCGATGCTCATGGGGCAGTACGGTGCTGACGAGCTCAACTTGAACGATGCCGTTGCTCGGTTCTATTCGAATGGATTGATCGGCATGAACGTGGCTATTGACGCGCCCGGTTATTTCGTTCCCAAGACGCCGAGCAATTCCGGGCCTTCTCCGCTCTTCGCAGCTGGCATGTGGATCGGAGGACTCGACCCAGCGGGGACATTGCATTTCGCCGGGGAGCGCTTTGAGCAGCTCGGCCACGACTTCTTTCCCGGACCCCTGGGCACCGGTGCCTCCATCTCACCTTCCACTTCGTCCCAATACGATGTGGTGAGGAAGGTCCTTCGGATCGATAGCGAGAAGCAGATCGCCTACTTCACCTGTTTGGCGGACCCGGACTGCGACACGCAGGCGGAATTCCCCGGCTACACCACCCCGAACTACTTCAACTTCTGGCCCGCACATGGCGATGTGAGCCTTGGACAGGCATATGATCTGGCCCCCTTTTATGACTTCAACGGGGATGGGAATTACAACCCGGCGGATGGGGACGCGCCATGTGTACCGGGAGATGAGGCACTCTTCACCATCTACAACGACAAGTTGAGCACCCACACGGAAAGCGGTGGACAAGCTATCGGGGTGGAGGTCCACATGACCTCCTTTTCATACTCCAGCAACATCCAGGCGATCAATCAGACGGTGTTCATCCGCTACCAGATCTTCAATCGCGGAGCGCTCGCCCTGCACGATACCTACATCGGCCTCTTCAATGATTTCGACCTCGGTTGTGGGAGTGACGATTATCTACAGTGTGATGTTCGCCGGAACCTCAGCCTCGTCCTCAATGGCAGCGATAACGATACAGAGTGCAATGGGCACCCCGGCTATGGCACCCAACCACCGGCCTTTGGAGAGGTGATCCTCCAAGGCCCGAGGATGGACCCGGACGGTATCGACAATACGGACACGACCACCGCAGAAGGTTACAACGGCACTGGCTTCAACGATGGCATCCTCGACAATGAGCACCTCGGGATGGGGCGCTTCATTGATTTCCTGAACTCGCCGGCAGGGGTAACATCCGACCCCAATACAGCCACCGAGTATTACAGCTACCTGCAAGGCCATTGGATGGACGGCACCCCGCTCACCTACGGAGGGAATGGCTATTCCACGAGCCCTTCGGCAGTGCCTGCGCGCTTCGTCTTTCCTGGCAACAGCGACCCGCTCGGGGTGGGCACCAACGGACAGGTGATGCCCCCATGGACCGAAGCCAGCGCAGCAAATCCTCCAGGTGACCGTCGTGGTGTGGCTTCCATGGGACCCTTCACGCTGACACCCGGCCAAGAGGAAGATATCGTGGTGGCCTACGTGTATGCACGGGCCGCGAGTGGTGGCCCTTCGGCGAGCGCTGAAGCATTGCGCTTGCGCACGGATAGCATTCGCGCCTTCGCAGAGACCATTCCCGGGCTGTTGTCCCCGGGTTCCCCTTGCGATGATCTGCCAACGGGCATCGTGGGCTTCTCCGCCCGCGACCAGAAACTGCATCTCTATCCGAACCCGGCCACGGACCGGCTCACGGTGAATGTTCCCGGCACGCAACCACAAGGCCTGATCGATGTGATCGATGCGCACGGAGCCTTGGTGCTCAGCCGATCGATCAAGGACGCTGCCAACACATTTGACGTCGGAGCGCTGGCACCCGGTCTCTATCTGGTGCGGGTGCAGGTTGGTGCGAAGTATCTGTCCGCGCGTTTCACGAAGCAGTAAGAATATTTAGGGACAGGCTTCGGATCTTCTATCAGCGATCGCGTGGCCGTCGCCGCTATCTTCGCAGCCCCTTACACCTACCCAGGTGGCGGAATTGGTAGACGCGCTGGTCTCAAACACCAGTGATGCAAGTCGTGCGGGTTCGACTCCCGCCCTGGGTACTTTCCGGATCAGATGATCAGGTGATCAACTGATCGTGTGCGGTCGCTCCCGCCGGTCCGATGCAGAAGGATTCCCTGACCTACGCCGACCCCGCCAAACAGGAACGCTACGACCGCGCCTACATGAAGATGGCGGCGGAGTGGGCCAAGCTCAGCCATTGCACACGCAAGAAGGTTGGAGCCATCGTGGTGAAGGACGGCATGATCATCAGCGACGGCTATAACGGCACGCCCACGGGCTTCCCCAACGATTGTGAAGACGCGCAAGGTGCCACGCATTGGTACGTTCTTCACGCCGAGGCCAATGCGATCATGAAAGTGGCCCGAAGCACCAATAACGCCCGTGAAGCCACACTGTATCTCACCCATTCACCCTGCCGGGATTGCAGCAAGCTCATTCTGCAGGCGGGCATCAAGCGATTGGTCTACCTCGACGCCTATAAAGACCTCTCCGGCCTTGAGCTCTTGGAGAAAGGTGGTGTCTTGATCCATCGCGTACAGGACACCTGACACCATGGAGAACAGCAAGCGGTCACTGGTCATCTTCATTCCCCTCCTACTGGGGCTGGCCGTGGCCACGGGCTATTTCTTTGGCCTGCACGTCAGCGGCAGTGCCATAGGCCGGGGTCATCTGCTAAATGTGCAGCGGAATTCACCGGGTGCGAAACTGGAACAGGTCCTGGACCTCATCGATCAGCAGTACGTGGACACGGTGCAGGAAGGCAAACTGGTGGATGGGGTCCTCCAGGACATGTTGCAGCAACTGGATCCGCACAGTTACTACATCAGCGCGGCGGACCTGCAGGCCGCTGAAGAACCACTCGAGGGCAGTTTTATGGGCATCGGTGTGGAGTTTAGTATCCAGCGGGACAGCATCGTGGTGGTGGCCACCATCGCAGGCGGCCCCAGTGAGGCACTCGGCATTCGGCCCGGTGACCGTATCGTGAGCGCGGACGGCAAGAAGCTGGCTGGCGTTGGCGTTGCCAATGATGATGTAACGAAGGCCCTCCGCGGCCCTGAGGGCACAAAGGTCACCGTGGGCATCGTGCGCAATGGAGGAAAGCCATTCGATGTCACCATTACACGCGGCCCGATCCCGATAAACAGCCTCGCCGCCTCTTTGATGGGACCGGACAGCGTCGGCTACATCAAGCTCTCCCGCTTCGCGCGCACCACGCATGACGAATTCGTGAAGGCCGCGCAGGAGTTGAAGGCGAAAGGGATGAAGAAGCTCATCCTCGACCTACGCGAAAACGGCGGAGGCTACCTGAACGCGGCCGTGGGCATCTGTGATGAACTGCTGCCGAAAGGCAGTGAGATCGTATACACGCAGGGTCGTGCATCCCCGCGCCAAGACTATAAGGCGGACGGCGACGGCCTGCTCATCGACATGCCTTTGGCCGTCTTGATCGACGAGGGCTCGGCATCCGCAAGCGAGATCGTCACCGGTGCGATACAGGATAATGACCGCGGCATCATCGTGGGCCGTCGTTCCTTCGGAAAGGGACTGGTGCAGGAGCAGATCGACCTCCGCGACAACAGCGCAGTGCGCATCACAACTGCCCGTTACTACACCCCAAGTGGCCGCTGTATCCAGCGTCCATATGGCAAAGGGATCGACTACGCCGACGACCTCGAATCACGCTATCTCCACGGTGAACTGCTCAATATCGACAGCATCCATCTGGACTCATCACTCGCGTATTCCACTTTGAAGGGCAGGACGGTCTACGGCGGTGGCGGTATCATGCCGGATGTGTTTGTTCCGGCCGATACCATGGACCGGTCCACTTACTTGAGCGAACTCTTCTACACGGGCGCACTCAACCGTTTCGCCTTCGATCTGGCGGATTCGCACCGGAAGCAACTCAAGCAGTACGGTTCAATGGCTGAGTTCATGCAGCACTATACCATCTCGGATGCTCAGCTTCAGACCCTGGCGCAGGAAGCAAAGGACCAAGGCGTGACCCCTGAACCGGTCGAGTTGGAACGGTCAAAGGCTCCCCTCGTGTTACGGCTGAAGGCCGGTGTAGCACGCAACATCTGGGGTGATGATGGCTACTACGGGGTCTTGCTCAGCGATGATCCCGTCTATGAGGCGGCACTTAAGGCACTCTCCAAGCTGTGACCGGTTGCCAAAAGAAAAGGGGCCTTGCGGCCCCTCGTTCTCTTGCAGGTCGATAATGCTTACTTCGAAGTAGCTTGGTCCATCGCCTTCTTGGCGGTGTCGACAGCAGCGTTGGCGGTGCTGTCCATGGTGGTGGTGGCTTCTGCTGCGGCCTTGGCATCGGCAGCGGCCTGGTCCATCATCATCTTGGCACTGTCTTGGGCTGCTTGGGCCTTAGCTGCTGCATCCTCCGCTGTGTTGCCGCTGCAAGCGACGAAAAGAGCTGCCACGGTGGCGAGCATTGCGAACTTCCTGATCATCCTGGTTGTTGGTTTGGTGAAAGTGGCCGCAAATGTAAATGGATCCGGCATTCAACAGTAATAATTGTTAAAGATGCCGCCTAACTTGCGCGTTCCACCGTCAAACCTCAACAAAAAACCCACGAATGGCATTCCAACTTCCTCCCTTGCCCTACGCTTTCAATGCCTTGGAGCCGCACATCGATGCGCGCACCATGGAGATCCACCACGACAAGCACCATCAAGCCTATGTGAACAATCTCAACAAGGTCATCGAGGGCACTCCCTTGGAGAATGCTTCCCTCGAGGAGGTCATGAAGAACATGGACATGAAGAACATGGCCGTTCGCAACAACGGCGGAGGGCACTACAACCACAGCCTCTTCTGGTCGGTGATGGCACCCAATGCAGGGGGTAACCCTTCCGGTGACCTGGCGGAAGCGATCGACAGCGACCTCGGTGGTTTCGATGCTTTCAAGGACAATTTCTCCAAGGCAGCCGCCACCAGATTCGGCAGTGGTTGGGCATGGCTCTGCGTCCACAAGGGAGGCAAGCTCGAAGTGTGCTCCACACCCAACCAGGACAATCCGCTGATGCCCGATACGGGATGCGGAGGCACCCCGATACTCGGCGTCGATGTTTGGGAACACGCCTACTACCTCCACTACCAGAATCGACGTCCCGACTACTTGGCCGCATGGTGGAACGTAGTGGATTGGAATGCCGTGGCCAAGCGCTTCGCTTCAGCCAAATAGTCTTCCGGATCTTTGGCCATCCTTAAGAGGACCCTGCCGTTAGCCGGTCAGGGTCCTCTTACTTTTGGCCCATGCGCACAGCGCCGGTCGCCTTCCTCCTTTTTCTTTTCTCGGTCCTTTTTACCGGCACAACATTCGGGACGCCGGTATCGCTCACCGATCAGCGGCTATCCGTCACGTCGAACAGTGTGCCCCAGGATACCACGGTCCTGCCTAAGAAGCCGAAGCGCGTTATCGCGGCTGCGTTGGACTTGACGCTCGGGCCTTTCGGAGTGCACCGGCTCTATTTCGGCACTGCCGTGAAGGTCCCGCTGATCTATGGCCTCACCTTCGGCGGCTTCGGCGTGCTCGTGGTGATCGATCTCGCCGAGATCCTTTTCACGAAGGACCTTGGTCCCTTCATGAATAACGACAAGGTCTTCATGTGGTCCAAAGGCGAGAGCGGGCGGTCTACTCCACCGTGACGCTCTTCGCCAGATTCCTTGGCTGGTCCACGTTGCAGCCGCGCATCACCGCGATGTGATAACTGATCAATTGGAAGGGCACCACCGCCAACAACGGCACCAAGGCGTCCGGCGATTCAGGGATCTCGATCGTATGGTCCGCAAGGCCTTTTACCACCTCGTCCCCTTCAGTGACGATGGCAATGATCTTGCCTTTGCGCGCTTTTACTTCTTGGATGTTGCTGACCACTTTTTCATAGCTGGCCCCCTTGGTCGCGATCACGAAGACGGGCATCTCCTCATCGATCAATGCGATCGGACCGTGCTTCATCTCCGCGGCCGGGTAGCCTTCGGCGTGGATGTAGCTGATCTCTTTCAATTTCAATGCGCCTTCCAACGCAACGGGGAAGGAATACCCACGGCCCAAGTAGAGAGCATTCCGGGCATCCTTGTAGACGTCGGCGATGTATTTGACCTGTGCCTCGGTCTTCAGCACCCGCTCCACCTTGCCTGGAATGGCATCCAGTTCGGTAAGCAATTGCTGGAAGCGCGCGCCGTCTATGGTGCCTTTGCGATGCCCTATCATCAGGGCCATCAGGGTGAGCACCGTGACCTGCGCGGTGAAAGCCTTGGTACTGGCCACGCCGATCTCCGGACCGGCGTGCGTGTATGAACCGGCGTGCGTGACACGGGCGATGCTACTGCCTACAACGTTGCATATACCGATGATGGTAGCACCACGGCCCTTGGCCAATTCGATCGCGGCAAGTGTATCCGCCGTCTCACCGCTTTGGCTGATGGCGATCACGATATCCTCCTCGGTGATCACCGGATCCCGGTAGCGGAATTCGCTTGCATACTCAACCTCAACGGGGATCCGGGCAAACTCCTCGAAAAGGTATTCCCCAACCATACCCGCATGCCAACTGGTGCCACAGCCTACGATCAGGATGCGTTTTGCGTTGACGAATTTCTGCACGTAGTCGGTGATCCCACCAAGCACCACATCGCTCTTGAGCAAATTCAACCGGCCCCGCATCGAATCGCGGATGCTTCGCGGCTGTTCGTTGATCTCCTTGAGCATGAAGTGGTCGTATCCACCTTTCTCCAAGGTCTCCAACTGGATCTCCAGCGCCTGCACCGACGGTCGTTTCTCCTGATTCTTCACATTACGGACCTTCAGCCCGTTGACCTTGTCAATGATGGCGATCTCCCCATCCTCCATGTAGACCACGTTGCGGGTGTGCTCCACAATGGGGGTCGCATCGCTCGCCAGGAAATGGTCGCCGTCCTTGCCGATACCGATGACCAAGGGGCTGCTCTTGCGCGCCGCCACCAGCATGTCGGGCGACTTGCGGTCGATCACCACGATCGCATAGGCGCCAATGATATGCTCCAGCGCCAAGCGCACGGATTCCGGAAGGTCAGTGCCTTCAGTATCTTGAATGTCCTCGATCAACTGCACCAGTACCTCGGTATCGGTTTCGCTCCGGAACACGTGTCCACGACTGATGAGTTGTTCCTTGAGGGTAGCGTAATTCTCGATGATCCCGTTATGGATCAAGGCGATGTCACCATTGGAGGAAGTGTGCGGGTGTGCATTGACGTCGTTGGGCTCTCCGTGCGTGGCCCAGCGCGTGTGGCCGATGCCCACGGTGCCCGTCATGTGCCGGCCATTGATATGCGCCTCGAGGTCAGCGACCCGCCCGCGGCATTTCTCGACGATCAACTTGCCGGCTTCCAGCAGGGCCACGCCCGCGCTGTCATATCCACGATACTCAAGCCGTTTGAGTCCGTTGATCAAGATCGGATAAGCTTCCTTGGACCCTACATATCCGACAATGCCGCACATGGTGATTCAATAGGTTGTGAAGGTAAGTTTCAACTTCATCGGCCGGTCGGGAAAGTTCGGCCCTGCGAGCGTGGCGCGGTTCACGGAGACCCCATTGCTGCCCGGCACCAAGGATAGGCCGGTGTTGGAGTAGGTGCCATTGATCACTCCCTGCACATACCGCGTAATATTCATGCTGTACTGCTTGGCATCGGGATCATAGGCATAGCCGCTCGTGCCTTCATCCGGCAACAGCCGGTCCACACCATCAGCGTCCTTGTGCAGCACGAACATATATGCCGGAGGCAGATAGGTAGGATGGAAATCCATGTCAGAAAGGGGCACCGACAATACTGCCTTTGCAACCGCCTGCGTGCCGCTGCCTGAATAGAGGCTCAAGCTGGGAAAGCGGATCTCTGTGCGGATGCTGCCCATGGCCTGCACATAGGTCTCTGTCTGACCTAAAGTGGTGTCTGCCAAGGCCTCGGGTACACCTGGTACCGTGGCGGTGGAATGGTCGAAAACAGCCGTAGTGTAGCGTTGGCTTTCGGTCCCAATGATGAAGTCGAAGCTGGAGGCTACACTATTTTCATCATGGTAATACAAGGTCATCTTGGACGACCCATTCAGCAGGTTGAAGCTCCAAACACCAGCCTGCAACGGCGCTTGCATACCATTGTCAGGCACGATGTACAGACCCTTGAAATAGGCCAGGAATGAAGCATTGTCCGCAAGGGTGGGCAGTCCCCACTGGGAAAGCAATTCGTTGCCCAGGGCAATACTCAAGGGAATGCGCAGTTCCGGCGGCAGGCTATCCCCGCCGATCACCGGTCCATCCGTGGGATCGGGGGTGAAAAGGCGTGGAGAGCCTTCCACGAGGTCTTGGCCATCAGTGGTTGGAATTGTATCCCGGGTATAGATGGAATCGGTCAACAGGTCTTGGGTGAGCCGATACGCTTTAATGATCTGCGGGTCCAGGTCACCGTAGGTCGGGGTCGTGCTGCTGAAGGCAAGCGACAACACGAGTGAGTCGCAGACCAAATTAGAGTTGGCGGGACCAACATTGTTCACGCTTAGGCGCACCTGCGTGACGATGCCCGCCGTGATCGTACCGAAATGGTCGTCCACATAACTGCCGAGCAAGTTGGCGCTAAGACTACTTGTCCGCACGGGCTCATCCAGTTTAGGCCATGTAGTTATGGAGACAGTATCCGTGCTGACCGTTCCTAACGTGTCTGCGGGGTTCAGCAGCAAATGGTCAAGGCCATCCTCGGGCTTCCGGCATCCTTGAGAGGCCAATAAGCTGAAAAGCAGGAGGGTCGCAAAATAGGACCGGACCGCTTTAGGGGTGTGGAAGGTGCTCACTTGTCAAACAAGGGCTTCCTCCAACACACCTTGATAGAAATCGAGGTGGGCCTCCAAGCGCGCCTCCTCCTCCTCCACATAGGCCAAGACCGGCTTCTCGCTAGCCTTTATCGCGTTCTCCATGGCGCGGCCCAATTTGGGGCTGCCTTTCACCACGGCATCACTCATGCCCATGGCGAATTTCACCAGATCGTCGGTGGTAGGCTTGTTCAGACCTTTCAGCAGTTCCTTGTCGAATCCTTCCAGCGTGAGTTTTTTCACCAATCCCTTGTCCAAAGGTTCCAGCTTTTCATCATAGGCGCTGAAGACCAGCTTGGCGTCCTCGAAGTGGGGATCGTCATGAAAGAAGTGGCGGACGTACAAAGGGATGAAAGCGGTCATCCAGCCGTGGCAGTGGATGATATCCGGTCGCCAGCCGAGCTTGCGCACCGTTTCCAGCACACCGCGGCAGAAAAAGAGGGCCCGTTCGTCATTGTCGGGGAAGAAGTTCTCTTCGTCGTCCTCAATGGTGGCCTTGCGCTTGAAATATTCTTCGTTGTCGATGAAGTAGACCTGCATGCGCGCACTGGGAACGCTTGCCACCTTGATCAGTAGGGCGTGGTCGGTATCGTTGATGATGAGGTTCATTCCACTCAGGCGGATCACCTCGTGCAGTTGGTGCCTGCGCTCATTGATGGACCCGAATTTGGGCATGAACACCCGGATCTCATTGCCTTTCTCCAAAATGCCCTGGGGCAACTGTCGGGCGGTCTTCGCCATTCCTGATCCATCGGTAAAGGGGTGGATGAATTGGGAAATGGTGAGCACCTTCGCGTTCTTCAAACTCATGTTGGAAAAGGGGGTTGGGAAGTACAAAAGTATAGACAAAATCCGCGTTATTCAAGCTAAAACTTAGTTTGGCCCCATCCATCAAGGCTTTGCAAGCGTTGCACTCCCCCCATCTGGCGGCCGATTGGTCGGCCCTTCAACGCCGGAATGGGCGGAGGATCGGTTTTGTGCCCACCATGGGCGCCTTGCATGCAGGGCATATCTCATTGGTAGAGGCTGCACGAGCGGAATGCAATGCAGTGGCCGTGAGCATTTTCGTGAATCCTTTGCAGTTCAACGACAAGGAGGACCTCGCCCGATATCCGCGACATCCGGAGGAGGATCAGCGCATGCTGGAAGAGGCCGGTTGTGACATGGTATTGATGCCGGAGGGCGATGGACTCTTTGCGGATTTCAGCCCCTTGCACTATGAGCTCGGCGGTCTGGACAACCTGCTGGAAGGCGCATCACGCCCCGGCCATTTCCAAGGCGTGGTGAATGTGGTGGAGCGCTTGTTCCACTACATGCGACCAGACATCGCCTTCTTCGGGGAGAAGGATCGGCAGCAACTGGCCGTTATCGAACATGTGGCGAAACAGCTGCATTGGCCCATTGTGATCAAACCCCACCCGATCGAACGAGCAGCGGACGGACTGGCCCTTAGTTCGCGCAATCAGCGGCTTTCGCCGGAAGAGCGCAATGAAGCTCCGGTCTTGTATCGCGCCTTGCAGGCGATCGCCGATACCGCCTTCACGCGTTCGGTACCTGAGGCGCTTCAGGCCGGAATGACTGTATTGGCGGACCATGCCGGTGTCCAATTGGACTATCTCACTATCGCGGATACCGAAACGCTTCGCCCCATTGATGCGTGGGAAGACCGGACAGAAGCGGTCGCCCTCATTGCTGCTCAGGTAGGTCCGGTGCGATTGATCGACAACATCACCCTGCGCCGATAACTTTGCGGCCGGCGCCGGAATTGGTCGCCACCAAAGACCCGGCTTACGCCCATGACGATCGACGTGCTTCGTGCCAAGCTCCACCGCATCACCATCACCGAGGCGAACGTGGATTATATCGGCAGCATCACCTTGGACCAGGACCTGGTGGATGCCAGTGGCTTGGTGGAGGGAGAAAAGGTGCAGGTGTTGAACGTAAACAATGGCAATCGCCTGGAGACCTACGTGATCTTGGGCAAGCGAGGCACTGGGGAGGTCTGTCTCAATGGCCCCGCTGCGCTTCGGGCTTCCGTGGGTGACGTTGTGATCGTCATCGCCTATGCGCGGATGACGTTGGAGGAAGCACGTGTTTTCCGCCCGACGGTCGTCTTCCCGGATGAACGCACCAACAAATTGAAGCCTTGAAAAAGGCGATCATCGGGATCTTGAAGGTCGGGGTGCCCTTGGCCATCGGCGTTTGGTTGGTCTTCTACTTCTATAATGCCCTCGACCCCTCGCAGAAGGCGGAGATGTTCGATGCTTTCCGGCGAGCGGACCTGCGTTGGATGGCCTTGGCCACGCTGGTGGGCTGGCTGGCCCATGTGAGCCGGTCCTGGCGTTGGCGCTACATCCTGGAACCGCTCGGTCATAAACCGGGCTTTTGGGATTGTTATCACGCGGTGATGATCGGTTATTTCATGAACCTCTTCCTCCCTCGTGCAGGAGAAGCGAGCCGGGCGATCTCCTTGTATCGCACCGAAAAGGTGCCATTCGAACAGGGCTTCGGCACCATCCTGGCCGAGCGCGCGGTGGACATGCTGATGCTGTTGGGGATCGCTGGCGTCACGGTACTGCTTCAATTGGACAAGTTGGACCTGTTCCGTTCGCGCATCGCGGAATTCCGTGGATCTCAGGGCAGCGCGGAGGCTTCTTCCCATCCATGGGGGTTCTGGATCGCAGGCATTGTTCTTCTGGCGATCATCGCGGGTGGCTACCTGGTTGCTACCCGCCCCGTGTTGCGTTCCCGTGTACGCGACCTGCTTCGAGGCTTTATTCAGGGGTTGCGTTCCGTTTTCCGTACCAAGGACAAGGCCGGATTTGCATTTCACACCGTGTTCATTTGGGTGGCTTATATCGGCATGTTCCAGATCGGCTTCCTCAGTTTGCCGAGCACTGCTGCCGTCCCTTTCGCGGGGATCCTGGCCGGCTTCGTCGCCGGGGCCATCGGCATTGTGCTGGTGCAAGGCGGCATCGGCGTTTATCCCGCGTTCGTGGCGTTGATCGTCAGCATCTACATGTTCCCAGCGGATGGTGGTGGATTGATCCGGCCCGAGGCGTTGGCAATGGGCTGGCTGCTCTGGGTAGCTCAGACCTTGATGCTTATCGTGCTCGGAGGTCTATCGCTACTTTTACTCGCCTTGAGACGCTCGCCCGCCAAATGACCGACGCCACCACTAACCTCCGCATCATGGACCTGGTCACCGTGCAGCGCATGGCACAGGTCTGGCGGCTGAAGAGCGATCGAATCGTCTTTACCAATGGTGTGTTCGACATTCTGCACCGCGGCCACGTGACCTATTTGGCACAAGCTGCCGCGCTAGGGCACCGCTTGGTAATTGGCCTGAATAGCGATGCCTCAGTGAAGCGCTTGGGCAAGGGCGATGACCGCCCGTTGAACAGCGAGGACGATCGCGCCGCAGTGCTTGCCGCATTGCGCTTCGTGGATGCCGTAGTGATCTTCGACCAGGACACGCCGATGGAATTGATCCAGACCATCGGCCCGGATGTGCTGGTAAAAGGAGGCGACTGGACCGTGGACAAGATCGTCGGCGGCGAATACGTCCAAGGCTATGGTGGCGAAGTGCGTTCGCTCCCTTTGGTCGAAGGTCGTTCCACCACATCGCTCGTCGAGCGCATTCGTCATGGCGGCTAAGGTCCGATCGGCTTATGTGTGCCAGAACTGCGGAACTTCCTTCCCGCAGTGGCTTGGGCAATGTTCCACCTGCAAGGAGTGGAACACCTTGGTGGAAGAAGTGCAAGACCGTGTCCAAGAGCGACGCGCAGTTCCCGACAGTATCCGCAACCGCAGGCCAGTTCCCATCGCTATTGAGGACATCTCCCCCGATGCTGGTCCCCGCATTCCGCTGGGCGATCGAGAGCTGGATCGTGTGCTTGGCGGCGGTGTAGTGCCCGGTTCCCTCATACTCATGGGCGGCGACCCCGGCATTGGCAAGAGCACCCTCATGCTCCAGACCGCCCTGCGGACCAAGGGGCTTCGCACACTGTATATCAGTGGTGAGGAGAGTGAGCAACAGGTGCGGATGCGTGCCGAACGCCTTGAGCCGAGCGCCAAAGGCTGCCTCGTGCTTACCGAGACGAACACGCAGAACATCTTCAAGCAGATCGAGGCGACCGGCCCCGGGCTGGTGATCATCGACAGCATCCAGACGCTGCATACAGCTGTGCTCGATGCCAGCCCCGGAAGTGTAGGCCAAGTGCGCGAATGCACCAGCGAACTGATGCGCTTCGCGAAAGCGACGAATATCCCCATGGTGCTCATCGGTCACATCACCAAGGACGGCGCCATTGCTGGCCCGAAGGTGCTCGAACACATGGTGGATTGCGTGCTCCAGTTCGAGGGCGATCGCGACCACGCATACAGGCTGCTTCGTCCATTGAAGAATCGCTTCGGAAGCACCAACGAGCTGGGCATCTACGAGATGCAAGGCAACGGGTTGGCCATCGTGGAAGACCCCAGCCAAGTGCTGTTGGGGGACCGAGGCGAACGCCCGAGTGGGGTTTGTGTAGCGGCCACGCTGGAAGGCATGCGCCCGTTGCTAATCGAAGTGCAGGCCTTGGTCAGCTCTGCGGTCTACGGTACGCCGCAACGCAGCGCTACAGGCTTCGACCTTCGCCGGATGAACATGCTTCTCGCGGTGATGGAAAAGCGCTGTGGTTTCCGCTTGGGCCAGAAGGACGTCTTTCTGAATCTCGCCGGTGGCTTCCGCGTGGAAGAGCCCGCCATCGATCTGGCCGTAGTGTGCGCCATCCTCAGCAGCAACGCGGACATCTCCGTGCCGATGGACAGTTGCTTCGCGGGGGAAGTGGGACTTACGGGCGAAGTGCGTCCGGTGACGCGCACCGAGCAGCGCATCGCGGAGGCCTCCAAACTGGGCTTCGCGCGGATCTTCGTGGCCAAGGGAACGAAGGGCATTCCGAAGAACAGCACGATCGAGGTGATCCCCGTCGGTAGGGTGGACGAGGTGCTGGGGCAGTTGTTCGGATAAGCCGGACTTTCGTTACTGCACAGAAACAACGAGACCCCGGTCGCCCGAGGCCTCGCCTAATCCACCAAACCAAAACCACATTCGCACATTGGACGGAAGGGTTGTCATATGCGACAGTACTAATTTACGGTCGCGCCGTTTGCAGCCGCTCCAACGAACGGGCAACGGGCGGGCATGGACAGGGAACGGTGGGGTCGCAGGATCAGCCTTGGGGTTCACTTCACGGGTGCGATGCGCAGTGAATAGCGCACTTGGACATGGCCGGGCCACGTGGTGTCACAAACCGTGCGATGAACCAGGTCGCCGGTGGGGGTGCGTGAAAGCGCCGATCCCACAAGGGTCGGCGCGCGGTATACGGGAACGATAAGGGAACGGGGCATCAAACCGCTTTCCGGAAGTGGATGGGCTTCACCGTGGACCGCTCCCCATCAAGCACCATCAAAACGAGTTCTTCGCCTTCTACATCCATCAGGCGCACCTCGGTCACTGGTCCTTTCACATCGCCGGTCTTCAGTATATGACCTTCGCTGTCGCAGATGTCGAAAAGGGCATCGGCGGTACCCGGCTCATAGTCGAACATGAGCAGGCGTTCGATCTGGTCGATCCTGATGCGTAATTGGTTGACGCTGCTTGGCATGGGCACGAGTTGTGCGCATGGATACGCCCGACAACCCACGAAGGTTGCACAGGGTTTACGCCACCGGACCGGTCAGTTGCCCAGATCATTGAAGATCCAAGCGCACTTGTCGTTCCGCAGGATGGAGTCTTGGTTTTTCATGAACGTTCCATTTTGTTTCCATCGAAATTACTGCGGGCATATATCAACCCAAAGCCAGGAACGAGCAACGGGCGATGCCGAATGAGAAGTGGCAATGTTGTTGGTCGGAATCTGGATCCGTCAGATGAGCAGGACCTGCCGCACACCGTTTCAGGCCCACCGTTCATGGCCTGACGCACGCCAGGTCCGGATCCATCCGTTACTTTCCGGGGCAAAGCTTGAAAGATGGCCATACGCACACTGATCGTGGATGACGAATCCGATGCGCGCGACAACCTGCGCCTGATGCTGGAGGAACATTGCCCGGAAGTATCGGTGACGGGGCAGGCCGGCAGCGCCGAAGAGGCTCGCGCTTTGATCGCTTCCGGCGAACCGCAAGCTCTCTTCTTGGATATTAAGATGCCCGGAGAGGATGGCTTCTCCCTTTTGCGTTCCATCGCGCACTTGGACCTCCCCGTGATATTCACAACCGCCTATGATGAGTATGCGTTGAAGGCCTTCAAGGAGAATGCGCTCGACTATCTGGAGAAGCCCATCGATACCGAGGAATTGCAACGTGCCGTGCGCAAATTGGTACGCACGCTCGGCGATCCGGAGGAGATGCACCGCCATGCGGATGGGCTGCAGGCCTTGATGACGGACCCCGGTTCGCCCTTGAGCAGCCGAGTGGCGGTCCCGAGCCGTGACGGACTGGTGCTTCTGCGCCATGAGGATATTCTTTATCTGGAGGCCAGCGACAGTTATACCGTCGTGCATGCACGGGATGGCAAACGGACGATCAGCAGCAAGCACATCCGCGTATTCGAGACGAACCTCGATCCCAAGAAATTCTTCCGCGTTCACAAGTCATACATCATCAACTTGGAGCACCTGAAGGGGTTCAGCCGTAGCGAGGGAAATATGGCGGTTCTGGACAACGGCGCCTTGGTGCCCGTGAGCCGCAGACGGCTGCCGGAGTTGCTCGCGATGATCAACACCTTCTGATCGTGCGCCGATCCTTCCGTCAACGGTTAGATGGACCTTGCCTGGTCCTGCTGGCTTGCATGCTGGGAGTCACCAGTGCGACGGCGCAACAATATGGCTTCACCCAGTTCTCCCCACGCGACGGTCTGGCACAGAGCCAAGTGCGCTGCATGGCACAGGACAAGGCCGGCTATCTGTGGTTCGGCACGTTGGGTGGTGCAAGCCGGTTCGATGGTCTTGAGTTCGTCAACTATGGATTGCGGGACGGATTGCCAGACCCTCAGGTGAACGCTCTGTTGGCGATGGACAATGGCTCGGTCTGGCTCGCCTGCGGCCCCTATCTGGTGAACTTCATCGGTTCAACCATGCACGTGGTGAGCCTTCCTCCTTGGACCAAGGATGCCCGGATCTTGGCCCTGGCCGCGGGCAAGGATGGAACACTGTACATCGGCACCGATGGAGCTGGACTGCTTACGCTTCACGATGGGACCGTGTCCATTCCGAAGGGATATCCCTCCGATACCGCCACCAGTGTCCGTGCCCTATTGTCCATGAAGGACGGGGATCTGTTGATCGGCACACGCAACGGCTTGCTCCGCTCAGGAAACCAAGGCTATCGACCGGTCCCTCTTCCAACGAAAGCATCCATCGGCGCCTTGACCGAAGGGAGTGACGGGACCATTTGGGCGGGCACATTTGGTGATGGCGTTTATGGCCTGCATGTGGACGGCAAGGTGGAATGGTACAATGAGCGGAATGGCCTGTTGCAGGACAACGTGCGCTCCCTGCTCGTTGATCGTCGAGGCCGGCTGTGGATCGGGACCAAATTCGGACTCGACCTGCTGGACCAAGGGCGTATGCGTACCTACACTGTGCACCAAGGCATGCCCAATGACAACATCTGGTGCGCTTTGGAGGACGATAAGGGTGGCCTCTGGTTCGGAACGGATGGGGCGGGCGTATTGCGCTATGCGGGAGCGCGCTTCGTCACCTACACAGTGACGGAGGGTCTTTGCAGCGATCTGATCATGACGGCCGTCGCGGATAGCTCCGGCGATCTCTGGCTGGGCACCTATGGCAACGGCATCTGCCGCATGGATGCCATGGCCATGATCAGCACACTCAACGGACTGCCCAACAATACGGTGTGGTGCAGTTGGGCCGATACCGATGGTTCGTTGTGGTTCGGCACAAGTGAAGGACTGGCCCATTTGGCGAACGGCAAGGTAGCACATCTTGACAGCGCGCATGCCCTGGTGGGCCAGCGTGTGTTGGCGCTCCACCGGATGATCGGAGGAGATCTGTGGTGCGGCACACGAGATGGAGCAACGATCTTCCATCCGGACGGTACAGTAGGCCAATTGCGCAAAGTGGAAGGCAAGGACCTGCATGGTGTCCGCCATATCCTGGAAACCAAGGGTGGCACGATCTGGTTGGCAACCGACCTGGGAGCTGTTGCGGTCCACGATGGCCACACGAGGCTCTTTTCCCAGAAGGACGGGCTACCGAACAATACCGTCTTCTGCTTGGCCGAAGACGACAAGGCCCGCATCTGGATGGGCACATCGAATGGCCTGGCCTGTTTCGACGAGGGTCATTTCACCAGCATAGAACTGGGACATGATTTCGGATCCAACTACGTGGACCTTTTGCTTAAGGACAATACGAATTCGCTGTGGGCCGGGACGAACAATGGCCTCTTCCACTTCGTCCCGGACAGCCTGTTGGCGAATCCCGTGGCGGTGGACCACATCACTGAAGAGGACGGGCTTCGTGGGCTGGAGTGCAACCTGAACAGTGGGTTCAAGGACCGTGAGGGACGTCTGTTTTTCGGAACAAGTGCGGGCCTCGTGATGCATGACCCTCGCCGCCCGGCTCTTCGTTCGGATAAGGAGGCGCCCACCACCTATATCACCGCGATCCGCAGCTTCATGCAGCCCCTGAAGGGCACTGACAGCTTGGAGACCTTCAGCGACCGGCCCACCTCCCTGACCGTGGCCTATCGCCGCAACCACTTGACCTTCTTCTATACCGCCATCGCCTTGGCCAGCGGTCGGCATGTGCAATTCGAGTATCGCCTGAACGGGTTCGATGCCGACTGGCTACCTCCGACAGATGCGCGTTTCGCCAGTTATTCAAACTTGCCCCAAGGTGATTATTCCTTCGAGGTCCGTGCATCGGACAAGGCCGGACGGTGGGGCTTTCCAACGAAGGTCGACTTCACCATCACCCCTCCGTTCTGGCTGACCTGGTGGTTCTTCACCCTATGTGCGGCCGCCATGGGAGGGATCCTATACGCGGTGGCCTTCTTCCGGAAGTTACGGCGACGGCGGGCGGAACGGACACGCCAGTTGGTACTGCGTTCGCGCATGCTGCAATTGGAACAGCAGGCATTGAATGCCAACATGAACCGTCACTTCATCTTCAACGCCTTGAACAGCATCCAGTATTGCATCAACAGGCAGGACCGGGCAATGGCGAACAAGTACCTCACCAGCTTCGCGAAATTGATCCGCAAGAACTTGGATGCAAGCCAGAACGATACAACCAGTCTCGCCGATGAACTCGCGCGATTGGAGCTCTATCTCTTATTGGAACGCATGCGCTTCAAGGACAAGTTCGAATATGCCGTTTCCATCGCCCCCAATGTGGATGCCTCCTCGATCGCCATACCGGCAATGATGTTGCAGCCTTACGTGGAGAACAGCATCTGGCATGGCATCCTACCCATGACGAGGCCGGGGCAGGTGGAGATCTCCGTCGAGGAGAGCGGGCCAGGGCGGACACGCATCAGCATCCTGGACAATGGGGTCGGCATTGACCGCAGTCTGAATGACAAGGCCGAAATGGAAAGTGACCATATCTCACGCGGGATAGAGATCACCAAAGGAAGGGCCGACGTCCTTCGGAAGCTGGGGTTATCGGACATCCGCATCCTAGGTCCGGAGCAGACCATGGACCAGGAAGGCCGGACCGGAACGCGCGTCATCATCGATCTGCCTTCCGGATCAGGACAAAAAACATTGCCTTAGCACTTGCTATCCACTCCGCGACGCATTACCTTTGGTCTCGATGACCCCCTTTGGGAAAATAACCAGTATGATTGGCAGCCTTATGGTTGTACTCTGCTTGGTGCTCTCCACTGGCTGCGCGAAAGAGGAATTGACGCCTCCGAACGCGCCGGTCAAGGTGCATAAAGGTTCTTCCAATGGAACCGTTTCAACAGGGGATACGAACTCCACCGATTCCGGCATCACGGACGACGGTGATGACCAAGGCGACAAGGAACGCTCCAACACCACGAAGCCCTAACGGGATCACGGCAGAATACTTGAAAAGACCCGGACATCCGGGTCTTTTTTTTGGTCAACCGTTCCTGATCATTCTTCCACCGTTCCCCGTCATGGGCTGATCGGCCTCTTTCCATACCCCTATCTTTTCACGGCCTGAACCAATCCGATCCAGCATGTCGAATCTTCCGCACGACCATGTCCATCGATTGATACACTCGATGACGCGCCCTGAAAAGCGCTACTTCAAACTGTATATCTCGCGTCACGCGTCCTCAGGGGAGGGCAACCATGGCATCCTGTTCGACGCCATCTCCAAGATGGAGCACTACGACGAGGCGGCTTTGCGTGACCGATATGCCGACAAGGGGTTCATGCGCCGCTTCTCCATCACCAAACGCAGGCTTTATGAGGCATTGCTGGACAGCTTGGACGCCTTCCATGCGGAAAGTTCCGTGGACGCCAAGCTGCAGCGCTCGCTCCATCATGTGGAGATCCTGAATCAGCGGGCCCTCCATGCGGACGCGGCCAAGGTGCTCCGCAGCGTTCGCACCATGGCACGCGATCACGACCGGCAACCGGTGCTGCTCCAGGTCGCGGAATGGGAGCGTCGCTTAATGGAAAGGTCGAACTATGCGGAAGTGTCCGACAGCGATCTTCTGCAACGCGAAAAGCAGGTCGCCGAAGTGCTCAAGGAATGGGAGGAAGTGGACCGGCTGTGGCAGCTGAAGAGCCATTCGTTCCGGATGATCTTCCGCAATGGCCAAGCCATCACCGGTCCCGAAAAAGCAGTTTTGGAAGAACTTCGTGCGCATCCGTTATTGGCCGATGGCGTTGATCTGCTCACGGCCCGGGCGAGATTCTTGCAGCATCATGTCCGTTCGGCCCTCGCCTATGCCGCCAACGACTTGGAGGAATGCGAAAGTCAACTCGCATTGAACATGGAATTGCTACGGGATGAGCAGGACCGCTTCAAGGATGAGCCTGATCTGTTGTTGGGCGTTATGGGGAATTTGGCCCATGTACGCATGCGGTTGGGCAAGCACCGTGAAGCGGTGGAAGGCTTCCATGCATTCCGGCGCGTCCCACTCCTAATGGCCTCTGCACCCTCGGCAGATCTGGAGATGAAGCTCTTCATGCTCGGTTCCAGCCTGAAGTTGTCCCTACACACGGCCAGCGGAGAATTCCAAGAAGCCCTGGCGGAGGTCGAGGTGGTGGAGAATGGGTTGGAGCGTATTGGTGAGCCGACCAGTCGCATTCGCCGTTCGGAGCTGTACCTACAGGTCGGATATGCCTGCTTCGGAGCAGGGCGTCACGATCTGGCCTTGCGCTGGTGCAACCGGGTCCTCAATGAAAAAGGTATTGAGGACCACGCCGAGATCCACGCCATTGCTCGCGTATTGAACCTGATGACCTTGTTGGAACTGGGCAAGACCGACCTGCTTCCTTATATACTGCGGAATATGCAACGTTCCTTGCGCTCACAGGACCGCCCGAACGGATCGTTGATGATCATGTTGGAATTCAGTCGTGATCGGCTCCATCAGAGCGAACGGGCACGGCCGCATTTCCAAGAGCTGGTCGACCAATTGGAAGCGTTGTCCGAGCAAACCTCAGGGATGGCCACATTGGATCAGGTCGATCTCCTTTCTTGGGCGTTGGCAAAATCCCAAGGCAGGTCCTTTGGCGAGGTGGTGCGGGAACGTTGGGCAGCACATCGCTCGATCAAACCGAAACACGAGAACCGAGGGCCGTCGAAAGCGGCCTAGGCCGTTCGGCACTGCATCGCCTCAGTAAGGGTACGTGCCCGATTCCCGTCTGAGACACCTACAACCACACGCCCACGTGCACCCCTAAGGTGCCTTTGGAAGCGATCGGCATCAGGGTGATGTTCCGTCCACCGACGGTCTTGTGCAACTCGGGCACGAGCCAGCCCGTGGCTGCACCGATCAAGGCTCCGGTGATCACATCGCTAGGGAAGTGCTTCCCGGCCTCCACGCGGTAATAACCGACAACTGCAGTGGGAACAGTGGCCGCCGCATACAGCCACCAGCGTTTTCCTCCTAGTTCGGGATGCATGTCGTCCAGCACTTTCGCCATGAAGAAGGCCGCGGATGCGGTGCTTGCGGTGTGTCCGCTATAGAAGGAATTGTAGTTGCGTGCATCCGTGCGTTGCTCGAAGGTGGCACCGGGGATGTAGGCGATCGGACGGTAGCGACCGGCCAAGGTGCAGGACCATGCCTGCAGGCCCGCCGTCACTGTTGCCTGTTCCACGTAGAGCGTCAGCACGCCGCCCCATTCCTTGCGCACATTGCGGTCCAAGACCAAGAGCAGCGGAGCCACGATGGTGACATTGCGGACATTGTCCGAAATGCTTTGGGCCTGCGCCTGCCGTGTGGGATCGACCCGCAACGCGACCCGATCGAATCCGGGAATACGCAGCGTGCTCATCCTGTCGATATCCAAAGTGGTGAGGGGCGATTTCACGGCCTGCCGCATACAACCGGTGTAAAGCGCCATCGAACTGGCAGCTATAACCGGCACATCCAATTGCGGATCTATGCGATACACCTTGCGCCCCGACTGGGCCTGCGCCTGCACGAGGCAGGTGGCAGCCGATAGGGTGAGGAGCAGGGTGCGCATAGGATATTCGTACTCCCCTGAACGGAGGCGATCGGGGTAACGTTCAACGAACTTACGAAATTGTGAGACCGGTACATTAGGGGCCTATCTGATAACCCATGCCCAATTCAAAGGAATCCAAAGGGGAGCACCTCTTGGAACACGCAGTCCGCATTGCTGCCAAGGTCCACAAAGGCCAAGTCGACCGGTTCGGGCACCCCTTCCTGCTGCATGTGCTGCATGTTGCAACCAAAGGCCGTGATGCCGATGAACAAATACTTGGCGCATTGCATGATGTGCTTGAGCGCTCCGACCTCACAGTGGATGACCTCCGCAAAAAAGGGTTCCCCGACCATGTGCTGGTGGCACTGACCCACATCAGCCGGGTGCCCAATGAGGATTACGACGGCTATATCGACCGCGTGGCACGCAACCCACTTGCCGTCCGTGTGAAGGTGCATGACCTCGCGGACAAGATGGACCTGCGCGATGTGGGCGAACTCAGCGTGGCGGACCTAAAGCGCTACAACAAGCAACTCGCCGCCTACGAACGGCTGAAGCGCATGGCCACCATCATCATGGCGGAGATCACGCTGGGCAGCCGCGTGAAGAAGATGGCCTAATGAGGATGCGCCTCCGTTACAGGCGCATCCTCAGGACCTGTGCGGCACTCACGTTCGCTGCAGGTCCTATCCTCCTTCATGCGCAGAAACAGGATAGCGGACAGGGCATACGCACGCTCTACTTGATCGGCGATGCCGATGAAAGCGGGGAGAAACACAGCACGCCGGTCCTGCGCCTATTGAACGAGGTAGCCTCCGGAGACAGCGCCGCACAACGCACATTGATCTTCCTCGGCGACAACATTCGCGGTAGTGGACTTCACAAAAAGGATAGCAAGCATCGCGCGAAGGACCAGCGCGACATCGATGAACAGATCGATGCAGCCCTCAAATTTCCAGGCCAAAGCATCTTCATTGCCGGCGAGAATGATTGGGAACAAGGGGGGCGCCATGGCTGGAAGACCGTGGAGCGTGAAGCGGACTACGTGACGGACACACTTGGGAAGAAGGCCTTTCTCCCGCGCCACGGATGCCCGGGACCGGAGACCGTTGAGCTTGGTAACAAGACCGTGCTGGTGATCATCGACACGCAATGGTGGCTGCATCCATACCGTAGGCCGGAAGGCGAAAAGGACGGCTGCGACGTGGCCACCGACGAAGACTTTTTGAACGCGATCTCGGAAACACTCAAGGACCATCGCGGCGAGCACCTCATCATAGCGGCGCATCATCCGCTGCATTCCTACGGGCCGCGCGGTGGCTATTTCCCTTTGAAGGACCATGTCTTCCCGCTGCGCAATTGGAACAAAGACCTCTGGATACCGCTGCCCATCGTGGGAAGTCTCTACCCGGGCTATCGCTCGTTGATCGGCGAACCGCAGGACCTTGCCAACGTGCGCTATCAGGACCTCCGGAAGGGACTCGATAAGATCCTGGGGTCCTACCCTGGAGTTATCTATGCCGCGGCTCATGAGCATGGCCTGCAATACTTGGAGCGGGACAGCATCCACTACATCGTGAGCGGCGCCGGGGCGAAGACAAGTTATCTGCAAAAGCCCAGCCCGCTTGCTTTCGGAGCCACCGAACGCGGGTTCGCACGCATCACCATCGCCACCGACGGCAGCCTCTCGCTCGACTTCTTCACCCTGTCCAGCGGAACCACGCCGGCCTGGTCGCAGCACATCGAAGGGCCGCCTCCCGATGCCTTGCTGCACTTGAGCGACCGGCCCCTACCCGCTCTTCCTGATAGCGTGATGGTGGTACCCGACCCGGCATTCCAGGCAGGCAAGACGAAACGACTGTTCTTCGGGGATCTCTATCGCGATGTGTGGACAGCCCCGATCAAGGTTCCAGTGCTGCGCATGGACACCGCCTTCGGCGGGCTACATGCGAAAAAGGCCGGAGGCGGCATGCAGACGCGCTCTCTGCGGTTGAAGGCAGGGAACGGGCACGAGTATGTGATCCGCACCATCGCGAAATATCCGGGCATGGCCTTGTCCCCGGAGCTGCGCGGCACCTTGGTGGAAAGCGTGGTGACCGATGGCATCGCGGGCAGTCATCCCTATGCGAGCATCGCGATACCGACCCTTGCGGACGCGGTCGGCGTGATGCACACGGACCCTCGTTTGGTCTATGTATCGGATGATCCCGCGCTGGGGCTATATTGCGACGAGTTCGCCAATTCACTCTGTCTCTTCGAGGAACGCACCGACGGCGATTGGACGGACAATGCGAACCTCGGCGCGTCCAAGGACCTCGTAAGCTCCTCCGATCTTATCGAGGCGCTGCGCAGATCGCACGATGCGGTGCTTGATGAACGCGCGATGCTGCGCGCCCGCCTGCTCGACATGCTCATCGGCGATTGGGACCGGCACGACGATCAATGGCGCTGGGCCAGCTATCCGCAGCGCGATGACCACACGCTGTACAAGCCCGTTCCACGCGACCGCGACCAAGCGTTCTTCAAGCAGGACGGCATCCTGCCCAACATCGTGAACCGCAAGTGGGCCATCGCTAAATTCCAATCCTTCGGGCCTGACGTGCGCGACATCGATGGACAGAACTTCAACGCCCGCTATCTGGATCGCGCCTACCTCACGGAACTCGACTGGCCTACATGGAAGGCGATCGCCGACAGCATGCGGACGGAACTCACGGATGCGGACATCGCCCGCTCCATCGATCAACTGCCGGACACCGCGCAACGCTTGATGGGCGCTGCGGCCATTGCCGGACTACAAGGGCGTCGCGATCGCCTGGAAGAACTGGCGCGACGCCAATACCTGCGCCTTGCGCGCTATGTGAACGTGGTGGGCACCGATGAGAACGAGCGCTTCCTTGTGAAGCGTATGGACGATGAGCGCACACTGGTGGAGGTGCGTGTAAAGCGGAAGAAAGCAGAGGACGAGCTGGTCTTCAACCGCATCTTTCTGCGTTCAGAAACGAAGGAGATCCGTCTCTATGGGATCGGCGGCAAGGATGACTTCGTGGTGGAGGGTGATGTACTCAAGGCGATCAAGGTGCGCATCATTGAGGGCGCGGCAAAGGCAGAGTTGACGGACAGCGCGCAGGTGAAGGCCTGCGGAAAGCACACCGTCGCATACGGTACTTCCGGCGGCAAGAAGGAAGACGAGAAGTGGAAGTTGGGCAGCGACGCGCGGCTCGTTCCGAGCAAACGCTTGGATGCCGTCGAATATGACCGGCAGGAGTATGTGCCCGATGTGCTGATGCCCTTGATCACCGTGGGGTACAACAAGGATGAAGGCGTCTTTCTTGGCGCCGGGGCCTCGTGGACGAAGCAGGGTTTCAAGTCCGAGCCGTTCAAATGGAAGCATGAGTTCACGGCCAGCGCCGCGACGAAGACCGGAGCCTATAACCTACGCTACAAGGGACAGGTGCTGAACGTGGTCGGACACACGGGCTTCGGCCTGGATGCGGAGGTGCTCGCACCGGATTACCGCTTCAACTTCTTCGGCTACGGCAACAAGACCGAATACCCGCCGGATGACGGCCAGTTCCAATACCGTTTGGATATAGTGAAGGTCCAACCGTATGTACAACGCACCATCGGTGAGATCCACCACTTCCAGCTTGGTGCCGAATGGTACAGCGTCTCACAGGGGAAGTTGAGCGCGGCGTTGCCCGACCATCCTGAACTGGCCTCGCAATCGGACGCGGATTATGCGGGCGCGTATTTCACTTACACCCTGTTGAATGTCGACAATACACTTGCGCCAACACACGGCGTTCGTTTGGAACTCGGCACGGAATCCTTGAACGAGGTGCATACCGGCAAAGACGTGCTCGGCGTGCATGCGGACCTGCGCACCTATGCTCCGCTGGAGATCGGGAAGTACAGGGCAGTGGTGGCCATGCGCGCCGCGTTTGAGCGGCGCTTGGATGATGTGGACCCGCTTACGGCGGTATCGATCGGTGGCAAGCAGGAGATGCGAGGCTTCCGACGCGACCGCTTCACCGGGAACACCGCGGCCTACGGCAACTTCGAAGTGCGCAGCGACCTGTTCAACTCGCGTAACAAGGTGCTGCCGTTCAAACTCGGTTTGATCGCCCTGGCCGATGCAGGCCGCGTATGGGTGGACGATGCGACCAATCCTCCGATCTGGCACCATGCCTTCGGCGGCGGCCTCTTCCTCAGCCCATTGAACATGGTGGTGCTGGAAGGCACCTACGCGGTGAGCGACGACGATGCGCTGGTGGACGTGCGGATCGGTTTCTTCTTCTGATCCGCTCAGAACGAAGTGCCCAGCACCATGGTCACGTAGATCATGATGCCCACCACGCCGATCATGCCGAACATGAAGATGTTGTAGGTGATGCGCAACAGGCGGTACTTGCGGTCCAGCACGCGGCCCAAGCCATAGAGATCACGCGTGAGCGAACCATAGAGGTAGTCGCGGTCCTCCATCACCACGCGCATGCCGTCCTGGAATTCGTCGAGGTCCATGCTGTGGAAATTGCCGAAGAAGAGCAGGTTGGCCTCCTTGCGCGCGATGGCCTCCTTGCTGGTGACACCGTGCGTGATCTTGGGCCGAGTGGCGAGTGTGGCGAAGATGATCGTAAGCACGCAGACGGCCATCAGCAAAAAAAGCGGCATGTAGAGTTCCGGATGCTGCGACACCTTGGGCGTCAGGCGCGACATGGAGATGGAGATGATCAGCGCGTTCACGCTGAGTAACGTGCCCGCCTTGCGGTCCGCCACTTGGCTCAAGCGCATGTGGTTCGCGAGCGTTACGCGGAAGAGCGTGTCCACGCCGCGCTCGGTCTCCTTGAACTTCTCACGCTCCTTCTTCTTGGCCTTCTTCTCGGCCTTCTCCGCCTCCTTTTCGGGATCCGTGGGGTGATGATGGTGGTGCCCCTCCTCAGGGATGTCCTTCTTGTCCTTTTCGTCCTGCATGGCCTTCAATGTGTTAAGGTTCCGGATGCGTTGTTCTTCCCATAATTTCTGCGCCGTCGTGGAGTGGAACATCGTCCGTTCCAGGAAGGCGATGTTCTGCGCAAGCCAATCTTTCGCTGTGTAACGGACGCCGGTCAAGGCTTCCCGCTCGCTCCGTAAAAGGGCGAGTCTTTCCGAGTAGTTCACCGAGCCGATGTGCGCCAGGTCGGCATCCTTCATCAGGCGCTCCAACTCATTCGCGGGCTTCGCCTTAGCACGGGTCGCCATGATGGCAGCGCCCACTTTTTCGGTGAGTGCGGCCGTTGCACCATGCTCCGTGAGGAACACCGTCATCAGTTGCACGCTGCGTTCCTCGTGTCCTTCCGCGCCCTCGGCATAACCAAGGTCGTGGCCCCAGCCGGCAAGGATGAGCGCAAGTGCATCCTCTTCCTCAAGTCCTGCGACACGCGCCAATTCCTCGGCATTCCGGGCCACCGCCTCGAAGTGGAGTATGTTGTGAAAGCTCAACGCCGCGGGAAACCGCGTGCGCACCGTTTCGCGGACGAAGATCTCGGTCTGCTGCACCAGTGGGTTCATCGCGGAGACCGGGGTTTATCGACGCGTTCCACCGCATGGATCACCATATCAGTGAGCTTGCCCCGCAGGCTCACTGCGCCCAAGGGTATGCTGCGCAAATGCACAGCGCTGAGATCACCGCAGAGTTGGAGCAGGTCATCACTGATCAACAAGGGTTCGCCGAAGGTGTTGCTCAGGCTTTGGATCCGCGCGGCGCTGTTGATGGTATCGCCATGGTAGGCGATCTCACGCTTGAGTTCACCGATCTCCACCGCTACCACATCACCCACGTGCAGGCCGGCCTTGAAGGTGGGGATGCGACCATAGCGATCCATGTAGCGGCGGGCCCGCTTGGCAATGGCATCCTCCACTGCGAAGAAGAACAGGAGGCAGCGTCGCGGGTCGCGCATCCCGGGAGCATTCCATGTGAACACCACTTCATCGCCCACGTACTGATAGATCTCCGCCTCGAAATGCGGGACCACGCCATCCACGTCGTGGAAGAGGTCGCGGACCATGGCGCTGTATCGCTCGGGGCCCAGTTCTTCCGCATATGTTGTGCTACCCTTCATGTCCATGAACATGAAGATCCGCCGCTCATGCACTGGCTTGCGGTAACGCCCAAGCAGCATGCTGGCCAGCAGCCCCGGACCAAAACTGCGGTTGGTCTGGCGGATGAAGGACACCAGAAAATTGCCGACCAGCGTGGTGGGCACGAAGGTGAGCGCCCAACGCAGACGCGCATCGGGGGTCACCACCACAGCCGATGGCATAAAGCTGGAGTTCATGAAAAAATGCTCGAATGATCCGACCGTGGCGAATGCGATCGCGCTGAAGATCACGGTATACAGGCCGCCCCGCAGCAGGATGCGCGCACCCAGCGGAATGTTCGGGCCGAAGCGCCGGTCCGTCCACACATCGATGAGGCCCAGCGTGGTACCGTACAACACGGCCGCGACAAAGCTCAGCAGGCAAGTGCCCAGCAAGGGCGGTGCTACCACTGTGGCATAGGTGATCTCCGCGGCACGGAGTACCGACCATGTAACAAGAGCTAGGGTCGTGTTCGCCACGGTCCAGAACACCACTTGGGTCGTGATGGCGGTGAGCACCGGCCAGCGGTACGCCATGTGCGTGGCGCGGGAACGGTAACGGGCGGGGGAATTGTCGGGGCTGCTCAAGGTCAGGGCAAGGTAGCTAAGGCCATGGTCTCTTTCACAGCGGGCCGGACCGTTGCAATGCGTTCCACCGCATGGATGGTGACATACTTGCTCTTGCCTTTCAGCAGGATGCTCCCCATGGGTTCTTCCCGCAGCCCCACGGCGGAAAGGTCGCCGCAGAGCATCAGCATCTGATCGCTCACGAGGAGTTGGCGGTCAAAGGAATTGTTCATGCTCTCGATGCGCGCGGCCGTATTCACCGTGTCGCCGTGGTAGGCGATCTCGCGCTTGATGTCGCCGATCTCCACCGCAGTAACGGTGCCGGTATGCACGCCGGCCTTGAATTCCGGCACCATGCCATAGCGCTCGCGGTAGATGTCGGCTCTCTCCGCGATGGCGTCCTGCACGGCGAAGAACAACAGCAGGCAGCGCTGCGCATCAGCCCCTCTGTGCTTGTTCCATGTGAGGACCACCTCGTCACCCACGTACTGATAGATCTCCGCCTCGTAGCGCGGCACCATCCGGTTCACGTCCTGGAATACATCGCGCACCATCGCGCTATACCGGAGATGGCCGAGGGTCTCAGCGTATCCGGTGCTACCGCGCAGGTCCATGAACATGAAGATGCGCTTCTCCACCTGCGGACGGCGGTAGGCGCCAATGAGCATCATGCGCAGCAGGCCCGGGCCAAAACCTCGGTTCACTTCCTTGATCAAGGAGATCAGCAGATTGCCCAAGCTGGCGAAAAGCAACAAGGCCATCAGCATCCAGCGCTTGCTCTCCGCGTTCGGCACCGAGCCGAAGTAGGTCATATAGAGGGGTGACAACAACGAGAAGAATGAATAGGCGAGCACCACGAAGGTGCCCGAGTAAAGCACCGCCTTCAAGATGATCCGTATGCCCCATGCGCGGTTCGGGTCCGAGCGGCGTTCGAGCCATTGGTCGATGAGGCCCAGCACAACGCCATAGGCCACCGCAAGCGCCAATGCCAATGGCAAGGTGACCTTCAGCGGGATCACGCGCAGGCCCGGGGTGTGGGCGGCGGCGGCCCGAAACAGCCAGTTCATCAGCACCACGAGGAAGGAGTTCGCCACCAGCCAGAAGGACACCTGCATCATCACAGCAGTGAAGACGGGGTGACGGAAAGTGATGGCCCGCGCCCTCTCCCGGAGGTCAGCAGTAGTGGGGCGGCGGCGGCTCATGGGGCGGCAAACTTAATTCCCACAAATACAATGGAAACATTTTTTATTCATTTCGTTTCCTGCGTATCGAAATGCCCCTACATTTGCGCCCCCAAGAAATGACGACAACGGACAAGGACAGCGTGGACCCCAAGGGCGAGCGGGGCAAATGCCTCGTGATGGAGGCGGCCAAGGTCTTCTGGACCTATGGCATCAAGAGCATGACGATGGACGACATGTCCACGCGGCTCGGCATCAGCAAGAAGACGCTGTACCAGCATGTGAAGGACAAGAACGACCTCGTGGACAAAGTGCTGCTGCACATCGGGGAGGAATTCAAGTGCGAGATAGACGAGGAACTGGGCAAGGGCCTTAACGCCATCGACGAGCTCTACGCCATCACCACCCGTGTGGCCGGGCAGCTCAAGGGCATCCATCCCTCCATCCACTTCGATCTGGAGAAGTACCATCCCGAAGCGTTCCGCCATATGGTGGAGAACAAACGGAAGGAGATCTCCTCCTCCATGACCGATAACATGGAGCGCGGCATCAAGGAAGGCCTTTACCGGGAAGACCTGAACATCCCCATGATCGCTACGATCTATATCGCGCGCTTTGACATGGTGTTCGACGGGGAGCTCTTCCCGCCGGAGAAATTCAGCATGGACGACCTGCACTGGGAGATCTTCCGCTACCACATCCGCGGCATCGCCAGCGCCAAGGGCCTGAAGTATCTGCAGAAGAAGGTCTTGAAGGAAATGAAGCCGACGGAATCCGGGCCGCACCGGAACGCCGGCACAGCATCGCATCACGCATGAGGAAGACATTGACATCCGCATTGTTCACGCTCTCCGTCGCGCTTTTCGCGCAAGGGCCTGTGAACCTGAGCCTGCACCAGGCCATGGACATGGCCGCCAAGCAGAGCTACATGGTGCAGGGCAGCCAGCTCGAGACGGAGAAGGCCTTGGCGAGGATCAAGGAGATCACCGCCATCGGCCTGCCGCAGGTGAACGCGTCGGGCAGCCTGAACAACTACCTGAAGGTTCCCACGCAGGTGATTCCCAACTTCATCGGCGACGACCCGAAGACCCTCGAAGTACAGTTCGGCGTTCCCTGGAGCATGACCGGGGGTGTCCAATTGAACCAGTTGCTCTTCGACGGAAGCTACATCATCGGCTTGAAGGCCGTGCATGAACTGCAGGCGCAAAGCGAGAAGCAACTGGAAGAGAGCGAGCGCGACGCGCGGGTGCAGGCCGCCAAGGCCTACCTCGGCGTACTTGCCGCAGAGGAGGGTGCACGCCTGGTGGGCGAGGGCCTGCCGGTGGTGCAGAAAGCCGCGGACGAGGCCAACGCCATGAGCCAACAGGGCCTGATGGAAAGCACCGATGCGGACCGCCTCACGGTGCAGGTGAACGAAACGCAGAATCAGAAGCGCACCTTGGAGGCGCAGGCCGTCGTGGCCCGCGTCTATCTCGCCTTGGTGCTGGGCCTCCCTTCAGGAACCCCGATCCAGCTCACCGATTCGCTGCAGCCCTTGTTGGATGACCCCGCCGAGGCGGACCTGGCCAACCTGCCCTTCGATCCCACGCAGCACGTGGAGGAGGAGATCGCCAATTCAACCCTGCGCATCAGTGCACTCGATGTGCGGAACAAGAAAGCGGCGTACCTGCCGAAGTTGAACGGCTTCATCAACTACCAGCAACAGTACAGCTACACCGAATTCGAGCCCGGCAACGGATCATTCTGGTTCCCCTCCAGCATGTGGGGGCTCTCGTTGAATGTGCCGATCTTCAGCAGTGGCATGCGCGCGCGGCAGGTGGAACAGGCCAACCTCACGATGCAGCAGGCCGAGGTGAATCTCAAGGCCACCGATCAGCGCCTGCTGACCGACCGCCTCACTCAACAGGCCGCGTTGATCGCCGCGCAGGCGAACTACGAGACCGGCAAGAACAGTCTCGCCCTGAGCGAGCGCATCTTCCAGCAGACCTCCGTAAAATTCTCCGAGGGCGTGGCCAGCAGCTTTGAGCTCACCCAGCAGAACAACGATTACCTCGCCTCCCAACAGATCTACATCCAGCGTGTAGTGGACCTGTTGAGGGCCCGCGTGGACATGCACAAAGCACTCGACCTCTATTGATCCGAACGAACATGAAGCAGACGATCCTGTTGACGACCTTGGTGGCCCTTCTCGCCTCTTGCGGGAGCAAGCCTACGAGCAGTGTGGAGCAGAAGCGCGCCGAGCGCGATTCTTTAAAGACCGTGTATGAGAACATCGGTAAGCAGATCAAGGGGGTGGAGGATTGGCTGACGCTGAATGACAGCACGGCCAACCGCAGCCTCCCACTGGTGACCGCGAACACGCTGCAGGTAGGACCCTTCACACACTATATCGACGAGCATGGCGTGGTGAAGGCAGATCAGAGCGCCGCGCTCTTTTCCCTCAGCGGTGGGCGCGTGGCCAGCATCCGCGTCAAGGCAGGCGACAAGGTGAGCGAAGGCCAGATCCTGGTCACCATGGACAACGACGTGGTGGAGAAGCAGATCGCGCAGGCGCAGGCCGGCTCCGACCTCGCGCATACCGCCTACGACAGGCAGAAGCGCCTGTGGGACCAGAAGATCGGAAGCGAGATGCAATTCCTGCAGGCGAAGACGCAGAAGGAACAGGCCGATGCCTCCTTGGCAACACTGAAAGAACAGCAGCGCCTGTCCAATGTCACCGCCCCTTTTGACGGCGTGGTGGACGAGGTGATGGCCCGCGTGGGCGACATGGCCGCGCCGAACCAGCCCATGGCGCGCGTGGTGAATCTCTCCGGCGTGCAGATCGAGGCGGACCTGAGCGAGGTCTACCTCAAGAAGGTGAAGGCGGGTGCGCCCACGACCGTGGTCTTCCCCAGCATCGGAGAGACCTTCACGGCACCCTTGACCCATGTAGGCGAATACATCGACCCGGCCAACCGCACCTTCAAGGTGAACCTGCGCGCGCCGAAGAGCGAGGACTACATGCGGCCCAACCTGCTCGCGGATATCAGCATCCAGGACTCCCATTCGGACAGCGCACTGGTTGTGCCCAGCCAAACGGTACTGGAGGACGTGAATGGCAAGAGCTACCTCTTCGTCCTTGGTCCCGCGCCACAAGGTGCCAACGTCAAGGCCAACGAGGCCGTGGCCCACAAGGTGTTCGTTGACCGGTTGAATGAATACCATGGCAACACCCAGGTGAGCAGCGTGAAGCCCGGGGAGCTCAAGTCGGGCGACCGCGTGGTGAACGAGGGCTCGGCCAACGTCTCCGACGGACAAACGGTACGGGTGGACAGCAAGTGAGTTGAAGGGAGAGCCGCAGAGGCACTGAGAAATGCAGAAGACAGCGTCGGAAGCGATGATGAACAAGGATCGTGTCCTCTTCGGGCCCCTGCGCTTCTCCAGCCATAACAAGATCGATCAATGACCCATAACGACATCGAGAACGACCTCCACGGCCACGGACCGGAGAAGGAATTCGCCATCACCAGTTGGGCGGTGAAGAACCGCACCACGGTGATCGTGCTCACGGTGCTGATCTTCTTCATGGGGATCTACTCCTACCACGTGATGCCCAAGGAGAGCTTCCCCGAGGTGGTGACCCCGGAGATCTACGTCTCCTCCCCCTACAACAGCAGCTCGGTGGTGGACATCGAGAAGCTCATCACCAAGCCGATCGAGAAGGAGATCAACACGATCAGCGGCGTCGACGAGATCAAGAGCACCAGCGTGCCGAACTACAGCGCCATCGACGTGAAGTTCAACTACAACATCACGCCGGACGAAGCGCTGCGCAAGGTGAAGGACGCGGTGGACAAGGCGCGTGGCGACAAGAACTTCCCGACCGACCTGCCCTCCGAGCCGAACGTGATCGAGCTCAACTTCAGCGAGCTGATGCCGGTGATGAACATCAACCTCAGCGGCGACTATCCCATCGAGCAGCTCCACGCCTATGCCAAGCATTTGAAGGACCGCATCGAATCGCTGCCTGAGATCAACAAGGTGAACATCCGCGGCGTGCCTGAGCGCGAAGTGCGCATCAGCCTCGACCTCTACAAGCTGGAGGCCCTGCAACTGAACTTCGACGACATCGCCAACGCCATCCGCAGTGAGAACCTGACGATGAGCGGCGGCGAGATCCTTGCCAACGGCCAGCGACGCGCGGTGCGTGTGATCGGGGAGTTCACCGACATGGCGGAGGTCCGGGACATGGTCGTGAAGAACATCGACCAGAAGGAAGTGCGCCTCGGCGACATCGCCACGGTGGACTATGCCTACAAGGAACCCACCAGCTTCGCCCGCGAGTACGGCAAGCCCGTGGTGATGCTTGATGTGATCAAGCGCGCCGGCGAGAACCTGCTCAGTGCGAGCGATGGTATCCAACAGATCCTGAAGGAGGACCGCGGCCGTGTGCTGCCACAGGACCTCAACATCTCCGTGACCGGCGACCAGAGCGACAACACCCGCACCAGCGTGGATGAACTGATGAACCACATCATCCTCGGCGTGCTGCTGGTGATCGGCACACTGATGCTCTTCCTCGGTCTGCGTAACGCGATGTTCGTCGGTCTCGCGATCCCCATGAGTATGTTCATCTCCTTCACGCTGCTCAACGCGTTCGGCGTCACGCTCAACATCATGGTGCTCTTCGCGCTGATCCTCGCGCTCGGTCGCTTGGTGGATGATGGCATCGTGATCGTGGAGAATATCTATCGCCACATGACCAACGGCGAGCCGCCGATGCGCGCCACGCGTCTCGCGGTGGGTGAGGTCACCATGCCCATCATCGCTGCGACCACCGCCACAGTGATGGTATTCGTGCCGCTGCTCTTCTGGCCGGGCATCATGGGCGCGTTCATGAAATTCCTGCCCATCACCTTCATGATCGCCCTTGGCTCCTCGCTCTTCGTGGCGCTGGTGGTGAACCCCGCCCTCGCTTCGAAATTCATGAAGATCGAAGAGGACAAGACGTCGATGAAGAGTGTGTGGAAACTCGCCGGCATCATGGCCGCCGTGGGTACGCTGATCGTTGTGCTGGGCATGGCCGCGCATAGCGATTCCGTCTTCGGCTTCGGTCTGCTCGTCATCTTCTTCGGTCTCATGGGCGTGTTCAATGCCAAATTGTTCGTGCCTGCCACGGACTGGTTCCAGAACAAAGGGCTGCCCCGCTTGGAGGCCGCTTACGAGCGTTTCCTGCGCTATTCGCTGGACCGCCACCACCCGCGTACTTTCCTCTTTGGCACCTTCGGCATGCTCGTATTGGTGATCATCCTTCTCGGTGTGTTCCCGCCAAAGACGCTCTTCTTCCCGGAGAATGAGCCCCAGTATGTCAACGCCTTCATCGAGGCACCTATCGGCACGGACATCCTGAAGACCGATTCCATCACGCGCATCGTCGAGAAGCAGGTGATGGAAGTGATCGATGTGCCCGAGTACAAGGTGCCTCCCGGGACCAAGATGCCCGACGGAACGATAACGAAGGACAGCACCAATTTCCTCGTGAACTCCGTGATCTCGCAGGTGGGTGAAGGCACAAGCGATCCGGGTGCCGGTGGCATGCAGAGCGGTGATACGCCTCATAAGGGTCGCGTGGCCGTGAGCTTCGTGAAGTTCGCCGACCGGCACGGGCTGAAGACGAGCGATGTGCTGAAAAAATTGCAGGCGCATGTGAAGGCTCCCGCGGGCGTCGTTGTCACAGTGGACAAGAACGCAGCAGGCCCACCCGTGGGCAAGCCGATCAACATCGAGATCAAGGGTGACAACATCGAGGGACTGCTCTCCGAGGCTGAGCGCGTGAAGAAATACATCGAGGACCGCAACGTGCCGGGCATCGAAGCACTCCGCATCGACATCGACCGAGCGAAGCCCGAGATGCCGATCATCATCGACCGCGAGAAGGCACGCCGCTTCAACGTGAGCACCTACGCCATCGCCGATGCCGTTCGCACAGCGCTCTTCGGCAAGGAAGTGAGCAACTACCGCGTGGAAGGCGACGATGACGACCACGAGGTGAACATCCGCCTGAACGACGAGTACCGCTATGATCCGCAGAAGCTCATGGACATGAAGGTCACCTTCCGCGACATGCTCAATGGGCAGATCCGGCAGATCCCCATCAGCGCCGTTGCCACTGCGGAACGCACCAGCACCTTCAGCGCCATCAAACGCAAGGACCTCGACCGCGTGGTGACGATCAGCTCCAACATCATCAGCGGCTACAATGGCAATGAAGTGGTGCAGCAGATCAAGGACCAGCTCGCCAGCGGCTTCACCCTTGGCAAGGACTACACCCTGAAGTTCACGGGAGAGCAGGAGGACCAGGCCAAGGACATGAACTTCCTCGGCATGGCATTCCTCATTGCCATCTTCGTGGTGTTCCTCATCATCGTGGCGCAGTTCAACAGCATCAGCTATCCCATGGTCGTAATGAGCACGGTGCTCTTCAGCACCATCGGCGTCTTCCTCGGGCTGGTGGTCTTCCGCATGGACTTCGTGATCCTGATGACGATGCTCGGCATCATCTCGCTGATCGGCGTGGTGGTGAACAACGCGATCGTGCTGATGGACTTCGCTCGACTCCTCTTCGAACGCAGCGCACGCAAACTGGGCTTGGACGAGAACGCGATCATCCCCATCGAGGACAGCCGCGAGGCCCTGGTGATGGCCGGCAAAACACGTCTGCGCCCGGTGCTGCTCACCGCCTTCACGGCTGTGCTGGGCCTCTTGCCGCTGGCGATCGGACTCAACTTCAACTTCTTCACGCTCTTCACCGAGCTGGACGCGCACATCCACATCGGTGGTGACAACGTGATCTTCTGGGGGCCGCTCAGCTGGGCGGTCATCTACGGCTTGCTCTTCGCAACCTTCCTTACACTGATCATGGTGCCGGTAATGTTGCTGATCATCATGAAGATCAAGCACCGCAGGCAGTGGAAGCGCGAGTTGCGCGAAGGCCCGAACGTGCATCACACACCGCCGGAAGTCGGTTGACAGCAGAACGAATTACTAGGGAAAGGCGCGGCGAAGGCTGCGCCTTTCTTTTGCACTCATCATACTTCGTCGACCAAGGGGCCGTATAGGGTCCATGCCCTTGCATCAGGTCTCACTGCCGCAAACCCCCGCTCCTTATACCTTTGTTCGCCTTGTCCTTCCCGCATGCCCTTGAACGACCCCGCAACCCCCTACCCGCTTCTCGAGCGCATCGTCGTCCCTTCGGACCTGCGGGCCCTTCCCGAAGCGCAGCTTGATGAGGTCTGCAAGGAACTCCGCGATTTCATCATAGACGTGGTCAGCGTGAAGGGCGGCCATTTCGGCGCCAGCCTTGGCGTAGTGGAATTAACGGTGGCGCTGCACTACGTCTTCAACACACCGTACGACCAGATCGTGTGGGACGTGGGTCATCAGGCATACGGACACAAGATCCTCACCGGTCGTCGCGAGATCTTCCACACCAACCGGCTCTACAAGGGCCTCAGCGGTTTCCCGAAGCGCAGTGAAAGCGAGTACGACACCTTCGGCGTGGGCCACAGCAGCACTTCCATCGGCGGCGCGCTAGGCATGGCCGTGGCCAGCAAGCTGAAGGGCGAATTGGACCGCCATACCGTGGCCGTGATCGGCGATGGTGCGATGACCGCCGGCATGGCCTTCGAGGCGCTCAACCACGGCGGCACCGCCAACAGCGACCTGCTCGTGGTGCTGAACGACAACTGCATGAGCATCGACCCCAACGTGGGCGCGCTCAAGGAATACCTCACCGATATCACCACCAGCCAGAGCTACAACAAGGTGAAGGACGAGGTGTGGAAGCTCCTCGGGAAAGTGAGCAAGTTCGGACCGAATGCACAGGCCGTGGCGCAGAAGGTGGAGAACGCCGTGAAGGCCGCACTGCTCAAGCAGAGCAATCTCTTCGAGAGTTTGCAGTTCCGCTACTTCGGTCCGGTGGACGGTCACGATGTGGACCGCTTGGTAAAAGTGCTCCGCGACCTCAAGGACATTCCCGGTCCGAAGATCTTGCACACGATCACGGTGAAAGGCAAAGGCTATAAGCCTGCGGAAGAGGGCAGCCCGACCGTGTGGCATTCACCCGGCCTCTTCAACAAGGAGACCGGCGAGATCATCAAGGTGGTGCCGAAGAGCCCGCAGCCACCGAAGTATCAGGACGTCTTCGGCCACAGCATCGTTGAACTGGCGGAGAAGAACCCGAAGATCGTCGGTGTGACGCCCGCGATGCCCAGCGGCTGCTCGTTGAACATCATGATGAAGGCCATGCCGGACCGCGCGTTCGACGTGGGCATCGCCGAGCAGCACGCGGTCACCTTCAGCGCTGGCATGGCCACGCAAGGGCTTGTGCCGTTCTGCAACATCTACAGCTCTTTCATGCAGCGCGCCTATGACCAGGTGGTGCATGATGTGGCGCTGCAAAAGCTGCACGTCATCTTCTGTCTTGATCGCGGCGGACTCGCCGGTGCCGACGGTCCCACGCACCACGGCGCGTTCGACATCGCCTACTTCCGCTGCATCCCGAACATGATCGTGAGCGCGCCGATGAACGAGGAGGAACTGCGCAACCTGATGTATACCGCGCAGCTCCGCGACAACGGTCCCTTCAGCATCCGCTACCCGCGCGGCGAAGGTGTGATGACCGAGTGGAAAACGCCCTTCAAGGAGATCACCATCGGCACTGGAAGGAAGGTGCGCTCCGGCAATGACATCGCGGTGCTCAGCATCGGGCACATCGGCAACATCGCCGCCAAGGGCATCGATGCGCTGCAAGCGGAGGGCTACAGCGTGGCGCACTACGACATGCGCTTCGCGAAGCCGATCGACGAGATGTTGCTGCACGAAGTCTTCGGCAAATTCAAGCACGTGATCACCATCGAGGACGGTTGCATCATGGGAGGCATGGGCAGCGCGGTATTGGAGTTCATGGCGGACCACGGCTACCAAGCGCAGGTGAAACGCCTCGGTATCCCGGATCATTTCATCGAGCACGGCACGCAGAAGGAACTCTACGCCGAGTGCGGCTTCGACGACATCGCGCTTATCGCAGCGGTGAAGGAGATGCTGCCTGCGAAGGGAGCACAGACGGTTGGGGTGAGCGCGTGAGCTATGCCCGACCTAAGTGCAGGGCTCCGATTCGAGGATGATGATACCCTCTTGATCTGGGGTGCGCCGATGTCCTCCTTCCTGCGTGATCGCACCGCACGGTATGAGAGTGCCGGAGATCGGACGATCTACCATTGGGGCAAGCACGACATACTTGGTGGATTGCGGCTTGATCTTCGAACGGTGTCCGAGGATCCGGAAAACCAGGTCGGGGAAAGCTCATTCCGTTCGATCGAGCATTGGGCGCTTGATGATGACATTGCGAACAGCGACCTGATCCGCATCAAGCAACACGTTATCGAGAAGTGCGGCCCTCCACGTCTGGAGGAAAGGTCCGAGGGCGGTGAATACAGGGCTGCATGGCAGCTCGAAGGTGCCGTGATCGAAATTTCCTTCTTCGAACAAAAGGGCCTTAAGCTTCACTTCACCGTGAGGCAAAAGCGATGAAACACGTTGCATCATCATCGCAGGCCACAACTGACAAGGACGCCGCCACGACGATGATCGCTACTGCCCTGCGGCGATCTGGCCGACCACCTCGAACAGCTTGGGGAAGTCCCAACCGGGCAGGGACCAGTCAAAGCAGTATCGTCCGAGCATTTCGAAATTGAGGTACACCAACGTGCTCAGCGCGATTCCGGTAAAGACCCTTGTCGCCCAGGAGCGTCGCAGGACCGAACGGAAGAACCAAGCGAAGGGAATGGCGAGCAGGCCGTAGAGGTCAATGAGGCCACGATAGCCGTATCCACCCCCGAGCCACCAGCACCACCACGCGCTGTAGATCAGCACGACGACCATCAAGATCAGCAAAGTGGCGCGCGCCGTCCGGGTATTGCGCCAAGCATGTACGAGGAGTGTCGCCACCACGATAAGGAACACGGGGTTGTATACCAACCAGCCGCTGATGGGGTTGAAGAGCACCTTGCCCGGGACCATGCGGTCCCACTCGAAATGTTCGTCCTTGTATGCATAGCCATTGGCGACAAGGTGACCGGTGATATGATACCAGTAGATCATCTGCAGCAACCAAGGGACTACACCAACGACCAGTCCGCCAATGAAGGCCGCGCGATGCTTCAGCAGGTTCCGCCACGCCTCGGGGACGCCTCCGGGTGAATTCCAGGCAAGGAGTAACGGAAATACGATCACGATCCCATTCATCTGGCGCACAAGTACCAGCAACGCGCCGGAGAAGAGCAAGCCGAAGACATGCTTGGGCCGTGGACCGTCGATCACACACACGGAGCACCACGCAAAGAGTGTAATGAGGAAGTACGAATACACATGCGACATCAGCGGTGAATCCGTGGCGAAGAAGTAGAGATTGCTGCAACCGAAAATGCCGAGCACCGCAAGCAACGCGGCCGGTATGGAACTGAAACGCCGCGCGAGTTTGAAACTGAGTACGGCACCGGCACCGGTGTAGAATGCCGCGCTCACCATCATGGCCACGGCGTTCGGGGAGGAAAATCCGGTGTTGTCATAGCCGAACATCCATGTGAGCCATTGACCCAACAGAAAGAAGGGAAGCTGCAGGACCGCTACGCCGAGTGTGAACAAGCTAATGGACTTTTCCGCCGTGAGCGTGTGGCACCAGAACATCTTGTCGAATTCACCGGTGATGAAAGCGGAAGGCAGCCATTGGTAGTACCCCAGTCCATCCCAAGCATGGGGAAAGAATTCATCCATGCGGTCGATATGCAGTCGCCACGCACCGGCCAAACAAAGGACTGACACCAGCATGAAGAGCAGCCACTCGATCAAGTGCCGGTCACGATGTCCCGCGAGCGGCTTCGATCCAATATGTGTGTGAGACCTCATGCCGTGGCGCACGTGCGCGTTTCATCTTCCGCGACCAAAGTAGCCCCGGATCCCGGTGGCCGCTACTGACCTGCGGCGATCTTGCCGACCACCTCCATGATGCGAGGCCAGGAGGAGTCCACGGAAAACCAAGCGAAATCATAATGCTCCATCATGCCGAAGTTGAGGTGTACCAGCGCAATGATCAATACCGTCGTGAAGATCCGAAACGACCAGGAACGCCGCATCACGGAACGGAAGAACCACGCGAATGGGATCGCGAGAAGCCCATACAGGTCCACCAATCCCCTATGACCGTATGCGCCGCCCAGCCACCAGCACCACCACGCGCTGTAGATCAGCACGATGAGCAGAAAGATGATAAGCAGGGGACGCGCAGTTCGCCGATCCCGCCAAGCATTCAGCAGGAGCGTGGCGATGACGATGAAGAAGATCGGGCTGTAGGTGAACCAGCCGTTGCGCGGGCTGAAGAGCACCTTGCCCGGTACCATCTTGTCGAATTCGAAATGCTCATCGCTATAGGCATAGCCATTGGCATACCAGTGACCGGTGATGTAGTGCCAGTAGATGGATTGAAGCAGCCAGGGGATCAGTCCAAGGAGCAGACCCGCGATGAAGACCGAACGGTATTGGAACAGGTTCCGCCAAGCACCTTTTATCCCGCCCGCCGAGGTCCATGCCATCCACACGGGGAAGAGGAACACCACGACATTCATCTGGCGGACCAGCACGAGCAGGGCGCCGGAAAAAAGGAAGAGCACCACATGCGTTTTCCGCGGGCCATCGATGATCCGGAGACTGCACCAGCAGAACAACGCGATCAGGAAATAGGAGTACACGTGCGACATCAGCGGCTGGTCGGTCGCATAGTAGAAGAGGTTGCTCCCGGCGAAGATCGCAAGCACCGCAAGCAACGACGCCGGCGTGGTGCTGAACCGCTGCGCGAGCTTGAAACTGAACACGGCGCCGAGTCCGGCATAGGTCGCTGTGCTGGCCATCATGGCCACGGCATTGGGCGGCGAGATCCCGGTGTTTGGATATCCGAAGAGCGATGTAAGACCTTGAGAGATCAGGAAGAACGGCAGTTCCAACACCGAGACGCCTAATGAATACAGGCTGATGGCCGTATGCTCCGAGATCTTATGGCACCAGAGCATCCAATCGAACTTGCCCGTGACGAAAGCTGATGGCAGCCATTGATAATAGCCCAATCCATCCCAAGCTCCCCAGAAAAAATCATGGGCGCTCGCTCCTCCGATCATCCATTCCGCATGGAAGGAAACGATCGACACGATCATGAAGAGCAGCCACTCGATCAAGTGCCGGTCACGATATCCGTCGCGCTGTCTCAAGCGGACATGATTCCGACCCTTCATGCCAGTGTGCAACACGCGCTTCATCGATGTGGCCAAAATAGGGAGGAACGGACCGTCCTCGCCGAGATGCGCTCCGCACGTGCGTCTCGTCCACGAGATATTTGATGCGAGGTTCCAAAAAGGAAATATGATCTTGCATCCCTCGGCCGGATCGCCTTCCTTATCAAAGCACAATGCCCGACCCTATTGCGAAACCCCTTTTGGAGGCCCCCGGGCATTCGCGCTTGGTGCGTTGGTCCCTTTTCGGGCTTGGCCTGCTGCTGCTGACCTATACAGTAGTGCGGGCAGTGACGGTATCCTTCTCGTGGGATGAGACCTGGACCTTCCTTCGTCATGTATTGAGGGGCATATTCTATCAGCGGACGTATGACCAAATGGGGGCAAACCATCACCTATTGAACGTCTGGGGAATGTGGCTCAGTTGGAAGCTCTTTGGCGATGGCACTTTGGCGCTTCGCCTCCCGAACCTGCTGGCCCATGCGATCTATCTCTATGCCAGCGGACGCATCGCTTTGAAAGCGCGTTCCGGCTTCCTTGCCATTGCCGTGTTCGTGCTGTTGAACGTGCATCCCTACCTGCTGGACTTCTTCTCCCTGGCCCGTGGCTATGGCTTGGCGTGTGGCTGGATGATGCTTGCGCTCTGGCATGTATGGCGCTATTTTGATGAGGGCTATCGACCCAAGGAAGTGCTATGGGTCGCGGTCTGTGGTTCGCTTGCAGCGATGTCCCATCTCATCATGATCGACCTGCTCCTGGCGTTGGGGCTTGCATTCTTGGTCATTTGGTCACTTCAGGCACGGCGGATGGGACCGGCCCAATGGAAGCGATCGCTCCTGCTTCTGTGTGTGCCAAGTCTGGTGGGGCTGGGGTTGATCCTCCCGGAGGCATTTGGACTGTTGCATGGCGGCTCCCTGTATTACGGAAGCGATTCATTATGGCCGGGAACGGCGATCTCGCTTGGAGAGATGGCCCTCTATTACCAATACTATCAACCTTATGGGACCTCCGTCCTGGCATTGGTATCCGTTGCGCTCGTCACCGTGGCACTGGTCTGCTTGGCCAGCATGGCCGCCGCTATGCGTGGGGGCTGGCTTCAACGTCTGATGCCGATGTTCTTCGGCATGCTCATCCTCCTTGGATGCATCTTGTCCTTCTTCTTGGAACACCTGCTTTTCCAAGTGCCCTTTCCCGCGACCCGAACGGCGCTGTTCCTATTGCCGCTACTGGCATTCATCCTGGCCACGGCGCTGTTGGCCTGGCCACGTCCCTCATGGCCGGTATCCCTTACCGCGGCGATCCTGTGTATACCGTTGCTTATACATCAGTACAACAGCTTCAATCTCAAGTATGCATTGGAATGGAAGGCCTCCGGAGAGCTCGCGCACATGCTGAAGATCATCGCCACCGATCAATTACCCCTGACCGATGAGCGCCCTGTGGTGACGGTATGCGCCGGCTCGCTAAGCCATGCATCCATTCCTTACTATCAGTATCTCTGGCATATGCACTGGCTCGTGGCCTCTGAACGCGATCCCGATCGACCTTTTGTGCCGAGCGATTATTATATCGTTGAGTACAATGGATATGATGGCGTGGACACCGCAAACTGGGAATTGCTGTACCGCTCAGAGGCCACCAATACCAACCTCTACCGGGACAAGCGCATGCACAACTCTCCGCCGACGGTCATCTTCCATGCCGAACATGACATGGAGGACATCAGCTTGCCAGGCAGTTCCACCGACCATGCCGTGAGCGGAAAGCGCAGCATTCTCTTTACCACTCAGGTCCGGTCCGCTGAGCCGATCTCATGGACCGTGGGGCCGGATCAGGCGCGGATACCCACTGAATTCGTAGGTTCCTGCATGGTGCTTCAACCGGACGACAGTGATTGGATCTCGGTCGTCTTCAGGTTGATGCGCGCGGGCAGGGAGGTGGGGCATGCCGATGTAAGCTCGGCATTGCAGATGGACCATTTTGGAGAGTGGAACAGGGTGGGCCTCATATTTCGGCCATCTGTGCCACTTGAGGCGGGGGACAGCATCCAGTTGCTCGCGTTGCCCTACACCGATGATACCCCGCTCTATCTGGACGACCTGCAGATGACCGTGCTGCATTGACCTAAAGCCGGGGATGAAGGATCGGGTCCGTGGCCGGAAAAATGAGGAACTTCCCCCGCCGGGACCTTGGATCTGCCTGTCCCCTTCAAGGGTTCACGCATGTCACTAAAGCAACACTTCTCCTCTCCCTCATTGATCATCCTGGCGCTGATCTGGTTGGTCGTCGGCGCGTGGGTGTTGCAGCCGCAGAAGGGGACCATGTTCACATGGGATTCCTTTGGATATCACTTGTACCTGCCAGCGGCCGTGATCGATCATGACCCGTTGTTGAAGGACTTCGATCGAGTGGACCAAGCGCGCAAGGACCATGATGCATCAGGCACCCTGTACCAGATAAGCACGCTTCCGGATGGACGGCACGTGATCAAATATCCCATGGGACTCGCGGTGATCTGGAGTCCCTGGTTCATGGTGGGCCATTGGGTCGCGGGGGTTACCGGCCAGGCGCAGGACGGTTATTCTCCTCCGTACGACGAGTCCATTCGCATTGGCATGTTGCTCTATTTGCTGCTCGGCCTCTTGGCCTTGCGCAGGGTGCTGATGGATGCGTTCGGTGAATGTACGACCGCCTTCACACTGCTGCTGCTTTTCGCTGCCACTAACCTGATGGATCAGGCCACGATGGGCTTGGCGATGCCGCATTTGCCGTTGTTCTGCCTGTATGCCGGGATCCTATGGGCCACCATCCGTTGGACCGCCGATCGCCGCATGGGCCGGGCCGTGTTGCTCGCGTTGCTCATGGGGCTGGCGATGCTCATTCGGCCCAGTGAAGGGGTATGCATATTGCTGCCCTTCCTCTGGAGGAGAGAAGGTGAGGTGACCTCGCCATTTATACGGGCACGACAGCTTCGGAAGCAGTGGGCCGTGATCCTCCTCGTGATGTTCGTCATCGGCCTTCCTCAATTCATCTATTGGAAAGCGGCCACCGGACATTGGGTCTTGGACACGTACAACAATGCCGGCGAGGGCTTCGATCTGTTGACCCCGCACACGGGGCCTTTCCTCTTCAGTTTCCGCAAGGGCTGGTACATCTACACGCCGCTGATGCTCGCGGCTACCGCAGGGATCTATCTGTTGCGAAGAGTGTGGCGCGAGGCCTACCTGCCCGTACTGGCCTTCTTCCTTCTCAACCTATACCTGCTCTCCAGTTGGACGTGCTGGTGGTATGCCGACAGCTTCGGCTCGCGCGCCATGGTGGGATCGTATGCGGTGATGGCACTTCCGCTTGCCGCCGCGCTGCAGTGGGCCATGAAGGGATCGATGCTTCGCCGCGCCGGCATGGTGACGCTTCTGGTCGTGTGCGCGTTGCTGAACATCTTTCAGTACTGGCAATTCAAGCAGGGCATCATCGACTCTTCGCGAATGGCCTGGGCGGCTTATGCGGCGGACTTTGGCAGGACGGAGAAGCCGGCGAACCTGGAGGACCTGCTGCTCGTCCGGCGATCCTATAGTGGCGATCCCGGAACACCGGACAGTTCGCGTTATGTCCGCATGCCCATGCCCGAGGCGACAGCGGATCTGCCCCGGCCTGACACGGTGATCTTTGATACTACGACTGGCCTATCACACGCGGTGTACCGCTTGGATGTGAAGCATCCGTTCACTTCCGCCGTGCGTATCCCGTTCCAGGAACTGACCACACATGACCACGCATGGATAGAGTCCGAATGGCAGGTCCTGATGCCAATGGCGGGGGCGAAGGGGAGCTTTGTGTCGCTCTTTTTACACGGAGGACGGAACTACGCGTACACCGCTGAGTCGTTTGAAAAGAAAGATGTTCCAACCGGCGTTTGGACCACCCTTCGCACTTATTACCTCACACCGGAGGTGCGGAGCAAGACCGATTCACTGGTGTGCTATTTCTGGTTGCGTGACACCGTGCCACTATACGTTGCAGGCCCAAAGATCACGGTCTTCCAACCGAAGAAATAGAGAAGGGCCGCGAGGATCGCGACGCCATCACACCAACGCGATGTCCTCCTCCCGCACCGTCGCCTCCCCACGCAACCGCAGGTACAATTGCGCCGTGGCCACCACATCCTTCTTGCAATACGTGGCGATGCGCTCGAGGTCCTTGTCGGCATAGTAGACCCGCGCAACATCGGCACCTGAGATGTCATCCTTGGGCGTGGGGATGCCGAGGATATGTGTGAGCAGTGCGAGGGAAGTAAAGTTCTTGCGGTCACCGAAGCTCCACATGTTCATCGTATCGAGAAAGCCCAGTTCCCACGGCTTTAGGCCGCCCACATCGAGCAGCTTCGGCAGCTTGATGCGATGCACGATGCAGCGGCGCGCGATCCACGGGAAGTCGAACTCCTTGCCGTTGTGGCCGCAGAGCCAGTGGTCGTCCGTGTTGTAGTTCTTGTCCAGCAGGTCGACGAAACGTTGCAGCACATCGCGCTCATCATCGCCATGGAACGAGGTGACGCGCAATGCATGGCCGCTGCCTTCCTTCTTCAGTCCGCCCACGCCGATGCAGACGATCTTCCCAAACTCCGCAAGGATGCCTCCACGTTCGCCGTAGACCTCATCAGCGCTCTTCCCGCTGCGCTCCTGGTCGAAGCGCGTCTTGTCGCCGAAGAGCTTCGCGCTGCGTTCGTCCAGTTCCTTGAACTCGCGGTAAGCGGGCACGGTCTCGATGTCGAGGAAGAGGATCTTGCTGAGGTCTTTCACGTGGTCGGCGCGCATGGGTCGGAGATGTATGGGTGATCGGTGATCAGTGACTGGTGATCGGCAAACTAGGACTCAAGACTCACGACTGTAGGACTCGCGACTGCACTCACGGTTTCTCATTCGCTAACGCCCGAGCGATCTCCGTGTACTCGAACACATCATGCGGATGCCCGACGTCGTTGTGCTCTTCCCATTTCATTCCGGTGCGCACCATCACCAAACGCTCCTTCGGGATCACCACCACGTACTCGCCATGGAAGCCGCGGCAGTAGTACATCTGCATGCCATCCACAGTTGCGAGCCACCAGTAGTAGCCGTAGCGGTTGTTGGGCTCGCCCTTGTCCATCATCTTCGCTGGCGTGATCGACTCCTTCCAGTATTCCTCCGGAACGATACGCGTGCCTTTCCACATGCCGCTGTCCAACCACAGTTGGCCGATGCGGGCGAAGTCGCGCGCTGTCGCATAGAGACAGCAGAACGCCTTGGCGTCACCATCCTTACTGTCCTTGCCCCAGTAGGCGGTATGCTCCGCGCCTACCGGCTTCCAGATCTTCTCGCGCACCAACTCATCCAGCGGCATACCATAGACCTTCTCCAACACATCCGCCATGATCTGTGTGCTGCCGCTGATGTAGTCGAAGTCCTTGCCGGGTTCTTCGCGACAGGGCTGATCCATTGCTAATCGGCTTACATCGGTGCCGTAGTAGCCCTTCGCGTTATCGCTGAACGGGTTCGCACCGCTCTCGCTCCAATCCAAGCCGGTGCTCATGGTGAGCAGATTCCACAACGTGATCTTCTTGTGGCATTCATAGTAGGTGTCGAACTCCGGCAGGTATTGCCCCACCGGCGTGTTCAGGTCGGTGATCTTGCCTTCCTTCATCGCCACACCAACCAGCACGCTGACGTAGCTCTTCGCCATGCTGAAGCTGTTGCTGACCGAATCATCACGCCAGCCATCGAAGTAATCCTCGAAGAGAAGGCTGTCATTCTTGATCACAGCGAAGCCCACGGTGTTCAGTTTGTTCAGCGTGATGATCTGCTCATCGGTGAGTGAGAGTTTGCCGTAGCGCGCGCTCTGCGGCCAAGGCTGCGGATCGTCCGCGGGAATGGTATCGTAGGGGAAGAAGTTCCGGTCGTCGATCTCCGGTCCATCGCGACCGATGAGATAGGTGAAGCGCACGCCGCGCACCAGATGGCCGTTGCCGGTGATGTAGCACAACGCGATCAGCACGGAGACGATGCCGACGATCCAAAGGACGATCTTGAGGAGGGTGCGCATGGGGAGGTGGTTGCGCTCCGAAAGTAGGAGTTGGGACGGAACCGAACCGCTGATGAACGCGGATGGACGCTGATGAACATCGAGAGTGGCTGGGGAAGGAACCGAACCGCTGATGAACTCCGATGGACGCTGATGAACATCGAGAGCGGCTGGGGACGGAACCGAACCGCTGATGAACTCCCATGGACCCTGATGACACCAAACACTTTCAACATCAACGCATATCAGCGTTGATCCGCGTTCATCGGCGGTTTAACCTATATGACACTAAGCAATGCGCATCAACGGTTGGAAAGAACCACCCGTTTCCAATCCAATCTGGAACGCTTGAAGTTGATGATGAGGCCGACCGGCAACCCAGTGATGCGCAAATAATTCAGCATTTGGCCAAGCTCGTGCTCGGTGATCCGATCTACGGTTTTGGTATCGACGACCACCTTGTTTGCCACGATAATATCTGGCACGTACTCACCTACAAGCACCGACTTGTACGTTACCGGGAAACGTGGTTGCTGCTCGAACGAAAGGCCTCGGATCCCCAGTTCCACGCATAGCGCATTTTCATAAGGTTTCTCCAACAACCCGTGACCAATGGTGTTGATCACCTCAAGCGCTGCACCAATGACCTCCTGCGTTTCCGGTATTTCAAGATCATGGCCCATATCAGCGTTCGTCAGCGGTTCGTTAACGAATATCCTATCAGCGTCCATCGGCGTTCATCAGCGGTTCAAAAACAGTAGCTTCCCTTGAAGGGCGCAGCCCTGAAAGGTAGGATGTTCACGCCTCCTCCACCTCCAGCAACGCCGCGGGAATGAAGAACAGGTCCAGGTCGTGGTCGTAGGCCAGGAACTTATCGTTCCATGCGGGGCCGAACTTTTCCTTGAAGGAACGCAGGCCCTTGTAGTGCGAGAAACGGGCGATGCGCTCGTAGGCGAATTTCAACGCGCGTTCCCGCAGGTCCTTCGCTTGTGTGATGCCGGACATGGGCACCAGTCCGAGGTTCACCTGCACGAAGCCTTCCGCCTTGAAGTGCGCGAAGAGTTTCACCATCAGGAAATCGGTGACGTAGCCCGGCGCATCGCCAACAGTGCGGATCAGGTCGTACGTGGCCTCGCCAGGCACTCCGTCCGGAATGATGTTCGTGAAGGCCAGCACACGGCCGCCCGCATTCTCCACGGTGAGGATCGTGTCCTTCCGAAGCAGCGCTTCATCAAACACGCCTTGCGAGAAGCCCGCTTCCTGCTTGCCGTTGGAAAGCCATTCCACGCTGACGGATTTCAGCTTCTGCAATACGCCATCGGAAACCGGCGGCGGATAGGTCACGAGCACCAAGCCTTCGCGCTCGGCACGGCTCAAGCTGTTGCGCAGCGTCTTCTGATCTTTGCCTGCCAGGTTGAACGTCGCGAGGTCCAGCACCGCTTCTTGGCCGATCGGCAGGACCTTCTTACCCATCGCCTTCAGACTTGCGGCATCGGCGGCACCCACACGGTAGTATACCGGCCGGAGGTTGTTCTCCCGGCAATCCATCTCGAAGGAGCGCACCAGCGCCTCACGGTCCGCAGCGTTGGCGGCTGTCGGCATGTCCAACGCGATCGCATAGCCCTTGGCCGTCGCGTAGGAGACGAATCCTGCACCGCCCTCGGGCAGGAACAGCTGCTTGTCCGCCGCCACCTTAAAGTGGTCCAGCGGTGAATTACCCCACTTGTGCAACATCTCCTTAGCGAGCTCGTGCTCAGAGATGTCCGTGCTGCTGTCCGCGGCCCACGGGCGCCACAGCGCATAAAGGCCGAAGGTGATGGCGCACGCGAAGGCAACGCGCAATGTCACGATGAACTCCTTCGCGAAGTGCGTATGCGCCACCAGTCCGTCCTGTCCGAAGAGGAAGAAGACCTTCAGTGTGTTCGTCACGGATTCGCGGAAGGTAAAGTCGATGTTGAAGTCGCGGCGATCAAGGAAATAGAAGCCCACGATCCCGAAGATCAGCACACCACCGACGGTGGCCGCCAGCACGGTGATCCCCGTGTATCGCTTGCGACGATCGCCCTTCACGCGATAATGGGCGTGCGTATAGAGCAGGACGATCACCATGATGAGCGCCAACGCGGCCCCCATCATGTTGAAGTTCCGGCCGAGGTGACCGACCATGGACGCGAACGCCAACAGAAGTGCGAACCACCACGCCAAGCGCAGGCCGCGCACCAGCGCAATGGAGACGAAGAGCAGCAGCAACCCGGCAACGAGGATCGTGATCGAACTGGCATCGAGTGTGGCTGAAGGAACAAGTCCGTGCAGCACGCGCATGCGGTGGGCCGCTGCCGGACTCGCCGCAGAGGCGATGTCCACCACGCCCAACACCAGCGCCATCAAGGCAGGCAGCAGCCGGAGTGCAAGGTTGTTGCGCCCGCGGATGAAGCTGAACACGCCCCAGCCCAAGGGCAGCCAGAATTCAAACAGGCGGAAGAGCAGCACCGCGCCGAGCGCCTGTGCTTCCTGCATTCCGTATTGCACCAGCACCACGGTCATCGACACCTCGATGGCGCCGAGGCCGCGCAGGAAAGGCGAAGCGACCAACAGCAGCACCGCCACCACATAGCCCACCGCTGCCAGTTCCCAATGACTACCGAGTCCCAAGGCCTGCATCGCCACATAGAGGTGCGCGATGCCCACGAGCTCGATCGCCATTGAAGCAAGCAGTGTTTTCAAGACCTCGCCGCGCTTCACATGGCCTTGGCTCATTTCCTCCAGCACAGCACCTAACGAAGGATCCAACTTGGCCGCCCAGCGCGCCGCCCAGCCTTGGCGCGTCAACGAACGGACCAGCCACAAGAGCACCGCGATTAGCACGATCAACGCGATGAATGCAAAGGCCACATCGCTGGAAAGTCCATGCCGCAGGAAGAGGTATCCAAGAACAGGCACCGCCACGATCACGACAGTTACCAAGCCTGCGATGGCATAGATCGTCGACGCGAAGTGGATCACCGTTCGGCGCTCGCCACGCTCCTCCAGTCCGCGGGTGAAAAGGCCTAAGGAAGTGAAGCCGCCGGCCGGCAGAAACACGCTGGCCAGGTTTCTCCGCACGAACAGTTTCACGGCCTCGCTCCATCCGATCGTGCCGCCAACAGCCCGGAATCCATACACATACATGGCGGCCTGCAAGAGCACATAGACCACCGTCAACACCAGCCCGACCACCACCCAGCCGGGTTGTGCATCGCCGATACTTTGGGTGATCCCGCGCAGTTCATGACGCTCATGGCGGAAGAAATAGACACCGAGCAAAATGCTCATGATGCCCATCGCCACCTGGAACGCACGGCCCAGTTCAAAGCGCGTCCAGAGCGTTCTCAGTCTGGACATGCAGTGAGGTTCCTGTTTCCGAAGTTCATCCGCCAAAGATCAATATAGCCCTTTCGGTTTCTTGCTCGCATTGCGGAGCATGAACCAGGCGAGTGTGAGTAGATAGACGTAGGACACAACGATGTATGCGCGCTGCCAAAGTCCATCCTGGCCGCATAGGCCGAGCTTCGCCGCACCGAAGAGCGCCATGAAAAGGCCACTAAGAATGAGCGTCGACAAGGAGAGTGCTTTCAGGCGGGGGCCGTGTGGAGGCGGCCTCAAAAGCCACACCAACGGAAGCAGGTAGAGCGCGCCGGAACCCATAATGCTCATGGCGGAGTGGACCCTGCCCGAAAGCGTTAGCACATTGGCGGTCTGATCATCCGGGAAGAGCCCCGATCCCAATCCTTCGCCGATGCCGTAGAGAACGAGCATCCAGGCAGCCAGACCCATCCGCTTCGCCTTCGGCCAGAAAGCCTGCTGCAGGCCCCAAGCGAAAACGAAGAACAGAATGGCAAGGCACACACTCCACACCGTGAACCAAACTGCGACCGGGCTGCCTGCCGCACCCAGCATGCTTTCCGATTGCGCAACGCTATCATAGCCGGGATAGGAATTCGCTAGCAGGACTGGTACCACCATATCGCCGGCACAGGCCAACAGGCAAGAGAGCGCGCCCGCCTTGATCCAGGTCGAAGAATGAATGGTCATACGTGTGAATGGCCCGCGCTGCAGAATGTTCGCAGGTCCGGCAAAGTACGTGGGAGGCCCATGATCGCTGTCCGGTGAAAGCCGATGTCCGTGGTGATCACGCTATCAACTCCACATCGAACAGATCGGCCAACTCCAACTTCAATCGCTTCTTCACTTCTTCCATGTCCAGCAATCCACCGAGCTCTTTCGCCATGCAGGTGACGCCCTTGTCGGCAATGCCGCAGGGGATGATGTGATCGAAGTAGGAGATGTCCGTGTTCACGTTGAATGCAAAGCCATGCATGGTGACCCAGCGGCTGGCGCGGATACCGAACGCGCAGATCTTTCGCGCCTTGGCGGGATCATCACCATCGAGCCAGACACCGGTTTGGCCATCGATCCGTCCTGCCTTGATCTTGTACGCCTCCAGCGTGCCGATCACCGCCTCTTCCAATGTGCGCAGGAAGCGATGCACGTCGGTGAAATAATGGTCGAGGTCGAAGATGGGATAGCCTACGATCTGGCCGGGACCGTGGTAAGTGATGTCGCCGCCGCGATCGATCGGAAAGAACTGAACGCCCGCCTCGCGCAGGCCGTCCTCGTTCAACAAGAGATGCGCCGCTTTGCCGCTCTTGCCCAAGGTATAAACGTGCGGATGCTCGCAGAAAAGAAGGTGGTCTTCCGTAGGTACTTGTTGGTCCAGAGGCAGGTCACGGTTGGCAACCTTACGGTCGATGATGTCTTGGAAGAGCTTCTTCTGATAGTCCCACGCGGTGGCGTAGTCAATGGGGCCGAGGTCGTCGAAATGGATCTTTCTCACACCGCAAAGGTCGGATTGAAATGCTTTAACCGCAGAGAGCGCGGAGAGCGCAGAGGAATACAAGAACAGAAGAATGCACTGAGCTAAACGCTGCCATTGGCAGCTTGAGGGCGCGGAGACCAACCATGCCCCGAGCGTCCAATCTCTTCTCTGCGAACTCTGCGCTCTCCGCGGTTAAACTCTTCTCGGTGCATCGGTTCACCTCAACCCCAATGCTACCCGTTTGATCCCCTGCTTTAGCAGCTTCACATTGAAGTTGATGAGCAGCCCCAACTTGTTTTCCGTGATCTTGAGATAGGTCATCAGTTGTGCCAGGTGAACATCCGTGAACGACTCGACCGCCTTCACCTCAACTATCACGCTGCCTTCCACCCAGATGTCAAGTCTCAGGTCATTCTTCAATGGCACCCCCTTGTACATCACTGGCAGCGGAACTTGTTGTTGCACGGATAAGCCAGCATCCCGAAGTTCCTTCACGAGGCATTCCTCATAGATACTCTCCAGCAATCCCGGCCCCATTTCCCGATGCACTTCGATCGCACAGCCAATGATGCGCGTGGCCAAGGCATTCTCGTCCATCTCGTTCCGGCTTTGTTGAACAAGCTACATTTTCTTGATCACACCGTCGCATTCCTCCGCGCCCTCAACCGCCGAAGGCGGACCTCTTTTCTCCTACTCTCATCTCTTTCTTCTCTGCGCTCTCCGCGCTCTCTGCGGTTAAAGATCTTCGCGGTAAAGCCCTCCGTAAATTTGTCGTGCCGATGCCATCTCCCATAGACGTTCGCGACAAGATCACCCTGCTCCCCAGCAAACCCGGGGTGTATCAGTTTTTCGACAGCGACGGTAAGATCCTCTATGTAGGCAAGGCCACCAGCCTCAAGAGCCGCGTTTCAAGCTACTTCGCGAAGCACCACGCAGATGGCAAGACCAATGCGCTCGTGCGCAAAATTGCGGACCTGCGCACCATCGTGGTCGAAACGCCATACGACGCGCTACTGCTGGAAAATTCGTTGATCAAGGAATACCAACCGCGCTATAACATCCAGCTGCGCGATGACAAGAGCTATCCGTGGATCCGTATTCGTAACGAGCACTTTCCGCGCATCGAAGGCATGCGCAATCCCGAGGACGACGGCTCGGAATACATCGGCCCCTTCGCATCGGTGCGCACCATGCGGACGCTGCTGAAACTCGTCCACCAGCTCTACAAACTGCGCACGTGCAACTACGACCTCAGCCCGGCCAACATCGCCAAGGGCAAGTACAAACGCTGTCTTGAATTCCACCTCGGCAACTGCAAGGCACCCTGTGAAGCGTTGCAGGAGGAAGCGGAATACAACGCCAATGTCGTGTTGGCCCGGCAGGTGGTGAAGGGGCGCATCACCGGCGTGCTTCGGCTGCTGAAGGAACAGATGGGCACGCATGCCGAGAAGCTGGAGTTCGAATTGGCGGAGGAAGTGCGCGGAAAGATCGAGCGCTTGGAGAAGTACCAGGCGCGCAGCACCGTGGTGAACCCGGACATCGGTGACGTGGACGTCTTCGGCCTCGCGCGCAATACCGACAGCACCTTCGTCAACTACATGCGTGTGATCGACGGCGCCATTGTGCAAGGCATTACAATCGAGCTGAAGCGCAAGCTGGACGAGCCGGATGATGAAGTGCTGCAACTCGCGATCGCCGAACTGCGACAACGCTACCGCAGCGATGCGCCGGAAGCGATCGTGTCCATGGATCCCGGCATCGACATTCCGGGGTTGAGTTTCACCGTTCCCCAGCGCGGCGATAAAAAACACTTGCTGGACCTCAGCACGCGCAACGCGCACTACTTCATGCTCGACAAGCAGAAGCAGGAATCACTGGTGGATCCCGAGGCCGCCACCAACCGCATCCTCGAACAGCTCAAGCAGGACCTGCGCCTCAGCGAACTGCCGCGCCACATCGAGTGCTTCGACAACAGCAACACCCAAGGCACCGACCCCGTGAGCGCCTGCGTGGTCTTCAAGGACGCCAAGCCCAGCAAGAAGGACTACCGCCACTTCAACATCCGCACGGTGGAAGGTCCCGATGATTTCGCCAGCATGGAAGAGGCCGTGGAACGTCGCTACGCCCGGTTGGTCACAGAGGGTGAACCGTTGCCGCAACTCGTGGTGATCGATGGCGGTAAAGGACAGCTGCACGCTGCACTCAACGTTTTCGATCGGCTCGGCCTGCGCGGAAAGATCGCAGTAGTGGGCATCGCGAAGAACCTCGAGGAGATCTTCTTCCCCGGCGATCCCTATCCGCTCTACATCGACAAGCGCAGCACCAGCCTAAGGTTGATCCAGCACATGCGCAACGAGGCGCACCGCTTCGGCATCACGCACCATCGCGGCAAGCGCAGCAAGCGCACCGTGCGCACCGCGCTGGAGGACATCCCCGGCATCGGGCCCGGCACCGCGCAGAAACTGCTCAAGCGCTTCGGGTCCATCAAGGGCATACGCGAAGCGACAGGTGAAGAAGTGATCGCGGAGATCGGCGCGAAGAAAGCGGAGGTGGTGCTGAAGGGATTGGCAGTGGTGGAGTGAGCCCAAGGTGGACATCACCGTTCAGCGATGTTTACCTTGGAGGTCTTGATCCTACGGACATGAAGCTATTCTCCGCCCTTGTTTTGTTCGTTGCACTTTCAGGATCGGCGATCGCCCAAGCGCCTTGGTGGCATTGGGGGAAGGGCTTTGCCGAAGGAGGCCCTTTCAATCCATTCGGCGATGAGACCGGTCATGCATTCTTCCAATACCGGTTTACCGACACGGCACAGGTCAATGGCCAGACGTATTCGGAGGTGAATGGACTCGGTCGCCTGTTTGCCACTTTGGACGCCAACGGGAATTATATGAACGTGCAACAGCTGGCCTTCGACCCTGGTACGTTGAGCGAGGCTGGCCCGGGCACATTCCATTTCGAGCGATGGTTCGCCGATTCACTGGTCCTTCCGGATTCGGTGATATACACCCCGGGACAACGGGGTCTGGCGTATGGACAGATGAATGGTTCCGGCACTATTTCCGCGATCGATATCATCGCGCTGATCCCGATCGAGGAGTTCCCCAGCACTGCGTATGTCGCGCCGGCCAGCCTGATGCTGCGCGCGAATGGGAATGTTGCGGTCTATGCCACGGTACCCGATTCGATCCGCTTGGCCGACACCGTGATCCACGACGATACGGCTAGCTTGCTCGTTGCGGAGTTCACACCCTCAGGCTCGTTGCTTTGGACCAAGGTGATCGCCAGCGGACAAGATCTCAAGCGCGGCGACCTGGACGAGGACCTGAACGGCAACCTGTATGTGACCGGTGCGTGCACGACATGCATCGTGGCGGACTCGCTGCTGATCATGGAGGACATATGGGACAACGATTTTGCGGCCAAGCTCCATCCGGAGGGGCAAGCCCGATTGCTTTGGGCGAGCCCCTACATGATCGATGCCCCAACACTGCTTGCCGGTGCGGCCGACCGGCTCTATCTCGGCATGGTTTACTCCAATGGCAACTCTTCCGAAGCATATACCGAGATGTTGTGCTTGGACACTGCGGGAACCTTCCTCTGGTCCAATTCCATCGCCGGTCCAAGTGAAGTGTGGGGTCCCGCACTGCACTACGATGTCGACCGCCATGTGCTCGCGGATGCCTACTACGTGGGCTCCAACCCGGATCACAGGTTCAGATGCCTTGACTCGACCGGAGCTGTCCTATGGACCAAGGACATCGACCAAGGTGGGAACCTGTTCAGTGCGACGATCTCTCCTGATCCTCATGGTTGCTATTTCGTTACGGGCAGCTATGAAGGCAGCGTGATACTGGACCAGATCCCTATTACGGAGCATGGCGCCAACTATTGGGGCACATTCATAGCGAATCTCTGTGGGCAGTCCTTGGGGATCGATGAAGAACCATTGGCAGATGACCGGCCAAGCGCATGGCCCGATCCCGTGGATCGCCTGTTACACCTTTCCGTACCAACCGGCGATGAAAGCCTCGTCCGCATTCTGGACCTCCAAGGTCGTGCGGTGCTTCAGCCCTTTACACTGAGATCATCGGCGGTCGTCGATGTCTCCAGCCTGTGTTCCGGCATGTACATCATTGCAACGGACAATGGCTCCACCCGCTTCATCAAGGAGTGATCGGCGCAACGAATGCGGAGTGGCAATGAAGGGGCTGATGATCGCGGAGTGATCGATGACTGAACTCACTCCTCGCGTCTCCGTCCTCCTTCCCTTTCGCAACGCTGCCACCACGCTCGATGCCGCAATCGCAAGCATCGTCGCGCAAACTTCCACCGGCTGGGAAGTGCTACTGATCGACAATGCTTCAACGGACGAAAGCACCGATATCGCCAAGCAGTGGGTCGCGAAGGATGATCGCATCCGCTTGATCGAAGAGCCTAGCGTCGGTATCGCGCACGCACTCAACACCGGGCTCGCACACACCCAAGGCCGCTACATCGCCCGCATGGATGCCGACGACATCAGCCATCCGGAACGCTTCGCGAAGCAGGTCGAATACCTCGAAGCACATCCGGAGATCGGAGTGCTGGGAACGCAAACGACGTTCAGCACAACCGTGGAAAAGAGCAGCGGCATGCGCTGGTTCACGCGGTGGCAGAACGCGATCCTCACGTCGCACGATCATTATGTGAAGCGCTTCGTGGACGCGCCGCTCGCGCATCCCACGGTGATGTTCCGGCGTGAATTGGTGGAGCAACATGGCGGATATGACATCGGTCCGCTGCCCGAGGACCATGAGCTATGGTTGCGTTGGATGGATGCCGGAGTGCGCTTCGCGAAGCTGCCCAAGGAACTACTCACGTGGAACGACCATGCGCAACGGCTCAGTCGCACGCACGCCAACTACAGTGTGGATGCCTTCTTCAACACCAAGGTGAAATGGCTTGCCAAGTGGATGAAGCGAACATTGAACGGACGACCGGTGAGCATCGCGGGCACCAGTGGGATGTGCCGGGAACGCGCCCGTTTGCTGGAGGCCGAAGGCATCGCGATACACGCGTTCACCGATGTGAGACCGCGCGTTGTTCCTGGTCATGTATTCATCCCTCACGACGAGCTTCCCGCTTCGGGCGAAGCTTTCATCGTCTCTTTCATTTCGCAGCGTGGCACCGGCGATCGCATTGCGGAATTCCTCGGCTCACGGGGCTTGACCGAAGGCGAGGACTTCATCCTTGCCGCGTAGAAAACCTCAAGCCGCGATCAGCCGCTGCATCCGGTTGAAGAGGTCGTCCTCCTCGAAGGGCTTTTGCAACAGGTCGTTCGCGCCGGAGCCTTCCACCATCGCGAGGAGATGCGGCAGCTCGTAGGCGGTGAGGATCAGCACCGGCGTGTTGATGCCCTTCTCGCGCAGGTTCTCCACCAGGGATAGGCCGTCCACATGCGGCAGGCCCAGATCGATCAGGAGCAGGTCCACTGGCTCGTCCTGCATCATCCGGTCCAGGTCGCAGCCGTCCTTCAGCGTGGTAACACGCCAGCCGTGGTCCAACAGGTGGTGCGCCACAAGCAGGCGGACCATGGGGTCGTCCTCAATAAGCATCACGTGTGGCATGGCTGCGCGGTTTGCGCGGTCCTACGGAGGGAAAGGCGCAGAGGTTCGCTGGAACATGAGCCGCAGAGGCGCAAAGGCGCGGAAAATGCGATCTCACGGATCCGACAAGCAGACGTATGGAAACGGTCCGCATACTCGAAGCCGACCAAAACGCTTCGATGGGTTTCTCTGCGCCTCTGCGCCTCCGCGGCTAGCTCTACAACCTCCCGGTGATGATCTTCACGATGTCGTGCCCGTTCACGGCAATGATCACCGTAAGGAGGAAGACCATGCCCGCCATCTGGGCATACTCCATCACCTTTTGGCTGGCCGGTTTCCGCGCCACGGCCTCATAGAGCAGGAAGACCACATGGCCGCCGTCCAGCGCGGGGATCGGCAGGATGTTCAGGAAGGCCAGCGCGAACGAGAGAAACGCGGTCGTGCTCCAGAAATGGGCCCAGTCCCAATAGGCCCCATAGGCCATCGCCATTCCGCCCAGGCCGCTCATCTGCTTCACACCGCTTTTGCGGAACAGCAGTTTGAACGACATCACATTCAATCGCAATTGCTCCCAACCGTATCGCAGACCTGCGGGAATGCTGGCGAGCAGTCCGTACCGGCTCTCCACCACCGCGCCCTTGAAGGACTTCATGTCCTTGAGCGATTGGTTTCCAAGACCGACCTGTCCGTCCTTGTTCACGGCGACGGGGATCTTTACCTCATGGCCTTCCCGGACCACCGTCACGATGGCCTCACGTCCCTTGTATTTCTGGACCGCATCCACGAAATCGCCGAACCACGGTGTGAGTTTGTCGCCAACCATCACCACATGGTCCCCTTTGCGGAAGCTGCGCGCAATGTCGGCACCTTGCTTGGGGATGATCGAATCCACGAAGAAGGGGAAGCGCATGTCGAACTGCGCCTTGGTACCGCTCTCCATGATGCTGTCCTGAATGTCCGGCGACAGCGTGATCGTTTTGCGCTCGCCCTTACGCTCCACCACGACCTCCCGTGCATCATAGATGAGCATGGCGACCGTGACATCCTGGATGGTGCGGCAATCATGTCCCGGGACCTCGACCACTTTGTCGCCGTCCTTGAATCCTTGCCGTTCCATCAATTGACTTGCTTCGATCCCGAAGGGCATCTTGTCCATCGGGATGTAGCTGCGGCCCCAGACGAAGAGCACCATGGCATAGATCGCGAAGCCGAGTATGAGGTTCATCGTTACGCCGCCCACCATCACGATGAGCCGCTGCCACACGGGCTTCGCGCGGAACTCCCAGGGCTCGGGAGGGGCCTTCATGCGTTCCTTCTGCTCGGCATCCATGCTCTCGTCCACCATGCCGGCGATCTTCACATAGCCACCAAAAGGCAGGCAGCCGATGCCGTAGACGGTCTCGCCGATCTTCTTCTTCACGATGGCATAAGGCGCATCGAAGAAGAGGAAGAACTTGTCCACCCGCATTCCGAAGATCTTGGCGGGAAGGAAGTGGCCGAACTCGTGCAGGGCCACGAGGATGGACAGGCCGAGGATCAGTTGTCCGGCGTAGATCAGGATCTCCATTGCGGGGAATTCATCGCCTCGTGGGCCGCGCGCCGGGTCTCGGCATCGCTGGCTTCGAGGTCTTCAAGCGTGGGCGAAGGCACAAAGGTCGCCTTTGCGAGCCGATCGGAGATGAGTTCGCTCATCTCCAGGAATCCGATGCGCTCTTGCAGGAAGAGTTCCACGGCGATCTCGTTGGCTGCGTTGAGCACGCAGGGCGCGTTTCCGCCGCGTTCCATGGCCGCCAAGGCGAGGCCGAGATTCGGGAAGGCTTCGCGATCCGGTTGCTCGAAGGTGAACGCCGGGACCTTTGTGAAATCGAAGCGCGGCCACGCATTGGGCAGCCGCTGCGGATAGGCCAAGGCGTATTGGATCGGCAGCTTCATGTCGGGCAGGCCGAGCTGCGCCTTCATGCTGCCATCGCGGAATTGCACGAGACTGTGGATGATGCTTTGCGGATGCACGACGATATCGATCTGCTCCGGCCGCAGGTTGAAGAGCCACTTCGCCTCGATCGCTTCGAGGCCCTTGTTCATCAGGCTCGCGCTGTCGATCGTGATCTTCGCGCCCATGTCCCAGTTGGGATGCTTCAACGCCTGCGCCTTCGTCACCAGCGCCAGCTCCGCTTTCGACTTTCCGCGGAACGGACCGCCACTGGCGGTAAGGACGATCTTCTCGATCGGGTTCTCCCATTCACCGGCAAGGCATTGGAAGATCGCGCTATGCTCGCTGTCCACTGGATAGATGTTCACCGCTTTCGCCTGCGCCCGCTTCGTCACCAGTTCACCGGCCACGACGAGCGTTTCCTTGTTGGCCAATGCGATGGCCTTGCCCGCATCGATCGCCGCGAGCGTGGGTCGCAGTCCGGCATAGCCCATCATAGCAGTGAGCACCGTATCGATACTTTCCATCTGCACGGCCTGCGCGATCGCTTCCGCACCGGCGAAGACCTTCACGCCAAGCGGGAACAGGGCATCCCGTACTTCGGCATAGCGGCTCTCGGCGCCGATCACCACCGCGTTCGGGTTGAACTCTTTCGCTTGTGCGATCAGCAGCTCCGCATTCCTCCCGGCGGTGAGCAGTTCCACGGTGAAGTGCGCGGATTGCTCACGTACCACGTCCAGCGCCTGTGTGCCCACGGAGCCGGTGCTGCCGAGGATGGCGATGCGCTTGGGGGAGATGGCGTCGGGCACGGAATTCGGGTTGGAGCGCGAAGTTCGCTTTTCCTTGCGGAATGGGAGCGGGCTGCAGAGGCGCGAAGAATTCAAATGTTGCCTGAACGAGGCTTATCAACGTTTGGCGGAGGCGCGACGCAAACGGTCGTTGATCGCCGCGCCCATGCCTTCCTGCGGGAAGATCTCCGCGAGGATCACGTCCGCGTCGCTGGCGTCCAAGCTTCGCAGTGCTGCGAAGAGATGGCGTGCGGCCTCCGCGATGTTGCCGCTCGGGGATAGCACTTCGCATCGCCAAGCATCCTGCTTTTCGGTGAACGCGATCACCGCGGCGCGTTGATCTGCGTGTTCGTTCAACAAGGCTTTCACATCACCGATGTACACCGGCTTGCGCGGCGCGTAGTGGCTTTCCAGCATTCCAGGCGAAGCGGGCAGCACGCTCTTCTTCGCCATACCTATGGTGCCGATCACGGCTTGGATCTCCACCAGAGGTGTGCCCCCGGGACGATAAAGCACCCATTGATCTGTGTCGCTTTCCCAACCGATGATAGTACTCTCCACACCGACGGTACAAGGGCCGCCATCGAGGATGTATGGGATCTTCTCCCCGAGTTGGTCCGCTACATGTTGCGCGGTGGTTGGGCTCACATAACCGAAGGGATTCGCGCTTGGCGCCGCCAGTGGAAAGTCGAGCGAACGTAACAACTCAAGCGCCATAGGATGCGCGGGCATGCGCACTGCCACCGTGTCCAGTCCACTGGTGACGAGATCCGGGACGCGATCGGTCTTCGGCAACACCAGCGTCAATGGCCCCGGCCAGAATTTCTTCATCAACGCTTCCGCTTCTTCGCGCGTGTCATTTCTCGACTTCGCTCGAAATGACACAAGTTCGTGCACTTGGTCCAAGCTATGGACATGCACGATCAACGGATCGAAGGCCGGGCGCTGCTTGGCCTGGAAGATCTTCAGCACTGCGGACTCATCGTAGGCGTTCGCCGCCAAGCCATAAACCGTTTCCGTGGGGATGCCGACGACCTCGCCTTTGCGCAAGAGGTCCGCTGCTACTTCGATATCGGTGCCGATGGGCATGGCGCGAAGGTCGGTACGCACGGTTTATTCCTTGGACACGCGCAACACCCGGAAGTGCACCGTCTCCGCCACCACCGCTCGCGGAACCTCCACATCACCTTCACCTTTGTCCTTCAAGATCACCACATAGCGGCAGCCTAGCGTGGCGAGCGAGTCTATGAATGCCGGTCGCTTCAGGTCATGATCATAAGCAAGCCAACCTTTTCGATGGGCGAAATACATGGCTGTGGGAACTTGGCCCGTGTTGATCACGATACGGTCGTCGCGCTTGGAGACCTGGTCTAGCAAAGGCTCCAATACCAAGAGTTCTTTCTGGTCGGGGCGCAGGTGGAGGTCATGCTGGGCATTGGCCACGCCTTCCAACGCAATCACGGCCGTGAGCAACCAGACCCATCTCGGGTATCGCAACTTATCGAGACCATACGCCGCGACAACGGCCATGATCGGCACGAAGGGAAGGATGTAGTACGAGTGAGTGGCGAATGTGGCGCCGGACTTCAGCATGAAAAGCGCTAGCGCGACCCAAAACAGAAGCAGGGTAGCGAGCAACAGCCATGCGCGAGATCGCACTGCGGCGAACAGACCGCCGATAAAAGCAGCGAAGCCCGTGAAGCATAAGGCATCGAAATAGAACATGGTGGCTACTTCCGGCCATCGCGCCAACAGCTCGCGCAACCCTTGGCCCATGCTGACACCCATGAAAAAATGCCAGAACCCGAAAGTGCGAACGAGATGCGGCACCCATATCCCGTACCACCAAATGGAGGGCAGTAGAGCGATGACCACTACCGCAATGGCGACAAGAACAAGCCCGCGTTCTTTGCGCGCGAGCCAACAGATCGGCCCCAATGCGGCGAGCAGCGCCACTGCGGGCAGTTTGCTAAGCACGCCCAGCGTGAGCAGGGGCAAAGCCGCAAGGAGCATCAAGCGTGAGCGGTCGCCGTCCAGCGCTCTCGCAATGCACCACAGGCCGGCCATCACCAAGGAGAGGGCGAATACGTCGGGCATGGTCTTGCGTCCGTATTGGAACCAGAGCGAGGACATGAGCAACAGAGTGGCGATGAGGGCCTGCCGCTTCCCCAAGTAACGCGCAACAAGCGCGTGGAAGGCCAACGCCCCGAGCATGGAGGAGAGCAGCACAATCACCCTTCCATACCAATCCGCCCAGCCGAGCACCCGCGCCACGCCAGAGATCAAGTAGTTCAGCAGCGGGAACTCCATGCCGGTGATGCCGGTCTTCTCGCCGGCGATGTCGATACGCGGATGGAGAATGTCAGGATCGAGTTCGTAGTAGTTGCGGGCCACCATCAGCACAGTGGACTGCCGCCAATTCTCCGCGACCTCCAGCGGGGGATCCGTGATGCCCACCAAGCGCACCAATGCGAAGAGCAGGACCCACAAGCGGATATCGGAGAAGATCGACCGGCCGATGGGCATGGCGCGAAGGTCGGGGCAACGATGGATATCCTCCTTTGAATGCGGTAGGCTTTACCTTCGTTGGGCGCGTTGCCACTTACTTTCTTTCCGTCTCCGAGGTATGCCTATTGGGAATATGCAGCACGAAACTTGACCTCCAAGAAAAGCTCACCAGAATCTCAAAACTCCAACCATTCCAAGCAATTTACTCAGGTTGAAAACAATGCTGTATAAACTCTATCTATCCAGTTTGATTACACTGTTCTCATTGGCTTGTACCGCCCAGAATTATCAACCCAAAGGCTTGACCAAATTATCCGATCAACAAGTGATCGAAAGGGCGGAACAAAAAATACACATTAACCCTAAGACGACCATCTTCAGAAACGAAAATGGCGAAATTATCGCCATCGATTCCATTTTGAAAATGCCGGACAGGGAGGACTATGCCTTTGACAGCTATGTAGACGATAGCGGAAAGGTCGTAGAGGTCGTATTGAGGAAGGCAACGTTGAAAGACAAGGAGTTTGAACAAAAACTCAAAAGGGCCATGGAGTATCAGCCTCCGATCAAGCTTGTTGATGTCGATTGTGATCAAGAGAAAACCATACTGCAAGAGGTGTTCGATAGTGACCAGGGTATGAGAGCAGATAACGGAACGATCAACCCCGATAGCGACCGCCAAAACCTAGCAACGGTGATCAGCTTGATAGAGAAATGCGGGATGCCCACCCTACGAGAGGTCGATGAAGTTCAGATGACCGCTATTTGGGCCGCTTTTCAACACGGCGATAATGCGGATCGAAAAAAGTATTTACCCCTATTGGAGCGATCCGCGAAAAACGGCGACCTGAGCGCAGCCCAAATTGCCTTGATGAAGGACAGGATCTTGAAAGAGGATGGCGAGCCCCAGGTCTATGGATCACAAGTAGTGGAAAGCGGGGGCGTGTGGGTTCTCTACAACCTCGAAAAACCGGAAACGGTGAATAAAAGAAGAGCGGAAGTGGGACTGGATCCATTGCAGGATTATCTGCGGAGATGGAACATTGAATTCACCGTTGAACAAGCGGAATAGGGTCTTCTAACCGTAGCAGGGTCTCCACTTCAGGACCCTATAGCACCAAGCTCGAAGTATATCCTCGAAGGACATATCCCAAGCTCGCATCCCAATGATGCACGGTCCGAAGCGATGCAAAAGCGAACTACTCTCATGCAAGAGGTCCTGAAGAAACTACGGTTCAAAGAAGGTGGAACGGTGCTCCACGCGCCGAGCGAGATGGCACAAGCCTTTTCCAAACTCGGCCTTCAGAATGCCTTTGACCGCAAAGCGAAAAGCACGCAGACCTTGGTCTTCCTTCGGAACAACGCGGAACTCATGGCCTTCCTGAAGAACGATCTTCAGCATATCGAACCCGACAGCCTGCTCTGGTTCGCCTATCCGAAAGGAAGTTCGAAAGTGAAGACGGACATCAACCGCGATACGATCCGCGTGACCGGAGAAAAGTTCGGCATCACCACGGTCACTGCTGTTTCCATTGATGATACCTGGAGCGCGTTGAGGTTCAGGCCGATCGAGCGGGTGGGGACGTAAGCAACCCCTCCACATACTTCCGGTCATTCGCCAAGCGCGGCACTTTGCTCTGCGCATCGTTCATGCCGCGCGCTTTCATCCAGGCCGCGAAGCCTCCGCGAGGCACCGGCACGATCACCAATGGCCGCAGCACGCGACCGGTGATCAGGTCTTTGTAGTAGGGATTGCGTTGCTGAAGCGCTGCATCGATCGCTTGGGCGAAGCCTCCCATGTCGCTTGGAGGTGCGGCAAACTCGATGTGCCATTCGTGGAACGGTAGCCCCTCCTTGGGCGAAAGTTGCGGCGCCACGGTGAACTCCGCCACTTCGCAGGGGAACGCGGCCACGGCTTCCTTCAGCGCTCCCTCCACTTCCTCGGCGATGACATGTTCCCCGAAGGCACTGGTGAAATGCTTCGTCCTTCCTGTAACGACGATGCGCGGCGGTTTCAACGAGACGAACTTGACAGTGTCGCCGATCTCGTAGCCCCAAAGGCCGGCGTTGGTGTGCAGCACGAGCGCATAGTTCACGTCCAACTCCACTTCGCCGATGGAGAGACGGCTCTCATCCGACTTGCCAAGGTCACTTGTCGGGATGAATTCGAAGTAGATCCCGTTGTCCAGCACGAGCAGCAGGCCTTCGCCCGGAGCTTGGTCCTGATAGGCGATGAAGCCCTCACTTGCGGGAAAGAGTTCAACACTGTCGACCCTTCCGCCGATGAGCGATTCCATTCGGCTGCGGTAGGGTTCGTAGTTCACGCCGCCGTAGACGAAGAGCGAAAAATCCGGGAAGACCTCCTTCACGGTGGACTTGCCGGTACGGGCCAGCAGACGCTCGAAATACATCTGCACCCATGCCGGGATCCCACTGATGAGGCGCATGTCCTGCGTCATCGTTTCCCCTACGATCGCTTCCACCTTCGTTTCCCAGTCGGGGATGCTGTTGGTGGCGAAGCTGGGCAAACGGTTCTTCAGCAGATAGGAAGGCACATGGTTGGCCACAATGCCGCTGAGCCTGCCGCTGGGCACCTTGCCCTTATGGTCAAGCACAGGGCTGCCTTGCAGAAAGATCATCTTCCCATCCACGAATTCCGTGTTGCCGCTGCGGGCGATGTAGGCGAAGAGGGCGTTGCGCGCACTGTCGATATGGTTCGGCAGGCTCTCCTTCGTGATGGGGATGTACTTCGCGCCGCTGGTGGTGCCACTGGTCTTGCACAGGTAGATCGGCGATCCCGGCCAGAGCACGTTGCGTTCGCCTTTCACGATCCGCTCGATCCACGGGCGCAACTCCTCATAATCGCGGAGCGGAACGGCCTCAACCAACGTGGCGTGATCCGTCACTTGATCCAGTCGGTGCTCTTTCCCGAAAGCCGTGTTCTTTCCTGCGGCGATCAACTTCAACAGCACCGCCTGTTGCGTGGCCACGGGATCCATCGCGGCGCGCATCACGCGCCGCGTGGCCCGCTTGGCCAACAGCTTCGCTGCGATCGACTTCAGGGACATGACACTGACCGGCCGTCCGGTCTCATTTGAATCCGATGTACTTCTGCGGGTCCACCGGCACCCCGGCCGACCAGAGTTCGAAATGAAGGTGCGGCCCGGTGGTCTGCTCGCCGCTGTTGCCCACGATGGCAATGGCCTCCCCGGCCTTCACATGGTCGCCCACATCCTTCAGCAGTACGGCGTTGTGCTTATAGACACTGACCAATCCGAGGCTGTGTTGCACTTGGACCACATAGCCCGCGTCGCTGGTCCAACTGGCCATGATGACGGTGCCGTCCAAGCAGGCCTCCACGGCCTCGTCCGCCTTGGTGACGATGTCGATCCCGTAGTGGCCATCGCTGGCGTTGAAGGTGCTGGTGACCACGCCGCGCAAGGGCGGGAAGAAGAGCAGACCGGGCAGGCCAAGACGGTCGAGCGAAGTCGGGCCGCCGGCCTCATGCACACTGAATGCTTCTTCCTGTGCCACCTGTGCCCGCATCAGACTGTCGGCCGCGGAAGGCTTGAGGTCTGCGGCGGTGGGCAGCTTTTTGATGGGCACGGCGAGGGTCGTACTGTCCGCAGGGAGTTTACCACTGAGCACGTTCCGCAGGTTGTCGATCCAGGCTTCACGTACCGCCATCGCCTCATCCAGGGAATCGGCCGTGGCCATGGCGCGGTAGGCGTTCAGTTTCACCCGCTGATCGGAGTAGCCGGGGATGTACTGCTTGATGGGCGTGAAGACGATGACCGCCGTGACCAGCGCGCCATACAGGGCGAAGGTGATCACCGCGAGCAGGATCACGTTCATGCGCGAGAGCCGGAAACTGAACCGCTCCTCGTAGCTGCCCTCGTCGATGAGCACCGCGCGGTACTTGCTGCGCAGCTTGCGCATCAGCTTGCGGCGCTTCTCCCCTCGCTTGAGGGAGTCGGGGTTCTGTTCTTCGGCCATGGCGGTCGGGGGGCCGCAAAGTTGGACACGATGTCGAAACCCGCCCCGTGCAGGGTGCATGAAATATCTTCGCCGCCTTGCTGTTCATACAGCACGCCCATGCGCCGCCTCTCTTTCCGCGTCCTCCTTCCGGCTTTGGCCCTGATGACGGTGGTGGCGTGCTCCACGGACAAGGACGCTTGGCTGAACCGCACCTTCCACAAGCTGGTGACGCGCGACAACGGCTGGTTCAACGCCAACGAAAAGCTGAAGGAGACCGTGGCCGCCATGCAGAAGGCCTACGTGGACGACTACGACCAGGTGCTGCCCATCTTCGTGATCGGCAGCGATGAACAGGCCAAGGCGATCGTGCCGGACATGGAGACCTGCATCGAGAAATGCGCGCTTGTGATCGACCGCAACTCGATGGACATCGGCGGCAAGGAGAAAAACGCATGGATCCCCGACGCATGGCTCGTCATCGGCAAGAGCCATTTTTACAAGCGCAGTTACCTCGACGCGGAACGCACCTTCGACTATATCGGGCGCCGCTACAAGGGGGATGAGACGCAGATGGAGGCCAAGCTCTGGCTGGCGCGCACCGCGATCGAACTGGAGGAATACGCCAAGGCCCGCACCGCGTTGGACGAGGTGAAGAAACAACGGGAACTGCCGAAGCACTTCCCGCACGACCAGCTCAGCGCCATCGAGGCCGAGCTGCAGTTGCGCATCGGCAAAGTGGACGACGCCATAGTCTCCTTGGAGCATGCGGTGGAGATCGCCGAGCGCAAACAGGACCGCGTGCGCTGGGCCTTCATCCTTGCCCAACTCTACCAGTTGAAGGGACAGGATGCCAAGGCCATCGCGCAGTACGACAAGGTCACGCGCATGGGACCGTCCTATGAGTTGGGCTTTCACGCGCAGATCTTCCAGGCCCTCGCCTTCGGCCGCGGGGACAGCAAGGCCATCCGCAAGAAGCTCGAGCGCATGTTGGGCGATGAGAAGAACATTGACCACTTCGACATGATCCATTACGCCTTGGCCGACCTGGACCTGAAGGAGAACCAGCGGGACAATGCCTTGGCGGAACTCAAGAAAAGCGTGCGGGCCAGCACCACCGACACGCGCCAAAAGGCCAAGAGTTTCCTGAAACTGGCCGACCTCTATTTCAACGACAAGAAGTATCCCTCCGCACAGAGCTATTACGACAGCACCAGCACGATACTCGCCGCGGACAACCCGCGGTTCGACGAGGTGAAGACCCGCGCCGAAGTGCTGGGCGACCTGGTGGTGCAACTGAACATCATCGCCCGCGAGGACAGCCTGCAGACCTTCGCCAAGTTGACACCGGAAGAGCAGCAGAAGCGCATCCAAGCGCTCATCAAGGACAGGCAGCGCGACGAGGATGCCAAGGAGCAGGCCACCTCCGATGCCCGCGATGTGGTGGCCAGCAACACCATCACCCCAAATGATCCGGGCAACCCGGCCAGCGGCGGCGCCTGGTACTTCTACAACCCCACCCAGATCGCTCGCGGCACTGCGGACTTCAAGAAAAAATGGGGCAATCGGCCCAACGACGATGATTGGCGGAGGTCCGACAAGAGCGGCACCGCAGCGGTGGACGTCGCCGAGGAGTTGGAGCCTGATTCCGTGCCCGCCGCAGCGACCACAGTCGATGCCGGACTGCCCGCTTGGAAGGACCCTTCCAACTACCTCAAAGGGCTGCCCACGACCCCTGCCCAGCTGGATTCCAGCAATTCCCAGATCTGCCATGCGCTCTATATCTCGGGCATGATCTACAAGGAAAAACTGAAGGACGTGGAGAATGCGATCGAGAGCTTCGAAGTGCTCAACAACCGCTTCGACGATTGCGCCTTCACCCCGGAATCCTACTACCAGCTCTATCGCATCTATCTCGCCAAGGAGAAGGAGAAGAGCTTCATCCAATTCGGCGGATCCAACTCGAAGGGTTATGCGGACCAGATCCTCCAGCGCTGGCCCGATTCGGAATTTGCCCGATTGGTGCGCAACCCCGACCAATTGCAGGCCGACGCGGCGACGAAACAGGCCGAGGACTCGACCTATGCGGACCTGTATCACCAGTTCAGGCAGGGCTCGTATCAAGGCGTGATCGCCACCTGCGACGGTGTGATCACCGGGCAGCCGAAGAACCACCTCCTCGCCAAGTACTATCTGCTGAAGGCGATGGCCGTCGGCGGACTGCACCTCACCGGCGCGTTCCGCGATGCCCTCGCTGAAGTGGTCGCCAAATTCCCCGGCACTGACGAGGCCAAGGCCGCCAGTGCGATGATCGCCAACATCGACAAGCTCAACGGTACCTCGGCCACCGTGGCGCCGCTTAAGGCTGCTGGGCCAACATATGGTAATGAGGATGGTGAGCACTTCGTGGTGCTATTAGCGACTGATAGTGCAGGCCGTATGTCCAAGGTCCGCGCGGCCATCAGCAATTTCGACCTGAGCCATTTCCGCGGCACGCCCCTGCAGGTGCTGGCCAACATCTACAACGACAGCCTCCAAGTGATCAGCGTCCGATCCTTCCCGAGCAAGCAGAAGGCCATGGAGTATTACGGCCTGTTCAAGGGGAACACCAGCGACCTGAAAGGCATCGCCGACCGTGGCTACCCGCTCTTCGCCATCAGCGCGGCCAACTATGCGAAGTTCTATATGGCCAAGGACACCGAAGGCTATATGGACTACTTCACCAAGAACTACCTCGGTGGGAAGTAGTCCGAATGCATGAGAGTCATTGACGTAGGCTCTTTTCATCTTGACGAAACGGTGTACAGGATCGATGGCGCCAAGGTCATCTTCGATAAGAACCGATATCCGGGTCAAACACATGAGCCGGTTAACTTCGCACCATATCGGACGACCCTTTTACCTGACCCCGCCTTCCTCATGTTCCGGAACGATAAAGCCCACGAACCCATGAACAAGCCCGCAGAACCGGTAAGCCCCGGCAAGATCAACAGCATCATGGAGGGCACCTCCATCGAGGGCGAAGTCCGCTCGGACAGCAATATCCGCATCGACGGCAAGGTGAAGGGCACCATCCATGTGCGGGGCCGCCTTATCGTGGGCGCCAGCGGATTGGTGGAAGGCGATGTGAACTGCCAGAGCAGCGACATCGAAGGCACGGTGAATGGCAAGATCACCTGCCAGGACCTCCTCAGCCTGAAGGCCACCGCGAAGCTCAGCGGCGACATCCACACCAAGAAGCTCTCGATCGAACCCGGCGCGGTGTTCACGGGCAATTGCAACATGGGCAGCAGCAGCTCCATGAGGGAAGCCGAGCCCGTGCGCCAAAGCATCTCCAGCGAGCGGCCCAGCACCACTGTATCGAGCAGCGCAACGACGCGCCCCGAGCCGGTGAAGTCCTCCAACTAAGTCGAGTTCCGGACATGTCCGCGCCACCAACGCCTGCACCGCAAGGCGCATCGCGCACCGTGCTCTTCGTCCTGCTGCTTGGCGCGCTCTGCGCAGTGACCACCGGTGCCGGTCTGCACTTTTTCGACGTTCCATTCTCCTGGCCTTTCGCCGCGCTGCTCATCTACTTCCCCTTGGTCAGTGGTCTGCTCCTTCTATGGCAGGAACGCGCCATGAACGCCGACCTGCGGCACTTCATCCACCGCTTCATGCTGGGGCTGGTGGTGAAACTGCTCGGATCCCTCGTGCTGCTCGCCATCCTCATCCGCCTCTCGCCAAAAAGCAACCTCTCCCCGTTGGTGGTCACCTTCACCTTGTTGTATTTCATCTGGCTCGGCTTCAGCACCGGCCGCTTGGGCATCCGCCTGCGCCGCCCCTCCACCCCCGCCGCATGAAACTCGACGACGGCATCGACAAGGAGGATGTCGAAGAGGCGAAGGATACCGCCCGCAGCTATGGCCGCTATGGCGCGCTCGGCATCCAGATGGTGGTCATCATCCTCGTCTTTGCATGGGGAGGACATTGGCTGGATGGCCGACTTGCACTGAAGACCCCGTGGTTCGCGCTCTTGGGCGTACTGATCGGTATCTTCGGAGCGCTGTGGACGCTCTTCAAGGAGACGCGGAAGGGCAGCTCCTGAACGCTTTCTCGATCGCGCTTTGTGCATCTCGCGGCAATGCCTACTTTCGCGGCCGCAATGAACGCCCCTCTCCCTGCCTTCAACCTCCGCAACGCCTTGGTGCGCGCGGCTTTGGCGCTTTTTGCAGCCTTCATTTTCCAGCCTTCCTTCGCCTCGGATAATCTCGCGAAGGAGAACAAGGAGGCTGCGGCCGGTTATGATGCAGGCAAGCACATCATCGAGCATATCGGTGATAGCCACGACTGGCACATTGTGGGTGACGTCCACATCCCTTTGCCGGTGATCCTGCATGTGCCGCAAGGCATGGAGTTCTTCTCCAGTTCACGCCTTTCACACGGTGCAGCTTACACCGGCACGCACGGCACCTATGCCTTGGAAGAAGGCAAAGTGGTGGTGGTGAATGCCGATGGCAGCGAGAATGAAGAAGCCACTTCACACCTCATCGACTTCAGCCTGACCAAGAACGCCTGCGCCATCATCCTCAGCGTGCTGATCCTGCTCTGGCTGATGATCGGCACCGCCCGCTGGTATGCGCGCAATCCGAACAGCGCACCCAAAGGCCTGGCCAGCTTCATGGAGCCGATCATCCTCTTCATCCGCGACGACGTGTCGCGCAAGAGCATCGGTGACAAGCACTACGCCCGCTTCACACCCTACTTGCTCACGCTGTTCTTCTTCCTCTGGATCAACAACATCACCGCGCTGATCCCCATCTTCCCCTTCGGCGCGAACATCACCGGCAACATCGTCACCCCGCTCGTACTGGCGGTGATCACCTTCTTCCTCGTCACCATCGTGGCGAAGTGGCACTACTGGCGCCACATGCTGGCTATGCCCGGCATCCCCATCCCGGTGCTGATCATCCTTACGCCGATCGAGATCCTCAGCCATTTCATCCGCCCCACGGTGCTGATGATCCGGTTGTTCGCCAACCTGATGTCCGGCCACATCGTGCTGCTGGTGTTCTTCTCCCTGATCTTCATCTTCGGCGCCACCAGCGTCGCCACCGGCTACATCGTCAGCATTCCGGCCTTGGCCTTCAGCATCTTCATCAACTGCCTCGAGCTGTTGGTGGGCGCCATCCAGGCCTATGTCTTCACGCTGCTCACCGCCATGTACATCGGGGCCGCCGTGGCCGATGGACACCATGGGCACGATGCCACTCTCTAAGCAACAACCAGAACACTCAACCATTCATCTCGATGACCCTCCTCAACATCCTCCTCGAAGCCGATCCCATTGAAGTGGCGAAAGCCGGCACCCTCGGTCTGGCGAAGGCCGGTGCCGTTATCGGTGCAGGTATCGCAGCGCTCGGCGCCGGCGTCGGCATCGGCCGCATCGGTGGCAGCGCCTTGGAAAGCATCGCCCGCCAGCCTGAGGCCAAGGGTGATATCGTGAGCAACATGATCCTCACCGCCGCTCTGGTGGAAGGTGTGGCGCTTGGTGCCGTGGCACTGGGCTTCATCGTGGGTCTCGCTTCCTAAGCAGCCTTTCGTTCTTCTCCGGGGGGGAACGTCCGAAACGGGCCGTTCCCCCTGCATGGAGGAGAATTCAGTAATGCACACAAGATCCCTTTAGCGATGAAGCTTGTCACCCCCGATATCGGCCTCCTCTTCTGGATGTGCCTGTCCTTCGGCATCGTGGTCCTCCTCCTGGCGAAGTTCGCCTGGAAGCCCATCCTCGCGGCCGTGAAGGAGCGCGAGACCTCCATCGACAACGCGCTGAACGAGGCCAAGCAGGCCCGCACCGAGATCGCGCAGATGACCGCCGGCAACGAGGACCTCATGCGTCAGGCCCGTGCCGAGCGCGAGATGATGCTCAAGGAAGCGCGCGACATCCGCGACAAGGAGATCAGCGAAGCGAAGACCCGCGCCAAGGCCGAGGCCGACGCGCTGCTGGCCCGCGCCCGTCAGGACATCCACACCGAGAAGAACGCCGCCATCACCGAGATGAAGAACCAGGTCGGCAAGCTGAGCATCCTCGTCGCCGAGCGCATCCTCCGGGAGAAGCTCAACGACCAGAGTGCGCAGCAGGAGCTGGTGGACAAGGTGTTGAAGGATAGAGAGCATTTGTCATGATCACGCCGGTCGCCTATCGCTACGCGCGTTCGCTGCTGCAGCTGGCCCAAGAACGGGGCGCGCTCGAAGCGACGCGTGAGGACATGCTCCTCGTGGCCGAGACCTGCGCCAATAGCCGCGAACTGCGCCAGTTGTTGAAGAGTCCCGTGATCAAGGCCGATCGCAAGGTGAAGGTGATGGGCCGTCTCTTCGGAGGCAAGGTGGGCCACATGACCGAGCGTTTCATCGACATCCTGATCCGCAAGGGTCGCGAAGGCATGCTGCCGGAGATCGCGCAAGCGTTCCAATCGGCTTATCGTGTGGAACAGAACATCCTCCTCGCGGAAGTTAAGAGCGCCGTACCGCTCAATGAAAAGACCCGCGCACAGGTGAAGAAGATGGCCGAGACGCGCCATCCCGGCAAGAGCATCACCTTGGTGGAAACGGTGGACCCCGAGCTGATCGGCGGCATCATCGTGCGCATCGGTGACGAACAGATCGACGGCAGCGTAAGCCGAATGCTGAGCGACATCGGCCGCAAATTCTCAGAGAACCCTTACATACCCGAGATCTAAAACAGATCCACATGGCAGAGATCAAACCCGCCGAAGTATCGGCGATCCTCAAGGAAGAACTGGCTGGCGTCCGCACGCACGCCGAGCTGGAGGAGGTAGGTACCGTGCTGCAGATCGGTGACGGCATCGCCCGCATCTATGGCCTGCAGAGTGTACAGAGCGGTGAGCTCGTGGAGTTCCCCAGCGGACTACGAGGCATCGTGCTGAACCTTGAAGAGGACAACGTCGGCGTGGTTCTCCTCGGGCCCAGCGTCGGCATCAAGGAAGGCGACACCGTGAAGCGTACCAAGCGCATCGCCAGCGTGAACGTCGGCGAAGGCATGGTGGGCCGTGTGGTGGACAGCCTCGGCGAACCCATCGATGGCAAAGGCCCCATCCAAGGCCAGACCTATGAGATGCCGATCGAGCGTAAGGCTCCCGGCGTCATCTTCCGCCAGCCGGTGAAAGAGCCGCTGCAGACGGGCATCAAGGCCATCGACGCCATGATCCCCGTGGGCCGCGGCCAGCGCGAGCTCATCATCGGTGACCGCCAGACCGGTAAGAGCACGGTGGCGATCGACACCATCATCAACCAGCGCGAGTTCTACGAGGCCGGCAAGCCCGTCTACTGCATCTATGTGGCCATCGGCCAGAAGGGTTCCACCGTCGCCGGTACCGTTAAGGTGCTGGAGGAGAACGGCGCCATGGCCTACACCACCGTGGTGGCCGCCAACGCAAGCGATCCAGCACCGATGCAGTTCTACGCACCGTTCACCGGCGCGGCCATCGGCGAATTCTTCCGCGATACCGGCCGTCCCGCGTTGATCGTGTATGATGACCTTTCCAAGCAGGCCGTCGCTTACCGCGAAGTGTCACTGCTCCTGCGCCGCCCACCGGGACGCGAAGCTTATCCCGGCGACGTGTTCTACCTGCACAGCCGTCTGTTGGAGCGTGCCGCGAAGATCATCGACGACGACACCATCGCCGCGCAGATGAACGACCAGCCCGATTCCCTGAAAGGCATGGTGAAGGGCGGTGGATCGCTCACCGCATTGCCGATCATCGAGACGCAGGCCGGTGACGTGTCCGCCTACATCCCGACCAACGTGATCTCGATCACCGACGGACAGATCTTCCTCGAGAGCAACCTCTTCCTCAGCGGTGTGCGCCCCGCCATCAACGTGGGTATCAGCGTGAGCCGCGTAGGTGGTAACGCGCAGATCAAGTCCATGAAGAAGGTGGCCGGTACCTTGAAGCTGGACCAGGCGCAATACCGCGAACTGGAGGCCTTCTCGAAGTTCGGTTCCGACCTCGATGCCGCTACCAAGTCCGTGCTGGACAAGGGCGCGCGCAACGTGGAGATCCTGAAGCAAGGGCAGAACAGTCCGATGCGCGTGGAGGACCAGGTGGCGATCATCTACCTTGGTTCGAAAGGCTTGCTGGGCAAAGTGCCCGTAGCCCAAGTGCGCAAGTTCGAGCAGGAGTTCCTTACCATCATGCGCAACTCCCACAGCGATACCCTCGCGGCTTTGAAGGCCGGTAAACTGGATGACCAGATCACCAGCAGGCTCGAAAAAGTGGGTGGAGACCTCGTGAAAAGCTACGCGTAAATGAGCCGCAGAGACGAAGAGGCGCAGAGATTGATTTGTGACATTAACGTGTCAGGATCGTCCATGCATTTCTCCGTGTCTCCGTGTCTCCGTGGTTTAAACCTTTCTTCTCCGCGCCTCAGCGCCTCCGCGGCAAAAACCCTCTCCCTCTAGATGCCCAGCTTGAAGGAAGTCCGCAACCGGATCGTCTCGGTCAACAGCACCAAGCAGATCACCGCCGCCATGAAGATGGTGAGCGCGGCGAAGTTGCGGCGTGCGCAGGACGCCATCATTCGCATGCGGCCCTACGCCGAGAAGCTGAGCGAGGTGTTGAGCAACGTGAGCGCGTCGCTGGACGGCAACGAAAGCAAGTTCGCTCAGCAACGCGAAGTGAAGAACGTACTCTTCGTGGCCATCGTGAGCAATCGCGGTCTGGCAGGCGCCTTCAACACGCAGGTATTCCGCCTCATCCGCAAAGCCGCAGCGGACGCTGAATCCCGCGGTGAGCGCGTGCATGTGCTCTCCCTCGGCAAGAAGGCGACCGACCTCTACCGCCGCTCGCCCTGGCACGCTTCCGGCTTTCCGGAGAACCTCGCTGCGTTGTACGACGGACTCAGCTTTGACAAGGTGGCGCCCGTAGCGGAAGAGATCATGGGGAAGTTCGCCGCCGGTGAATACGACCGCGTGGAACTCTTCTACAACCAGTTCAAGAACGCCGGGGTGCAGATCGTCACCGAAGAGTACTACCTGCCGATCGCACCGCCCGAGGCCAAGGCCGCAGGGGTGGCCACCGGCGTGAAGAGCGACCACATCATGGAGCCGGACCGCCGTACCATCGTGGAGGAGATCATCCCCAAGAGCCTGAAGATCCAGCTCTACAAGGCGCTGCTCGACAGCTACGCTTCCGAGCACGGCGCCCGCATGACCGCCATGCACAAGGCCACGGACAACGCGGATGCCCTGCTGAAGGGCCTCAAGCTGTCCTATAACAAGGCCCGCCAAGCAGCCATCACCAATGAGATCCTCGAGATCGTAGGTGGCGCGGAGGCGTTGAAGGGGTAGGATCAAGAAGCATTCATTTCAATAACGAAGGCGCGAATTCATCGCGCCTTCGTTATTCATGAACGAGCGTTGACGTTCGCGCTACGGAGGAAATTCGTACCGCTTAGAACCCCTTGCTCTGCAATCTGCGGTCACGGCCGGAGAGCGTTCCGAAGTAGACGATGGAGAATTCGAACGCGCCGTTGCTGTGCGTGTAGTGCTTCAGCGATGAGGTGTTCACATCGTAGCTGAAACGGTACATGCTGTTCTTGTGCTTGATGCCCACTTCCGCGATGACAGCATCATTCACCCTGTAGGACGCACCGACCAGCGCGCTATAGATGCCGTTCATGAAGGCGATCTCGCCACGCATGCCTGCTTGGATCATCTGGTCCGCGCCTTGGCGCCAGTAGAGGCCTTCCGGCACCAGGTCCAAGCCCTCCGTCACCGTGACGTAGGCGCCCGCATTCACGGAGTAGCGGATGGGCATCTTGCTTTCCTGATCACGGAAGATCGATTCGTCCGGCATGGTCACATGGAACAGTGCGAAATTCCCGAAGGGATTGAACACTTTGTTCCGGTCAATGGAGCGGTACGCAACGCCTACGCCGACGTCCGGCATCAGACGGCCCATCTTGCTGAACGTCTCACCGGAAGGCAGGTCATCATCGAAGTGGTCTCCCGAATACTGCATGTCCCAGATCAGGTCCTGGTCGTTCACCTTCTTGTAGATCAGGCCCAGGTTCAGACCCACTGAGAGTGTGTGCTTGGCCTTCGCACCGGACACGTTGTACGCCCCGGAGAATCCGGTGCGGAAGGTGCTCATGGAGCCGGCCATGTTGTAGTTGTCCATGTAGAAGCCCATTCCGTAGCGGCCCTGCTGGTTCATATCGAACGAGAAGGCCGTGGTGAGGAACATGCTTGACAGGCTGTTCCATTGGCTGCGGACGTTGCTCGTGGCCCGGAAATCCGAGTTCTCGAACATGCCCGATAGCGCGGGATTCAGCATAATGGAGGCCGCATCATACTGGGACAATTGCGCGTCCTGTGCGTACATGGCATTCGCTGCACCAAGGGAGAGTGCCAGCAGGAAGATCTTTTCTGTTCTCATCGTTCTCCTTGTTTGCATCAGCGTACCAGTGTCACCTTACCGGACCTGTCGAACTTCTTTCCATCCGTGCCCTCAGCGACCACCGAGTACACATAGACGCCATTGATCTCGGGAGTGCCGTTGTGCGTGCCATCCCAGCCGAAGGTCGGATCGTCGCTGGTGAAGATCTGTTCACCCCAACCGTTGTAGATCTTCACCTTCATCGTCTTGAAGGGTCCGCCACGCACGTAGAACACATCGTTCACGCCATCCCCGTTCGGGCTGAAGGCATCGGGCAGCTTCGGAGGTATCACCTTGTTCTCGGTGATGGCGATCAGCAGCGAATCGGAATCCGAGCACCCTGCCGCGTTGGACACGCTCAGCACGACGATGTACTGCCCCGCCTGGTTGTAGGTATGCGTCGGGTCCTGCTCGAGGGAACCGCTGCCGTCATCGAAGTCGTAGTGCCAGGCGTTCGCTCCACCGGTGGATTGGTCCGTGAAGGCGAGCTCCACCTCGGTATAGGGATCGCCGCTGTAGAAGAAGTCAGCCACGGGTGGACTCATCACGGTCACAGTCTCCGTGGTGGAGGCGCTGCATCCGTTCTGCGCGAAGATGGTGAGCGATACCGCATACTGGCCGGCAGCGTCATAAACTGTCGATGCCTGGGGACCACCGCCATTGGTGCCGTTGCCGAAGTTCCAGTTCCATCCGATGATCGGAGCGCCGTTGGAGGTGCTGGCATCGGTGAATGCCGTCGACGCGTTTGCGCAGGCGTTCCCCACGGTAAAGGCCGGGGCCAGCGGATTCACGAAGGACAGCTGTAGCGTATCCGAGGCCGCGGAGCAGAACGCATTGCCCGTGGTGGTCAATACCAAGTGGACCACTTGCAGCAGCGAATCACCTGCGCTGGGCTGATAGATGGCGTCCTGCGTGGTGCTGTTCGGCACGAAGCTGCCCGAACCGGTCGTGGACCAGATCACGCCGCTCGCACCGGTGTAGGTACCTGCCAATTGCACGTCAGCCGATGCGTTGCAGGTGGTAACATCCGGCCCGGCAGCCACTGTCGGCGGATGCTGCATGGTCACCACTGCGGTGTCGGAATGCGCGGGGCAGCCCATGTTGCCGGTGGTGGTCAGCAGGAAGCTCAGTTGAGGATACAGCAGGTCCGGTGCGCTGGGGACGTAGCTCGCATTGAGCGCCGTCGCATCGGGCAGGAAGGTCCCTGTTCCATTGGTGGTCCACGTGCCGCCACTGACACCGGTGATCGATCCGTTCAAGAGGATCGGAGCGCCGTCTGCGCATTGCGTGAAGTCGGCGCCTGCATGCGCGATGCGTGTGGGGCCCAAGCCGATGTGTATGGTATCCGCATCATTGCCACAGGTGCCCATGCCATAGGCGGTCAGGACGAGATTTACACCACCGGCAATGCTGTCCGCCGCCGTGGGTGAATAGGTCGCATTCGCGGTGAACGCATCCGGGGTGAATGTGCCCGTGCCGCTCGTCACCCATTCCACTGAAGCGTCATTCAACACCGTCGCGTTCAGCGGTACATCCTGGATGCCATCACAGAGCAGGACATCGGATCCCGCGTTCACAGTAGGTGGCACGTGGTAGCTCACCACCAGGGTGTCGTGCGCCGCCGGGCAGCCCGCGTTGTTCGTGGTGGCCAGGATGAGGTTGATGTTGCCGATCACATAATCCGCCGCACCGGGTTGGTAGATCGCGTCAAGCGCCGTGGCGGACGGACTGAACGTGCCCGTACCTGTGGTGGTCCAATGGCCTGTGGTAGTGCCGGTCACTGTTCCGCCCAAGGTGATGTCCGGGTCGGTGCTGCACGCTGTCACATCGGGTCCTGCATGCGCTGCCAGTCCACCGCCGAAGCTGATGGTCATCGCATCGGAAACAGTGCTGCACGGAGCGGTACCGAAGCTGGTCACTGTGAGCGTGATGGTTCCGGCAAGGCTATCCGCCACGGTCGGGTAGTACAGGGTGATCAGCGCATTCGCGTCGAGGAAGGTGCCGTTGCCGGAAGTACTCCAGATCCCACCGGTTGCATTGGCCGCATTGGCCGCCAATTGGATGGGGTCCATGGTGCAGGCGATCACGTCGTTGCCGGCATTGATGGACGGCAAGGGCTGCACATTCAAGAGCATCGCATCCGACGTGGCGGTGCAGACGCCACCGGTGATGGTCGTCAAGGTCAGTTCCACCGATCCCGCAGCGATGTCCGCCGGACTCATCGAATAGGTGGCGTTCGGGTCGGTATTGTTGCTGAAGGAGCCTGTACCCGCTGTGCTCCAGACGATGCCTTGCGAACCCCCGCTATAGTTGCCCGCCAATTGGGCGGTGGGGGAATTGGCACAGAGTTCCTGGTCCGCACCGGCATAGGAGTAGCTCGTGTTGCCGAAGGTCAGCGTCATCTGGTCGCTGCCGCTGGGGCATGTGCCGGTGTTGGTGGCGGTGAAGGTGAGCACGACGGAACCATTGGCCACATCCGACGGAGAGAAGTAATACTGCGCGTTCAGCACATCGGCATTGGGCTGGAAGATTCCTGATCCCGTGCTGGTCCACGTCCCGGAAGGTGATCCGTTCTGGATGGTGCCCTGCAGGTTCGCATGGTCCGAAAGCACGCACACACTCTGGTTGGGACCTGCACTCACGATAATGCCGGCCGTGAGGTAGACGCTCATCTCATCGCTCACCGGTGAGCAGCCTCCGTTGTTCAGCGACGTGAGGGTGAAGCCGATGTAGCCGGCGGCGATGTCTGCTGCGCTCAGGGTGTAGGTGGTGTTCAATGCCCCCGGGTTGGCGATAATGCCCGTGCCGGTAGTGGTCCATTGGCCTATGTTGGTGATGCCGGAGATCGTGCCGTTCAGGTTGAACTGCGTCACTTGGTTGCAGTAGGTCTGGTCCGGCCCTGCGTTCACGTATGGCGCCGGCGTCAGCGTCAAGGTCATGGCGTCGCTCGCGTTATTGCAGCTATTGACCGCGCTCAGCGTAAGGGTGAGTGTGCCGATCGACGTGTCGACATTGCTGGGCACATAGGTGGGCGTGAGCACGTTGCTGCTCGGGTAGAAGGAGCCTGTGCCCGAGGTGGTCCAATGCACTTGTGTCGCATCGCCACTTAGGGTGCCCATCAATTGCACGGTGGCATTGTTCGCGCAGAAGCTCAGGTCGGGACCCGCGCTGACGGTGCCCGCCGGCAGGATCGACAGATGGAGCGTGTCCGCCGTCGTTGCACAGGCGCCGGTGTTCGTTGTGGTGAGTATCAGGTCCACGCCCGTGTTCAGTGAATCCTGCGCGCTGGCCTGGTAGATGTTGGAAAGCGACGTGGCCGGATTGGAGAAGGTGCCTGTACCCAATGTGCTCCAGGCGCCCGTCGCGGATGCGCCACCCACGAAGCCGTTGATCACCACATCGAGGTCGGTGTAGCAGGTCACCTGATCGGCTCCGGCGGAGACCGTGGATACGGGAACGATGGTGACGGCCATCTGGTCCGTTGCATTGTCGCAGCTGTTCACACTCCACGTGAAGGTGAGGCTGCCCGCAGTGGTATCTGCGGAAGTGATGTGATAGGTCGCGTTCGCATCATGCGCATCCGGAGAGAAGGTGCCGCTGCCCGTGCTGGTCCATGTGCCAACGGTGGCATTTCCGATGATCCCGCCGGCCAACTGGATCGTGGCCGCGCTGGCACAAATGCTCTGGTCCGGGCCCGCTTGTGCTGTTGCGCTGGGGAGTATCGTCAGCGTCATGGCATCGGTCACTGCAGTGCAAAGTCCATTGCTCGTCGAGATGAGCGAGAGGGTCACCGAACCATTGAGCGAATCGAGGGAGCTCGCGGTATAGGTCGCATTCAGGGCGGAGGCATTCGGCGAGAAGCTCCCCGTGCCGGAACTGCTCCAAAGCCCGGTAGTGGAACCGCCGGTCACTGTTCCCCCAAGTGGCACCTGCAAGACATTCGAACACGTGGTGATGTCGGTGCCCGCGTTGACCACCGGTGCCGGGGTCACTTGGATCGTGATCGAATCGGCGACCGCGAGGCAATTGCCGTTGCCCGTGGTGGTCAAGGCCAAATGGACCTGGCCGGCCTGCACTTCGAAGGGCGTGGGCGTGTACTGCGCTCCCAGCGTATGTGAGTTCGGCGCATATGTGCCGAGGCCGCCGCTCCACTGCGCACCGGAGGCCACGGTGATCGTTCCGTTCAAGGTCGCCACCGGGTCATTGGCGCAGACGGAAAAGTCGCTTCCTGCATCCGCCGTCGGCGCAGGAGTGAACACCAGAGCGACTGTATCCTTCACCGCGAAACAGTTCCCATTCCCGGTGGAAGTGAGATAGAGGTTCATCGTGCCGGCAGCGACCTCGGCGGCCGTGGGTGTATAGACCGGACTCAACACGTTGCTCGAGGGGGACCAGGTGCCGTTACCGCCCGTCCAAGTACCGCCGCTGGCATTGGAAACATCGCCGTTGAGCTGCGTCGCCGTGTTGTTGGCGCATACCGAAAGGTCCGCTCCGGCATCCACGATCGGTGATGCCGTGAAGACGATCGTCACTTGGTCCGAGACGGGTGCGCAGGTGGTGGTCCCGGTGGAGGTCAAGGTCAGCGTGAGGGATCCGGCGGCGATCTCCGCTGCGGTCGGCACATACTGCACGGTGAGCGAGTTGTTGTCCGGGAAATAGGTACCCGAGCCACCTGTCCACTGGCCGCCGGTTGCGTTGCCCACGAAGCCGTTCAACAGGAAGCTGGGGTTGTTCGCGCAGATCTGCTTATCCGGTCCTGCGTTCACCACCGGTATGGGATCGATGGTGATGGTCATGCTGTCGCTTACAGCGTTGCACTGGCCATTGCCCACGGTGGTCAACGTTAAGGTCACCGAGCCCGCCGTGATCTCCGCAAGGGAAGGCGCATAGTGCGTCGCGAGTACGCCGCTGTTCGGCGTGAACATGCCGTTGCCGCCGCTCCAAATGCCCCCGATGGCGACCGAGACCGATCCATTGAGGGGCACGGGCCCACCGTTGGCGCAGGTCTCCGCATTCGGTCCTGCCTGTGCTGTGGGTGCCGGGCTGAAGGTGTAGGCAACATCGTCCGTCACTGCGGAGCAACCGTTGTTGCCAGTGGTGGTAAGTGTCAATGTCACGCTACCGGCCACGATCTCGCCGAGCGAAGGGTGATAGATCGCATTGAGCGTATTCGCATTGGGAATGAACGTTCCGCCCGCACCGGACCATGCGCCGCCGCTGGCCACGGTTACAGTGCCCCCCAGTTGGATGCTCGCGTTGTTCGCGCAGCGCACGCCATCAGCGCCTGCATTGGCGGTGGGCGGCGAGGTGAAGGTGATCAATACCTGGTCGGTTACCGGCTGGCAGAAACCGTTGCCGATCGTTGTCAAGGTCAAGGTCAAGCTGCCTGCCGCGACCTCGGCGGGGGTGGGCGTGTACACCGCGTTGAGCGCTGCGATGGAAGGTGTGAAGGAACCGGCACCGCCGCTCCATTGGCCGCCGCCCGCACCACTGACGGAACCACCCAATTGCACGACCGCATTGTTCGAGCAAACAAGCAGGTCTGCGCCCGCATCGGCAGTCGGTGCCGCATTGATCGTGATCGTCACCGCATCGTTCACCGCGCTGCAAAGCCCGTTGCCGGTGGAGGTGAGGGTAAGTGTTGCCGAACCCAAGGCCACCTCCGCCGGGCTGGGGTGGTAGGTCGCGTTAAGCGTGTTCGCATCCGGCGTGTAGCTACCGCCGCCGCCGCTCCAGATGCCACCGCTGGCAATGCTCACTGTTCCGGTGAGGGCCGTGGCGGGATCATTGGCGCATACCGTATGGTCGAGGCCCGCATTCACCACCGGACTCTGCGAGAAGAAGATCGTGACCTGGTCCGCGACAGGCAGGCAGGTACCGTTGCCCGTGCTGGTCAGCGTCAGCGTTGCCGAGCCTGCCGCAAGTTCCGTTGTGCTGGGGGTGTAGACCGCATTCAGCGCATTGATGCTTGGGGAGAATCCTCCCGTGCCACCGCTCCAGACACCGCCCGTGGCAAAATTCACGGAACCGGCCAATTGGACATTTGAATTATTGGAACAGACCGTTTGGTCCGGGCCCGCACTCACTACCGGGGCCGGAGCGATCAATACCACCACTTGGTCGGACACCGCGTTGCACAGGCCATTGCCCGTGCTCGTCAGCGTAAGCGTTACCGTTCCTGTGCCGATCTCACCCAAGGAAGGAGTGTAGATCGCGTTCAGATTGGTCGTGCTCGGGTCGAACGATCCAGCGCCGCCACTCCAAACACCTCCGGTGGCATGGTTCACCACACCGGCAAGTTGGGCGGCAGGCAGGTTTGCGCAAACGTGCACGTTGGCCCCGGCATTCACCACGGGCGATGGCGCGATGGTGATGAGCACCTGGTCGCTCACCGGATTGCTGTTGCCATTACCCGTTGTGGTCAGCGTCAACGTGACCGAGCCCGCCGTTTTCTCCGCGGTTGAAGGCGTATAGGTCGCATTCAAGGTATTGTTGTTGGGGTTGTACGATCCCGTGCCGCCGCTCCACACACCGCCGGTTGCGATGGTCACCGAACCATTCAAGGACACGGTGGCATTGTTCGCACAGACGGTCTGATCGGTGCCCGCGTCAGCCGTTGGTGCGGCCGAGAAGGAAATGGTCATCTGATCAGTGGCGGAGGAGCAAATGCCGTTGCCCGTGGTGGTCAGGGTCAAGGTCACGCTGCCTGCGGAGATCTCCGAGGCGCTCGGCGTGTACACCGCGTTCATCGTGGTGCTGTTCGGCGCAAAGGATCCCGAACCGCCGCTCCAAGCCGCACCGGAAGCAACGGTAAAGCTGCCCGCCAAGGTGGTATTGGCATTGTTGGAACTCACCGACTGGTCCGGGCCCGCATTCGCCAACGGTGCCGTTGTGTAGTGCAAGGTCACCGCATCGGCCACCGCTCCGCAGGTGCCATTGCCGGTAGTGGTCGCGGTCAGGATCACCGAGCCGTTGGCGATCTCGATCGGCGACGGCGAATAGGTGATGTTCTGCGCGGTATTTCCTGGGCTGTATAATCCGGTTCCGCCGGACCATTGCACGCCTGTTGCCACGGAGATCGCGGCATTCACATTGGCATCGGCATTATTGCCGCACAGGGTCTGGTCGAGTCCGGCGTTCACCGTCGGTGCAGGCGTGATACTATAGGTCACCGTGGAAGCCACCGGGCTGCACAGGCCATTGCCGGCAGAGGTCAGCGTGAGCGTTACGGTACCTGCGGTGATCTCCGCTGCGGACGGGACGTAGCTCGCATTCAACGTGATGTTGTTCGGGCTATAGCTTCCGCCTCCACCACTCCAAACTCCACCCGTTGCGCCGGTCACGGAGCCATTCAGCGCAATGGTGCTCGCATTGGCGCATACCGTTCCATTGGTACCGGCGTTCACGATGGGTGCCGGCGTGAAGGTGATCGTGCGGCTGTCCGCGACCGGGGTGCAGTTGCCCGCTCCCGTCGTCGTCAGGGTCAATGTCAGTGTTCCTGCCGCGATCTCTGATGGGGTCGGCGTGTAGGTCGCGTTGAGCGTCGTGTTGTTCGGCGTGTACGAACCTGCACCGCCACTCCAGATCCCACCGGTGGCCACGGTGACGGAACCGTTCAGGTTGATATCCGCATTGTTCGCGCAGATCGAGGCATCGGTACCCGCATCCACCGTGGGCGCTGGGGTGAAGGACAGCAGCACATGGTCCGTGCCCGCTAAGCAACTGCCATTGCCTGTGGTGGTCAGCGTCAAGCTCACCGAGCCGCTGGAGATCTCCGCTGCGGTCGGCGTATAGATGGCGCTCATGTTCGTGGTGCTCGGGTCGAAACTGCCGGAGCCTCCACTCCAGATCGCGCCGGTACCGATGGTGAATCCGCCGGCCAATGCGGCTGCGGCATTGTTCGCGCACAGCACCTGGTCGGGTCCCGCATTGGCTGTGGGTCCGGTGGAGAAGGTCCACGTGGTCTGGTCGGTGACCGGATTGCACGTGCCGTTACCCACGGAACTAAGGACCAGGGTCACAGAGCCGGAAGAGATCTCGGCAGCAGTGGGGGTGTAAGTGGCGGTCAAAGAGGACGCGCCCGGGCTGAAGGATCCACCGCCGCCGCTCCAGTTCCCTCCCGAAGCGCCGCTTACAGTGCCGGCAAGGGAGATCGCCGGCGCATTGGCGCAGACCGTACCACCCGCTCCGGCATCAACAATGGGTTGGGGTGTGAAGGTGATGGTCCGGCTGCTGGACGCCGGGTTGCAGGTGCCATTGCCCGTGGTGGTCAACGTCAGTGTGACATAACCGGCAACCAGTTCAGCATTACTCGGCGAGTACAGCGCATTCAACGCTGTATTGTCCGGGGTGAAGATGCCTGTGCCTCCGCTCCAAATACCTCCGGCCGCCACGGTCACCACGCCATTCAATGCGATGTCGGCATTGTTCACGCAGGCGGAGGTGTTAGCACCCGCATTGGCTGTGGGCCCTGCGGTGAACGTGAGCAGCACCGGGTCCGCGACCGCAGTGCAATTCCCATTGCCCGTGGTGGTCAGTGTAAGGATCGTCGAACCACTGGCTATCTCCCCAGCGGAGGGCGTATAGCTGGCGCTCATGTTCGTAGTGCTCGGATCGAAGGTGCCGCCGCCACCGGTCCAGATTCCGCCCGTGGCCACGGTCACGCTACCACTCAGGGCCGCCACCGCATTGTTTCCGCAAAGCACCTGGTCCACACCCGCATTGGCGGTGGGAGAAGGCGTGAAGGTCACCAGCATGCTGTCCACCACGGCACTGCAAACGCCATTGCCGGTGGAGGTTAGACGGATCCAACGGGAACCCGACGAGATCTCTGCAGCTGTTGGCGTATAGGTGGCGTTGAGGTCGGAATTGGCCGGAAGGAAGGTGCCGGCGCCGCCTGTCCATACACCGCCGACCGCGTTCAATACACTGCCTGCAAGGGTGACCGGCGGGTTGTTCGTGCAGACCTGTTGGTCCACGCCGGCGTTGGGGATGGGCTTCGCCTGGAAGTTGACGGTCATGTCATCACTCACCGGTGTGCAATGGCCCGTGGACGTGAGGGTGAGCGTGACGCTGCCCAAGGCGAGGTCACCGACGCTGGGTTCGTATACAGCGTTGAGGGCGGTGGCATCCGGAAGGAAATTGCCACTGCCTGTGCTTGTCCAGATCCCCGTGGTGCTTCCCCCGTTAACTGTTCCCGCGAGGTGCACGCTATCCGTGGCACATCGGTTCTGGTTCGGGCCTGCGCTCAAATTGATCTCGCCAGAGAACTCCGAGAAAAAGCCATAGCGGCAACCGGAGGCCGATCCCCCATTGATGATGCCCAAGGAAAATACATCCGATGTGTTGGTCACCACGATGGCTTGGTTCACGGGCACTTCCGTCTCGTTGTACTGGATGTGCGCTGCCATCCATTCCCCTCCTGTCCCCGGCACGGCCACAAATGCGGAACCGGGGATCGTCATCGTCCCCGGTCCGGTTACGACAAAGTCGTTCTGCGATCCGTTGCGGACGAGCAGGTTCAGGAAGAAGCCCTCATTGGTGGAGCGCGTAAAGCCGACCTGCTGACTACCTGCACAGTTCAAGGGAGGCAGAATGGCCATGCCCATCTCACAACCAAAACCCGTCACATGGATGGCATAGAGCGGTTTGGTAGAGGTGATGTAGGTCGAGTTGTTGGCTGCACCACTGAGGTAGTCCATGTCGTGGCGGTAGTACTGCCCGGCGAAGAGCGTGGCCACGGGAGTGGAACTGCCGTCGATGAACACCTGCGTGTTGTTCTCAACGGCCATCAGGAAGAGCGATTCATCACCGGTGGGATTCAGCGAGCCCTTCACCGCCACGTATTCCGTACCGAGGATGTTCACCGGCACGATCTGGTCCATCATCAGATCATAGCAGCCGCCGGATGGATTGTGATCGGAGTCGTCCTTGATGTTGATGGCGATGGGCTTGTCCGAAAGCACGGCGGCCCCGGAAGGGTGCGTGGCAGGGTCGGTATAATTGGCGAGGTTGGTGTTCGCGCAGGAATAGGTCTGGCCTTTGTTCAGGGAGATCAGGAATGGGGTCCCGGCGGGATGCCCATCCACATTCACCGGAGGATTGATCAGGACCGTGGTGTTGTTTTCCGTGGCAACGATGTCGAAAGACGCGAAGGCCAAGTTGTCCGTATGGCCGAAGTCGTTGTTCATGAAAGGCGCATACTTGTGCAAGGGGATGTAGAACTCGGTCCCGAGGCCGTTCTGGCCCTTGAGCGCGGCGATGTCGGGATTGTTCGAGTTGCTTGATTCATAGTAGCAGGTGATGTCCGCAGTGGACACGATGTGCAGGCCCGTATTGCAGACCGTATTGGTAGGCGCCGTTTCGAGTTGCGCCTTGAGCGAGGTCAGGTTATACCGCACCGCATTGTTCGCCGGGATGTTCAGCACGATCGGTGCACCTCCATTGAACCCCGCGTTCGCAGGTTGGGAAATGGTGACGGTGGCCGCCACGTTGCCCGCGGTGACGTTGAAGTAGATCGGCTCATCGCCCGGCGCATTGTGCCAGTAGGTCACATCGGGGGGTGCCATCCAGAATTCAGTACCGGTCTGCGCGAGCAACAGTCCGGGGAAGGCGATCAGCAGAAACGAAATGAAAAGATTCTTCATGAAGGGGCGGGTCATTCAGCCAGTGACGGGAGCTGGCCGACGCGTTTCTACGGAAGAGCCGAACACAGGTTCCACTCGTCGAGGGATCTGGATCCTTCATCCCATGACCAGAGGACTCTGTGGCCCTTCCCGTCATCCTTTCGATGGTGAAACTAAGAAAGATCGTGTCCGTTCAACCGGCCCGAATCAGCGACGAACAATGAAAAAATTGCTGCCGATCCTCCTTTTGCTCTGCTGCGTGCAAGCTTGGGCGCAAAGTGGACAACACGACCTTGCAAGCGCCGCCATCATCGCGCCGGTCCATCCGGATGTCGATGCCAATTCCAATTATGAACTCGTCTCCTTCGTGTCCGACATGGATCGGGGCCCGGGTATTTCATTGCGCTGGATCACCGCAGCTGAGGTTCCGGACTGTCGCTTCACCATTGAGCGTTCCAGCGACCGCATGCATTGGATCCCCGTGCTCTCAACAGATGGCGAAGGCGCGCAGCAAGGCTATAGCAACTATGAAGTGACCGACCTCGCACCATTATCAGGGGTGTCGTACTATCGGCTCAAAGCCAACGCCCGGGGGAAGAACTTGGAAACCTCCGACGAACAGGTGGTGGACTACCGGCCAGCCCCGGCCCTGCATTTTCAGAACGACCGCGAACAAGGACACTTCACTGTAAGCGCCACGGGCAAGCTGTCGGACGTGCAGGTGATGAACGACCGCGGCCAATTCATCCCGATGGAGTTGAACTACGCCGATGATGGTGTGTTGGTGAACGCCGTCGGGTTGGAGCCGGGCACCTATTTCGTGCAAGCGATGCTCAACGGCACACCGGTGCTTCGGCCCGTGATCCTCACGGCGAACGGGATCATCGGCGGCTGAGGTGGTCGGCCCGCCAAGCCGGAGACCCTCAACAGCGCGTGAAGGGCCGCCGCTACCTTGGCCCGTGGCTTGTGTGCCCCGCGACCTCCATGCGACGTTCCAATCTGCTCTTCGGCATCGCCCTCCTTTTAGGACTTTGCTCGGCCATGGTGCGGGAACGCTCGCCGGAGCAACGGTTGCAGGCTGCTGCAGGTATGCTGCAAGCCCATATCGACAAGGTTTCCACGGAACTGCAAGATGAAGCGCACTCCGCGTTGAAGCTCGCCGTTTCAACGGACAATACCCGGCTCTGGCACGCCGTCCCACCGTCGGGACCTGATGACATCCGCATCCATCATGGCGGGCAGTTGCTGCTCTGGACCGGACACGCTCCGATCACGGGCGCTGCGTTGGATACCAGTTCGGCCGCGCATCTTGATCTGCCGGACGGGATCTACTTGCGCGTCCTTGCCATCCAGGATGGTTACCGGGCGGATGTCCTGCGCCGGGTCTGGTTCAACCCGCCGTTCGAGAATAAATACCTCAGTCGGCATTTCGATAACGGATTCGCTGTGGGGGATGGGATCGTCGCGGACCATGGCCTGGGAATCGGACCCGTCGTCCGCGACGCTGCAGGCAAGCCGATGCTGCGCTTGCACTGGTCGGATGCCGGAGCACAACCGGGTGCACGGTCCTGGGCTTCCTTGATCTTGGCCTTCCTCGCCATCGGTTTCGGGGTGGTCGCGTTATGGAAATTGCTGCTGCGGACCGTGCAGCGACCATGGCTTTCGATCGGAGCTTTCGTGGCGATCCTGCTGGTTGTACGATGGGCGACCTTGGTCCACGGCCCCTTCGCGGCGCTGTCCTCCTCCCCGCTCTTTGATCCTTCGCTTTTCGCGACCTCCTTCTTCATGCCGTCACTGGGCGACCTGCTGATCAATGCCGTCATCCTGCTGTGCGCGGCGCTCTTTATTCAACGTGCGCTGAAAGGATCCCCTCATCCGCAATGGCCCCGGGTGGCAGCGGCCTTCGCCTTGGCGCTGCTGCTGCTTGCTTCAGAGGGAGTGGACCGGGTGATGATCGCCTTGGTGCATGACAGCAGCGTGAGCTTGGACCTCTTCCATGTGCAGGACCTGGACGTGTACAGCGGCGCTGCGTTGCTCGCCATCGCGGCGCTGCTTCTTGCGTGGTGCCTGCTCGCCGACACCCTTGTCGATCTCCTTGTTCCCACCCCTCCGGACAGATGGATGTACGGGCTGCTCATCGCCGGAACCATCCTCTTGATCGGCATCCATCAGGTGGTAGGCAACTATGATCTGGTCCTGGCCCTTTGGCCCATGCCCGTGATCTACCTGGTCGGCCACCTTCGCAGGCGCCCAGCTCCGGCACCGGCACTCATCCTTATTGCGACGCTGGCCCTGTTCACGGTCCATGTGCTCAACCGGCAGACCTTCAAGCGGGTCGAATTGGACCGTGCCGCACTGGCCGAGACGGCTACCACGAGGCAGGACCCGGTTATCGAATTGCTCTTCAACGAGGCCGGGAGTACCTTGGAAAAAGATACCCAGGTGGCCGCTTGGTTGCGCGATGGTCGTCCCTGCACGGCGATGGATCTGGACCGTCTCGTCCACCAGGCCTTCTTCACCGGTTACTGGGACCGGTATGACCTGCGCCTGCATCTCCTTTCCGCTGACAGTTCGCGTTACTGCTCCACTTCTCCCGATGCCCCGAACACAGGCCGTTCCATCATCGACCGCTTTGAGCAAGGTGTGCCAGTGGACCAGGACAATGACCTGCGCCTCACGGACCGCCCCGGCGAAGCTGCCTTGTACATCGGCCGCATCCCGCTACATGGATCGACACTCTTTGTCGAAGTGCTGCCACGCTTGGTCTCCGATGGCCTCGGCTTTCCCGACCTGCTACTGGCCGGTGATCGCACCGCGCAACACCGCTTCGACCACTTCGCCAGGGCGCGCTATGAACGGGGCGTACTTACTGCCTCCAGCGGTGACCACGTGTTCCCGGTCACGTGGAGATGGACTGTTCCTCCGGAAGGTCTGAAGTACGTGGTGGATGGCTATGACTTTCTCGCGGAAGGCGATCCGCAGGCCGGACTGGTCGTGCTCGGAACACGGGTGCCTACCTTGTTGGACCATGTCACCACCTTCTCCTATCTCTTCCTTTTCTTCTGCCTGATCGCCGCAGCAGCGGGTCTGCTGCGGATCGTCCTCGGGCTTGGTGATCACTTCGATCTGGGTCTCCGCGGAAAGGTGCGCGCAGGGGTCTTGGCTTTCGCCATCATTAGCCTCGGACTCTTTGCCTTCGGTATCCGGAGACTGCTCCATACGCGATCCGTCGAACGCTCCTCCCAGACACTGAACGATCGCTCGCGCGGTGTGATCGCAGAGTTGCGCGCAAACATTCCGGAGGATGATGTGCTGGGTCCCGCGCTGAAGCCTTACCTCGATTATTTTCTCGGTCAGCTCAGCAACGTCTTCCTTACCGACCTCACCTTGTATTCACCCGATGGCCTGCTGCTGGCCACCTCGCGGGAACAGGTCTTCAACACCGGGCTCCTCGGTCCGCGCATGGATCCCGCCGCCTATCGCAAGTTGGCGATCGATGGCGATGGTTCATTCATCCACGGCGAGCGCATCGGCACGGCCACCTTCAGCACCGCGTACATGTCTCTCCGCAACGATCGTGGTGAGGTGAAGGCCTTCCTCGCACTTCCCTATTTCGCTCGCCAAGGCGAAGTGGACCGCGAGCGCGCCGCCAGCTATGCCGCCATGGTCAACCTCTTCGCGCTGCTCTTCTTGATGAGCGTGATGGCCGCCGCGCTCATCACCAACTGGACCACACGACCACTGCAACTCTTGCGACGAGGATTGGAGCGGATCGGACTGGGAACGCGCAACGAGCCAATCCCCTACCACGGTAATGATGAGCTCGGCCAATTGGTGGAGGTGTACAATCGGAAAGTGGAGGAACTGCGCGTAAGTGCTGAGAAATTGGCGCGCAGCGAACGCGAAAGCGCATGGCGCGAAATGGCCCGGCAGGTTGCGCACGAGATCAAGAATCCGCTGACGCCGATGAAGCTCAACATCCAGCACTTCCAACGCTCGTGGTCGCCGGATGCGCCAGATGCCAAGGAACGTCTCGACCGGCTCAGCGCAGGCCTGGTGGACCAGATCGATGCGCTCAGCCATATCGCCGACGAGTTCACGCATTTCGCGCAGATGCCGCCCGCACGTCCCGTCGACCTCGACCTGTGTGAAGTGGCACGCAGCGCTGTCGCTCTCTATGCCCAACAACCCGGTGCCACCGTGGAACTCGAAGGAGATGAAAAACTGATCGTTCACATCGATCCTGATCATTTGCTGCGCATCCTGAACAACCTGATCAAGAACGCACTGCAGGCCATACCGCCCGAGCGCAACGGCTTGGTGCGCGTCCTGCTGAAACGCACGGATGATGAGGCCATCATGGAAGTGCGGGACAACGGCGAAGGCATTTCCGAGGAATGGCGGGAGCGCATCTTCACGCCCAACTTCACCACCAAGAGCAGCGGCATGGGCCTCGGGCTTTCCATGGTGCAACGCATGGTGGAGCATGCCGGCGGACGCGTCTGGTTTGAAACAACAACGGGTGTTGGTACAAGCTTCTTCGTGGCCCTGCCGTCGAAACAGTCGCCGGATACCTTTGCCGCCACTGAATGACCGGCCTCTTGATCCGGTAGAAACCCGCCCCTTCATCCATGTCATTCTCCAACTTGCTCATCGCCGATGCCGATGGCGTCCGTACGATCACCATCAACCGGCCGCAACAACTCAACGCGCTCAACCGCGACACCATCGCGGAGCTGGACAAAGCCCTGAGTGCGGCGGCACAGGATAGCGGCGTGCGTGTGCTGATCATCACCGGCAGTGGTCCGAAGGCGTTCGTCGCAGGCGCGGACATCAAGGAGTTCGCGGACTTCTCCGTGGAGCAGGGGCAGATGCTCAGCGCCGAAGGCCACAAGATCCTCTTCGACCATGTGGAGCATTTGAACAAGCCGGTCATCGCGGCGGTGAACGGCTTCGCGCTCGGCGGCGGACTGGAACTTGCGATGAGCTGCCACATCCGCGTAGCCGGCGACAATGCGCGCATGGGCCTGCCGGAAACAAGCCTCGGCGTGATCCCCGGCTACGGCGGCACGCAACGGCTGGCGCGCCTCGTGGGCAAGGGCAAAGCGATGGAGATGATCTTCACCGCAGGCATGATCAAAGCGGATGAGGCCCTGCAATGGGGACTGGTGAATCACGTTGTTCCACAGGAGCAGCTGATGGCAAAATGCCAAGAGCTCGCCGCCGCCATCATGAAGAATTCGCCCAGTGCATTGGCCTCCGCCATCCGCGCGGTGAATGCCGGTTACGAGCCGGGCGCCAACGGCATGCAACGCGAGATCGAGGAGTTCGGCAAATGCTTCGGCACGCCGGATTTCAAGGAAGGGACCAGTGCGTTCTTGGAGAAACGGAAGGCAGAATTCATGGTGGCGTGATTGAAAATGGTGGTGCCGAATAGTGACTTTCTGTTCAGGGCACCGTCGAGGACGAATCGCACGTTGTTGATGATGCTCTTTGCCGTTACTGCGTTTTTCGGATTGTTCTGTTGTTCCATGATCATCAATGGGGTTAATAGAAGCACTATGCTTGAAGGGGTTTCGACCGTGGGGCTTCTTGTCGTCCTGATATATTTCGCCAAGTACATACCGAGATGGGTGGAGTTCGATTTTCCGAACGACCAAGTGAGCGTTCGGTACGCACTGTCAGTAAGGCGCTTCTTTCGGCTGGGTGAACTGGAGAAGGTGGTTTATTCAACGAACTCATGGGAGAAGGACCCCTCTGTTCTTCTGCATTTTCACAATGGCAGGAAGCTGTTAATGCTTTGTGAGGATGGCGATAACAGGGTCGATCAAGTCGTGGCCCTCCTGCGAAACCGAATTGAGAAGTGAGCATCCTCCGCAAACTCGCAGGCCAGACGGCCATCTATGGGGTGAGCAGCATCGTTGCGCGCTTCCTCAACTACCTGTTGCTGCCGCTATTCACCAGCGTCTTCCTGCCGAACCAGTACGGCGTGATCACCGCGCTCTATGCATGGACGGCCTTCCTGAACGTGGTACTCACCTACGGCATGGAGACCACCTATTTCCGTTATGCCAACAAGGCCACGCATTCCACTCTTGAAGGAACCGCGGCCCATGCGGACCAGACGGCCCGCGTCTACTCCACCGCCACCTATGCACTGACGATCTCCTCCATTCTGTTCATGGTGCTCGCCTGCTCGTTCTCGCCGGGCATCGCGGCCTTCCTCGGCTATCCGGGGCTGGGGCACTTGGTCTTCATGCTGGTGTTGGTCATCGGCGTGGACGCGCTTACGGTGGTACCCATGGCGCGCCTACGTCAACAGAACCGTCCATGGAAATTCGCGATGATCAACTTCGTGACGGTGGGCGTGAACGTGGTGCTCAACCTTTTCATCCTGCTCTACTGCCTGCCGAACTACAACGCGGGCCATACCAACGCACTCATCGACGCGGTGTTCGATCCGAGGCTTGGCGTGGGTTATGTTTTCCTGATCAATGCGATCAGCAGTGGCGTGAAACTGTTGCTGTTGCTTCCACAATGGCCGCCGATCAAACTCGGTATCGACACCAAGCTGCTGCGCCCGATGTTCCTCTTCGCCACGCCACTCGCCATCGCGGGGCTGGCCGGCATGGTGAACGAGACCGCCGACCGCGCACTGATGAAGCACTTGCTGCCCGCGAGCATCGCCGACACGCAGCTCGGCATCTACGGCGCATGCTACAAACTCGCCATGCTGATCACCCTCTTCAGCCAAGCATTCCGTTATGCGGCCGAACCCTTCTTCTTCAGCCATGCCAAGGAGAAGGACAGCGCCAAGACCTTCGCGCGGATCATGAACGTCTTTGTGGCAGTGTGCATGGGCGCCTTCCTCGTGGTGACGCTTTTCCTCGACGTGTTCAAGGAACTCCTGATCCGCAATCCCGCATACTGGCCGGGCCTCACCGTGGTGCCCATCCTGATGATGGCCAACGTCTGTCTTGGCATCTACTACAACCAAAGCGTGTGGTACAAACTCACGGACAAGACCCGCGCCGGTGGAACTATCGCCGTGATCGGTGCCACCATCACGCTCATCCTGCTCGTTTGGTGGATCCCGCTCTGGGGCTACATGGGCGCTGCGTGGGCCACCTTCATCTGCTACGCCAGCATGACGGTGATCAGCTATGTGTGGGGCCACAAGCATTACCCCATTCCGTACAATGTGTCGCGCGTGCTGACCTACATGGCCTTTGGCGTGGTGGGCTGGTGGGGTTGTGAGCAATTGCCTCTGGAAGGCTTCGCCAAGTATGCGGTGCGTGCCGGTGTGCTGGCGCTTTATCTCGCACTGGTTTGGAAGAAGGAATGGGCGAAGGCACCTGTGCACTAGGTCGGAGCGCATCATCTCTTCACCTGACGATACCTGACAGGGCGTTTGGAAGCTCCCCCGAACACGCTATTGCCACGATCTTATTCGTCGTCTATATTCGTGCACTCAAGTACGGATCATGCTGATTCGTCGGTGATTTCGAATCTTGATCAACCCCCTTCAACATGGATAAGCTCAGTCACTCTTTCGCCAACAGGCTATCGCTGTTGGGTGCGCTGCTTCTGATGACCTTTCTGCTGCCCACCAATACTGAGGCGCAGACCGAACTGATCACCTCCGGCGGAGGTTTCGAGAATGCAACGGCAACATTTCCCGCAAATGGCTGGACCAAGCAGTTGCCTACTACGTCACGCAAGTGGCGTGTTGGCACAGCCGCTGGGTCCAATTCCGGCGTCAATTCGGCCTATGTCGGTGCCGCATCGAACTTCAATGGCGATCAGAATGCGGATGTGATGCACTTCTATCGGGACATCACCATCCCCGCTGGGGCCTATGGCCTTCAATTGCAGTTTGCTCTTCGGGAGACCGCGGTGGATAATGGGAACGATTTTCTCCGGATATACACCACCGACCCGGACCATACACCGGCGCTCGGAACGGTGCCCGGTGCAGGTTACACGCTTCGCTATGAGAACACCTCCACGCTGTATCCCACTTTCACCGTCCTTGCTCCCATCGACCTGAGTGACCTGGAAAATTCCAATGGCACCACCGTGCGCGTGGTATTCACCTTCATCTCCAATGGAGCCACACCAAATGCGAAACTCGCCGTAGACGACATTTCAGTCTCCTACACGGCCATCGCCTCTTGCCCTGGATACAAGGTTGTGGTAGCGATACAAACGGACAACCACCCGGGGCAGACCACATGGGTGATCGAGGATGATGGCGGTAATGCGTTGGCCTCGGGCGGCCCTTATCCCGGCCAGCAAAACACCTTGGTGCTGGATACTGTCTGCTTGGGTTCCTCTGCCGCAGATGCGTGCTATCGCTTCAAGGTCTTCGACAGCGCCGGGAATGGCTTGAACGCACCGGGTAATTGGGCATTGAAAACACTCGCGGGACGCACCATTCTCGCAGATAACTTTCCTTCCGGGTCCGTGTCCCCGGCCGATCCACAGGCCAGCGGCGATTATGGTTCCGCACATTCGTTCTGTCTGCCTGTAGGCTCGTGCAAGGTGGCCTCGACGGAATGCGGCATATACAACAACGCGCTCGGCAACAAGGTCTTTTGCGATCATGTGGCCGGCGCCACCCAGTATCAATTCGAATTCTCCGACCCGGACGCAGGCTTCGTCCGGCGGATCGTGCGCACGATCAACTATGTGCACTTCGGCGATATGGTGAGCAATCCCTTGACCCCCGGTGTACATTACTTCTGCCGGGTACGGACCAACCAACTGGGGCCGCTGGCCGAGGCCAACTTCGGCACTGGATGCGATATGGGGCTGGGCGTGGCCCAGGTGGTAACCTGCTCGGAGTTGATCAGCGCACCTGCCAATGGCCACTCTTGCAACGAGACCCGGCCTTTCGGCAGCAATGGCTACATCTACGCCGTGCCTGTGCAAGGTGCCTCGCAGTACCAATTCGAGATCTATACCCCGGATGGGAACTACGATGAGGTGTTCTCCTCTAATTCATACATCCTCCATCTAGCATGGAACGATCATCCTCCGTTGGTCAATGGCACCACGTATAATGTCTCGGTCAACGTCACCGTGAACGGCCTTCAAACCGGCTTCTGCCCAAGCACGTGCACGATCACCATCGAAAACAATAAAGGTGGCCGACCTGATCAGAAGATCGCCGATGTGCAGAGCGACACGGACCTGAATGTATGGCCCAATCCGAATAACGGGGATCGGGCATTCCTCACCATGCATGGCCTGGATCAAGGTATGCAGACCATCCGGATCGATCTGTTCGATGCAACGGGACGGAACGCGCTCACCACCACCGTCCCTGTGGCCGATGGCGAACTGAACACCGTGTTGGACCTGCATGGCATCAACCCCGGCAGCTATGTGCTGCGTATCCTGGCCGGCGACCAGGTCTTCAACCGGAAACTCGTGGTGGAGAAGTAAGCCCGCCACGCCATCCGAAAGGCCCCTCCCACCAGAGGGGCTTTTCAATTCCCACCGCACGCCGGAGCCTTGGCCCTTTGCTGTTCCACCTGATCGAACACGACCTTTGAGCGATGAAAGCACCTATCGACATGCCGGATCGCACCTTGATCCGCGTAATCAACAAAAGCAGGCATCCGTTGCCAGACTACGCCACTTCCCAAAGCGCAGGCATGGACCTCCGCGCACACTTGGATGAGCCGATGCAGCTCGCACCCAACCATCGGGCATTGATTCCCACCGGTCTTTACTTGGAACTGCCCGAGGGGACCGAGGCCCAGGTCCGTCCCCGCAGCGGTCTTGCCTTCAAGCATGGCGTCACCGTACTGAACGCCCCTGGAACGATCGACGCGGACTACCGGGGTGAAGTGGGGGTGCTGCTGATCAACCATGGTCCGGAAACATTCGAAGTGAATGACGGCGATCGCATCGCCCAACTGGTCATCGCGGAGCATCTCCGGGGCCGTTTCGCGGAAAACGCGGACCTTCGCGCCACCGAACGCGGCACGGGCGGCTTTGGCCACACCGGAACGCATTGACGAAGAGACTCCCTGAATGAAGATCATCGTACCCATGGCCGGGATGGGCAAGCGCATGCGACCGCATACGCATACCACGGCCAAACCGCTGCTGCCCATCGCGGGCAAGCCCATCGTGCAACGCCTTGTGGAGGACCTGGCCGCCGTGGCCGGTGAATCCGTGGAAGAAGTCGCCTTTATCACCAATCCGGCTTTCGGCAAGAAGGTGGAGGATGAACTCCTCACCATCGCCAAGGGGATCGGTGCAAAAGGAACGATCCATCACCAGACTGAAGCGCTCGGAACGGCCCATGCCATTCTCTGCGCCAAGAGCGCGCTCCAGGGCCGCGTCATAGTCGCCTTTGCGGACACCTTGTTCCGGGCCGACATGAAGCTCGACAACGATTGCGACGGCGTGATCTGGGTGAACAAGGTGGAGGATCCGCGCGCCTTTGGCGTAGTGAAGCTGGACGGCAAAGGGATCATCACTGAATTCGTAGAGAAGCCGCAGGAATTCGTCAGCGACCTCGCCATCATCGGCATCTACTATTTCGCGGACGGCGAGCGGCTCCGTTCGGAAATGCAGTACCTCATCGACAACGACATCCGTGACAAGGGCGAGTACCAACTCACCAACGCCATGGAGAACATGAAGCAGAAAGGCGCGCGCTTCAAGGCCGGTGCCGTGGACCTGTGGATGGACTGCGGCAACAAGAACGCCATGGTGGACACCAACACGAAGGTGCTGAGCTTCATCGGCAAGGGCGAAGGTCTGGTCGACAAATCGGTGAAGCTGACGAACAGCCTCATCATTCCGCCATGCTACATCGGCAAGGACGTGGTGCTGGACAATGCCATCGTTGGGCCGAACGTGTCTATCGAGAATGGAAGCCGCATCACGGGCAGCGTGGTGCGCAACTCGATCGTCCGTTCCGACGCGAAGATCACCGACGCCGTGATCGACAACAGCATGCTGGGCGAGCGCTCGACGGTGCGCGGACATGCCATGGACCTGAGTATTGGCGCCGATTGCACCATCGATTGATCATTCATGTTCCGATCATTGATCCCCGCTCTCCTACTGGCCCTGTTCACTTCCTGCGCAGGGAACAAGCCGGTCGTGGACCCGGCGCCCAGTTCCGGTGACGGAGCCGTTCCCAAGGATAAGCGGGCGCTGGTGATGAGCCTCTTCGCGGACGCGACGAACGCCCGTTTGGAGGGCGATCCCGCCAAGGCGATCCAGCTTTATCAGGCCACCATCAAGGCCGACCCCACCAATGCCGCCTCCTATTTCGAACTGGCCAAGCTCGCCCATCAGGCCCAGCACGGGGACCAGGCGTTGGCCTTTGCCAAGAAGGCTGTCGCCGCGGACGGGAACAACATCTGGTACCGCTTTCTGCTGGCTGACCTGAGCACCCAAATGGGCGACCTCAACGGGGCCGCCGAGACCTATAAGGCCATTATTGACCAATGGCCCGACCACTACGAGGTGTACTTCGGACTTGCCGACATACTGGCCAAGCAGAAGAAGATGGATAAGGCCCAACAGGTCTATCGCGATCTGGAGAAACGGTTCGGAACCACGGACGAGCTGGTGATGCGGGAATATGGAATGCTTGTGAATGCCAACGAGTTGGACAAAGCGCGCGAATTGCTCGAACGTGCCATCGCAGCCGATCCGGAGAACCCGCAGTACTTCGGGATGCTGGCCGAGGTCTACCAGGGAATGGGCAATAAAGACAAGGCCCTGGAATACTTCAACAAGGCGCTCGCAGCCAACCCGGACGACAGCATGACGCGCATCTCCCTCGCGCAACTTTACTATGATGACGGAGATCTCGAGAAAGGCTTCGAGCAGCTGAAGGAGGCTTTCTCCGATCCCGATCTGGACCTCGACCCGGAGATGCAATTGCTATTGGGATTCTATCAGATGACCAATACCCCTCAGCAGTCCGATTCCACCACAGCCGTGTTGATCCAGCAGAGCCATGCCCTGATCGATGAACTGATAAAAGCCCATCCGGAATCCGGTAAGCCGTGGTCACTTAAGGGCGATTTTCTCATGCGTGAGAAGAAGCCCGTGGAAGCGCGTGAAGCATTCCGGAAGGCGCTGGAACAGGAGCAGGACAAGTTTCCCATCTGGAGCACACTGCTACAATTGGACTACCAACTGAAGGACTGGGAGGCCCTTCACACCGATGCCGGGAAGGCTGCGGAACTGTTCCCCACACAGCCTGAACTGCATCTGTATGACGGTATCGCATTGGGGCAACTCAAGCAGAACGACCAGGCCATTGATGCCCTGATCGCCGGACGGGACCTCGTCGTGGACAACAAGCCGCTGGAGGCCCAGTTCTGGAGTCTTCTCGGTGATTCCTACAACGAAGCAAAGGATTTCACCAAGAGCGATGAGGCCTATGAAAAAGCATTGGCCATCAACCCCAAAGACCCCAGTGTGCTCAATAACTATGCATACTACCTCAGCGTGCGGGGCGAAAAACTGGACAAGGCAGCGGAGATGAGCCGCACGTGCAACGAGATCTCGCCGGGTGTAGCCACCTACATGGACACATATGCCTGGATCTTATATAAGCAGGGCAAGTACGCCGATGCGCGCACCGAGCAGGAAAAGGCTATCGCCGCTGGAGGCAGTTCCGATGGTGCGCTCTTGGAACATTACGGTGACATCCTTTTCAGGTTGGACGATACTGCCGGAGCGCTGGAGCAATGGAAAAAGGCGCAGGCTGCCGGTGGCGCCAGCGAGTTCATCGACCGCAAGGTCAGTGAAGGGCATCTCGTGGAATGAGGGCATTGCGCTTTTCCATCCCTGTTGGCATCATCGTGCTTCTTTCCGCCTGTCACAGCCGCTTGCCCGTGGTGGGTTCATCGCATTCCGAACTGCCGCCGAAGAGTGCGGAAAAATTGGTGGACGGCCTTATGGCACACGCGATACCGGCCACCCCTTATTACAGTGCAAAGGTGGATGTGGACCTGAAGACCAACAACGGGAACAAGAGCTTCAAGGCGCATGTGCGAAGCGTTCAGGACAGTGCGGTATGGCTCAGCATCGTGCCCGCCTTGGGCATTGAAGTGGCCCGCGCGCTGCTCACCACCGATTCATTGAAGGTCATGGACAAGATCCACGACACGTATTGGACCGGGGACACGGCCAAGGCATCCGTCAAATTCGGTGTGCAGCTTCGATTGGACCTTTTCCAGGACGCACTCCTAGGCCTGCCGGTCGCCATGGACCCCGGCGAGAAATATCGCAGTGACCGAGAGGACGGCCAGTACACCTTGACGATCAAGGAAAAAAGGAAATTCATCCGCGCTGCCGAAGACCTTTCTCCCGGGGACACCCTGCCCAACGACAAAGACATGGGCGAACGCCGCATGGAACGCACGCTGCGACAAGCCGGGCGCAAGGATGCAGCCATGGTGTACAAGTATTGGATCGATCCGGACAGCATGCAGGTGAACCGTGTATCCATTAGTGATCTCGCACATGATCAACAGGCCGATGTGCGTTATATGGCCCGTACGACCATTGATGGACGGTCTCTTCCAACGCTGGTCGTACTTTCTTTGTCGGCCCCGGGACAGCAGGTCACCGGAACCCTCAAGCTCGACCGCATCGAATTGAATGGTCCATTTCAGCTTCCCTTCCGGATCCCCGAGAAGTTCCTCCCCATGGAATAGGCGGTTGGGCGGGATCCTGATCTCCTGCCTCCTCGTGCTCTCCGTTTCGGCCCAGGGCCGGAAGGACCTTGAACGGAAACGCGACGCGTTGGACAAGCAGATCAAGGAGACCAGTGCGCTGATCGATCAGGCGCGCAGCCAACAGCAGAATACACAGCAACAAGTGCAATTGCTTGAGGCGCAGATCCTCCAGCGGCAGGAACTGATCAGCACCATGAACAGCGAAGTGTTCCGGGTGGACCAGGAGATCCAGCAGACCAACGATACCCTGCGCTCGCTGCAGGACGACCTCGACAAACTCAAGGAGGAATATGCGCGCATGGTGCAATTCGCCTACATGAACCGGAATGCCTACGACCGGCTCAGCTACATCTTCGCTGCTGAAAATTTCGCCCAGGCCTTCCGACGTTCCCGCTACTTGGAACAACTGGCCCAGCAGCGGCGCCAGCAGGCCGATCTGATCAAGGAAACAAGCGTCGATATGGCCGTAAAGGCCCAGGACCTGGAAACCCAGCGCAAGGAGAAGACCGCACTGCTGGACCGTCAAGTGGTGGAGGCCAAAAAATTGTCAACCGACAAGGCCGGGCAGCAGACCGCGCTTCAAGGCCTGAAACAACAGGAGGGCAGCCTGCGTGAAGCACTACGCAAGCAAGAACAGCAGCGGAACGAACTGGCTGCGGCCATCCGCAAATCCATCGAGGACGAGATCGCCAAAAGCAATAAGGCCAAGGCAAAAGCAGCATCCAAGGCCACCGATAGCGGCTCCATGGCCTTCACCATGACGCCCGAGGCCAAGGAACTCAACTCGGATTTTGAGAAGAACAAGGGAAAGCTGCCCTGGCCGGTGGAAAAGGGAACGATCACCAGTGGATTCGGCAAGCAGGCCCATCCGGTGCTTAAGGGCATCACCATTGAGAATAATGGCATCGATATCAGTTGCGAGCCGGGGGCCAACGTCCGTGCGGTCTTTCGCGGGGAGGTCAGCAGCGTGATCGTGATCCCCGGTGCCGGCAAGGCGGTGATGCTGAGCCATGGCGCATACCGCACGGTATACAGCAATCTGCGCGACGTATTCGTCAACAAGGGTGACAAGGTGGATACCAAGCAGGCGGTGGGCGTGGCGATGACGGAGGATGGCACCAGCACCGCGCATATCGAGATCTGGAAGATCACCCCGGACGGCAAATTACAGAAGGTGGACCCCGCCGTCTGGCTTTTTCAATAGTCCATGGGAAGGGGCCTGCTGTGAGAACTGGACGCGGGCCGCTACATTTGCAGCCTCGAGCGGTCGGCCCTCTGTCGGTTGCACGATGAACAATGGGAAAATTAGGCCCTACTGAGATCCTCCTGATCGTCGCACTTGCGTTGCTGATGTTCGGTGGCAAGAAGATCCCTGAGCTCATGCGCGGGCTGGGCAAGGGTATGAAGGAGTTCAAGGACGCCCAAAAGGACGATCCGAATCCTCCTTCCGGAAATTCTTGATCCATCCGGGTCGGCGCGATGAGCACCCCACGCGAACTTCGTGAGGCCAAGGCCGCATTGACGAACGGAACTACCACAGTGGTTGAGCTTACCCGGGAGGCCTTGGCAAGAGCCCATGCACAAGCTGACCTGAACATCTTCCTGGAACTTTTCGAGGAAAGCGCCTTGGCCAAAGCTGAGGAAGTGGATGCCAAGTTGGCCGAAGGCACTGCGGGCCCATTGGCCGGGGCCATGGTCAGTATCAAGGACAACATCTGCTACAAGGACCATAAGGTCTCCGCTTCCTCCCGGATGCTGGAGGGCTACACCAGCATCTACAGCGCCACTGTGGTGGAGCGCATGCTGGCGGCGGACGCCGTGATCCTCGGTCGCACCAATTGCGACGAGTTCGCCATGGGCAGTAGCAATGAGAACAGCGCATACGGTCCCGTGGGAAACCCGGTCGACCCCGGCAAAGTGCCCGGAGGAAGCAGTGGAGGTGCCGCGGCATCGGTGGCTGCAGGCATTTGCCATATCGCCTTAGGCAGCGACACCGGGGGGTCGATCCGCCAACCTGCCTCGTTCTGCGGCGTGGTCGGCTTCAAACCCACTTACGGTCGCGTCAGTCGCTACGGCCTGATCGCCTTCGCCAGCTCCTTGGACCAGATCGGACCTCTCGCCCATAGCGTGATGGACATGGAAGCCGTGCACCGTGTGATCGCCGGTCGGGACCCGTTGGATGACACCAGTAGCTCATTGCCATTAAGCAACGACCAGCGCACAAAGGGCCCCTTGCGTATCGCCTACTACCGCGATTGCATGGAGCATGAGGGCTTGGACCCGGAGATCAAGGCACATGTAGAGCAGGAGTTGGATCGACTTCGTGAAGCAGGACACCACATCGAGGCGATCGAACTGCCCATGATGGACCTTTTCGTCCCCACCTACTACATCCTTTCCACGGCGGAGGCCAGTAGCAATCTGGCCCGCTTCGACGGGATCCGATACGGCCACCGAAGCACCATGGCCAAGGGCGTGGATGAGACCTATCGCAAGAGCCGTTCGGAAGGCTTTGGACCTGAAGTGCAGCGGCGCATTCTCCTCGGCACCTTCGTACTGAGCAGCGGCTATTATGATGCCTATTATGCCCAAGGCATGCGCGTAAGACGCCTGATCCGCGACAATACGCTCCGGGCCTTGGAGCGCTTCGACATTGTCCTTACGCCGACCTGCCCGACGACAGCCTTCCCGCATGGCCACATCAGCGACCCGGTGGCCATGTATCTGCAGGATATCTTCACCGTACAGGCGAATCTCGCCGGTGTGCCTGCGGTTTCGTTGCCGGTCGGAAAGCACAGCAATGGCATGCCCTTCGGCATCCAACTGATGGCCAAACCCTTCGCCGACGAACAACTGCTCGCGATCGCCCGGGACCTCTTCCCTTGTTGACCTTGCGTCGATCCCTATTTTCAAGGTATCTTCAACGATCGATCGTTGACCATCGTGGGCAACATCCTCTGCGTTGATGCGTATGAAACGGGATATTCGCCACTTCATGAGCCTCCGCCCCTATCTCCTCTCCGCCCTTCTGCTTCCGTATGGCCTGTTCGCGCAGGATTCGATCCCCTCTACGGATCCCGTATTGGAGCGCATCGACGACCTGAGCCGACTGCCTTGGCTGAGGAACGATCCGTTCACCACCGATGTGGCCAAGTTGAACACGCACGGCTTCGCTCCCGATGAGGTGCCCACTTATTCGCCAGAGGTCTATCACCAGCGCCTCTTGGCCTTGGATGAGCAAACGCCATTCAAGCTGACCTACAACGACCAGGTGCAGGCCTATATCGACATGTATGCGGTCCGCAAGCGCGAGCAGACCGCCCGGATGCTCGGCCTATCCCAACAATACTTTCCGATCTTCGAGCAGGCCTTGGACCGTTACGGCCTGCCGCAAGAATTGAAATACCTGGCGGTGGTCGAGAGCGCCCTGTATCCGGGTGCACGGTCCCGCGCGGCAGCGGTCGGACTTTGGCAGTTCATGGTCGGTACAGGCAAGCTTTATGGTCTGCGTGTGGACAGTTATGTGGATGAGCGCTGCGACATCTACAAGAGCACCGATGCGGCCTGCCGCTACCTGAAGGACCTGCATGATGCATTCGGCGATTGGGAACTGGCCCTGGCCGCCTACAACTGCGGACCCGGCAATGTGAACAAGGCCATTCGGCGCGCCGGTGGCACTATGGACTATTGGAAGATCTATAACCATCTTCCCCGGGAAACACGGGGTTATGTACCGGCCTTCATCGCGGTGAACTACATCTTCAACCATGCCTCGGACCAGAATATCTATCCGGTCATTCCGAACTATTGCGCCTACGAGATCGACACCATCCAGGTGAACTATCCACTTGAATTGGACAAGCTGGCCGCGATCACCGGCGCGAGCGCACAGGAATTGCGCGACCTCAACCCGATGTTCAAGGAAGGCGTGGTGCCCGTGATGGCCGCTCCTGCAACCATCTACATCCCGGAAAGTCTGGTAGCCTCATTCATTCAGAACGAGGACACCATCTCCCGCTCCTATGTAGTGGACACCAGTGCTCCGGCACCCGCCACGTTGACAGCATCCCGCAGTTCCGGGGGGTCGGGATCATACAACCATACGGTGCGCCGTGGCGAATCCCTGGGCCTCATTGCACAAAAGCACCATGTATCCGTGAGCGATCTGCGCGCGTGGAACCATTTGCACGGCAACATGATCCACACGGGCCAACGCTTGGTGCTGCGCCGCGATGAACCTGCTTCGATCACTGCTGCCAAGGCCCCCGAGAAAAGCTCCAGGAAAGAGGGGGACCAAGGAGGGATCGAGTACATCTACCACACCATACAACCCGGTGATACGCTCTGGGGTATTGCCCAGAATTATCCGGGGGTGACGGTGGAGGACCTGAAACGTTTGAATGGGGACATGAACACCCGTCACCTCAGCGTTGGTGAGAAGATCAAGATCGGCGTGGAAAAGGGCTGATCTCGCGGTGCCTTTCACCGGGAGTTTTCCACGATCCGACGACGTTTGTTGATCGTTTACCGTCACACCAGAGTAGGCTCGCCGTTACCTTTCGGTCCAAGCCACTCCTGATGGGTCTTCCAAACATTCGAGAGATCGCTTACGCGCGATGCCGCTTCCGGTTGAGTTCCGGCCGTGAGGTATTTGGTGTGGTCTGGGAAGGCGATGCAACGGACACTGGAGAGTTGTGTTTTGCCACCATCGGGGAGTATGAACGCCTGCTCCGCGATCCGATGAGGTCGATCGAAGTGGTTCCGATGCGGTCCGAGGAGATCCTCTATGCGGAGCTCTTGGTCTCCTGAAAAACGCAGCCTTTCCTCTGCGGACTAAACAGGTTCGTTTAGCGCCTTGCCTCCGCGCAAAAGCAGGAACGCATAGATCATGGCCACTTCACGCAACCGCTCAAAGCGGCCGGTCGCACCTCCATGCCCTGCATCCATGTTCGTCCACAACAGAATGGGGTCGGCTGAACGCTGATGCTCTCTCAGGCGCGCAACCCACTTGGCAGGTTCCCAGTACTGCACTTGACTGTCGTGGAATCCCGTGGTGACCAGCAGCGCAGGATAATTCGCGTCGCGCACATTGTCGTAAGGTGAGTAGCTCAGCATGCGTCGATACGCCGTGATGTCGCGCGGATCGCCCCATTCATCGTATTCCCCTGCTGTAAGAGGTAGGTCCTCATCGAGCATGGTGCTTACCACATCCACAAAAGGCACTTCGGCGACCACGGCGTTCCACAGGTCCGGCCGCATGTTCATCACCGCGCCCACAAGCAGACCACCGGCACTTCCACCCATGCAGAAAAGCCGCTTCGGATCGGCATGTCCATCGGCCTTCAACATTTCCGCGCAGGCGATGAAGTCCGTGAAGGTGTTCATCTTGTGCTCCATCCGGCCCTGCTCATACCAGGCCCGGCCCAATTCCTCACCACCCCGCACATGCGCAATAGCGAAGACGAAGCCTCGGTCCAGCATGCTCAACCGGGCGCTGCTGAACATCGGCTCCACGTTGATCCCGTATGAACCGTAGCCATAGAGCAGCAACGGCGCCATCCCTTCCAAGGCCGTATCTTTCCGATACACCAGGCTCACCGGCACGCGCACCCCATCCTGCGCGACCGCCCAAAGCCGCTCGCTTGTATACTCCTCGGCCTTGAACTCCCCTATGACCTCCTGTTGCTTCAGCAGAATATCCGTGCCAGTATTGAGATCATGCTCGAAGACACTGGCCGGTGTGGTCAACGAGGTATAGCCATAACGGAATTTAGCGGTGTTCCACTCGGCATTGGTTCCGCTATACGCGAGATAGGCCGGGTCGTGGAATGATATCTCGTGTTCCTTTCCCGTATCGGTCGCTATCACACGCAGATGCACCAGCCCCATGCGCCGTTCCGTGAGCACCAAGTGGTGCCGGAACACGTCCACATCCTCCAAGAGCACATCCTTCCGGTGAGCAATTACTTCGGTCCATGCATCCTTTCCGGTGCGGTCCTCCGCACATTCCATAAGGCGGAAATTGCGCGCCTTCCAATTAGTGAGGATAAAGAACTTTCCGGGTTGCTCCCCGCCATCGGGATGCGGCAGGTGCATGATGCTCATCTCATGCCTTGGTGATCGCGGGAATAGCGTTTTGAATTCGCCCAAAGGCTGATCGACGGGCAACAGGCGATGCTCGCTGGAAAGAGTGCTTTCCGAAGTGATGATGACATACTTGTCCGAGCGGCTTCTATAGACATCGCAGCTGTAGGCCCTGTTGCGCTCATGGAAGACCTCCACATCCGCGGTCTGGTCGGTGCCCAGGATATGCCGGAAGATCCGTGCATTGCGCAGCGACTTGTCCTTCCTGACATAGAAGAAGGTTTTATCATCGACGAACGCCCCACCGTCACCGACATCGATCAAGTGGTCCTCCTGATCCTTACCGCTGGCGATATCACGGAACCGTATCTCGTAGCGCCGCCTTCCGACCGTGTCCAAGCTATAGGCCATCAAGGTGTTGCCCGGGGCGATCTCGAAGTCCGCGAGATCGAAATAGTCATGCCCCTTGGCCATCTCATTCTCATCCAACAGGTCGATAAAGACCTCTGGCATGTGGTCTTTATCGTTGCCGACGGGCGCGCGCATGTGGATGGGATACTCCTTTCCCTCCTCAAATCGGAAGGAATACCAATAGCCGTTCTCCCGGTACGGCACGCTGATGTCATCCTCCTTCACGCGCGCCTTCATTTCCTGGAACAGCTTTTCTCGCAGGTCCTTCACACCGTCCAGCACGGTCTCCGTATAGGTGTTCTCGGACCGTAGGTGGGCGGTCACTTGACGGGTGCTTTCATCCGGCTCGCTCGCCGTCCGTTGTTCCTCGCTGAGGCGCAGCCAAGCATAGTCGTCTATGCGTGTTTGGCCATGCTCAGTGAGGCGCGCGGGCTCCTTTGAAGCCGGTGGTGGAGTGATCACGGTGCTGGTCTTCTTGCTCATGGATGGGCGCTACCGATGAAATCCCCGGGCGGAGACGGGCCGAGTGCGCATCGGCGAAAATACCCGCTACACCGCCACGCGCTCAATGAAGCACGGCATGGATCACTTCCGGCGAACGCAATTGGCCAAATCCTTCGACGTGCATCCGAAAATAGGCCAACAATTGCTCAAGAAGTTCCTTCCTCGAAGTAGCGCTGATGTTCGGTCTTTCGCCGACCGCCTCAGCCCTCATCAGCTCGGCAAATGCCCTGGAGGTCTCACCATCCATGCAGGGTCCGTGCATGGGCCGGGCCGAAAGGAATCGCCCTTCGCGCAGATCGAAGTGTTCCACACTTCCGGTAGGACGTTGCGGCTGGAAGCCCAAAGGGCCAGCAAGGCGCAACAAGAGCAACAACGGCAAATGGGTGAGGTCAACACTGCTATCGATCTCCTCCAAGGCCAACTGGACCAGGTCGAATAGTTCGCGGTCCGACGCTTCCTCGCGCAAGGTCCTGTGGAAGACCTCCTGGGCAAAAAGCAGCACCAATGCACGGGCATGATCGGACCTCACATGTTGGTAGGGGCGCTCCACCCTCCATTCGCGCACGGTGTGCATCTCATGCCTCGCGTCCTCCGTCACCACCAGTTCGAGCCGGTCCAGTGGTTGTGGGGTCACGGAAGTAGCGCCACGGCGCGCCACACGGAGCATATAGGAACGTGCACCGAACGCTTCTGTATAAGACCTCAGCACAACGGACCTGTCGCCGTGCCTCACGGTCCGTAGCACGACCGCGCGGGTGGTGTGAAGCATATGCGAAGATCCGGCGAAAACAGGCATGGGCCCCTATCGGACCACCATTATCTTGGTATTGCACTTGGACGTGCCAGTGGGGTCCATCACAAAGACCATATAGACACCGGTCGCTACCCTGTTCCCACTCATATCGGTCGCTGGCCAGATGGCCTGCCCGCCATTGGAGGTTGTGTGGTACACCAGATTGCCGGCCACGTCGGTGATGCGGACATCACTGCCCATCATCAGGCCGGTGATGGCAACAGGACCTGTGTAGGTCTCCCGCACCGGGTTGGGGAATACGGTGGCGCAGTCCTCTGCGATGGCTCCCTCCGTCGCATCGCCTCGGTAGCCCATGATGCCGAGGTCCGTCCCGATGTACACCTCTCCTGTTGCGTCATCAATATTGAGGCAGGTGATGTCATCGCTGGGCAACGGACTGTTCGCTGCTGTGAAATGTGCGAGTTGCTTTGTTCCGTCAGGGGAGACCAGATAGACGCCACTGGCCTGGGTGCCGAGCCATTTCCGGTTCGCCCCGTCCACGGCTATCGCGCTCACTGATTCGGTCTCCAGCAGGATCTGCACATTACCATCCTGCTCGATGAGGATCTGTTGTGCATCGAAGTTGGAGTCCGTGAAGACCGCATCGGGATTATAGAATACTGCCACCCCCTTTCCGGTGCCCACCCAGATCTGCTGGTCCTTATCCTCGGCCAAGCTGTACACATCCATCGACGGAAGTTTCCCTTCGCCTTCAAAAGTGGTCAACGCTTTCGCGTGGTCATCCCCCGATTCGTTTACTGTACCGTTGTTCGTGAATACAAGCAGACCGGAACTTCGAGGGCGCACCACCCACGCATAACCGTTCTTCCCCACGATCATGTCCGACAGCAAGGCATTGTTACCAAGGGCCGTTCCCATGCTGAACGAATGCCAAGTGCCGTTCTTCAAACGCTCGCTGATGGGGTCCGTGCAATCGCTATTGGACACCCAAAGGTTGCCGCTGGCATCATAGGCCAATCCGCCTACCCGTGTGGTCATATCGTTGGTGGTCCCATTATGGAACCGTTGAAGTGAACTATTATCAGCACCATAGAAGCCAACGACATGTCCATCCCGAAATTCCATCAGTCCATCGTCCCAACTGCCAACAAAGGCGTGGTTACCATCTTGAGGGTCTACCACCACGGGAAGAACGTCATTGACCGTCCCTCCGAACGTATTTGCTCCTTCGTTGTACAGTGGATCGTTCGTCCAATCGGTGGTATTCCACACACCATTGATGCAGTAGTGAACACCATCCTTAAGGAAACTGTTATCCCAAACACCGGTAGGCGCTCCAGTGGTCACATATAGCGCTCCCTGTGCCGAGGCCATCTTATAGGCGCTGTTGTTCTTGGGACCATTGGGGTAGATGGTCGAATAATTACTGCCCGACTGGAAACGGACCAATCCATTGCCATCCGTGGCAACCCATAACCCTCCCTGATTACGGTGCAGACCACAGATCGGGCGGATGGGATCGTCCCCGATCGTATAGACACTATAGACCTCGGTGAACTCCTGATCGAACTCGCGAACTTGGTCGCGTTGAGTAACGACGAGGCGCAGCCCATCGGCGGAAACGTTCATCGCCCGGTTGTGATCGCCCAATGTGGCGGTCATGGGCTGCCAACCATTGTCATACACATAGATCGTGTCCGTACTGGATTGGACCGAATCGCTATACCGCCTATTGACCACGGGCTTGCCGTCGAAGGCCACCACTGCCGAATAGGCCTTTGTTGGGCTGGGCAGGTCCATGCGTCTATACCAATTCGTATAGGCTGCCAGATTGGGTGCGCTGCTCCATGCCACAAAAAGCCCTTGCTGTGTGGCAGCATAGATAGAATCCCCAAGGAACATCACTCCGTTCACTTGAAGTTGGCCAGCGTTGGGTCCGATGATCCACGTGTCCTTCACCTCCATTTTCCCAAGGTCCACAACCACGATCCCAAAGCCGCAACCCAGATAGGCCAACTGACCTTGACAGGTAATGCTGTAAATGCCCTTGTCCCCTGTGATGGAACTGCGTTTGATATCCGGCAGATTGATCGCGGAACTGCCCGAGATGACATCCAAGTTGCCGTTCTTGTATCCCACCAGCAAATTCTTCCTGTCGGAGCTCCAACCAAGTGAGAGGATGTTCACGTCATTCAGCGCATTCACCTTGGTGAAACGCTCTGTCTCGCCGCTCTGCTCATCATATTTGAAGATGGCTGAGGTGGTGGCGCAATAGATGTTGTCATCGCCCTCGATAGCGGCGATCGTATGGCGGTATTGGAAATGGTCGCGCCACTGTCCGATCCCAGTCTGGGCAGAGGACCGATCGACCAGACCAACAAGGAAAATGACCAATAAAAGCGGCGTAATGGAGCGCATGCGAGTTTCTGGATACGGGGTCACAACGCAAGAGAGGGACGATCGGTATGGCCGGGCACCAAGATGGCAAAAAGCAGGATGCCCCGGAAGGCCGGGGCATCCATCGGGAGGTCGCGTGCGGATTCGAACCGCAGTAGCAGCTTTTGCAGAGCTGTGCCTAACCACTCGGCCACGCGACCAAAATTTCAAATGCGGCCTTTCCTCCGCAAGGGCCGCGAAGATAGTCCGCTTCGGGCTACCCTTCCATGGTATAGACCACCTGATCCACCGCACCAGCGATGGGCGGGTGTTCTTTCACCAAGCGGACACGCCATCGGAAACTGTTGGGCCACTCGGTCTTCAAGGCGTCCAACATGCGCGCCGCCACGTGCTCGATCAATTGCGAACGCTTGGCCATCTCCTCCACCACGATGGCCGTGATACGCCCGTAGTCGATGGTATCGCCAAGCTTGTCCGTGCGCTCGGCCCGGGTCAGGTCGCCCTCGACAGTGACATCCACGCGGTAGTGCCCGCCGATGCGGCCTTCCTCCGAAAGACAGCCGTGATAGGCGTACACCTTGATGCCGTTGACCTCGATCATGCCCATGACGCACAGATCTCAAGTCCTTTCCGCAGGCGCGCCACCACTTCGTCCCGGCCGAGGAAAGCGCTCACATCGAACATGCCTGGACCTTGCATGCGACCGGCCACGAATAGGCGGTAGGACGGCATCACTTCGCCGATCTTCATGCCGGCCCCTTCCAAGACCGAAGTGAAGGTCCGCTCCACTTCCTCTGGTGTGAGCGCATCCAATTCGCCGATACGGGCGATGAAGGTTTCGATGGCCGCTGCGGCCTCCGGCTTCCAGCGCTTCTGCAATTCTGCGAGGGCCACGTCATTGCCAGCGAGCGGTGAGCCGGAAGTGAACAGATAGCTGCCTTCAAGCATGTCATCAACGAACGTTGCGCGCTCCTTCAGTAGGGCCACTGCGGCAGTGGCCTTGTCCAGCGTGGCGTCGATACCCGACTCTTTCAACTTCACTTGAAGTTGCGCACCCAACTCATTGTCCGGGCGCATCCGCAGGTAGTTCTGGTTGAACCACTTCGTCTTCTCGGGATCGAACTTCGCACCGCTCTTGTGGACGCGTTCGAGGTCGAACAGCGCAATGAGTTCCTCCCTCGTCATGATCTCCTGTTCCGTGCCGGGATTCCAGCCCAGCAGTGCCAGCATGTTCACGAAGGCATCCGGATAGTAGCCGCGCTCGCGGTATCCGCTGCTGCGTTCACCCGAATTCGGATCCGTCCAATCCAACGGGAAAACGGGAAATCCCAGCCGATCGCCATCGCGCTTGCTGAGCTTGCCATTGCCATCGGGCTTCAGGATCAACGGTAGGTGCGCGAAGGCTGGCCGCTCCCAACCGAAGGCCTCATAGAGCAGCACATGCAAGGGTGCGCTGGGCAACCATTCCTCTCCGCGGATCACATGGGTGATACCCATCAGATGGTCGTCCACGATGTTGGCGAGATGGTAGGTGGGCATGCCGTCGCTCTTGAAGAGCACCTTATCGTCGATGTTGGCGGTATGCACAGTTACCCATCCGCGGATGATGTCCTCGAAGCGCACTTCCGCGTTGCGCGGCACTTTCAGGCGCACCACGTGTTCATCGCCGCGCTCCAGCCTTTCCTTGGTCTCGTTGGCGCCCAAGGTGAGGCTGTTCTTCATGTGCTCACGCGTCACGGCGTTGTAGGCCGGTGCAGCGACGCCCGCGGATTTCAACCGTTCACGCATGGCCTCCAATTCCTCGGACGTATCAAAGGCATAGTAAGCCTTGTCCGCCGCGACGAGTTGCTCCGCATAGGCCCGGTACATCGGCTTGCGTTCGCTTTGGCGATAGGGTCCGTCCGGTCCTCCGTTCCATGGCCCTTCATCAGGCACCATGCCGCACCATTCCAACGCTTCGCGGATATAATCCTCGGCCCCTGGAACGAAGCGGCCCTGGTCGGTATCCTCGATGCGCAGCAGGAATTTTCCGCCGTGCTTGCGCGCGAACAAGTAGTTGTAGAGGGCCGTGCGGACACCACCCATGTGCAATGGGCCGGTAGGGCTCGGGGCGAAACGGACTTTCACGGACATAGGAAGATGGGAAAAGATCCGGAGGCAATAGGCCGCCGGGCAAAAGAGGCCGCGAAGTTAGCCGGGAGGCCTGAGGGTGCTCAGATGTGCACGCCCTTCTCCACGATGCGCTGCCATTCCGGATGCTCGCGCAGATGCGCGGTCACGAAGGAGCACATGGGCACCAGCCGCAGACCGTTCTGCTCGATGTAGGTGAAGACGCGCTCCACGATGACAGCCCCGACGCCTTTGCCAGCGAGTGATTTGGGCACCGCCGCATGCGTGAGGAACATCTTGGTGCCATTCAGTTCGTATTCGATCTTGGCCGTTCGCCCTTCCACTTCCATTTCGAATTGGCGGGAGCTCTTGTCATTGGTCATCGGGATCGCGTCGAGATCTATCATGGGGGCGGATACGGACCCTTTCATGGGTGAAAGGCGGCCGCAAAGATACCGTGTTCCGAAAAAGCATGCTCTATCGAGTGTATCCCGATCGCCGAAGCTTGCCGGAAAAGACCACCGACGTGAAGCGCGGCGCCTTGGCCTCGGTGCTCATCCGCAACTTCTTGCACACCTTCGCATGTCAAGCTCCCAGATGAAAAACCACTTCTCCACTTCCGACTTCCGTGTTACCCATGGCCGCAAGTTCAAGCTGAACGGATACGCGACCGGGTTGAAGAAGAAGCTCGATGAGGAGGAGCTGAAAGAGGCCGTGAACAAGGACGCCGAGCACATCGGGAAGTTGCAGGAGAAGCTCTACGCGGAGAACAACCGCTCGCTGTTGCTGATCTTCCAAGCGATGGATGCCGGGGGAAAGGACAGTTGTATTGCACGCGTGCTGGGCGGCGTGAACCCGCAAGGCTGCCAAGTGACAAGCTTCAAGTCGCCGAATACGGAGGAGTTGTCACATGATTTTCTATGGCGCCATGCGAAGGCCATTCCGCCAACCGGGATGATCGGCGTTCACAACCGCAGCCACTATGAGGAGGTGTTGGTGGTCAAGGTGCATCCGGAATACCTGATCGGGCAGAAACTACCCGGCATCATTTCCGCGAAGGATGCGGACGCGACCTTCTGGAAGCATCGCTACGCCAGCATCCGCGACTTCGAGGAACATCTCACGCGGCAAGGCGTCACCATCCTCAAATTCCATCTGCACATGGGAAAGGAGGCGCAGCGCAAACGCTTCCTGGAGCGCATCGAAGACCCGGAAAAGAATTGGAAATTCAGCATGGGCGACGTGAAGGAACGCGCGCATTGGGATGCCTATATGAAGGCTTACGAGGAGGCCATCGCGGAAACCGCGTCGAAGCATGCACCTTGGTATGTGGTGCCAGCCGACAAGGAATGGGAGACACGCGCCATCGTCTGCCGAGTGGTGCGGGAGACGCTGGAGGAAATGGATCCGCGGATACCGAAGCTAAGCGCAGCGGCGAAGAAGGAGCTGCCCGCCGTGGAGGAAGCGTTGAAGAAGGAATGAGAGTTCACCGCAACGGCGCGACGACGCAACGGCAACGGAGCGGATCATCCCTGTGCTTTCAATCATGTCGTTGCGTGCAATTTCGTTGCGCCGTAGCGTCGTTGCGGTAAAAATGAGCTCACTCGTCGATAACTTGCACGCATGTCCGCGATGAACAAACGGTGGCGCTTGAGACCCGAGGTCGATCCCGCTGTGATCAATGCCTTGACGCACGCGCGCTGCACACCGGCCTTGGCCACACTCCTCGGACAACGCGGCGTCACCGATGCGGAAGAGGCGAAGGCCTTTTATCATCCAACGATCGACCAACTCCACGATCCCTTCCTGATGAAGGATATGGACCGCGCGGTGGAACGCATTGAGCAGGCGCTGCGCGAGAAGGAGCAGATCATGGTCTACGGCGACTATGACGTGGATGGCACCACCTCCGTAGCCTTGGTCTATGGTTTTCTATCGCGGTGCACCGGCGCCATCATGCACTACATCCCGGACCGCTATGCGGAAGGCTATGGCATCTCAACGCTGGGCATCGATCGCGCAGCGGAACGTGGCGTGAAGCTCATCATCGCGCTGGACTGCGGCATCAAGTCGGTGGACAAAGTGGCCTACGCAGCGGAGCGCGACATCGACTTCATCATCTGTGATCACCACTTGCCGGGGAAGGAACTTCCTGCGGCCGTGGCCGTGCTTGATCCCAAGCGCCCCGATTGCACCTATCCGTTCAAAGAACTGAGTGGCTGCGGCATCGGCTTCAAGCTGATGCAGGCATTCGCGCAGCACAACGACATGCCGTTCAGCGAGGTGGAGGAATTGATGGACCTCGTGGCGGTAAGTATCGGTTGTGACATCGTTCCGCTCGATGGTGAGAACCGGGTCCTCGCGCACTTCGGACTGAAACGCTTGAACGACGCCGAGCCACGGCCGGGCATCAAGGCGATCCTCGGGCTTTCCAACTTCAAGCGGAAGCTCAGCATCATGGACCTCGTCTTCACGCTGGGTCCGCGGATCAATGCGGCTGGGCGGATCGAGCACGGGCAGCAAGCGGTGGAACTGCTGCTGGCAAAGGCCGACAGCGAGGCGGAGAACATAGCCACCCGTATCGACGGCAACAACTCCGCGCGGCAGGAACTCGACAAGGCGATCACCGAGGAAGCACTGGAACTCTTCGAGACGGATGACTTTTTGCGCGACGCATGGAGCACCGTGGTCTTCAACAAGAACTGGCACAAAGGCGTGGTGGGGATCGTTGCTTCACGGTTGATCGAACACCACTACAGGCCGACGATCGTGCTCACTGAAAGCAACGGCAAAGTGGGCGGCAGCGCACGCAGTGTGAAGGGCTTCAATGTGCATGATGCCATCGGCGCGTGCAGTGATCTGCTGGAGCAATTCGGCGGACACATGTATGCGGCGGGACTCACCATGAAACCGGAAAATGTGCAGGCCTTCCGCGACCGTTTCGAGGAAGTGGTGCGCGCAAGGATCAGGCCGTCCATGCGCATTCCGGAGGAAGACGTTGACCTGGAGATCGCGCTGGCGGACATCGCTGCACCCTTCATTCGTGGCATCCAAGGCATGGAACCTTTCGGCCCATGCAACATGAAACCGACCTTTCTCACGCGCGGTGTAACAGCAAAGGATGTGCGCTTGATCGGCAGTGGTGGCGACCATTTGAAGTTCAGGGTCTGCGATCCGAAGCAGCCGAACATGGAGCTGGACGCCATCGCCTTCCGCCAAGGCGAGCACTTCGATCTATTGCGCAGCGGCGCACCGTTCAGCGTGCTCTACCACATCGAGCAGAACGAATGGCGCGGCAACATCACCGTGCAGTTGAACATCAAGGACATCAAGCCGGGCATCGCCGAAGTGTTGAAGGGCGAAGCGGACCGCACGATGGAAAGGGCCACCGCGTGATCATGCCGGAACCGATCCTCCCGCCACACGACGACGAGCATTGGATGCGCCATGCCTTGCGCGAAGCGGAGCAAGCGTTCTCAGCGGACGAGGTACCGATCGGCGCGGTGATCGTCGCCAACGACCGCATCATCGCACGCGGCCACAACCTCACCGAGCGCCTGAATGACGTGACCGCACATGCCGAGATGCAGGCCATCACCGCGGCGGCGGAACACATCGGCGGCAAGTACCTGCACGATTGCACGCTCTACGTCACCCTCGAACCTTGCGTGATGTGCGCGGGCGCTTTGGGCTGGAGCCACATCGGCCGCATCGTCTTCGGCGCGTTCGATGAGAAGGCCGGCTATCGCCGCGTGGGCCACATGCTGCTGCATCCGAAGACGCAGGTCACCGGCGGTATCCTCGAACCTGCGTGCGCTGATTTGGTGAAGGCGTTCTTCAGAAAGAAGAGATCATTGAAATAAAGCTTTGGGGTAAATCGGGATGCCTGATTCCGCATTGCTCGCAAAATGCTCCCATAGTCCTTCAAGCACGTTCGCAATACAACAGCGAACTTGGTCGCCATATCATTCCACCATGGCCGTACCAGACTATCAAACGATCATGCTTCCGTTCTTGAAGCAGATTTCCGATAATGAGGTCCACGCCCTTCGCGACATCGTTGAAGCCTTGGCCATCTCGTTCAGGTTGACAGAAGAGGAAAGGCGTGAAATGCTTCCGAGCGGAATGCAGGCGGCTTTCGACAATCGTGTCGGATGGGCACGCACCTATCTGAAAAAAGCCGGACTTCTGGATTCACCAAAGCGCTCCATGGTCCAGATCACACCGCGTGGCCTTTCCGTCCTCAGCGATAAGCCGAAACGAATAGGCGTCAAGTATCTGAAACAATTCCCGGAGTTCGTCGAGTTCCAATCGCCTAAACGGGAAGCGAGCAATTCTTCCGTTGAACTCGTTGAGTCGGAAAACACACGCACACCGGAGGAAGTCCTTGATGGCGCTTATGAACAGATTCAATCAACGCTTGGCCAAGAAGTGCTTTCCAAGGTGTTGGCTCTTTCTTGGATGGACTTCGAGCGGACCGTTGTGCAGTTGCTCGTTCGCATGGGATACGGAGGTTCCGTAAAGGATGCTGGACGCGCTCTTGCCAAAGGTGGGGACGAAGGCATCGATGGAACGATCAAGGAAGACAAACTGGGCCTTGACATCATCTACATCCAAGCCAAGAAGTGGCAGACAGGCAATACCGTTGGCCGACCGGAGATCCAAAAATTCGTGGGCGCCTTGGCGGGACAAGGTGCCAAGAAGGGCATCTTCATCACTACCTCTTCATTCACCAAGGAAGCCCGTGAGTATGTGCCGCGCAATGAGACCAAGATCGTATTGATCGATGGAGAGGAACTGACACAACTCATGATCGATCACGACCTCGGGGTCACTCCTCAGCGCACCTATACCGTGAAACGGATCGACAGCGACTTTTTCGGAGAGGATTAGGACTTCATCTTCTCTGCACCTCCACGGCCTTTTACGCCCCCGTGAGGTACCTCCGGCTCAAGCTCCGCAACGGCACCCAGGCCGCGAGCGTGCCGATGGACATTACTGCGATGAAGATCAGCACAAGGTCCGTCCACATCACTTTCACCGGATAGGCCTCCACCACGGAATCCTGCAAGGACACCATGCCGGTCCATTGCTGTAATGCGCACAGTCCGAGCCCGACGAGCAGCCCGGCCACCGTGCCGACGACAACGATCAACATTCCCTCCAGAAAGAACACGCGGCGGATGAAGCCATCGGTGACGCCCATGCCGCTCAGCGTGCGCATGTCCTGCCGCTTCTCGATCATCATCAACGTGAGCGATGCGATGATGTTGAAAGCGCCGATGAGTCCGATGAAGGCGAGGATGACGAACGTGAACCACTTCTCCGAAGCGTTCGTGCTGTACATCAACGCGTTCTTCTGGTATCGTGTCTTCACGGCGTATCGCGGCCCGGCGATCTTCTCCACCGTGCGTTCCAGCTTGTCGGCATCAGTGCCTTTCACGGCCTGCACTTCCAGCGCGTTCACCGCATTGCCGTAGTGCAGCAGCTTCGAGGCCAAGGTGATCGGCGCGATCATGTACTGGTTGTCGAACTCCATGTTGATGGTGAACGCGCCGGCCACACCGACACGCGTCTGCTCAAAGGATGCCTGCGAAAGCCTGCCCGGTTTGCCCCCGCGCACCAATGCGCTGATCACCAGCGGCTGCGTCACGTCGTCGTTCTTCGGCACTCCTAAGCCGTCCTTCAATGCTGCACCGAGGATCACCAGCGGCCCGGTGACGCCCTCGAGTTTCGCATCACCGCTATACATCTGCGCAGGCAGTCGACTCATGTCGAGGTATTGCGGCTCGACGCCTTTCATCGTGGCCACCGTCTGCTGATCGCCGGAGCGCAACAGCACGTTCTCCTCGATCACCCAACTCGTCCGTTGCACCTCGGGTACTGCTTTGATCGCGGCGAGATCGAGACTGTCGCGTTGGAAGGTTTTACCCACGGCCGCCGTGATCGTGATGTCCTGATCGAACGGACTGTAGAGCGTGTCCACCAATTGCGAGATGCCGTTCAGCGTGCTGAGCACCACCACCATCGCCGCCGTCACAACAGCCACCACCACGATGCTGATCAGCGTGATGATGTTGATCGCGTTGCGCGAACGCTTGGCGAGCAGGTAGCGGCGGGCGAAGAGGAGTGGGAGGTTCACGCCTTCAAAGTAAGCGAGCAGCGGCGCAGTGTCGTGCAACAACGATATCCAGCGCACCGATCTCAGTCGGCTTTCACGCTGGTCATCCTATCTCCCACCACCAGCCGTTGCGCCACATCCATCCCACTCACGATATGGGCGAAGCGCGTGTAGCGTCCATCCAAATGCGGGGCCGGTGCGAGCATGAAGAAGAACTGGCAACTCTCGGTGTCGCGGCCGGAGGAAGCCACTCCGACAGCACTCGTATCGAAGCCATCGAAACCGACCTCCGTGCGCATCGTCCAGTTCATCGCGCCGTAACCATCGCCGCGCGGGCAGCCGCCCTGGGCCACGAAATCCGGCACCACGCGGTGGAAGTACTTGCCGTTGTAAAAGCCAGAGGTGACGAGTGAATCGAAGGCGGTGCATGTGCCCGGCGCAGCATTGGGTTCGATGGCGATAACGATGTCGCCCTTCGTAGTTGCGATGCGATACTCCTTGCCATTCTTCAACGTGGCGAGTCGTGCGCGATCGATCGGATGGTTGAATGGCGGGCCTTGATGCGATGGTGCAGGAAGACCATCGCGCTTAGCGATCACTTGATCCAGTTCCTGCAGGGTTTCCAGGTCGCGGATGGGATGCAATGCCACGCGGGCCTTCGCTTCGGTTGCACTATCCAAGACGGTTGCGATCAAGTCGGCGTTTTGCTCTAGTAATTCATCGGCAACCGCGGCGATCAACCCGGCATCGCCAGTATTCAGCACTTTTTGATAGACACCGCAGTAATAGCGCTTGTAGGCAAAAAGCTCATCATTGGCCAGGCCGTCTCTATCAGTCCCCGGTTCACGCAGTGACCCTCCATTCAACTTCACCCATCTTTCAAATGCTGCTAATCGAACAATAGAGGGGGTGTTACCACAGCTTATCGCTAAGAGTGTATCCATCGCATGAGGACCTGCCCCATATCGCGCTTGGACCAATGCGGCCCGCACGTATGGATCGGCGGGCTGCTGCCAAAGGCTGTTCAACAAGGCCGTGGCCACATTGCGCGTGCCCTCGTCGCCATACTTCACAGCCAGCCCATAAAGCGGGATCTTCACCATCACATCCGCACTCTCCTGCCCGGCTGTCCAGCATGCTTCGCCGTCGAGCGTCTTCATGCCTTCCAGCAATTCCACGGCGGTGGAACGCACGGCGGGGAAACTGTCATTCACGGCTTGCAGAAGTTCAGGCGCAGCAGCGTGCTCAACAACGGATGCATACGCCCGCAGCGCTGCGACGCGGATCTTCGGATCCGGGTCGTGCAGCAATTCCGTCACTGTGTTCTTCGCCAGCGCGTCGTTGAAATTCTTCATGCCTGCGAGCAACAACATCTTCACATCCGGATCGCCTTCGCGATGCAGCAGTTCGATGTAACGACGCTCCACCGGCGCAAGCTTTTCCTTCGACATGCGACGCAGCACTTCCGCGATGCACGCGCGCTGATAACCATCCGTCTTCACGAAGGCCTCGATCAGTTCCTCCGGATCATGATCGGGTTTCGCGCGCATCAATGCCCGGAATGACGCTGCATAGAACGCGGCCGACATCGCCGGGTCCGTCTCCTTCAACGCTTGGACCGCAATGGCCTTCACAGCGTTCGTATCGGCGACGAAGCTCAACGCCCATGCGGCAGCGCGACGCACAGCGGGCTCTTCATCGCTCATCGCCGTGATCAATCCGCCCTCCGCAGTGCTGTCCTGCACGCTGGCGAATGCCATGGCCGCAGCCTCGCGCACAACGCTTGTCGAGTCCCGCAACAAGGTCAACAACGCCTTGCTGTCACGATGGTCCTGCGCCTCCAGCACAGGTATCAAGCGCGCATCGGACCATTTGTTGGCAGGTGGCGGAATGAACTGCGTCGCTGGAGGATTCCCGCAACCAAGGGCCAGGGCGCAAAGCAGGATGGGCGTGATCTTCATCGGTGGGTGATCGCTTGAGGACGCAAGTTGCGATCTATTGCAACGTGTACGATGAAAGGACCATCGCCACTTGATCCCTTGACAAGCGCGGGATCTTGCAGCGCAACGACGCCAAGGTCGCCAAGGCTCCTCTACGGCGGATATGCCGTTGCCGATCTTGGGATTGGCCGTTGTCCTCATCCGTTGCGACCCCGTTGCGTTCGTGGCGTCGTTGCGGTGGGAAAACACAGATCCTGTCGGTTGACGCAAGCAATAAGGGGCGATAGCCTCGGTATTGATGAAGCCGTTCATCTTCCATGGTCCCGACCTTTGTACCCATGTCCAACACAAAAGCCTACGCGGCGCAAAGCGCCACTTCCCCACTCGAACCCTTGACCATCGAACGCCGCGCGCCCGGCCCGCATGATGTTGTGATCGACATCGCCTACTGCGGCGTCTGCCATTCGGATGTACACACCGCGCGCAACGAATGGGGCGGCACGCGCTACCCTGTGGTGCCGGGTCACGAGATCGTCGGTACCGTGAAGGAAGTGGGCAGCGCCGTCACCCAATGGAAACTTGGACAGACGGTTGGCGTGGGCTGCATCGTGGACAGCTGCCGTGAATGCGCCTCCTGCCGGGAACACGAGGAGCAGTTCTGCGAGAAGGGCATGACGGGCACCTACAACGCCATTGAACGCGCCACCGGGAAGGTGACGCAGGGCGGCTATTCCACAGGCATCGTGGTGGACGAGAACTATGTGCTGCGCATTCCGGAGGGCATGCCGCTGGACCGCACGGCACCGCTGCTGTGCGCGGGCATCACCACCTATTCGCCGCTGCACCGGAACATCAAGGCGGGCGACAAAGTGGGCGTGGTGGGACTCGGTGGGCTGGGCCACATGGCCGTGAAGATCGCGAAGGCGATGGGTGCGCACGTCACCATGATCAGTCATTCGGAAAGCAAGCGCACCGATGCCAAGAGCTTGGGCGCGGACGACTTCCTCAACACGCGTGAAGAAGACGTTTTCAAAAACAACGCGCTTCGCTTCGACTTCATCCTCGATACCGTTTCCGCACAGCACGACTACAACGCCTACCTCAGCCTGCTGCGCCGCGATGGGAAGATGGTGCTGGTAGGCGTGCCGGATGCTTCGCCCATCCATGCCAGCTCGCTGGTGTTGAAACGCCGAAGCCTCGCTGGCTCGTTGATCGGCGGTATCAAGGAGATACAGGAGATGCTGGACTTCTGCTCGAAGCACAAGGTCCTAAGCGACATCGAGCTGATCCCCATGGACCAGATCAACACGGCCTACGAGCGCATGCTGAAGAGCGATGTGCGCTACCGCTTCGTGATCGACATGAAGTCGATGAAGGGATAGGCGCGAGACTCCCAGCGCGCAGTGAACCTATTCAGGACGAACGTCAGCAATCACTGCATCTGTCCTGCTTGCCCAACGCAAGTCTCGGATGCGCGGAAGTTGGGATAACAATGCCTCTGGTAGTCAGGGGGGAAATTTCTTAGACCACTGGCCATTTGCCAACTGTTCCTTGAGTTCAGCAAGTGTGATGCGATCCTTATTGCTGGAAAGCTCAATGGTCATCAGCGATGACATCTTATGAAGCGCACCCCACCTGAACTTAATCTCGCGATTCATAGTGCTCCGTTGGATGAACCAGTTGCTACGGCAAACTTTTTCCAATTCCACCATCGCCATGGACAGATAATGCAATGCTGTGTCAATTTCGTTTTTTGACATTGCGAGAATCGTGGTCTCGTTAATTACACCCGTAGGGACATTGGTAAGGGAGTACTTGACCCGATTCAGAGCATTGTCCAGTTCTGGATCGTTCGTCTTGTCGAATTTCCTAATGGCCTCCGAGTTTCTTTCGAAGTTCAACTTGAAGTTATGCAGGGCAGCAACCTCCGTCGTGTGTCTCACAATATCATTCAGGTATGGAATCGATGACTGCCTTCGGTACATCCCGCGCGAAACACTATCCGCGCCGTACTCCTTCAGTCGAAAAACCCCATCTTCAAGCCTATGTGATTGGATCACCATCCCGAAGAGACATGTGGCATAATCTGAGAAGATGGACTTGATGCTCTGCTCAACCGGTCGCTCCATCCAGTCCCTGGAGATCAATCTCCCAAGCCAAGTGAAAGACCCCAATGTCAATGAGCCAATCAAATAAAGGAGGATGTCGTGAATGGTTTTGTCGATACCCTGTTGGTCGTGCGTGTCATAGGTGTAAAGCCTGAACCACCATGCTCCAAAAAGGACGATTATCGCGGTTAGAAGGAATCGGGTCATAAACCGTTTCATTAGGTTAGAATTTGATTGGCCAAAGGTCCAAACTCCATGGGTATTTTCAAATATGTCTACCGATGGATACAATACGGAAAAGAGGTTGGAGGTATGTATGGACATAGCAAAGAGAACGACACAGAACGGTCACAGATACAAGGTGAAGAAGCACCAGAGGGGAACCTCAGTTCGCTACTATCGGGGAATACCAGTGTTGGGCTGAGGTCAAGAGCACTTTCGGAATTGCGATCGGTACCTTCGCGGCCCTGATCACAGCCATGCATTTCATCAAACTCACAGGCCGCGCCACCCTCGCTGCCTTACTTCTTTCTCCATTCGCCACGCAGGCGCAAACGCTAATGCCCGATGCGCAGGCCATCCAGCAGATGCGCACCGACGTCTACACCCTTGCCGACGATAGCATGCAGGGCCGCGAGACAGGCACCAAAGGCGAGCAGATGGCGGGCGCCTATATCGTGGGCCGCTTCAAGGCGATCGGCCTTACGCCACGCGGCGACAGCACCGGCTACCTCAACGCCTTCGACTTCGCGGCGCTGCCTCATTCCGGCCCGGACAACAGCTTGCAGCTCGGCCACAGTAAGCTGAAGCTCGGCGACGATTTCTATCCGCTGGGCTACTCCGCCAATGCGCAGGTGCTCACCCGCGTGGCCCGCTGCAAATACGGCATCCTCGCACCCGAGTTGAACCGCAACGATTTCAATGGCGTGGAGGTGAAGGACCACGCCGCGTGCATGAGCATCAGCTCGCCGGACGGCATCCATCCGCACTCGAAATGGCTTGCGCACAACGACCTGCGCTCGCGCATCAACGACGCGATCAAGCTCGGCGCCAACGCGATCATCTTCTACAACGACGACCCCGACAAGGCCGACGATCCGCCCGCCGATTTCGAAATGAAACTGCAGCCCTGCTCCGTGCCGGTGGTCTTCCTCACCAAGAGCGGCTTCGCGAAGCTGGGCCAGGACGGTGACGCCGTCGCGATCCACACCGACATCATCCGCGAGCAGAAGACCGGGCACAACGTCGTCGGCTTCATCAACAACCACAAGCCGTACACGGTGGTGATCGGCGCGCATTACGACCACCTCGGCTTCGGCGGCGAAGGCTCCCTCTACCGCGGTGCACCTGCGATCCACAACGGCGCGGATGACAACGCGAGCGGTGTGGCCGTCCTGATGCAACTCGCGGCGGACCTGCAGAAGATGCCGAACGCGAAGAAGAACAACTACCTCTTCATCGCCTTCAGCGGCGAGGAGAAGGGACTCTACGGATCCAGCTCGTGGACCAAGCATCCCACGTTGTCGATCGACAGCCTCACCTACATGATCAACATGGACATGGTGGGCCGCTTGGACAGCACGAGCAACCTCGCCATCAACAGCATCGGCACCTCGCCTTCCTGGCCGGGCATCGCCGACCTGAAGGTGGGCGACTTCAAGATCAAGACCACCGAGGGCGGCATCGGGCCCAGCGACCACACCAGCTTCTACCTGCGGAATGTGCCAGCGATCCACTTCTTCACCGGCAGCGAGGAGGACTACCACAAGCCGAGTGACGACGCGGACAAGGTGAACTATCCCGGCATGCTGCGCGTGGCCCGTTATATCGAAGCGGTGATCACCACGCTGAACGACAGCACCAAGCTCGTCTTCACCAAGACCGCCGACACCGACACCTCGGAAGCACCGCGCTTCACCGTGACGCTCGGCGTGGTGCCGGACTATATGTACGATGGCAAGGGCCTGCGCATCGACGGCATCACGGAAGGCAAGACCGCGTCCGTCGCCGGATTGAAAGCGGGCGATGTGGTGATCAAGATGGGCGACCACGAGACGCCCGACATGATGGGTTACATGAAGGCGCTCGGCATGTTCAAGAAGGGCGACGAGACCACCGTGGAAGTGCTGCGCGATGGCAAACCGATGACCGTCCACATCAAGTTCCAATGAGCGCGAAGCGTATCGCTGTGATCGGCGCCGGCTCGTGGGGCACAGCCTTGGTGAAGCTTCTCACCGGCACACAGGAGAGTGTGGGCTGGTGGGTGCGCCGCCAAGAGACGATCGACCACATCAGCACCTACGGCCACAATCCGGATTACACGAGCGGCGCGCAGTTCGACGTTCAGCGCTTGGCCATGGACAAGGATATCAGCGCTGTTGTGAAGAAGGCGGCCATCGTGGTGTTCGCCGTGCCGAGTGCATTCCTGAAGACCGCCATAGACCAGTTGGAGCCGGATGCGCTGAACGGCAAGACCTGCTTCAGCGCGGTGAAGGGCATCGTGCCGGAGACGAACCAGATCGTTGGCGAATACCTCTTCACGCATTGGGGCGTGCAGAAGAACGACCTCGGCATCATCTGCGGTCCGTGCCATGCGGAAGAGGTGGCGCTGGAACGCTTGAGTTACCTCACCATCGCCAGCCAGGATCCCGAAAAGGCAAAGCTCATGGGCGATGCATTGGCGGGCCGCTTCCTGAAAACCACGCTCAGCGACGACATCTACGGAACCGAGTACGCGGCGATCCTGAAGAACGTGATCGCGGTCTGCTCGGGCATCAGCGTAGGGCTTGGCTACGGCGACAACTTTCGCGCGGTGCTGGTGAGCCGCGCCATTCAGGAGATCGAACGCTTCGTCACCGCAGTGCATCCCATCACGCGTGACATCAATGAGCCCGCCTACCTCGGCGACCTGCTGGTGACGGCCTATTCCACCTTCAGCCGCAACCGCGAGTTCGGCACCATGGTGGGCAAGGGCTACAGCGTGAAGGCCGCGCAGATGGAGATGAAAATGATCGCCGAAGGCTACTACGCCGTGAAATGCGTACATGCCATCAACGCCAAGATGGGCGTGGACATGCCGATCTCCGAGGCCACCTACCGTATGCTCTACGAACGCATCGCACCGACGATCGAGATGCGCTTGCTGAGCGATAAACTGGCGTGATCGAGATGCCCACACTGCGCTTCCACTGGGACTTTATGGGACCTGATGCCAAGCCCACCGCCGAGCACTTCTGTCGGCATCTGGTGGAGTTCTGCGCAAGCAATCAAGTTGCGGATCCGCGCACCTTCACCACCATGGATCAAGGCCGCTGCGTGGCGTCGTTGGAGTGCGACGAAAAACACATGCTGCTCATCCGCGATCGGCTGCGGCCGAAGCGTGCGGAGCGGCTCGCGGAATGAACGGATCCGCGTGAGTGCGGGTCATTGCATGATCGCTTGGCATCGGCGCTGTCAAAGGCTCCGTAACTTTCCGGACAATTCCGCGCATCTCGCATCGTTTGAGGACCGCTGAGTTCCCTGCTTTCCATGGCCTCCGACTACGACCTGCTCATCGCCAAGCTGGATGGCTTCATCCGCAAGTTCTACAAGGACCGGCTGATCCGCGGCGTCTTGTATACGGTCGGTCTGCTCGTGCTTCTCTTCCTCGCCGCCTCCTTCAGTGAGTACTTCGGCCGCTTCGGTACTGGCGTGCGCACCGGGCTTTTCTGGATGTACCTGCTGGCGGCCATCGTCGTCCTGGTCCGCTTCATCGCCGTGCCGGTGGTGAAACTCTTCCGGCTTGGTCCCGTGATCACACACGCGGAGGCAGCGGATATCATCGGTCGGCATTTTCCGGAGGTGCGCGATAAGCTGCTGAACACGCTGCAACTGCGCGGGCAGGAGACCGAGGACCCGCAACGGCGAGCACTTATCGAGGCCAGCGTGGCGCAGCGCAGCCGGGAGCTTTCACCGGTACCTTTCAGCACCGCCATCGATCTTTCGCGCAACCGCCGCTACCTGCGCTATGCGCTGCCACCGCTGGGCGTGCTGATCGTCCTGCTCTTCGCCGCACCGAGTCTGATCACCGGCCCTACGAAGCGCTTGATGGAGCATGGCACCGAATTCCTTCCCGAAGCACCGTTCCAATTCATCGTGCAGAACAAGTCCCTTGTTGTTCCGGAAAACGAAGACTTCGACCTGACCGTGGAGATGCGCGGTTCCGCGATACCGCAGCAAGTGTTCCTGGAACTCGAGGGACAACGCATCCCGCTTGTACGCCAGGACGCGGCGCACTTCACCCATCGCTTCCGCAACGTGCAGGAGCCGATGGATTTCCGCTTGGGCGCGGATGGCTTCCACAGCAGACCGATGCGCTTGGAGACCGAGGCCAATCCGATGCTGTTGGGGCTTACAGTGTCATTGGAATACCCGCCCTATCTGGGAATGAAGGACCAGGTGACGAACAACTCCGGCGACATCAGCGTGCCTGTTGGAACTCGTGTGACATGGACGGCCAAAACGCGCAGCGCCGATAAGATCGCACTCGCTTTCGACGACACCACCTACAACCTACTTCCCGCGCATCCAGGAGACCAGACCTTCACCGCCAGTCGCCGCTTTTTGAAGGGATCTTCCTACGCGATCACGCCGGGCAACGGCGCACTCGAGGCACAAGCACCAGCGCATTACCGCGTGGACGTGGTGCCCGACCTCTACCCCACCATCGTCGTCGAGCAGAAGGTCGACAGCACTTCGCTGCGGCGACTCTACTTCAAGGGCGATATCGGTGACGATCACGGATTCAAGCGCCTCGCCTTCCACTATCGCTTCACCGCCGGTGGCGACAGCGTGGCAGCGGACAAGCGCGAACTGACCAAGGACATCCGCATTACGCCGAACAACACGCGCCAGAGCTTCTTCGACATGGAGGACCTCAGCGATCTGCACATGCTGCCGGGCGACCGCTTGGAATACTGGTACGAGGTGTGGGACAACGACGGCGTGCACGGGCCGAAGAGCGCGCGAAGCACCACGCAGACCTTCGCCGCGCCCACGTTGCAGGAGTTGGCGGAGAAGCAGGACAAGCAAGGCTCCGCGATCAAGGACGAGTTGAAGGAGAGCATCAAGCAGGCGCAGGACCTGCAGCGCGATCTGGACAAGATGCGGCGCGACATGCAGGACAAGAAACAGCCAGACTGGCAGGACAAGCAGAAGATGCAGAACATCCTGGACCGGCAGAAGCAGCTGGAGCAGCGCATCGACAAGGCCACCGACCAGCTGAAGCAGAGCCAGCAGGAACAGCAAAGCTTCAAGGAGGCCGACCAGCGCATCATGCAGAAGCAGCAGCAGGTGCAGGACCTTTTTGAGAACGTGCTGAGCGAGCAGATGAAGGAGCTCTACAAGCAGGTACAGGACATGCTGGAGAAGATCGATAAGGACCAGCTGCAAGAGAAGGTGCAGGACATGAAACTGAACCAGGCGGATGTCGAGAAGGAATTGGACCGCGCGCTGGAACAGTTCAAGCAGATGGAGGTGGAGCAGAAGGCCACCGACATCGCAGACCAGTTGGACAAACTCGCGGAGGACCAGAAGAAACTCAGCGACCAGACCGCGGACAAGAAGACCGACCAAGCGGATCTCAAGCAGAAACAAGACTCCTTGAACAAGGCCTTCAAGGACGTGCGAGATCAGCTGGATACGTTGGACAAGAAGAATCAGGCACTGGAGAATCCGATGCAGTTGCCCAAGACCGATGAGCAGCAGGAATCGATCCAGAAGGAACAGGAGAACAGCAGTGATCAGTTGGACAGCAAGCAGAACAAGAAGGCCAGTGACAGCCAGAAAAAGGCCGGGGACCAGATGCAGCAACTCGCCGCCGACATGCGCAGCGCCATGGATCAGGATGAGCAGCAGCAGGCGGAGATCGACATGGACGCCCTGCGACAACTCTTGGAAAACATTGTTCAACTGAGCTTTGATCAGGAGGCCAACATGGACGATCTCCAGGCTACCGCCGCACGCGATCCGCATTTGTTGGACATAGGCCGCCAACAGAAAAAACTACGCGACGATTCGCGTATGGTGCAGGACTCACTCTTTGCGCTCAGCAAGCGCGTGCCACAGATCAAAGCCACGGTGAACCGCGAGATGGCGTTGGTGAACGACAACATGGATCAGGCACTTGACCATTTGGCGCAGGCCCGGGCCGATGAGCGTGAACGCCCCGTTGCCTCGGACCATCAACAACGCGCCATGACCTCGCTGAACAACTTGGCCCTCATGCTGGACGAGGCCCTGCAACAGATGCAGCAACAAGCCAACCAGAGCGGCATGCCGGGCAAAGGCTCCTGCAGCAAGCCGGGCGGCTCCGGTTCCAAGAGCGGGGACAGCAAGAAAATGCAGAAGATGAAGGCGCAGCAAGAAGCACTCTCCAAACAATTGGAGGCCATGCGGAAGGCGCTGCAGGAGGGGAAGAACAAGGGACCCAAACCGGGCGAGCAGAACCCGGGTGGAACGGGACCGGGCATGAGCCAACAGCTCGCCCAACTCGCTGCCCAACAGGCCGCGTTGAGGCAAGAGATGCAGCGTATCGCGCAGGACCTCAATCAAGATGGCAGTGGCGCGGGCAACGGTCTGCAAAAACTTGCGCAACAGATGGAACAGAACGAGAAGGACATCGTAAACAGGAACATCACGCAGGAATCCATCAAACGCCAACAGGACATCATGACCCGCATGCTGGAAGCAGAGAAGGCCGAGCGCGAACGCGAGCTGGACCCCAAGCGGGAAAGCTCAGAGGGCAAGGACATCGACCATCCCGATCCAGCCCGCTACTTCGACTATCAACGAGACAAGATGCGTGAGGCTGAACTGCTGCGCACCGTACCTCCGGGACTGAAGCCCTACTACAAGGGTCGAGTGGACCGGTATTTCGATACTTTTGACCGACCCTGAAGAATGGCAATGGGAACACTGACCGAGGACGTGCACTTCACGCAGCGCATTGATTTTCCCGCAAAAGCGGAGAACATCGCATTGGCCGAGAAGCTGATCGATGAGGCCTGCGCCCGATACAAGGTCCCCGAATCTTTGTACGGTAATATTCTCATCGCGCTCACCGAGGCGGTGAACAACGCGATCCACCACGGGAACGCCCTGGATGCATCCAAGCAGGTGGTGCTCGCCTATGCCGTGGAGGCCGATACGATCACCTTTACCGTGAGCGATGAAGGTCCCGGCTTCGATCACGAACACCTCCCCGACCCCACCGATCCGCAGAACATCGAGAAGCCGCACGGGCGTGGCGTGTTCCTGATGCGGGCACTTTCCGATTCGGTGGCCTTCAGTGACAACGGCGCGACCGTCGAGATCACCTTCAGCTTGGCTCCTGCCAAAGAGTGATGGGTCCTAACGGCCAGATCGCATTCAAGGCCGTCAACATCACGGACGCGTTCCGAAACCGCGAGCGATTGCGCAAGTGGCTGCACGGTGTGGTCCAGGACCATGGGCATTCCATCGGCGAGGTCACCTTCGTGATCATGGATGACAAGGCCTTGTTGGATTACAACAAGCGCTACTTACAGCACGATGAGTTCACCGATGTCATCACCTTCGATCTACAGACCGGCACCGGTGTTTCGGGCGATATCCTCATCAGCTACGAACGGGTGAAGGACAACGCCAAGGCCTTCGAAGTGAGCGCCCAGTCCGAGCTGCACCGCGTGATGGTGCATGGCCTGTTGCACCTCTTGGGGCATACGGACAAGACCAAAGCCCAACGGGAGGGCATGCGGGCCGTGGAGAACAAGTACCTCGCAAAGCTCCGCTGACCGCTCGGATCAGCCCCGGCGGATCCCGATGAGGTCGCCGACCCTGCAGGCTGCACCGGCCATGGCAGCGTAACCGTATTTGGCCAATGCCTTCAGCTTGTTATCGCGACTGAACCCCCAGACATCCTTAAGGAATGAGGGGAAGTTCCGCCCGTTCAGCAGGTCGAAAGCGATGGACATTGTCGGCTCCAATGACTTCGCCGTGTGCCAAGTCCCGAAAGGAATGAAGAGCGTCTCACCCGGCCCGACCGTGAATCGGATTGGCGTGGCGTTGCGATAGAGCGGGAACTTAATGTAATCCGGATCCTCGTGGTTGGTCAACAGCGACTTCCAAGGGTCATGGGGGTCAGGATAGAGATACTTCTCCTGCCCACGTGGCCACACAGTGAATTCCTTGTGGCCGTAAAGTTGGTTGATCCACGCGCTCAGGTGATAATAATCGAGATGGATGTATGGGAATTGCCCTCCGGACCCACCAATGAACAACTCGATCGCACCACCCCAACTACCGCGTTTGAACCAGGGACTCTCCAACCAGTTTGGGGTCGCATAGTTCAAACTCAAGGGTTTCAGCATGGGCAACACCTCGGGCAATTGGGTCGCCACGTGGTACTTGCAGGGGTAGGGCACCGGACGCGAGGTGTCCTTGCCTTCGACAAGGTTGAGGATCTCATTCATGGTGTATTCCGTGCCATCCACCACCGTGCGCCGATCGCCATATCGGGAGCGGAACCAATCCGGGGAAAACGTGCCGTTCGCTCTCCAGACGGAAGAAGCGTCGGTGAACACCAAGGGAATACCGGGATTCCAATGTTCCTTGATGAACCTATCATAATCCATCTCATGAATGGATACGCGCTTGATCTCCATAGTGCCGCTGTATGTGTGGCGTTGAACGGGGGTCCCGGTGCGATGTTCTGGGTGGATGTCACTTCGGGATGGACGGTGAAGTTCGGATGGATCCCGGTCCCGGGCAAATCGCCCACCGCTCACTCGGGGAATGTAAGCGTGAACCGCGTGCCCTTCCCGGGTTCGCTTTCCACGTTCATGTGTACTCCGTGGGCGTTGAGGATGCTGCGCGCCGAAGTGAGGCCAAGGCCCATACCTCCGCTTCGGCCTGAATAAAAGGCCCTGAAAAGGTGGGGTATGTTCTCCGGCGCGATCCCCTTTCCATTGTCCTCCACGCAGATCCTGACGTTTCCGCGGCCACCCTGCACGGATAAGCGCAGCACGCCTTCCTTGGGAACCATGGCCTCAATGGCATTGATGCACAGGTTGGTCAGCGCCACATTGATCATTTCCGGATCGGCCATCACGGAAGAAGTTCCGTCCACCACCTCCACTTCAGCTCGCATTTCGAGCAGGTCCAACCGGTCCTTCACATTCCCCAAGGCCTCGCGCAGCAATACTTCCACCTCGCAGGAATGCAGATGCAGTTCCTTCGCCTTGGAGGATTCCAACAGGTCGGTGATCAGCTTGCCGATGCGGCGGATGTTGCGGTCAAGGATCTCGGCGAACGGGGCCACATTCGCCCGGTGCTCTGGTGCTATCTCCTCCAGTAGCTGTTCCAAGGCCATGCTCAGATTCGTCAGTGGATTGCGCACCTCATGGGCGATGGTGCGTGCTATACCGCCCGTGATCGCCAAGCGGTCCCCTTCGGCCAGTAGGTCCTTGGCGCGTTTGGTATCCGATATGTCAGTGAGCGTGGCCACCAATCCATCCAATAAACGCAACGCATGTACACGGGTCCAACCCTCAAATGGGCCATCCGCATGCAATTCGGCATCGAAGGGAACCCCCGTCTCGATCACGTGCTGATAGGCTCCGAAGACCTCCGAGTCCCGTTGAGACGGGAACTCCTCCAACAACTTTTTGCCCACCAAGCTCCCTGCGGGACGACCTAATATCCGTTCACTCTCCTGGTTCGCGAGGATCCACTCCAGGTCCACCATTTGTCCCAACCGGTCGCGCACACTGCGAAAGGCCATGATGGCACTGGGCGAGCTGTCCAGCACGCGCTTCAGTGAGCGCTCAGCGAATTCCCGCGTACGAACCTCCTTGTTCAGCAGTTCCACCTTCCGCATGGTCTCCATCTCTGCACGCTCAGCCTTGTCCAGAGCGCGGAACAGCCGCCAGAATAAGATCCCCGTGGCCAGCAGCGCCAAGCAGGAATAGATCAGCAGCATCAGCGGCGTATCGGGCTGTAGCGAGCGTTCCGCGACAAGGTCCTCATCACGCTGCCGCTCCGTCCGGTCCACAAGGCGCCTTTGCTCTCCCCGGAAGCGCTCCATCAGGTCCCTGCCATTCTTGAGTTGCTCATCCTCATTTCCCTGAAGTCCGATGGAAGAGGTCCGCTCGGAGAGGAATTGTTCCTGTATCACCTTCAGCAACTGTCTAGCTCCCGCCTTGAGCGACCCGAAATCCAGGTCTGTGGCACCGGCATTACTAAGGGAGTCCAGTCTACCGATGCTCCGCTCCACTGCAGGTTGTGCGATGCGGAAGGGCAGTACATAGGACGTATCGTGGGTGAGGATGAAGCCCCTAACCCCGATCTGGGCATCCTTCAAGGCAGAGGCCATGGTCTCCACCTCGTGCAGTACTGCATTGCCCTCGCGGATACTCCGGTTTGTGCGACTATAATGGTCAAATGTGCGGAAGGTGGCCAAAAGCAAGAGCAGCAGCAGCAGCAACAGACCAACATACAACCCCTTGAGCAGCCTCCGTTCCCGGAGGTTCTTGAGGGCTTGGTTGTATTCCTCCGACATGGATGCTCCGTTCCGCGATCAGCGCCTCAAGGCCAAGGTTCGCATAGACCTACGGCACGTTCCTGCTCCCGGATCATATCTCGATCCCGAAGGACTTGAGCTTGTTGTAAAGCGTCTTGCGGTCGATGTTCAACATCTCCGCCGTGCGTGACTTATTGAAGCCATTGCGTTCCAATGCCTTTAGAATGGCATGCTTCTCCGCGGAATGGGACACGCCTTTGAGTCCGTCCAAGGTGACTTCCTCCACCGCAGTACGGTCCTTGGCCGAAGGCGCCGGCGCGCCGCTGATCACTTCGGCGGGCAGGCAGTTCATGGTGATCGTTCCGTCCGTGGCCAAGAGCACAGCTCGCTTCACCACATTGCCCAACTCACGCAGGTTGCCCGGCCAACTGTGCTTCAACATCCGCTCCTCCACGGTCTTGTCAAAGCCCTTCACCTGCTTCCCCAGTTGCTCATTGGCCTTGTTCAGGAAGTGGTGCGCGAAGACCATGACATCCTCCGGCCGGTCCCGCAATGGCAATAAGGAGAGACTGAATTCCGTGATGCGGTGCAGCAGGTCCTCCCGGAAGCGGCCCTCGGAAACGGCAGTGCGCAGGTCCTCATTGGTGGCTGCGAGTATGCGCACATCCACGGTGATGTCCTTCTCATCCCCTACCCGCTTGATCCGGCGCTCCTGTAGCACGCGCAGCATCTTCACTTGGTTCTCATAGGAGAGGTTTCCGATCTCGTCCAGGAACAGCGTTCCGCCGTTGGCCTGCTCAAAACTGCCCCGCTTGTCCGCCACAGCGCCCGTGAAAGCGCCCTTCACATGGCCGAACAGCTCACTGCCTGCAAGGTCCTTCGGCAACGCCCCGCAATCCACGGCGACAAAAGCTTTCTGCGAGCGCTTGCTCAACCGGTGGACCTCCTTGGCCACGTATTCCTTGCCGGTCCCGGTATCACCGGTGATCAGCACGGTCATGTTTGTAGGGGCCACCAATGAGATGTGCGCGGCAAGCCCTGTGGCGTGGGCTCCGGTACCCTGCACAAATTCGACTTCACCTGCGGTCGACTTCTTTGCCGTAGGCACCTTTGCCAAGTGCTCCTCCGCAGGAACTGGATCCTTGACAAGAGCCTCCTTGATCCGCATCAGGATCTCATCCGGATAGAGTGGCTTGCCCACATAGTCGAACGCTCCCTTGCGCATCAGCTCCACGGCCGTGCGCACATCGGAGTAGCCGGTGATGATGATCACAGCAGTATCCCGGGAGATCCCCTTGATATGCTCCAGCATGGCCTCGCTGTCGGTGTCCGGCAGGCGATGGTCGCAGAGGACCAGGTCGTAGTGCGTGTCTTTCAGGAGGTCCTTCGCGGAGGCACCCCGTTGCGCGGTGTCCACTTCATACCCTTGTTTAATGAGGAATCGCTGCAGCAAAGTGCAGATATCGGCGTCGTCGTCAATAACGAGTAGGCGTTGTTTGGCCATGTTCAGGTGATGGTCAGGCAGTCAGTCCAAGTGAGCGCAGGCCGCCTAAGATACTGCCCTTGGCGAACGGTTTTGGGATGAAGAGGTCGGCACCATGGTCCTTGGCGTTCTTGCGTTCATTATCCACTGCACTGATCGCGATCACATGTGCGTGTGGTTGGCGCTCGCGGATGTCCGGGATCATCTCATAACCGAGGCCATCCGGCAAGTGGATATCCAGAAAGACCGCTGAGTAATTGCCCGACCGAAGCTGCTCCCGCCCTTCGGCCATGGAATGCGCGACATCGCAATTCACACCCGCCCGCCTCAGCATGTTGCCCAATAAGAAACAGATCTCGGTCTCATCGTCGACCAGTAGGATGTCCATGGGCAATTCAACTAAGTGGTGGTGATGTGCTCTCGCACAAGCAAGCATGGGGTCCAGCAAAATTCAAGCCCGGGCCTTTTGCGCAGGTATCCTTCGACCAGATGTGGAATTTGTTCCCCGGGTGCACCCTTTCTCTCGGCCAATCCCCCAACCATGACCCCAAACTACCTTTGTTGCCCCATTGAAATGGACGATCTTGTATAACTGGTTGATTATCCGGTTATTAAATGGTCAGTTCCACGTGGAACGAAGCGGATGGACAATTATGACCTCATAGTAGTAGGCGCAGGCCATGCCGGTTGCGAAGCAGCAGCAGCTGCGGCCAATATGGGCAGCTCCGTCCTGTTGATCACCATGAACATGGGGGTCATCGCGCAGATGAGTTGCAACCCGGCCATGGGCGGTGTTGGCAAGGGCCAGATCGTTCGTGAGATCGATGCGCTCGGAGGATACTCCGGCATCGTTAGCGATATCAGTACCGTCCAGTTCCGCATGCTCAACAAGAGCAAGGGACCGGCCATGTGGAGTCCCCGAACACAGAATGACCGGGAGCTGTTCGCCCATACCTGGCGTCAGCGATTGGAGCAAACCCCGAACGTCCACTTCCGTCAAGATACTGTCGTGGGCCTGGAGACCGAACGCACTTCAGATGGCCAAGCTCGGGTCATTGGCGTACGCACTTCCGTCGGAGGAACCATCGCTTGCCGCTCCGTTATACTCACCAATGGCACCTTTCTCAGTGCGGTGATGCACATTGGTGAGAAGCAATTTGGTGGTGGACGGGCCGGCGAAAAAGCAGCGCACGGCATCACGGAGCAGCTGGCGGAATTCGGTTTCGATTCCGGCCGGATGAAGACTGGGACACCTCCCCGTGTTGACGGCCGAAGCATAGACTATTCCAAGCTCGAGGAACAGCCGGGAGACGAGCATCCCGCCAAATTCAGCTTCTCGCAAGAGACCCTACCCGCGAAAAAGCAGTTGAGTTGCTGGATCACGCACACCTCCACGGAAGTACACGATATCCTCCGTACTGGCTTCGACCGCAGCCCTATGTTCAATGGGCGCATCCAGGGAATCGGTCCGCGCTATTGCCCCAGCATCGAGGACAAGATCGATCGCTTCGCGGACAAGGACAGCCACCAGATCTTCGTGGAGCCGGAAGGCTGGAACACGGTGGAGACCTACATCAACGGATTCAGCACGAGTCTACCCGAGGAGGTACAAACGGCCGCCCTGAGGAAGATGCCCGGCTTCGCTGCCGCCCGCATCTTCCGACCCGGCTATGCTGTGGAATACGACTACTTCCCCCCTATCCAGCTAAAGCACACGCTGGAGACCAAGCTCGTGGACGGTCTCTATTTCGCCGGCCAGATCAACGGCACAACGGGTTATGAGGAAGCTGCTTGCCAAGGCCTGATGGCGGGTATCAACGCCAACCTGAAAGTGGCCGAAAAGGACGCCTTGGTCCTGCGTCGCGATCAAGCCTACATCGGTGTGCTCATCGACGACCTCATCACCAAAGGCACGGAAGAGCCCTACCGCATGTTCACCAGCCGGGCGGAGTTCCGGATACTCCTGCGCCAGGACAATGCCGATGCCCGCCTCACCCCGTTGGCCCATTCCATGGGTCTGGCCAGCGATGAACGCATGCAACGTTTGGAGCAAAAGCTCGCTCACTTGGGCAGCTTGGAGCGGGTCCTCTCAACCGAAAGCGCCGCTCCGGAAGTGGCAAATCCTATCCTTGTTCCACGTGGAACGGATGAGCTGAAACAGAAGGTGAAACTCCAAAGCCTCCTGCTTCGCCCCCAGCTTTCGTATGCCGATATCGAACCCATCTCCGCCCGTCTTACCGAGCTCACAAGCAGCTTTGGCGAGCTGCGGCAAGAGGTGGTGGAGCAGGCCGAGATCAAGGTGAAATACGAGGGCTATATCTCCAAGGAACGCGACATGGCCGAGCGAATTTCGCACCTGGAGGATGTCCCGCTGGAATCGGACATGGCCTACGAAAAGCTCACCTCTCTCTCTATTGAAGCCCGACAAAAACTAGGAAAGGTGCGCCCTGCCACCTTGGGCCAAGCCTCTAGGATCAGCGGGATCTCCCCCTCCGACATCAGCGTTCTGATGGTTTACTTAGGCCGCTAAAACCCGATCGTTCCACGTGGAACCCCGCCATGGAAAACGTGGATAAATGCCCCATTTGTGGAAGCCCGGAACATGCCCTCGCAGTGACTGCGGTGGACCATACCGTGAGCCACGACCGTTTCGCTATCCATGCCTGCAAGCAGTGTGGCTTCCACTTCACCACGCCGCGACCAACGCAGCAGGAGATAGGCGCGTACTACCTCTCCAAGGACTATATCTCCCACGAGGCCAAGGCGCACGGACTTCGTGACCGCATCTACCACTTGGTCCGCAAGAGGGCCATCCGTGGAAAACACCAACTGATCGCCCGGCATCAGCCCTCCGGAACTGCGTTGGATGTCGGTTGTGGCACCGGCGATTTCCTGGCCTATCTCCGCGATTGTGGGTACGCCGTGCAAGGGGTGGAGGTAAGCGACCAAGCGCGGGCCGTCGCCGATTCCAAGGGACTGCAAGTAGCGCCGAACTTGGAACACCTGAAAGCAGGAACCTTCGACTTGATCACGCTTTGGCACGTGCTGGAGCACGTCGAAGATCCGCGCCATACACTCCAACAGCTCCACGACCGCTGCGCACACAACGGCCTCTTGGTGATCGCTGTCCCGGATCGCGAAAGCTGGGACTCCCAACACTACGGACCGCAATGGGCAGCTTGGGACGTTCCTCGGCACCTGTCCCATTTCCGGCGCACGGACATCAAGCGCTTGCTCGGCGAAGTCGGCTTCACTTTCCTCGAAAGCCGGAAGATGTGGTTCGATGCGCCCTACGTCTGCATGCTCAGCGAACAGTACCGAGGAGCTGGCCAGCTCTCCTCGATGGTCAAAGGCGCCCTTTCCGGTTTCCAATCCAATTTGGTCTCGATGACCTCGAAACGGCCCACATCGAGCACTTTGTACTTGGCCAAAAGGGCTTGAGGCCGTTGTTGGCCGATTACTTCCGATTTCCGGGGATATCGCTGTTGGTAGGTACAACACCTATGGCAGGAAGGTGATCGGCGCACTTAAGCAGTGTTACAGCGCTACTTCTAATCAATTAAATTTCAACGACTTAGGCACAATTATGTAATACGGAGCCCTATTCTCCCTCAAAGCCCATAAGGTCGCCATCCTTCGCACGATACCCCAGAATGCCTACCGCCTTATCCCCCTCCTGCGGTTTGGGATACATTCGCTCAGCAGTGATGACGGAAGACAATAGCCAGAAGCCAAGAATGGGAACCCTTGGCCAACGAGTTAGCCGGAGCGAGAAACGCCATGCGGATAAGGACAAGCGCAAAAAAGCGAAACGGAATTGGGACAGGAAATACAACATAGCCTTGACGATAACGATCGGACTATTCTTGATTTATGCATTTTACAACCAAAGAAACAGAAACGATGCCATGCTAAATTTTGGCACAACAACTGGCACCGTTATAGCCATTTCCAATATATCAGGTTATCATATTGTTCCTGCAGACATAAGTTACAAGTGGACCATGCACGGGAAGTCCATGACCGGCAAAGCGGCCAAGCAAGAACTTAGGGCCCATGTGGGCGATTGTATTCTCATAAAGTATAGCCTGTCAAATCCCAATTACAATGAGCCCGTTTATAGCGCTGGCGTAATACCCTGTCCAAACACGCCCCGCGCTCCCACAAGTCTTCCGGCCCAACCGTAAGGTGAGCTCTTAATGGAAACAGGCCGGGCGAGGTGTGGGGTCTGCTACCAGCGGTTGTACAAAGCGCAAAGGCTTCCGTCAGTATTCAGACAGCCACACTGTTGCAGATCAGCTAGGACTGCTTAAGTTGGAGCCGCACTAGACTTAGTATGAAGTGACGCACTTCGAGCCTCAGGACCGACGAATCCACATCTTATAGTTTTCCGCTACATTCGCTAAGCAATGTTGACCGGTGCCGCTGGCCAAAAACAAGAAGAGGCGCTTCGTAACACGCCAAGCACCAGGGATGACTGGTCTCGCGCAATTGACCTTGACGCTATCAAACTGTCCAAGAGGATGGCAAAGCCGCTGCGGCTCTTCGGTATCATTAACCTTATTCTTGATCTTCGATGGTTAATATTAGATGGTACTCTACCGAGTTATGGCTATTTTCTAATCGTAATAAGCGGATTTCTTTTGCTCAGAATATTGAATGAGAACGTCTATTACATATTTCGCATGGACATAGATGGAGAATATATCCGAATGGAATATCTGAAATGGAACAAGGTCCTCACATATGAATGTCTTAAAAAAGACCTGATTATAAAAAAGAAACTCCGAATAAACAGAGGGAGGATTCCCTACTTAAAGATGAAAAACAAAGATGACGGATGGGTGCTTCGCCAAGGAGAGGTTGGTGATTGGACTGAAGCCACCATGGACCGTGCAATAGGAATCATTGGAAACCATGGCTAGTTCTTCATCCCGGCGCTCGAGTAAGGTAACGGAACTTGCGGCGCGACCCCGAGTGCCTGCTTCTTGATCCGCTCTCGGCAATCCGCGACCCATTCGCTATGCAATTTGGCAGGCGATGACCACCAGAGGCAAAAGAGGTGGAGTGGCTGCATTGACTATCATTACATAGTTTCGCATGCATACCACCAATCGCCATGGCCATTCCCCAAAAAGTAGCTGACCGTCTTGTCGCCGGAATCAAGAAGTACCAGCCCATACTCGCGACTGCAAAAACCCGCGACGTTGGTGAGACTGATACGGTCACCATCATCAAGGACATGCTCTCGGAGATCTTCGGTTACGACAAGTACAACGAACTGACCAGCGAGCATTGCATCCGCGGTACGTATTGCGACCTGGCCATCAAGATCGACGGCAAGCTCACAACGTTGATCGAAGTAAAGGCCATCGGCATTGACCTGCGCGACCAGCACGTCAAACAGGCGGTGGATTATGCCGCCAACCAAGGAGTCGATTGGGTCTTGCTAACGACTGGCATGCGTTGGTGCGTCTATCACGTCCAGTTCACCAAGCCGATTGAGCACGAGCTTCTGGTCGATATTGACTTTGCCAATATCAGCACTCGCTCCAGGGAAGATCTGGATAAACTCTACCTATGGTGCAAGGAAGGATGGCAACGATCAGCCTTGGGAGAGTTCACGGCCCAAAAGCAGGCCCTCAGCCGCTTCGTCATCGGATCTGTTGTTCTATCCGATCCATCTGTTGAAGTGATCCGCAGGGAACTACGCCGTGTAAGCCCGGACATCCGAATCACGGTAGAACAGATCCGCACGGTACTGACGAATGAGGTATTGAAGCGGGATGTGGTAGAAGGGGACCGCGCAGAAAGTGCAAAGAAGATCGTCTCGCGCGCCTCGACTAAGTCCCTTCGGGCCGCTCCAGTAAGTGAGGTGGAAAGCAGCAACTCATCGGTCTAGCCCCACAACTGCGTTCTCTACTCCGCCACCCTCCAAAACGCCTTCAGATAAAGAAAGCGTTCATCCTTACTGATGCGCCGCTCGACCTGCAGCACCCCGTGCGGCACCTCGCTCCACAGGCGCTGGGGCACAAGGCGCAGGCCCGCTACCGCACCGCGCGCTGCCAAGCGGCCTGCCTTATAGCAGAAGCGCGGGTGCTCCTCCTCCAGCAGGGCGCGCGTGCGGCGCAGCACCAGCCGCACGCTGAAGGCATCGCCCAGCCCGTGGTGGAAATCAAGGCCCTCACAGGCACCGCCGGGGCAGGCGGCGGCCTCCCAGCCGAAGAAGACATGCGGCCTATGGTCGCGGAAGGCGGGTGCGCAGCGCACGAAGCCGGCCGGGCTTGGTTCCCAGCGCTTCATCAGGCGACCCCATGCGTGGGTGCGATGGCCCAGGAACACGTCGCAGGGCAGCAGTTCCTTCTCCTGGAGCACGCGCGCACCGCGATAGAAGGAGCACGAGACCGCCGCATAGGCCCGCCCCGCGAAAGGGATGCCCACAGCCCAGCCGGAAAGCCGTTCCATGGGTCCTGAAAATAGAGGTGGCGTTCCATTGCGTGCCCGCCATCCGCCAGCGATCTATTCACAACCCAGCGTCAGATCTCCTGCACAAAACGGCAGATCTCACTGAAAACACGGCACATCCTGCAAGGCTGGCCGCAGGGCTCGCACAGATTGCGCCACTGCCTATGCAAACAGCGGCACAACGCATTGAAACCGCCCCGAAGCATGTGAACAGGGCCGCACTTTGCATGCAAACTTCCGCACTATGCGCACAAACCGATCCACGATGTGTTCACTGTGCCGCTCTTTCCATACGATCTGCCCCAGAACGTATTGAAACTGCCTTCAAACGTGTTGAAAGTGCGGTCAAGTGCATTGAAAATGAGGCTGCTTTACTTCACATTTCTGCCCGATGTGCCGGTCCAAAACAGCGACATTCCGCCATGGGCGCGGTTATCCAGCGGTCGACAGAAAGTTGGAAACATCGTCCCCGTGAGGCCTTGTTAAACCCTCTCGAAAGGCGGCTTGACAACCGCTTCTCCGGAAAACCGCCCATCGGCGGACCGACGTTCACAGCGGAGGCAACGCACCGCAAAATTCTGGGAAACCATGAAACGCATTGTCAAAGTAGTAGTTCGGCTCAATGGCCGCAGCGCCATGGCCAAGTTGGATAACAGCCGCTATGTGGTATCCAAGATGACGGACAACGCCAACTTCACCGCCTTGGCCCCACAGGTCACCGCGCTGAACGACGCTGCCGAAGCCTTGGATGCCGCCATCACCGCAGCCCGCAGCGGGGCGCACGAGGCGGTGGCCGGCAAGGACCTCGCCGCCGAGGCCCTGATGGACAAGCTGACCATGCTGTGCAGCTCCATCAACGGCTTGGCCGCGGGTGATGCCGCCAAGCTGATCACCACCGGCCTGCCCCTGCGCCAGGACAATTCGCCCGTAGGCGAACTGGTCCCGCCGGAAGGCCTGCTGACCCGCCTGACCAAGACCCGCCAACGCGTGGCCTTGGAATGGGATGGCCAGCGCGGCGTACGCCTCTTCAACGTGTACTGCAGCCTCAGCGAAGCGCCCTTCGATTGGAAGCAGGTAGGCTCCACCAAGCGCAGCTTCAACGTGGACGGCCTTACCTCCGGCGCCTTTGCCTGGTACGCTGTCTCCGCAGTGGGCAGCGCCGGCGAAAGCAGCCTCAGCGCGCCTTGCTACGCGATGGCCTCCTGAACGGTCCCGCACGCTAAGCGAAAGCCCCGGCCGTTGTGCCGGGGCTTTGTGCGTTTGGTGGGGTATACTTGCGTGAAGGCTCACGGTAGCGCTAACCGGAAGAGAGCAGCTGTTCAAATTGGAAAGCCCAGTATAAGTCAAGGATGGAAGCCAATATCACCAGGCAGACATCCGACCGGTCATTGCAGAACAAACACGCCACAAACGCAGCGCCTTAAAGTCGGAATGAAATTGCCCAAACTCACGCTACTTCTGATCATAGCGGCACAGGCCACTTTTGCGCAGAAGCCGACCCTTAATGCGTTCTCCTCTATTGACAAGAAAGCATTGCAACTTCCTGATTCATTGACCACCACCACGGAGCAGATCGCCAACTATGTCACTTCACATTTTGCAACGGATAAAGACAGGTCCCGAGCGATCTTCATCTGGGTCGCATCGAACATTCAATATGATGTTGACAACATGTTCGCAATCAATTTTTATGAAACGCAAGAGGATAAGATCACAAAGCCATTGCGAACGCGAAAAGGCATCTGTGAGAACTATGCTTCGCTCTTCACGGATATTTGTTCAAGGGCAGGTATCCGATCCTTTGTGATCGAGGGCTATACCATACAGAACGGATCCGCCGACTATATCCCGCATGCCTGGAGTGCTGCGCTCATCGACAGTTCCTGGTTCCTGTTTGACCCCACATGGGGTTCGGGTTATCTCAGTGGTGGAAAGTTCATCAAGCGGGTAAACAACGACTACTACATGGCAAGCCCTGCTTCACTTATCAGGTCCCATATGCCCTTTGACTATTTGTGGCAGTTCCTCTACTACCCGGTAACGAACCAAGAGTTCTATGAGGGCAAGACGCAACAGAATAAGGCGAAGCCCTACTTCAATTTTTTGGACACGCTTCAGCTATATGAAGGTCAAAGCCCTATGGACCAACTGGAGTCATCTGCATATCGGGTGGAAAAAAACGGCGTGAAGAATTCTCTGGTCTTTGATAGGCTTCAACACCTGAAGTTGGAGATCGAGAATGACCGACAACGGAAGATCAACGATCTGTACAATTCAGCGGTCGCAGATTACAACGAAGGCATTAATGACCTCAATGACTTCATAAACTATAGGAATAAGCAGTTCAGTCCCAAGAAAACCGACCCTGAGATACAACACATGGTAGATATTGTGGATACCAAATTCAAGGCAGCTAAGCTTAAGCTGGGCCAGGTCTCGGACCCTGATACAAGTACGACCGCCCTCATCACGCAGCTGACAAGATCGATCGACGATTCCTCGATCCGCCTGAAAGAGCAACAGGACTGGCTGAAAGCTTATCTCAGCAAGGGTAAACTGGGAAGAAGGTTCATGTTCTAGGAACGAAGCAACGTATTGATCCGGCCTAACCGCGGCGAAGGTCATCCGGCCCCCCAGCTCCCGCCAGTCTTCCGGCCCAATCGTAAGCTGAACTCTTAACGGAAACAGGCCGGGCGACTTGTGGGGTCCGCTACCAGAGCTGGCTCAAAGCGCAGAGGCTTCCGGCAGTCTTCAGACTGCTGCATAAGGCTATCTTCGGAGCAGATGAGCCGGAGTTATTAATTCCACGACCCGGAAGGCACCTACTTCATCACCTTCGCCACAGTCGAGTGGGTGGACGTGTTCACGCGCCGAGAGTACAAGGACATCTTGGTGGATAGCTTGAAGCATTGCCAAGAGAAGAAAGGACTGCTGCTCTACGCCTGGGTGATCATGAGCAACCATGTCCACTTGATCGCCGCAGCAACAGAAGGCCATGTGCTGCCGGACATCCTACGGGACCTGAAGAAATTCACGTCCACACGGATCCTGAAGGCCATTGCCGAAAACCGCCAAGAAAGCAGGAAGGAGTGGATGCTGCCGATCTTTGCCAAGGCCGGGGCGGCCAACCCAAACAACACGCACTACCAGTTCTGGCGGCAGGACAACCGACCAGTGCAGTTGGTCACAGCGGAGGTGTTCGAGCAGAAGTTGAATTATCTGCACAATAATCCGGTGGTCGAAGGCTACGTGGAACTGGCCGAGGATTATGTGTACTGCTCTGCACCGGCAATTGCTGGTAGGCTAGGCTTGCTTAAATTGGAGCCGTGTTGAGGTGTGGAGAAGTCTGAAGACTTCCAGCAAAAGAACGGATGGGCATGCAGGACAAGGAACCACAAGTCGCCCCGGCTGCTTGCGCAGGAGCTCAAAACCCGGTTAGCCGGGAAGACTTGCGGGAGCGAGGGGCACTGCGTCCGATTCGTAGTCTAAGTCTGTATCTATTGGTTATTTGTTTAGCCGCCACATCCATTAATGCATCAGGACAGACCAAATCCATACCGAAATGCGACTGGCCCACGTATCTCACTTTGAATGAAGATACATCCACGGCCAAACTGGTTGATCTCGGTAAAATGGAATTCAACCCAGGTAGCAACATACTTGATCACCCAGAATATTTCAACCTATCATACGTTGATACAAGCAACAAATCATTTTTTTATATGCAAAATAGAAAAACTGGTTCAGCCATATATTCTAATACAGATATAGTAAACATAGGAATATATCCAAAAGGTAATGTGCGTAATATAATTATTCAGAATTGGCCAACCTGCGTCTTGGAGGAGGTTTGGTTCGACTCACTGGGGAACATGGGTTCCAGATATCATTGTAACTACAAAGTGGTTGGTGATTGTTACCTGAAGAGGTATGAAAATGGGAAATTGAAATATGTTGACTACTTCGTTCCGATCTCTATGCTCCCTGCAGATTCAGTTCCACCCGAATCCCAAATAAATGAGTTTCGCGCAGTTGGCACGAAGTCCGGGTACTATGACGATAATGGAGTGCTTCACTATAGATAAAGCTGCTCCCGGTGCTCCCGCAAGTCTTCCGGCCCAACCGTAAGGTGAGCTCTTAACGGGAACAGGAAGGGGCGAGGTGTGCATACGAGCCTACGATAGCGCTTACCAAAGCCGCCGACCAACCCTGCCTTCATTTTCGGCTCGGTCCCCGAGCCTCCGTACCTTTGCCGCCCCATTCAAAAGTCTTTTCTCATGAGCACCCTCACCGCCCCGTCCCGCGTAGCCGACCTGTTGAAGCAATGGAAAATCCAAGAGGAGCATTCCGGCGTTTCCACCGGCAAGAACTGGCTGAAGGGCGAGGGTGAGCGGCTCGTTTCGGTCTCCCCGGTGGATGGCGCCCAAGTGGGTGTGGTGCGCGGCGCCTCCCGCAAGGAGTATGATGCCGCCGTGGAGAAGGCCCAGGAGGCTTTTTTGGAGTGGCGCAGCTGGCCCGCTCCGAAGCGTGGCGAAGTGGTGCGCCAATTCGCGGAGGAGCTGCGTAAGCACAAGGCGGACCTCGGCAAGCTGGTGAGCTACGAGATGGGCAAGAGCTACCAGGAGGGCCTAGGCGAGGTGCAGGAGATGATCGACATCTGCGATTTCGCGGTGGGCCTTTCCCGCCAATTGCACGGCCTCACCATGCACAGCGAGCGGCCCGAGCACCGCATGTATGAGCAATGGCATCCCATCGGGCTGGTGGGCATCATCACCGCGTTCAACTTCCCGGTGGCGGTATGGGCCTGGAATACGGCGTTGGCCTGGGTCTGCGGCGATGTCTGCCTCTGGAAGGCGAGCGAGAAAGTGCCCTTGTGCAGCTTGGCCTGCCAGACCATCGCGGCAGAAGTGCTGGCCCGCAACAACGCGCCGGAAGGCGTGAGCTGCATCATCAACGGCGGTCGTGAAGTAGGGGAGTGGCTGGCGCACGACGAGCACATCGCCTTGGTGAGCGCCACCGGCAGCACCCGCATGGGCAAGGCCGTGGGCGCTGCGGTAGGTGAACGACTGGGCCGCTCTCTTTTGGAACTCGGCGGCAACAACGCCATCATCATCACGCCGAAGGCCGATCTGGACATCGCCATGCACGCCTCGCTCTTCGGGGCGGTGGGCACGGCCGGTCAGCGCTGCACCAGTACGCGACGCCTCATCATCCACGATTCCGTGTATGATAACTTCACACAGAAACTCGTGAAGGCCTATGGCCAAGTGCGCATCGGCGACCCGCTGGACGAGCACAACCACATGGGTCCGCTGATCGACCATGCCGCCGTGGAGCAATACAACAAGGCTCTCGAGGCTGTCGCTAAGCAGGGTGGAAAGGTGCTGGTGGGCGGTGGCGTGCTGGAAGGTGACAACTTCGCCAGCGGTTGCTATGTGAAGCCCACCATCGTGGAGGCCACAGCCGATATGCCGATCGTGCAGCAGGAGACCTTCGCGCCCATCCTCTACCTCATTCGCTATTCCGGTGAACTCGCCGATGCGGTGGCGATCCAGAACGGCGTGAAGCAAGGACTTTCATCCTCCCTGATGACCACCGACATGCGCGAGGCTGAACGCTTCCTCAGCGCGGCGGGCAGCGATTGCGGCATCGCCAATGTGAACATCGGCACCAGCGGTGCGGAGATCGGCGGGGCGTTCGGTGGCGAGAAGGAGACCGGTGGCGGGCGCGAAAGCGGCTCCGATGCCTGGAGGGCCTACATGCGCCGCCAGACCAATACGATCAATTTCGGCAGCACTGTGCCTCTGGCTCAAGGCATCAAATTCGATCTATAAGCTTGGCCCGTTCCAAGAGTGTCGCGGATCTGGTCCGGGGTAAAGCGCCGGGGGGCCTATGTTCGCGGCCCACGCACGCAGTTATGACCTCTCATTTCCCGCTCCCCGCCCTGTTTTCGTTGGCGGTGTTGATGGCCGGATGTGGTCAGGACATCAAGGAATCAACCGTCGACATACTTACCCCGGGTGCTTGGCATATCGCCTTGGACCTCGATTCCACCGTTGGTAACAAACCGTTGCCCTTCCAATTCGACCTCACCCACAATGGGGCCGGCTGGAAGATGACGATCCACAATCAAGAGGAAGCGATAACGGTTGATTCCGTGGTGCTGCGTGGCGATAGTTTCCTGGTCCGCATGCCCTTTTTCGATTCCGACTTCCGGGGTGTGATCAAAGACCCGAAGACCATCACGGGGTCCTGGTACAACCACTACAAGGGTCCTGATTATGCCATCCCATTTACCGCTACCGCCGGGGATGCTCCACGATTCCAAGGACATGCATCCACCCCGCCACCGGACATTTCCGGGGATTGGGAGGCCCACTTCGTAGATGGTATGGATGATGAAGCCGCCATCGGCATGTTCAATGTGCGTGGAAATGCTGTGACGGGCACTTTCGCCACAGAGACCGGCGACATGCGCTACCTGGACGGGATGGCCAACACAGACTCCTTGTTCCTCTCCACGTTCAATGGCTCGATGGTCTATCTCTTCGAAGCGGCGTTCCGGCACGATAGCATCATCGGGGTATTTCATAGCGGATACCGGCGGCAAGTGCGCTGGTATGCGGTGCGAAACCCGGGCTTCAAACTGGGCAACGACGAGACCCTGACCCAGCTCGATCCGAAACAACACGTGGCCTTCAGCTTTCCGAGTGCGGACGGGGGGATGTGCTCACTCTCCGACGATCGGTACAAGGGCAAGGCGGTGGTGGTGGAGATCATGGGTACTTGGTGTCCGAACTGCTTGGACGAAAGCCGCATGCTGAACGAGATGTACGGCAAGTACCATGGCGATGGGCTGGAGATGCTGGCCCTCGCTTTCGAGCGCTACCCGGACCAGACCATGGCCATAGCCTCGATCCAGCATTTCCACGATAAGCTCGGGCTCAACTACGACATGCTCTATGCCGGCATGGCCAACTCGGACACCGTGATGAGCAAGCTTCCCTTCATCGCGCACTTCATGAGCTATCCCACCACTTTGCTCATCGGTCGCGACGGCACGGTGCGCCGCATTTATACCGGCATCTATGGGCCGGGCACGGGAACGCGCTATGTGCAGTTCAAGGACCGCATGGAAAACTCCATAGTGGACCTCTTGCGGGAGGCGCCGAAGTCCTAATGGTCAGTGGCCGTCACCGGCCGGGTGGTCCACCGCGATGCGCTTGTCCTGGTTGGCAACTACCCATGCCGTGTAAAAGGTGAGCAACGCCCGCTGGTGCAACAGGTCGAAGCGGATCTTGTCCACCTCGTCATGTGGTCCGTGGTAGTCGGCGTGGACGCCATTGAAGAAGAAGGCGATAGGAACGCCGTGCTTGGCGAAGTTGTAGTGGTCGCTGCGGAAGTAGAAGCGATTGGGGTCGCTATCGGAATCGAAAGTGTAGTCCAGGTCGAGATGGGTGTATGTGGCGTTCACCCGCTCATTGATGGCCTTTAGTTCGCTGCTGAGCCGGCCGCTGCCGATCACATACACGTACGGACCACTCTTCTCGTGCGCACTGTCCACCCGGCCGATCATATCGGTGTTGAGGTCGGCCACGGTACTATCCAGCGGAAAGGCCGGATGGTCGCTGTACCACTCGGAGCCAAGCAGCCCTTCCTCCTCGCCACTGACGGTCATGAAGAGCATGCTCCGCCGTGGTCCGTGGCCCTCCGCCTTGGCCAATGCGAAGGCCTGCGCCATCTCCAGTACCGCCACGGTTCCGGAGCCATCGTCATCGGCGCCGTTGTATACCTCCCCGTTCTTGATGCCGAGGTGGTCGTAATGCGCGGTCACCACCACCACCTCTCCTTTCTTATCGCTGCCCTCCACGTAGCCGAGCACATTGGTGCTGGTGAGGCGCTCATCCTTGGAGGTATAGGTGAAACGCAGCGGCACATCCAGCATCAAGGGTTTCTTGGAGGCCTTCTTATAGGCCTTGTCCATCGGCATCGTCGCTCTTTCCAAGATAGCCTTGGCCATTGCAGAGCTGATCACCACCACCTGGATGCCTTGTTCAGCCGGCGCCATTTCCGGCTTCACCAGCTTCATCCTCGGGCTGTTGAAGTGGTCCGCGTTGTCCGTGAAAAACGTGAGCCCCGCCTGGTCCTCCATCAGTACCACCTTGGTGGTCGTACCCTTTAGTTCCCCGGACAGAGCCCTGATCCTTTTCATCAGCGATGGCGAGGAGGATGAGGCACTGATAGGGGCCGAGGGGTCGTTGTCCATTACCATCACCACAGGAGCATTGATACCCCCCTGTATCTTGCCCAACCCTCCTGAGGTGATCACCGCGATAGTGCTGGGATCAAGGTCTTGCCTCAACTGCTCGCCGAAGTATGCGTAGTCACGCATGTAGGTAAAGCCGCTGTCCGCATCGGCAATTGACAATCCACCAGGACGGGAGAGAATAAGGGGGTATTGTTGTTGGTAGCCATCCGGCAATAGGCCCCGGTCCTTCGCATTCAGTATTGGCGGTATTCCATCCTTCCGGAATTGCTGCTCGATATAGGCCGCGGCCATCCGCTGGCCCTTCATTCCCGTCTCCCGGCCTTCATAGGCATCGCTCGCTATGGTATCCAAGTGCATGCGGAGGTCAGCGACGGTGATGGTTGCGGCATAGCGCATCGCCACGCTGTCAACTTGGGCAAAGGCGGGTTGCAGGAATGTCACTAACGTTCCTGTGAGGAGGGTCTTCCACATGATGGTCTTCAGTCGATGTGCTCGATCTCCGCGACCCGGCGCTGGTGCCTTCCGCCCTCGAAGCTGGCGGCGAGGAAAGCGTCCGTGATGACCATGGCTTCGGCGTTGGTGAGATAGCGCGCCGGCAGGGCGAGCACATTGGCATTGTTGTGCTGGCGAGCGAGCTGCGCCACTTCCGCATTCCAAGCGAGTGCCGAGCGGATCCCGTGATGCTTGTTCGCTGTGATGTTCACACCATTGCCGCTTCCGCAGATCACGATGCCGAGGTCGGCATTGCCCGAGGTAACAGCGTTGGCCACGGCATGGGCATAGCCGGGATAGTCCGTGCTTTCCTCACTCCGGGTACCTTCATCCTCCACTTCCGATCCACTCTTCCGGAGATGGTCCATCAATTCCTGCTTCAAGCGGAAACCCGCGTGGTCACTGCCAATTGCGATACGCATGCCCCAAAGATAGCCGGGGTGTGAAAGATCGAACATCGGGATCGTTGATAAGCGAGTTATCCCGTGCATAAAAAGGGATGCTTGGATGTGGCCCGTTCAAAGTCCGTCCCGCATGATCGATCCCATGGGAATTCCAAATACCATCAACCACGGAATTAACACAGGGATCGAACGATCCAAGAAGGCCGGACCGGCGTACTTTCCATCCACGATCCAGTTGAACACGACCTGTCCATGATCGTGTGCTACGCTTCCATCCTAAGCCACCGGCGGGCATCCGCATATCAGCAGCGCTGTTCGATCCCGGTTGAATACTTTTGACAAGTGAGAAACGCAAGCCGGATGGCCCTCGATCGTCAACACGGCGAACAGCCCTTATCATATCATCACTATCTTTTAAAAGAGTTATTTCTGATAGTACTGTGTGTTCAACTGGGAACGGTGTCAGCTCAAGTTCCGGACAGCCTGCACCAGTACTTTTACCCCGATGGCAAGGTCAGCAGCGAAGGGCTTTTGGTGGATGGTAAACCGGATGGCCACTGGAAAACATTCTACGAGAACGGGCAGATCAAGAGCGAAGGGGACAGGCTGCATTTTCAACTGGACAGCCTGTGGTCCTTCTATTCCCCGGAAGGAAAACTCACCACCACGATCACCTATGCCGCGGACAAGAAGAGCGGTCCGTTGCGCAAGTATGCTGAGGATGGCAGTTTGCTGAGCGAGGAGAACTATGTGGCGGACCTGAAGGACGGACCGAGCTTCACCTACTACCCGGATGGGAAGGTGGAAAGCAAAACCACGTTCGCTAAGGGGAAGGAGGAAGGAGCAGCCTATGAGTATGCCGAGGATGGTCTCATCATCACCAATCTGAGCTACCGGGCGGGTGTTCTGCAGAAGCGCGAGAAGGTGAACCGCTATGATGCCGCAGGCCTTAAGCAAGGACCTTGGCAAGGCTATTGGCCGAGCGGTACGGTGAAGTGGGAGGGCAACTTCGTGGACGACAAGCGCCAAGGCATCTTCAAGGAGTACGATGCGCAAGGCAATTTGAAGGAGTTGTCCAAATACGACCAGGACAATGTGCTTCCGGACGCTGAGGAGACCGCTTTGCTGGACATCAAGAACACCTATCACAGCAATGGCAAGTTGGAAAGCGTGGGCAGCTACACGAAGGATGGGGAGAAGCAAGGCCTCTTCCGCAGTTACGATGACACGGGTGCTCCTACTACGGCGGCCATTTATAAGAACGATGTGGTGCTCAGCAGCGGTGCGGTGAACGATATAGGCGCCTTGGAAGGGTCGTGGACGGAATTCTATTCCACCGGTGAGAAGCGTGCGGAAGGCAACTACAAGGACGGGAAGAAGGATGGGCCTTGGACGTTCTATCACCGTTCAGGGACGGTGGAGCAGAAAGGCAATTACGTGGATGGCCTCCCGCAGGGTGAATGGAAATGGTACTACGAGACGGGTGAATCACACCGTGTGGAGCACTACCGGAAAGGCAAGGAGGACGGGACTTCATCGGAATATGAGAAAGATGGGTCCGTTATCACCGAAGGGGAATACATCGATGGGCTCAAGGATGGCAAGTGGACCTACAATGTGGGCGGGCATACGGAGGTGGGTGCCTATAAGGATGGCCTCAAGGACGGCCTCTGGGTGAGCACCTACGCCAATGGGAAAAAGAGCTTCTCGGGGAATTTCGTGGACGGTGCGCCTAACGGGAAGCACAAGTGGTGGTGGCCCAATGGACGATTGAAACTTGAAGGAAAGTACAGCGGTGGACTGAAGCAGGGGGATTTCAACTACATCGACGCGGACGGGATATTGTTGCTCACCATCAAATACAAGGATGGTCATGAAATGCGCTTGAACGATGAGAAGTTGCCACCCCCGTTCGAGCCGGAAAGTCTGGTAGATTAACGCATTGAATTTTTGGCGACCACGATGGCCTCTTCCAAGGGCAAAGACCCTGCGACCAGCGTAAAGGACGAGCAGCGCCTGACGGAGCAGCATGCTGAATTACAGCGGCGGTATGATCAATTGACCAGCCGCAGCCTGGCGGCCGTTTTCAAGACCAATATCGCCGGCCGCTTCTTGGAGTGCAACAATAGTTTGGCCCTCATGCTGGGCTATGCCTCGGCCGAGGAATTGATGCAGGTGCCGGTCACGGAGCTTTACCCGGACCGGACCGAGCGCCAACGCTATATCGAGGTCCTGCTGGCAAAAGGCCAGCTGGTGAACTACGAGGTTCAGCTCAGCCACAAGAGCGGCAGGACCGTGCATCTGCTGGAGAATGTTTTCGTGGACATGTCGGATGGAAAGGCCTCCGTCATTGAGGGCACCGCCATCGACATCAGTGCGATCCGCGCCGCTGAGCAGGAACAACACACCCTGTTGAACAATTACCGTCAGTTGGCGGATCGTGCGCGAGATGGGATCCTATTGGTACGCAAAGGCATTGTGGAATATGCCAATCAGGCGGCGCTGAACCTCTTGGGCGCCTCTTCAACGACCGGAAGGCCGTTGCTGGAACTTCTGCAGGACGAGGACAAGAAGCCCGTGGCATCGTTGATCAGTGGTCTTGCCGGGGAACAGGAGGCAGGCCCATTGAACATCAGGTCGCACGCGATGCACGGCCACTCCATTCAACTATTCGCCAGGGGTCCACGGCATATGGGTGAATCAGTGGTCCAGGTCTCGCTTCGGGATGTGGAGGGTGAGCAGGCGACCTTGCGGGACCAGTTGCGCGCGAAGATGGCAGAGGAGGTGAATGAGATCCTTCGCACGGAGATCGCCGGCCACCGTCGCACGCAAGAGGCCCTTCGGCAAAGCCGGCGTTTCGCGCGCAGCTTGATCGATAGTTCATTGGATATGATCATCGCCGTGGACAAGGAGGACCGGATCTCGGAATTCAATCCGGCCGCGATGATCAAGTTCGGCTTCGAAGCGGAGGAGGTGCTGGGCAAACACACCGGCATGCTCTATGCGGACAAGGAGGAATACGCCAGGATCGAGCAGGAGTTGGTGCAGCACGGGGCATTCGCGGGCGACGTACGCAACCTGACGCGGACCGGTGAAGAGTTCACCTGTTTTCTGGCGGCATCCCGGCTCTATGATGAAGACGGCCATTTGCTCGGCAGTATGGGCGTCAGCCGGGATATTACGCGGGAAAGAGCGGATAAAGAGGCCTTGCGCAGCAGCGAGGAACGCTACCGTGACCTCTTCGAGAATGCAACAGACCTGATCCAAAGCGTGGACCCGGAGGGACGATTCCTCTATGTGAACAAGGCGCACATGAACACCTTGGGCTATTCAGAGCAGGAATTGCGCGAGATCACCCTGTTGGACATGGTGGAGCCCGATGTAGTGGAGCGGATGCGGCAATGGCTGAGAGGAGGGCCATTGCCGGATGACATGGACCCATGGCGCATGGTGTTCATCGCCAAGGATGGACGCAAGTTGATGATGGCGGGCAGTTCCACCTTCCGATTTGAGAAGGGCAGGCCGGTGGCGGTGCGAAGCATCTTCCGCGACATCACCGCGGAGCACGCTGCGGAAGTGAAACTTCGCCAACACGCGGCGAAGGAAAAGGCGCTGTTCGACACCAGTGAGCACATGTTCTGGACGGTGGACGGGCGCACGGCACTCACCAGTTTCAACAAAGGATACTCGGAGATGATCCAGCGGCTCTATGGCCGAACTCCGCACCTGACCTCCGGCAGTTCCAAGCCCAAGGAACTTTTTGCGCCAACAGCCTATCATCGCTTTTGGGAGGAGAAGTACGCGGAGGTCTTCGCCGGAAAGCCGGTGCGGTTTGAGACCGATCTTTTGGATATCAATGGGGAGAGGGTCTGTAACGAGGTCTTCATCAGCCCTGTATTTGATGACAAGGGCCAAGTGGTGGAGGCTTTCGGTATCGGCCACGAGGTGACGGCCGTGAAGGAGACGGAGGAAAAGGTGCAGGAGCAGGAAGCGCGTCTCAAGGCGATCTTCGAGAGCAGCGCCAATACAATGATCTGGACGCTGGGAAGGGGTGCGGTACTGACCTCCGCCAATGAGCATTTCCAGGCCGTGATGCTGCAACGATTGGGCATGCCATGCAAGCTTGGGGACCAAGTGATGGCCGAACTGCTCTCCCATGCATCGGACGACATGGGCGACAGGGTGATGCGGAAGATCAAGGAAGCGTTCGCGGGCAGTCCACAGCAGTTCGAGATCGGCCTGAACCGCAAGGATGGCGGCCTGTTCTGGGTGCAGTGCTTCGTGAACCCCATTGTTGTGGAAGGCGATGTGGAAGAAGTGAGTTGTCTGGCCTATGACATCACCGAGCGCAAGGAGGCGGAAGGAGCGATGTTGGAGAACCTCCGTGAAAAAGAAGTGCTCTTGAAAGAGGTGCATCACCGGGTGAAGAACAACCTGCAGATCATCAGCAGCATCTTCAACCTGCAAAAAGACCACGTGGGCGGGGATGCACGATCGCTGGCCCTATTGCACGAGGGCCAAAACAGGATCCGAAGCATGGCCTTCATCCATGAGAGCCTTTATCAAAGCAAGAGTTTCAGCCAGGTGGACATGGGCAATTACATCGGTGGGCTAGGCAGGAACCTGATGATGAGCTATTCCCTCACCGGCAGGGTGCGCCTGGAAACGAAGCTTGAAAAAGTGCTGTTGGACCTTGATCGTGCCATTCCGTGCGGATTGATCCTGAACGAATTGATCAGTAATGCGTTGAAGCATGGCTACCCCGCAACCGAAGAGGGTGTGGTGACCATTGAATTAGGGGCCGATGAGGACAACGTACGGATCGCTATCACGGATGACGGGAAAGGTCTTCCCATGGATTTCAGGCCCGAACATTCATCCGGCCTTGGAATGGAACTGGTGAACATGCTGGTGGACCAGCTCGATGGCAAACTTCAGCTTCGGTCCCGGCCGGGGCAGAGGGGGACATCGTATTTGCTTACTTTTGAACGGCACTGAAAAGCACGCCCATGGCGCAGACCAACGTACTGGTTGTTGAGGATGAAAGCATCGTCAGCAAGGACATCCAGCAAAGCCTGAAGAAGCTCGGCTACAATGTTGTAGGCGCTGCCTCCACGGGTGAACAGGCTGTGAAACTGGCGATCGAGAACTCGCCCGACATCATCCTGATGGACATCATGCTCAAGGGTGAGATGACCGGCATTGAGGCCGCTACCCAGGTGCGCGCCGAGACGAACATCCCGGTGATCTTCCTAACGGCATACGCCGATGAGAGCACGTTGAGCAAGGCCAAGGTGACCCAGCCCTACGGATACATCATCAAGCCGTTCAAGGAGATCGACATACACACGTCGATCGAGATGGCCCTGTATAAGCACAAGAAAGAAGCGGAGGTGCTGAAGGAGCGCGACCTGCTGTTCAATCTTGTGGAAGGCCAAGGCGCCAGCAAGGACCAGCTCTTCGTGAAGAGCAACAGCCGCTTGGTGAAGCTGCGCACGAGCGACATCTATTACATCGAGGCCCTGAAGGATTATGTGGTGATCAATACGTTGAACACGCGTTACACCATCCACAGCACGATGAAGGACATCGAGTCGAAGTTGCCGGATGCAGACTTTATCCGTGTGCACCGCTCGTTCATTGTCCGTATCGACAAGATCACGGCCATCGAGCAGCCCAACCTGATCCTGGAGAATGACAAAAAGATCATTCCGATAGGAGGGAGTTACAAGGACGACCTGTCCAAGCGGCTGAACTTCGTCTAAAGGTCGACGCACCTCTGCACAAGGGGTGTGGTCACTGCTTGTAGCGCGCCTCGTATTGCCGCCAGAGTTTCTTCTGGCGATCCTCCAATGAGATCCGTCTTCCATCGATGAAGGCCGCGATGACCGTGCTGGTGCGCATATCGAGCGCGTCGGCGTCGGAGATGAACAACGTGGCCGACTTGCCGGGATCCAGGCTTCCGTAACGCTTGTCGATACCAAGGATGGTCGCTGCATCCAGCGTGATCGCGCGTAGGGCATCCTCCGATGAAAGGCCGTATGCCCGTGCCGTGCCGGCGGTATAGCCGAGGTTTCGCGCCCCCATGCGTTCCATATCACCGGTGTAACTGAGGCAGAATCGGATGCCTCTGGCCTTCAACAGTGCGGGCAGGCGATAGGGCAGGTCCACGGGATCATCCTCGCGCTGTGGCAAGGTGTGCAGGCGTTGCAGGATCACGTCGATCTTCCGGTCACGGAGTAGGTCGGCTACGCGCCACGCGTCATAACCGCCCACGAGCACCATGCGCTTTACGCCCATTTCGCGGGCGAAAAGAACCGACTCCTGGATCTCGCGTACGGCGTTGGCGTGGACGAAGAGTGTCTTACTTCCATTGAATACACCGCGCATCGCCTCCAGTCGCAGGTCCACCTTATCGGCCGGGGACGAGGTCGAATAGGCCTTGGCGCGCAGGAAGAAATCGCGCAGCTTCTGCAGTTGTTCCGAACGCTTGTCCTCGGGCACTTTGTCCGTAGTGCCCCGCTCTGCCCACCAGCCGTTCTGCGTGAAAGCGGAAGGCCAATTCAAATGGATGCCATCATCGGCACGTACCACGGCGTCATCGTTGTTCCATGCATCGAGTTGCACGATGCTGCTGGTGCCGCTGATCAGGTCGCCGCGCGGGGTGGTCTGTGCCAACAGCACGCCTGCATCACGCACAGTGGGTATGATGCGCGAATCCGCGTTGTAGGCTGCGATGGCGCGTACTTCAGGCTCCAGCACACCCCGCTCTTCATCATCATTCGTGGACCGCACCGCATCGATCTCCACCAATCCGAGCGTTGCATCGGGAAGGATGAAGCCCGGGTAGATCTGCTTTCCCGTCGCGTCGATGATGGTGTCGTACGTGGCTTTCACGCCGTATTCAAAACCCACGTAGTCGATCACGCCGTTGCGGAAGCCCACTGCGCCATCATCGAAAGTGCGGCCGTCGCCAACATGCACGGTGCCGCCTTTCACCAAGACCGACTTCGATTGCGCCGGGGCAGGCGAGGGACGTTGCGCGAAGGCGCTGGCGATCAGGAAGCATGCTATTATGGATGCGGCGCTCCTCATGGTTGATCCCCCTCGCTTTCGCAGGTCCACTGCCGTGATTCCTGCCGTGCCACCTTACGCACCGTAGCGCCTGCCTGCTTCGCCGCCAGCATCTTCGCAATGATGCGAGAGCGCTCCTGTTGCGCCGTCACGCGCTGCGTCTCGTCCCGTTTCAGGTCGTAGTAGCGCACGCCGTCCACGAAGGTCATCATCACCTTGGCGTCGATGCTGAGCGGGTTGGCGCTCCACAGCACGAGGTCCGCGTCCTTGCCGACCTCCACGCTGCCCATGTGGGAGTCGAGATGGAGAGCGACGGCGGGATTGAGCGTCACCATCTTCCATGCGTCCTCCGGTGCCACGCCGCCGTACTTCACGGTCTTCGCGGCCTCTTGGTTGAGGCGACGGCTCATCTCCGCATCATCACTGTTGATGCACACGTTCAAGCCTTGCTCGTGCATGATGGCGGCGTTGTAGGGAATGGCGTCCTCCACCTCGTATTTGTAGGCCCACCAATCGCTGAAGGTGCTCACGTTCGCGCCGTGCTTCTTCAGCTCCCGCGCCACTTTGTAGCCTTCCAGCACGTGCGTGAAGGTGTTCACGGAGAAGCCCATGCTGTCGGCCACCTGCATCAGCATCAGGATCTCGCTCTGCACGTAGCTGTGGCAGGTGATGTGGCGCGTACCGGCGAGGATCTCGTCCAAAGCATCAAGTTGCAGGTCGCGGCGCGGAGGAATGGCAGCGGCCTTTTCCTTCGGCTTCATCATGTTGTAAAGCGCGAGTTCCAAGGCGTAGTCCTTGGCGCGGTGGAACGCATCGTAGTAGACCTGCTCGGTGCCCATGCGCGTTTGCGGGAAGCGATCGCTTGAGCCCCAGTTGCTGCGCTTCACGTTCTCGCCGAGGGCGAACTTGATGAAACCCGGTGCGTTCGCGATCCCTAGGCCGTCCGCATCAAGCCCCCAGCGCAGCTTGATCAAGGAGCTTTGCCCACCGATGGGATTTGCGGAGCCGTGCAACTGCTGCACCGCGGTGACACCACCTGCAAGGTCGCGGTAAATGTCCACATCATCTGGATCCACAACGTCACCGACGCGCACTTCGCTGGTGACGGCATGCGTGCCTTCATTCACACCTCCAGAGATCGCAATGTGCGAATGCTCGTCGATGATGCCGCTGGTGAGTTGCATGCCCGTGGCATCGATCTCCGGCACCTTTGCCTTGCTCTTCGGAAAGAGTGCGGCGATGTTCAGCTTGTTTCCCACTGCGATGATGCGCCCCTTTTGAATGCACACATCGGTATTCTGCAGAACGCCTTGCGGGCCATTGGTCCAAACGGTCGCGTTGCGGAAGATCACCGTTTCGCTGTCCGGGATCTGAGTTCCCCCGAAGGCATCCATGGGGTACCAGACCTCACCCATAGGTAGCGCATAGATGCTGTCCAATGCTGCTTGTGCTCGTTTCGCCTTGAGGTTTCCGCGCTTGTCATCCCGCTGACGGATCGCGCTCCATGGGATCCAACCGCCGTCAGGCAGTTGCGCCTGTCCATCCCAGATGCCGCCGAGGTTGTGGATGACACCGTTGAGTTGCACGGGACCCGCAAAACCAAGCTTCCCTCCATCAAACCAAAGCGAGACCACCTGTTCGGAAATGTTGATCACCGCCTTCACCCATGTGGTGTCCGTGCCGGGCTTGCGCACTTCCGCCAACGGCTTTTCCGGTGTGCCACGCACGCGCAGTTTCAGGATCACGCTTTGCAGATTGAGGTCGAATGATCCACGCGGATCCTCGCCATTCAAAGGTTTCAGCACGAAGCGCTTTCCGGAGGCCCATGCCTCATACATGATGTCGTCTTCCGCCAGAAGATGTTTTGAGGTGATCAAGAGGTCGGCCAACATCCCGGGCCTGATCGCACCAACCTGGCTCTCCATGTGAAAGAGGGAAGCGGGAACCGTGGTCAATGCTGCGATCGCCGTGACACTATCCAAGCCTGCGCCCACCATACGGCGCAGGTTCGGCCACATATCCGCAGGGTCCTTCAACCCTTGTGCGGTGAAGGCGAACACGCCCTTTGCCTCCGCGATGCGTGCGGCATTGGAGGATGCGAGTTCCCAATCCTTGAGTTGTCCGAGTGTAACCTCTAGGGCATCGAAGGGATCTTCCACATCGTAGGCCTCGGGCAACGCGATGGGGATGATCAAAGGCGAACCCGTGGCGAGGATGTCCGCCAAGCGCATGTAGGCATCACCGTCTCCCTTCAAGATGAATGAAAGCCCGAATTCCTTGGCGATGCGCGCGGCCCGCAGCATGTTGGAATGGCCGTCAGCAGCGAAGACGAGCGGCAGATCCAATTGACTATTCAGTGCTTGCAGATCCGCGTCGCTCTGCTCTTTGTCACCGCCCGCCGCGTACCATCGGGCATCGTACATCGTTTGGCGCAGCAGGGCGATGCTGCCCATGAGCGAGCTCGGGTAGTCGGTCGGGGAGCTGCCCTTGTTGAAAGAGAAATTCGCCGAGGCGCGCGGGAGGAACACATCCTGCGCCGGGTTGCGGTCCGCCAACGAGATGGCGCATCCGGTGCCGCGCGCGATGCCGTCCATCTGCTGGGCCACCACCGTGGTGAAGCCTTGTGCGCGCAGGGCCGCCGCTCGCTTTTCATCGGGGATGTAGAGTTCATCCGCATTGGCGCTGGCATCGATCGCGCGGTTCCAGTAGTGCGCGCCGCCGCCTTCTTTTTCCTTGGCGGGATCGCGTTTGGCAATGCCGAGGTCGCTGTACGGATCGATCAATCCGGGCCAGATCTGCAAGCCAGTGAGGTCATGCACCTCAGCATTCAACGGCACCCTGACGCGCGTGCCGACCTCGATGATCCGCTCGCCTTTGATGAGGACCGTGGCATCCTTCAACGTTTCCGTGGATGACACGTGAACCGTGGCGTGGATGAAGGCAATGGGCAGGTCGGCGCGATCGTGTGGACCATTGACCGGCGCGTTGCTCTGCGCGAAGGTGGCAGGCGCGAACAGCCCCAGCAGGAGAAGCGAAAGTAAGTGTGATGGAACGCGCACGGCCAGTGGAATGCGCGCAAGGTAGAGGCGTAGCCAAGGGTGCATCACGCCACACGCAGGTTCTTCTCCACAGGCTACTTTTGACACCGTAAAACAGGCCCGCACATGCACGAAGCAACCACTGTCGCCAGTAGCAACGTCGCACCCATCATTCTCTTTTTCCACAGCTTGCTGCGCTGGGGCATTGTGATCACTGTGGCCATCGCCGGCCTGGCATCGTTGAAGAGCTATCTCGCGAAAAGTCCGGTGGTGCATTGGCAGCGGTCCATGTCCCTCTGGGCCATGGTGCTCTGCCATGTGCAGTTGATCGTCGGCATCATCCTCTACGGTATTGAACTCGGCAAGGGAACGTTCGCCATGATGCCACCGGACCACATGCGTTATTGGAAGTTCGAGCACGTGGGCATGATGGTGATCGCCATCGCCTTGGTGACGATCGGGCGCATCACGAGTAAAAAGGCCAAGACTGAACAGGGCAAGCACGCGCGGATCGCGGTGTTCTACCTGATTGCGTTGGTATTGATGCTTTCGATGATCCCCTGGCCGTTCACCGCCATGGGCGAAGGGCGCGGATGGATATGAGCATGAAGATGGCCGTGATGATCTGTTGCATCGCGCTGATCATGGTTGCGTGCGGCACCGGCAACGCTACACATTCATCAGACAATTCCACGGCCGATCCGGGAACGGCCATCTTCCTTACCAACTGCGTGATGTGCCATGGCCGTGACGGTAACCTTGGACTGAGCGGTGCAAAAGACCTTACCCAAAGCACGCTCTCCAAGGAAGAGATGATCGCCGTCGTCACCCATGGAAGAGGAGGCATGGCCAGTTTTGAAAAAATGCTTTCAACACAAGAGATCGGCGAAGTGGTCGATCATGTGCGCACCTTGCATTCAACAAAATGATCGACCCGCAGGACAGCCGTCTTACTGCCGAGACCGCCGTGCTCATCGGCCTCGCCACGGACAAGCAAACGCCGGAGCAGGTGAGGGAATACCTGGATGAGCTGGATTTTCTGGCGGACACAGCAGGCATCTCCACCGTGAAGCGCTTCACCCAGAAACTCTCTCGGCCGGACGGTAAGTTCCACGTCGGCTCGGGCAAATTGGCGGAGGTGAAGCAGTGGATCGAGGAGCATTCGCCGAAGAGCTGCGTGATCTTCGACGATGAGCTTTCGCCCGCGCAACAGCGCAACTTGGAGAAGGAACTGGACCGTCCCGTGCTGGACCGCCCGCGCTTGATCCTCGATATTTTCGCCAGCAGGGCGCGCACCGCGCATGCCAAGACGCAGGTGGAGCTGGCGCAGTACGAATACATGCTGCCGCGCCTCACCAAACTGTGGACACACTTGGAGCGTCAGCGCGGTGGCACCGGCACGCGCGGCGGGGCAGGGGAGAAGGAGATCGAGACCGACCGCCGCCTCGTGCGCGACCGCATCAGCCTGCTGAAGGGCCAACTCAAGGACATCGACCGGCAGAAGCAGACGCAGCGCGGCAATCGCGGCAAGATGGTGCGTGTGGCGCTGGTGGGCTACACCAACGTGGGCAAGAGCACGCTGATGAACGTGCTCAGCAGGAGCGATGTCTTCGCGGAGAACAAGCTCTTCGCCACGCTGGATACCACGGTGCGCAAGGTGGTGCTGGGCAATCTGCCATTCCTGCTCAGCGACACGGTGGGCTTCATCCGCAAGCTGCCGCACCAGCTGATCGAAAGCTTCAAGAGCACGCTCGACGAAACACGCGAAGCCGACCTGCTGCTGCACATCGTGGACATCAGCCATCCATTATTCGAGAGCCAGTACAACACGGTGCGGCACACGCTGGACGAGATCGGCGCGGGCGGCAAGCCGACCATCGTGGTCTTCAACAAGATCGACGCCTACCAGCCGTCGCCTTATGACCCGCACGATCTTGCGCCGAAGCGCGAGGACCAGTTCTCACTCACCGAGCTCGAGCACACGTGGATGGCACGCATGGGCGGCGAGGAATGCATCTTCATCTCCGCCACGCGCAAGGACAACATCGACACGCTGCGGAAGTTGATGTACGAACGGGTGAAGGCGATCCACATCGCGCGCTATCCGTACGAAAAGGACCTGCTCTTTCAGGAATGGTCGGTGGACGGGGAAAGCAGCGAGTCGTAGGGGCCGAGATCATTGACCGATCCTCTAGGTATCGGCCACAAACAATACCCGGCTTCAGGCTGTTATCGGCGACGCATGGCGAAGAAGAAGGCAAAGACATCCACCGGCGGAAAGCTCCTCTTGAAGGGCTTTCTCGGCTTGGTCGCTATCGCCTTCATCAGTGTTTTCCTGCTGATCTTCCTCGTGCGCAAGAACGTCTTCGGTAAGCTGCCCACCACCGATGAATTGGCCGCGCTGCGGAATGAAGAGGCCACCTTGGTCCTTAGCTCGAATGGCGCGATCATCGGTAAGGTCTTCGCGAAGGACCGCACCAACGTCCGCTATACCGACCTCCCGAAATTCCTTGTGGACGCGCTTGTTTCCACGGAGGACCAACGCTTCTTCGAGCATGAAGGCGTGGATGCGTTGAGCTATGTGCGCGTGCTGTTCCGCACCATCATTGCGCGGGACAAGAGCGGTGGTGGCGGCAGCACCATCTCACAGCAATTGATCAAGAACCTTTACGGACGCGAGCGCCACGGCTTCCTTACCGTGCCGGTCGACAAGATCAATGAGGCGCTTGTGGCGCAACGCTTGGAAGAAGTCTATTCCAAGGAGGATGTGCTTACGCTCTACTTCAATTCGGTGCCGTTCGGGGAGAACCTCTACGGCGTGGAAGCCGCGTCGCAGCGCTACTTCAGCAAGCCGGTGAAGAAGCTGCGGATCGAAGAGGCCGCCGTGCTGGTGGGGATGTTGAAGGCGAACACGGGATACAATCCGCGCCTTCATCCGGAGGCCGCCAAGCGCCGCCGCGACCAAGTGCTGTCACTGATGGCGAGCAACAGCAAGATCACGCCCCAAGCGCGGGACAGCTTACAGGCGCTGCCCTTGACGATCCATTATTCCGGGCTTGATGCGCTCGATGCCTACGGATACTTCACCGCCCAAGTGGAGCAGCAGGCCCGAGCGATCCTCGCGGATATCAACAAGAAGACCGGTAAGGCCTACGACATCGAAAAGGATGGGCTGCGCATCCAGACCACGCTGGACACGGCGTTGCAGCAAGCGGCCCTGCGAGCGGTGCGCAAGCAGTTGATGGCGATGCAGCCCAAGCTGGATCGCGAGTTGAGCGTGCGCCATCAACGAACGGCTTGGGAGAGATCGATGTCGAAGGGTGCCAACAAAGCATGGAAGCGAAATGAAAAAGCGGTGCGGGATGTCTTCACTTGGGATGATCTGCCTGCGGACACCATCAGTTATCGGGACAGCCTTTGGCACTATCACAGCATGTTGCAGGCGGCCTTCCTCATGGTGGATCCCTCCACGGGAAAAGTGCGCGCCTACAGCGGTGGGAATGATTTCCGCTCGTTGCCCTTCGACCAGACACAGAGCCACCGGCCCATTGCCTCCACCATTAAACCGCTGCTCTATGCGGCCGCATTAAGCAAGGGGTTGGAGCCATGCACCTACTTGAACAACGTGCGAAAGGTCTATCCGGAATACGATGGATGGTCACCGGAGAATTTTGAGAAGGACAGCATCGGCGGGGAAGTGGCGATGTGGTACGCCCTTGCGCATTCAATGAACATCCCCACGGTGGACCTGTACTTCCGCACCGGCGCGGACACCATCCGAGATACGTTCAAGGCGCTTGGCCTTCCTACGGATGGCGTCGACAATCCGGCGCTGGCGTTGGGCGCGGCGGACATCTCATTGCAGGAGATCGTGCATGCTTACTCCGCCTTCGCGAACAGCGGTCTGGTGCATGATCCGCAATTCATCGAGCGTATCACCGATGCAAAAGGAAAGGTGATCTATCAAGGGAAGGCGGCCCCGGCAAAACGCGCCTTGGATGAGGATATAGCGGAAGCGATCACCGCGATGTTGCGGGGGGTGGTGGACCAAGGAACGGGTGCATCGATCCGATCGCGCTTCGGAATTCGCGGCGCATTAGCAGGAAAGACAGGCACCTCGCAGGATTTCAGCGACGCATGGTTCATGGCCTACACGCCCGGACTTGTGTTGGGTACATGGGTGGGCGCGCGCGACCCCGGCGTACATTTCGTCAGTGGGCTTGGTACAGGAGCGCAACTGGCGCTGCCGATCATCGGCGGCACGCTCGCTGAAATGGAGCACTCATCCTCGATGCGCAAGCACTATCTGTTGCCCTTCCCGGCCGAGGATGACATCGATATGTCCTGCGATCCACGGCGCTTCCCGAGTCTTGTCGACAAGATCTTCGAAGGTCTGTTGGACCCGAGCAAGCGCACGTCCCACGAGGGCAAGGAGGTCGATAAGAAGGATGATAAGGGAGGGTTCTTCCGGAAGCTGTTTCCGAAGAAGAACTAGGGTCTGGTTGTCAGTTCTTCGTTGTCAGGCTGCCGACGCTTTAATGCGCCAGTAGATCATGATGAGTTGCCGGTCCCTCGCTGAAGGTTCAGGTTCCGACCTGACACCTAAGAACGAACAACTGACAACTGAGCCCTCAAGCAAACGCCTGCAGGTCGCACAGCTTGCGATACTGTCCATTGGCCGCAAAGAGTTCCGCGTGCGTGCCGCGCTCGATGATGTTGCCCTTGTCCAGCACGATGATCTCATCGCAGTGCTGGATGGTGCTCAAGCGGTGCGCGATCACCAGTGATGTGCGGTCCTTCATCAGCTTGAAGAGCGCATCCTGCACCAGTCGTTCGCTTTCCGTGTCCAGCGCCGAGGTGGCCTCATCGAGGATCAGGATCGAAGGATTCCCCAACACGGCGCGGGCGATGGCGATACGCTGTTTCTGCCCGCCGCTCAAGCGATTCCCGCCGTCACCGATGTTGGTCTGGTAGCCGTTCGGCATCCGCTCGATGAACTCGTGCGCGTTGGCGATCTCGGCCGCGCGGCGGATGTCGCCCTCGTTTATGCCCGTGCGCCCGAAGGCGATGTTGGTGGCCACCGTGTCGTTGAAGAGCAGGCTGTCCTGCGTCACGATGCCCATCAACGCGCGCAGATCCTTGATGCGCAGGTCACGGATGTCGGTGCCGTCGATCGTCACCGAGCCGGTGGTGACATCGAAGAAGCGTGGCAGCAGTCCGGCGAGCGTGGTCTTACCGCCGCCGCTGGTGCCCACTAAGGCCACGCTCTTGCCCTTCGGAATGGTGAGGCCGATGTCCTGCAACACCGGCTTGTCATCGTAGGCGAATCCGACATGGGTGAAGTCAACGCGATCGGTGAAGTGCTCGATCCGCCGGGCATCGGGCTTCTCCGTCACGGTGTTCGGGATGGTCAGCAGGTCGAACACGCGTTGTGCGCTGGACGAGCCGCGAACGATGCCCGAGTAACCCTGCGAAAAGCCCTTGATCGGCGTGAGCAATTGCGAGAAGATGATGATGAAGCCGAGGAAGCTGTCGCCACTTAGGCTCGCGTCCGGGCCGAGTACCAATGTGCCTCCGAGGAAGGCGATGGCCGCCATCACCGCCGTGCCCAAGGTCTCGCTGAGAGGCGATGCGATGTCCTGGCGGTTCATCATCGAAATGCCGGACCGCGTGAGCATGTCGTTTTCGCGTTCGAAACGGCGACGCATGGCCTCTTCGCCGTTGAAGGCCTTGATCACCCGCATGCCCGTGAGCGTCTCCTCCACGCGCGCCAAGAGGTCCGCGCTGCGCTCCTGTACGCGGGTGCTGCGGCGTTTCAGGCTCTTGCTGATGCGCCCGATGAGCAAGCCGCTGATGGGCAGCAACAGCAGGGAATACAGTGTGAGTTGCGGCGACAGCGTCACCATCGTACCGAGGAAGAGGATCACGGCGATCGGCTCCCGGAACACCATTTCGATGGAGTACATCACGGAGAACTCCAGCACCTGCATGTCGTTCGTCATCAACGAGAGCAGGTGTCCTTTGCGCTCATCGGTGTGATAGCGCAACGGCAGCTCCATCATCTTGTCGTAGATCTTCGAGCGGACGTCGCGCACGATGCGGTGACGGAAGACGCTGATAGCGCGCACGGCGAGGTAACGGAAGACGTTCTTTAGCAGGAAAAAAGTCACCACCGTGCAGCAGATGATACCCAGCGCGCCGATCTGGCCATGGAGTTCGATCAGCCGGGTGAGCGACCAGTTGAAGAAATCACCCAGGCCTTGCTTGCTCCATTCAAACGCAGGCCGCACGTGCACCGCCTTGGTCTGCCCCAGCAATAGACGCAGAAAGGGGATGAATAGCAGCATGCTGGAAAGGTGAAATACCGTGGCCAGCAGGTTGAACACGCCGTTCATCACCGCGTACCGCCGGTATGGCCGGCCGAAGCGGAGGATGCGGAGGAAGTTCTTCATGGAAACGGCGGCAAAGGTATCGGGAAGACCAACCGCAACGACGCGACGGCGCAACGGTTCCGCAACGGAAAAAGAAGGCCTGTCCATATGAAACGTTGCTTGCATTTCGTGGCGTCGTAGCGCCGTTGCGGTTCACTGCATTCCTCCCCATCTATCTTCGCGGCATGGACAGCGTCCGACAGAATAAGGTGAACAGCCTGCTCCAGCACGAGATGGCCGAGGTGATGCAGGGCCACAACCGCGAATTGCTGCCCGGCGGACTCATCACCGTAACGGCTGTGCGCGTCAGCCCCGATCTTGGCATCGCGAAGATCTACCTCAGCCTCTTTCCCGTGAAGGACAAGCAGGCCGTGCTTGACAACGTCCGGAACATGGGCCACAAACTGCGTGGCGAGCTCGGCCATCGCGTAGGCAAGCAGTTGCGCATTGTCCCTGATCTGCTCTTCTATGTGGATGATTCGCTCGACCGCATCGAGGAGATCGACAATTTGCTGAAGAAGTGATGGGTCTTGGGCGGTTGTCAGTTGTTGGTTGTCGGTTGTTAGGACCGGCCGCGATAGCTGACGAGGCCTCCCCAGTCACCTATCACGTATCACCACTCACCACCACCCACGTCATCGCGAGGCCCTGCGAAGCGATCTCGTTTTCCACCCGACCCTACTCCCGTAAGGTATGCAGTACGACCCGGTAAAACGTCGCCTCGGCGCGGTATTCAACAGCACGCCCTTCCTGCGGAAAGCGTTCTATGGCCTGCTCGACCTGCTGCTGCTACGCGCTTGGCACATCCACAAGGAACTGCGCGCCTGGTCCAAAGGCAAGCGGGACCGTCAACTGGCGATCTATGACGCCGGCGCCGGCTTCGGGCAATACAGCTATTGGCTTAGCGGGTTCTCGCCGAAGTGGAGCATCACCGCTATCGATGTGAAGGAGGAGCAGGTGGCGGATTGCAATGCGTTCTTCCAAGCAATCGGTCGTCCGCAGGTGAAGTTCGAAGTGGGCGACGTGACGAAGTTCCAGCGCCCCGATAGCTTCGAGCTCGTGGTCTGCGTGGACGTGATGGAGCATATTTTGGAGGACGAGGCCGCGTTGCGCTGCTACTCCACATCGCTGAAGACGGGCGGCATGCTCATCATCAGCACACCCAGCGACCAAGGCGGCAGCGATGTGCATGGAGAGGAGGAAGGCTCCTTCATCGAGGAGCATGTGCGCGATGGCTACAACATTCAGGACATCGAAGCGAAGGCGCTGCGCAACGGTTTCAGCAAAGTGGAAGCGCGCTACAGCTACGGCGCACCGGGCAAGATCAGCTGGAAGCTCAGCATGAAGTGGCCGCTGCTGATGCTCAATGCCAGTCGGCTGTTCTTCATCATCCTGCCGTTCTATTACATCATCGCCTACCCGATCGCCTTTGTGCTGAACTGGTTTGATGTGAATACGAAGCACGCCACGGGGACGGGGTTGATCGTGAAGGCGTGGAAGTGAGCTTCAGTTCGTATTGCGGATCCCGATAGCCGAAACCACTCCGCCAGCGATCAGTAAGATGGCAGCGGCCACCATCCCCCGGTGAAATCCGGTGATGTCCAATTCCTTCCCGGTAATGATGCCAAGCGCGGCGATGGCGAGCAGACCGGCAATACGCGAAACAGCATTGTTTACCGCCGAGGCGATACCCGCGCGTTCACTGTCGATCGCCCCCAAGACGGCCGATGTCAGTGGAGCGACCGTCATCGATAGGCCCAGTGCGAACATCAATAGCCCCGGGAGCAACTGCGACACATAATTCACTTGGGGCTGTAAGCTCAGCATCAGCAAAAAGCCTGCTCCCGCTATCACCGGTCCGGCGGTCATAAAAAACCGCGGGCCATACTTGCCTGCCAAGGCGCCAAAGCGGAAAGACAACGCGAACATCACAACGGTCAGCGGCAACATCGACAGGCCGGCCTGAAGCGCGCTGTAGCCTCCGACCTGCTGCAAGGTGATGACGATCAAGAATGTCGCCACCGAAAGCCCGCCGTAGATCGCCACGGTCGCGACATTCCCCGCACTGAAGTTCCGGGACCGGAACAACGACAGCGGCAACATCGGATCGTCGCATTTGCCTTCGTACCAGATGAAGAAGGCAAGTGCTGCAAACCCCAATACGAGCGGCACATAGATGATCGGCCTTCCCCAGCCGTAATTTGTTTGCTCGATCAGCGCAAAGACAGCAGCGCCCAAACCGACTGCACACAAAAAAGCACCGAGGAAGTCTATTTTGGGAGTGGTTGACGCCTGCCTCTGCTGCGCTACGCCGCGCATCAACCAGAGCGTCAAAAGGATGGGTGCGATGTTGATCGCAAAGATCCATCGCCACGACGCGCTGGAGATAATGAAGCCGCCCAGCAAGGGTCCTGCGACCGCCGCCATGCTGAACCATGCTGTCCAAGTACCGATGGCCTTGCTTTGGCTGGAGCCCGAGAATGTGGACATGATCATCGCGAGCGAGCTGGGCACCAGCAGTGCTCCGGCCACACCCTGCAGTCCGCGGGCGATGATCAGGAACGTTCCGTTCGGCGCAACCGCACAGAGGAGCGAAGCAATGCCGAACCAGATGAGGCCAAAAGAAAGAACCCGTTTTCGTCCGAACAGATCGGACAATGAACCGGCGATGAGGATGAACGATCCGAGCGTGAGCAAATAGGCATCCAACACCCACTGTTGCATCGCCAATCCTCCACCCAGATCACTACTGATCGCGGGCAACGCGATGTTCACGATAAATCCGTCCAACGCCCCAACGAACGAAGCCAAGATGCTGATGCCAAGAACGAGCCGTTGTTGTTTCGTCATAGGACCTCAGTAAAGCAACGCACTGCAGCTCAATACCTACAACAAGAACCAGCGCCGGGGATCAATCGAATTTCTCCGGCCGCATCTGCGGAAAGAGCAGCACCTCTTGGATCGCAGGGTTGTCCGTGAGCAGCATCACCAGCCGGTCCATGCCGATGCCGATGCCACTTGTTGGCGGCATGCCGTATTCGAGCGCGCGCAGGAAATCGCGGTCGATGAACATGGCCTCGTCGTCGCCGCGCTCCATCAACTTCAGCTGCGCCTCGAAGCGTTCGCGCTGGTCGATGGGATCGTTCAATTCGCTGTAGGCATTCGCCACTTCGAAGCCGGCGATGTAAAGCTCGAAGCGCTCGGTGAGGCGGTCGTCATCACGGTGCTTTTTGCAGAGCGGGCTCATCTCCAACGGGAAGTCCATCACGAAGGTGGGCTGGATGAGTTCCGGCTGCACCAGTTCGCTGAAGAGCTCGTCGATCAACTTGCCTTTACCCATGCTGGCCGTCACATCGATGCCGTGCTGCTTGCAGAGTTCGCCCAAGGTGCGCTCGTCCATTTCCAGCACGTCCTGGCCGGTCTTTTCCTTGATCGCGCCGCACATGGTGATGCGCTTGAACGGTGCCTTGAAGCTGATCTCCTTGCCTTGGAAAGTGGCTGTGGGCGCGCCGTTGGCGGCATTGGCCACCGCGGTGAACACGCCTTCGATGTAGTCCATCATCCAGCGGTAGTCCTTGTAGGCCACGTAGAGTTCCATCACGGTGAACTCCGGATTGTGGGTGCGGTCCATGCCCTCGTTGCGGAAGTTTCGGCTGAACTCGAACACACCGTCGAAGCCGCCCACGATGAGGCGCTTCAGGTAGAGCTCGTTGGCGATGCGCAGGTAGAAGGGAACGTCCAGCGCGTTGTGATGCGTCTCGAAAGGGCGCGCCGCTGCGCCGCCGGGAATGGCCTGCAATACGGGTGTATCCACTTCGATGTAGCCCGCCTCCTGGAAGCACTTGCGCATGGCATCGAAGACCCGGGCACGCTTCAGGAATGTGTCCTTCACCGCGGGATTCACTATGAGGTCCACGTAGCGCATCCGGTAGCGCAGCTCGGGATCACCGAAGGCATCGAACACGTTGCCCGCCTCGTCGGTCTTCGGTGTGGGCAGCGGGCGCAGCGATTTGGCCAGCAGGGTCAGTTCCTTCACATGCACGGTGATCTCGCCGGTGCGCGTGCGGAAGACGAAGCCCTTCACGCCGATGAAGTCACCGAGGTTGAGCAGCTTCTTGAAGAACTCGTTGTACATCGCCTTGTCCTCGCCGGGGGCGATGTCGTCCCGCATGATGTAGATCTGTTGGTCGCCTTGGCCGTCGCGCAGCACGGCGAAGGCGGCCTTGCCCATCACGCGCACGCCCATCACGCGGCCTGCTATGGAGACGTCCCGTGGCGGGGCATCATCCTGGAAGGACGCTTGGATCTCCTTGCTGTTGGCGGTGACAGGATATTCGGCCGCTGGGAAAGGCTCGATGCCAAGGGCGCGGATCTTCTCCAACGCGGATCGACGGTTGAGCTCCTGTTCGCTTAATTCTTCAGACATGACGGGTGGGAAAGGCTGCGAAGATACCCGCAAGGCCGCGCCAGTTACTCCCAGCTGGGCCCCGCCTTGCTCTCCTCGAAGATGTTGGTCTTGCCCTTCTTGCCGAAGCAGTCGAGGTCGATGTCCCCGATGCCGTCCGGCTTCGCAAAGTCGCCGGTGCTGATGTCGATGGTGCTGTCAGCGTAGACCCTGTTCATGTAATATCCGTAGATCGGTAGGGCCATGTTGGCGCCTTGGCCGAGGTCTGTCCGGCTGAAGCGCACGCTGCGGTCGTCGGCGCCGGTCCAGACACCGGTGACAAGGTCGGGCGTGATGCCGATGAACCAGCCATCACTGTTGTTCTGCGTGGTGCCGGTCTTGCCCGCCGTGGGATACTTGATGTTGCCGTACTTGGCCCGGTCACCCCAGCCCATCCGCAGGCGCATGCCGGTGCCCACGGTCCTGCCGGTGCTGGGGTTGTACGCACCATCCACCACGTCCTTCAGCATGCCGAGCATGATATAGGAGGTGCGCGGGTCAAGCGCTTCCTGGGTCTTCGGCGTCATGTCGAAGATGGTGTTGCCGTTCTTGTCCTCGATGCGCGTGAAGACGATGGGGTGGATGTAGACGCCGTCGTTCGCGAAGGTGGAGAAGGCGCCTACCATCTCCTCCAGTGTGAGGTCGGCCACACCGAGGCAGAGTGCCGGCACCGGTTCCAACGGACTTTCCACGCCCATGCTGCGGGCCAGTTTGATCACGGCCTGCGGACCGTACTGCTTCATCAGCCACGCCGTGATGGTGTTCATGGAATTGGCCAGCGCGTATTCGATTGTCACCATGCCGCCGTAGTCATTGTCGCTGTTCTGCGGGCACCAATCGGGTTGGTCGCCCGGCATGTCGAAACAGGTCTTCTGGTTCGGCAGTTCCTGGCAGGGCTTCAGGCCGTCGCGGATGGCGGTGGCGTAGACGAAAGGCTTGAAGGTGGAACCCACCTGACGACGGCTCTGCTCCACGTGGTCGAACTGGAAGTGCTTGTAGTCGATGCCGCCCACGTAGGCCTTCACGAAGCCGGTGTGCGGGTCCATGCTCAGCAGGCCGCTTTGCAGGAAGCTCTTGTAGTAGCGGATGCTGTCGTTGGGCGTGAAGGTGGTGTCGATCTCGCCGTGCCAGCTGAACACCTGCATCTTCGTCGGAGTGTCGAACTGCTTGTCGATCTGCGCATCCGTCAGTGTCGGCCACCAAGTGTCACAGCCGCCCTTATCAGGGTCGCAGTGGTACTCCTCCTTGCCGTCGTGGACCGCTTTCACGATGTAGGCCGCAGGGCGCTGGCAGTTCGGGCAGAGCTTGCCCGTGTCCATGCGATAGCGGTCGCTGCGTTTGCGGGCCGTGGTCATGATGCCGTCCACTTCGGCCTGGCTCACACGGAAGTCGAAGGGCCGGTTCTTCTTGTTCTTGATGTCGTTCCAGAACTGCTTCTGCAACTCGGTGGAGAGGTGTTCCTTCACGCCCCATTCCGCATAGCTCTGCATGCGCCGGTCAATGGTGGTGTACACCTTGAGGCCGTCGGTATAGATGTCGTAGGGCGATCCGTCCGGCTTGGCGTACTTCAGCTTTCCGGTCTTCGGATCCTTCTCGGCGAGCATCTGCTGGAGCTGCCCGCGCAAGGTCTCGCGGAGATAGGGCGCGGGTCCTTCGGTGTGGTCGATGCGCTGGAAGTTCAGTTCCAGCGGCAGGGTCTTCAAAGAGTCGTACTGGGCGCGGGTGATGAAGTTGTTCTTCCGCATCTGGTCCAGCACCACTCCACGCCGCGTGAGCGTGGTGTCGGGTCTGCGGATCGGGTTGAAGAGCGCGGGATTCTTGCACATGCCGATGAGCATGGCGGCCTGTTCGATGCGCAGTGAATCGGGCGTGGTGTTGAAGTAGACACGCGCCGCTGAATTGATGCCCACCGCCTGGTTGATCCAGTCGAAGCGGTTGAGGTACATCGCCACGATCTCATCCTTGGTGTACTCGCGTTCGAGCCGCGCGGAGATGATCCACTCTTGGAATTTTTGGAAGATGCGCTGGATGATGTTCTTGCTCGCGTCGTGGAACAGCATCTTCGCCAGCTGCTGCGTGATGGTGCTGGCGCCGCCCTTCTTGCCGAAGAAGATCGCCGCGCGCGCCGTGCCCCGCACATCGATGCCGCTGTGCTCGCGGAAACGCTCGTCCTCCGTGGCCACCAGCGCATTCACCACATGCGGGCTGATGTGATCATAGCTCACGGGGATGCGGTTCTGCCGGTAGTACTGGCCCATGATGGAGCCGTCACTGAAGAGCACCGCCGTGGCGAGATCGCTGCGCGGATTCTGCAGTTCGCTCGTGCTGGGCAGGTCCTTGCTGTTGGCTGCGAGGAGCAGCATCCCGAGAAGACCGATCACCGGCCCGAGCACCACGAGCCACCACAGCGCGAACCAGCGGCTGCGCTTGCGGTCGTTCATCTTCGTGTTCCCCTTCTTCGTTGCCATTCCGGTCGATCAACGATGTGCTTGGGCCTTCTCCACACTCACGCCCACGTCCATGACGCCGTTCAACTTATCCGTGCGCATGGCCTGTTCCAAGGTGAACGTATAACGGCCGGTGTGCGGAAATCTGTTGTGGATGCGGTAGAGAACGTGCGCTTGGAAGCGGTCGCTGAAGATGAAGCCCGTGCCCTTGCCATACCAGCGGCCAGTGGGATCGGCCAGCTTGCATTCCACGGTGTCCGTGAGCGAATTGCCGCGCGGATCGTCCAGCTTCGCGAAGATGTAGATGTTGCTGAAGGGATAGTCGCCGGTGTGACGGATGTCCAAGTAGATGTCGCGCTGGCTGGTGGTATCGCTGATGTCGAAGGTGAAGGAGGGCTTCCAGGTCCGGTCCCAGACGCCCTCTGGCACCTCGGTGTCGGCTTGGTACACCACGTTGTTCGTGCAACCGGCCAGCAGCAGCGGGAGCAGGAACATCAGGACAGGGTTCGTCTTCACGCGCCAGCAGGGGTATTGCCTCCGCCACCTTGGGGAGGTCCGTTCGGACGAGGGCCTTTGCGGCGGCGATCTCGGCGGTCGCGACCACGGCGTTCACCGGCCGGCTTGTCTCCACCAGCGGCCTGTGCGCCGCCTTCGGGCCGTGGGCCTTGGTTTGCCGGACGTGGCTTCTGCTCGCCCTCAGGTCGAGGTTGGCGGCCATCATCGCGACGACGGCGTTCGGGCCTTGCGGTCCGGGGCTGTCCTTCACCACTGGCGCTCGGTCCGCCTCCGCCATGTGCATGTTTCTTGCCGCCACGGCCGCGTTTTTTGTTGCCGCTCTTCAGCTTGCTGTCGAAGCGGGAGAGGTCTTCCGCACCGTCGATCACATTCTCGTAGTCCGTATGTTTCGTCTCCACGGCCTCGGGTTCCGGCGCGTCCGCCATGTGCAGGTCCACCTCCGGCTCGATGCCCTCCTTGTTCTGTGCGAGGATCTCGCGGACCGTATCGATCGGGAAACCCGCGATGGCCGAAGCCTCGCCGGGCCGCTTGAAGAAGTACCACATCTTCTCCCCGAAGATGTCCGTCTTCATGTGCACGCCCGTGCCCTGCTTGGTCTTCAGCTTGGCGTTGGCCGAGGGATAGCTCTTGATCGCCTCGATGTACATGTCCAGCTCGTAGTTCAGGCAGCACTTCAGCTTGCCGCATTGGCCGGCCAGCTTCTGCGGATTCAGCGCCAACTGCTGGTAGCGCGCGGCGCTGGTGGTCACGCTCCGCAGGTCGGTGAGCCAGGTGCTGCAGCACAGTTCGCGGCCGCAGCTGCCGATGCCACCGATGCGTCCGGCCTCCTGCCGCGCGCCGATCTGCTTCAGGTCCACGCGGACGTGGAAGCGGTCCGACAACTTGCGGATGAGGTCGCGGAAATCGATGCGGTCCTCCGAGGTGTAGTAGAACGTGGCGCGCGTGCCGTCGCCTTGGTATTCCACGTCGCTCACCTTCATGTCCAAGCGCATCTCTTGGCAAATGCCGCGTGCGCCGAACATCGTCTCGTCCTCCAGCTTCCGCACGGAATGCCACGTGTCGATGTCCGCTTGGCTGCTCTTGCGCAGCACTTTTCGCAGCTCGTAGGTGTCCGTGCCGGAACCCTTGCGTTGCATCTGCGCGCGCACCAGTTCACCGGCGAGACTCACCATGCCCACATCGTATCCAGGGCTGGACTCCACCGTCACCAGATCGCCCGGCATCAGAGAGAGTGCGTTGGCATTGCGATAGAACGCCTTGCGCGTGTTCTTGAAGCGCACTTCCACCGCGTCGAAGGGTGATTGGCCACCGGGAAGCGGCACGCCAGCGAGCCAATCAAAGACATCGAGCTTGTTGCAACCACTGCTGCTGCAGTAGCCATTGCTCTTACAACCGGCGGGCTTGCCGTCGGCACCTTTCGCACAACTGGTACAGGACATGAGGCGCGAAGATAGCGGGGGCGGGTGGGTGAGGTGTGAGTTCTGCACAACCGATCGGACAACATCCTTCTGTTAGCAGAGTGGAGTCAGCCGGTCACGCTGGCCAGCAGATCATCCAACATGTGGGTCTTTGGGTCCAGCTCCTTGGCTTTCAGAAAAAGTTCGCGTGCCTCTTCCAGCTTGCCTTCCTCTGAACGGATAATGCCCAAGTTGCGGTATCCATAGGCGTTGCGGTCATCCAGTTCAAGCCCACGCTGGATGTCCGCCAGACCTCCCTGTTGATCGCCCAAGCGGTAGCGTGAAAGGCCGCGATTATTCCAGGCGTAAGCCATGCCCTCGTCCACTTTGATGGCCGCGTTTAGCGGTTCGATCGCTTCCCCATGCCGGTCCAGTAAAACCCAAGGAATACCCTAGGTTGGAAAGTGCCACCGAATGCTCCGGTTCGAGCACGAGTCCGTTCCTGTACCACTCGATCGCTTCTTCGTTACGGTCCAGCTTGGACAGGACATATGCGAGGGTGAACAGGTCGGATGCTTTGCTCGGGTAATTGGCGCGGTGGGTCTCGTACAGGCCCCAGACCTCACTATGACGATCAAGTTTGACCAACGTAAATGTGGAGTATCTCAATAGGTCGTCCCATCGCCATCCTTGATCGAGCAGATGTTTGAAGTAGGTCCATGCAGCTCCGAATTCATCCCGTTGGACGGCCTGTACTCCGAGGGTCCAATCATCCAGCCGTGCACGAGGAAACCATACCCTCCTCAACTGTTCGCCGTCATTATATGTATAGCGGCCTCCAGGCAAGAGCACACGACGTCTGCTTGGGACGAGATTGGTCATGATCTGGATACCGGCCTGAACGGTAAGTAACATCAGCAAGGTCTTGATGAAACCATGCAGATCAAGGAAGAACACAGCATAGGTGGCAGCCAGTGCGATCGCGAAAGTGAACAAGGCTCCGTTCAGGAGTATGACCGTCGTCTTCCAGCGGGATCCAGTCACCCCATGGACACAATACCCTCCGAGCCATTTGAGCGGACTCTTCGCGAACCAAAAGTGCAATCGACCCAACTTCCGGTCGGGATCAATGTTTTCCTGTTCCGGAACCCCGATATAGATGCTTACTACACCCTTGGTGAACACAAGTGCCGGAAGCGCATGACCAAGTTCATGGAGCATTGTGGCCAACGGCAATAGCAAGGCGAATAGAATAAAGATCGTCCCAATAACAAGGAGGAATTCCATTCGTAGGGTTTCACGCCACCACTTCCTTCGTCCGCAGCAACGCACCCATGCGGTAGCTCAGGTCGAGGAAGAGCACCTTCGGATTCGCGTTGCGCTCCAAGTGGCCGTGGGCCGTCTCCAGTTCGCGGCGTATGCCATCGACATTGCTCGCGTTGAGCAGCGCGCTGAACTTTTTTACGAAGTCCATCTCCTCGCCAAAGGCCCGCACCAGTTGCGGCGCATCCTGCCATTGGAGCATGCACTGGCGGATGAGGTAGAGCGCATAGGTCATCAGGCCCTTCTGCTGCTCGCGGCCCATCTTGGCGAAGTAGTCGCCGTAGTCCACTGTTTCGGCCACCTTGTTCGCATAGCACGCGCGCAGCCAATCGCGGAAAAAGACGAAGAGTTCCTCCTCGCGTCCCTCGGCCATGGCGAAGGCTTCCAGCAGGTCGCCCTCGCTGCGCGCCGCGATACCGTGCGCCTGCTCCAGCGTCAGTTCCGGATAGCGTTCGCGCAATGCCGCCGCCACTTCGCCGGGATCGGGCGCGGCCACTTTCACCAATTGTGTGCGGCTGAGGATCGTGGGCAGGAGGCGGTCGTTCGAGGAATCCACCAGCAGGAAGACGGTCTTCGGCTCCGGCTCTTCAAGCCCTTTCAGCAGCTTGTTCGCGGCCTCCAAGTTCATCGTGCCCGGCAGCCACACCAGCATCACCTTCCATCCGCCCTGGTAGGATTTCAGGCTCAACTTCCGCATCATCTCCGCTGCGATGTCCACGCCCATGCGCAACTGCTTGTTCTCGCCGGTGAGCCGCAAGCGCCACATCTCATCGTCGAGGTAGGGCTGCTCCAGCACCGTCGCGCGCCATTCCGGAAGAAAGGATTCGCAGGTCTTGATCTTCTCGCCGAGGAAGATCGGAAAGGCGAGGTTGAGGTCGGGGTGCGCGAGCTTGGCCATCATCTGGCAGGAGGCACAACGACCGCAACTATCGCCCTCGCCGGGATTCTCGCATAGCAGATACGTCGCATAGGCCAAGGCCAAGGGAAGCACGCCGCTGCCGCGCGGACCGAGGACGAACTGCGCATGCGCCACGCGGCCCTCCCGGATGTGGCCGATGAGCCGCGCCTTCAACGCCGCATGCCCGATGATCTTGCTGAATTGCACGATGCAAGTTTAGGCAGGGATGGCCGCAGAGCCTGAGGAAGAGAACCGCAGATGGCGCCGATGGACGCAGATAAATGCAGACTTCCCTGGACCGCGGGATAGGAGAAACGCAGATGACGCGGATGGACGCCGATAAATGCCGGACCCCTCCATTTCTCCCGCTGTTACAACACCTCGGCGGAAGGCCTTCCGCCGAGGCCGCATCTGCGCTTATCTGCGGCATCTGTGGTTTTTCGCATTTCTCCTCTCCGCGTACTCCGCGCTCTCTGCGGTTAAAGCATTTCCTCCGAGGTAATTTTGCGCCATGCATACCATGGACAGCTTCGATTTCAAAGGCCGCAAGGCCCTCGTTCGCGTGGACCTCAACGTGCCGCTGGACGTGCACTTCAACGTCACCGACGACAACCGCACCAAGGCCATCGTGCCCACGGTGAAGAAGATCCTGAAGGATGGCGGCAGCGTGATCCTGATGAGCCATCTTGGTCGGCCCAAGGGCAAAGTGAACCCTGCGATGAGCCTGAAACCCGTTGCGAAGCACCTCGAAGGACTGCTCGGCGTGCCCGTGCAATTCGCCACGGACTGCATCGGTGCTGATGCGCAGGCCAAGGCCGCAGCGTTGAAGCCCGGCCAAGTGCTGCTATTGGAAAACCTTCGTTTCCATCCCGAGGAGGAGAAGGGAGATGAAGCATTCAGCAAGGCGCTCTCCACGCTCGGCGACGTCTATGTGAACGACGCCTTTGGTACCGCACATCGCGCACACGCCAGCACCACCATCGTCGCGAAGTATTTCCCGGAAGCCAAGCTCTTCGGCTACCTAATCGCCGGTGAATTGAACAGCCTCGGCAAAGTGCTCAGCCATCCGAAGAAGCCACTCTGCGCCATCGTGGGCGGCGCCAAAGTGAGCAGCAAAATCGAAGTGTTGCAGAACCTGCTCGACAAGTGTGATGAGGTGATCATCGGCGGCGGCATGGCCTTCACCTTCATCAAGGCGCAGGGCGGAAACGTGGGTGCTTCGCTCGTGGAGGACGACCACCTCGAAACCGCCAAAGCCATCCTCGCGGCCGCGCAGGACAAGAACGTGATGCTGCACCTGCCAACCGATGCCGTCGTTGCGGATGCCTTCGCCGACACGGCCAACACGGACATCTGCCCCGCCAACGCCATTCCGGACGGTTGGATGGGCCTGGACATCGGACCGGAGTCGATCAAGACATTCAGCGCCGCAGTAAAACGCTCCAAGACGATCCTTTGGAACGGGCCAATGGGCGTATTCGAGATGCCGAGCTTCCAGAAGGGCACCCGCGCCATCGCAGAGGCCGTGGCCGATGCCACCGCATACGGCGCCTACTCCTTGGTGGGCGGCGGCGACAGCGTGGCGGCGGTGAACCAGTTCGGCCTCGCCGATAAGATCAGCTACGTGAGCACCGGCGGCGGCGCCATGCTGGAATACCTCGAAGGCAAGGTGCTACCGGGGATCGCGGCGGTGGAGGAGTGAGCGAGTACTTTGGTCCTATATGGGGCTTCGAATTTCTACGCCGGTCTTGCTTATTCTTGGGCTTGCCCTTGCATTCGACTGTAATACATCCAAGTTACCGGCTCAGTCCAAGGTCCGCCCGACAGTGGCCCCAGGTACGGTCCGTGTCAGCGAGAATTTGCTTTGCGACCAAACTGAAGTGACGAATCAATATTGGATGGAATACACCTACTGGATATCCCATGTGTATGGGTCTTCATTGGAAGATCAAAAACTCCTATTGGATACTGCTTCATGGACGCTGGTTGGACCATTTCGGGTTCTATATGAATATTATTATTTGCGTCATCCCGCTTACCGCGATTTCCCTGTGGTGGGCATAACGCAGGAACAAGCCGTTGCATATTCCAAATGGCGTTCAGACAGGGTGTTCGAGGCTATGCTTATCCGACAGAAGAAGATTCAACAGGATTTGGACCAGACAAGTGATGACCACTTCACCATTGAACGCTATTTCAACGGCGAATGGAAGGGCATTAAACCGGATCCCACGGTACTCTATTATCCGGAGTTCAGACTACCCAATCTGGAGGAGCGTAGCCGTATTCTGCACTACTCGGATTCAGTCAACACCGCTTATTTCGCCCATTGCCACTCTTCCTTCTGCAAGCAGTGCGCGGCAGAGTTTCCCGGCTATCGAACCGATGTCATCCCATGCGTGGGTGATACGATGAACGGAGACCCGACAAGGCCGGTCGACCAGTCCTGTGATGCGCAGAACAAGTGGGCCATTTTCAATTTGCGAGGGAACGTTGGTGAATGGACATCGGTCCTCGGAGCGACCGCAGGAGGTGGATGGCACGATAGCCGCGCTCGGATCATGGAAGCAGACACCTTCCACCTTCAAGGCACAAACGCATGGACCGGCTTCCGGGATGTCTGCGTATGGAAGAAGTGGGGGGAGTGAACACGTTGCACACCTGCGTGTGACAGTTCGAATACCGGCAGAAGCGAGGGGCCTTTACTCTGGGTCGAACCAAGCATGCTTTTCTATCACCTTATGCAGGTGGTCCACATTGAACTTCTTAATTCTCTTGCCTTTGAACCAGACCGCCCAAAGAGATTGGGCAGTCGGGTCGTAATCGCTCATAGTAAAAGAGGTCATGTCAATTTGGAAATGGTCTGCAAACGCCGTGAAGAAGCCGTATGCATCCAAGTCATACATGCCGACGTCCTTAATGAAAACAGTCTTTTCCGTCACTGGCATAAGCAATTCCCTAGAGAGCCATAGTATTAGTTCATCTCTGGTCATTTGCGGCTTCTTGTCCTGAGTGTTGGCTCCGCGCACATCCGTGAGGTCTTCAGGCTCCACCTCATCGGCCGATGCCCACCCGCTTATAGTGCACGGACACACTGTCGGCTTCGAGAGTGACCGAATTCGCGTCCGTCCACTTCACCGTGGCCGTATCGCTTCCGGTCACCAGCAAGTCACCGTCCAATTTGTAGGGCCAGCGATGTATCTCCTTGCCCAAGGAATCGCTGACGATGCACTCATCCTTCGTGAAGAGATGGGTGAGATCACCATTGTCCGGATTGAACAGCAGAATCATGCCGACAAGCTTGGACTGTTCCTTCGATAAGCCCTTGGCCTCCTCGGTCCCGGTGATCTTCCATGTGCCTTGCAGATCACCTGCGTTCGAGGTTTGTACCGGTGCGCCATTGCTGCAGGCGATGGTGAAGCAAAACAGCAACGCACCCAATACGGATGCTAGTTGCTTTGAGTGATGGCGGGTCAACATGATCTTGATCCTTTTGGATCGTGAAGGTAGAGGGCGGAGCTTTTGATAACGCAAGTGTTCAGGCCATCCATGCGCATCGGCATTCTATGGACACTACTGCTTCGACTTTTCCCTATCGGTCTTGAACCCTACCGCCGGCCTTTGTTCTTTCTTTTCCTTGGCGATCTGCACAAGGAGCAAGCGGTTGCGTTCCTCCGCCTGCATCTTCTTCAGCAGATTGAACACCTGCTTGATGTCACGGGTGTTGTGAGTTACGGTACCGCGCAGCTTTTCCAGCTGCAACAAGAGTTCCTGATGCGTGGAGAGCACGGCACGCATGCGGGTGAAGAGGCGGATGTCCTGGATGTTCACCGCGATGGCACGGGGCTATTGAGCACGCTGGAGAGTTGTGCGATCCCTTGCTCCGTAAAGGCCATTGGGGCATAGCGCGTTCCGCCCCAACTAGAGGTGCCAAATTGGCTCCTCAAGTTCTCGAACTCTTCGGTGTTCAACTCGAACATGAAGTCTTCGGGGAAGCGTTCGAATGTTGCGCTTGACCTGACGTTTGAGGTACTTGGTCTCCACTGCGTAAAGTTCAGCCAGGTCTTGATCGAGCATCACCTTCCCTTCCCTGAACTCGAGGATCACGCTTTGAATACTTCGGAGGAAACGAGCTCTTTCATAGGCGTGTCAAAGGTTCTATCCGGGGTCTCATATTATGACCTCAAGTTCCTGCATTTCTCACAACAGCGAACATCCGGTGATTCACCATCCCATTTTGTGATCTTGAACGTTTCCCCTCAACGTCGAATGTCTCTGCTCTCGCGCTACTTCGAGACCGTCTTCACCTGAGCGACCGTCTTCTTCCTCGCGAAGAGCCGCACGGAGATCGGCACGAGGAGGATCCACCAGAATGCAAAAACGCGCACGTTCGGGTCCGTCGCGAGCGATTGGGTGGCCAGTATCAAGGCCATGCTGGCGCTGACCGATAGGATGGCGACCTTGCGGCGATGAAGCGCTTGCCGCTGCTCGGAGAGGTCGCAGCGGATGCATAGCCCCGGCCGTTGCACGAGTATGTAGTACTGCAACGCGTATTGGGCGACGAGGCAGGCGAGGATGATGATCGCGTATACCGCCAAGCCGAGTTCGGAACCCTTGGCATGCGTGATGACGGTGACGCCGAAAGGGAAGAGGCCTACCATGAAGAGCAGTATCAGGTTCCTTACGACAAGCCCGCGATCATAATCCTTTAGCAGGCCGAACACCCGCAGGTGCTGGTACCAGATCGCACCGATGAAGGAGAAGCTGGCGATATAAGCGGTGAATACCGGCAACAGATACACCAGCGCTTCAGAAAGATGCACGGCCCCGTCTTCGCTTTCCGGCAGCCGGATCTCGATCGCCATCAAGGTGACCACGATCGCGAAGACCGCGTCGCTGAACAGGATCATGCGGTCCAGTTGGAACTCCTTTCTCACTTCCTCGCGGAATTCCTCGTTCTCAGTAGCCATCGTGTTGCTGTTGGTGATGACGAAAGGTAGCGTGCTGAAGCACCTGCGCTGCGAAATATGCTGAACGGCATCATGCCGCCCCCAATGCCTGCCGGAGGGATCTCTTTTTCAAGAAGCCGCTCAACGCATGTTCGTCACTCTTCCCCGCCGCGCTTCTTCACCTCATCGATCGCGTCCTGCACCCAGCGGCTATCCCCCAATGCGGGAATGATGAACGGAGCGAAAGCACGCAAGGGCCGGTAGAGCTTCGACCCGTCCAACGTTTGTTGGGAGACGACCCCGGAAACCTCGACACGGGCCATCAGTATGTTCAACGCCACACTGAGAATGAAGGCGGACCGCAACGCACCGAAGAGCGTGCCCGCCACCTTGTTCGGCAGGCCCAGCATCGCCATGTCCATCGCCTTGGTGACCAACTTGGCGAGCAGGTGAACGATGATCAGTACGCCGAGGAAGGTGCTGATGAAGGAGATCACCTCATGCTGCGCGTCCAAGCCGACCCAGGCCGCCACCCGCGCATTGTAGTGCGCAGCGATCCAGATGCCGAGGATCACGGCGACCAGCGACGCGATCTCCACCACGAAGCCCCGGAAGAAACCACGCACTGCGGCGAATCCCAAGAGGGCGATCAGCGCCCAGTCCAAGCCATTCATCGCTGCAAGTGTAGCACCATCATCGCTGTGGCGCCAAGGCTACCTTCGCCCTCGTTCCGCAATAGGCTTTGGCCGGGACCTTTTCAATATGATCGATCTGGCTTTCGACAAACATTGGCGCGATCTCCTGAAGAATATGGAGAAGCGCTTCGGCATGCCCTTGGACCTCAACGGGATCATCTTCCTGATCGGTGTGCAGGAACTCGGCCAGCACGCCCGCGTGTTCAAGAAGGACGAGAAGGTGAACCTGATGCATATCGCCATCTCGGTGCTCCTTACACCATATGGCTACTACAAGGAACTGGGCCGCGACGCCGACGGCTGGCCGCACTTCGAGCGGGTCAAGGACCTTCCCGCTTTAGGCGCGGAGGAACAGGAGCGATTGATGAAGGAGGCGATCCTGAGCTACTTCGAGGAACACTGAGCGATCACTCAGTTAGGGGTCACCAAGGTCACGGTCTCCTCGTTGGTCTTCTCCTCCTCGATGCGGATGATGCCTTGGCCGGTCAGCGTATCCATTTGCGCCAGGATATCCAGTACGGCGAATCCGGCCTGACCTTGCTTATAGAAGTCCGTATAGTTGAACTCGACCTTGCCGCTTACAGCAGTGTAGCCTTCCATGTCCAGCCGGGAGTAGTCCGGCTGCAGTGGTGGCACCGGGTTCGCGAAGAGCTTCACGTAGGCGCCTTCCACGGGCATCCCGTCACCGTCCAGCACCGTGATGATCGCCTTGGTGTCAGCGGGCTTTTTGCAACCGCCGAAGCCCACTGCCAGCGCGAGCATGAGAATGGGAAGGAGGAAGACCTTACGGAACATGGGTGTGCGGGTTGGTTACTTTTGGCCGCCTTTGGGCGACCGGCAAGCGCTGCGAATGAAGCCAAAAATAACGACAGGACCGCTGTCCGCGCAATTCCGGCCGGTGAGGATGGGTTTGGCCACCTTCCTGATCGCCTTGGTCTGCACTGCCTCAGCCCAGATAAAAGCGCCTGAAAAGCGAACCTTGGTGGAGATCAACACCACGGCTGGGCGCATGGTGATCGAGCTCTACAACGAGACCCCGGCCTACCGGGACAACTTCCTGAAACTGGTGCGGGAGCACTACTACGACAGCACGCTTTTCCACCGGGTGGTCCCCGGCTTTATGATCCAAGGCGGCGACCCTGACAGCCGCAAGGCGGAGGACCGGACGGTTGAATTGGGCAACGGTGGGCCTGGCTATACGCTTCCTGCCGAGCCCCGGCCTGAGCTGATCCACCGAAAGGGCGCGTTGGCGGCTGTAAGGGCCGAGGATGAGGTAAACCCGGAAAAGCGCGGCAGCGGAAGCGAGTTCTATATCGTACAGGGCCGCAAGTGGCTTCCCGCCGACTTGCAGCAGTTGATGGGCCGCATGAATGCCGACCGGCCGGACAGCGTGAAGGTCCATTACACCCCGGACCAGATGAAGACATACGAGAACCTTGGCGGTGCACCGCATCTGGACGGCAACTACACCGTCTTCGGGCAGGTCGTGGGCGGCATGGATGTGTTGGACCATATCGCCGATCTGCCCAGCGACGCCATGGGCCGCCCGCTAACCGATGTGCGCATGTGGATGCGCGTGATCAAATGAACTTGAAAGAACAGATCGCCGCCGTGGAGGCGGAAGTAACATCCGCCATCGCGAACTCCGCAGAGGCCGTGGAAGCATTCCGCGTGGATATGCTGGGTCGGAACGGGAAAGTGACCGCGTTGCTCGATGCACTGAAGCAGGTGCCTTCCGAGGAAAAGCGCGAATGGGGCCAACGACTGAACCAATTGAAGAATGCGGCGCGTCTTCGTTGGGAGGAATTGAAGGCGGCATCGGAGGCTGCGCCCAGCAATTCGACAGGATCCGTTGGCGACCTCACTCGCCCAGCGTTGACCGAGACCTCGGGTAGCCTGCATCCGATCAGCATCGTGCGGCAGCGCATCGTGGAAGTATTTGCGCGCATCGGCTACACGGTGAGCCAAGGTCCGGAGGTGGAGGATGACCACCACAACTTCGGCGCACTCAATTTCCCGCCGGACCATCCTGCCCGGGACATGCAGGACACCTTCTTCGTCCAAGAACTTGTCACTTCGAGTGAAGTCGAGAAGGGGCAAGAGCTTGCACTACGCACGCACACAAGCAGTGTGCAAGTGCGCGTGATGGAAAGCGGAAAACCACCGATCCGTACCATCTCGCCGGGTCGCGTGTATCGCAACGAGGCCATCAGTGCGCGCGCACACTGCATGTTCCATCAGGTGGAAGGGCTTTACGTGGACAAGGGTGTCAGCTTCGCGGAATTGAAAGGCACATTGGACCATTTCGCCAAGAGTATGTTCGGCGCGGATGTGAAGATCCGCCTGCGGCCGAGCTATTTCCCCTTCACCGAGCCGAGTGCCGAAGTGGACATGAGCTGCACCATCTGCGGCGGCTCGGGTTGCGCGGTATGCAAGCACAGCGGCTGGGTGGAGATCATGGGCTGCGGCATGGTTGACCCGGCGGTGCTGACGAACTGCGGCATCGATCCGGAAGTCTACAGCGGCTTCGCTTTCGGCATGGGCGTGGAGCGCATCGCGCAGCTCATCTATCGAGTACCGGACCTCCGGCTCTACTGGGAGAATGACGTCCGTTTCCTGGAGCAATTCTCCGACGGCGCCTTCCGTGGCTGATCGGCCATGGGTGATGCCTTGTCCGTGGATGTGTGCATTGTAGGCGCGGGTCCCGGTGGTTGCGCTGCGGCCTTGCAACTTACTAAGCATGGCGTGAAAGCGCTCTTGATCGACAAGACGGAATTCCCTCGCGACAAGGTCTGTGGTGATGCATTGAGTGGCAAGGTCATGCGCTCGCTGGAACGGCTGGACCCCGCGCTGGTGCTGCAACTCCGGAGGCAAGCGGCGCTGGAACCGAGTTGGGGCGTCACCTTCATTGCACCAAGCGGCAAAGCATTGCGCGTTCCATTCAGTCGCGAAACAGGGATTGGCGATGCTCCGGGCGCGATCCTTCCGCGGATGGAATTCGACCACTTCATGCTTCAGGCCGTGAAGCGCGATGGGAGAGTGACCGTGTTGGAAGGCGCGACGGCCAAGGAATTCACGCGCACGGATGATGGTTGGAGGATCACGTTTGCAGGAAGTTCCTCTGCCGTTGTGCTTTGCCGACTGTTGCTCGATGCGTCAGGAGCGAACTCGCATTTCGCCAGACAGATCGCCGGCTTGCCGATGGAGCCGAAGCATCATTGCGCCGGTGTTCGCGCTTACTACACGGGCGTTTCCGGCTTGGATCCGCAAGGCTTCATCGAATTGATCTTCCTGAAGGAACTGCTGCCCGGCTATCTGTGGATCTTTCCGTTGCCGAACGGACGCGCGAACGTGGGCCTCGGCCTGCGCAGTGACATGGTGCGCAAGCGACGCGTGGATCTGAGGAAACTGCTCACAGACACGATCGCAGCGCATCCGCAACTGAAGGAGCGCTTCGCGAATGCCAGAATGGACGGTCCGATCCAAGGCATGGGCCTTCCGCTGGCGAGCAAACGATGGCCTATCAGCGGCGAAGGCTACTTGCTCATCGGCGATGCCGCGCACCTCATCGATCCCTTCACCGGCGAAGGCATCAGCCATGCGATGATCAGTGGTGTGCATGCCGCGAATGTCGCTGCCGAAGCATTGGCAGCCGCTCAGAATGGAGTGATCCCGCATGCCGCACTGAATGATTACGACCTCCGCGTGTGGAAGCGACTCGGTAAGGAACTCGCCATCAGCACGCGCTTGCAGCAACTGGCGGACCGCCCGTGGTTGTTCAATTTCGTCGTGAACAAGGCCGCGAACAATCCCGTGCTTGCGGACACCATCAGCTGCATGTTCAACGACCTCGACATGCGCGAGCGATTGAAGCGGCCAAGCTTCTACCTGAAGTTGCTTTTTGGTTGACTGCCTTGAATCAACTGATCCGTTCTGCCCGCGCCATCCAGTTCCACGGCATCGGTGCGGGCATGTCCGTGGCCTGCACGCTTCTAAAGTGTTCTGCCAACATGGGAACGGTGCGACCGATGCCGCAACCGATATCGGCGGCGGTCTTCTTCATTCCGCATAACGCAGCACACGCTGAAGGATCTTTTTCTTCCGGTCGTGTTCCGGCACGCTGAAGATGTCCTCCTCGAAAGTCGCCGCCACATCATCCCAAGCCTGCTCGTTCATTGGCGGACAAGGTCGGGGTTGTCCGCTCAGCGATCTCGCGAAGCGGGTCCTGAGCCTGCCCGAAGTGCTTGTCGATCCAATTCCAGTTTTGCTAAAGGGGTATTTCCAGAAACTGATTCTTGGGATATTACTTTGGTCAAATGGCAAACGTATTACGGAGCCTCTTGATCGCACTGGTCATCGGAGCAACTGTGGGTTGTCACTCGGCAAAACCAGTAGCAGAGGGCACGAGGCCATGTCAGCCAGAAGACACGAAGTACCTCACTTGCAAAAACTGCTCGGACAGCCTTTATCAGGGAGCGATATCCGCTGTAACGGTGGAGGAGCTCATGGCCCACAGGAATAAGGATAAATGCGATCTGTTCATTTTCTTCAACTCATCAGGATCCTACTTCTCTGAGGTGATGCCACCATACGTTTATGTTGCGACCCATGTGGATTCAATAGCACCCGAGCTTGTGCTCATGGATAGGTACAGTGGGCTCACCGAAGCACGGAACAAGGTCCATGACTGGGATTGGATTGGCGCGGTGCATGTCCTTGATCAGGATCATTATGGATGCTTCGATGGGATAGGTTCCTCGCGAAATGCCACGCTCTTGCATGAGTTCGGCATTGAGGAGACCCCGGAGTATTGCCACTCGATGTTCATGGCGGTGTTGATCGGCAGGGATGGCACTGTGATAGGCTATTCCAATGATCTCAAACTTCCTTGGACCATGATCAAACGCTCACATCAATGAGGAGTATGTCAAGAAAGGCCTTTGCAGTCATGTTGCTTCCCCTGTTGTTGATCTCTTGTCTATCACAGAAGCTTGCACATGTCCGCGATCCTGCACCATGCGATCCAAATTCGGAGCAAAACCTTACATGCGCCAATTGCCCGCAGGATGAATTCACCGGCAACTTCACCCCGACCACGGTATCTGAATTGTTGAAATTGCGGGATCCGCTGAAGAAGACGTTCTACATGTTCATCACCTCCACCTGTCCCCACTTCCCGCAGACGATGCCACCTTACATCTGGTCGGTCACCCACATGGACTCGATTCATCCTGTGCTGGTGATCGTTGATGATCACCGGGAGCTACCATTGGTGAGAAAGCGGATCACGGCTTGGGGTTGGACAGGTCCGGTTTTCGTCTTGGACCAAGACCATTATGGTTGCTTCAAGGATGACTACAGGGAAAGGAATGAACAAGTCTTGCGTGAATTCGGCATCCAGGAGGAATTGGGTTATGGCCGGACCGTGTCCTTGGAGGTTCTTGTTGATCCCACTGGGCATGTATCGGGCTACTCCAATTGGAATGACTTGCCTAACAAGTTGCGCGGCAAGAACCTGCCGCAGTATTGACAGGTCCTCATAAGGGCCGATCTTCATTCGGCCCCGGAATCGCGTAAGGCCCTTCGCAGACCTTGCCGCTCCCTTTTCAAATTGCGTCGCCATTCCATGTCGAAGAGCGCGATGATCAGACCGAGCACGCCACCGCCGTAGCTGCAGTTGTGCATGCTTCCCACAGAGCGGAACGCCACCAGGTCCTGCAGATCATCAGGGACGTACCACCCGGACGGGATTTCGTGGATAAACCACCATCCGTAGATCAGCCCGGCAATGGCGCAGAGTAGGGCAACGCCAAGTGTGATCGCAGTAGCTCGAACCAACGCTTGCCGCATCGTTCGGGCATCACGCTGGAAGAGCGCTGTACCGCCGAGGAACAGCCCGATCAGGGCACCGACCCACCATGTGGCAAGGAAGCCGATCACTGCGACGGTAGGCCGATCTCCTCCAAACCATTGCGGTTCGAATCCGAATTGCTCATACTTGAACCGCGTGAAATACTCCGGGGAAATGGAAAAGCTCACCTGGTCGTGCAATGCGCCATAGAGCCCTGCAACAAGCGGCATTGCGATGAGCGTGATGACAAAGACCGCCAATTTCCTCATCGGGGCACGCCTCTCAAGATCTGCACCTCACACCGCGCTCAGCTTGATCATGTTCGCCATGCCTTGCTCGGCGATGGGCATGCTGGCGATGTTCACTACGAGATCGCCTTTCTGCACGAGGGACTTCCGCCGCAGGATATGCTTGATATCCGCGATGGTGTGATCGGTGCTGACCGTCTTGTCGTAGTATTCGGCGCGCACGCCCCACACGAGGTTGAGCATATTGAGGATGCGCTTGTTGCTGGTGAAGGCGAAGATGTGCGCCTTGGGCCGCATGCTGCTGATCTTGAACGCCGTGTAACCGCTGTGCGTCATCGTGACGATGGCCTTGATGTTGATGCCGGCCGCCATGCGCACGCTGGCCGTGCAGATGGTGTCGGTGACCATGCGGTCGTGGTCGCCCAGTTCGGCCTCCTTCACGTTGTACATGGTGTCGCTCTTCTCCATCTCGAGGAGGATCTTGTTCATCGCCTTCACCACTTCCACGGGATACTTGCCCACGCTGGTCTCGGCGCTCAGCATCACCGCGTCGGCGTGGTCTAGCACGGCGTTGGCCACGTCGTTCACTTCTGCGCGGGTGGGTGTGCTGCTCACGATCATGCTCTCCATCATCTGGGTGGCCACGATCACCGGGCGGTGTTGCAGCAGGCAGCGGCGGATGATGTCCTTTTGGATCAACGGCACCTGTTCCATGGGCACCTCCACGCCGAGGTCGCCGCGCGCCACCATCAATGCATCGCTCTCGCGGATGATCTCGTCGATGTCCTGGACCGCTTCCGGCTTTTCGATCTTCGCCACCACGCGTGCGGTGCTGTCAGCTGCGCGAATGAGATGCTTGAGTTCGATGATGTCCCGGGCGCTGCGCACGAAGCTGAGGCCCACCCAATCCACGTCTTGGCTCAGCGCGAAGTCGAGGTCCTCACGGTCCTTGGTGGTGAGGCAGGGGAGACTCACCTTGGTGTTCGGCAGGTTGATGCCCTTGTTGCTGCTGAGCATGCCGCCACTCATGATGGTGGTGGTCACACGTTGCTTGCCGTCGGTATGCTTCACCTGCAGGCGCAATTTGCCGTCGTCGAGCAGCACCATTTCACCCACTTTGATGTCCTTGGGGAACTGTGCGTAGCTGGTGCTTACCAGGCCGGGCACGCCTTTGATGGGTTCGGTGGTGATCACCAGCTCCTCGCCTTCCTTCAGCAGGATCGGTCCATCGGCCATCTCGCCCACGCGCAACTTCGGTCCTTGCAGATCGGCGAGGATGGCGGTGTTCAGTCCGAGCTCATCGTTGAGCGTTCGGATGGTGGAGATCACTTCCGCGTAGAAATCATAGCTGCCGTGGCTGAAGTTGAGCCGACAGACGTCCACGCCTTGGAGGAGCATCTCGCGCAGCACGTCCGGGGTGGAGCTGGCCGGGCCGAGGGTGGCCACGATCTTGGTCTTGGGGTCTTTGGTGGAAGGGATCATTGGAGAAGTTTATGCGCTCCCCGGAGTTCGCGCGGGTCCAAGGGGAAGGCGGTAAGGACGAATTCGGCGCCGCGCACCTGCTCGAGCACCTGCGTCGGCGGCGTATGTGTGGCAGTGTCCACTACCAGGAAAAAGTCGGCCTGGCGTTGATCGGTGACGAGCACGCCTTCCGGCGCATGGTTGCTCACCAGTGAATACTGGGCTTGCGTGTCCTCCTCGGTATGGTCGAAGGCGGTGTAATGTGCCATGTGCTCAGGTCCCGGTTCCTCGATGTCGTTGTCGCGCTTGCGGAGTGAGATCCCCAGTTGACGGTTCAAGGACCAACAGAGGCGGTAATCGTTCACATGGCTGCTGATGGCGATGAGGAATACCTCGGGGTCGGGGTCGAGATCGAGCTTCAGTTTGGCCATCATCCTGCAACGGGCATCAAATGTAGAGCGCCCTGCAGCGCTGGCCCATGGCAATGCAAAAGGCTAATGTTGGCCGCCCTCTTCGCGGGGATCGCGCTTCCCGGATGAGGCCTGTCCGCCCTTGCGCGAACGATTTCGCCCTCCGCGGCGCCGAGCCGGTCGGGGTGCGGCGGGATCATCGGTCGGTCGGGGATCGTCTTTGGAACCCTGCGGACGCACACTGCGGTAGGCTGCGCGCGCTGCGTCCTGCTCCGCCTTCTTCTTGCTATGGCCACGGCCGGTGCCGCGCAGTTGGCCGTCCACCATCACCTCGGCCACGAATCCCCTTCCGCGGCCGCCAACGGAAGGCTCCTCGGTCAGCACGAATTCCACTTTCCTGCGCTTCTTCTGGCCCCACTCGAGCAGACGGCTCTTGCTGTCCCGGTCTTCCAGTTCGATCGCCTTCAGGTCGAAGTGCGCGGTGATCAGCTTGATCACTGCGGCGTTGGTGCGGTCGAAGCCCTTATCGAGAAAAAGCGCGCCGATCAAGGCCTCCATGGCGTTGCCCGGCACCGAGGTGTCCTGTCCGCGCCCGATGTTGAATTCCATCACCCGCTCGATCTCAACATGCTTGGCGAGGATGCTGAGCTGGTGGCGGCTCACCAATTTGCTGCGCATGCGCGTCATGAAGCCCTCACCCTTGTCCGGGTAGGTGCGGAAGAGGAACTTCCCTACGATGGTATCGAGCACCGCATCGCCGAGGAACTCCAATCGTTCGTTGTCCGGCAGGTCGGACCGTCCTTCCGGTACGGCGCTGCTGTGCCGCAAGGCTTGCCTGTAAAGACCAAGGTCCTTGGGGGACATGCCGAGTGTTTTCCGGCACCAAGCGCGGATGCGGCGATCCTCCGAAGAGGCGGCACGGCTGAAGAGAGCGGAAAACAAAAGGACCTAGCTGTACTTACGGAAGATCACCGACGTGTTGTGCCCGCCGAACCCGAAGGTGTTGCTCATGGCGACGTTGACGGTGCGCTTTTGGGCGGTGTTGAATGTGAAATTCAACTTGGCATCGATCTCGGGATCGTCCGTGAAATGGTTGATCGTGGGCGGAACAATGCCCTTGCTGATGGACATGATGCTGGCGATCGCTTCCACCGCGCCGGCCGCGCCCAACAGGTGGCCGGTCATGCTCTTGGTGGCGCTGATGTTCAGTCGGTAGGCCTCATCTCCGAAGAGACGCTGGATGGCCTTCACCTCCTGCGGATCACCGATCGGCGTACTGGTTCCGTGGGTATTGATGTAGTCCACTTCCGAAGGCTTCATTCCCGCATCCTCCAACGCATGCTTCATGCAGAGGTAGGCGCCGAGTCCTTCGGGATGGGGTGCCGTGATATGGTATGCATCGCTGCTCATGCCGCCGCCCATCACTTCGCAATAGATCTTGGCACCTCGCGCCTTGGCGTGTTCCAATTCCTCCAGGATGATGGCGCCGCTGCCCTCGCCCAGAACGAAACCGTCGCGGTCCTTGTCATAGGGCCTGCTCGCTGTCGTGGGGTCGTCGTTGCGGGTGCTCATGGCGTGCATGGCGTTGAAGCCGCCCACGCCCGCTGCATGGATCGAGGCCTCGCCACCACCGGTGACCATGGTATCCACCTTGCCGAGCCGGATGTAGTTGAAGGAATCGATCAGCGCGTTGTTGGCGCTGGCGCAGGCACTCATGGTCACATAGCTGGGACCACGAAGACCGTGGCGCATGCTGATCAGACCGGAGGCGCTGTCCGCGATCATCTTCGGGATGAAGAACGGATTGAAGCGCGGAGTGCCGTCACCTCTTCCGAAGTTGATGCACTCTTCTTGGAACGTCAGCAGACCTCCAATACCGGATCCCCAGATCACGCCAGCGCGTTCTTTCTGCTGGTCGGTTTCCAGCACCAGGCCGCTATCGCGCATGGCCTCGTCGCTCGCCACCACGGAAAACTGGGCGAACTGGTCCATCTTCCGCGCTTCCTTGCGGTCCATGAACGCGGTGGGATCGAACCCCTTGACCTCGCAGGCGAACTGCGTCTTGAACTTCGAGGCATCGAAATTGGTGATCGGGGCGGCGCCACTTTGGCCGCTCACCAATCCTTCCCAATACGCCTCGAGAGTATTGCCAATGGGGGTTAGAGCTCCCAAGCCGGTGACCACTACTCGCCGGAGCTCCATGCTGGCTGCTTACTTCGCGTTCTTCTCCACGTAGTCCACTGCTTGGCCTACGGTCTGGATCTTCTCCGCCTGATCGTCGGGGATCGCGATGTTGAACTCCTTCTCGAACTCCATGATGAGCTCGACGGTATCCAGGCTGTCTGCGCCAAGGTCGTTGGTAAAGCTCGCTTCTTGCGTGACCTCGCCCTGGTCTACCCCGAGCTTATCCACGATGATAGCGATGACCCTTGACTTGATGTCGGACATGTCCGTGCGTTTTTGTGATGTGGCTGCAAAGGAAATACAATTTCCCATGTATGGACACCTCGCCGTTCGCCCCTCTCATTTTTTTGCCCTTGATGTTTGGGAAGAGGCTGAAGCTTAACATGATACTTGTCCGATTTGCTTTCGCACCTTCGCGCCATGGTCCGCATCGCCATCCTCGCTTCAGGTTCGGGTACCAACGCCGAGCAGTTGATGAAACACTTCAGCGACCATCCCTTGGCCGAAGTAGTGTTGATCGGTTGTGACCGGGCAAAGGCGGGTGTTATTCAGCGCGCTTGGGACCAGCAAGTGCCGTGCTATCTGTTCGATGGTGGGCAGCTGGTGGATGGGACACTCTTGAATGAGCTGGGTTCCTTCCAGATCGACCTGGTTGTACTGGCCGGTTTCCTCCGGTTGATACCCACGGACCTGGTCCGGGCGTTTCCTGACCGCATCATCAACATTCATCCCTCCTTGCTCCCGAGGCATGGAGGCAAAGGCATGTTCGGCGACCGGGTCCAGCAAGCCGTATTGGCTGCAGGTGAAAGGGAAAGTGGCATCACGATCCACTTGGTCAATGAGCGTTATGATGAAGGCAGGGTGCTCTTTCAGGCGAAATGCCCTGTGATGCCCGGAGATGATGCCATGGCATTGGCCCAGCGCGTTCATGCCTTGGAGCACGCGCACTATCCCAAAGTGGTGGAGGACCAAGTGGGCCTTCTTCTGAAGGCGGAACGTTCTGTGCGGCCCTAACGATCGGAGCGCCATCTTTGGGCGCATGTTCAAGCTCGCCCATGTCGGCAAGGCCTTTCTTGTTCTTTTCGCCGTGATCGACATCATCGGCGGGATCCCGGTGATCCTGCAGGTGCGGGAAAAGGCCGGCAAGATCTATCCGGCGCGTGCCACGTTGGTGAGCGCCACCATCATGATCGTCTTCCTCTATCTGGGGGAAAGCATCCTTTCCTTTCTGGGCATCGACGTGAACTCCTTTGCCGTGGCAGGGTCCCTGGTGCTCTTCTTCATTGCGCTGGAAATGATCTTGGGCATCCGGCTCTTCAAGGAGGACACCTCCGCGCCTGGGCTGAGTGATGACCCCAAGGTGTATAGTGTGGTACCGTTGGCCTTTCCGGTCATCGCCGGTTCGGGCACCATCACCACGGTGCTCTCGTTGCGCGCGGAATTCAGTCGCCCGGAGATCCTGGCAGCGATCGTCCTGAACATGGTCATCGTCGTCGCGGTGCTTCTGCTCACCAATCGCATCGAACGGTTCTTGGGCCGTGTGGGCCTCATCGTGCTGCGTAAGACATTTGGTGTGATCTTGCTCGCGATCAGTGTGAAGCTTTTTGCAGGCAACATCACCTTTCTTTTTCCCTGAACCGCTAGGAAGTGCATGACCGGAGCACGCGATCGAGACCACCGGCCCACTGTACTGTAGCCGACTGTGTATGACCAAAGGAACCTCAGCAGACCTGCCGGCATGGAAGGTATTGATCCCCGACGGGGATAGCCCATTCGCCCTCTTGGTGGCCCAGTGCCTCAAGCGGGGGAATCCCAAGCTGCAGGTCCATGCCACCTATATCGACCGTCGTGCCTTGACCCGGTATTCCCGTTATGTGGACCGGACCGTTCCGCTGGACCCCTTGGAGCCCATCAAGGGGATCATGCGGTCCCTGAAGGAAGGGGCCTATGATGTGTTGTTGCCCGTTTCCGGACCGGGGATCGAATTGACTGCCAGGTATGCGGAGGATCTCGCAGCCCATGTGGACCTCGCCCCGGTTCCCACCCATGACCAGATCGCCAAGGTGAATGACAAATGGTTGTTCCACCTGGCGATGCAGGAGGCCGGTATTCCGACACCTGTCACGGCCTTGGTCGACTCGCCATCAAGTCTCGATACTTTTCACCCGGAAGAACCGGTCCTGTTGAAGCCCCGGATTGGCAGCGGTGGTATCGGGATCAAAAAGTTCGGGCGTGCAAGTGATCTCCGAAAGGTGCTGCATGAATTCATCCGCCCGGGTGCGCCATACATCGTACAGCGGTTTGTGGAGGGACACGACATTGACCGCAGCGTCCTGTGTATCGGCGGAAAGGTGGTTGCGTCAACGGTCCAGCAGCCCGTGCATGCTTCCCGTGGATTCGCCCCGAGCAGCGCGTTGCATTTTCATCGCAATGCCCCTGTGGAGGCGGTGGTGGACGGCATGATGGCGGTGCTGGGATGGAATGGTATCGCGCATGTGGACCTACGGGTCCCCGAGGGAAGCGAAACTCCCGTCGTCATCGAGGTGAATCCGCGCTATTGGTCCACGTTGCTGGGTTCATTGGTGGCCGGTACAAATTTCCCGTGGGCACACGTGAAGGCGACCAAGGGCGTTCCGGTCGTATCAGGTCCGAACAAGGACTGCCATTATGTGAGTTTCAACGAATGGCCCGCCTTCCTGCGTCGGCATGGCACTTCCCTCTCACAGACCGGTCTCTTCTTCGGCCTCGCCGACCCCTTGGCCATCCTGATGAAGAAGTTCCATCCCAGTTCGGCGCTGGGCAGCGATCTGGCGTAGCATGTGGGGAACACGCAAAGGCCAATGAAGATCACCATCTATACCGATGGCGCCGCCAGTGGAAACCCCGGTCCGGGAGGCTTCGGCGCGGTGCTGGAAGCCGGTCCACATCGCAAGGAACTCTGGGGAGGGTTCCGCCGGACGACCAACAACCGCATGGAATTGCTGGCCGTCATCGTCGCTTTGGAATCCTTGAAGGGCGAAGGCCAGGATGTGACAGTGGTAAGTGATAGCAAGTACGTGGTGGACACGGTGGAGAAGGGCTGGGTGTTCGGCTGGGAGAAGAAGCATTTTGCCAAGAAGAAGAACCCTGACCTCTGGAAGCGCTTCCTGCCTGCCTATCGCAAACACCGGGTCCGGTTCCGGTGGATCCGTGGGCATGCGGGCCATCCGCAAAATGAACTGTGCGATCGCTTGGCCGTGGCCGCTCGCGAACAGCCGGGCCTTCCCGCCGACGAGGCCTACGAACGCATGGGCGATGGCGACGAGGGTATATTCGCCCCATAGGTCCCGCGCATCGAACCATAGGCGGACTGATCTGTTCCCTCCCTACTTGCCTATGTCAGCCAAACTCTTCGCCTCCGTCAATACGGGCCATGAAGCCCTCGTGCTGGAAAGGTCCCGTCCTTCCGCGACTTGGACACTATCCGGTAATGAGCCCGCCGATCTCGTCCGCTCCGGACCGGGCATGTACAGTTTGGTGCGCAATGGTCGCTCATTCAATGTGCTGGTGTTGAAGGAAGATCTCGAAACAGGCATCCTGCGCTTACGCATCGGAGGACACGTGCATTCGGTGCGCTTGGAGGATGAGCGCTCCAAACTGATGCAAGTGCTCGGCATGGACAAGGCCACTCATAAAGTGGTCCGCGAGCTAAAGGCGCCCATGCCCGGCCTGGTACTGAAGCTGCTGGTGAAGGAAGGGGATGTGGTGAAGAAGAATGACCCCTTGCTGGTGCTGGAAGCCATGAAGATGGAGAACGTGATCAAAAGCCCCGGCGACGCTACGGTGAAACAGGCCCATGTGGCAGAGCGCACCGCCGTGGAGAAGGGACAACTGTTGCTGAGCTTTGAATAACCCGGACCGAACATGAAAACTCAAGTCTACCCGCTTCTTGGAATACTGTTGTTGGCCGCTTGTGGCAATCCGCCAGCAGAACCGACAGCACCGCCTCCGACCAACGACACACTCATGGTGACGCCTGCGGAACGGCCCGCCGTTGTTGCCCCGGCCGGTGCCAAACTGAAACTTGTGACGGCCCCGCCGGCCGCGCAATTCCCGGACGCGGACCTGAAGCTGGACACGCTGATCCCGAATAGCAAGACCATGGACGCGGAGTACAAGTTCACGGTCAATGGATTCGAGCTGAAGGCGCAAACACCGGATGCGGGCACGCGTGGATGCGCCAACAGCAAGGACGGGCAGCATATCCACTTCATCCTCAACAACCAGCCCTACAAGGCGGAGTATACCTCCGACTTCACGGAGAAGGCCGGTCCGGGACGTAACGTGGTGCTGTGTTTCCTCAGCCGCAGCTACCACGAGAGCCTGAAGAGCAACAAGGCCGTGGTGGTGAAGGAATTCACCATGCCGGGCAAGGACTCGCTGGCCGCAGGCGATGTCGTCAAGGATCCGACACTCTTCTACAGCCGCCCCAAAGGCGACTATAAAAAGTTGGATGGTGACAAGATCCTGCTGGACTTCTACTTGATGAACACGGACCTCACGGACAAAGGCTTCAGTGTACGCGCCACCATCGATGGCGAAGTGTGGACGATCAACAAGTGGGACGCCTACTTCATCGAAGGTCTCGACCTTGGCAAACACACGGTGCGCTTGGAACTGGTGGACAGCGATGGCAAACTGGTGTCTGGTCCGTTCAACGATAGCGGCGTGCGCGAATTCAATTTCTTGGGCAGTTAGGCTGAACCCCATAAAAGATCCCCTCCATGTTGAATGCAGGGGAGCTTTTTCATTTCAACTGCTTGCAGCGGCTGGCGAATCCATTGGTGCGGGCAAGGGATGAGAGTTCACCGACCAGGTCCGTGTATCCGCTTCGTGGTCCACATTCCCAGAGTTCGCGCAGCGGGTCACGGTCCACAATGAGGCTGTCCAATTGAACGAGTGTTGGCGCATGGTCCAAGGCTGCATAGTCCGATTGGTCCATGCTCAGAAACGCGACCCCAGCCCCGATCCCGCGATTGTCCAACAACCAGCCCTCACCAAGGTCCGTGGGCAGAGGCAGTTCGCCCGAGGCCGAACGCAGGTCCTTGGGATGGGGATAGGAGATGATGGTCTTGCGGTCGTCAGCAAGCATCACGGGTACCTGTGCCCGATGGTCGGTCTTCGTTCGGTATACGACCACCATTGCGGAAGCTGCGGATCTGGGCATCGCTGTTTCCGCCGGAGCTGATGAGGTTGCTTTGCTGCCGCAACAACCGGTGATGCAAACGGCGAATCCCGTGATCAGCAAAGTTCTCATCGTGCAATGACGAGACGTTCCGTGCGCACTCCCTTGTCGGTGAGCAGATGCAGCATGTACACTCCTTCCCGCAGGCCCGATATGTCAAGTGAATAGCGTGCATCCGCTTGAGTACCGGAGAAGGAATGCGCTACCGACCGGCCCTGCATATCGTATAGTTGCATCTCCTTCAACTGGCTCGAGGAACGCTCCATGTCCACCGTGACCCTATGCTGTGCGGGGTTGGGGAAAATGGAGATGTCGGCAAGCGGCACCGTTTCGTCAATGCCCACAGTCGCTCCGCGCTGAAGGTCCAGTTGAAGTAGATAGGTCCCCACGTCGCCGGCGAAGTAGGGCGCCACATGGAACCAGACCGTACCACCGCCATTGACGATGATGTTGCCCGGCATGATGTCGTCGTACACGGGCGACCAAGAACTCCCGTCCAAGGAATAAGACCAGAGCCCATCAACGGAATAGGTGATGCCGTTGCCACTGTTGTAGGCATCGTGGATGCGCGCCGTGATGGCGTAGTTGTTACCAGACGGAAGCACCACTTTGTAAAAGTCCTGATCGGTGCCGTTGTGCAAATTGGATCCCGTCGTATTCGTGGAGGCGGAATTGCCGGAGAAGTTCACCGGCAGCGCATAGGCCTGCCCCACCGCGTTGTTCACCTCGTATTGGTCGGGAGAAAGTCCTGCGGCCACCACGGTCACGAAAATGGGATTTGGGAAATAGCTGGATCCGGTCAACTGCCACCCGGTGTTATTCGGGTTGTGCTCGATGGCGAGCAAGTATGTTCCAGGCGTGGCGGTCACAGCCACAGGGCCGAAGGTGAGGTACGGTGCCAAGTAGGTGTATCCATTGGGCAATCCATTGCTTTCGGTCACCGTGCCGATATCCTGGACCCAGGATCCATCGAGGTTGTACAGTGCCACACCGTATTGACCAAGGAAGGTCGGTCCTCCATCATTCAACACATTCAAATTGACAGACACTTGGCCTCCCTGCGTCAACGTGTTGCTCGGGGATACGGTCATCGCCGAGTTGAGTTCAATGGTGTTGGGATTGATCACCGTGACCTGGGGCAGGTTGGTATAACCACCGCTATTGCCCACCAGTACCCACTCTCCGCCGGTAGGCCGGTACATGATGCCGATATGGTATGTGCCAGGCAGCATGCTGAAGAGGCCCGTGGTAGAGAATACCAGGTCGTTGTTGTAGACGTAGCCCGCCGGAAGGGTATACCCGGAAAGGACCTCCACGTAGCCGTAGAAATTATTGGAATTATCAAAGGCCGCAGCCGCATAGTCTCCACTGAAATCATTGGTCCCGCTGTTCACGATGTTCGTGGATACCGTGAAGGCCTGACCGTAATAGAGGACGCTGGCCGACGGCGAGACATAATCGTAGAGGGCCATGGTGTTCGTTGTACTTCCGCCCCCGCCTCCACCATTCGTTGGCTGTATGCCGATCAAGGCCTGTTGCCCGCTGTTGTATCCACCGGAACCACCGCCCGTTCCGGTCGATCCCGGGTTGAGCGCATCCACCATGAAGTAGCCATTCACCTGACCACCCCAGCCCCAATTGAAGTGGAAGTAGTTGCTAGCGTCGTATCCGTCGCAGACGAAACAGTGGCCGCCGCCAGAACCGAAACCGGCATAGATGATCGGACGCTCCGCATCCAGTTCACCCTTCAGGAGATTGATCCACTGTGTCTGGCTGTAGCTGTCACGAAGCACGCCTTGCATGGCCGTGCTGTAGTCGAAGTAGGTCTTCAGCGCATACTCGGCGCAATTCTGAACAGGGCTTTGGCTGCTGAGCACATAGGCATTGCTTTCCTGCGGGCTGTACTGCATGTCCACGCTGACCCCACAGTGGAACATGAGCGTTGCCACGGCCGCATTCGCGCTGTTCACCGTGTTGGACATGCTGCTCCACGCATATGTGGTTCCCGCGAAATTGGCGGACAGCGTACCGTAGCTCGTTGTGCTGTAGGAATGGAAGCCCTCCCCGTTCGCTGGATAGTTGTGATACTTCATCACCTGCGCCATGGCCGTGGCCACACATCCGGTCACCGAGCCGCCGGGGCACTGCGCGTTCACGTAGGGCGTTTGGTCCCAAAGTGTCTGCAGCAAGGGGTCGACGGTCTCTACGTCGCGGTTGATAGTTCCACTTGAACTCTGGGAGCGTTGCCAAGCCGTTGTCACTTCCGGGTCGGCGCTGCTCCCGGCGTCTATGGTCCCGCGGATCTCCTGCTTGTATCCTTCGAACCACTTTGCCACGTTCTCGGGCAAGGCCTGTGTCGGGAATACGGCTTCGGTGGAATAGCCCAGGACCGGCATGACCAGGTCGTCACCGGCCACGATCACAAAGCCTTGGCCATCCGCATTAAATATGCGGAAGTACACCGTAGGGCTGGTCGCTCCGGCGGCATTCTCCTCCATGGTATAGACCAGTTCCAGGTCTGCTCCCTGCAGCGCGGCGAAGGCATTTGAATGTGCGGTCAGGAAACGCTGGGCCACCGTCCGCGCCAGTTGCTCGCTAACCGGTGCCCCGGAGGCGGACCATCCACCGACCACGATGGCCAAGGAAAGAGTTACTGCCCGAAGGGCTCGAAGCGTAGGAATGACACGGGAAGTATAGCTGAACATGGACTTCTGGTTTTAGGTCTGCCCGAACGCTGACTTGCGAATTTATCGCATGCCCGGGCCGACCCGCGAAAGGTCCGATCAGAAAGCCGTCGCTGCAATCCCGAAAATTGGGGATGCGCTCAAAGCCTATTCGTTCACCACCTGGATGTCGAAGTCGACCAGTTCCACGAACTGGTTGATCCGACGGTCGATGTCCTCACGGTCGATCTCCAGCAGGCGCTCAACACCGAACTTCTCACAGCAGAAGGAGGCCAATGCGGAGCCAACGATGATGGCGCGCTTGAGGTTGTTGAAGCTATGGTCACCGCTGTGGGCGAGGAAACCGATGAAGCCGCCAGCGAATGTGTCGCCAGCGCCGGTCGGGTCGATGATGTCCTCCAAGGGAAGTGCGGGAGCGAAGAACACACGGTCCTTGCTGAAGAGCAATGCCCCATGCTCGCCTTTCTTCACCACGAGATACTTGGGCCCCATTTTCAAAATGGCGTGTGCGGCCTTCACCAAGCTATGCTCGCCACTGAGTTGCCGTGCCTCCGAATCGTTGATGGTGAGGATGTCGATGCGTCGGATCACGGACCGCAACTCCTCCATCGCGCTGTCCATCCAGAAGTTCATCGTGTCCAACACGACGAGCGCGGGCTCTTCCACTTGGTCCAGCACTTTAGCCTGCACCTTGGGGTCCAGGTTCCCGAGCATGAGATATTTGGTGCCGCGATATTCGGCGTTCAATTTCGGGTCCAGGTCCATCAGCACGTTCAGCCGCGTTTCCAGCGTGTCGCGCGTATTCATGTCATAGTGGTACCTGCCGCTCCAGAAGAAACTTTCCTTGCCTTTCAGCACCTCCACTCCGGCCTGGTCGATGCCCTTTGCGCGCATGCTATCCATCATGCTCGTGGGAAAATCGTCGCCTACCACACTGACCACGCCCTGCTTTTTCAGGAAGAAAGACGCTGCCAGGGAGATGTAGGTGGCAGCCCCGCCAACCACTTTATCCGCCTTTCCGAAGGGGGTTTCAATGTTGTCGAATGCGACCGTACCGACTGTGACCAATTCCATGTGCGACCTTGTTTTTTGAGCGCCCAAAGGTGGAGAATGCGCGCCAACTTGTGGGAATGCCCAAGCTTTCTACTTTTGCGCTCCCTTTGAAAGAGGGGGTTTCTTCCCTGGTAGCTCAGCTGGTTAGAGCACCTGACTGTTAATCAGGGGGTCGTTGGTTCAAGTCCAACCCGGGGAGCGAGAGGCCTCAGCGCGTAGCTGGGGCCTTTTTCATGGGGTCGCGTTGTCCGAAACGTCAACCACGAAGCGATAGCCTGGGTCTCCCTCGCGGCCTGCGACCTCTTCCGCGGTGCCTTGTCTGAAGGTGATCCTTCCGGGCACCACACCATCGTTCTTCAGGTATGCAATGACCGCGGTTTGCCGTGCTTGTTCCTCGGTATGCACAGCCTGCTTCACCACGTCTTCGCCCATGGCTTCCAGACAACGTCCGCGTTCGGGTTTGCCGATCGAATTGGGCGACCTCGTATTCAGGAAAGCGAGGAAGTCCGTGTCGCGCAAGGCGAGGTTTGCCACACGCGAGCTGTCAGCTTTACTGAGCGGCGAGGCCACGCCGAGGAATTCCATTTTCATGCTGGCAGAGGCCCATTCCTCCATTTCCTGCCGGATGTCCGTAACGGGCACCAGCGCGACATTCAGTTCCGGCTTCTGCTTCAGGAGCCCTGCCAACGCATCGAGAGACCGGCGCTGGTCCTTGTCGATGGCAATGCCCAAAGGGGCGAAGCGGACCTCCTCCACGTTCGCGTCATCCTTCTCACTGAATTTGCCCGATACCAGCTTCACCGGTGCGGCAGCGGCCTTTGTCACGAGGTTGCGCAGCACTTTCCATACGACAGGCCACACCTTGAATCCGGGGTCGTTCAGATCGCCTTTCACGGGCACGTCCAGATCGATATTCCCATGCACATCCCTCAAGAGAGACGCCGCAAGGCGCAGAGGGAGGACGTAGATCCCCGTGTCATGCACATCGGTCTTCTTGCCGAAACGCAGGTCATTGGCATGAAGCGCGTTCCTGCTGTCGATGATGCCGCCATGGATGCTGGTCGTATCGGTATAACGCAAGATCCCGGAGTGTATCGGATAGGCGCCATACCAGCGGCTATAGGCGTCGAGGTCCGGCAAGGAAAGGTCCTTCACAGTGAGCGTGGCGTCAACATTGCGGATATCCTTCGGGTCGAACTTGAAGGTGCTGGTCGCTTGGCCTCGCTCGTTCAATCGCGCGGCAGCGGTGAAATCGGCCGTTCCCTGCGCTGTGGTGATAGGACTGCAGTGAATATCGATATTGTCAAGTTTGTAACGGAAGGGCTTCTCCGGGGTGAAGTCCTCGAATTCCACGGTGCTGTTGGTCATTATCATACTGTCCGCCGTGTACTGGTTGGCCGCGAAGCCCTGCCCCAACAAGCTGATGTAGTCGGCGAGCATGACGAACACGTTGCTTGGCTCGGCGGACAGGCTGGTGCTTACGCTGTCGCCGGTGACGGTGCTGTCCAGCTTCAACGCCTTCGTCCAAGTGTCGGTGCCATCTCCCCATTGCTGATATAGCGTGGTGAATCCGTCCACGAGGACCCGGCTGATCTTGAAGCTTTGCGTGCGCGCATTCAGCGTGTCCAGCATCAGGCTTCCGCTCTTTAGGCCCACCAATGGTTGGCCTTTGCCGTCGGTAAGGCTGATATTGTTCATCGCGACATCGCCACTCACGGCAAGGGCGGTGGTATCGGTCCAACTGTCTTCCAGATCGAGGCGGACATCCACATCGCCCTTCAATTCCGTGGTGTGCATGAAGTCCTGTAGGTAGGGGAGCAGCTGCTCAAGCGCAAAGGATTTCAGTGCGGCATGCACGGCATAGTGCGACTTCCGGGTGTCGATCTTGAAGCCGGCGTCGAGGGCGCCACCGCGATCCATGGTAAGGCCAAGCTGGAAGTCCATGCGGGCGCTTTCCGTCGTGATACGGGTACATTCCGCATGCAGTCCGGAGATGCCTATCGGGGCCTTCAGGATGTCGCTTGAATAGTTGATCCGGCCGCCGCTGATGCGGATGTCCTCCATACTGAAGTGGATGTGCGAGGTATCCTTGGAGGAGCTGGTGTCCTTTCCGGCCAATTCCATCAGGTCGCTGAAATTGAAGCGGTCGCCACGCTGTACGATGTGGAAATAGGGGTCCACGAAGCGTAGCTGGCGGAAGCGCCAATCGTTGTGGACGAAGCCGCGCCACAGATGGCTCTTCACTGATATTGACTTCCAGGAGAAGAAGACCTCGTCGCTTCCTGGTTCTGAGCATTGCACTCCGTTAACGGCATAGGTGAAGGTGAAGGGATTGAGGATGATGCTCTTGATGGTGATGGTCCGGCCGATCCATTCCACGCTGTGCTTTTCGATGTAGCGCTTCAGCAGGTAGGGCAGGAAGAACGTGAATGTGCCTAACAGCAGCAGGAAAACAAGACCGATGGTCAGCAGCATCCGCTTCCGCCGAGGCCCTTTCACTTGGTTGGTGGTGGCCGTTTCCATAGAGGCAAAGTTGATGATGAATGGTATCCCCCGTCGGAAAAAAGGAAGGGGCGCTCATCGCGCCCCTAACTCCTGTAGCCTCCGATGCGTTAGGCGGCAGCTTTCATCTCCTCTTCCGGCTTGGCATTGGCGATCACTTTGAAATCGCTGAGCACCACTTCGGTCACGTAGCGCTTCATGCCATCCTTGCCCTCGTAGCTGCGGTGTACCAAGCGCCCTTCAAGCATGATGGGCGAACCCTTTTCAAGCATGCGCTCCACCTGGTCGGCAATGCGGCCCCAGGCCACCACGGTGTGCCATTGCGTATCGGTGACGCGCTCTCCGGCGGAGTTGGTGTAGCTCTCGTTGGTGGCAACGCTGAAGCGGGCCACTTTGCGACCCTTTGCGATCTCGCGGACTTCGGGATCAAAGCCGAGGTTGCCGATCAAGCGTACGCTGTTGTTCATGGTCTTCATCGTATTGGGGGTGTTTGGGTTTTACAAGTTGAGGAGTGTTGTAGTGAACTCCGATGCAAACATTCAGCGGGGCAAAACCGGTAGTCGGTCGATCTTGCGTTTGTAATCGTTCATAGCCGTTTGCACAACGATATCAACGACTAATGGGCTTGGATCTCCTATTTTTCTGAGATGTCAGCCCGATCCGGGCAGCGCTTTCTGTCCATCACCTGTCTTCAACACAGAAGGACTTCGATCGAAACAAGGGAACTCACCGAACGCGAGTTGGCTGACGGGTGCCGACGGGAGGACCGCCGCTGCCAGGAAGTCTTATACACGCGGTTTGCACGGCGCATGTATGCCGTGTGTCTACGTTATGCCCGGCATCGTGCGGAGGCGCAGGACCTGATGCAGGAAGGATTTGTCCGCGTTTTCGACAAGGTCAAAGGTTTTCGCATGGAAGGCTCGCTTGAGGGATGGGTACGTCGCATCATGGTACACACCTGCATCAACCACTACCGAAGGAAGTCCGTGCGCAACGAGGTGCTGGGCACGGAGCATCTTGCTGAGCGGTCGATAGGGCCAATGGCCGACCACAACCTCGGTGAGGCGGAATTGCTGGCCCTAGTGAGTGAATTGCCGGATGGCTATCGCATGGTCTTCAACCTTTTTGCGATCGAAGGCTACGACCATGCGGAGATCGCGGCCATGCTGGGCTGTCGGGAGGGTACTTCGCGCAGTCAATTAGCCAAAGCACGGCACTTGCTCCAACAGCGCCTGAACGAATTGAGACCTACTGAACGATATGAACGAGCGACAACCGGTAGATGACCTTTTTGCCCGCGTATTGCGGGATGCGGAGGCCGAACCACCACAAGTGGTCTGGGACGGGATCATGGAAGAGCGTGGTGCGCTTCGTAGGGGCTGGTTGCTCTTGAAGCGGCGCTGGGGACTACTGGTACTGATCCTGCTCTTCAGTGGCATTGGCACCTACGAAGTGCTTTCATCCAGCGCGGGAAAAGGGAGGGCCAACAATTCCGGGCAGCTGCGGACCATGATGGTCTCATCGGAAGTACTTGCTGGATCGGACGTCCCTACGAATGATAACACTACCGGCTTTACAGCAAGCGCTTCGGAGCATCCGGAGTTCCATTCAAAACCGGATCCCCTGAAAACGATCAAAGCACGCCGCATTCCGAACAGCCATGCAACATCCGCTACTGGTGCACAAAGCGCGAGCCCGGCCAAAGCCCCGTCGCATTCTGCCCTCGGGACCACCCCGGACCAAGATCGGACCTCAGCGCTGACATCCATCGAAGAGGAGGCAAGAACACCACATGCTACCATGCTCCCACCCAATGAGTTTGCGCATATGTCGGTCGAACGGATATTGTTCCGCAATGCATTGGCCGACCACTCGATAGGTGGCCTTGCTCCGGTAGGGCTGTCCGCTCCACCATTGCTTCGCAACCGCACGCGTTGGTGGGTCGGCCTGGATGTGGGGGCCTATGCCGAGACGCGCAAGTGGCATGGTGGTGACCCTCAGCTTGCCGAGGCGCTCAATGGCACGGAAAGCGCTCACCCGCTGTGGGGCACAGGGCTTAGTGTGGGAATGGTCCAAAGCAAGGGATGGGGCCTTTCGGTCGGCATAATGTACTGCGCTGGCCACTCTGAGTTCCGACACTTGGACCATGTGCTTGCTCCGATGGACTCCTTGGTGCCATATGTGGTCACTTTCAACAACGAAGTGATCGCCAGCTATACCGAAACGGTGTCCGTGCTGGCACCGGCGCAGCAGCAAGTGTCAGTGGAGAACCGTTATTCCACCCTACGCATCCCAGTGGAAGCTTCGTGGCAGCATAGTGTTCATCGCTGGAAGTACCGGGCGGCCCTAGGGTCCGCAGTTGAATTCAACACCCTGCGGTCCGGGGTGACGCTGGAGAATGGCGTTGATGGCAGTGGGCTTGCCACGGTGGATGCAGGGTCGACGAACATGAAGCGCACCACGGTGTTGATCACGGGCAGCGCCGGATTGGACGTCGGTTATGCGCTGACCGAAGACTGGATGCTCTGGGCGGGACCCAGCTATGTGATAGGACTGTTTCCTTTGTCCCCTACCGAGAATTATCCCTACGCCATGCCTGAACGGTCCGGCTTTCATGTGCGACTCTGCTACATGCTTCGTTCCCACGAATGATCCATCGGGACCATATCCTCCATGGCTTGGTGTGCGCAGCGCTCTTCAATGTGGTGCTAGGCGCAAGGCTTCAAGCGCAATCGCCGCCATGCGATAGCCTGAATACAGCGACCTTTTCGCATCTGGACCTTGGCGGATATCTCTATTCCTTCGCCCCGGTCTTACCGGTGGGAGCAAGTGCACTTTCCACCGAATGGGCCTTTGGCGGGGAGGACTACAGTCACTTCAGTGTCGCTCCGTCGCCGCAGGTCGCTTTCCCTTCGGAAGGCGACTATCTAGTGTGCCTGCGCGCCGTTCTGGATGATCAACAGTCGACCTGCACATCGATCTATTGCGAACTGGTATCGCTGCCCGTTGATCCTCTTTGTGTCGGACTGCAACCGGCATTCACCATCGAGGTACAGGCCGGGGCCATCACCTTCATCGACGAGACCGTGTCGGGAGAGCCGGTACAAAGTCTGACATGGGATTTCGGGGATGGCACCGGTTCAATGGAAACATCACCCACACACGCGTATTCAGGTGTGGGACCCTACCAGGTCTGCCTGACGGTGACCACGGCCGATTGCACGGCCACAATCTGCAATTGGATCTACCTCGGGCCTGCCGATGTGCCCTGCGATGTCTTATTGCATGCGGCGATCGGCGTGATCCAATATGAGCGGACGGTCGCGGTATTCGACCAGAGCGTCACTTCCGGGATGAATTCATCGGTCCACTGGCAATTTGGTGACGGGAACACGGCCTCGGGCAGCCCAGTAATCCATACCTATGCCGAGGATGGCAGTTTCGAGATCTGTGGCTCGGTCGCCTTATGGGGGCCCTTGACCACCGACACCTGTACCGCCCAGGCCTGTCAGGAGATCAGTACGGTACAGAACCCGGCCGCTATTGACCCGGTCCGGTCAAGGGAAACACTGCGAGCATTTCCCGTCCCGTTCTCGGATCAATTGACCATTGAAGGAGCACTGCCCGGAGTACGCTGGACCTTGGTCGACGTGCTGGGAGGTTTCCATTCATCTGGGACCGTACCTGCAAGTGGTACCTTTTCCATCGAGGGGAATGGGCTTGGATCCGGTGTCTACTTTGTGCGCCTGGTCTCCATGTCCGGCACGGCAAACCTTCGTGTGATCAAGGACCACTAGAAGCCATGAAGGCGGGACTCCAGCGCGGGGCAATGGATCGGCACCGACCCGCACTGGAACACGCGTCGTTCATTCAGGCCGCGTCGGCCACTTCCTCCTGCTGACCGATCGCCTCGAAGGAATTCATGACCACTTCGGTGATGTACCGCTTTTGTCCTTCCTTGGTCTCATAGACCCGATGGACCAGGCGGCCCTCCAGTGAAAGCTTACTGCCCTTGCGGAGTTGCTGGGCCACCTTCTCGGCCACGCGTCCCCAAGCGATGACCGAGTGCCATTGTGTTTCATCCTTGGTCAATCCGTCACCATAGGTGAACTTTTCATTGGTGGCTATTCTGAGCTTTGCCAAACGGCGGCCACCCTCAAACTCCCGCACTTCGGGATCGTTTCCCAGGTTGCCCATGAGCTGCACACGGTTCTTGATCTGCTGTTCCATTTTTATTGGTTTTTGTTGATTCGTCCGGTCCATTCCGGCCGTGCCGCAAACCTTCATGGAGTTGACCTTATTAGTCGGCCAATAGTCGTTTATAGGCGTTCATAATCACTTGTGCAACGCTTGTCAACGGCTTCGTGGATAGGGGATACCTCTATCTTTGGCGCCCTCTGAATCCCGTCGATCACAATTAGTGCAGATGACCTCAAAAGCGAAGCGGATCCTGGTCCCAACGGACTTCACCAAAGTGGCCGATTGCGCCATGAACCATGCTGCGGGGTTGGCGGAACGCACCGGTGCGGTGATCAGCATCCTGCACATCGTATCGAAGCAATCGGAACTGGAGGAGGCCCGCGTCAAGGTGGGCCTTGAGGTGGAGCGCGCGAAGCAATGGGCCGATCAGGTCAATGTTGAACCGCTGGTGCGTGTAGGTTCGGTATATGAGGAGATCGGGAACTCCGCATCGGAGATCGGCGCCGAATTGATCGTGATGGGCACCCATGGCATGAGAGGCATGCAGTTCATCACGGGCAGCCGGGCACTACGCGTGATCACCAATGGCACGGTGCCTTTCATCGTTGTTCAGGAAAGGAACATCGGGCCCGAGGGTTACTCCAATATCGTTGTGCCCTTGGACCTGCAGCGCGAGACCCGCCAAAAGGTGTCGTTGGTGGCGGATATGGCCCGCTATTTTGATAGCAAGGTGCATGTGTTCACGCCGCGTGAGGATGACGAATTCCTGCGCAAGCAATTGGAGAACAACATCCGCTTCGCGAAGCAGTACTTCGGCGAACGTGGGGTGGAACTGGAGGCCACCATCGCTGACGTGGACAGCGGCAATTTCGTGGACGCACTGATCGATCATGCCAAGCAGATAGAAGCCGACCTGATCGCGATCATGAACCTGTCCAGAGGCAACATCTTTGGGGTGCTCGGGGTGCCATACGAGCAGGAGGTCATTACCAACGAGGCACAGATCCCGGTGATGCTGATGAACCCGCGTGAATCCGCCACAGGTTCAGGCTGGACGTTCCAGTAGGCTGCGCCCCGGGGGCCAAAGCGGTTCAGGCCCGCATGCCCATGATGAGGATGTCGTCGACCTGTTCCTGGGCGCCACGCCATTCGCGCAGGGCATCGGAAAGCAGCACCTTCTGCTTCTCCAGGGGCTCGTTGGTTATTTCCAGAAGCAATTCCCGGAAACGGCGATACAGGAATTTCTTGCCTTTCGGCCCGCCGAACTGGTCCGCATAGCCGTCTGAAAAAAGATAGACCGTATCCCCCTGCTTCAATTCGATCCGGTGATCGAGGAAGGTGTGTTCGCCGAGGTCGAATCCGCCGATGGGCATCTTGTCGGGCGTGAATTGTTCGATACTTCCGTCGCGCATCAGGTACAGCGGACAATTCGCACCGGCGTATTCAAGCGTTCTGGTGACAGGGTCGAAGCAGCACAGGGCCATGTCCATGCCATCACGGATGAACTGGTCGCGGTCCTTGTGCAACATCTCATAGGCGATGCGGTTGAGTTCCGCCAGCACTTTGCCCGGCTGTGTAAGCCCCCGCTCCTTCACGACCTGGTTCAGGCCGTTGTAGCCAACGAGGCTCATGAATGCGCCGGGCACGCCATGGCCAGTGCAGTCCACTGTGGCGAATACCACCTTCCCGGCTACAGGTTCGACCCAGTAGAAATCACCGCTTACAATGTCCTTGGGCCGATAGAACACGAAATTCTCGGGCAAGAGTTCCTTGATGCGCGCTTCGCTTGGCAGGATGGATTCCTGCAGCCGCTTCGCATACCGTATGCTATCGGTGACATTCTTATAGAGTTCCACCACCTTCTTGCTTTGTCGTTCCACTTCTTCCTTCTGCCGCACCACCTCCTCCGTGCGCTCCTTCACTTTGGTCTCGAGTCCGCGTTCGCGTTCCTCCAATTCACTGCGCATCTTCAACAGGGCATGCCCGAGGACATCCTCGTTGCTCAAAGGCTGGTAGTCCGCCTCGTAGTTGCCTGCGGCCACTTCATGGGAGAAATCCGTTGTGCGGCGCAGACCTTCGATCAATCCGGAAAGGGCCTGAGACATGTCGCCGACCTCGTCGTTACGGGATACGATGCGTGTTCTGGGGAATACCCCCCGCCCCAGGGTGATCAGGACGCCGCGCAGTCGCCGCAAGGGGCCCACGATGCCACGCACGATCAAAAAGGCAAGCAGGGCACCGACCACCACCAGCGCTGAGCCGAGATAGAGCACAAAGAATTTCAGGGAGTCGAAGCTGTGGATCATACCACTGCTCAGCGCTTGCCGCTTGGCCTCCTGCACGGCCAGCAGGTCAGAGAGGTCCGCAAGCACCTTGGTACTCTGCACATCCAGCGGACCTCCCTCCTCCGCCAGGTCCTTCGCATTGAAGTACGCCACGGGGTCCTTGTAGCTCTCAAAGCTGGGCAGCATATTCTTCACGCTGTCATGCAGCGCGAACAGGACATGCATGTCGCCGAATGCCTTGTTCATCAGGCCCACTTCGTTCTTGTCCCATCCGGATTCCAACGTGTCGATCCGGTCCATCAGATGAGGCAGGTCGCGCTCGGTCAGTTCGACCAGCGCCGTCTTCTCAGGCGCGTCCGGAATGCTTTCCACCAGCGCCCAGTGCTTGATCAGCGTCTTGGAGGTGACGATCAGATTACGCAGGCGCACCAAAGCATCCACGGAAGGTCCATAAACGCTGTTGATCTGTGCGTTGATCGCCCGACTACGCTCCAGGGTACGGTTGGTGAGCAGCACCACCATGAGGGCAAAGAAGATGAACAGGCCAAAGCCCAGCCCGATCCGTCGCCCGATGGTCATCCGAAATCTCATCTCAGGCGGTCATGGCTCTTTCGGCTTGCCTTCGTCCTGCTTCAGCGCCTCATACTTATGCCGGTAATAGAGGCTTTGCTTCTCATCCTGGAGACTGTAATGTATCCCTTCCAATCCCAGCAGCGTTTCCTTGCGCGTGGGGTCCATCTGATAGGCCTTGAGCATATAGGGTAGCGCCAAGGTGAAAAAGGCCCGGCTTGCCTCCTGGATCTGCTGGATGCTCGGGATGTCGTTGTCCGCGCTTATCTGCTGGATATTGTAGACCCCGCGGTTGTAATATAATGTGGCCAGGTTGTAGTTGGCGCCGTAGTTGGTGCTGTCCTGCTGGAGTACTTGCTTGTAGGTCGCCACGGCCTTGTCATACCATCCGGTCTGGCCACGGTCGGCATTGAACCGTTTGGTGTAAAGCGTTCCGAGGGCGTTCTCGAAATCAATGTCACGCTCGGCGAAGTTGGCACCGGGGTCGGTGCGGGAAAGGGCCTCCTTGTATTTCGTGTAGAACGTGATGGCCCTGGTGTCGTCCATGTCGTTCAGGGCATGCACGGCGTCATTGTAAACGGTCGTCACCAGATATGCATAGGCGCGAAGGGCATTGTCGGAATATTGCTTGGCCGAGTCCAGGCCAGCTCCCGTGTAAAGGCTGGCCATGGCCTCGTCCCGCAACAAGCCTGCGTCCGCTGCATCCGGGGCTGCCTTGTAAAGGTCTTTGTAGATGAATCCGCGCAGGACCCAAGGCTCAGGTGTTTCAGCGAGCTTCTTGTCCTGAATGGCCTTATCCACCAAGGTCCGCGCTCCTTCCAGGTCCCCTTTCTGGTACTTGTCGTTGGCCTCGACAAGCGGATTTGACTGCGCCAGTAGCACAGCGGTGAATGCCCAAAGGCAAACGGCTATGGAGATCAGGCGTTTCATGTTCACTCGACCACCCGGTCCGCAAGTTGTTTCAGGGTGAGGCCGATATCGAGGTCGTGCTTCTTGGCATTCACAATACTGATCTCGTACTTGAGCGTGTTGCTGGCACTCACGAAATTTATCACGGCACCCTCGCTCAATGCTTGCGGGTAATCGGAAATGATCAACGTCGACCGTGTCTGCTCCCGGTGAAGAAGCGTGGGCAGTAGCGACCGTTCCTCCTTGGGCAGGAAAAGGATGTGGCACCGGTCCACCTCCGCGGATAAAGGCAGCTTGCGGACCTCTATCGGTTGCTTTCCGATGGAGCGCATCGAATACTTCTTGACCAGCTCCTGATAGAGGTTGTCACTTCCGAGTATGCCGATGATGAATGGCCCTGTCCGGGCACCGGGGTCATGCCACTCCACCAGCTTGGCGATATTGTAGATGTAGCTGGCCTGGATGATGGCGATGGTGTCCTTGTCCGCGTCACGCTGCTGGTCAGCGCCGGCCAGAAAAGGGAGCAGCCCCAACAGCAGTATAGGCAGGCACACGCTTGGACGTTTCCGCAATACGTCGCGGACCCGTCGGAGCACGAGGGTCGGGGTCTCCACGCGGAACTTCATCTGGGCGGTCTCGGCAAAGTATGTTCCGCCGATGCGGGTACCTTTTGCACAAGGCCCGGAAGTATGCACGATCCGATGTTCGTTGGGCCGTCCGGAAACCGGATTCTGTCTAGTGCGCGTGAGCCGCACCGCCCATGGTCAGAAGGTCCCTGTCGAAGAGATAGAGTCCGCCCTTGTCCCCGCCGATCATATTGAGCTTGTCCAACAGGGTGCGGGCCAAGCGCTCCTCCTCGATCTGCTCTGCCACGTACCACTGCAGGAAATTGTGGGTGGTGTAATCCTTTTCCTTCAAGCAGAGGTCGACGAGCTTATTGATCTCCGCGCTCACCTCCACCTCCTGTTGGAAAATGCTTTGGAAGATGTCCGTGATACCCTTCAATTCGTTGGGCGGTTTGCTCAGTGCGGGCACCATGGCATGGCCTCCGCGCTCATTGATATAGCGCATCAGCTTAAGTGTGTGCATACGCTCCTCATCACTGTGGCGGTAAAGGAATGCGGCGATGCCCTCCAATCCTTGCACCTCCGCCCATGAGGCCATGGCCAAGTAGATCTGGCTGCTCATGGCCTCTTTGCCCATTTGCGCGTTCAAGGCCTGCTCGATCTTCTTCGATACCATGGTCGGTCTGTTTGGACGCTAAAAGTAATGGCCCGGATCACCGGGTATTGAAGGCGTTCATCGCTTGGGCGATCCCGAGAAGCCCGAATTGCAGAATGGCCTTCGACGCCAGTTCCACACGTGCTTCAAGTGTTTCCGATTCCGTTGCGCTCCATCTTCCCAGCACGTATTCACTCTGACGGCCACGGGCGAAGTCACTGCCGATGCCGAAGCGGAGTCTTGGAAAGGCCTCCGTGCCGATCAGTTCGATGATGCTGGTGAGGCCGTTGTGCCCACCAGCGCCACCGGACGCCCGCAGGCGGATCTTTCCGAAAGGCAGCGCCAAGTCGTCGGCGATGACGATGATGCGGTCGGCGGGGATGTTCTCTTGGTCCATCCAATACCGGACGGCCTTGCCACTGAGGTTCATGAACGTGTTGGGCTTCACCAGTACAAAGGTGCGACCCTTGTGCTTGAAGCTCGTCTGGTCCGCGTAACGGCCAGGGCTAAAAACAGTGGTGGACGCCTCTGCGAGAGCGTCCACCACTTGGAATCCGATGTTGTGACGGGTATCGGCGTATTCGGCTCCGGGATTTCCCAGGCCTACCACGAGATACTTCATGCCGATGGTCCGACCTTACTTCTTGGCGGGCTCGGCCTTCTTGTCAGCGGCGGCGGCTGGAGCGGCAGCAGCGGCAGGAGTTCCAGCAGCGGCAGCGGTTTCGGCCGGTGTTTCCACCTTCTTCGGCATCTTCACCGAAACAATCACGTCAGTGGGCTTTTCCAGGATGGTCATCCCAGGGAGCTTGATGTCCGCGACATGGATGTTCCCGCCGAGGTCCAGTGAGGTCACGTCCACTTCGATGATCTCCGGCAGCTTGTCGGGCATGCCCTTCACGCGCAGTCGGCGCATGCTCTGGGTCATCTTGCCACCCTTGCGGACGCCGGCGGATTGACCCTTGAGGCGCACGTTCATGGAGACCTTCGCCTCCTTGCTGGCCACTGTTTCAAGGAAGTCGGCGTGGATAATGGCGTCGGTGAGCGGCTGGAATTGCTTGTCATGCAGCAGGGCGGTGCGCTTCTCCCCATCGATGTTGAGCTCCACGCTGAACGCGTTAGGGGAAAGGACGATCTTGCTGAGTGCGCGCTCGTCCACGCTGAAATGGACGATGTCCTGGCCTCCATAGAGGACGCAAGGGACCTGCTTGTTGCGGCGGAGCTCCTTGGCACCTGTGGTACCGCTGATGGGGCGCTTGGTGCCTGTGAGTTCGACGTTCTTCATTTGGCCTCGGGGTGTTATGCGATGATGAAGTGGCTGCTGATGCTTTCGTGGTCCCGCACGCGCTGGATCACATCGGCGAACAACTGCGCCACGGACAGTTGCTTGACTTTGTTGGTGTTGCGGAGCTTCTCTGCGTTCACGGGTATGGTGTCCGTAACGATCAGCTCAGTGAGTGCACTGGCCTCAATGCGCGCGCAGGCGTCACCGCTGAGCACGGCATGGGTACACATGGCCCGTACGCTGATGGCGCCTTGTTCCATCATCATGCCTGCGGCCTTGGTGAGGGTGCCGGCGGTGTCCACCATGTCATCCACGAGGATCACATTCTTGCCGGCCACATCGCCGATCACCGTCATGCTTTCCACTTGGTTGGCCACTTTACGCTGCTTATAGCAGATCGCCATGTCCACTCCCAGATGCTTGGCATAGGCATTGGCGCGCTTGGTACCCCCGGTGTCGGGAGCGGCCATCACCAGGTCCGGCAAAGCGAGTTTCTGCACATGTGGCAGGAAGATGCTGCTGGCGAAGAGATGGTCCACGGGTACCTCGAAGAAGCCTTGGATCTGATCGGCGTGGAGGTCCATCGTCATCACGCGGTCCACGCCGGCGGCGGTCAGCATGTTGGCCACCAGCTTGGCGCCGATGCTCACGCGGGGCTTGTCCTTGCGGTCCTGCCGGGCGAATCCGAAGTAGGGCATCACCGCCACGATGCGCTTGGCACTGGCCCGCTTGGCGGCGTCCACCATCATCAGCAACTCGAAGAGGTTGTCGCTGGGCGGCATGGTACTCTGCACGATGAAGACCACATTCCCGCGGACCGTCTCCTCGAAGGAAGGCTGGAATTCCCCGTCGCTGAAGCGGCTCACGGTGACCTTGCCCAACTCCTGTCCGGCCACGGCGGCGATCTGTTCGGCAAGCGCGTGCGTCGCGGTGCCGCCGAAGATCTTGGCGCGGTCGTGTTCGGGGTGGATCATGCTGGTCGGGAGACTGAAGTCCTCAAAAAGGGCCGCAAATGTAATGATACACCGGCGGTTATCAACGATCGTTCATGGAACTTTCTCAGACCGGTCAATGGGCACGAAACGGATCGTTCTGCCGGTCGGTCGGATCTCATCACACCACCCGCGCTCCGGTGGATGGGCTACAAGCTACCTTCGGCATGATGCGTTGCCCGTTGTCATTGGCCTTTCTCCTGATCCTCAGCATGTCCTATGCACAGAAGGGGGCAGCTCCGGACAGTTCCGACATCCCCGACAGTGAGAACGGCTGGTATCTCAGCCCGCATGGCACCATACGGATCCTGGTGATCTTCGCGGAGATCGACTACGACAAAAATCCAAAGGACGATCCCCAGCCGAACGGCTCGGACAACTGGCAGAAAGGGCAATTGCCCAAGTGGAAGGACGACCTGTTCGACCCCTTTCCCCTGCCCGTGCCCAAGGCGCAGGTATCACGCTACTACAGCGACATCAGTCTCGGCCAATTCACGGTGCTCGGTGACTACATCGATCATGTGGTCACCATTCATGAAAGCGGCCAGAAGAACTTCAGGGACCTGAGCGGTATGGCTTGGCAGACGGCCAACGAATCGGATTCGCTGCGCACCGCGCACCACCTCACTATAGCGGACTTCGACCTCTGGAAGGACGGGGGCAAGCCAGGGCTGCCAAAGGTGAACGGACCGGACGACCCGCACAGCTATGATCACATCATGGTGATCTATCGCAACAGCAACATCCTCACTCATGGACAAGGGAGTACCGATGCGGGTAGCGCCGGCCTGCTTTTCGGATATCCGAGTGATACCCAGAGCCGCTTTGGCGCTATGAACGGGCTGCCTTTCGAGATCCTCAAGCACGAGTTCAACCATCTGCTGCTGGGGGGCAACAATTTTCATAGCGGCGGGGGCAATGCTCCGCAGTTCGCGGGATATTTCATGGAGCAGCAGGGGGGGTGGAGTATGATGGGTGCGGCGAACAGCTCCTTGCTTACTGCCTCTGCTTGGGACCGGTACCGTCTGGGATGGCGGCCTAAGGCGTCGCGCTACAGCATTCGTGCGCACGACCTGCAAGGGAGGGAGGTGAATGGCGACCTGGATCCCCTTGCAGGCGACACGGGCATTTTTGTACTGGACGACTTTATTCCGACGGGCGACGCGTTGCGCATCCGGATGCCTTTCCTGTCGAGCGACGAATATCCGCAGTGGCTGTGGTTGGAGAACCATCAGACTACATCGCGCAACAGATGCCCTACGGACCAGTTCCATTATCAGTACATATCGTGCGTGCAGCCTGCAGTGCCGGGCATCTATGCGCTAATGCAGGTCGATAAGGAGAAGAAGATCGGGACGAACATATATGGAGGCCACGCCGATTACCTGAGACCCGTATTGGCGAGTGGCAATTTCGACAAGCGCTTACGCGGGGATACGGTCACCTACCAATGCCTGTGGCCTGCTCCCACTCAGCCCTATCTGGTGCGCGACCGTTGGGCAAACCCGCTCACCGGAAGCCAGGACCAGGAAGTGGCGCTGTTCGACATGGACGGCAACGGGAAGATCACGCGGCAGGAGGGCGTCGTCCCACGGATCGAGGTCCGCAATGGTGTGGAGCATGATGAGGCCGTCTTTTTTGGGCATTCCCGCCATGCCTTCACCACGGGAGGCAACCATCGTATCGGCATGGACACCAACCCGCCCAGTTCCAACATGCTGAGCTTGGTGTGCGGCAATGCCGCCGAACTGAACCATGGGGAGAAGCCGGACAACCGCGCCGTATACCTGAACGGCATCAGTGTGGAACTGCTGGAGCAACGTGCCGACGGCGGAATCACGGTCCATGTGCGCAGCGGTGATACGCGCATTTCGCAGGACGTCCGTTGGTGCGCCGACAGCATCGTACTTCCGCCTTTGAAGGGCCTCGACGGCAACTCCCTCACATTGGCGACCAAGCACACCATCACCATCGACCGCTCCGGCACCCCAACGCGCATGGGTTTACAGGGCGGGTCCAAGGGCACTCACTGGTTCAGCCCGCCTACTCAGTTCTGCATCTCCGCCCACGCACGCATGAGGTTGGAGGCGAAAGCGAAGTTGTGCCTGAAGAATGCGAGCACGTTGCATGTGATGCCCGGCGCAACACTTGAACTGGACCCGAAAGCGGTCATTACTGCGGACAAGGGTTCACTTTTGGTGCTGCACGGCGATGCCGCGATCGTGGCCACGTCCAAGCAGTTGAAGCATCTGGTCCGTCAAGGTCGCTTGGAACGTGTGCCATGAATGGGCTGATCGGAAAGCCTTCACTGCTCGTCATTCTCCTCGCCGGTGTTCTCTGCTCCATGGGGTTGGTGCGATACCGGCTCATTGGCGATGACGGACAAGCGTGGCGCCAAACGGTGAACAGCGACGGGGAAGGCTACTATGCCTATCTCACTGGCGCATTTCTGGAAGGAGATCCCTCCAAGGCGCAGGCGGACAGTGCGCATTTTACGCCAGCCGGCAGCGGCAGAGTGATCCAATACTACGGTGGCACCGCCCTGCTTGAGGCACCCTTCTTCTTGGCGGCCCGCGCTTGCTCCATCGCTTCAGGCGACACGGACCCGAAGGCCAAGGGTTTTCCTTATCAATTTTCGATCGCCCTGGCGTCGCTCTTCTATCTCCTGCTTGGGCTGTGGCTGATGCGTAAGCTCTTGATCGGGCTGGCGATACCCGAGAAGGTCATTGCACTCACCTTGCTGATCATCGCATTGGGCACTGGGCTTCTCTGTTATGCGATCATGATACCGGGCATGTCACATGTCTATGGCTTTGCCATGATAGCTTGGACCTTGGTGGAAGTACGACGCGCGTGGGCTGGACGATCTTTCGGCATTCAACGGACAAGCGCGGTCTTCGCACTGACACTGTTTGTCCGGCCCACCCATGTGTTGATCCTGCTGGCCTTGCCTCTTGTGGCCTTGACCGATCGCAAGCCCTTTTTGCCGTGGGTGCGCGAGCAAGGCTTGGCACGGTGGCTGTGGGCCGCACTGATCGGTGCGTCCATTCTGATGCTTCAGCCGTTGCTGTGGTATTGGCAGTGCGGCCTGTGGTGGGTGAATTCCTATGCCGGAGAGGGTTTCGATTGGGCGCATCCACATCTCTGGTCGGTCCTCTTCGGTGCCCGCAAAGGCTTCTTCTTCTACTGGCCGCTCCTTCTGCTGATATTCCCCGGGCTGGCCCTCATCACATGGCGACGACCGTTCGTAGGGTGGAGCACTTTGCTCTCACTGTGCCTGATCTCCTATGTCACCAGCTCCTGGTGGAGTTGGTACTACGGCTACGGCTATGGTATGCGCCCGCTGCTGGACATCCTTCCGGTTCTCGCCATTCCCGTTGCCGCGGGCATTAACGCCGTGCGACCCAAGGTGCGAAAGACGGTGTTCCGGTGCGCCATTCCGTTCTTGGCCCTACAGATCTTCCAATCCTGGCAATACGTGGACGGCATCATACACCCCTTCAACATGGACCGGGAGAAGTATGCGATGATCTTTCTCCGTTCCGGGGACCGCTGGCGCAACTCGTTCGGTTGGGCATACATGGCAGCGCCCTATGCCCCGAAGGGAATGGAAGTTCTCTTCGATGGGCAGGTAAGCGCGCCGACCGATACGATGCGGGATACCGATTCAACGTCGGCGTCGCAGATCATCCTTGGGCCGGATGGGCACTTCTCGCCTACGGTCGCGCTGCGGCAGCCGCAACTGCCCGTCGGTGAAACGATCTACGTGGAGTTATCCTGCCATCGAAAGGTTGTTGAACGAGGCGCGTCCAACTCGGCCGAGCTGGTCTATTCGCTTCGCCGCAACGGTCAGGACCGTGTCTACACCGCCTTTCCGTTGAATGATATAAAAGGCCTTGATGACCGGAACTGGCGCTATTGGCGACATGCGTTCACCGTCCCCGCGGCCCAACCCGGCGAGGAGCTGGTGATCTATGTGTGGCAACCGCAGCACGCCGTGGTGATACTGAAGGACCTGCGCGTCAAGGTGAGCGCCGTTCGCCCTTAGTACGCCCGCACGTTCTTGCCTTGCCGCCAGTTGATGAAGGCGCGGTTCACCACACGGTTGCCTCCGGGCGTGGGATAATTGCCGGTGAAGTACCAGTCGCCGGTGTGATCGGGACAGGCGGCATGCAGTCCCTCGATGCTTTGGTAGACGATGCGCACCTCAGCACGGATCTCCGGCGGTGTCAGCAGTTCCCCGATGCGGTCGCTGATCTGTTCAGCGGTGAAGGGGCGATAGATGTCCTTCACGACGTTCTCCTGCTCCGTGATCGGCCGGTCCACCATGGCCAGGCAACGGTCATACACATCGTCGATGATGTTCTCCTGCTTGCTTTCCTTCAGCAGGGAGATCGCGGCCTGGAACGCGGCGAGGTCGCCCATCTTGGCCATGTCGATGCCGTAGCAATCGGGGTAGCGGATCTGCGGCGCGCTGCTCACCACCACGATCTTCCGGGGCTCCAAACGATCGAGCATTTTGAGGATGCTTTGCTTGAGCGTGGTGCCGCGCACGATGCTGTCATCGATCACCACCAACGCGTCCTTGCCGGGTCGCACGGAGCCGTAAGTGATGTCGTAGACGTGCGCCACCAGGTCGTCGCGCGAGCTTTCGTTGGTGATGAAGGTGCGCAGTTTCGCATCCTTGATCGCCACCTTTTCCATGCGTGGACGCAAGGCCAATATGTCGCGCAACTTATGAGCGTCAGGTTTCGGGCCGAGGTCGAGGATGCGTCGCTCCTTCACGCGGTCCAGCTCGTCCTCCATCTCCTTCATCATGCCGTAGCACGCCACTTCGGCGGTGTTCGGGATGAAGGAGAAGACGGTGTTCTCCATGTCGTGGTCGATGGCTTCCAGGATCGCGGGACAGACGGAACGGCCCAGCGCGATCCGTTCGCGGTAGATGTCCTGGTCGCTGCCGCGGCTGAAGTAGATGCGCTCGAAACTGCACGCGCGCTTTTCCAAAGGCTGTAGGATCTCCTCGGTGGTGAAACTGCCGTCCTTCTTCACGATCAGCGCGTGGCCGGGCTGGAGCTCCTTTACCTGTCCGATCTTCAGGTCGAATGCGGTCTGTATCGCGGGCCGCTCGCTCGCGGCCACCACCACTTCTTCATCGGCATACCAGAAGCAGGGCCGGATGCCGGCGGGATCGCGCAGCACGAAGGCATCGCCATGGCCGATCATGCCCGCCAGCGCATAGCCGCCGTCGAAATCGCTCGCGCTTTGTTGCAGAATGCTCTTCACGTCCAGCTTCTCCTCGATGATCGCGGTGATCTGCTTGTCGTTGTATCCAAGCTGATGGTGGATCCCACGCAACCGCTCGTTCTCCATGTCCAGATAGTGCCCGATCTTCTCGAGCACCGTCATGGTGTCGCTCCGTTCCTTCGGCACCTGACCGATGGAGACGAGCAGCTCGAAAAGCTCATCCACATTGGTCATGTTGAAGTTGCCCGCTACCACGAGGTTGCGCGTGATCCAATTGCTCAGTCGTCGGCGCGGGTGGCAGTTCTCCAGACCGTCGCGGCCGAAGGTGGCATAGCGCAAATGGCCCAGCAGTACTTCGCCAACATAGGGCGCCAACCGCTTCAACCGCTCCGCGTCATTCTTAGCTGCGGGGTCTTCGAGGATGGCCTCGTGGATGCCGCGGTGGATACGGTCGAAGATGATCTGGATGGCCGCCTTCTCCGTGCTGCGGTCGCGATCAATGAAGTTGGTGCCAGGCTCAGCGTCCAACTTGATGGTGGCCACCCCCGCGCCGTCCTGTCCGCGGTTGTGCTGCTTCTCCATCAGCAGGTAGAGCTTATTCAGTCCATAAAGTGCTGTGCCGTGCTTCTCTTGGTAATGGCTCAAGGGTTTGCGTAGTCGGATGAAGGCCAGTCCGCATTCATGCTTGATCGCATCGCTCATGGGAAGCCCGCCTGCCTGATGGCGTAGGCGAAGGGCCGCAAAGGTACGGAGCGCGGACCGCCCACACCGTTGGCGCTCGCGCGTGGCGCGTGTGGACGGCGGCCTTGAACAAGTTTCTCATTACTCATTGGCACTCGCGGCACGCGAGCGATAACCGGTTGCCAATGGCCAAGCAACGCAATGACCGCGGCCAAGGTCTTAGCTTGGGGTCCCATTTCGGACCCCCGAATTCCCCGTGCGCCAACTTCTCCTCATAATCCTTTCCTGTTCGGCCCTCGGCGTATTCGCGAATGACCCTCCCGTGGCTTCCTTCACCGAGAACAAAGGCCAATGGCCCGGAGAGGTGGCCTTTCGCGCCTTGGTGCCGGGTGGTGCGCTCTTCGTGGAGCATGATGCGCTTACCTATACGTTGCATTCCGGTGGACCGATGGAGCAGCACGGGCACGAAGGGGATGGACCGCCGAAGCCGGAACATGCGCACGCGTTCCGAGTGCATTTCGAGGGTGCTCAACAAGCAGTGGGCATAGGCAACGACAGGCTTCCGCAATACGAGAACTATTTCCTCGGGAACGATCCCGTCAAGTGGGGTACAGGCTGCGCGGTGTTCGGGATGGTGCGTATGCAACAACTGTATCCGGGTGTCGACCTGCTGATCGATGGCCGCACTGCCCTTAAGTATGAATTCGTTGTGGCCCCCGGTGCGGATGCATCGCTGGTACGGATGCGGTTCGAAGGCCAGGATGGGCTGCGTGTGCACGATGGTCGCTTGATCGTAAGGACATCTGCGGGCGACGTGACCGATGAAGTGCCGGTGGTATACCAGGAGACTGCTTCGGGCAGAAGGGCAGTGCGCTGCCATTACGTGCTCCATGGCGATCAGGTATCGTTCGCATTGCCCGATGGCTACGATCGCTCGCTGCCGTTGACGATCGATCCCATACTCACCTTCGCCAGCTATTCCGGCAGCACGGCGGACAACTTCGGCTTTACTGCCACCTATGATGCTGCCGGCAACCTGTATGGCGGGGGCATCGTGTTCGGTGCCGGTTATCCCTCCACCGTCGGCGTGTTGGACCCCTCGTTCAACGGTGGCACCATTGACATCGGCCTCACCAAGTTCTCCGCCAATGGTTCCTCCTTGATCTGGAGCACCTATATCGGCGGTAACGAGACCGAGGTGCCGCACAGCCTTGTGGTGAACGACAACGACGAACTCTACCTCCTCGCCACCACGGGTTCCACGGATTTCCCCGCCACATCCGGTGCGTACGACCAGACCTCCAATGGTGGGGTCGCGATCAGTGTCTCACTTCCCGCAACGGGCTGGGTGGGCATGACCGGAGGATACGGTTATGGGCATTCCAACGGGACGGATATCGCAGTGGCACACTTCTCTGCCGATTGCACGTCGTTGATCGCTTGCACCTATGTGGGCGGAAGCGGGAATGACGGAGTGAACAACGTGCTGCCGCTCGTGCACAATTACGGTGACCACTTCCGGGGCGAGATCGCGCTGGACGCACAGCAACATCCGGTGGTGGCGACATCCACGCAAAGCACCGACATCCCGGTGAGCGCCAATGCGCCGCAGACCACGTTCGGGGGCGGCACACAGGACGCCTATTTCTTTCGGATGGATCCCGCGCTTTCCACGCTGCAGGCCACGTTCTATGGCGGTTCCGGAAACGACAGTGGCTACGGCGTGCAGATGGACAGCAATGGCCAGATCTTCATGACCGGCGGTACGACGAGCACCGACCTCCTCATGGCCGGGTCGCCCTATCACGCCTCCAACAGCGGGGATGCCGATGGCTATGTGGCCCGCTTCTCCTCAGACCTCGCCCAGCTGCTATCCTCCACCTATTTGGGCACCACCGCATGGGACCAGAGTTATTTCGTGCAACTGAACACGGCGGATGAGGTCTTCGTGGTGGGGCAAACGCATGGCGCCTTTCCTGTGACCCCCGGCAAGTACACAAACCCCGGCAGCTCGCAGTTCATTCAGAAATTCAATCACGACCTCAGCTCCTCGCTTTGGTCCACGGTGATCGGCTCAGGGCCTGGGAACGAGGATATCTCGCCTTCGGCCTTTCTGGTAAGTGATTGCGGCTTCATCTACTTCAGTGGTTGGGGTGGTGTTGTGAACCACTTTGCCCAAGGGTCTTCCAGTACCACTATCGGTCTGCCAGTGACCTCCGACGCTTTCCAAAGCACCACTGACGGCAGCGACTTCTACTTGATGGTGCTCGACGAGGACGCGGTCTCCCTCAACTATGCCACCTTTTTCGGGGGGCCGCAAAGCTGGGAGCATGTGGACGGCGGCACTAGCCGCTTCGATAAACATGGCAATGTGTACCAAGCGGTCTGCGCGGGTTGCCAAGGCCATGATGATTTCCCCACGACGCCCGGCGCTTGGTCCAACACCAACAATTCGAGCAACTGCAACCTCGGCGTGTTCAAGTTCAACCTGATGCAGCCTGTCGCTTCCATCGGCATCGACGGACCGGACTATGTCTGTCTACCGCAAGGCGTGGCCACCTTCCAAAACCTCAGCACCGGTGGTAGTATCTTCAATTGGGGTTTTGGTGATGGCACGGATACGGTCGCCTTTGCCCCCACGCACACGTTCAGCTCGCCGGGCGTTTACACGGTTAGCATGCTGCTAAGTGACGACGATCCCTGTACCTTCAACGATACCGCGTGGATCACCATCGCGGTGGTGGACCCGCTGGACGCATCCATCGACAGTGTCCCCATCCTCTGTCCTGGGGATTCGGTCCAATTGCATGCACACGGCGGATATGCCTATCAATGGCTGGCTGCAGAAGGGATCGCCGACCTGAACAGCGCTGACCCCACGGTGCAACCAACGAGTGACATCACATATTACTGCTTGGTCACTGACAGTTGTGGGACCGATACCGCCAGCGTTGATGTGCAGGTAGCCATTCCATCGAATGTCTTCGCCGGAGGGGATACGGCAGTTTGCATAGGCAACTCGGTGCCCTTGACCGCTCAAGGAGGGGCCAGCTATCTATGGAGCCCCGCGTCATCGTTGGATGACCCCACATCACCCGATCCATTGGCCACACCCTTGGATACCACGATGTACAGTGTGATCATCACGACGGCACAAGGTTGCGTGGTCACGGATTCCATGTTGGTCGTGGTGCAGACAACGGTTCCCTTGCCACTGGTGAATGATACGGTGGTGTGCCTCGGAGATGCCGCGCAGTTGCACGCTGAAGGTGGGGATGTCTACCTCTGGCAATCGGCTCCGGGCATTACGCAGTTCATCGGTCCCGATCCGCTGGTGACCCCACCGGCATCCATGTATTACGTGGTGGCGGTGGGCAATGCCTGCGGCGTGGTGCTGGACAGTGCGTACGTGGAGGTGCGGCAAGTGGTCGCGGATGCTTGGCCGGACACCTTGGTATGTCCGGGTGAGACGGTCGTGCTTCATGCAGGTGGCGGCAGCGGCTATGCCTGGTCGCCCATCGCTTCCAACAGTGATTCCCTGGTGATTTCTCCTGCTATCGGGGGTAATTATAGCGTTGGGGTGTCTGATGATCTCGGCTGCTCGGATACTGCCTTCGTGGAAGTGACCCTCTTCCCCGCACCTTCGGTTGCCGCGCTTGGTGGTGCCACGCTCGACTATGGGGAAAGCACGGTCCTGCAGGCCTCCGGCAACGGCACTTTTATCTGGTCGCCGGATTCCTCCTTGAGCTGCATCACGTGCCCCGATCCCATTGCCGCGCCCATCACGACCACGGTCTACACGGTGCAGCTAACGGATTCCAATGGATGTAAGGCTATCAGTGCGGTGACGGTATTTTTCCGCGGAACGCTCTTCGTGCCGAACACCTTCACCCCGAATGGCGATGGATACAACGACCGGTTCTATGCGCTGGGGAAAGAGATCAAGGATTTCAAATTGATGGTCTTCGATCGCTGGGGCATGCTGCTCTTCACCACCGACCGCTTGGACGAAGGCTGGGACGGCACCTTTCACGGCCATGATTCGCCGATCGACACGTATGTCTGGCGCATCGATCTCACGGAGAACGATGGCAAGCAGCGTACGGTCCTAGGGCACGTGAACCTGATCAGATAAAGCTGCCACGTTCCAGGCCCAGCCAGTTCAGCGCGGCGCCACTCAGGAGCATCTCCTTTTGCTTGTCGTTCCAAGGCATGGAATGGATGAGCTTACCCGGTTCGAGTTCACCCAGCGGGAAGGGATAGTCCGTGCCCAAGGCGATCTTGTCCGCGCCGCAGAGGTTGACCACGTGTTGGAGCATCGCGGGATCATGTACCAGTGAATCCAGCCAGAACCGGCCCATGTATGCACTTGGCGCCACGGCATTGTCCACCGCGCAGAGGTCCGGCCGCACATCGAAGCCGTGCTGAATGCGACCCAAGGTGCCCGGGAACGATCCGCCGCCATGTGCAAAGGCGACGCGCAGTTTGGGCAGGCGTTCGAAAACACCACCGAAGATCATGCTCGTGATGGCAAGCGTCGTCTCCATCGGCATGGCCACCAACCAAGGGAGCCAATACTTCTGCGTGCGTTCCTTGCCCACCATGTCCCACGGATGCACGAAGACGGCCATGTCCAACTCCTCACAAGCTTGGAAGATCGGGAACAGCTTTGGTTCGCCCAGGTTCATTCCTTCCACATGGGTGCCGATCTGCACGCCGCGCAGGCCGATGCGCTTGCAACGTTCCAACTCCTTGATCGAGAGTTCGATGTCCTGCATCGGCAACGTGCCCAGGCCGATGAAGCGTTTGGGATGCGCCTCCACGATCCCTGCGATGTGGTCGTTGAGGAACATCGCGAGTGTCAATGTATCCTGAGGGCGCGCCCAGTAGCTGAACATCACCGGCACGGTGCTCAGTACTTGCACCTGCACGCGCAAGTTGTCGCCCTCCTTCATGCGCTCCTCCGGGTCCCACACGTTCGCCTGCACCTCGCGGAAGAACTTGTCGTCCATCATCATCCGCGCACAGCCAGGCCGGTGATGGTCCAAGTGGATGAAGCCGCCATAGCCGAAGCGACGCCCGAAATCGGGGATGTCCTGCGGCAGGATGTGCGTGTGTATGTCTATCGCAAGCAACTCGGCCATCACCCTTTTTCAGATGAAGCGCGGATCGGCCGCCATCACGGTGCCGCAATGCTCGCAGGTGCGCAGCTTCTCGCTCGTGTAAAAGTGCTTGAAGCGCGGCAGGAAATCCTTCTCGATGTCATGCAGCACGAAGTAGTCCTCATGCAGCTTGTGGTTGCATTTTTCGCAGAACCAAAGGAGCCCGTCCTTCATCTGGCGGTCCGAGCGTTTGCTTTCGATCACCAGACCGATGCTGCCTGCGCCACGCCGGGGCTGGTGCGGTGTGCGGGCGGGAAGCAGGAACATCTCGCCTTGCTTGATCGGGATGGTCACCGCCTTGCCGTTCTCTTGGATGCCCACTTCGATATCCCCTTCGATCTGCAGGAAGATCTCTTCCGTCTCATTCCAATGGTAATCCTTGCGCGCGTTCGGCCCGGCCACCACCATCACAATGAAATCGCCTGCATCGACATACAGGTTCTTATTGCCCACCGGTGGCTTCAGCGATTCCCGGTTGTCGGCGATCCACTGCTGCAGGTTGAAGGGGCGCTTGATGGGCATGGGCGATATCAATTAAGTCTCCGAATGTACAGGTCACGGAACATCGGAAGTCCGAAAGAAAGGTTCTGGAGGTCGGATGAATGGGGAGGACAATGGTTGAGAGGAGAGACTTCGCATAAACAGCAGCAGGGTCTTGGAACAAGAAGGGCGCGCCGATCGGTGCGCCCTTCTTGTTCCAAGAATGATCAGTGGACCATCACATTCTGGTGACTGCGTACCCCGTTTATAGTAAGGCGGAGACTGTACTGGCCTTGTGCCAAGTTGCCAAGGTCCAAGGTGTGATCGGCACCGGACGTCAGATAGGTCTGCTCGCTATATACCGTTCGGCCGGTTGGGTCGAACATCTCTATGGTGCCTAGGCCGTCGGACCCGGCATATTGCAGGGTGAAGCGGCCGATCCCGGGGTTGGGGTACACGCTCATGGCATCAGCATTTTTCTTTTCGGCGATCCCCACGTTGTTGCCTGACCCTTCCGTCAGACAGATGGCGAAGCTGTGCTCGGAGGAAAAGTTGCCCCATTCGTAGACGCGGACATAATAGGTGGAGCCCACCGTGAGTCCGCCTTGGTCAAGCTGTTCCACGGTGGTCTCATCTTCGGAGGAAGGAAAGGTATTGTCCGCGCATCCCATGGGCGTCATGTTGCTGCAACTGCCGGAGAAGAGTTCGATCACGGCGTCCATTGCATTGTAGCCCGCCACACCGACCGTCTGTTCCACATTGGTGCATACAAAGGAGAACCAGACATCGTTGGCGATCGGCGAGGATCCCTCGTTGCAATCGGCCGCGAAGGACTCTGTGGCACCGACCGTATTGAAATAGGTTTGCTCGCAGTCCGCAGTGGATGCGAGGGTAACCGCCCCGGCGCATTCGTCGTTCGCGGGAGGGGTGGGGGGTATGGGACAGACCTCGGCGCTCACTTCTATGGTATAGGGGCCCACAGAGTTGGACGGGTCCAGCAAGACCGGAAGGTAATATTCACCAGCTGGCAAAGAGGCATAATGGATGACGCCGTTTCCATTACCGCAGAGATCGGGATCAAAAGTGGAGTAGAGGATAACGTCGCTCCAGACGGCGGGGCAGTTCGGCGAGAGGAATCCTGAGAAGTATCCAAAGGCGGGGCTGGTGCCGCAGTAGGAGACGGTCACGCTCTCACATTCAGAGATGGAGAACTTATGCCACACCACGGGGCCATTGTCCTCCAGCCAATCGCCAAGGGCATAATCCCCGTCATCGGTCGCGTTGGTGTTGTCCCCGCTGAAGGTGATCGAACCTCCCAAGGGCAGGACTACTGTGGAGGCCGAACCGCAGTTGTCATTGACCGGAACTCCTCCGCCGCGAAGTGTAGTGCCGTGAGCAGGATGAGACCGCGTGGCCGTGTTGCTGATCAATGGGCCGTGGTTAAGTCCTCTGGGTTTGGACCGCGAGGTGTTCTGAGCGTCCACCGTGCCGGCGAGCAAGAAGGATGCACCGGTGAAAAATATGGCATTAATGTTTTTCATGCTGTGGTTTTGTAGGTGTTGTTTCAACACAAAGATGTCTCGAAAACATCATCCCCGGTGGGGTATCTGAATATATATATCAGTTGAGACTTTTTCATTTCCTCCAAGATGACGGATGCTTGATTTTATGCGATCGCTCGACTCCCGGAACGCTGTGCCTTGATCCTACCTTTGAGCCATGGACATTCAACTGGACGGGCTGCACGCCGTGATCGGCGGGGGAACACAAGGCATCGGTAATGCCACGGCGAAGGAGATGGCCCGCTTGGGCGCGAGCATCACGTTGCTTGCACGCGATGCAGACGCATTGGCAAAAGCGTTGGCGGAATTGGACACGTCCAAGGGCCAGCAACATCGTTCCATCGCCATCGACCTCTCGGACACAACCGCATTGCGGTCCGCGATCGAGACCTATGTGGCCGATCACGGCGTAGTGGACATTCTGGTGAACAATACAGGAGGCCCGCCACCTGGCCCCGCGCACGAAGCCGATCCGGAAGCTTTTGAAAAGGCGTTCCGCCAACATCTGATCGCCTTCCAGACCCTTGTGCGCGCGATCGTGCCGGGCATGAAGGAGCGGCGGAGCGGACGCATTATCAACGTCATCAGTACGAGCGTGAAAGTGGTGCTCCCGAATCTCGGGGTGAGCAACACCATCCGTGGCGCTGTGGCGCAATGGGCCAAGACGCTGGCCAATGAGTTGGGGCCTTGGAACATCACCGTGAACAATGTGCTGCCCGGTGCCACCGGCACAGGCAGGTTGAAGGCGATCATCGCGAACAAAAGCGCGAAGGCATCCATCTCGGAGGATGAAGCCGCGCAGGAGATGAAGAACGAGATCCCCTTGCGTCGCTTCGGCGAGCCTGCGGAATTGGCTGCGGCCATCTGCTTTCTGGCGGGTCCTTCAGCGGCCTACATCAGTGGCATCAATCTGCCCGTTGATGGCGGGCGTACCGCCTGCTTGTAGAGTTCATCCCCGCAAAGAGGATCTAGGAAGAATATCAAAACGAAAAAGGGCGCACCGATCGGTGCGCCCTTTTTGTTCAAGCGGGTTGATGCTTAGCGCACCATCAGGTTCTGCTGGCTGCGGGTACCGTTCACGGTGAGGCGCAGGCTGTATTGGCCTTGGGCCAGCTTGCTGAGGTTCATGGTGTGGGTAGAACCGGAGACCAGTTGGGTCTTCTCGCTGTATACCATACGACCGGTGAGGTCGAGCACTTCGATAGTGCCCAGGCCGTCAGCACCCGTGTACTGCAGGTTGAAGTCGCCGCTACCGGGGTTCGGGTAGATGCTCAAGGCAGTAGCCTTGTTCTGCTCTTTGATGCCCACATTGTTGGTGGAACCTTCAGTGACACAGGTTGCGAAAGTGTGGTCGGCGGAGGTTTCACCATAATCATAAATGCGGAAATAGTAGGTGGATCCCACAGTAAGGCCGGTCTGGTCGAGCACTTCGCTTACGCTTTCATCGGCAGAGGCGGGATAGGTGTCGTCCGCACAGCCCAGTGAGGTCAGGTTTCCGCAACTGCCGGAGAACAACTCGATCACACCATCGAAAGCATTGTAACCGACCATACCGATGCTTTGTTCCGTGCTGGTGCAGACAAAGGAGAACCAAACATCCATGGAGGTCGGGGAGAGACCAGCGCCGTTGCAGTTGATCGGATCCATGGATGAGGTGGCGCCGATCGTGTTGGCGTAGGTCAGATTGCAGTTCGCGCCCGAGGTGAGGGAGATCGCACCTGCACACTCGTCATTCGCGGGAGGGGTAGGGCAAGCCACGGCGGCTACCGTGATCGTATAAGGGCCTACGGCAACGTCCGGATCCATCAGTACGGGCAGATAGTATTCTCCGGCGGGCACGTTGGAGAAGACAATGGTGCCGTTTCCATCGCCGCAAGCATCAAAAGAACCACTGGTATAGGTGATATAACTAGCGTCTGTCGCAGGGCAGGTTTCCGCGAGAAAGGCGCCCAAATTCCCGAAGGCAGGGGTGGTGCCGCAGTATGCAACCGCTACTGTCGCGCAACCGGAAATGGAGAATTTATGCCACACCACTGGTCCAAAACCTTCCAAGCCACTACCAGCAACGTAATCACCATCCTCAGTGGCGCCGGTGTTGTCGCCGGTAAAGTTGATGGAACCGCCAAGAGGCAGTACCACTGTGGAGACGGAGCCGCAGCCATCATTGACAGGTGCTCCCCCGCCGCGAAGAGCATTGTTCGATGCATGTTGTGGAACTGCGGCCGGGTTCCTTAGGTTGAAGCCGTGGGGCACGCCCGAGGTCTTGGCCGACGAGACGCTTTGGGCGTCTATCGTGCCCGCCAGCAACAAAGCTGCGCTGGCAAGAAACGAAGTGTAGATGTTCTTCATGTGAAGTGTTTGAGAAGTTTGTGTTCAGCACAAAGATGCACGAAAAAGCTTCGGTCACCTCATTCCTGCGGGCGGACTTTTTGACGATCGGACATGGACTATTTCTCGGGTGCCACTAAACGGAAGCCCTTCCCATGCACATTCACGATCTCCACGCCCGGCTCGTCCGCCAAATACTTCCGCAGCTTGGCGATGTAGACGTCCATGCTTCGGCCATTGAAATAATTGTCCTCGCCCCATACACCTTCCAGCGCCTTGGAGCGCAAGAGGATCGTGTTGCGTTGTTCGCACAACAGGCGCAGGAGGTCCGTCTCCTTGGTGGTCAGCGTGCGGTCCATTTCGGAGGGCCGTCCGTCCGCCCGACAGAGCATTTGCTTGCGGGAATCAAAGATCATTTGGCCCAAGGGGAATGCCGTCACTTCCTTCTCCGGTGCCGGTACACCGCGCGAACGCTTGAGCACAGCGGAGATCCGCAGCAGCAATTCCTCCATGCTGAAGGGCTTGGTCAAGTAGTCGTCGGCACCGCTCTCAAAGCCTTCCAAGGTGTCGCGCTTCATGTTTTTCGCGGTGAGAAAGATGATGGGCGTGTCCATATCCTTCTCCCGGATCTGGCGGGCCAGGGTGAAGCCATCCTTGATCGGCATCATTACATCCAGCAGTAGCAGGTCGAATCCTCCCTTGCGGTAATTCTTCCAACCATCCTCACCGTTCTTGCTCAGCTCCACCTCATAGTCCTTGGCCTTGAGGTATTGGGCCAGAAGGCTGCCGAGGTTCTGATCATCCTCGCACAGCAGCAGACGGGTCTTCTTCTCCATGTTCAAAGGGTATGGTGATGATGAATCGGCTTCCGGTGCTTCCATGGAAACCTTGGGGATCGCTTTCCACGCGGATGGTGCCCCCGTGCCGCACCACCACGGATTTCACATAGCTGAGGCCGAGGCCGAAGCCCTTCACGTTATGGACGTTTCCCGTGGGCACGCGGTAGAGACGGTCGAAGACCTTTCCTTGTTCGCTGCGCGGAATACCGATGCCATTGTCCTGCACGGTGATGGTCAGTGCCTGTGTGTCGCTTCGCGTGGATATCTGCACCTGGGGAGCGGTGGTGCAATACTTCACCGCGTTGTCGATGAGATTATAGAAGATGTTGGTGAGGTGCGTGCGGTCACCGCGCACATGGGCCAATTCCGCACGCGGGTCGAGCGCCAGTTTGCCCCCGCGATTTTCCGCCTGCAACGCGCTATTGCGCAACACATCGGCCAGCAAGGCATGCATGTCGACGTCACTGATCCGCAACTGCATGCGCCCGCTATCGAGCACTGCGCTTTGGAGCACGCTCTCCACGAGCATCCCGAGCCGCTTGTTCTCGTCGCGGATCATCCCCGTAAAGAGCCGGATCTGTTCCGGGTCCTTGGGGATACCAGGGTCGTTCAAGGCCTCACAGGCCAAGGAGATCGTGCTGATCGGCGTCTTCAGTTCGTGCGTCAGGTTGTTCACCAGGTCGTTCTTGATGTCGCCCAAGCGTTTCTGCCGTTGAATGGTGCGCAGTGTAATGCCGAACACAGCGGCGATCAATAGAAGGAAGAGGGCGGAAGAAACGAGCATGGGCCACATGTTGCGCAACAGGACGTATTCCTGGGCGGGAACATGCATATGCAGCCAATAGGTGGAACTGCCGCGCAAGGCTTCCGGCCAGTCGTTGCGAAATAGCCGGGTGCGGTGGGGGCTGTCGCGCACCAACTCGCTGTCCCCGGGGTCTTTCAGGTCGAGCATTACCGGCTCATTGTCCTGGGTGAACACGCCATGCTCTTGTATGGTGGTGATGCCCCGCCGGCGCAGTTCATCGGTGATCAGGGAATCGAGCAAACGGGGATCGATGCGCGAATGAATGTCTCGGAACATGCCCGCATTGAGGACGCCGCGGAGCATTTGGTCCATCGTCTGGTCGGCGAAGGAGGCGCTATGCGCGAGGCTGTCGGAAACGACCGTGTCCTGCTGGTCCAGTCTCTTGTCGATCAGCGAACTGGCGTCCATGGTGCCTTGGGGCAACGCTTTCTTCACACTCTGCACGGCCTCGGCGTGTTCCAACCGGTCGCTCACGGCCACCAGCGCGTTGTCCACGCTCTCACCGAACTGCTTGTCCCGCAGCGCCACGGTATCCCGCACCCATTTGATCTGGACGAGCATCAGCCCCACCAAGGCCACGCAAATGGTGGCCACCAGAGCGGCGATCGTACGCTTGTCCATCGGGGTTGAAGGTATCGGAAGGGCCGCGCGCCTGCCGAGCGGTTAATGAGATTTAAGAGGGTACACCGCAAAGAAACCGCTTACCCTGCACCGTTCCGCGAGTTGCACGGCTCCGTACTTTCGTGCGGAAGATGGAGAACGTGCTCAATTATATCGGCGGCGAACTGCGCCCTGCGCTGGAACGAGGGTGGTTGGATGCTCTTGCGCCATCAACAGGCATCGTCCATGCCCACATCGCCGATAGTGGTCCGGGAGATGTGGAGTTGGCCTTTCAGGCAGCGCGGGCCGCCCTGCCCGGATGGATCGCGTTGGGCCGAAAGGGCCGCCATGATGCGATCATGCGCGTGGCCGACCTGGTGGAACGTGACCTCGAACTGTTCGCCAAGGCGGAGAGTTTGGACAATGGGAAACCCCTCCATGTGGCGCGCGACTTGGACATCCCGCGCGCCATCGCCAATCTGCGTTTCTTCGCTACGGCCATCCTGCACTGGGGCAGCGAGTCCTTTGCGACGGATGATGTTGCATTGAACTACACGGATCGACGTCCAGTAGGAGTGGTGGGCTGCATCAGCCCTTGGAACCTCCCGCTCTATCTGTTCACATGGAAGATCGCGCCTGCCTTGGCCGTGGGTTGCACGGTGGTGGCGAAGCCTTCGGAGATCACCCCGTACACGGCCTTCCTTTTGGCCGAACGTTGCGTGGAAGCGGGATTCCCTCCGGGGGTGCTGAATATCGTGCAGGGGACCGGACCCAGGGTGGGCTCGGCCATCGTGGAACATCCGGGGATCACTGCGATATCCTTCACCGGCGGCACCGCGACAGGTGCGCGTATCGCCAGTGTGGCCGCGCCGATGTTCAAGAAGCTAAGCTTGGAACTGGGAGGCAAAAATGCTGTCGTGATCTTCGCGGATTGCGACTTTGACCGGATGCTGTCGGAGACCGTCCGGTCGTCCTTCAGCAACCAAGGGCAGATCTGTTTGTGCGGTTCGCGCATCCTGGTGGAACGATCGATCTACGAGCGCTTCCGCGATGCATTCGTGGACAAGGTCAAGGCACTTCGAGTCGGAGATCCCGGGAGGGCGGATACGGATATCGGAGCCTTGGTCAGTGATGGGCATATGCGGAAGGTCCTTGGCCATATTGAGTTGGCAAAGGAGGAAGGCGGCCGTGTGCTGTGCGGCGGAGAGCGCGTGATCTTGGAAGGTCCATTGCGCGAAGGATGGTATCTCGCCCCCACGGTGATCGAGGGCCTTGACCAGGAATGCCGGACGAATCAGGAGGAGATCTTTGGACCGGTGGTCACCATTCAGGTCTTCGATACGGAGGAAGAGGCCGTGGCCTTGGCGAATGCCACCCGCTACGGCCTTGCCAGCACACTGTGGACCAGTGATGTCACACGGACCCATCGCCTGGCCCGGTCGCTAAGGACCGGTATCGTTTGGGTGAACTGCTGGATGCTCCGCGATCTGCGAACGCCTTTTGGTGGCATGAAGCAGAGCGGTGTCGGGCGCGAAGGCGGAGAGGAGGCGTTGCGCTTCTTCACTGAGACCACGAACGTTTGCATCAAGCTTTAGGCACCGCTTCCGACCGTTGTTCTTCAGGCAAATCCAATGGAGGTCGGCTTACCAGATCCAAGAGTCGACGGTGTTTCATCCCGTTGGTGAGGTACCAGCCGAAATGTCGGTCGAACCAGCGTTCGAATCGACGAACGCGATATCGCAGGCGACGCATGTTGGTGGACATCGTTCCGCTGCTACGACGATGCAGGCGAAACGGTTCGGTGGGGCGTCTTCACAGTTTGCCCTTGACCAGGACGAAGTGCCCGTCAGCGTGGTCCGTGGAATTCACTTGGAGCGGCTCGGGACTGATGCGCGCAAGCTCGACCAGTCCCAAGGGAATGGCGGAAGTTCCAGATTCCATTAGGCCCTGTCTATAGACACTTTGCAGGCGCACGCCATCCCAACCTGCAAGTTCCAGCGCCTGTTGCTGCAAACGTTCTGCATTCCGCTTGTCGAGCAGGCCGCCGAAGAGGAGCGAATAACGTCCGTGGGCTTGGGAGAGGATCAGCATCTGTTGGCGGAATGTCGCTTCTGGCCGCGTCATAAGACCTATCGCAGCCAGCAGCGCGCGGGAGCTTGCGGACCGCAATTGTGGGTCGGCCCCGATCTCGGTCTCCACTAAGCGGAGCAGGGCCGCTTCCACCCCGGGCGAGCGGAATCCTGCATGCACTAAGCGTATGTGTCCTGATACCAATGTGTCATGCAGTTCGTGGGCCTCTCCCAAGATCTGGTCCTGAGGGGATTCCTTGCCAAGGCGCAAGGCCAAGGTAAAGAGGTCATGCGCCTCGTCCAGTTGCAGGAAATCCCAGCCGGGAGCATTGCCGGACCGCCTTGCCATTTCGATCAGCCCGAGGCCCGCGCCACGCGAACCGGAACCTGCGGCACGTTGCAGGCCGCTCAGGAACAATTCCTTCAATTGCGAGCCGCTCTTGCCGTCCAAGGCGGTCAAGGTGTTCCGCAAGCTCTCGGAATGTGCCTTCGTCACGGCATTCATCGCCACCACCTGCTGGCCCTTTTCATGGCATCGCACCAGGAACATGCTTCGGCCTTCCTTGTCGGCGACCAGTGATGGGAGCGGGGCGGCGTGTCGCACGATATTCTGGTAGGCTTCCACCATCACATAGCCCAATCGGCCTCGTTCAACGACGCCGAATCCTTGGTTTTCCAGCACCGAGGTCCCCAGATCGATCAGTCGTGCGGAATGCTCGTCGGGGAATTTGCCACTGTATCCGAAGGCACAATGGTCGCCGCTTAGCGCTTGGAAAAGGGTTTGGGCTGAGCGAAGGTCCATGCGCCGAGAAGCGAAGATAGGTCTATGCCCCACGCTAATTTCGCCCGCATGGCGATGCAGACCGGATTTATGGACCAGGCCCGGCTGCATGTCCGCCGACATTTTTCCCGGATGGTACCGGCATGGATGCGCTTCCACGACTTGGAACACACGCTCAGTGTCGCGCGCACAGCCTTGGAGATCGGCCGGGCATCCGGCCTAGGGGCGAAGGATCTTCGACTACTGGAGCTTGCTGCACTTTTCCATGATACCGGATATGCTTCTGCATACAAGGGGCATGAGGAGGTGAGCGCTAAGTTGGCATCCGTCTATCTCCTTCGTCACGGCATGGACAAGGTCTCTGCGGCGCAGGTGTCCTCATTGATCTTGGCCACACGTATGGGCCAAAAGCCCGTTGGGTTAATGCAGCGCGTGCTTCGCGATGCGGATTCTGCCAAGGCGGGCCAAGCGGATTTCTTTGAGAAGAGCGAACGACTTCGCTTGGAGCTGGAGCACGCCTTGGGGAAACGCATCGGGCAGACCGCTTGGCGCTTGGAGAACCGCTCCTACATGGAGGCGCATCGGTTCCACACGGCCTACGCACGCCGTCGGTTCGGCAAGCAGAAGCGCATCAACATGGACCTGCTGGTCCGCGCCATCGAGGGCCAACGCCGACGTGCAAAAGCACGCACGCCTGCGTTGCCCGAACCCTTCATGGACCGTGACCTGAGCTGGCTGTCCTTCAATGCGCGCGTCCTGCAAGAGGCCCAAGACCCCAATGTCCCTCTTCTGGAACGATTGAAATTCGTGGCGATCCACAGCAGCAATCTGGACGAGTTTTATCGTGTGCGGGTCGCGCAATTGCGCAGTTTGCTCAAGCTGGGCAAATGGAACCGGTCCGCGTTGGGTGTGCCACCGGAAAAACGATTGTCCGAGATCAACAAAGAAGCCCTTCGGCAACAGGCGCGTATCGGCACGCTCTATCGTCATACCCTTGTCCCCGCACTACGCGCGCAGCACATCCGCTTTCGTCGGGAAAAGCAGGTGTCCCACCTTCAACGGGATTTCGTGCTTCGCCTGTTCAAGGACAGGATCGCACCCTTGATACAGACGGTCACCGTTCATCGGTCCAGCATCTCCTTCATCGAGGACCGCCGGATCTACCTCGTTTTCTCCCTCTCCCAGAAAGGGAAGCACCGATCAGCGATCATGAATGTGCCCACGGCCGAAATGGGCCGCTTCATCACACTGCCTTCCACCAAGGGCCGGGTCGACCTCATGTACCTGGAGGACGCCCTGCGCTTGGGAGCGTCGCGCTACTTCAAGGGTTGGACCGTCAAGGCCTGCCATGCGATCAAGCTCTCTCGCGATGCGGAGCTGTATCTGGAGGATGAATTCGCGGAGCATGTGGTGGACAAGGTGCGCAAGAGCCTGCGGAAGAGGCGTACAGGAATGCCCGCACGATTCCTGTACGACGGAGCCATGCCGACTGCCATGCTGGACCACTTGCGCCGATCGTTGGATGTGAAGAAGGGCGAAATGCTCGAAGGGGGACGCTATCACAACTTGAGCGATCTGATGGGACTGCCGATCCCGGACCGCGCCGATCTGCGCGAAAGACCCTTGCCGCCAATTCCCCATCCGGCCATGGCAGGAAAGAATCCCTTTGCCACCATGCGCGCAGGCGATGTCCTGCTTCATTTCCCTTATCATGATTTCGATGCGGTGGTGGCACTGATCCGGCGTGCCGCGAATGACCCGAAGGTGCGTCGCATCGCTATCACCCTCTATCGCGTGGCCCGGCAGTCCCTCATCTGCCAAGCGCTGGTGGAGGCTGCGGGCAAGGGCAAGCGGGTGGAGGTATTGATGGAGGTGCAGGCCCGGTTCGACGAGGATAACAATCTCTTCTGGGGCGAGGCCTTGGAGCAGGCGGGAGCACGGGTGATCTATGGGCTGGAAGGATTTAAGGTCCATGGCAAGCTATGCTTGGTCGAACGGCAGGAGGGAAAGCGCTTGGCCCGCTATGCCTATCTGGGTACCGGCAATTTCAACGAGAGCACGGCGCGCCTATATGCCGACATGGCCTTGCTCACTGCCCGTAAGGCAATGACCCAGGAAGTGGCGGATGTGCTTGACCACCTGATGGCGGCCAAGCTACCGGGTCCCACAAAGCTGCTTCGGATGGCCCCGTATGCGCTACGGGGTGAATTGGAGCGTGCCATCGACTACGAGATCACGCAGGCACTGCTTGGCCAGCGAGCCTCCATTCTGCTCAAGTTGAACAGCATCGAGGACAAGCCGTTGATCCGCAAGCTCTATGACGCCGATCGCGCCGGTGTGCAAGTGAGGCTTATCGTGCGCGGGATCTGTTGTCTGGTCACGGAAGTGCCCGGCCATAGCGAACGCATCCAGGCTATCAGTATCGTAGACCGCTTCCTCGAACACGCCCGCGTCTATGTCTTCCACAATGGCGGCTCGCCCAGTGTGCATCTCGCCTCCGCGGATTGGATGGAGCGCAACCTGGACCGGCGTGTGGAAGCGGCGTTCCCTATTCTGGATGCGAAGCTGAAGGCCGAAGTGCTGCGCTTCCTTGAATTGGAATGGCAGGACAATATGAAGGCGCGATCGGTCGATCACGGACAGACAAACCCATATCGGAGACCACTCGCAGGTCAGCGCGCCTTGCGCTCACAGACGGCTTGGTATGCCAAATTGAAGCGCGTGGCCGGGAAAGGGGGCAACTCTTCCAGAACGAAATGAATCGGATGATCCGGACGATCGGCTTTTGCTTATTTTTGTGCTCCGTTTCCAAAACGGGTTGACATATTGGGGGATTAGCTCAGCTGGCTAGAGCGTTTGCATGGCATGCAAGAGGTCATCGGTTCGACTCCGATATTCTCCACAGAAGGCGGTCCGCATTGGGCCGCCTTCTTCATTAAGGGCCAGCCCGACCTCCTTTTTGAACGGCCTTTCTGCGCAACTTAGCGGCATGAGCGACGAAGGCATCTCCAGCAACAAGGCACCTGAACCCGTAGGCCATTATCCGCATGCGCGTCGCGTAGGTGAGCTGCTCTTCCTCAGCGGTGTAGGTCCGCGCGAGCGCGGCACGAAGAAGATCCCAGGCGTGGAGCTGGACGCGGATGGTAATATCCTCTCCTATGATATCGCCATCCAGGTGCGCAGCGTTTTCCAGAACGTAAAATGGATCCTCGAGGACGCTGGCAGCAGTTGGGAGAAGATCGTGGACGTGACGGTGTTCCTCACCAACATGAAGGATGACTTCGCGACCTACAACAGGTTGTGGAAGGAACACTTCGAAAAAGATCCGCCCTGTCGCACAACGTTGGAGATCAACTGCCTGCCCACGCCGATCGCCATCGAGCTGAAGGTGGTGGCGACGGTCTGAGACCGCTTCGACCTTACTCGCCCTTCTCCAGCTTTTCGATCCGGCCAACGATCTTCTCCAGGTTCCTGAAGTGGATGTAGCTCTTGCGGTACTTGCCTGCCTCCCATGCCGGGCTGCCCATGTAGCTCTCGCCCGTCTTGGTGTCCTTGCTGATACCGCTTTGCGCGGCGATGATGGTGCCGTCGGCGATCTTCAGGTGCCCGATTATGCCCACCTGTCCGCTGAACATGCAGTTCTTTCCGATCTTGGTGGAGCCGGCAACGACGCCGCCCGCCGCGTAATAGGTGTTCTCGCCCACTTCCACGTTGTGCGCGATGTGTATCAGGTTGTCGAATTTGACGCCATTGCGCAAGATCGTGGAACCCAGTGTGGCGCGGTCGATCGCGCAGTTCGCACCGATCTCCACGTTATCCTCGATCACCACGTTGCCGATCTGGGGCACTTTTTTACCGCCATCCGGACCGGTAGCGAATCGGAATCCATCGCTACCGATGACGGTGCCACTATGGATGATGCAATCCTTTCCGATCACGCAGTCCGAATAGACCTTCACCCCGGCATATAGGACGGTGTTGTCCCCAATGGTCACGTTATCGCCCACGTAGGTCTGCGGATAGATCTTCACGTTCGTACCGATGCGCGCATTCTCACCAATGAAAGCCAACGGACCGATGTAGCAGTCCGCGCCATGTGTGGCTCCATCGGAGATCACCGCTTGCGGTGAAACGCCCTTCTTGTCCCGCTTGATCTGGTCGTACATCTCAAGCACTTTCGCGAAAGCGCCTTGAGCATCGGCTACGCGGACAAGCGTCGTTTTCACGGGAGAGGTAAGCGGGAAGTCCTTCCCGATGATGACGACCGAGGCGGTGGTCCCATACACGTATTGCGTGTAGGCCGGGTTGGCGAGAAAGGAGAGGGATCCGGCGCCGCCTTCCTCGATCTTGGAAAGGCGTGAAACGGTGGCTTGCGCGTCTCCTTCAACGGTGCCTTGAAGAAGTTCCGCGATCTGGGTGGCAGTGAATTGCATCGGACCAAGGTAGGCCAATGAAACACGCGCCGATGGCAGGTCCTACTTCACTTCCGCCAGCTTGCCCTTCAGCATGTTGATCACACCGATCTCCGTCGCGTCCACACCTTTTTTCTCCGCGAGATACCAGCTGGCCCAGTCGCCAAGATGGATTAGGTACAGTTGACGCTCAAGACGGTCATCCCCTTTGCTCCATACTTCATGCACATGCGGGGTATACTTGGTAAAAACGGTCTTGTTGATCTCCATCCGCATCTGGCTGCGTTCATGGTCGTCAGCATGGCGGAAGATCGTCACGGCCAAACTCTTGTCGCCCCCGGCCCAGCCCACAAGCTCGTTGTGGTTCATCTCCGGGATGGCATGGTGCCAGCAGAGTTCCTTGCTGTTCTCGTTCAACTGCTGGCGGAATCGGATGCAAACGGCTTCCGTGGAGGCTTCGCTATAGATGATGGCGCGCTTGCTAAACAGTTTTTCAGCCAGGTCCTTGCCCGTCGCCTTGATGGCTTCTTGGTCTGCCTTGAGTTGCGCGGCGGCACGTGCGATCACGGATGTGAAGTCGGTCTTGATGATGCCGAAATGCTTCAGCACAAAGAATTGCTGGGTGAGCGAATAGGCCAGCATCGTGCGCGGAGGATTGCCTCCGGGGATCACGATGTGGTCAAGTCCCTTGGCTTTGGCGATATCCAACATGGTCCCACCGCTGGTGATGCACACCACGCGAGCTCCATTGTCCAACGCCTGTTGCATAGCGGCCAGCGTCTCTTCGGTGTTGCCGCTATAACTGCAAGCGATCACCAGGCTGCCTTTCCCGACATATGCGGGCAGATAGTAGTTGCTATAGACCTCGATGGGACAGGATGCTTGCGTGGCCACGGCCTGTGCCGCGATCCGTCCGCCAATGCCGCTTCCCCCAAGTCCTGTTACCACTACGTTTGAATAGGGTCCGTCAGGAGTGCCCAGTTTGGCATTCCGGCCGATGGAAAGAGCTTCTTGCAGATGGTCAGGGAAGTCGCGAATGAGGTCGTACATGAGTTTGCTGTTCAGAATGCGGTCGGGTTAGACAAAAGTAGGTGGCTCATACGCCAGAGGGTTGCCGGTGGTTCTTCCGTGGCCTCAGCAACTCCACCCGTGAAAAGCGAAGAGGTCCGATCCGATCGGTCCTCTTCTGCGCATTCCCGAGCAGCCCTACTGCGGCAATTCGCAGTCGGCGGAGGGTGTCACGTCCTTGAGTTCCTTCATCTTCAGGAAGATGTCGTCCACTTGTTTGGTGAGGCTCGTGCCCGCATTCAGTTCCTTCACTTTCAGGAACCAGCATTTCGACCGGGGGCGGTCCATCGTGGTCTTGTTATAGAGGTAATAAAGACCCATGTAGTTGTAGGCCTCCTCCAACTCGGCCTTGTGGCTGGCCTGTTCCTCTGGCTTCATCTTGCGGATCACGTCCTCATAATAGGGTAGCGCCAGCCAGGACTTTACCTCTGCGGTATCCATGCCAGCTTGGGCATGGGCGCGATAGAGGTAGCCTTGATAAATGTCCGGCTGCTTGGTGATGTATTGTGCCCAAGCGCTGTCGGCGGTCTGAAACATCTGGGCCCGGTTGGCCATGGCACCGAGGTAGTACCAATCATTCACTTCAGGCTGCCCGGCGTTGATCTTTTCGCGCATGGCGGCAACAGCCTTGGAATAGGCCTTGGCATCGGTGAAGGCCTTGGCGGCCTCCAGGAAGAGGTAGCCCTTGGCAGCATCCATGTGTGCGGCCTTCAGGTACATCTCAGCGGCAAGCGAATCGTATGGCGTTATCTTGAAATTCACCAAGGAAGTACCATCCGGATCCTTCGTCGTGCCGGTATACTTGGCCACATTGCCGTTCACGATAGCGGTGCCATTGGAGTCGATCCTGACAGGTGGGTTTGTCGCAAGTTGCTTGGCCAGCCCTTGGTAGATCTTGCCGTAGTACTCGTAGTCCAGGCTGATCACCTTGTCCTCCGGTTGTTCAGCAAAGTATTCCTGCATGGTGCTGTCCGCCGCGCCGAACTCGCCCTTCTCCGCCTCGTCATAGGCCTTCAGGCGCTTCAGTACTAAGTTCTTCACGCCCGCATCCTCCAATGCCTTGATCTCTATTAGGCTCTCGTCATACTTTTTAACGAGGAAGAGAAATTGGGCATTGCGCACCCGGGCGCTCGTACTGCCACTGTTAAGGTCGAGGTACTGCTTCATATCGGCCGTTGCCTTGTCGAATTCACGCATCTTGAAATAAGCCTCCGCGCGACCTCGGTACGCGGGAGCGAAGCCTGCGTCCAGGGTGATGGCGTTTGTGTACTCCTCGACGGAACTCGGGAAGTTGTTCGCACGGTAGTACATGAAGGCCTTCCGTACCACTGGCTTGGCATTCAGCGCATCCAGTTCCATCGCCTTCTTGTAATTCTCCAGCGGTGCCGTGCCATCACGGGGGTTCTGGTCGAAGAGCGCATCACCCTTCAGGATATAGACCTCGGGGTCCTTCGGATACAGGTCGATCGACTTCTGGATCAAGGCCATCGCGGCGGTGTAGTCCGGTGACTTGCCCGCGAGAAGCCCCTCGGCCTCTTCCCGATAGGTAGCCGCGATCTGCGCCTTGCTGAATTTGTTGGCCTTGGCCTCTGCGGTCTCGCTGGCCTTCGCGAATTGCGCCTGTGCTCCGTTCACGTCCCCTTTTTCATGAAGGATCTTCCCTGCCCCCGCATAGTTCAGTGGGAAGTTCGGTGCCACCTCGATCCCTTTGCGATAGGCTATCGCCGCGCTGTCGGACTGGTCATTGCCAAAATAGTTCTCGCCCAAGTAGAACCACGCCTCGCCACTATGGGGAGTGGCCGCAATGGCTTGTTTGAATGCGACGGTCGCCTTCTCGAATTGTTCCTTGTCCGTAAGCTTGATCGCATCGGAGAGTTGCGCTTGCGCGCCGATGGCGGCGCAGGCAAGTCCGATGGTAAGGAGGGTTTTCATAAGGTCTTATTGTTCAGGGACCATCTCAATATTTCTCGGCGGTACGGTGATGGGCGCCACGCCGAGCTTGAGGATGATGCGTTGTCCTTTGTGATTGGCGACAAAGGAAACAAAACCGGTGCCAAGCCCGCTTTTCCCTTCCGTCAATATCATGGTCATTCTCCGTCTCAGCGGATATCGGCAATCAGCGATGGCGCTTTGGCTGGGCAGCACGGCTTCGGCATCCGTGGCACGGGCCAGGGGCAGCAGCTTCACCTGACCGCGCAAGGCCCGCATCCCCGGGTTGTCCAGGTCGCTGATAGCCGCAAAGGGGATGAATCCTATGGCGCGTGGGTCCTTTGCCACTTGGGCGATCACAGCGGCCACATCGGGAAGGGCGCTTGCACGAACGCTTTGAATGTGGAGCGAATCGATCAACGTGCGGGCCACTCCGCTGCCACTACCGGGAAACAGTGCGTGCAGGGTGATGATGGCCTGATCGCCCGACACGGCCGTCGCGACCGGCAACGCGTTGGTATCGGCATTCAAGAGGGCCTTGATCTGGGCGATGTCCAGTTGCTTTAACGGACTGCTCGGACCCACTACCACTGCGATGGCATCGGTATAGATCGGCACCACTGGAGCGCTCAGTTGCCGCTTGTCAAACCAGGTCTGTTGTTTTCCACCAGTTGCCGCGGAGATTACCACACAGCGGACGCTGTCGCTCATCATCGCGCTCAACAATTCTGATTCGCCCATATACCGGACCACCAGTTCGGCATTCGGATAGATGGATGAAAACACAGCGGCCTCCTCAGCGATCACCGGCCTTGCATCCATATCGGCCAGAATGATGGCCCGCCCTGCGGTGGGGGTGTCGTCCACGTTAGGGTTGGACGCCTTGAAATGACAGCCGGAAAGTACCAAGGGAATGGCGGCCAAAAATAAGAGGACGGAGAAGGACCAAGAGCGACTCACGATTCCTCTTGGCTTTGGAGGTTCTTCTTGCGCCACATGTATGATCGCACAGCACCGTAGCACACCAGAACGAGCCCAAGTGGAACACGATACTGGGAGATCTGCACTTGCATGAAGTTGGTGAGGAGGAAGAGGCATCCGAACAGGATGTAGACCAAACTCATCACCAATGCGAAGTATTTCATGGAAGGTTAGTGGACCTCAAATCTAATGGGCAGGGTCAAGCGGCAGGGCACATCATGTCCATTCATGCGTGCCGGCTTCCAAATGGGCATGCGGGCCACGGTGCGCGTAGCTGCGTCCTTGCACTGTGCGTGCTCGCCGGAAATGGCGCGGGCATCCGTCACCTTTCCAGCCCCGTCCACGGTGAATTGCACGTATACCAGGTCCTTGCCGTTAAGTCCTTGCGGGAATTCCAAATGGTCTTGCATCCAAGGGCCCAGCGCAGCATCCCCTCCGGGAAACACGGGAAGTTCATCCACCTGAGATCCGTCAAAAGGACCATGTCCACGAGTTGGCCCTCCGATCAATGCGCTGGTCCGGGCGGAATCGCTGCCCGTTGTTTCACCCCCTGCGTTTCCCAAGGGTGAAGTGATGGTGGCCACAGCGTCGGTATGCATGGTATCCGGGGGAGGGATCAATATGGAATCGACAGGAACCACCAACGAGGTCGCTGCTCGCGGCGTGATGGGTGCAACGGTCGGTTTTGGCTTGGTAGGTAGCGGGGCATCCGGAACGGTGGACGGTGGAATGAAGTCCACGATAATGACGGGTGGGATGGGCGGAGCCACAGCGATCGGAGGCGTGAACCACGAGATCACTTTCGGTACCGCTGCCAGCAGGGCCAATAGACCTATGGTGAGAATGAATGCGATGACCAGCCGATGGTCATACTCCTTGCGCAATTGATATGCGCCATATCCGCGATGGCGCCCTTCGAATACCAGCTCATTACGTTCGGGCTGCGTGACATTACTCCAAGCGCGATCCATGGTGAAGGCCAAGTACAGGAGCGTGATGATCAGGAGGGCAGCAGCTGTGATCATTGTGGTGGGGTTTTAGGGTTTTCCGACTCAGCGTCCATTCCCTTGTAAAACCCGATCGCCGTGGCGTTCATTGCACCGCAGCCCGAGCCGTTCCTACCGTTCCTGCAAGCGATCTGCCTGCAGGTGGTTGGAAGCATGGTCCCCAACGCAAAAGGCCCACTTCGGACGAACCGAAGCGGGCCTTTTGATCTGTTACAGGATCACTGCAATTTGAACTGTACTGGAATAGTGAAACGGCATTTCACGGGCTTGCCATTCATCTTACCGGGCGCCCACTTCGGCATGGATTTCACGGCGCGCAAGGCCTCCTTGTCCAAATTGGGGCTTACCCCACGCTTGATCGCCACATCCTCCACGCTGCCATCCTTGTCCACGACGAACTCGACATAGACCTTGCCTTGGATGTTGGCATCCTGCTCCATCTGCGGATAGACGGTATGGTCTTGCAGATACTGATACATCTTACTCATGCCACCGGGGAAATCCGGTTGTTCCTGTACGGCGGCGAGGTCATAGGTGGTCTCTTCCACGGGTGGCGGGGGAGGAGGCGCATCGATCTTTGCTCCTTCCTCGGTGGTCTGTCCTGCCGTGGTCTCGGTCAGGTCCTGCTGTGTTGGAGGCGGTGCTTCCACCGGCTTATCCACGGCTTCCACAGCGGTGAACTGCACGGTTTCGATCTTGGGCTGAGGGGGAGGAACCACTTCCGGCGGGGGTGGTGGTTCAGGGGGCTGGTCCCGGAAATTGTCCAGGTTCACATCAACGATGTCCACTTTCTTCACCACGTCGGCCTTGCCTCCCATTTTGGAGATCACGAACGGCGTTCCCACGACAAGGGCGAAGAAGCCCACCGCGCAGAGCATCGCCAATCCGAGTCGCTTGTTGTAATCCACGCGCAATTGATATGCGCCATAATCCTTGTTGCGATCCGCGAAGACGAGGTCGTTGCGCAGCCCCTGCAACATGTTCATCCACGAATTGTCATACGTGAGCGCGACGCTCAACAGGAGCAATAGCGCTATAACGATCCCGTATGCCATGTGCTCAGAGTTTGAGTTTCTCCGCGTCGAGCAGGGTTTCCTCAGCGGGCTTGATGGTGTCCTGCACGGCGTACTTGCCAATGCCGGCGATGTCCATCTCATCGACCATATCGATCATATTGCGGTACTTGGCGTCCTTGTCCGGCTTAATAATGACGAAGAGCGCCTCCTTCTGTTTTTGTGCCTCGTTCTTCAGGGAGTCATAGACAGCCTTGTTGATCTTGTTCGCATTGTACTCCTTGCCCAATTCCTGAACACGTTCAAACGTGTTCTTGTTCAGGTCCAACAGCAAGGGCCTGATCTGGCTGAAGTCCGTGCGGGTCAGCTGTGTCTCAGGTTTGAAGGCGTCCTTATAGTAGTAGATCTGGTCGTTCTTGGTGAGGAAAAGCGTGAGGGCATTATTCACCTCTGTCAGCTTCGGGGGGATAGGACCCTCGGGTGGCACCGGGAAAGTCAACTGCAAGGTTGACGGCTTGTACATGGTGGTGGTAAGAATGAAGAAGGTGAGCAGCAGGAACGCAAGGTCGACCATGGGTGTCATGTCGATCCGCGTGGTGCCTTTCTTGGCCCTTTTCTTCTGGTGGCGTGCGCCACCTCCACCGCTATCTCCTCCTACGTCTGCCATGGTCCTTCACTGTCAGCTTCGTTATTCGGGAGTCTCCGTTCGTTCTGAGTTCCGTCGAGGATGCCGTTTGTTTCCTTATAAATACCCTGAATTCATTTCTGATCAGCCGGACCGTTCAGCCGACTTTCCTCCAGGTCGGTGATCATCTTGAACCGGTTGATCTTCACGGTTGGGCTCTGGAAGATCCTGATCACCTTGCTCATGGTGGAGTAATTCACATTGCCGTCGCCCTTGAGCGCTACTATAGGGTTTTTGCCTCCCGACCCGTCGCTGAAGATAAGCTGCGTAATGCGCACCCAGTCCAACAACTGGTCGTTCGTGCTGTCGATGGGGATGCCGGGCGAGGCGTGGTCCATGGCCTTTCGTTCGGTCCCCGAGTTCAAACTGAGGTATGTGCCGAGCTGTTGCGCAGGGATGCCGATGTCATCCAAGTTGACGAAGCGTTGCTGCTGCTGCGCGTCCAAGGTGAGGTTATAGCGTTTGGCGAATTCCTTGATCACCTCACCACGCACCCTTCTGTCGGTGAAGTTCCAGAACACACGCCCGGCGCTGTCCACGGAAATGGTCATCAGGTTCTCCGTTGGTACTGGCGACTGGCTGCGGCTGCTGGGGGTATCCACCACCACGGCCTCCTCGGGACGGAACTGGGCCGTGAGCATGAAGAAGGTGACCAGCAGGAACGCGAGGTCCACCATCGGCGTCATGTCCAAGGCTGGACTTGTCCGGGGCATCTTAAGCTTCGACATGGGCGCTTTTCCGGTGGTTCAAGGGATCCTGTGATACTACTCGGGCTCCGATCACTTGTGGTTGGCCAGGGTCTGGCTCACGCTGAAGCCGGCCTCATCGATACCGTGCGTGATGCCGTCGATCTTGGTGCTGAAGTAGTTGAACATGATGATGGCGATGCAGGAACCGCTGATACCAAGGGCGGTATTGATGAGGGCCTCGGAAATACCCGTGGACAGCGCAGTGGCATCCGGTGTTCCGGCGGCGGCCAAGGCGCTGAACGCCCTGATCATCCCGAGCACTGTTCCGATAAGACCAAGCAGCGTGCTGATCGAAGCGCAGGTGGAGAGCACCACGAGGTTCTTGCTGAGCATCGGAAGCTCAAGGGCAGTGGCCTCCTCGATCTCCTGTTTGACGGTGTTGATCTTCGTCTCCTTGTCCAATTGCCCGTCGTTCAGCACGGTCTGATACTTCTCCAGTCCGCTGCGCATCACATTGGCCACGCTGCCCTTCTGCTCGTCGCAGGCGGCGATGGCCTCTTCAACGCGGTCACCGGCGAGTAACTGGCGGACGTTGTGCAGGAAGCCGTCGATGGGGCCCTTGCCCTTGGCCTTGCTCAAGGAGTAGAAGCGTTCGATCGAGAAGATGATCACCAATAGCAGTACCGTGATCAGGATCGGTACCACGAAGCCTCCTTTATGGATGAGACCAAAGGTGTGGGCGGGGTCCATATCCACAGGGTGGCCCTTGGCCGGGTCGCCGCCCTCGAAGTTGGCCGGATCGCCCAGCACGAACATATAGAAGAGGATGCTGACGGTCAATGCCACGGGAAAGGCCAAAGCCACGAACAGGCTGGAGAACTTTCCGGATTTCTGAGTGCTCATGTAAGGGTCAGTTTCGAGGTGAAGGGTTCGTGTGCAGGGTTCGTTCGGGTCGATGGTTGCTCACTATGGTGCAGGGAGCGCATAAAGGCCGCAAACATAGCATGATCGCCGTTTGTGGCAGGGGCCAAAAGTAGGTCGGGAGATCCAGCGGAGCATGTGAGATCTTGTTAGGAACGACGAACGGCGCATGTTGCGTGTATCCCGTCCGTGGGATGCGAGCAACGGAAGTTCTTGGCCAAGGAACGGTTATCGGGTGAACTGCATGTTAAGGAACCCCCATGCCCGGGGACCGATCCGTGGAGATGGAAATGTGTGATTTGGAAATATTCACCATGGAAAGTATATTTGCACCCGATACAACACCAAATGAACACGAACACCACTTCTCTTCCGGGAACGATCGTCCTCCACACCGCCGATACGCGAGGCCATGCGGACCATGGTTGGTTGAACGCGTGGCATTCCTTCAGCTTCGCCAACTGGTATGATCCCGAGCGCGTGCATTTCGGCGCACTGCGTGTCCTGAACGACGACACCATCGCGGCAGGTATGGGCTTCGGCACCCACCCGCACGACAACATGGAGATCATCACCATCGTGACCGAGGGTGCCTTGAAGCATACGGACAGCATGGGCAACGAAGGCGTCATCAAGGCCGGAGACGTCCAAGTGATGAGTGCCGGTACCGGTGTGCGACATAGCGAATTCAACCCGGACGCGGAGCATCGCAGCAAGCTGTTCCAGATCTGGCTCTTCCCCCGCAAGCGCGGAGCAACGCCCCGGTATGACCAGATAACCTTGGATCCAAAGGACCGGGTGAACACCTTCCAGCAGATCGTCTCGCCGGATCCGGGTGATGCAGGAACCTGGATCGGGCAGGATGCCTGGTTCCAACTTGGCAAATTCGACGCCGACCGCGCTGAACACTATCAAGTGAAGCGCCAGGGGAATGGCGTCTATGCCCTGGTCGTTTCCGGCAGTGCCGAGATACAAGGCCAACAACTTTCCGCACGTGATGCTGTCGGCGTCAGCGGAGTGGAAGGATTGGACATCCGCATCGGTGCCGAAGGCGCAGAAGTGCTGCTGATCGACGTCCCGATGGAATTCAACTGAACACACAAACCAACACACTACCAAAAATGAAAGACCAAGCTGAAATAACCGCCGCTGAAACCACCACTGCCAAACGCGTGAAGTGGACCATCGATCCCGCCCACAGCGAGATCCAGTTCAAGGTGAAGCACCTGATGATCACGACCGTCACGGGCAGTTTCCAAAAATTCGATGCCGACATCGAAGTGATCGGTGACGACCTCAGCACCGCCAAGGTGGACTTCTGGGCCGATGTCAACAGCGTCACTACGAACAACGACCAGCGGGACGCGCACCTGAAGACGGCGGACTTCTTCAATAGTGAGAAGAACCCAAAGATCAGCTTCACCGCTACTGGCGCAGAATCCGTGGATCACGATGGAAGCTGGACCCTACGCGGCGATCTGACCATGAACGGCATCACCAAGGCGGTGAAGCTGGATGTGGAATGGGGCGGCGTGATCAAGGACCCTTACGGCAATACGAAGGCCGGGGTGAGCGTGCATGGCAAGATCAACCGCACTGATTGGGGCATCAATTTCAATGCAGCCCTAGAGGCTGGCGGGGTGATGCTGAGCGAGGAGGTACGCATCGCCTGCGAATTGCAGTTGGTGAAGCAGGGTTGAGTAAAACGCCCTGTTCTGTGTGGAAGGCCCGGCATGTCCGGGCCTTCTTTTTGGATATCCCAGAGATCATGCGACGGACCGGACAGGCCTACCTTGCGGCGTGAAAAAGATCAACGACACCACTATCGCCCTTCTTATCGACGGAGACAACGCGGCCCCCCGCCGTCTCGCTCCGATCCTGGAAGAAGTCTCCAAGCAGGGCACCATCACCATCCGCCGCATCTATGGTGATTGGACAACCACCGGCATGAGTGGCTGGAAAGAGCTGCTGAACGCGAACGCGATCCAGCCTGTGCAGCAGTTCGCCTACACCAAGGGCAAGAACAGCACCGATAGCGCACTCATCATCGACGCGATGGACATCCTCCACGGCGGTATGGTGGATGCTTTCTGCATTGTGAGCAGTGACAGCGACTACACACGATTGGCCACCCGCCTTCGCGAGGCCGGGCTCTTCGTGATGGGCGTGGGCGAGAAGAAGACACCGGACGCCTTCGTGCAAGCGTGCGAACGCTTCATCTATGTGGAGAACCTCGACGTGCATGACGAGCCCAAGTCCGCGAAGGGCGCAGGTTCAAAGGCAGGAAAGGAGAAAGCGATGGCGCTCTCGGCGAACACTTCCCTGATGCGCAAACTCCGCAAGGCCTTCAACATCGCCAAGGGTGACGAGGAGGAAGCCTCACTCAGTTTGGTCGGTCAAGCACTGCGCCGTTTGGACCCGAGCTTCGATCCGCGCAGCTATGGGCATGGCTCGTTATCATCCTTGGTGAATGCACTGAAGGACCAAGTGGAGACCCGCCGCGAGGAGAAGGGCAATGCGGTGATGGTGCGGTTCAAGGGGTGAGTTTTGAGCGCTCATTAGCTTTGGGTTCTCACTTCAAGTCCAACCGTCCGCTTCGGCCACACCTCATCATGCGCTACACCCCACTCTCCGCCGCTACCTATCGTGAACACCGTGCCCGCTTCCGCAAGGCCATGGAAAAGGGCGGCCTCGCCGTCTTTCACAGCAACGACATCATGCCAACCAGCGGTGACGGTAGCATGCCGTTCCATCAAGCGACGGACATCTTTTATCTCAGCGGTATCGATCAGGAGGAGACCGTGTTGCTGCTCTTCCCGGATGCGTTCGACCCGAAGGACCGCGAGATCCTTTTCGTGCGTGAGACCAACCCCACCATCGCGATCTGGGAAGGTGCGAAGCTGACGCAGAAACAGGCCACCGAACTCAGTGGTATCGCCACAGTGCTTTGGACCAGCAGCTATGAAGCCACCTTACAGCGCTTGCTCCCGCAGGCCCAGAGCATTTACCTCAACAGCAATGAGCACCTGCGCCAAGGCAACGAGGTGGAGACGCGTGAGGAGCGCAAGAACAAGGAACTGCGCGCCGAGTATCCACTGTATGATGTGAAGCGCAGTGCGCCCATCATGCATCGCATCCGCTCGCGCAAGACCGACGAGGAGATCGCGCAGATCCAGAACGCCGTGAATATCACCGCGAAGGCGCTACAGCGCGTGCTCCGTTTCGTGAAGCCCGGAGTAAAGGAATACGAGATCGAGGCGGAGATCACCCACGAGTTCATCCGCAACGGTTCACGCGGCCATGCCTATACGCCCATCATTGCCAGCGGGCGCAACGCCTGCGTGCTGCACTACATCACCAACGACGACACTTGCAAGGACGGCGATGTGATCCTGATGGACTTCGGCTGTGAGTATGGCAATTACGCCAGTGACCTCACGCGAAGCATTCCGGTGAGCGGCACCTTTACACCGCGCCAACGCGACGTTTACAATGCGGTGCTGAACGTGCAGAAGGAAGCCACGAAGCTCCTGCTCCCGGGCGTTTTCCTCGCTGACTACCACAAGAAGGTGGGCGAGATCATGGAGAAGGAATTGATCGGCCTCGGCCTGCTGGATAAGGACGCGGTGGCGAAGCAGGACCCTGAGAAGCCGCTGTACAAGAAGTACTACATGCACGGCACCAGCCACTTTCTCGGCCTCGATGTGCATGATGTGGGCCTGTGGCACGAGCCTATCGTTGAAGGCATGGTCTTCACCGTTGAGCCTGGTATCTATATCCTCGAAGAGAACCTCGGCATCCGCATCGAGAACAACATCGTGGTGACCAAGGACGGCCCGATCGATCTATTCAAGAACATCCCGCGTGAAGTGGAGGAGATCGAAGCGTTGATGGCGAAGGGGAAGAAGGTGGTGGTGTAAGGCTGGGCTCTTCCCGATCGTAGGAGGGTCCCGCATTCCCCAAACCGCGTTTCGGGGAACCTCATATATTTCCGGCAGACACCCCACAATGCACATTCGTATCCACTTCGTATTTGCCGCATTGGCCTTTGCAACATCCGTTTTCGCAGCACCGCAAACCCCGGAAGGATCAGATGGTCCGGAGCTGACCGATGAGCAAACAGCTGCACTTCGGCAAGCGTATGTCGATTCGCTGGAAGCAAGCTACACCTACCGGACCGGGGCTATTCCGTTGAGCGGTGATGTGGCGACCTTGGATGTGCCCGATGGGTTCAAGTTCCTGGATGCTGCGCAGAGCAAACAAGTGATCGTGAAGGTGTGGGACAATCCGCCCGATGTTGCCGAAAGTGTGCTGGGCATCATCATCCCGGCGAATTCCGGCGTGCTGGACAATCCATTCGCGTTCGTGGTGGAATACGATTCCATGGGTTACGTGTCGGACAAGGATGCGGACGATATCGACTACGACGAGATGATGATCGGGTTGAAGAAGGATGACGTGGAGGACAACAAGCACCGGCAGGAAGCGGGCTATGGCACATTGGACCTGGTCGGCTGGGCCTCGCAACCCTACTACGACAAGGAGAACAAAGTGCTCCACTGGGCCAAGGAGCTGCACGCGCAGGACGCGGATGGAAACACCTTGAACTACAACGTGCGCGTGCTGGGACGCAAAGGAGTGTTGATCCTGAATGCGGTTGCGAGCATGAGCGAATTGGACACCGTGAAACAGAACATACCCGCAGTGCTCAGCATGGCGAAGTTCAATCCGGGGTATACCTATGAGGAGTTCGACAGCAAAATTGATAACGTGGCCGCATGGACGATCGGTGGCCTGGTGGCGGGCAAGGTGCTGGCCAAGGTGGGCCTCTTCGCGCTGCTCCTGAAGAACATCAAATTATTGATCCTCGCGATCAGTGGTGGTGGTGCTGCTGTGTGGAGGTTCATCACAGGCAGGAAAAAGAAGGACGGCCCGGAAGAATTCCCGAAGGCATAAAGGATCGGTCTTGAGTCCCCTTCGGGGATGAAGGGCCTACTGCTCCTTCACCAGATCATAAAGTTCCTTCAGGTCCGGGGCGAGGATGATCTCGATCCGGCGGTTCTTCGCCTTGTCGTTCGGATCGGCGGGCTCATACTGGCTCTTGCCGGCGGCGGTGATGCGCAAGGGGTCGATCTTCGAGCTTTCCTGCAGGATGCGCACCACGCTGGTGGCGCGGAGCACACTGAGGTCCCAGTTGTCCTTGTAGGGCGCACCGGACAGCACCTTGTCCGTATCAGTATGACCCTCCACCATGATGTTGATGTCCTTGTCGTTCTCGATCGCCTTGGCAAGATTGACCAGCGCTTCGCGGCCCTTGTTGTCCACCACGGTACTACCGCTGGGGAAGAGCAGCTTGTTGTCCAAACTCACGTAGATCTGGCCATCCTTCTGCGTAACGGTGAGGCCCTTGCCCTCGAAGCCGGTCAGTGCTTGGCTCACGCGGTCCTTCAGGGACTTCATGGCGGCATCCTTCTGTTGCAGTTCGCCTTGGAGTTCCGCCAGCTTGGCTTCGCGCTCGGCGAGCGACTGGGCCAGAATATTGAGGGAATCCTCCTTGTTCTGCAACTTCAGCCGGTTGGCTTCGAGATCGGAGAGGAGTTTTCTATTCTCCACACTTCCGCCTGCGACCAACGTGTTGTACTTGTCCAGCAATTCGTTGTTGAGCTGATCGATCTTGTCATACTGCGTGGTCATGTGGCGCAGGCTGGTGCCGAGGGTTAGGGTGTCCCGCTCCAATTGCTCCTTGCGCTTGGTGATGTCGTCCAAGGTGGTCTGTTGGTCCTTCAGTGTGGCCTCCGCTTGCTGGGCCTTGGCCAACGCGTCGGTCTGGCTTTGCTGCATGGCCTTGTAGCGCGCGTCCAACTCCTCGTATTTTCTGGAGGGTACGCAGGCACTGAACAGCAGGATGGTGATGGAAAGCGGGATGAGGGAGCGCTGAATGGAGGTCATGGAATAGTTTTCGGAGGTCCGTCCAAAGGTCCTGTCCCCTTTGGCAAGCCTCCGGCCGGATGCAACCTTTTTATGAACATCGCGTTCTCCCTGATGCCATGGAAACCCTGAGTTGGAGCGGCCCGGAGTGGGATCGGGTCCGATCATCCGCGTTGGACGAGGAGTTGGACAAGTACCGGCTGTTGGCCTATCTACAGCGAATTGACGCGCACTACAAGGAACGCAAGCTCTATCCCTATTTGGATGAATTGCACTTGCGCGTTCACCAGTTGACCGAGCTCCGCAAGCGGGCCGAGACCTTGGAAGCCGGCATGGCCGGTGAGGCATTGGGCTTGGACCTGCGAAGGAGTACGATCCTGCGCCGATCGCCGAACGGCTCGCAGTTGGAGCAGGTGCATGCCTCGACGGAGCGGGCCTTGCGAGAGTTGCGAAGGTCCATGGAACTCGGGGGCGAATTGCGGGAGGAACTGAACCAGAGTATCCGGTGTTCCCCGATCGGGATCCTTCCCATCGGCACGCGGGAAGGGTGGATCCTGCTGCGCCAAGGGAATGAGGCGTGGGCCTATAGCTATGTGCTTCCGCTGGTCCGAACGGCGGACCCGAATTGCACCCACGGACAATTGCGTACGCGCTATTTCAGCACATGGACCTTGGGCCTCGCCCGGACCTATGAGCAAATCAAGGCCGAACTGGTGCGGATCGGGCCATTCCCCAATCCGGCCGCTTTCGTATTTGAGTCGGATATCAGTCTGCCGAGGATCGAGACCTTCATGCCACTTGCGAAGCAACTGGTCTACGAGTTGGTGGCGGGTCCCTTGGCCTGAGGCTCGGAGAACCAGACCCCGCGCAGGTCGATCAGCTCCATCGGGTTGATGTGAAGGTCCTGCACTTGTGGCTCGGCCAGCAGGATGTAATAGGGATGGTACAGGGGTATCAACGGCACGTCCTTCATGGCGATGCCTTCCGCTTGCGCGAGTGACCGCATGCGGGTGGTGACGTCACTCTCGGACATCGAGGCGGCATAGAGCGAATCAAAGCGCGGTTCCATGTAGCGGGCGGTATTCAATGGGGAAGACAGCGCCGTATCGGCCACAGCGTTCTTCCCGTAGAGCAGGGCAAGGAAATTTCCGGGATCCGGAAGGTCCGCCACCCAGCCTTCACGCCAGAACAGCGCCTTGCCTTGTTCGATGCGGTCGTAGTATTCCTTGGGCGATACGACACTCACAGTGATCGGGACCTTCAGCTCCCTCAAGAGCATGTCCTGCACCTTGCTCGCCACTTGCTGGTAACCGAAGCCATCGTTGTTCACCTGCAATTGCACATGAGGGAATCCCCGGCCGTTCGGATAGCCCGCCAAGGCCAACAATCGTCTGGCGCTGTCGGGGGCGAATGGTACGCGGGGCACTAAGTCGTATGGGTATCCCGGCAGTCCCGGTGGAACCAAGCCGTGGTCGGCCCTCTTGGCGGTGCCGCGCAAAACGGAATCCGTCAGAAAGGTCCGATCGATCGCCAAGGCGAAGGCCCTCCGTACGCGCACATCATTGAACGGGGGGCGCATCGCATTCAACCCATAGTACTGTGTGGCCAAGGCGGGTACCATGGTTGTGGTGAACTGCTTCGCTCCAGAGTGGCCATGCCCGTTCACCGTATCGGCCAGCATGTCCATGCTTTCCAGGGAAAGCTCGGTAAGCATGGTCAGGCTTCCCTTGAGGAATGCGGCAACCTCTTTCTCCTTGTCGGGAACGAAGGTGATGCGGACACCATCCAAGTAAGGAAGACTCCCACCCAATTCATCCTTGCCCCAGTAGTGTTCGTTCCGCACAAGCACGATAGCCTCATCTTGTTCGCTGGCCTTGATCAGGAATGGGCCGGTGCCGATCGCATGATGCAACAGGTCCTTCCCATAGGTTGACACCAGCTCATGGGGCCAGATCCAGCATCCGGACTCGGCGAGCACTTGCAGAAAATTAGCACACGGCCCGGTCAAGGTGATCCGTACCGTGTGTTCATCCAAGGCCTGGAGCCCAGCAATTTCGCCTGTGGTACCGGCGCTTTCGGCTCCCTCCACCCGGTCGCGGAAAAGCCGACTGGACAGACTGCCCATGTCCGGACGGCACAATTGGGTGAAGCAATCCACCACATCCTTCGCGGTCATCTCCCGGCCCTGGCCGCCACTGAATGCTGGATCGTTCTGGAAATGCACATCCGGCCGGAGTTCGAAGGTGTAGATCTTGTGGCTGCTATCAATGGACCAACTTTCGGCCAATGACGGCTCGATGGAAAGGTCTTGGGGATTGAATCGCACCAGCCCCTCGTAGATCTGCGAGGCCACATGGATCTCGGACACCTGTGTGATCGCTGGTGGGAACAAGCTTCGCGGCGGCTGGGTCTCGTTGAAATTGAAGATCCCGCCATAGCGGCCCACCGATCGGGTGCCATCCTTCGCAGCAGGTCCCCCGCAAGAGGCCAGCAGGGCAAGCGTGAAAAGCGGGAATAGAATGCGGCGCATGAGAACGTCAAATCTATCCGGCGCGGTTGGCGGCCGAAAGTGTTTCCTGCGGCATTACGAACACCATTGTCTTGATCCCGAGCGGCCGTGCCCGCGGTTACGGATAATTTTCAAGCCCGCACCACGTACCATTGGTCCCTCCCTTCGTGCTGAAAGCCGCTCACAGTCCCTTGTTCCGCCGACCCTTCTTGGCGGTGCTGCTATCATTGGCGGTAGGCAGCGCCTTGGCCCAATCGCAGGACAACAGGTTGGTGAAGCGCATCCTATTTGACCGGGACACCATTCACTTGGACAGCCTCAGCATCGTGCCGGGAAGCCTGACGCTATGGAACGACAGCGCACAGGTGTCCCTGACGGATTACACGTTCGACCCTTACCACGCGCTTATCATTCGCAACGCTGCTACGCCCACTGACAGCCTCACCGCTCGCTTCCGTGTGATGCCGCTCCAATTGGCCGGACCCTTCCGCCACAAGGATCCGGCGCATCTCGTGCGGCAGTCCGGCGATCGGGAGGACCCCTTCAAGTATGTTCCGGAGAAGGGAGCACAGGACGTTTTCGGCTCGAGTGGCATGAACAAGAGCGGAAGCATTTCCCGCGGGATCCTCTTCGGCAACAACCAGGATCTCTCGGTGAACAGCACCCTGAACTTGGAACTCAACGGCCACCTGACCGACAAGATCGACGTGCAAGCCTCCGTGACGGACAATAACATTCCCATCCAGGCGGGCGGAAACACCCAGGAGATCCAGGATTTCGACCAGGTCTTCATCAAACTGCACGATGATCATCAAGAGCTGGTGGCAGGGGACTTCGTCCTGCAACGGCCAAAGAGCTATTTCCTCAACTACTTCAAGAAGACGAAGGGATTGAGCTACACCACGCTGCTCGGCAAACCGAACGGCACACACGATGTGTTGGGTGTAAGTGCTGCCATCAGCAAGGGCGATTTTGCCAGGAACCAGATCCAGGGCATCGAGGGCGTTCAGGGGCCATACCGGTTAACTGCCAGTGATGGAGGCACCTTCATCATCGTGCTATCGGGCACTGAACGGGTCTACCTCGATGGACAGCTGCTCACACGCGGGTTGGAGAATGACTATGTGATCGACTACAACACGGCCGAGCTCACCTTCACCGCACGTCGTCTGATCACAAAGGACCGGCGCATCACAGTGGAATTCCAGTACTCGGACAAGAACTACGTCCGTTCGCTGGTGCGCGTCTCCAACGAACTGGTAACAGGAGCCACTTCCTTGCGCTTCGACCTCTACAGCGAACAGGACCAGAAGAACCAGCCTCTTCAGCAGGACCTGACGGACGCGGAACGCCAAGCGCTTGCCTTGGCCGGTGACGATCCCTTGGCCGGCGTGGTGGGCGGTGCGGACAGTGTGGCCTATTCCGTCGATGAGGTGCTTTATGCCAAGATCGATTCCCTGGGCTTTTCGCCGGTCTATCTGTACAGCACCAATACCGATAGTGCCCGCTATCGTGTTTCCTTCAGCAGCGTGGGGGCAGGCCATGGTGATTACACGCAGCAGGAATTCACACCGAATGGCCGGGTCTTCCGCTGGATCGAACCTCAAACGGTGAATGGGAACTTGGTGCACATGGGCGACTATGCGCCGGTGCGGGTGCTCGTGCCTCCCCGTTCGCAGCGCATAATCGCTGTAGGTGCGGACCACCGTTTCTCCGCGCGCACCAGGGCCTGGGGTGAGGTCGCTGTCAGCGATGCGGACCGCAATACCTTCAGCTCCGTGGACGATGGAGACAACACGGGCCTAGCGGTGAAGGCCGGGGTAAGCAGCAGTATTCCGCTGGCCCGGCAGGACACGGTGAAGCACCTTGTCATCGGCCTGGACAACGAATGGCGCTCCAAGGATTTCACGGTCGTAGAGCGATACCGGCCAGTAGAATTTGAACGTGACTGGAACATCACCACGGTGCCGCAAGATGGCGACCAGCTGCTTTCACAAGCGAGTATGGCGTTGATCGATGGCAAACAGGGAACGGCCACTTTGTCGAGTTCCCTGTTCCACATCGATCAGCGGTATGACGGGTTGCGGCAGGCGTTGCAGGGTGCGATGCGGTTCGGGAAGTTCTCGGTGAACCTCGATGGTAGCCTGCTGAACACTTCGGCCGATACCACATCGAGCGATTTCCTCCGGCACAAGGCGCAACTCGCGTGGCGGTTCAAGCCCTTTACTATCGGGGTCAATGATGAACAGGAGCGGAACCGCTTCCACGACCAGACTTCGGACATGCTGACCTTGGGCAGCTACCAGTTCCAGGATTGGGAGGCCTTCCTGCAAAGCCCGGATTCCGTGAGGACCAAGTTCCGCTTCGGAGCCGGCCAACGCTATGACAAGGCGCTGAGGAGTGGGCTGCTCGCGGCCAGCACGGAGGCCACAAACTATAACGCGACCGTGGATCTCAGCGGAGCCAAAGTGCGGAAACTACAAGCCACGTTCACCTATCGACAGTTACGGATCATTGACAGCTCGCTTACCGCGCAACCCGCCGAGGATACTTATCTCGCCCGGCTCGATCATGCCCATAGTGCATGGAAGGGGGCGTTCAGCTGGGACATGTTCTATGAGTTCGGCAGCGGGCTGGAACAGAAGAGCGAGTACATCTATGTCCAGGTACCAGCGGGACAAGGCACCTACGTATGGCATGATTACAACGGTGACGGGGTGAAGGACCTGAATGAGTTCGAGCTGGCCAACTTCGATTATGAGGCCGATTACATCCGGGTCTTCGTGCCCACCAATGAAACGGTGCGCGTATTCAGCAACCAACTGAGCGCATCCGGTGAGTTAAGGCCTTCAGCGGTGTGGCGGGAAGCGAAGGGCGTCCGTGGATTTCTCTCCAAGTTGAATGATGTGGCCAGCTTCCGCAGCGACCGCAAGACCGGCGACAACGAGAACGGCAGCGCCTTCGATCCGTTCATCATCGACCCGCTGGACACCTCATTGATCGCGTTGAACAGTTCGGCGCGCAACACGATCTACTATGACCGCAGCAGCCGCACGTGGAGCATCGACCATACCTATCAAAGTGACCGGAGCAAGAGCTTGTTGTTGAATGGCACTGAATCGCGCCTTCGGGAAAGCAACCTTATCCACCTGCGCTGGAACACCACGAGCCAATGGACCTTCGAGGTAGAGGTAGGCTCTGCCCGTACCGCCAGTACGAGCGACCTGACCTTGGGACAGACCTGGTCCATCGCCGAACATTCAGGTACGCCCAAGCTCACCTGGCAACCCAATACGCGGTTGCGCGGAACATTCTTCGCGCAATACACAGAAAAACAGAACAAGGAGGAGCTTGGCGGAGAAGAGGCGGATGTACGCACCTTAGGGGCTGAATTCCGCTTCAATTCATCCGGAAAGGGATCCGTGCAACTCAACGCCAACCTGGTCGATATTTCCTACGACGGTGTAGTGGACTCCTCCTTGGGGACCGCGATGCTCAGTGGCCTGAAGCCGGGCACCAATGCCACGTGGAGCGCCACATTGCAGCGGCGCTTGAGCGACCATCTACAGGTGGACCTGACCTATAATGGACGATCCAGCCCGGGATCTCCGGTAGTGCATGTCGGCGGTGCGCAAGTGAGGGCCTTTTTCTAACGGACAACGCCACACCGATCGATCACGACCGCTGTGGCGTTGCTTGGTTGTCGCGGTCAAACCGGACAACTATCAACTGACAACCAAGTCCTACTTCAGGCTGAAGGTGGTGTGTCCTACGTTCGTTCCGCTTTCGTATACATCCACTTTGTACTCGCCCCCGGCCAATTTGCCAGTGGCGGTCCAGAACATGCACACGTCAACGGATTGGTTCTGGTAGTTGACATCGCGCTTGACACTGTACTCGCCCTGCACCCCCTCGTACTGGAAGCGGTTATCCGCGTCGGAGGTGGGGAGTACGGACCCGTCCGGGCCGATGATCCGCATATAGAGCGTCTTGGTGCCGGTGTTGGAGATGCGGTTTTCTCCGATGGTGAAGCAGCATTTTACCATCTCCGCTTTGCTGGCGCGTTCGGTATCCACCTGCTTGCCATTGCTGCGGAGGAAGAGGGCATTCGCCGCAATATTGGTGGTCGCCAGCACAGAGCCTTTGGCGATCAAGGCCTGTTGCTCCGCGGATTTCGACTCCAAGGCCACTTTCTGCCCCGTCACCTCGCCGAGTTGCTGCTTGGTGTTCACATTCTCCGCCATCAAGGCCTGATTCACTTGATTCAGTGAATCGATCGTGACGACATATCCCTTCATGATGGTGCGAAGCGTCTCTGCTTCCTTGCGGGCCTTGCTCACATCGTAGTTGCCGCGTTTTACCTTGTCCATCAGCGAAGTGATCTGCTCGCGTTGGGCATCCATCTCCGTCTTCAGTTGCTCGTTATTGGTGCTCAACGTGTCGTATTGCACAAGCATGCCTTCCAAGAGTTTGGTGACATTCTCCTTTTCGTTGGTCAATGCTGTGGTCTGCACCACTTGTGTGGCTACGAGGTCCTTTTGTTGGAACCAGAGATAGAGGAAAACAACGTTTCCGATCAACAGCAGGACCACCAAGGCAAGGAGAAGAGCATTGGAGCGGTCCTTTTTTTGCGGTGCGGTGGAGGGCGTCTGGTCGTCCATAAGTTGGGGGGTTGGTGCGCTGCGGCGTCGAATTTATCTTCGGCGGGCATCGCACGGGGCGTGCCAAGTGCCAATTGTCAACATCCAGTTCACCATGGAGCGCCGAAAAAGTAACCCTTTGCAAGACCTGGTGGGCCTTTTTCTGCCCAGGCGATGCGCCGGTTGCGACCAAGCGCTGATGGCCTTCGAACACAGCATCTGCATGGATTGTGTGGCGGACCTTCCCCGATTGCGTGGACATGACGACCCTGAGAACAAGGTGGAACACGTGTTTCGCGGCCGGGTACGCTTGGCTGCCGCCAGCGCCTTCCTACAATTCAACAAAGGCGGCATGGTGCAACACATGCTGCATCGATTGAAATACAAAGGCGATACCAACTTGGGGCTGGAGTTGGGCCGCAGAATGGCGGAGGATGTGATGACCAGCCAGCGATTCGCGGACGTTGATGTAGTTCTGGCCGTGCCGCTACATCCCAAAAAGGAGAAACAACGGGGCTACAATCAGAGCCAGGTGCTCGTGGACGGCATGCTGGAGGCTTGGCCCTTGGAGAGCATGCAGCATCAGCTTCTTCGGGTGATGCATACCTCCACCCAGACCAAGCGGGGACGCATGTCGAGATGGACCAATGTGAAAGAGGCCTTTCATCTGGCCGATCAAGCGGCCTTGGTCGGCAAGCACGTCCTGCTGGTGGACGATGTAGTGACCACGGGAGCTACGTTGGAGGGTTGTGCATTAGCGTTATCCCAGGTCCCGGGCATCCGCATCAGCGTCCTGACCTGTGCCTGTGCCTAGTGCGGGTAACTTCGCACGCATTTCCCAGCAGGATGAGCGAGCAATTGGCACTCCCCGTCACCACCGATCGTGCCACTCTCTACGGGGCGCTGCTTCCGCAGGTAGAAGCACTCTTGGAGAATGAACGGAACCCGATAGCGGCCATGGCGAACATGAGCGCGGCGCTGAGGCAGGCGTTTGGCTGGCACTGGATAGGATTCTACCGGGTGGTGAATGGGGAATTGATCGTGGGACCGTTCCAAGGTCCCATCGCCTGCAGCCCCATCGCCAAAGGAAAGGGGGTTTGCGGGCGGGCATGGGCGGAAGGACGCCCGATCGTGGTGCCTAACGTGAATGATTTTCCCGGCCATATCGCATGCAGCGCGGAAAGCGTCAGTGAGATCGTGCTTCCATTGAGGGACCGCGCAGGGGAAGTGGTCGCGGTATTGGATGTGGACAGCGTATTCTTGGACGATTTCAGCCAAGAGGACGTGCGCGGCCTGACGGACCTGTGCGCATTGATCGAACCACTTCTTTCATGAAGGGTACCATAGCTGCCGTGGCTTTGCTCGCATGCCTCTTCTTTGGTTGCGCGCAGGTTCGGGCACCCCAAGGCGGGCCGAAGGACACAACACCACCGCAGCTTGTTTCATCTTCACCCGATATGGGTGCGGTACGGTTTTCAGGTCAACGGATCGTGCTGCATTTCAATGAGCCGATCAAGTTGGACCAAGTGCGGCAACGCCTGCTGATCTCTCCACCCTTGGCCGTTCAACCGGATGTGGCAGTGAGCCGGGCCAGCGATGTGACGATCACCTTGAAGGCACCGCTGCAGGCCAGCACCACGTACAGCTTCAACCTTGGTGGTTGTGTAATGGATCTCAGCGAGGGCAATCGCGTCGACGACCTGGCTTTTGTGGTCTCCACCGGGGATCATATCGACAGCTTGGCCATTACCGGCGAGGTGATAGAGGCCAATAGTGGACTGCCGGCCGCAGAGATACTTGTCCTGCTTCATGCCGCCGACGATACAGGCGATGTACGGACCACGTTGCCCGCGTACTTCGCCCGGACCGATGCGTCGGGCCATTTCACGTTGACCCATTTGCGCGGCGCCCAATACCGCATAAATGCCCTTCTGGACAAGAATACGAACTATCGCTTCGACCTGCCTAACGAGGAGGTTGCCTTCCGCGATGAAGTGGTTGATCCGAACGACTCCGGGGCCGTCCATCTGCTTTTGTTCCGTCCGGCTTCGAGAACCCAATTCGTTGTCAGCGCGATCGTCCAGCCGGACAGGGGATGGACATTGGCAATGGCACGGCGCGCGGGGCATATCACGCTGCATTCGTTGGACCGGACCGGCGGCGAACTGAACTGGTGGCCGGAATGGAACGCCTCGCGGGACTCCGTGGTGATGTGGCCATCCGATACCACTCTTTTGAACGGACAGCGTTTCGATGTCCTTGAGGATGGCGTTGTGCTCGACACCATCCGCTATAGGACCACGGTACCCATGCCATACAATCTCAAAGTGGATCTGGCCAGAGATGCGGAGACAGGCAGATTCTCGCTGATCTCTTCCCGTCCTATCGCGGCGATCGACCTGCAACAATTTGAATTGCTCGCCGATTCTGTTGCGCTACCCCTGAATGCCGTGTTGGACACGCTACAACGACGCACGCTGCAGCTTGACCTCGGGGCCAAGTCGAGCAAGGGGATGGACCTGGTGCTCTACCCGAACGCTATCATCGACCAGCAAGGTGGGACGAACGACACTACTCGGCTGAACTTGGGTATACCAGATCCTCATTCCTTAGGGAAGCTGACCATCAAAGTGGTGGCGGACAGTATTTCCGTGCTGAAAGGGAAATTGGTCCTTCAATTACTTACTGCCCAAGGTCGCGCCGTCCGACAGGTCGAGCGACAAAGTCAACCATTCACTGTCACTTGGGAAGGGATTTCACCAGCGGAATACCGAGTAAGACTGATCGAGGACACGGATGGGAACGGGGCTTGGACAACCGGGTCCCTGTTCGACGGTCGGCAACCGGAACGCGTCTTTCTTATGGCAGCCCCGTTGGTCGTGCGGGCTGGATGGGCGGTGGAGGAGACCTGGAAGCTTTCCGGGAGCCGTTGAGCGATCCCCCCGGGCAACATCCGCGCCTTCAGGGCCGTCAACTTGGCCATTGTGGTTTCATTGGGGAAGCAAGAACATCCCTGGGGTTCATTTTTCAGCTACTGGAATTTTTAAATGCCCGATCTTTGCGCTCGTCGACGGAATACCCTTATTCGACGAAATAACTTTCTGTCGAGAGATCCGTATCAAGGCGCCTACTCCAAGTCTATCCCAGGATCGTGTTCAAAACCGCACAGCCCCAGACTGTTCTAAGCGCTCTGCTCATGCTCATGAGTGGAGGGCTTTTGGCCCAGGCCGATCAATTTGCCACGCGGGGCCGTGAGTTTTGGCTGGGGTTCATGCAGAATGCTGGAGGCACCCAAGAACTCTCCTTACATATCGCTTCCGCAACGGCCACCTCAGGAACGGTCAGCATTCCGCTTGCCGGGTGGAGCACTAACTACGTCGTTGCCGCCAATGAGGTCACTACTGTTGTGGTTCCGAATAGTTATGAGATCATTGGCTCGGAAGTACCTCTTGATCTCGGGGTGCATGTCACCTCGGTGGACCCCGTAACAGTGAGTGCCATCAACTTTTTAAATGTGTCCACCGATGCCTTTCAAGTATTGCCTGTGGAAAGTCTCGGAATCAAGTATAGGGTGGAAGCGCTTCCCGGAAATAACTATGTCACCGCGTCCGGAACCTATGTGTTCCGGAGCGAGTTTGTCATAGTGGCCACCGAGGATGGTACCTCGCTACAGATCACCCCTTCGGGGACCACAACAGCAGGCAGACCCGCGAACGTGCCGTTCTCCATCAACCTGAATGCGGGACAGACCTATCAAGTACAGGCCTTGAACGGTAACACCGATCTGACCGGCACGTTGATCCAAGCCACTGACTTCAGTGGCCCTTGTCGCCCCTTCGCAGTATTTGGCGGCAGTATGTGTTCGATTATGGGTTGTGCGGCCTGCGACTATGCCGCTGAACAAACGATCCCCATGAGTGCTTGGGGGACCAACTTCCACACGGTCCCACTTGGAAACACGGTGTTGTATGGATATCGGGTGCAGGCTGGAGAAAACAACACCTCGGTATCCATCGATGGGGGGGCGGCCGTCACCTTGAACGCTGGTGAATATCACCAAGTAATGAATGCCGCACAACCGGTCTGTATCACGGGTGACAAGCCGATCAGTGTCACGGAGTTCATGCTGGGTGCGACCTGCGCGGGCAACGGTGATCCCTCACTTCTTGTGCTGGAACCAGATGACCGGATGAGTACCTCCTCGAATTTCAGCACGTTTCCTTCCGTAGTAGCTTATAGTACTCACTACATCAGTGTCCTCGCGCAAACAGGTACGCTCGTGCAGGTCCAAGTGGACGGAACTCCGGTGCCCAGCGCATTGTGGAGCACATATGCAGCCTGTGCGGGTTATTCTGTGGCCAAGATCCCGGTCAGCGAAGGCAGCCACCTTATTACATCGAGCGGCGGGTTTATCGCCTACGCGTATGGTTTGGCCAGCGTGGTGAGCTACCTATATAGCATTTCCAACGAATACCCTCCTCCTGTCGTGCAGGATTCTGTGATCTGTTCGGACAGCTTGGTGACGTTGTCATCGCCGGTCCCCTTGACCAATGCGCTGTGGACGGCCTCCAGTGATCCAAGCACAATCCTAGCCACCGGAATGAGTTATACGTTCACACCGGACCATAACGACACATATCGTGTCGATGGGGAACTTTCCCCGAGTGGCTGCCCGAAACATTTTGAGTTCCATGTAGGATTGCCGGTGGACCCTAATTTGGACCTGGTGGCCGACGGGTCCGCAAGTGCGGCGGTGTGTCTGTACAATTCGGTCCAGTTGGGAATAGAGCAAGTGCTCGATCCTCAGTGGTTCGACATGCATTGGTCACCCTCCTTGGATCTCAGCGACCCTGATATTCCAAACCCGGTGGCCCATCCGAGTATTGATACGTGGTATAAACTGCTTGTGACGAGTCCAGTTGGTTGCGGAACCGTTCTTGACAGTGTGCTTGTGATCGTCCATCCCAGCACCGCCTATGGGATCCGGGCCAAGGCCGACGATGACAGCATCTGTGCAGGGAATGCGGTGACACTGCATGCGCAGGTGGAAGAGGTGATCAGGACGGATGCCTTTGAAGGTGGTCCGGCGTCCTGGTGGTCAAGCATTCAAGGAGGAACCAGCAGTGCGTTGTGCGGATCCGTCACCGGAACAGCCTTGTACTTCAATGGTGCAGGAGCGCGAAGTGCGACCACCGGCCCCTTGGACTTCAGTGCTGGCGGGGTGGCCCATTTCTCGTTGAAGATCGCCACGGGTGCCGCTCCCTGTGATGACGCTGAACCGGGAGAGGATGTAGTGTTGGAGTATAGCCTGGATGGATCGACCTGGATCTTGCTCAGAACCTTCAATGAGAACGCCTATCCGGTATTCACAAAATTGAATGTGGCCATTCCGGCATTGGGACCGTCCGCCATCAATACCAAGCTTCGTTGGCGTCAACTGTCGAATTCAGGGGTGGGGCAGGATAACTGGTCCATGGACAATGTGTTGATCACCCGCTATCAGGATGACAACACCGGACTGACCTGGTCGCCGGCCGCGACCGTACAAGCTCCGAACAGTGCGATAACCCCCGCCACTCCCGTGCAGGATACGTGGTTCACGGCCACGTCGGCCAATGCATTCGGGTGCAGCTATTCGGACTCGGTAAGAGTGACTGTGGCCTCAGCGTTCCATCTGCTCCCCATGAATGACACCACGCGTTGCGGTGCAGCAGGAACGCAACTTCACGCACAGGTCGCCTCCGGGTCGAGCGCCACTTGGTCCTGGTCTCCGGCGAACGGTTCGCTGAGTGCCGTCAACATCGCCGCGCCAATCGCCACTCCCAGTAGTTCCACCACCTACAGCGTCACAGCGACGAATGCGATCGGCTGCAGTGACAGCGGCCATGTCGCCGTTATTGTGAGTGGCCTTACAGCGGTCACCTCTGGAGCAAGCGACCTCACGCTTTGCCATGGTGAACCGGTGAACCTGTCCGCTGCGGTCACTTCTTCTGCTCCCTACAGCATTTCTTGGACTCCGTCGGCGACTATCACCTCACCGCATGCCGCCACGACCACCGCATCCCCGAGCGATACGACGACCTTCAGCTGTATGATCATCGATACGCCAAGCGGCTGTGCGATGAGCAGCGCGGTCACGGTCAATGTCAACCCGGCCTATGTCGCACACCTTCAGAACGACACCACGGTCTGCACGGCGCTCGGACTGCAGCTGGGCCTTCAGCACAATGTTGCGGCACCCTATCAGATCGCGTGGTCTCCAGCGGCGAACCTCAACACAGCGAACATCGCCAGTCCCACGATCCTGTTGGATTCTACCGCGACCTATGTTGTCACCATCACAGATCCCAGTGGGTGCACCGTGACCGATTCCACTACCATTGCCGTGGCGTTTGATAATCTGATCCCGCCACAGACGGTGAATGCTTGCGAAGGAGGAACGCTCTTGTTGAATGCAGGATATCCGGGATCCACCTACGATTGGACCACGAACGAGAACAAGCAGACCATCAGCGTATCGCAATCGGGAAGTTATACGGCCACGATCACGGACGCCGACCAGTGCCAAGCGATCAAGACCTTCAACGCCGTATTCAATCCCTTGCCCGTCGTGGACCTCGGTCCGGATCTGGCCTTGTGTGGTGATACGGTCCTTGTGGTCGATGTGGGCAATGCGGCCAATAGCGTGGCTTGGAACACGGGTGCCACCACGCATCAGTTGACAGTGGACACCACGGGTTCGTACAGTGTCACGGTGACAACGCCAAGTGGGTGTATCTCCAAGGATACTGTGCATGTATCGCTTGATCCGTTGCCAGTGGACCAGTTGCAGGATGTGACGAGCTGTATGGATTCCCCAACCACATTGAACGCCGGAAACCCGGGCAGCACTTTCCAATGGAACACCGCGGAGGCCACGCAGTCCATTACGCCATTGGCCAGCGGGACATATTCAGTAACAGTGACCACAGCGGCGAACTGCTTCGCCACATTCGACGCGCAGGTCGACCTGATGCCTTTGGTATCCGTGTTCCTTGGGCCGGATACCGCTTTATGTGCGGATCAGGGACTTGTGCTGGATCCGGGGGCCGTTACAGGCAACATTACTTGGAGCACGAGTGCCACCACGCCCACGCTTTCGGTGAACAGTTCCGGCACGTATAGCGTGCAAGCGACGAATGGCTTCTGCTCCGATGCGGACACGATCGTCGTTGTGTTCCATGGACTTCCGGTGGATCCACTCACGGACCAGACCTCATGCATCGACACACCGCTGCAGTTGGATGCAGGGAATGCCGGATCAAGCTACGCCTGGAGCAACGGCGCCAGCTCGCAAAGCATCACGGTGGATCAGACCGGGACCTATTCCGTGACGATCACCAGCCCCGACGGATGTAGTGCCAACTATAGTGCGGACGCTTCCTTCGTGGATCCGCCGATCGTCAATTTGGGTCACGATACGGTGTTGTGCGAAGGCCAGTTGCTGGATCTGGACGCTGAGGTGGCGGGCTGCACCTATATCTGGAACAACGGATCGATCGCCGCTCAGCTGCAGGTCGCGCAGCCTGGCGTGTATTCCGTTTCGGTAGCCAATGGATATTGCACGGCCGCGGATTCGGTGCATGTACTCTTCAACCCGGTGCCGTCCCACCTCGCGACGCATCAGTATTTCTCCTGTCTGGATGATGATCCCCACTCCGTAGCTGTCGACGCAGGGAATCCAGGTGGCACATACCAATGGAGCAACGGACAGGTCGCGCAGATCGCGCAGGTTTCGGATTACGGCATCATCACGGTGAACATCACCAATGCGTTCGGCTGCTCATTGCTGGATAGCGCGAACGTGGTAGAATCATGCCAGCCCACCATCTTCATTCCGAACACCTTCACGCCCAACGGTGACGGGCATAATGATGTGTGGCTTCCGGTAGGGAACAATGTTGCTTCCTATGAGGTCTATATCTTCGATCGTTGGGGTGGCGTGATTTTTCACTCAACGAACATGGACGAAGGCTGGGATGGCACCATCAGCGGCAACCCCGCGCCGAATGATGTGTATGTCTGGAAGGCCACCTATAAGCTCCAGGACCCGGACTCAAGCAAGGCTCAATTCGAGCAGACCACGATGGGCCACGTGCAGGTACTGCGCTGATCAGACGCGCAGGTCGAAGTTGTCCGTCTCCATCCCTACCGGGAATTTTGCGCGGAAATCGGCCAATGCGGCGGCATCGAGCGTCGCATGCGTGACGCAGTCGTTCGTGGGTTTGCACGAGGCGATCACCTGTCCTTTCGGATCGATCGCTACGCTGTCGCCGATATAATGGATGCCTTTCCCATCCATGCCCACGCGGTTCACGCCGAGGACGTAGCATTGGTTTTCAATGGCGCGAGCGATCAGCAGTTGGTTCCACGGATAGCTGCGTGCCTCGGGCCAGTTCGCCACATAGAGCGCAGCATCGTAATCGCCCTTGTTGCGCGCGAAAACCGGGAAGCGCAGATCGAAGCAGATCTGCAACAGGATGCGCCAGTCACGCCATACCACCACCACGCGGTCCATGCCGGCGCTGAAGTGATCGGTCTCGTTCGCGAAGCGGAACAGGTGTCTCTTGTCGTAGTGCGTCACGCTGCCGTCGGGTGTTACGAAGAGGCCGCGGTTGAATGTCTTCCCACCGTCGGAAATGATCACACTGCCATAGATCGCGGCATCAGTGCGCGCGGCTTGATCCTTCATCCAGCGCACGGTCTCACCGTCCATGGTCTCGGCCACGGCGGTGTTCATGGTGAAGCCAGTGGTGAACATCTCGGGCAGCACGATCAGGTCAGTATTGCCTTTCAGTCCTTCCAGTTTCCCGGCGAACAAGGCGCGGTTAGCCGCTGCATCCTCCCAATGGAGCATACTTTGAACGAGCGTCACTCTTAGATCGCGCATAGCTTTTCGATGGCGTTATCCAACGTTTCATCCTCCTTCGCGAAGCAGAACCGGATCAAGTGTTGGCCTGGCGGCGGATCCTGGTAGAACGGGCTCAGCGGGATGGTTGCCACGCCGTGTTCCGTGGCCAAGCGCTTCGCGAACACCAGGTCGGACTCGTCGCTGATCTTGCTGTAATCCGCGAGTTGGAAATAGCTGCCTTCGCAGGCCAAGGGTTCGAAAGGTGAAGCGCGCAGCCCGATGAGGAAGCGGTCACGTTTGGCCTGATAGAACTGCGGGATCATTTCATAGTGCAATGGATCTTTCAGGTATTCCGCCAGCGCGTGCTGCATCGGCGTGTTCACGCTGAAGACATTGAACTGGTGCACTTTTCGGAACTCTGCCATCAGCACTTTCGGTGCGAGGATGTAGCCCATCTTCCAGCCGGTGGCGTGGAAGACCTTGCCGAAGCTGTACACCACAAAGGCACGATCACGCAGCTCCGGATAACGGATCGCGGAGGCATGCTGCTCAAGGTCGAAGACCAAGTGCTCATAGACCTCGTCGCTGATGAGTATGATGTCGGTGCCGCGCAGGATCTCGGCGATCACACGCATGTCCGCATCGCGCAGAATAGTGCCCGCCGGATTGTGCGGTGTGTTGATCATCAGCACGCGCGTTTTCGGCGTGATCGCTTGGCGCAGCGCGCTTGCATCGAACTTCATGTTGGCGCCTAAGCGTACGTGCACAGGCGTGCCGCCGAAGAGCTCCACCGTCGGCGCATAGCAGTCGTATGCGGGATCAATGATGACCACTTCGTCGCCGGGCCGCACGATGGCAGCGAGCGCAGTGAAGAGTGCTTGCGTGGCCCCGGCGGTCACGGTGATCTCCGTATCCGGATCATAGCCGAAGCCATAGAGGCGTTCCACTTTCGCAGTGATCGCTTCACGCAACGCGGGCACTCCCGGCATGGGCGCGTACTGGTTGTGTCCCGCCTTCATGGCGGCATGCGTCAGATCGATCAGCTTCTCATCGATCGGGAAATCCGGAAAGCCCTGGCTCAGGTTGATGGCGCCGCTCTCCTGCGCCAGCTTGCTCATCACGGAGAAGATCGTGGTGCCGACGTTGGGGAGCTTTGAGGTAAGAGGCATGAACAGCGAAACTAATCGACGTGATACGCAAAGTCATCTTTGCAAGATGAAGATCGAGGCCGTTCTCGGTGACATCACCAAGCTCGAAGTGGATGCGATCGTGAACGCGGCCAATACGAGCCTTTTAGGTGGAGGCGGCGTTGACGGTGCCATCCATCGCGCAGGAGGCCCTGAGGTCTTGGAAGATTGCCGGAAGATCGTTGCGCGCCAAGGCGGATGCAAGGTGGGCGAAGCGGTGATCACCCGTGCGGGAAGGCTACCGGCGAAGCATGTGATCCACACGGTCGGGCCGGTTTGGAACGGTGGACAGAAAGGAGAAACGGAACGCTTGGCAAGCTGCTACAGGAATAGTCTTCTGCTCGCGGAGAAGCATCAACTCAGGTCGATCGCCTTCCCTGGCATCAGCACCGGGATCTATCGTTTTCCAAAGGACCGTGCTGCGGAGAGCGCTGTGGCCACGGTGCGGGGAATGCAGGATCAGATGAGGTCCGTGGAGCAAGTGCTCTTCGTTTGTTTTGATCGAGAGAGCTTCTTGTTCTACGAGGGCTTGCTGAAGTAGACGATCACTCCTGCTTCTGACTAAGCAGGAACTGCACCACGTCCGTGTTCAGATACTCGGCCATACGCTCCATCGCCTTTTTCAGGTTCGCCTCCATGTCCCAGATCCCCGGAGAGTTCACAACGGTCCCGAAAGTCGCGACCAGACTGTCCGATCGGTATAGTACCGCCTTGCACTCCGTATCGATCGAAAAGGGATTGATGGTGGTTGTTGAGCTGTTGAATTTTGGGCCGCTGGACAAACGGCTCGCGGAATACTCCGTGTGGGTGTAATAGCCCGTAGGCTGATAGTTGACCGATAGACGCAGTAAGCGCAGCTCGTAGGTATGCGGTACCAAGGCTTCAATGTTCACGTAAGTAAATGTGGAATCAAACGCCTTGGACAATGCAGCAACCGCGGTATGCCTCACGTCCTTAAGCCTATATGTTACCTGGTCCGGAGCGGAAAGCTCGATGGAGTCGTTTACCGTGGAAACAGACAAGAAAATGGATTCAGGTCGAGGTGCTGATGTGGGAATTGAAACCGGGTCTGTCGGAATGTATCCGATCATTTTGGGCATCGCGGTGCAAGAGCCGAGAAGAATCGCGGATCCCGCGAGAACGGTTAGGGGAAGCTTCATTTGGCGAGTAGGGAAGGACCAGATCAATAAACGGTCCAAAGCGGATCTGCTTCTTCGAGCAGTTTGCTGATCTTCGTTGGGCAATGAGATCACCACGATCCACGATTCTCAGCTTGTCTCTTGCAACATGCGTTGCAGGAGCATCTGCTCAAACGAAAGTCGCATCGCCCTGTGACTCATCTGAGCTTCGAACCATCCTGGACGCTGTATTGAGGATCGAGGCCGATCATTTGGACCGAGACTATCTCCTATCCGTCAAAGCAACTTCACTATGTGGTTTCAGGGAACCGTGGAAGAGTGAACCCTACAACGAGTGCGAAGAGTTTGGATCATGGCCTCCTCAGTGGATTCGCGTCGAACACATAAAACCCATGGTCCCGGATAGCATTGGACAGATGGATTTTTCATTGTCCATCTCGCGACCCGCCTTCAACTCCGCGAACACTGAATGTGTGATTCGCTGCTCAAACCATGAGAGCGAATGGGGCGGCGGGAACCGCTACTTGTACTTCAAGAAGAGGGGAAGAAAGTGGAAGTTCATCCGCGCGAGTTTGATATCCGTTTCCTGACCCCAAGGATCATTCACTCCTTCGTCAAACTCGCCCCCAAGTACTCCCGATTCAGCCGAGCGATGTTCTCGAGCGAGATGTCCTTCGGGCATTCGATCTCGCAGGCGCCGATGTTGCTGCAGTTGCCAAAGCCTTCCTTGTCCATCTGCGCCACCATGTTGAGGGCGCGCTCCTTCGCTTCGGGGCGGCCTTGGGGCAGCAGGGCGTACTGGCTCACCTTGGCGGAGACGAAGAGCATGGCCGAGCTGTTCGGGCAGGCGGCCACACAGGCACCGCAACCGATGCAAGCGGCAGCGTCGAACGCCTTGTCCGAGTCCGCTTTGGCGATGGGCTGGGCGTTGGCATCCACAAGCTTGCCCATGGTGTTGACGCTGACGAAACCACCGGCCGCTTGAATACGGTCGAACGCGCTACGGTCCACTACCAGGTCCTTGATCACCGGGAATGAACCGGCGCGCCATGGCTCGACATAGATCGTGTCACCGTCCTTGAACTTGCGCATGTGCAGCTGGCACGTGGTGATGTGGCGGCTCGGGCCGTGGGGCTCGCCGTTGATGAAGAGGCTGCATGTACCGCAAATGCCCTCGCGGCAATCGTGGTCGAAGGCGATCGGTTCCTGGCCTTCGCGTACCAGGTTGTCGTTCAGCACGTCGAGCATTTCCAGGAAGGACATATCCTCGGCGACGTCGGAAACAGGATAGTCCACCATGCGGCCCTTGGCCTTGGCGTCCGCTTGTCTCCAGATCTTCAATGTCAGTTTCATGTTGCCCATCTGCCTTGCTGTTTGTTGGAGTCGATCCCAGGGTCGACGCGACTCTATTTGTATGAACGTTGCGACAACTTCAACGCTTCGAACTTCAATGCTTCCTTGTGCATCACTTCGCTGCCGGGATCGCCGTTCCATTCCCATGCGGCCACGTAGGCGTAGTTGTCATCGTCGCGTAGTGCTTCGCCTTCTTCCGTCTGGTATTCCTCGCGGAAGTGGCCACCGCAGCTTTCGTTGCGGTTCAGTGCGTCCATGCACATCAGTTCGCCCAGCTCCAGGAAGTCCGCTACGCGCCCGGCTTTTTCCAGTTCCGGGTTGAGCTCGTTGGCCTTGCCCGGTATGCGGACGTTAGCCCAGAAGTCCTCGCGGATCTTGCGGATCTCTTCGATGCCTTCCTGCAATCCCTTCGCATTGCGCGCCATGCCGCACTTCTCCCACATCACTTTGCCGAGGCGCTTGTGGAAATGGTCCACGGGCTCGGTGCCTTTCGTGTTGAAGAACTTTTCGATGCGTTCGCGCACTGCTTTCTCGGCCTCATCAAAAGGCGCGGAGTCGGTCTTGATCGGCCCTGTGCGGATGTCTCCGGCGAGTTGGTCCGCCATGGTGTATGGCGCGATGAAGTAGCCGTCCGCCAAACCTTGCATCAGGGCGGATGCGCCGAGCCTGTTCGCGCCGTGGTCGCTGAAGTTGGCCTCGCCAAGCACGTACATGCCGGGCACGGTGCTCTGCAGATTGTAATCCACCCAAAGGCCGCCCATGGTGTAGTGCACGGCGGGATAGATCTTCATGCCATGCTCGTAGGCGTTCTCGCCCACGATGTTCTCATACATGTCGAAGAGGTTGCCATACTTCTCGCTCACCACCTTCTTTCCGAGTTCGCGGATCTTCTCCGGTGAAGGGTTGTCGATGTGGTGGATGTTCGCCTCCAATTTTCCGTAGCGCTCGATCGCGGCGGTGAAGTCCAGATACACCGCCTCACCGGTCTTGTTCACGCCGAAGCCCGCATCGCAGCGTTCTTTAGCGGCGCGGCTTGCCACGTCTCGCGGCACGAGGTTTCCGAAACTCGGGTAGCGGCGCTCGAGGTAATAGTCGCGGTCCTCCTCGGGGATCTCGCTGCCTTTTTTCTTGCCCTCTTGGATCGCCTTGGCATCCTCCTTCTTCTTCGGTACCCAGATGCGGCCGTCGTTGCGGAGACTCTCACTCATCAGCGTGAGCTTGCTCTGGTGATCGCCGCTCACGGGGATGCACGTTGGGTGGATCTGCGTGTAGCACGGGTTGGCCATGTAGGCGCCGCGCTTGTGCGCTTTCCATGCGGCGGTAACGTTGCTGCCCATGGCGTTGGTGCTGAGGAAGAATACGTTGCCGTAGCCGCCGGTGCAGAGCAGCACGGCATGCGCACCGTGGCGTTCCAGTTCGCCGGTCACGAGGTTCCGCGCGATGATGCCGCGCGCCTTGCCGTCAACTACCACGAGGTCCTGCATCTCGTGGCGGTCGTACATCTTCACCTTGCCTTTGCCCACTTGGCGCATCAACGCGCTGTATGCGCCGAGAAGTAGTTGTTGCCCTGTTTGCCCACGAGCGTAAAACGTGCGGCTCACCAACGCTCCGCCGAAAGAGCGGTTGTCCAGCAGCCCGCCGTAATCGCGGGCGAAGGGCACGCCTTGCGCCACGCACTGGTCGATGATGCTTGCGCTGACCTCGGCCAAGCGCCACGTGTTCGATTCGCGCGAGCGGTAGTCGCCGCCCTTGAGCGTGTCGTAGAACAAGCGGTAAACCGAGTCCCCGTCATTCGGATAGTTCTTCGCGGCGTTGATGCCGCCCTGCGCGGCGATACTGTGCGCGCGACGCGAGCTGTCCTGGTAGCAGAAGGTCTTTACGTTGTAGCCCATCTCCGCCAGCGAGGATGCTGCGGAAGCGCCCGCCAGACCGGTGCCCACCACGATGATGTCGATGCGGCGCTTGTTGGCCGGGTTCACCAAACGGATGTGGTCCTTGTGCTCGGTCCATTTCTTTTCGATCGGACCTTCGGGGACTTTGGCGTCGAGGATGCTCATGGATGAAAGCGTGTTGCGGGTTCGCGAGTTGACGCGTTACGTGTTGGCGCGTTGCGGGTTGACGTGTTCGTGCGTTACGAGTAAACGGGTTGTGGGTTGGTCTGTGCGGGAGTAACGCGTAACACGTAACCCGCCAACTCGTAACAGAACCGGTACCTCCGGTAGTTTCCCATTCTCATTTCACCCAATGCAGGTATATCGCCACCGGCATGGCAGCGAAGAGGAGAGGCACGATGATGGAGAAGGCCGCGCCGATGAAGGCGATGGCGCCGTTGTATTTGCGGTGATTGAGGCCCAAGGACTGGAAGGCGCTCTTGAAGCCATGCAGCAAGTGCCAGAAGAGCGAGAAGCAGCCCAGCACGTAGATCACGACGATCAGCGGATTGGTGAACACGTCCTGCATCCGTGCGAAGAGGTTTTCGCGACCGGCAGCGTCCACGCCGTACTTGTCGATGTTGCCGATGATGTGGCGCGTCTTGATCCAGAAGTTGGCGAGGTGCAGGATCAGGAAGAGCAGGATCAGTGTGCCGAGGATGCCCATGCTGCGCGAATACCACTTGCTGTTCGCGTTGTGCTTGGCATACACATAGTTCTGCGGGCGCGCCGCACGGTTCTGCGCCCAGAGCATCAGGCCGTCCACGATGTGCAGGATCAGGCCGAGGAAGAGCACGATCTCCAGGGTGCGGATGATCACGTTGGTCCCAAAGAAATGCCCCCATTTGTTGAAGGTGACACCACCGTCGTTGAAGAAGATCATCCCGTTGATCGTGGCATGTACCACGAGGAAGGTGATAAGGAAAAGGCCCGTCAGGGCCATCCAATACTTCTTAGCGAGCGAAGAGCCGAAGAGTCCTTGTCGTGCCATGCGTGGGATTGGCGGTAGGTCGCCGGTTGGTCCACGACAAAAGTAGCTGCGGGAAAAATGGAAAGGAAGGAGCAGCACGCCCGCGCTCCTATTTGGAATGATCCTGATCGAAGCGAGTTGTTTTTACATACTGAACCCGCGACCGCGACCTTTGTCCCGTTCAAAGTAGATCCGCCGCTCATCCGTCATCCCTTCAATGGCTTCTAAAACCCTCGCGGAAAAACTCCCCGCGTTTTCCCGTTATCAGATCTTTCTCATCGCCGTGCTGGGCTTCATCCAGTTCACGGTGATATTGGACTTCATGGTGATGGCGCCTCTCGGCGCGATCCTCATGCCGAGGCTGGGCATCACGCCGGCACAGTTCAGCCACGTGGTATCGGCCTACGCGTTCGCGGCTGGTGGTGCGGGCCTGTTGGCGGCGGGCTTTGCGGACAAGTATGACCGCAAGAAGCTCATGCTCTTCTTCTATGTTGGCTTCCTCGTCGGTAGTGTGTGCTGCGGACTGGCGCAGAGCTATGAAATGCTGCTTGTCGCGCGTATCATCACCGGGATCTTCGGCGGGGTGATCAGCGCGGTGGGCATGGCCATCATCACGGATGTCTTCGCGCCCGAAAAGCGCGGGCGCGTGATGGGCTATGTGCAGATGAGCTTCGCAGCGAGCCAAGTGCTGGGCATTCCCATCGGACTCGTCCTGGCCAATCATTGGAACTGGCACGCGCCCTTCCTGATGATCGCCGGGATCGGCGTGCTGGCCGGGCTGATCATCGTACGCTTCATGCGTCCGGTGTCCGGGCACCTCCATTTGCACGTGGATACCGATCCTTGGCAACACCTCTGGAAGACCTTGATACAGCCCCGCTATCTGCTGCCCTTCCTCACCGTGGCGATCCTCTCCACCGGCGGCTTCATGATGATGCCCTTCGCCACCACCTTCCTCGTGAACAACGTGGGCATCACGGAGGCGCAGCTGCCGCTCATCTTCTTCGTCACCGGCCTGTGCTCCATGGTGATCTTTCCGACGGTGGGGCGCCTCAGCGACAGCATCGGTCGGTTGCGCACCTTCGCCTTCGGTTCCATTATCTCCGTGCTGGTGGTGGCCTGGTATTCCAATCTGGGCCCCACGGCGGTCTGGCTGGTGATCGTGATCAATGCCGCGATGTTCGTGGGCATCGGCTCGCGCATGGTGTCATGGTCAGCCTTGATGACCGAGATCCCGACGATGAAGGAACGCGGCTCCTTCATGGCTCTTACCTCTTCCATCCGGCAATTGGGCGGCGGGCTGGCGGCATCCCTCGCGGGCGTCATCGTGGTGCAACAGGGCAATGGTCCGCTGGAACACTATGACATCCTCGGCTACACCTGCTGCGCCACCATGCTCATCTGCTGGTGGCTGGTAAGCCGGGTGGATAAGCAGGCGAAGTTGAAGCCTGCTGCGCCGCCTGTGGCAGCGGCGGCTGCATAGGTTCCTTCAGCCCATCCTGCCTTGGTTATCTTTGCGGCCCTTCAAAAGCCGCCATGGACAAGCGTTTCCCGCAATACGATGAGTTGGACCTTCCGAAGCTGGCGGCGGATATCCTGAAGCAGTGGGAGGCGGAGGACACCTTCGGCCAGAGCTTGGAACTGCGGAAGGATGCGCCGCCGTTCGTTTTCTACGAAGGCCCGCCCAGTGCGAACGGCTTACCGGGCATCCACCACGTGATGGCCCGCACCATCAAGGACATCTTCTGCCGTTTCCAAACGCAGCAAGGCAAGCGCGTGGACCGCAAGGCCGGCTGGGACACACATGGGCTGCCTGTGGAACTCGGTGTGGAGAAGGAGCTCGGCATCACCAAGGAGGACATCGGGAAGACCATCTCAGTGGAGGACTACAACCGCAAGTGCAAGGAGGCGGTGATGCGCTATACGGACGTGTGGAACGACCTCACGAAGCGCATCGGGTTCTGGCTCGACATGGAGCATCCGTACGTCACTTACAAGACGCCCTACATCGAAAGCGTGTGGTGGATGTTGAAACAGCTGTACGAGAAGGACCTCTTATACAAGGGCTACACGATCCAGCCGTATTCGCCCGCCGCGGGCACCGGCCTCAGCAGCCACGAGCTCAATCAGCCCGGCACCTACAAGCCGATGAAGGACACGACCGCCGTGGCCATGTTCAAGGTGAAGCGGGATGCCAATAGTGAGTTCCTGTTCACCGATGCCTTTGGCGAGGTCTTTATTCTGGCATGGACAACCACACCATGGACATTGCCCAGCAACACCGCGCTTACCGTTGGGCCGAAGCTGGAGTATGTGCGGATCAAGACCTTCAACCCCTACACGCAGGAGCCACAGACCGTGGTGCTCGCTAAGGCAAGATTTTTCCACACGTTTTCTGGAAAATTGCAGAGACCAAATCGAGAGCAGAATTGGAACGAGTTTAATCCCTGTGGCCAATTATGTAAAACAATTGTGCATTCATTAGGTGGATTTGAAAATTGGAATGTTCATGACTTGAGTATACTTACTCATCAAGGACTTGATAGTGAGTTTTCGAACGATAGGAACCCACTTCCTAAGTTCCAGTATTATAAGGAAGCGGATCCAAATCAACCATTCTTGGTTTTAATCATGCCCCGTGATGTATCGAGCGTTCAATCAAAACTCAGCGACCTTGGATACGACAATGTAACCGTGGTTTCAGCAGAGGAATGGCTGGATCAGCAACCAACATTCTATGGCCACCAGTTAGAAGGCATCCGCTACGAGCAATTGCTGGATTTCGCGCAGCCGAATGACGGTGATGCGTTCAAGGTGATCGGCGGCGATTTCGTGACCACCCAGGATGGCACCGGCGTGGTACACACCGCGCCCAGCTTCGGCGCGGACGACATGCGCGTGGCGCGTCAGCACGGTATCGGATCGCTCACGCTGGTTGATCTGCAAGGCCGATTCACGAAGGAGATGGGCGCCTTCGCCGGGAAGTACGTGAAGAACGAATACTACCCCGATGGCACCGCGCCGGAGAAGAGCGTGGACGTGGAGATCTCCATCCTGCTGAAGGAGATGGGCCGCGCCTTCAAAGTGGAGAAGTACGAGCACAACTATCCGCACTGCTGGCGCACCGACAAGCCGATCCTCTATTACCCGCTGGACAGCTGGTTCGTGCGCAGCACCGCCAAGAAGGAACGCATGGTGGAGCTGAACAAGACCATCACCTGGAAGCCGGAAAGCACCGGCACGGGCCGTTTCGGCAACTGGCTGGAGAACCTGCAGGACTGGAACCTCAGCCGCAGCCGCTACTGGGGGATCCCGTTGCCCATCTGGCGCACTGCGGATGGCGACGAAGAGCTGTGCATCGGCACACTGGGGCAGTTGAAAACGGAGGTCGCGCGCGCCATCAAGGCCGGTGTGATGACAGAGGATCCGCTGAAGGACTTCGACACCGAACAACCTTCCGCCGCGCAGTACGACGCCATCGATCTGCACAAACCTTACGTGGACCGCATCACGCTGGTAAGTCCGGGCGGCAAGCCGATGAAGCGCGAGAGCGATCTCATCGACGTGTGGTTCGACAGCGGCAGCATGCCCTATGCGCAATGGGGCCTCGACTACGAAAAATTGAAGGCCAACGATCCGCGTCCGTTCAACGCGCCTTTCGACATCAGCTATCCGGCGGACTTCATCGCCGAGGGCGTGGACCAAACACGCGGTTGGTTCTACACAATGCACGCCATCAGCACGCTCGTGTTCGACCAAGTGGCCTACAAGACCGTGGTGAGCAACGGCCTTGTGCTGGACAAGAACGGCCAGAAGATGAGCAAGCGCCTCGGCAATGCCGTGGACCCGTTCAAGACGCTGGACGCCTACGGGGCCGATGCCGTGCGCTGGTATATGATCAGCAACGCGCAGCCGTGGGACAATCTGAAGTTCGACGCCGAGGGCATCACCGAAGTGCAGCGCAAATTCTTCCGCGCGCTCTTCAACACTTACGGCTTTTTCGCGCTCTATGCCAACATCGACGGCTTCGACGTAGAGACCACGCCAGTGCCCATGGCCAAGCGCAGCGAGATGGACCGCTGGGTGCTTTCCCGCTTGAACAGCCTCTTGGTCCAAGTGCAGGAAGCCTACGACACCTACGAGCCCACACAGGCCGCACGCGCCATCCAGGATTTCGTGGTGGAGGACCTCAGCAATTGGTACGTCCGCTTGAACCGCCGCCGCTTCTGGAAAGGTGAAATGGGCGACGACAAGAACGCGGCGTTCCAAACGCTGCACCGTTGTCTCGAAGTGGTGGCCATGCTCAGCGCGCCCATCGCGCCCTTCTTCAGTGATCGGCTCTACCGCGACCTCACCGGAGGAAGCGTCCACCTGAGCAATTGGCCGAAGGCGGACAAAGCGTTGATCGACACCGTGCTGGAGAAGCGCACGGCCTTGGCGCAAAGGCTGACCTCCTTGGTGCTTTCCATCCGCAAGAAGGAAGGCCATCGTGTGCGCCAACCGCTGCGAAAGATGATGGTGCCCGTGCTGGACGATGCCATGCGCAGCGACCTCGACGCCATTCGCGACCTGGTGCTCAGCGAGGTTAACGTGAAGGAACTGGTGATGCTGGATCCCAGCGAAAGCAAACTCACGAAGAAGATCAAGCCCGATTTCAAGAAGCTCGGCGCTCGTCTTGGGAAGCGCATGAAGTCCGCTGCAGTCGCCATCAATGGCTTCGATCAGGACCGCATTGCTGAACTGGAAAAGGAGGGCCGGATCACGCTCGAGATCGATGGAGAGCCAATGGAGATCCTGCTGGAAGAAGTGGACATTTCCGCCGAGGATGTGCCTGGTCTGAGCGTGGCTTCCGAGGGCGGCTTGACCGTGGCCTTGGACATCACCTTGGACGACGAACTGCTTCAGGAAGGCATGGCCCGCGAGCTGGTGAGCCGCATCCAGACCCTCCGGAAAGAGAGCGGATTGGAGGTGACGGACCGGATCGAGCTGCACATCCAGCGGAACGGAGGAGGGCCTTTTGAACAGGCCGTGAAGGCCCATGCCAAGCACATTCTGGCGGAGACCTTGGCTTCGACCCCTGAGGACCAGCTACTTGTGGCCGGATTGGATCCCGCCTTCGGCCCGCCGACGGAAGTGGAGCTGGAAGGGGCTGGAAAGTGCCTGCTGGCCTTGACCAAAGCGGGCGTTGGAGTAGGCCAATAGACTATATTCGCGGATCAATTTCAAAAGGGGTACGCCATGGCCAAGAAAAAACCCGCCACCAAAGCAGTGAAACCAGCCAAGAAAGCGGTCGCCAAGAAGGCGGCGGCCAAGCCGGTGAAAAAGGTTGTGGCCAAGAAACCTGCCCCCAAGAAAGCAGCTCCGAAGAAGGCCGTGGCCAAGAAGGCTGCACCGAAGAAACCGGCGGCCAAGAAGCCCGTTGCGCAGAAGCCCGTGAAGAAGGCCGCCAAGCCGGTCAAGAAGCCTACCGTCAAGCCGGTGGCCAAGAAAGCCGCGCCGAAAAAAGTAGTCAAAGCACCCGCCAATAAGGTCGCACCGAAACCCGTTAAGAAGGCCGCGCCGACCAAGGCGATCGCCAAACCCAGTAAAACACCGGCCCCCGTAAAGGCGGCCCCCAAGAACGTGAAGACAGCAACTCCGGCCCCGAAGGCCGCCCCCAAGCCCGAATCGAAAAAGAAGTCGCGCAGCAAGTCGGAACCCGAACCCAAGGCACCTGCAAAACCGTTGGTGACCCAAGGTGCCGGCCCGAACATGCCCCGCGTTACTCCGATGGTGAAGAAGATCGTCAGCACCTTGGAAGCAGGCAACAAGGCCCGCTATTCGGACAGTGACCTCGAGGAATTCCGTGTCATCATCAATGCCAAATTGGATGAGGCACGCAAGGACTATGACCTGCTGAAGCAGACCTTGGCCAACACGGACAACAACGGCACGGAGGACACGAGCCCCTCATTCAAGATGATCGAGGACGGCAGCGAGACCCTCGGTCGCGAGGAGACCGCGCAGCTCGCCGGTCGCCAGGAGAAATTCATCAAGCACTTGGAGGACGCGCTGCTGCGCATCCGCAACAAGACCTATGGCATCTGCCGCATCACCGGCAAGCTGATCAGCAAGGAACGCCTGCGCTTGGTGCCCCATGCCACGTTGAGCATCGAGGCCAAGCAGCAAATGAGCAACTGAGGCCGGCCTTGTCCTGTCCTTCGTGAAACGCTCCGTCCTCATCATCCTGTCGGTCCTCGTGGCCGATCAAGCCCTGAAGCTCTGGGTGAAGCTCGGCTTCTTCCTTGGTGATTCCATACCCCTGTTCGGGCAAGGCCATGATTGGGCCTACCTGCAATTCGTGGAGAACCGCGGCATGGCCTTCGGCCTCGAGTTCGGCGGCGGTTTCGGGAAGATCGCGTTGACGCTCTTCCGCATTGTTGCGGTGATCGGCATCGGCTATCTCTTGGTGCGCGCGATCAAGGACAAGCGGAACAACTGGCTCGTGGTGAGCCTCTCCTTGATCTTCGCCGGGGCGATGGGCAACATCATCGACAGCGCTTTCTACGGACTGATCTTCGACGCGAGCACGCCCTTCCACAAGGCGGTGCTCTTCCCTGCGGATGGCGGTTACGCGCCGTTCCTGCATGGTGCCGTGGTGGACATGTTCTACTTCCCTTTGATGCATGGCCATTTCCCGCAATGGCTGCCGATCTGGGGAGGTGAGCAATATGAGTTCTTCCGGCCCGTGTTCAACATTGCCGATGCCTCGATCAGCGTGGGCGTGGTAATGCTGATCCTTGTGCAACGCAAGGACGCACAACGCGTTGAGGCCGCACAGTTGAAGAAGGAGGAAGCACCCGTTGACGCACCGCAGGGTTGACCCTCAGGCCCGTTGCGCTGACTTCGCGACAACTAGTTCCTTCTTGACAAGAAGTTCCGCGATCTGCACCGCATTCGTCGCCGCGCCTTTGCGCAGATTGTCCGCAACGATCCAGAGGTTCAGGGTGCAGGGTTGGCTTTCGTCGCGACGCAATCGGCCGACGAAGACGGCATCCTTACCGTGGGCATGAAGCGGCATGGGATAGCTATCGCTGGCGGGATCGTCCACCAGCTCGATGCCGGGTGCATTCTTGAGTAGCTCGCGCACATCGGCCATATCGAATTCCTTAGCGAACTGCACGTTCACGGATTCGCTGTGGCCACCGGTCACCGGAACGCGCACGGCCGTGGCGGTCACGCGGATCTTCGGGTCGAGGATCTTTCCGGTCTCCTTCACCAGCTTCATCTCCTCCTTGGTATAGCCGTTATCGAGGAAATCATCACAACGCGCCAGCACATTGCCATCGATGCGATACGGGTAGGCGCGCTCGCCTTCGCGGCCGTTGCGCTCATCGTCCATCTGGCGCACGGCCTTCATACCGGTCCCGGTCACGGATTGATAGGTGCTCACCACCACGCGTTCCACTTGGTAGCGGGCATGCAGCGGTGCTAGTGTCATCACCAATTGAATGGTGCTGCAGTTGGGGTTGGCGATGATGCGGCCGCCTGCCGTGGCGAAGTGCTTGGCTTGCAGAAGTGCGCCGTTGATCTCGGGGACGAGGAGCAGCTTGTCCGGGTCCATGCGCCAAGCGCTGCTGTTGTCGATCACGATCGTTCCGGCCTCGGCGAACTTGGGTGCCCACTCGAGGGAGGTCGCGCCACCCGCGGAGAACAAGGCGATGTCCGGCTTTGCATCCAGTGCTTCCTGAACGGAGATCACAGCAACTTCGCGACCCATGAACTGAACATTTTTCCCAGCGCTCTTTTCGGATGCGGCCGGAAGCAGCTCTTCAACAGCCGCGCCCAGACGTTCCTCGAGCACTTGCAACATCACTCCGCCCACCATGCCGGTGGCACCGATCACTGCGACCTTCATCTTTGGAATTCCTTTACGGGCCTGTCAAAACTACTACCTTTCCTTCCTTGACCTCCTTGGATGCCCTATACGTTCCGCACGCTTTTCACGTCGATCCTCGCAGTCCTATTCGGCCTTTCCGCACAGGCCCAGTTCACCGATGATTTCAGTGACGGCGACTTCACGACCAACCCGACGTGGAGTGGAAACGACGCCAGTTTCACCGTTGATGCCGGGCAATTGCGTTCCAACACAGGTGTGCTTCCTCTGGCGGCATCCTATTATTTGAGCACCCCGTCGACACTTGCGGCGGATGCGCAGTGGGAGTTCTATGTCAACCTGAAGTTCGCAACCTCGGGAGTGAATTATGTGGATGTCTTCCTGATGAGCGATGTCGGGGACCTTTCCGCCCCGAACGACGGCTATTTCGTGCGCATCGGTGAAACGACGGACCATGTCGCACTCTACAAGGTCGTCGCGGGTGCAGGTGCAACATTGGTGTCCAGTCTACCGGGTATCGTGAACAGCAGTACAGACAATCCGTTTCGCATCAAAGTGACGCGCGATGCGGCCGATCTGTGGACCCTCCAGTATGATGACGGAAACACAGGTAGCTATGTCACAGCGGGTACGGCCACCGATGCCAGCATCACCAGCAGCGCGTACTTCGGGATCCGCATCACTCAGAGCACGGCGGCATCACCGGCGAATAACCATTTCTTCGATGACTTCTACGTTGGTCCGATCATCGTGGACACCACGCCCCCTGCCGTGGTGAGCGTAACAGCCACCAGTGCCACGAACGTGGATGTGCTGTGGAGCGAACCCTTGAACCCCGATGCGATCGGCAGCTATGATATCCAGCCCTTCATCGGCGTGAATACGGCCGTGCAGGACGGCACGAACCCCGCCTTGGTACACTTGAGCCCGACCATCCCGCTCACGGCGAACACCTCTTATTCGGTATTCGTGAGCGTGGCCGAGGATCTCTCCGGCAATGTGGCGCCCTCGAGCAACACCGATTTCATGTGGACCGTGGCCGTGCCCGCCCAGCCCGGTGATGTGGTGATGAATGAACTGATGCCTGACCCCGATCCGGTGGTAGGCCTGCCGAACGCGGAATTCGTGGAACTCTTTAACACCACCACGGATCAGATCTTCGATCTCACAGGCTGGAAGATCACGGATGGCAGTTCCACCGGAACGTTGCCCACTGTGCAGATCCTGCCGGGCGGTTTCGTGATCCTTACAGGAACATCCAACGCGGCCTTATTCACAGGCTTCGGAACGGTGGTCGGCGTGCCATCCTTCCCCTCGTTGAACAATGATGGCGATGCGATGCAACTGATGGATGCGGGTGGCACCCCCATAGATGTGGTCACCTATTCTTCCTCGTGGTACAATGATCCGGACAAAAGCAGCGGCGGTTGGTCGCTGGAACGGATCGATCCCCTCACGCCCTGCTCCGGTGCGAACAATTGGACGGCATCCAACGCTGCGCTCGGTGGCACGCCCGGTACACAGAATAGCGTCTTCGCCATCTTGAATGACACCACTCCGCCAACGCTTTCACAGGTCTTCGTGATCGACAACGTGACCGTCGATGTGCTCTTCAGTGAAGCGATGGACCAGGCCTCGCTCATCTCGGGAACGTATGCTATCGACCCGGCCATCGGCATCACGAACGTGGCCGTGATCGCGCCGAACAGGGTGCGCCTCACGTTGGTGACGGAGCTGGTGGAAGGCCAGTTGCAAACAATCACCGTCACCGGTGTGAGCGACTGCCCGGGGAATACGATCGGTACAGGCAACACGCTGACTTTTGCGCTACCGGAACCGATCATTGCCGGTGATGTGGTGATCAACGAAGTCCTGTACGATCCGCGCGGAACCGGAAGCGATTTCGTGGAATTGTACAACCGTTCGCAGAAGGTGGTGAGCCTTTCGGGACTGCAGTTCGAGAATGGATCTGGAACGATAGACCTCATCACCGCCGATGCCTATCTCTTGCTACCGGGGCAATATGTCGCCGTCGCCACCAACACGGCCAATGTACTTTCCAACTATCCCCTGGGCCACGCGGACCGCATGCTTCAGGCGACCTTGCCGAGCTACAACAACGGCAGCGGAACGGTGATCTTCCTCAGCGCTTCAGGTGACACGCTCGACCTCTTCAACTATGATGATGCGCTACAGTTCGCGCTGCTGAAAAGCGTGGACGGCGTGAGCCTTGAACGCGTGGACCCAAACCGACCGACAAGCGATAACAGCAACTGGCACAGCGCCGCGGAGGCTGTCGGCTTCGCCACACCGGGCTACGAAAATTCGCAGTACGCACCGACACCTTCAGCGCATGGAACGCTTACCATCGACCCGGCGATCTTCTCCCCGGACAATGATGGCTATCAGGATGTGCTCACCATCGCATACACCTTTGATGAACCGGGCTTCGTGGGCACCATGAAGGTCTTCGACATCGCGGGCCGCGAAGTGCGCACGCTGATGAACAACGAGCTGCTCGGCACCAGCGGTGCGATCTCTTGGGACGGCCTGATGGACGGGAACGACCTCGCGCGCATTGGCCCGTACATCATCTATATGGAGGCGTACGACCTGAATGGCAACTTGGAGAAGTTCAGGAAGTCCGTGGTGCTGGCGCACCGGCTCTGAACCAAACCTACGTTGCCATACCACGGAGGTGATTCCTCACCGCTTCACCCATTTCAGCGTTTGTCGTCCTTCGGTGGTATTCACCTCAATAAGGTAGACACCGGGCAGCAGGCTAGTGCTACTTAGCTCAAATGAACCGTCCGGATCCGACGCCGTCAAAACCGCTCTGCCTGTGGCATCGAGCACGCGTACGTCCGCTCTGCCCTTGGTGCCTGTTTCAATATGCAATATGTCCGTGCCGGGATTGGGGTAAATGCTGATGGATGCGCCGCCCACATTAGCCTGTTGAGCGATGCCCGTCTTGGTGGTATCCAGGCCCAAAACGGCAAAACTTTTGCGCCATTCACCCGCTATGAAATCAAAGCCGCCTCCGACAAGCAACCGATACGGGCCAGACGACATGGCCCTTACCGAGAAGCTCGGATCCGGGGCGGGGTTCCATGCGGTAGCATGGCCTGTGAGCAAGTCCAATGCTGCTATGTTGCTTCGGGGCTCTCCGCCGATCTCGGTAAAATAGCCTCCGACATATACCTCGCTGTCATTGACCGCTATCGCGTTAACATGGCCTTGGGTAATTGGGTCCCAAGCGAGAACTTGTCCGGAGGTGGTGTCCAGTGCGGCAATCCCGCTACGAGGTTGCCCGCCGATCTCGTAGAAGGTTCCGCCAGCGAACAAGGTGTCGCCATGTAAGGCCATTGCATAGATCTTATTGTCGGCGTTGGGGTTCCATGCCGTTGCCAGCCCCGTGGAGGCATCCAGTTGCGCGATGTAGTTGCGCGGCTGGCCGCCGATACTGTCGAAACCGCCTCCGGCGTATATCGTGTTGCCATGTGCCAACAGCACCATGACATCAGGGGAAAGGTAGTACACGCTCGCGTGGGGGTTCCATGCAGTGGCTGACCCGGTTGCCGTGTCCAATGCCGCAATGCTGCTGCGCGATTGTCCACCGATGCTGTCGAATTGCCCACCGGCATACACGTTGCTTCCGCCGAGGGCCAGTGAGGATACCCAGCTGTCGGCATCGGGGTTCCATGCCGTGGCTTGGCCGGTAGCGGAGTGCAAGGCTGCGATGTAGTTGCGCGCTTCACCACCAATATGGTTGAAATGCCCGGCGGCATATACCCGGCCGTTGCGCACTTCCAATGCCGACACCTCGTCGTCGGCATTGGGGTCCCATGTGGTGGCCGTGCCCGAATTGGCATCCAGCGCGGCGATGTTATTGCGAACGACCCGTCCAATGCTCACATAGCTTCCAGCGGCGTACACCGAATTGCCGTTCGCAAATAGCGCGAACACAGGATCGCTTGCGTTAGGGTCCCAAGGGAGCACTTGTCCCGAAACGGCGTCAACAGCCGCGATCCGGTTGCGGGTCAAACCATTGATGCTCGTGAAAGCACCCCCGGTGAACACAGTTCCGGTAGTGACGGACAGCGCGTAAACCGCGTCGTCGGCAGTTGGGTTCCATGGTGTGGTAATGCCAGTTGTGGCATCCAGTGCTGCGAGACGGGATCTGGGCAGAGCATCGAAGAGGGTGAAATCCCCGCCCACGTATACCGTATTGCCGACCACCGCCAAAGCATGCACGGTACCGTTCACGCCGGGATCCCAGACTGTGGCTTGGCCAGTGACCGCATCCAGGGCAGCAACCTTCCACCGCAGTTGCCCTCCGATCTGGCTGAACTCACCTGCCACGTAGACGGTGGTTCCGTTTACCGCTATCGCGTAGACATCCGGTGTTCCTTGGATCATGGTGGCACCGGGGTCCCATGCGGTCGCTTGGTCGTTGTTGATGTCCAACGCGGCAAAGTGGTTGCGCGTCTGGCCTCCGATCGTGGTGAAGTATCCACCGGCATAGACCATATTGCCGTTCACTGTCACCACGGAAACTCTGTTGTTGGCACCCGGGTTCCATGCCGTTGCTTGACCGGTTGACGCATCCAAGGCTGCAATGTGGTCGCGTGCCTGCCCTCCGACCAGTGTGAAATCCCCTGCTGCGATCACCGTATTGCCGGTTACCGCCAAGGACAGCACTGTACTATTGGCATTCGGGTTCCATGGGTTCAAACTGCCATCTGCGTTGATCCGTGCCAAATAATGCCTGACATGATCCCCGACCTTGGAAAAGGAGCCGCCGATGTACCAGCCACCTACCCCATCCGGGGCTATCGCAAATACCGTCTGGTTCGGTTTGGCAAAGGCCATGTTCGGCTGGGCGGTTCCTGTGTCCAACAGGCTTCCATAAGGTGCGCTGGGGCCAACATGCTGGAAGTTCCCCCCGATGTAAACCACATTGCTGGTGTCTTCCTCGCTGATCGCGAGAACAGTCCCGTCCGTAACCCACCACCGCTCTTCTAGGTTCTGTGCGTGGCAACAGATGGCCAACAGCAGCCCGAAGAACATGATCTTAGCACGCAACTGAGCAAAAAGGCCAGCCATAGGGAAATAGAACGTTGAAGGTTGATCGGTCATTCGATTGGCGAGCACTCCATTGACCTTGGAAGGTGTTTGCTGCCACAAGATAGACACCCGAAAAGCGTCCAGCGCTGCTTAGCACCAGCGAAGCGTTTGGCCCCGATAAAAGCCCTTCCGTAGGGCCTGCTGACCAAAACAAAGCTGCTTTGGTCCTTGGCTGACAACGTGCAACTATCCCGCGTACGACCGCTCAACCCGCTTCATCGGCTCCTTCTCGAAATGCTTCGGGTCCTTCACCTTGGTGGGGTGCGTGGCGTGGTACTCGAACTCATCGCGGAAGTGGCGAATGGCAGCGGCCACGGGCCATGCGGCCGCATCACCGAAGGGGCAGATCGTGTTGCCTTCGATGCGGCGCTGCACGTCCCACAACAGGTCGATGTCGTCGGTGCGCGCTAGGCCGTGCTCGAAGCGGTAGAGGATCTTCTCCATCCAGCCGGTGCCTTCTCGGCAGGGGCTGCACTGGCCGCAGCTTTCGTGATGGTAGAACCGGGAATGGTTCCACGTGCTGCGCACGATGCAGGCGGTGTCGTTGAAGACGTAGAAGCCTCCCGAGCCGAGCATGCTGCCGGTCTGAAAACCGCCGTCGCTGAGGCTCTCGTAGGTCATCAGGCGCGTCTCGAACTTCGCCGTGCGGAAGAGCAGTTCAGCGGGCAGGATGGGCACGGATGATCCGCCGGGGATGCAGGCTTTCAAAGGCCTTCCGCCGCTGACGCCGCCACAATATTCGTCGCTGTTCAGGAATTCCTCCACGGGCACGCCGAGTTCGATCTCGTACACGCCGGGCTTGTTGATATGCCCGCCCGCGCTGATGAGCTTGGTGCCGGTGCTCTTGCCGATTCCGATCTTGGCGTACTCCTCGCCGCCGTCGTTCACAATGGGCACTACCGCGCAGATCGTCTCCACGTTGTTCACCACGGTGGGCCGGCCGTAAAGGCCTTTCACCGCAGGGAAGGGCGGCTTGATGCGTGGGTTGCCACGCTTGCCTTCAAGGCTTTCCAGAAGAGCTGTTTCCTCACCGCAGATATAGGCGCCCGCGCCCGTGTGCACATAGACGTCGAGATCAAAGCCGCTGCCGAGGATGTTCTTGCCGAGCCAACCGGCCGCATACGCCTCCGCGATGGCCTGCTCGAGGATCCGTGCGACGTAGAAGTACTCGCCGCGGATGTAGATGTAGGAAGCGTTCGCGCCCATGGCGAAGCAGCTTGGAATGATTCCCTCGATCAGCAGGTGAGGGATCTTCTCCATCAAGTAGCGGTCTTTGAAGGTGCCCGGCTCGCTCTCATCAGCGTTCACCACCAAGTAGCGGGGCACGCCTTCGGGCTTGGCGAGGAAACTCCACTTCAGACCAGCGGGAAAGCCTGCGCCGCCGCGGCCGCGAAGACCGCTCTTCTTCACTTCTTCCAAGACCTCTTCGGGCGACATCTTCTTCAAGGCCTTCTCCACGCTTCGGTATCCGCCATTGGCGCGATAGGCCTCAAGTCCGCGGATCCCTGGCTTGTCAATGTGCTCGAGCAAAAGCTGTCGTCCCATCTTGGCTGCGTATCAGCGGTCGGTGTAGTTATTGCGCTTGGGTTCCGTGCGCAGCTTGTCGATCAACTCGTCCACCTTTTCCAGTGTGAGGTGCTCGTGGAATTTCGCGCCGCACTGCAACATGGGAGCGGTACCACAACTGCCGAGGCATTCCACGGTTTTCAAGGTGAACATGCCGTCATCCGTGGTTCCGCCGGGTTTGATACCGAGACGCTTTTCGATGTGCGCCACCACGTCGTCCGCGCCGCGCAGCATGCAGGGCACGGTGTGACAGACCTCCAGCACATGCTTGCCCACGGGATGCAGGTTGTACATGCTGTAGAAGGTGGCCACTTCATAGACCTCGATGTATTGAAGCTTCAGCAGCTTGGCAACGGCGTCCATCGCGGGCACGCTGAGCCAGCCGTTGTTCTCCGCCTGCGCGATATGCAGGATCGGGAGGATGGCGCTCTTGCTGAATTCCGCAGGGTAGCGGCCGAGGATCGTGCGGCATTCCGCAAGGGCCTCCTCGCTGAAGGTGAAAGGCGCGACGCCTTCGGTGGTGGTGAGGGGTTTGGTGGCGTGTTCCATCAGGCGTCGAGTTCACCGGCGATCACGTTCATGCTGCTCATGGTGAGGATGGCGTCGCTGAGCATGCCGCCCTTGATGATCTCCGGATAGGCTTGGTAATAGATGTAGCAGGGGCGGCGGAAGTGGACGCGGAACGGCGCGCGGCCGCCGTCGCTGACGATGTAGAAACCAAGCTCCCCGTTGCCGCCTTCCACGCAATGGTAGACCTCGCCAACGGGAATTTCCGTCTCGCCCATCACGATCTTGAAGTGGTAGATCAGCGCCTCCATGTCGTTGTAGACCTCCTGCTTCGGCGGCAGCACCCAGTCCGGCACTTCGGCGTGGAAGGTGGTCTTGTCGGGCATCTTGTCCAATTTCTCCAGCGCTTGGCGGATGATGGAAATGCTTTGGCGCATCTCCTCCTGGCGCACGGTAAAGCGATCGTAGACATCGCCGCTTTTTCCGATGGGGATCTTGAAATCAAAGTCTTCGTAGCTGCTGTAGGGATCGGCCACGCGCACGTCGTAATCCACGCCGCAGGCCCGCAGGTTGGGGCCGGTGAACCCATAGGCCAGCGCGCGATCAGCGGGGAAAGGTCCGCAGTTGATGGTGCGGTCCATGAAGACGCGGTTGCGCACCAGCAGCTTGTCGAACTCGTCGAGCGCAGCAGGCAGTTCCTTGATGATGGCGCGGGTCTTCTCCCAAGCAAGTTCGCTGAAGTTGCGCTCGAAACCGCCGATGCGGCCCATGTTGGTAGTGAGACGCGCGCCGCAGATCTCCTCGTAGATCTCGTAGATGCGCTCGCGCCACTGGTAGTAGTAGAGGAAGGGTGTGGTGGCCCCGGCGTCCTGGCTGATGATGGTGTTGCAGATGATGTGGTCGGTGATCCGCGAGAGCTCCATCACGATCACGCGCATGTACTCCACGCGCTTCGGCAGGTCGATGCCCAGGAGCTTTTCCACCGCCATGTGCCAGCCCATGTTGTTGATCGGCGAACTGCAGTAGTTCATCCGGTCGGTGAGCGTGGTGATCTGGTAGAACGGGCGACGCTCGGCGATCTTCTCAAAGGCCCGGTGGATGTAGCCGATCGTCTGCTCGGTCTCGAGGATGATCTCCCCGTCCATGGTGAGCACATTCTGGAAAATGCCGTGCGTGGCGGGGTGCGTGGGGCCGAGGTTGAGCGTGGTGATCTCGTTGAGGTTGCCGCCCTCGGCATGGTCCTCATTCCAAAGATCGACGGGTGCCTTGTGCTCGCTCATCGTCCGAAGAAGGTGTCGTTCTTGTCCTCGCGCGTGGGGTCTTCCAGCGGATAGTCCTTGCGCATGGGGAAGGCCGGGAAGTCCTCCATGTTGAGGATGCGTTTCAGGTTCGGGTGCCCGGTGAAGTGGAGCCCGAAGAAGTCATAGGCCTCGCGTTCCATCCAGTTCGCCGTGGGCCACAGGTCGGTCGCGGTGGGCAGCGTCGCGTCCTTCAGCGACACATGCGTCTTCACGCGGATGCGATGCCCGTTGCGCATGCTATGCAGGAAGTACACCGCGCCCAGCTCCAATTCGAGACCGGGGAAGTGCATGCCGCACATGGATGTGAGAAAGTTGAAATCGAGCTCGTCGCGCAGCAAGGCAAGCACGTCGTGGATCTTCTCCTTCGGCACCACATAGACCATGGTGTCGTAGAGGCGCTCATGTGTGACGGCATCCGCGCCGAACCGCTCGATGAGCCGGTCGGTGGTGAGCTGGTCACGCTCTGCTTTGATGTTGAAGGCTGGCACGGCTCAGTCGATCTTGTACTTGGTGAGCAGGTCCTCGTATTCCTTACTGTAGCGGCGGCGGAGGCTTTCGTTGGCGGCGAGTTCCTGGATCTTCAGGATGCCGTCGATCACCTGCTCCGGGCGGGGCGGGCAACCGGGGATGTAGACGTCCACGGGTATCACGCGGTCGATGCCCTGCAGCACGCTGTAGCTATCGAAGATGCCGCCGCTGCTGGCGCACGCGCCCATGCTGAGCACCCACTTCGGCTCGGCCATCTGGGTGTACACCTCGCGGAGCACAGGGCCCATCTTCTTCGCGATCGTTCCCATCACCATCAGCAGGTCGCTCTGGCGCGGGCTGAAGCTGAGACGCTCCATGCCGAAGCGGCTGAGGTCGTAGTGCGAACTCATGGTGCTCATGAATTCGATGCCGCAGCAGCTTGTAGCGAAGGGCAACGGCCACAAGCTGTTCTTGCGAGCCAGGCCGATCGCCTTGTCCATGCTGGTGGCGAAAAAGCCCGAGCCCGAGTGGCCGGGAGGCGGCTCCACGAAGGTGGGCTTCTCCCGTTCGGGGACTTTCTCCAGTTGGTCTTTTTTGTCGCTCATTGGTGTTGCGTCCTCATGGTCGTTCGGGCGATGAATTCATCGCCCCTACTCCCATTTCAGGGCGCCTTTCTTGATCACATAGAAGAAACCCGCCAGCACGAAGGCGATGAAGACGATCATCTCCACAAAGCCGAACCAGCCCAAGGACTTGAAGTTCACCGCCCACGGGTAGAGGAAGATGATCTCCACATCGAACAGCACGAAGAGGATGGCGATGAGGAAGTACTTCACCGAGAAAGGTGCGCGGGCGTTGCCTTTCTGCTCGATGCCGCACTCGAAGCTCTCCTCCTTGTGCTTGCCGCCCCGCTTGGGGCCGAGCCACGCTGCCGCAGTGAGGGCGAATCCTACAAAGCCCACGGCAATAAGGACCTGGATGATGACCGGTAGATAGTCGTGCGGTGTGCTCATGGCTGAAAGTCAGCGCGAACCTAAGCAGGTGCGGCGGTCCCGCAAAGGTAACGGGCAGGGAAATGCCTTTATAGGTCGAATGAAGGAGTTCGCACGAACGGTTCTTCAACCTTATGTCCGAGGTCGATCTCCGAGGTCGATCCTCATACATTCGCGAACGTGCAATGGCCGATCCCGGCCGCCTGGCCATGGATGAACTGAAGGAACTCTGGCGCAAATGCTCGCCCTACTTCGTGGACTTTTGGCAGTACCTCGTGATCATCGTCGTGTTCATCATCGCGGCATTGATCTTCCTGTGAGCCATTTCTACAGCAGGATGATCAGCAGCAGGATGATGATGATGATCCCCGCAGTGGAGAGATAGATCGCTGTGCCATGGCGGTTGTAGGTCTTTGCTTCGGCCTTCAGCGCACTCACTTCCGCTCGCAACTCTTTGCGGTCCGCCTTGTCGAGGTCCGAGCGTTCCATGTTGGCGATGGCGTCCCAGCGTGCGCCGATCTCCAGAACACGTTGCTGCTCCTGCGGGTTCAGCTTTTGGAAGTTCGCCTGATCGATCTTGAAATGCGTTTTCGTCTCCTTCGCAAAGGCCGGGGTCGCGAACGCGGTCATGGCGACGAAAGCGATGCTGGCGGTGAAGTGTTTCATGTGAAATAGTGGGTTGGTGTGCGTTCATGTCCAAGCAAGATCATGCCACGCACGGATCTGGGGTATTCCGCCTCCACCACCGCTGAGGTTATGCGGGCTTCACGCTACATGTGGGGCGATCGCTCCCCGATCCCGCAGCATGGAAAGCGCTGCATGGCGTCCCATCGCGAAGCAGCCTTGCAGAAGGAAACCGCCGGTAGGGGCGTCCCAGTCCACCATTTCGCCAATGGTGAAAAGATGCGGATACTGCTTTAGCGAGAAGTCGGATGACAGATCTTCACATCGGATACCGCCTATTGTCGAGATGGCTTCCCCGATGGGCCGTAACGCGGTAACAGGAAGGCGCAAGTCCTTGATGTCCTCGCAAAACACCTTGGCGGACATCGATCGTTCTTTCGGCGTGAAAGCCTTGAGCAACGCCAGTTCAGGCCGGCCCAGATGCACGGCCTCCGCGAAATTCCGGGGTTCCCTGTCGCCTATCTTCCGGATCAGTTCCTCTGCTGTGACGCCGGGTTTCAGGTCAATGTGCGCGATAGCCTCTTGCTCCGTATGCAGTGCTTCGCGCAGCGCCGGTATGATCGGGTATATCGCGTTGCCCTCCAATCCATGCGCGGTGATGGTGGCCTCGCCCAATGCGCTTTGTTCGCCTGCGGAAACGCGGATATTCTTCAGTGGTTTGCCGGCATGTGCCTTGGCGATCTGGTCCGGCCACGCGATAGCGATACCACAGTTGGAGGACTCGAAAGGATCAGTCCCAATGCCGATCGCATTGAACAGGGACGGCCAGATCCCGGTAGAGCCGGTGACCGGCCATGACGCGCCACCGAGTGCGAAGATCACACGGTCCGCGTGCAGTGTGATGGGGCCGTTGTGGTTCTCCAAGATCGGCATATGGGCATCGTCAAATCCCGTGAAGACGTGCTCGACATGTATCCGCACACCGCGTTGGATCACGTATTCCCGGATGCGCGCGAGCACATCGATCGGCTTGATGCCCTTCACCGGGAACACGCGCCCGCTGGTACCCACGAAGGTTTCAATGCCTCGTTCGGCCAGCCAAGCACGCAATTGAGTTGGGCCGAAGGCGTTGATCGCATCATCGAGAAAACCGCGCGGGGAATAGGTGCGCAACAACTCCTCGCCTTCAACCTTGTTGGTGAGATTGAAACCGCCCTGTCCGGCCACCAGGAATTTGCGGCCGATGTGCTTGCCATGCTCATAGAGGTCCACCACGGCGTGTGGTGCGAGCGTATCGGCGGCCATCAACCCGGCGGGGCCTCCTCCGATGATGGCGATGCGCAAGCGGTCGGACATGCTGCAAAGGAGCGCGATCCCGAGCGAATCAAATGATCAACAAACTCCTTCTTCCGAGGTGGACCATTTTCGCGGCCGCATGAGGACCTCTTTCCGTATTCTGCTTTTCATTCTGATCACGACAGCACTTGCGGATATCGCACAGGCCCAAGTGGTGAATATCGAAGGTCGTCGCTTGAGCAATGACACCGTGCCGTGGAGCGGTTTTGCGAACTTCCGTTTCAATGTTGCGGAGAACGGGCAAAGCTCCGTGGTCGGCGGATCACTTACAGTTGGAACTACGTGTCCAAGCTTCGATCCTGAATGGCGATCATTCCACCGGCTGCTTCTTCGGCCCCCATACCATGTCGATGACCGTATGCTGTGCTGCCGTGGTCAGATGCAATGGGTCACGCCATTCGGAGCGGTCCGTCGGGAAGAGGCCCGGGCGGTCGAGGTCGATTGTTGGGGCGATGGCGGACAGGCGTTTGATGTAGTCTGCCATCACCGGGTCCAGTCCCGCCTTGGCATAGATCTCCTGTACCTCGGGATGGGTGGGATATTCCACGAACAGCAGATGCGCACCATGCGCACGGCACCTCACAGCGATATTCCGTAGAAGTTGGAACTCCGTCGTGTCCAATTGGAAATTCGCCGCATTCGCCCGTTCCATGTCGAGCACTTGTTGCCAATGGTCCGGTGGCAAAACATCATACTCCACGCTGTTCGGGGCTATCGTGCCTCTCACATTCAGCAAGGTGGCTTCCAGTACCCGACGATTGGTGAGATAGAGGAAGGGGTTTTTCATCAGCATCCGCGGCTCGGAATAAATATCCCAGTCCGACATGCCCTTGTTCATGCCTCTGAAGGATACCTGTACCAACACCTGCTTCAAGTGGGCCACGCTATCGGTATAGGCGAACAGGTCGGAGATCGTGCGGTAGTTCCCTCCGGGGATCCCCATGTTGGCATAGGTCTGTCCGCTTACCTGATGCAGATAGGGCAGATCGAAGTGACTGAGCCGCGAATCGCCGAGCAGAACATTCTCCACCGGCTGCTCCTTGAAGCGGAGTATCTTCCAAAGCGTGTTGCTGAAGGGCATGGTCCGACCATCATGATAAAGGCATTTGAGTTTCAGGTCCTTGGAAATGACCTTGCTCCAACCAAAATAATCATAGGGGTCAACCACCACCACCAAGGCGAATACCATTGCAAAGGGGGCCGCAATGGCCGCTATTCTCGTCAACAGGCCACGTAGATCCATCTAGAATTGGAAATAGATGAACTGGGTGGTCTGATAGAAGCTGCCGAAAAAAACGATGGTGGCCACAAGTCCGGTATACAGCGCCCACCGCTGCCAAGGCGAACGAAAGGCCATCCATTGCGGAGCCCCGCGCCGTAGGTTGATCCGCTGTACGATCTCCATGACCGTGATGCCCAACAAGGCCAATATCAGCTCAACGCGCCCCACGCCCAACAGACCTGACCAATAGTTGAGACCGCCCTTGACGAAGAAGCCGCCGAGGCCTGTGAAGAGGTGGCCGGCGATGTGGAATGCGTCCTGTACAGTGTTCGCGCGGAAGAAGATCCAAGCGAAGTCCACCAGGATGAAGGTGGTCAACACCTGCAGGGCATGGTTCAAGCGCGGCACGCGGTCCAGACCGAGCATTCCGCCGATCTTGCCACGCCAACGCTCGGTGACGATCGCAAAAATGAGATAGAAGCCGTGCAGGCCGCCCCAAATGATGTAGGTCCAGGCGGCGCCGTGCCAAAGGCCGCTAAGGACGAATGTGATCATCAGGTTGTAGTACCAACGCCATTTCACGACCCGGTTGCCACCCAAGGGGATGTAGAGGTAATCGCGGAACCAGGTGCTTAGGCTGATGTGCCAGCGGCGCCAGAATTCGCTCACGTTAGCGCTGTAGTATGGGGTGCGGAAGTTGCGCATCAGGTCGATGCCCAGGCAGCGCGCCGCACCGATGGCGATATCGGTATAGCCGCTGAAATCACAGTAGATCTGCACCGCGAAGAAGAACGTCGCGAGGATGAGCGCCGGACCGGTGTGCTGGTCCGGTGCGTTGTACACGTGGTTAACGATAACGGCCACGCGGTCGGCGATGACGATCTTCTTGAAAAAGCCCCATGCCATCAGGCGCAGCCCACTCGCCAACGTGGAGGCATCGAAGGTGATCTTGGTGTGCAATTGGCGCAGCAAGTTCTCCGGCCGTTCGATCGGTCCGGCCACCAATTGGGGGAAGAACATGACATAGAGGGAGAAGATGCCGATGTGCCGCTCCGCCTTTTGTCGTCCGTAGTAGACCTCGATCGTATAACTCAGACTTTGGAAAGTATGAAAGCTCAGGCCGATCGGCAGGATGATCCCCAACTCGGGGATGGCATAGTTGGTCAGGCCGATGCTTCGCATGAGCACCTCGATATTGCCCGTCAGGAATGCGTAATACTTGAAAAAGCACAAGACCCCTAAGTTGGCGATCACGCTTAAGGTCAACCAGCGTTTCCGTGTCGCCCCGTGGCTGCGTTCGATCAGGATCCCCGCGCAGTAGTCCACGCAGATGGTGAAGGCCAGGATCAGGATGTACACCGGCACGAAGGCCATGTAGAAATAGCAACTGGCGACCAATAGCAGAGGCCAGCGCCAACGGTGTGGGAGCACATAGTAGGACGTGACGACCACCACGAAAAAAACAAGGAATGAGATCGAGTTGAAGAGCATAGGGATTGACCGAGGGCAGAAGGAACGTCAAATGTCAAGTTCAGGCCGCCTTGAACGATGCGGAAGGGGTGCTTGGTTTCAAGAAGGTGTTGTTCACAGCGGGAGAAGTGCAATTGCTTTGGGACCGACGTCAGCTTCTGACCAAGGATGATCTTGGCGTCGGACATTAGTTTAGGACGCAAATCCATTTCAATGTCACCTATAGAGCGCTCTTCCATTGTTCTCCTTGCCGCATTGGGCCTGGGGACGCTACACGCCCAGGTCGGCGTTGGTCTTCGCGGCGGGATCAATTGGGCGAAAATGGTGGAGATCAACGGGGACGGGATCTTGAACGAGACGCATGCCCGGCTTGGCCCAGCGGCTGCGATCGTGGTCGAATTGCCCTTGTCCAAGCGGTTCAGCCTTTTGCCGGAGCTGGGCTTTGTGCAACGCGGATACCAGCAGGAGCCTCCTCCCTATTCATACTACAGTGAAGGTGAGGTGAACGCCGTGATGGACTATGCCGACATGGCCGTGCTGGCGAAATTCCACATCGGTCAGGAACCCGCGCGACCGCACCTGCTGCTTGGCGCCACTGTCGGTCGGATGCTCGGTGCGCGCCAATATTTGGTGGATAAGGAAGGAAACAAGGTCAATGGAACGGTGCTTGATCCCGGGCAACTCGACATGGCTCAATGGAACTTGGGCCTGTGCGCGGGTGCTGGATTCACCTTCAAGACCGGCACATCGCATGTGTTCATGGAATGCCGATACCTCTATGGCCTCACCAACATTTGGAACGGTCTCGTGTTGGCGGACCTCAATGGTTCCGAGATCGGTGAACTCAATGGCTACGACCGCAGCATACAGTTCACCGTGGGGTGGATCCTTCCTGCGGGGAAACGGGGGAATGCCGATGACGCGCATCCGGCCCCAGCATTCAAGTAGGGGTCGAAGATCTTCGACCCCTACTTGAACGCCGCCAACCCTGTCACCTCTTGCCCGGTAATGAGCAGGTGGATGTCCTGCGTGCCTTCGTAGGTCACCACACTTTCGAGGTTCATCATGTGGCGCATGATGGGGTACTCGTTGGTGATGCCCATGCCGCCGAGGATCTGCCGCGCCTCGCGGGCCGTGTTCATGGCGAGTTGCACGTTGTTGCGCTTGGCCATGCTGATCTGCGCGGTGGTGGCGCGGTTCTCATTCTTCAGCACGCCGAGGCGCCAGGTGAGCAGTTGCGCCTTGGTGATCTCGGTGATCATTTCGGCGAGCTTCTTCTGCGTGAGCTGGAACTGACCGATCGGCTTGCCGAATTGGATGCGTTCCTTGCTGTAGCGCAGCGCGGTGTCATAGCATTCCATGGCCACGCCGATGACGCCCCAGGAGATGCCGTAGCGCGCGCTGTCCAAGCAGCCCAGTGGTGCGCCGAGTCCGCTCTTGTTGGGCAGCAGGTTCGCCTTCGGCACTTTCACATTGTCGAACACGAGCTCGCCGGTGGGGCTGGCGCGCAGCGAAAGTTTGCCGTGCGTTGTGGGCGTGGTGAAGCCTTCCATGCCGCGCTCAACCACGAGGCCATGGATGCGGCCTTCGGTGTTCTCGGCCTTCGCCCACACCACCGCGATATCCGCGATGGGGCTGTTGCTGATCCACATCTTCGCGCCGTTCAGCAGGTAGTGGTCACCCTTGTCCTGAAAGGTGGTGACCATGCCGCCGGGGTTGCTGCCGTGGTCGGGTTCGGTGAGGCCGAAGCAGCCGATCATCTTGCCGGCGGCCAGCTTGGGCAGCCACTTCATGCGCTGCTCTTCGTTGCCGTATTTCCAGATCGGGTACATCACCAAACTGCCCTGCACGCTGCACAGGCTGCGCAGGCCGCTATCGACACGCTCTATCTCCTGCATGATCAAACCGTAGCTGATCTGGTCGAGGCCCATGCCGCCATACTCGGTGGGGATGTTGGGACCGAACGCACCGATTTCCGCCAGTCCGGGGATGATCTCCGGGTGGAACTCCGCTTTCTCGAAGCTCTCCTCGATGATGGGCTTGATGTGCTTGCTCACATGCTGGCGCGTGGTGTCGCGGATCAACTTGTGCTCATCGGTGAGCAGCTCGTCCATCAGGTAATGGTCGTGGGCCTGAAAGAGGTCGGTGGCGGAGCGGGGGGTGGCTGTGGTCGAGGTCATGGCTGAATCGGGATACGTGGCCGCGTGGTCGCGGGGCGGCGAAATTAGCGATCGCGGCGGCGGCGCTGTCACCATAGATTCGCCGCGCAATGGATGAGCTGCGCGCGATCGATGTCCTCGGCAAGGACTGGGTGGTGGCCGTGCTGTTGACGGTCTTCGGCATCGTGGCCTGGGTGAACATGGCCTCGCCCCGGCAATGGTCGGTGATCCGGCACTCCTTCTTCGCTTTTCGGCTGGGCAAGCAAAGCCTGCGGGATGAATTGAGCCTGCAGGACCGCACCCTCCTGGCGCTGTTGGCGGTGGCGGTGGTCTTGATCGCGCTCTTCTCCTATCAAGTAGTGGTGTTCAATGGTTGGGTGATCCCCGGGGTCGCTGTGTTCGGCCGGATACTGGCGTTGGTGGTAGCGGTACTGATCGCGCGGATCCTGCTGCTCCGTTGCCTATCGCTGTTGACCAATGAGGATGGGGGCACTGCGGAATATGTAGACACGCTGGTCACGTTCACCATTGTGCTGGGCCTGGCGCTTCTGCCGGTGGCCATGCTGATCGCCTATCCCATGCACACGGCGTGGCGCTCTTGGCTGTGGCTGGCAGGCGTGGCGGTGGCTGCGGCCGTTCTGCTCTTCCGGTGGCTGCGCGCGGCGGTGATCGGCATTGGGAGCGGGGTGCCTCTCCGCTACATTTTCCTTTACCTTTGCGCCGCCGAAATTTTGCCTGTCGCATTGGCGCTCCAGCAAGCCCGGCAGCATATCCTCCTTCCGTCGCACCCCCTTTAAGCTGAACGGACCTTGAAGATCAAGAGCATTCTGGTCACACAACCGGAACCAACGGACGAGAAGTCCCCTTACTACACCTTGCGTGAGAAGTTCGGATTGAAGATCGATTTCAAACCGTTCATCAAGATCGAGCCGGTCCCCGGGCAGGAGTTCCGCCAGGAGCGCATCAACATCCTGGACCACACGGCCATCGTGCTCACCAGCCGCAATGCGGTGGACCACTTCTTCCGCATGTGCAAGGAGATGCGCCTCACCGTGCCCGAGTCGCTGAAGTACTTCTGCGTCTCCGAAAGCGTGGCCTACTACGTGCAGAAGTACATCGTGTACCGCAAGCGCAAGGTCTTCATCGGCAAGCAGACCTTCGGGGACCTGATCGACGTGATCAAGAAGCACAAGACCGAGAAGTTCCTCGTTCCCGGCTCCGACATCCAGAAGCATGAGATCCCCATGCTGCTCGACAAGGCCGGTGTGAACTACACCAACGCGGTGTTCTACCGCACCGTCGCCAGCGACCTCAGCAACATGCGCGATGTGTACTACGACATGCTTGTCTTCTTCAGCCCCGGTGGTATCGAGAGCCTGAAGAAGAATTTCCCGGACTACGAGCAGAAGAACACCGTGATCGCTGCCTTCGGACCCACCACCGCGAAGGCCGTGCGCGATGCAGGTCTTCGCCTGGACATCGAAGCGCCCCTCCCGGAAGCACCCTCGATGACCGGTGCGATCGAGCTCTACCTGAAGAACGGTGCCAAGGCGGAAGGCAAGGCCAGCAAGGCGACCGCCAAGACCGCCAAGACGAAGAAGTGAATCCGGCGCTTGCAAACGCCGGGGTCCACGCACACCCGCAGATGCGAGCCACCTTCCGCAAGCATGAACGCCTTACCGGCCGCGACCGCGTGAAGCTGGTGGCCACAACCGGTAAAGTGGTGAAGCTGCATCCCTTCCGTTTGATCGGCCTGCTGATGCCGCTGGACAGCGTCGCGCCCGCGCAAGTGGCCTTCGCTATTCCAAAGCGGTATGTGCGCTTGGCCACGGACCGCAACCGCATGCGCCGCTTGATGCGCGAGACCTATCGCTTGGAGAAGCACCGCTGGTATGACCGCCTGAGCGCTGCGGACGCCCAATGCGCGTGGCTGCTGATCTTTCAAGGGTCGGCACCTCTCCCTTGGGACGAGGCCCGGGAGAAAATAACGCACGTCTTCGACCGTTGGACGGACCAGCATATTGGCCATGCTCGCTAAGCTGATGATCGCACTCGTCCGCTTCTACCAAGGCGCCATTTCACCCTTGCTGCCCGGCTCATGCCGCTACACGCCGACCTGCTCCGAGTACAGTGTGCAGGCCCTGCGGAAGTATGGCGCCCTGCATGGCGGCTGGCTCACGCTGAAGCGCTTCCTATCTTGCAATCCCTGGGGCGGCCACGGCCACGACCCCGTACCTTGAACATCCGAGAACATGTGGAATCCCTTTCGCTCCTGGAAGAGCACCGCTGTCATCGTCGCGGTCGTCGCTGGCGGTGCCGTCACACTCGCCGCAGGCGACAACTACTTCGAGATCGGCAAGAACCTCGAGATCTTCAACGAACTCTACAAGGACGTCAACATCTACTATGTGGATGACATCAATCCCGGTGACCTGATCAACACCGGCATCGACGCCATGCTCGAGAGCCTTGATCCCTACACGCAGTACATCGCCGAGAGCGACCTGGAGGATTATCGCATCATGACCACCGGGCAGTACGGCGGCATCGGTGCGATGATCCGCAAGAAGGGCGATGCGGTGATGGTGAGCGAGCCTTACGAAGGCTACCCCGCGATGAAGGGAGGCATCGAGGCCGGTGACATGATCACGGAGATCGACGGGCACGACACCAAGGGCATGAATACCGAGGACGTGAGCAAACTGCTGAAGGGGCAGGCGGGCACCAAGGTGGAAGTGATCACCACGCGCAACGGTTCCGCACCCGTGACGCACGAGTTGGACCGCGAGGAGATCAAGATCCCCGATGTGCCTTACAAGGGCTTCATCGACAAGGCAAACAAGGTGGGCTACATCAAGCTGAACAGCTTCACGCAGACCGCCAGCCAGGAAGTGCGCAACGCCTTCAAGGAACTGAAGGACCAAGGCGCGCAAAAGGTCGTGCTCGACCTGCGCGGCAACGGTGGCGGGCTCTTGCGCGAGGCGATCAACATCGTGAACATCTGGGTGCCCAAGGGCCAGACCGTGGTGGAGACCAAGGGCAAGATCGCCGACTGGGACAAGACCTACAAGACCTTGAGCGAACCGGTGGACCTCAATATGCCCATGGTGGTGCTGGTGGATACAGGCTCCGCTTCCGCCAGTGAGATCGTCACCGGCTCCCTGCAGGACCTGGACCGCGCCGTGATCGTGGGCAATCGCACCTACGGCAAAGGACTCGTGCAGCAGACGCGCGACCTCTTCTACAACAGCAAGCTCAAGGTGACCGTGGCCAAGTACTACATCCCGAGCGGCCGTTGCATCCAGAAGGTCGACTACGCGCACCACGACAGTACCGGCAGCGCCATGCTCATGGCCGATTCCACCATCCGCTCATTCAAGACCGCACATGGCCGGACCGTCTATGATGGACGCGGCATCAATCCCGATATCCACGTGGAGAAGGAGATGTTGCCGAAAGTGGTGGGCGGGCTTTACAATGCGGACCTCTTCTTCGACTTCGCGAACCAGTACCGCTGGACACACGACTCCATTCCCCCGCCGGACCAATTCACCATCACCGACGCCATCTACCAACAGTTCATGGACTTCGTGAAGGACAAGAAATTCGAGTACCACACCGCGAGCCTGGACGATCTGGACAAACTGGTGGCCGATGCGAAACAGGAGCGCTACTACGACCATGCGCAACAATCCATCGACGCGTTGCGCGCCACCCTCAGCCCGGACCGCACCGAGGAATTCCGCCGCTTCCGCAGCGACATCGAGGAGGTGTTGAAGAGCGAACTCGTGGGCCGCTACTACTACCAAAGCGGCAGGGCCGAGGCGATGCTCAAATCGGACCCGGCGGTGCAGGAGGCACTAACCGTGCTCAACGGTCCGTTGTACCAGCAGGTGTTGGACGGCAGTTACAAGGGCAACTAAAGCATAAGCCGTCCGCGCGTAACCAAGCATGGAAGCGATGCGGACACTTGAGCCGAATGGCGACGGTATCCACCGGCGCGTGCATCTCGGCGCGCTGGCCTTGGCGCTGATCGCGCTGCCGTGGTCGGAGTTCCTGCTCAGTGTATCGCAGCTCATCCTGGTGGCGAATTGGCTGTGGGAAGGCGTGGCGCAGCGGGACTTCGTCGGCCGCTTCAAGCGGGGTTTCACCACCAAGGAGAGCGCGGTCTTCATCTCGTTCTTCGGCCTGAATGCGCTGGGCCTGCTGTGGACCACGGACATGAAATGGGGCCTTGACCTGTGCAGGATCCTGGTGCCTGTGCTGGTCTTCGGCGTGATCCTGGGCTCAGTACCGCGCCTCTCGAAAAACCAACTGCGCGACCTGCTATTGCTCGGCGCTTGGAGCGCAACGGCCAGCACCATCGCCTGCCTGGTGATGCGTCACGGTGTATTGGCGCGCGGCGAATACCGCGATCTCTCGCCCTTCATCAGCCACATCCGTTTGGCGCTGATGCTCTGCTTCAGCATCGCGGTCTTCGTGTTCCATTGGCCGGGTGCGTGGTGGAAGCGTGCGGCCTACCTCTTCGCTATCGCCCTATGCCTGTGGTTCTTGGACCTGCTCAGCAGTTTGATCGCGGTGCCGGTACTTGCCGCGCTGGCCATGTTCTTCCTGTGGAGGCTTGTGCAGGGGAGGGGTGCCGTCTATCGCATGGCGGCGCTGGCTGTACTTGTGCTGGGTGCATCCGCCAGCGCGGTGTACCTGCGCTCCTGCGTCCACGATTATTTCCATACCGACCCCTCGGACCTGAATCACTTGGACATCGCCAGCGCGGGTGGCGAGATCTATTACCACGACCTGCGTGATCCCCAGCGGGAGAATGGCCACTACGTGTGGATCAATGTGGCCGACAAGGAGCTGCAACGCACATGGGACCGACGCAGCCAATTGCCCTTCCTCGGCAAGGACAAGCAAGGCCAGCCCGTGCGCTCCACGTTGGTGCGCTACCTCGCCAGCATGGGCCAGCGCAAGGATTCCACCGGCGTGCAGGTGTTGTCCTCGGAGGATGTGAAGCGCATCGAGAACGGAATGACCAGCGTGGTGGAAGGGCGCGAAGGCGCCATGCGTGCCCGCATCGAACAAGTGCTGTACGAGCTGGATATCTATCGCACTACCGGCGATCCCAGCGGCCACTCAGTGACGATGCGACTGGAGTTCCTGCGGGTGGGCACGCGGATCGCGAAGGCGCATTGGCTTACCGGCGTCGGCACTGGCGACACGCAATCGGCATTCGACGCGGCTTTCGTGAAGACGAACAGTCCGCTGGATGCGAAGTGGCGCTTGCGTGCGCACGATGAATACCTCACGCTCCTCATCAGCTTCGGCGTGTTCGGCTTGGCGTGGAGCCTCTTCTCCTGGTGGTGGCCTGCGTTCCGGAACAAGGCGTTCCAGCACCCGCTCTTCATCGCATGGGGCATCATCTTCCTGCTCTCCTGCTTTTCAGAGGACACGCTGGAGACGCAGATGGGCGCTACCTTCTTCGCGCTCTACTACGCACTCTTCGTTTTCGCAGCGCCGAAGCCCTCCGCCACCACGGCCTGATATTCCTTCAGTGTGGCCACTGCCGTCGCATGGCGCGTGAAGCCCTGCAACTTCCGCGAGGCACCTTCGACGAGCCGGTCCCTTAACTCGCGGTCCAGTAAGATCCGTTCCACAGCCTCGGCCAAGGCGGCGTCATCTCCGACAGGGCGCAGCAGCCCCGTGCGTTCATCCTCGATCAACTCCGGGATGCCGCCCGCAGCGGTGGCCACCACCGGAACGCGTGCCGCGAAAGCATCGAGGATCGACGTGCCCAGGCCCTCGGTGCGCGAGGTCATTGCCATCACGTCCAACTCGGGCAGCAAGCGTTCCACGTCCTTTCGGAAGCCGGTGAAGGTGAGTGCCGATGCCAGTCCGCGCTCGTTCGCGTAGCGTTCCAGCTTGTCCTTCAACTCGCCTTCGCCGATGAGGACGAAGCGCAGATCCGGAAGGCGCGCGTGTAGATGCTGGGCCATGCGGATGAAGGTGAACAGGTCCTTGTGCGGTGCCAATGCGGCGACGTTTCCGACCAGCTTCACAGCGGGATCCGCGCCGATCAATTCGTGCAGGCGTCCATCCGTGCCGTCGGCAAAGCGGCTCAGGTCGATGCCGGAATGCACCGTACGCAAAACCTCTGGACGGCGCAATCCGCGCGCGGTGATCATACGGATCGCATCGCTCACGCAGAGGATCCGCTTCACCGAGGGATGGCCGTATTTCCACGTCGCGCTCAGTCCGCTGCTGATCGGGAAATCCACGCGACGACTTACGATCAGCGGCAGGCGCATGGCGAATAGCGTGTTCGCCAACACCGCCGTGGTATGTCCGTGCGAATCGTGCGTATGCACCAGGTCCGCTTTCCAGGCCTTCGCGATGCGTGCGAGACGGCGCGCGTTGGGCGGATCGAAAGAGGCCTTGAAGCGAAGTGCACGGTGATCGATCCCTTCCTTCTCACAGAAACTCTGCATCGGTGAACCCTTTGCGCAGACCACGAGTTGCGGGATGTCCATGCCTCGCAATTCCATTGCGAGGTAGGCCACCTGTTGCTCACCGCCGCGCCACGTGCGGGCCGTGCTCAATTGCAATACGCGTGGCACGATCATGCGCGCATGCGGTTCAGGCGTGCGAGTTCGGTGTACTTCAATCGCTTGGCCCGCGCACTCAACCGGGCGATGGTGAAGCCTGCGGCGCCGTCGCGGAAGCCGCCACGGATCAAGTAGCCGTGCAGGAATCGCCAGAGCGGCGAGAAGATGATCTGGATCGCGCTGGAACGTTTTCCCTTGCCGTGCATCGCTTTCGCGGCGATGTTCGCGAAGCGCACCACTTGCTGCTCGTGCTCGGCCACCGTGTAGAAGCTGTAGTGGAGGATGTCCCCTTTCAGGCGAGCGATGCGCGCACCGGCGCCCATCTCGTAGCGGTCGTGCGGATTCGTGCCGCCCCAGCGGCCTTTGCGGCTGTCCCACAGGCGCAGCTTGATGTCCGGATACCAGCCGCCGTGGCGGACCCACGTGCCGCAATAGTTGGTGAGCCGCGACATGGTATAGCCATCGGCCACTGGTGTGCTGCGCTTCACTTCCAGGATGGAACGCGACAGTTCCTCATCCAATGCCTCGTCCGCATCCAAGGAGAGGACCCACGGATATTTCGCCTGCGTGATCGCCCAGTTCTTCTGCTCGATATGACCGGCGAACGCATGTTGCACGAAACGTGCTCCATGCTCCCGCACGATCCGTTCGGTGGCGTCGGTGCTGAAGGAATCCACCACCACGATGTCATCGGCGACCGCCTTCACGGAAGCGAGGCAGCGCGCGATGTTGCGCTCCTCGTTGAAGGTGATGATGACGACGGAGACTTCCACCGCGCCGAAGTTAGACGGCACCGTGGCTGATCAATGCACCACCATGAAGGTGCCGCGCGCACGGTCCACACCCTTGGCCCGGACGTGATAGACGTACAGACCATCGCTCAGGCCCTGTGTCGGCAGCGAGATGAAACCGTTACGGACGGGCAGGTTGAGCAGCGCACGGCCGGAGGCATCCATCACGAGGAGTTCTTCGTTGCCGGTGCCGCCGGTGATGAAGTTCACCACATCATTCGCGGGCTGTGGATACACTTTCACCACAGTGGCAGCAGGGTTCTCGGGGATGCCGGAAGCCGTGGTGACCAGCGAGATGCAATAGTCCTCGGTCTCGCCGAACTGGTAGCTGCCACAACCTGTGGCCGAAGGCGAGTCATACTGCATCTGTACGCGCATGCGCGCCGCACCCGGCGTGGCGATCATGGGTACTGTGAGCGTGCTGTTCAAGGGAACCATCACCGTGTTGCCGGCGTCGAACACCAGTTCGTTCGCGGCGAATTGCCCATCCCTGTTCAGGTCGATCCACACCGTGAAATATTCGTTGAACGGATCGCCGTCGTAGCCGGGGGCCAATGTGATCGGATAGCTGTGGCCGATCACCAGTTCGGTGGATTGGTTGGTGACGTCCACATCGGCGTAGCCGCCATCCCCGGCAGAGGTCCGGTCAATGCCGGCGATCGCCACCTCCGCGATCCACTCGTACTCATCACTCCCGGAACTGGCGCAGAAGCTTCCCTCGATGCACTGGCCGCAGCCCGGGACATGGAACGTGGTGGAAGGTGACCAGTCCGCCATGGTCGCGCCGCAGGAGCTGCGCATCTGTACCTCGTGGTCCGAGCAGGAGGGGAGGTTGTTCAGCGTAACGCTGTTGCCGGTGAGGCCGTCCAGTTCCGTCCAGTCCGTGGTACCGATCTCGCGGTGGCGCAGGTCGTAGGAGCTGGATGCCAGCACGGTGGACCAGTTCACCACGGCGCTGCTGGTGTCGGTGGCAGTGGCGGTGATGGTGACCGGCGCGGTGCAGCAACCCTCGCTGGTCCACACGAAGGAAGGGCTGAAGGCGCTGGAACTGGTGTCACAATCCGCGGCCACTTGGTACTCGTAAGGTTGGCAGATGCTGAGTCCCGTCAATACCAGGTCGGTGTTCGCAAGTCCGTCCACCTCCGTCCAAGTTCCTGCGCCCACTAAGCGATAGCGCACGTTGTAGCTGCCGGGCAAGGCGCTCCACGAGAGCGTTGCTTGGCCGATGGCAATGCTGCTCTGGGTCAGGTTGTACGGGGTCGGGCAGCTCGCGCAGCTGTCCAGGATCAGCTGCATGCTGTTGTTCGCATTGATGCGGCCGCCGGTGACGGTCTGCCCCGGCAGGTTGCCCACGTGGTCCACGCCGTTGAAGAGCGCTTGCCGCACCCGCATGGCGGCCTCCGTGGGATCGTTGTGCATCAATGCGGCAAGGCTGGGGCAAGGCGCGCTGTAGAGCAGCGCGATCACACCGGCGGTGAGCGGACTGGCGAAGGAGGTGCCGCTGACCGAGGCGATGCCGCCACCGAGCGCCGTGGTCACCACGTTCTGGCCGGGCGCGCCCACATCAATGGTGGTGAGGCCATAGCCGGAGAAGGTGTGGTTGTCACTGCTGTTGGTGGCCGTCACGCTGATCATGAAATCGCTGGGGCAGGCCGTGGGCAGGTCGCCCACCACATCGATGTCCACGTTGTTGTTCGCCGTTGCGCCACAGTTGAGGATGCCCGCCGTGCCGAGCGTATCGTACATGGCGCACCACAGCGGTGCGTCGGAAGGTTGGCCGCCGTCAACACCCCAGCTGGCGTTGGTGGCCACCACGCAGGCGCCACTCGCACCGGCGGTGGAATTGTAGAGGCGGCGCATCACCAAGGGATAGGTGTAGGCCGCGATCACATCGGACTCCGCGGCGCTGGCATACTGCACCGGCATCATCTTCACATGCCAATTGGCACCGACGACCTGCTGGCCGTTGTTGCCCACGGCGCCGATCATGCCGGCCACTTCCGTGCCGTGCGAGCCGCCGTAGGCATTGTCCGTGCCGTTGCCGGGGTTCCAGCCGCGCACATCGTCGATGTAGCCGTTGCCGTCGTCATCGATGCCGTTGTCCGCTATCTCGTGGATGTTGTGCCACGCGTTTGCCACCAGGTCCGGATGGGGCAGGTCCGCGTTCTCCATGATCGCCACTACGATGGTATCGCCCAATGCCGTGAGGCCGCCGGTGGTGACGTCCCACGCACCCTCGCTGTCGATATTCTGATGCTGCCACTGTTGACTGTAGTTCGGATCATTGGGGATGCTCCGCTCCTTGCCGAGGTGGTTGTTCTGCGCCATCTCGATGCCGGCGTCCGTCTGAAAGGCCCGCAGCATCACCGCTTGCGGAAGGGCAGCGGGGTCGAAGCGGAAGAGCCAGGCGCGCATCGGCGCGGAGATCTCCTTTACCACATGGACGGAGGTCGCAATGTTGTTCACCGTTTGGAGGTCCTTCGCCACATCCACCACGGAAGCACCGGGCCGCAGCATGACGATGATGTCGCCGGGCACGAACTTCTCTTGCGCGTGGGTAATGATGGCCGTGCCGATCAGCAGCAGCAAAAGCAGGGACTTCTTCATGAATGCGGGCATGGTGCGAATTTAGACGTGCGGAGCGCGGCGATCGTGGCCTGAGCGGTGGAATGATCGGATGGAGGCTTGGACTCCTTCGGCTGAGAAGTGCGCCTGCAGCGCGGATCGGACAGGAATTCTTTTGATTGGATCGATGAATTCAGACCGCCGATCGCGCCGATGAACGCCGATGATGGACCGCAGGTAACAATGGGGATCAACCGCAGAGCGCGCGGAGTTCGCAGAGAAGAAAGAGAAGAGCTGCCTTCGGCAGCAGAGCACGCGGAGTAAGTACCGCAGGTGTCGGCTCCGGAACCCTCTACCTCGGCGTCATCGCGCCCGCCTTGGTCATCGCGAGGAGTCTTCGACGAAGCGATCTTGTTGTGGTGCCTGCGGCACGGAACACTCGGCAACAGCTCATCCCAAGAGTGCAAACAAGATCGCTTCCCCTTCGCTTTGCTCGTGGCAGGCTCTCCCAAATGCGGGCTTCGCGATGACGCCTTTACTTACATCATCGCGAGGAGGCTCTGCGACGAAGCGATCTCATTCTGGCGCCCGCGGCACGGATCCACGGCTCTACCCCAACCGCTCACTGATCCAGCCGTAGTTCATCTCCGGCCTCCAGCGCAGCGCCTCGCCGTGGTGCATCCGGAACAGGCGGTCCTGCACGGTATAGCCACGCACTTCCAGGAATTCCTTTGCCACGGGATTCGCCTCCGGCACCCACACCTCCTGCACATGCGGCATGTGCCAGCGCAGCAATTCCTCCCCCACATCCGGGCGGTCCGCCTGTAGGATGCCGTCGCCAAGCAGGGGCAGGTAGGTGCCGCGCACACGGCCTCGCTCCACGTAGATGCGGCCCGCGTAGAAATGCTCGCTCATCAGCGTGCGGCGGTCCTCACCGGTGGCCGTGCGGTCCAGGTGCAATATGCCCATGCTGTGGTGCGGTTCGCAGAGTTCCACTTCATCCAATGTCGGCGGCTCGGACTTGCCCCCGGCATAGCACACGTAGACGCCATCATGCGCGAAGCCGCGCCCTGCGAATACCTCCACGGAGCTTTCCGGCACCATCGCGCTCACCGTCGCGCAGTCCCGCGCGTGCAGCTCCTGCATCAGCGCATCCAGCAGTTCGCCCTCCAACTCCGGTCCCTTGAAGCGCGGCATCATCAGGCGCTCACCGATCCAGCCCGTGCCGTGGTGCGCCACCGCCGTGCCCAGCCCGCTCACCAGCGCCTCCCCGAAAACGCTCTTGATCGCCACCGCGTAGGGTGTGCTCATGTGCCAGCGCAGCCGCGCCATCATCGCATCCCAGTCCGCCGGTTCCAGCTCGGCCAGGTCGATGAGGTCGTCAAGCGTGAAAGGGGCGATGGTCATGCGGCGAAGATGGGAAAGAGTGGGGGAGTGCGGTGCATAGCGGTTTGCTTCTGTTGGTCGGCCTTCACTCTAACGGAAAACCCCGGCGCATGGCCGGGGTCTTCCTAATTGGTCCGTGGCCACTCTTAAGCGGCGCGGTTCTTCGCCGGTTCGCTTTGGGCACCTTCTCCCGCCGCGCCGATGGCGCTCACGCAATACCAGTGCAGCTTCAGGCTTTCCAGCCCGGTGAACAGATGGCTTACGCGCGTGGTGTAGCCCACCGATCTCCAACTGGCGGCGATCGCCGGGTCGCTGTCCGTGGTCCACAATTGATAGCCGTGGGCACCGTACACGCTGCTCCAGCGGGCTGCCAATTCTCCCGTGAGGCCGGTGGGGTACACCTTCAGGCCCTGGACCTGTGCAGGCGTGCCGATGGGCTCGGGCTCTTTGCGCAGGTCGAAGCCGCTGCTCGCCAGTTTCGCCGCGTTGCCGTTGCACACGGAACGGACGTAGTGCGCCTGATCCATCAGCATGGCCTTGGCCTCCTCCACCAGTTCGTCGCGGTGCAGCCGGTCCTTTTCGCTGCCCTTCACCGCATCCTGGATGGCCGCGAACAGGGCGTCGGCCAAGCTGGCCAGGGTAGCCACCGGTACGGCCGGCGCGGGGAAGTTCGGGTTCTCCGCCATGTTCGTGGCGACCCTACTGAGCAATTGGAATATCATCAGCGGGCGTATTCTGCCCAGCATCAGCTTGATATCTGCCTTTCTCATCGGTGCAGGTTTTCAGTGGTGGCCCAAAGGCATCCGGCAGCTACAACGTTGATCGGATGGACATGGTTATACGGATCCCTATATGCACCCTCGTGCTGGGTGATGTGTGCCACCATGCTCGGTAACATGCTCCACTATGTTGGGTAGCATGGACCTGTATGCTAGGTGACATGCTCCACCATGTTGGGTGACATGGGCCTGTATGCTGGGTGACTTGCTCCACCATGTTGGGTGACATGGACCTGCATGCTGGGTGGCTTGCTCCTACATGTTGGGTGACTTACGCCTCCATGTTGGGTGACATGGACCTGCATGCTGGGTGGCTTGCTCCTACATGTTGGGTGACTTACGCCTCCATGTTGGGTGACATGGACCTGTATGCTGGGTGACTTGTTCCTACATGTTGGGTGACATGTTCCTCCATGCTGGGCGGCATGGACCTGTATGCTGGGTGACTTGCCCCTACATGCTGGGTGACTTGCCACTCGATGTTGGGTAACATGTCCCTTCGCGTCACCTGCCACTGATCCACAGTTGCTGTGGCTTTAGGAGCTGGGCTCAGGCGCATTCGGCCTCTCTTGGCCTGAGCGGAGTCGAAGGGTGGCTTTGGGCTCCGTTCAGGCATTTAGGGTCTTCGGCCTCGGCGCATTTTGGCTCTAGGCCTTTGGTTGGGTTCAGGCGTATTCGGCCTTTCGGATCATCCAGGCATCGGGGAACTTTGCCTTGGGGCCCATATATAGCAAGAGGAACTGGGAGATCACCCGAGTGCAGTGGAGTCAAAAGCTTCGGTCAGCCTATCTGCTGCCGACCCTCCAGTTCCATGTAGGCGTGAATTCCATTGTCACAGTTGTTTCCAGTATATCCCATGGCGATCAACCAAGTGCGTGGTACTAGTACCAAGATCAGATAGACATACTTCGTACTAAGCCTTTTGAGATCAGAGTGCGATACCAAGTATGACTCTAAACGTTGCCCATCCAACTCCGTGGGTTTATCAAGTCGAAAGCGATAGTGATCGGCTCCATTCAGTGTCACAAGCTCCGTTAGGATTCCGGACTTATTCAGGAATGGTGCGAACATGTTGTTATGCTCGTCCATCCATATCCTTACTCGCTGACCTACTCCTGTTTCTCCGTCCATCATGGTGGGCATCTATGAGCAAGAAGGTACTGGACCAGATCCGCCTTCGAGCGCTCGGTGAAATCCACGACTGTTCGGTCACAGTTGGAGCAATGGCGCCCGGTGACAGCGACGCGCAACTTCTGCCAATCCTCTTGGAATGAGTTTACGATCTTCGGTTGCATGGAAACGACTGCGGTGAAGTAAAGCGCGGTTTCGGAGATCGGTGCTTGGGACCGCAAGTCGCTCCGGCCAGTTTCGTTGGAGTGCAAAGCCCGCTTGGCCGGGAAGACTTGCGGGATCTAGAGGAACCAGCCATCCTTCAAACAGCAGCTGCGATCAATTCACGGTAGCGGTGGTTCGTTAGCAGAGATGGGGTTAGTCTGGTTATGAGTTCTAGGTACTTCTTCAATTCATCCTTTTGCCAGATTTCCGTAGGACGGTCCATCAGGTGGAGTAGGTCGAGACATGCCTCCGGAGCCGACGTGCATAGCCCTTGCTGTTCGAGTTCATGCAATACCCAATGAAGGTCGCCTTTGATATACCTCCGAAGCACGGGTAGTGCCATATGCATATCAGTCCCCAATTGCAATGCGATTCGGGCGAACTGCTCACCAGTGGCCGAAGTATTTTTCTCTTTCGACTTCGGCCATACTTCCTCAACGAATGGTTTGATACGGTTCGTCCAAAAGGAGTTGCGCTGGTCTCCGCTGCTGGCCATGTTGCTATTCATGCTGAATAGCAGTTCTGTCAGACCTTTGACTGGAAGACCGTGCACAAAAGACGTCAGTTCAGTTCGAGTAAAAGGAGCCGTCTCGTCCAATACAATGATCGCGATCCATTTAGCAAGGCGCTTTCCGCAGTCTCCGAGATCGGCATAGTGCGTGATCGTTCTTGTGAATTCGGTTTTCAGTTCGGAAAGTAATGGCCAGTACAAATTGCCGGACCATAACCACCCATACCAAACAGCAGCAGCATCCTCCGGAGATTTCTCCCAATCGAACAATTGGATGAGGTGTTCCTTTGCCCACTCTTCATCAACTCGATAGAGGTTCATGAACTCATTTCCCAGCAAGACACGGCCTATCCTGTATGCGACAATTGCTGGGTCGCAGAGTTCCGTGAAGAGCGCACGCGGTGGTTCCGATAACCCAATGCCGTCACCTAACTTCTGAGCGTACCAGCAACGGAAGAGAACCTCGGTGGCTTGGCCGATGGGGTGATTGACCACACGCATCATCGGCTCTTGGCCCAAATCAGGTTCTACCTCGCGGTGAAGGCGGATAATCCGTCCCATGAGGTCAGTCAAGTCATGGTCATGAGGGACTTTCGCCGCTATGTTTTTCGCCCAAAATCCGACCGGGTTGGCAAGCAAGATCAATCTGTCGTCAGGTGTTGAAAGCAGATGTTCCTTAACAAGTGGCCAAGTGCGTGTCGCTATTTCTTCATCAGCCCATACTTGCAAACCATCATGCCAGCGATCTGGGAGCCATGCGCCGCGACTCATGGTTAGTGCCAAAGCCTCGGCGGTCAGCTCGGGCTGCTGCCTGCATAGCTGTGGCCAATTGTCAGGCGCCCAGTGATCGTTCTTGGGGTGCTCTATCAGCCAATCGGCCAATTGTTTTCCTTCCTCAGGGATTGAAATGGAAGCAAGTCTGTTTCGTTTGAACCCACCGAAGTACATGTGGAACTCATCGCTCTCATCCGGTGCAAGTTCCAAGAAGGGTAGTCTTGTCTGAATAGCTTGCAGTGTTGCCTCGGAACTTGCCGTGAGTTGGCCGCCAGCACTCTGGTACTTGGACAATCGGATCCAGATGCTCCGACTAGAGAACTCGCTCCATTCATCATCTGTCATCTTATTACGGGCAAGTTCTCGAGGCGGGCCTTTGAGTATTGCTTCTTGGAGTTCCCTAGCCTCGCCTTCGTTTAATCTTTTTGCTAGGCTGACAATCAATCGGAGCGACTCACGACGGGTTTCAAACGACCAGAGTGGATGGTGTGCACCATCCACGAGCATTTGGAGAGCTTCCTTGCTAGTATGCACATCGGGGTGGACCGCTGCGAACAATCGGAGTCGGCGAAAACAGGGGTAAGCTTCATATGCCCATGCCTCTGAGAGCGATCTGGCACGTTTAGGATTGGCCCGTGCTGTGGCCTGCCATGCATCGCGCACGAAGCGGATCAGAAGGGTCCAAGTATCGTAGTAGCCATTCTGGTCATGCTCGCTGATCGAAGGCAATGCCAAGGAAGACCGGTCGAATTCCGCACTAGCCATTCCCAACTCCTGCATCAGGTCCAAGGCGTCTCGGAGAAGAATACGGGCATCATCCGCCAAGCCGGGAAGCGCCTCGACCCATTCTGGCTGTTCATCCAAACTATCGAAGGAATATTTGTTGATCTCTTGAGCAAGCACCACACTCGTATTCATTATGTCGCATGGTCTTCTATACTCCTTCGTTTCTTCAATGCGACCGGAAAACATCGAACGTTCGCCAAGGTGAACACGAGGTGAAAGAAGGTGCAGGAGACGCAATCGAACAGATGGAGACATTCCCTCTTTCTCGAACCACCCCTTCCACCGATAGAACTCATGATCGGAGGAGTTCCGCAGAAGGCCCGAAAGGGTCATGCGCCAAACGACTTTCAAGGCAAGAGGGAAATCCTCCTTCTGCAAAGCTTTTTCCACATGCCAAGCAAACTCAGGGTGCAATACCCCGCCATTCCGTGCGACCCATAGAAGTAGTGCTGGTTCCGTCGCATGGCCTGCGAGCCACCTTGCCAAAGGCTCTAAGCCCGGACCGAGTGGTTGATTTTGCGCTTCATGCCCTACCAATGCCACTTTGGCTTTGTCGCGGAATGAGAATGGACGGGACAAGAGGCTGAAGGTGATGACTTCTTGCCCTTCCACCATTGTAGGCAATCCGAACCGTCGCCGATCTACTTCCCCGAAACGCTCTTCGGCAAACACCGCCAACCAGTCCAACGAAGGCAGCGGATCAAGGTCGGCAAAGCGTTTTGCAGGGCCACCGCTCGGATCACTAAGCGCCCATAGGAGACGCCCTGTCATATCATCATCCAATGAACTCTCCTGGGGATTCGATCGGCCGATGCGTTCGACGATTGCCTCCTTACCAGTAATTCCGTCGCGATAGATCGAGGCCCAATTGTCTATCGACTCATGCAAGTGTTGGTGTTCGCAGTACATGATCGGTACAACACCCTTGGCATACCAATCATCACAATCGTCATGGGAGCCTCGTGCGAATGCATACATCTGCAGTGGCTCGCCTCCCAGTAGCCTTTCGGCCGCAAGCGCATCCATCATGTATCGCAGAACAGGATCCTCGATGCTGTATCCTACAAAGCACACCGTATAGTTCCTGAATAGTTCTGAAACGAAGCGTGCAGCCCATCGCTCCGCCAAGTAGGCCCGTCCGAAATCACCGCTGGACAGCACTAGCTGGTCCAGATCGGTACCAGTTGGAGAGTTGGGAAGATGACCGTGCAAGTAGACCAAGCCATCCCATGTGTTCTTCGGAATGGGAAGTAGTGGTGCCGAGAATGACTTGAAAGCCAAGTCCGATCCTGCCGCATCGAATAGACGATCGAAGTTCGTGGTGACTAATCGGAGAGATCCGTTTCTGGACCGCCCCAGTTCCAATAGTGCCTTGTGTGTGCGAGTGACCTCCGTTCTTGTCAGGACAGGAGTAAGAAGCGGTATGAGCTGCTCTCGCATTTGCTGGCGTCCACCTTGAAGTCGAGCTTCGAGTAGTCCAAGAGCGGTGTCATACCGGTAGCCTTCAATCGCTTTTCGTTCAACTCCGTTCGGTGTCTCATTAAGTCTGATGAAGATCTGTTCAGTGAGTCCTTTGAAATTCGGAAGACCAGCGGGAGCGGAAATTCCGGCACCGGTGAAAAAGACGACGCGACCCTCTTCATGCAAGTGGATAAGGTCGTTCGGAATTTCGGGTCCATTGGAGACTAACTGCATGATTCAAGAGATGATGACCGCAAAGGGGCGACAACTTCGTCCAAGCGGTCCGCTCAATATAGCGCCCCAATCGAACTTTTCCACATCCGCTGTATTTCTCGAAGAGGACCCTGCGCAAATGAATGTGACCCAAAGTCCCATCCCGGCGCGCCATGCCTCGTTCCGCCTCTTGGAGTAAGCGCCCCTTTTCGCCGGACCGCCAAAGGCCAACGAACAGGAATGCGCCCGAAGAGCCGAAAGACCGAAAGCCGCTGAACAATGGCCAGAGGAGACAGCTAAAGACCGAATGCGCTTAACAGACTGAAGAGGCCACCCTTCGACTTCGCTCAGGCCAAGAGAGATCCAATGCGCCTGAGCCTAATGCGCCTCAAGCCAAAAGACCTGCCGCTCACTTGGGCATGTGCCAGCTACTCGCCCAGCCCTTGCTCCTTCATGAACTGTTCGATCCGTTCCACGCCAAGCTTCAAGGCGTGCTCCTCGTCCGCGGCCCATAGCTCCACCACAAGGGTATCTCCGTCGAGTTTCACTTGGTCGAGGTCCGTAACGTCACAGTAGGCAAGAAGGCCGGCCTGGGGTTCCTCGTTGATCTCCCGCATCACATACCACAGGGTATGTCCATCCGGCCCCGCAGGCATGGACGGATCCAGTTCGACCTCCTCTATCTCGCTCCAGCTCCCCCCGAAAGGGAGCGCCGCATCGGCCGCCGCGCGTGTGCTGAATGCGGCTATGACCTCGCGCGCGTCCATAGTCCCGTTCACAAGCAGAAAGACCTTGTTTGCCATGCCACCAATTTAGGATGGTGCCCAACGGATGACTGCGGCAGGTGTTGCAGGTGTGTTTACAGGGTTGTGTTGATAGCCTCCTCTTCAACCGGACCGTCAAAGGCCAAGCGAGTGGGCTCGTGATAAGGCAGGGTCGAACACTGCGGCTAGTGCCGGTCCATGCGAAACAGCAAGTGTTTCGCGATGGCCGTTCCTGCTTTCCTGATAGCGACCTGACGACTGCCTGCTACCTTGTTCCCTCACATCCCATGCTGCTTAGGAAAGCGGAACGACACGAGCTACCGGTGATCTGGGAGATCATCCAGTATGCCATTGAACAACGCAGGCTGGATGGAAGCGCGCAATGGCAGAATGGCTACCCGAACCCGGATAGCCTATCGGCCGACCTGGACAGCGGTGCGGCCTACGTGGTGGAAGAGGATGGCGAACTGCTGCTCTACGCGGCCATCCTGTTCGAGTCCGAACCGGCCTATGCCGGCATAGAAGGGCAATGGCTGAGCGATGGCCCCTACATGGTGCTGCACCGTGTGGCCGCTTCGCCCAAGGCCAAGGGCAAGGGCATCGCCACGGCATTCTTCCGCATGGCCGAGGACCTCTGCAAGGAGCGTGGCGTGCCCAGCATCAAGGTGGACACCAACTTCGACAATGCGCCCATGCTGCGGATCATGGACAAGCTGGGCTACACCTATTGCGGCGAGGTCTATTTCCACGGCAGTGCCCGGAGGGCTTTCGAGAAGGTGCTGTAGAGTTGTGCTCGGGAAATGCGCACTGACCTTGGCCATCCCGGCGCGCGGGTGAGCCATCGGAACTCGCTGCGCGACACCGGGTACCCGGCATGTGCCGTGCTGCATCCTCCCCAGCGCTGAAATTGCCTTTTCAGATCACCAACCTTACACCTCCCAGTTCCGCCACGCGATAGGGGAACTTGTTGCTCGGCGAGCCGATGAACATGAAGTTGGTGGGGATGCCCCATTCCGCGCTGAGGCGATGCACGAGCTCCGGACCGAAGACGCCGTCCATCTCGATGAAGTCGATCTTGATATCCGGATAGGCGCGGTCCAATACGTCGATATCCCGGCGGAACTCCTCGCGGACGTGTTCACCATTCTTGGTGATGCTGACGATCTTGATCTTCTTGGTGATCTCGTTCGCCTGCACGTACATCATCACGCGGTTGAGGTTGGAGAGGTCGTCGCCCTTGGTGAAGTAGACGAACTCCTGGCGGTTCATGCGGCGGATGGTGCGCGAGATGGTGAAGCGCCCGAAGACCGCGAGGCCCGGTACACTCTCCACGAAGCTGCTCACCCAGATCATGAGGTATTCCAGGATGGCCTTGCGGTTGAGCAGGATGGCAACGATAAGGATGGCCGGGATGAAATACTGGAGGAAGACCACGAGGAATTCCGGATGCAGGCGCACGTTGCCGTAGAGCGCGGTGACCACGCCCATCAAAGCGATGGAGACCGATACAACGCTGGCGGTCTCGGGCCGTGGCAGGCGCGCGCGCTTGATCTTCAGCATGAAGTTGCCCAGGGCGAAGAAGGCCATCACCGTGAGGAAAGAGATAGTGTAGACGCCGGCCAGCGCCTTGGTCTCGGCGTTGGTGAGATAGAGCACCGAGAAGCAGAGAAGGAAGAAAAGGATGATGATGCGCGGCGAGCTGCCCTGCTTGGTCTCCTTCAATAGGAACTGGGGCAGGATGCGGTCCAGCGTCATGCGCTTGATGAGGCCCGATACGCCCACGTAGCTGGTGAGCACGGCGCCGCACAGCACCACCACGGCATCGGCGGTGATGAGCGTGGCCAGCCAGTTGCCGCCGATGGTGAGGCCCATGAAGGAGAGCATCGTCTCCTCGTGGTCACCGATAGCGGCCAGCGGGAGGATCATGATGGCGCAGAGCACGATGAGCGGATTGAGCACCGTGACGGCCACCCACATGTTGCGCAAGGTCTTGGGGAATATGCCGTGCTGCTGTTCCTCCACGTAGTTGGCCGAGCTCTCGAAACCGGTGACGCCGAGCATGGCCGTGCTGAAGCCGAAGAACAGAGCAGTGGCGATCCCGCCGCTTTCCGGCAGGGGCATGCTCCAATTGAGCTTGAAGAGCGTGAAGCCGTGCTGTGTAACGAACCAGATGCTGGCGCCGATGAGCAGGGCCATGGTGAGCAGATGGGCGACGAAGATGATGATGGCGACCAAGGAGGACTCAGTAATGCCCGCAATGCTCAAGAGCATGAAGAGAGCGAGCACGGCCACCGTGGCGAGGATCACCGGCAACGAGGGCACCAGCGCATGGAGGTAGTACATGGCGGTGCTGGCGCTGAGCACTGCGGTGGCCATATAGCTGAGGATGGTGAGGCAGGCGGCGATGCTCGCGTTGTACTTGTTGGTGGTGTTGAGCAGCACGTTGTAGGCACCGCCATTCAAAGGCAATGCACCCACCACTTCGCCATAGATCTTGCGGAAGAGGAAGAGCACGCCGGCCACGATCAGCAGGGCCACCACGGCCCACGGCCCCGCATAGCCCATCGCGATGGCACCCACGTAAAGGCAGCTGCTGGTGATGTCGTTGCCCGCGATGGCGGTCGCGGCAAGTGCCCCCAGCTTCTTCTTCGGTGCATGCCCCATGGGTGCGAAGGTGCGGTATCCGCTCCGAATTTGTGTGCTATCCCCTTCTTGTATTGTCGCGATATGGACAGTCGTTCCGCAGGTGGCCGCACACATGGCCGTACTATTGTCGCATGGAACGTCAGCACCCGTTGACCAAGGTGGGCCATGTCCGCCAGCGCTACTTCGGGCCGCACACCTCGCTGATCGTGGCCAGCATCGTGATCGGTGTGCTGGCCTCCTTGGGTGCGGTGGCGTTGAAACAGGGCGTGCATGAGATCAGCAGTGTGATCCATCACTTCACCTTCGCGGGGGGGAGGCAGTATCTGGTATTCATCTTCCCCATGGCGGGGCTGCTGCTGGTGGCGGGCATCACCCGGCTCTTCCTGCACGACAAACTGGGCGCGGGCCTGCCCAACCTGATTCGCGACGTGCGGGTGAATGACGGGCGTGTCGCGAAGCACAAGCTCTGGTCGCAGGTCCTCACCAGCGCGATCACCATGGGCATGGGCGGCTCGGCCGGTCTGGAGCCGCCGATCGCGGCCACGGGCGGTGCAGTTGGAAGCAACTTGGCGCAACTGCTGCGCTTCGGCCGCACGGAGCGCATCCTGCTCTTGGCCAGCGGGGCCGGGGCGGGGGTGGGGGCCATCTTCAATGCGCCCATCGCGGGAACGGTCTTCGCTTTGGAGATCCTGCTGGCCAACAACGCACTGCCGTTGATGGTGCCCATGCTGATCGCTTCGGCGGTCTCCACACTGGTCTCCTCGTTGATCTACCATGGCCAGCCCTTCGTGCTCATCACCAATTCCTGGAATTCGCATGCCCTCGGGTTCTACATCTTACTGGCGTTGATCGCGGCTCCGCTGTCCGTGCTCATCATCCGCATGTACCGCTGGATGGCGAACTTCTCTGCTACGCGCTTCAAGAGCCCCTTCACGCGTGCCGCCGCTGGTGGGGCCTTGCTCGGCCTGCTGATCTTCTTCTTTCCGCCCCTGTTCGGCGAAGGCTACGACAGTGTGGAACTGCTGCTGAAGGGACAGGCAGCGGCATTGGCCATGCACGCACCGGTGACCTTCCACCTCGGCGTGTGGAACATCGTGCTGCTCACCTTGGGGCTTACACTGTTGAAGGTGGTGGCCACCGCGCTCACCGTGCATTCCGGTGGCAACGGCGGCATGTTCGGCCCTTCGCTCTTCATCGGTGCCATGCTGGGCTACACCTTCGCACACGCAGTGAACCTTACCGGCATCATGGAACTCAACGAGGTGAACTTCACCGTGGTGGGCATGGCAGCCGTTCTCAGCGGTGCGATCCATGTTCCGCTCACCGCGATCTTCCTTATCGCGGAGATCACCGGTGGCTATGCGCTCTTCGTGCCGCTGATGATCGTGACCTCACTGTCGTATCTCGCATCGCGTTACATGGAACCGATCTCCGTGTATGGCACTCCGCCACCGATGGTGGTAAACGAAGAACGGCGCCCCTAAAGGCGCCGTCCCGTCCGTGACACTTCCACCAAAGTGCCCCGGCCTACGGTCAGTGACCGTCGTTGTCGTTATCCGAGTCCGTCTTCTTGTCGACGTCCTCTTTCATCCCGTTCCACCATGTCTTGACGTCGGATGAGACCTTGTCGGCGTCTGCCTTCACATCATTCCACGTGGATGCCGTCGCGTTGTTCACTTTGTCCAATTCATCATTGACCCTCGTCTGTTCCTTCTCGAGCTCAGCCTTCATCTTCTCCTGCTCCGTGCGCTCGCTGCTCTTGAGGTTCTTCTCTGCGAGCTTGTCGTTGGTCTCCTTCAACTTATTGTCGATGTTGTCCCGCAGGGTGCTAAGGTCTGAAGAAATCGCCTGACGGTCCTTCTCGAAAGCGGCTGCCGCATCAGCGTCCATGTCCTTCATTTTGTCCTTCACCTCCTCCATCTTGGAGTTCATCTTGTCGCTTTGGTCTTCTGCCGAATTGGAGCAGGCGGCAAACGTGAGGCTTCCCGCCAAAGCGGCAAATAGCATCGGCTTTTTGAGGTGCGAGATCATGGGGATGTCGGTTTGCACAGCTACCGGCGATCTGTGTTCCATTTTCTGCGGAAGTGACCTTTGCGAGCGGAAATCCCTGAGGACAAAGGAGTGGCATCGGTGAGAGGGACCAAGGGTTGAAGCGAGGAGTGAGGAATGCGCTCCCCGATCGCCACGATCTGCGGGAAACGGATGTGACATTCCACCTTGGCCAACACGCTGATCCAGGTTAACGATCCATCTTCGCACATGCGCCTGTCGATCCTCCTGGTCTTCCTGTTGCCGATCGCCCTTCGCGCCCAGCCGCTGACGCCGGTGGTGGTGACGCCCTTGGCGAAATCGTTGGCCGAGACGAGCGAACTGGTGCGGATCGGCAGCGGCTGGTGGACCTTGCTCGACAGCAACAATCCGCATGTGGTGTATCAGATCGATCCAGCAACGGGCGCTGTCATTCACGCGGTCTCGGTGATCAATGCCACCAACATGGATTGGGAAGCGATGACCACGGATGCGCAGTGGCTCTACATCGGCGACGTGGGCAACAACAGCGGCGCGCGCACCGACCTCCGCGTGTACCGCGTGGCCTTAGCCTCGATGGAGGATCCCGATATCACTTCCGTGCTGGCGGACACGATCCGCTTCAGCTATGCGCTGCAGACGGACTTCACGCCAGCGAACAACAGCAACGATTGGGACTGCGAGGCGATGGTGGCGATGGACGACAGCCTCTTCCTCTTCAGCAAGAACTGGGTGAGCGGGACCTGCTACCTATATGCGCTTCCGGCCACGCCGGGCGAACAGGTGGCGGTGCGGCAGGACACGCTCGCTTCGCAAGGCATGATCACCGGAGCCAACGTGGACGCCGCCACAGGCGACATCGCCCTGGTGGGCTACACCAACAGTTTCTACATGCCCTTCATCTGGCGCCTTTCCGGCTATCCGGGTCATGCCTTCTTCCAAGGGGATGCGCAACGCAACGACCTCTCCATCGGCATCACGCAGATGGAAGGGATCGCATGGAACGGTCCGGATGAACTCTACATGACCAATGAGCAGAACATCCTGAACATCGCACAGCTGTGGCGATTGGAACTCGGCACAACTGCAGGCATCACCGATGCGGCATTCGCGCAGCCCGCATTCACGCCATTGTCGGTCTGCCCCAATCCGGCGCGTGACCATATCCGGCTGAACGGACTTTCCGGTGTGGGCCGATGGGAACTCTTGGACATGCAAGGCCGCATCTTGCTGGACGGCTCCACCAATACCGCCGAGCAGGCCATTGACGTTTCCGCCCTGTCACCCTGTGGCTATTTGCTGCGGGTGACCGATGCGTTGGGAGTTCGCACTGTTCGCGTGATGAAGGATTGAGCTTGTTGCTGCGGTGGATGCGCCGATACCTTTGGGCCGATGGCCACGGACTACTACAAGGTGTTGGGGATCGATCGCAAGGCGACGATCGAGGAGATCAAGAAGGCGTACCGGAAACTGGCGCGCAAGCATCACCCGGACCTGAACCCGAACGACAAGGGGGCGGAACAGAAATTCAAAGAGATCAATGAAGCCAACGAGGTACTGAGCGATCCCGAAAGCCGGAAGAAGTATGACAAGTACGGCGATCAATGGAAGCACGCCGACCAGATCGAGCAGGCGCAACGCGAGCAGGCATCAGCGGGCGGCGGCGGCTTTGGCGGAGGACAGTCCTTCGGTGGATTCGGTGGCGGTGGATCACATTTCGAAGGTGACCAGGACTTCGGCGACATCTTCGGTTCCATGTTCGGCGGTGCGCGCGGCAGGCAGGCGCGTTTCAAGGGAACAGACCTCCAAGCGGAACTGCAATTGGACCTCCGCGATGCGGCCATCACCACGCCGCGCACGCTCACTGTCAACGGCAAACAGATCAGGCTGACCATTCCTGCGGGCGTGGAGAACGGACAGACGATCCGCATCAAGGGACACGGCGGCCCGGGAATGAACGGCGGCCCGGCAGGCGACCTGCTGATCAGCTTCTCCATCGCGGCGGATCCCATCTTCAAGCGCGAAGGGAAGGACCTGTATGTGAACTTCGATCTGGACCTCTATACCGCGGTGCTTGGCGGCGAGATCATGGTGGACACGCTGGATGGCAAAGTGAAAGTGCCGGTGAAAGCCGAGACGCAGAACGGTACCGTAGTGCGCTTGAAGGGCAAGGGCTTTCCGGTCTATAAGAAGGACGGCAGCTTTGGCGATCTCTTCGTCACATACACCGTGAAGGTCCCCACCAACCTGACGGCGCAACAGAAGGAACTCTTCCAACAATTGGCCAAGTCATGAAAACCCCGGACATGGACAACGACACATTGATACCGGTGGAACTCTTCTGCACCACCTGCCATGTGGAAACGACCTTGATCGATTCCTTGGAGGAGAGCGGCCTGGTGCAGATCACCGTGGTGCAGAGTCGCCGCTTTATCGCGCCGGAGCAGATGGGGCAATTGGAGAAGATGGTGCGCATGCACGAGGACCTCGGCATCAACGTGCCTGGCCTTGAGGCGATCCATCACATGCTCGAACGCATGGAGTCGCTAAAGGATGAAATGACACAATTGCGCAATCGCCTTCGCCGGTTCAGTGACGAAGGGTAGCGTTGTCATTCGACACCATCAACCGCACGGTGTTGCGACTGCCATTCGCTTGCGTCACACTCACCAAGTAGGTGCCACTCGGCAAGCTGTCGGTGTTGTACTCGGTCTTTGTTCCGGCGGTCTGGTTCACCTGGAACTGGTCGACCAGTCGCCCGTCCTCTGCGTAGATGGCGACGGTGGCCTCTCCGGTAAGTCCCGGATAGACGATGTTCACCTGATCGCTGGCGGGGTTGGGGAATAAGTTCACCGGTCCGCTGCTCTGTTGGGCATATTGGCCACTGGTCCAATCGGAAGTGGTGAAGGGGCCGTCTTCGGAAGCCCGCGCTGCGGTTGAGAAGGCGACCATCACTGCTGCTGCTAGAATGAGAGTTCTCATTGTGCGTGGTTTTGGTCGCCATACGACACGCGAAAGGCGTGCCGGTCCGCACCGGCACGCCTTTCATTCAGCAACTTTATCAAGCGCTCTGCCGCTCGTGCACGCCTTCGGCGATCACCTCCACCATCTTTTTGTTGAAGGCAGGAAGATCCTTGGGACTGCGGCTGGTCACCAGGCCTTCATCCACGACCACTTCCGTATCCTGCCACATGGCACCCGCATTCATCAGGTCGGTCTTGATGCTGGAGAAGGACGTGAGCTTGCGATCGCGCACCGCATCGGCTTCGATCAATACTTGCGGGCCATGGCAGATCGCGGCGACGGGTTTCTTCTCGCGGAAGAAGCCGCGCACGAATTCCACCGCTTCGGCACTACGCCGCAGCTGGTCGGGATTGATCACGCCGCCTGGGAGCATGAGCGCATCGTAATCATCGGCCATGGCCTTTTCCACGGTCTGATCCACGGAGATCTCTTGACTCCAGTTGCCATCCTTCCATCCCTTGATGCTGCCGTGCTTCAGGGAGACCACATCCACTTTCGCACCCGCATCCTCCAGTGCCTGTTTCGGTGAAAGCAGTTCACTTTCCTCGAATCCGTTCGTGGCCAAGATCGCCACGCGCTTACCATCCAATTGCTTGCTCATCTTTCGTTCTGTTGGGTTGTTGATCACCTGCTTGAAGGGAACACCTTTTTGGTGACAAGGTTCGTTCCGTGGCGATCATGCCATTCACTGCGCGGACAAGAGTGCATGAACAGCAACGACGCAACGGTATCGCCACGGAATGCGAACAAGCAATCAACTGTGAATGACGCGCAAGAGTGCAACGAAGCAGTTCGCTTCCGATCTTTTCAGGCGCTGCGAATTCGTGGCGCCGTAGCGTCGTTGCGGTGGATCTTCAATACACGATCAAGCGCGGCTCGCTCATCTCCTCCATCGCGTACTTCAGGCCTTCGCGACCGAGACCGCTGTCCTTCACGCCGCCGTAGGGCATGCTATCCACGCGGAAGCCGGGGATGTTGTTGATGATAACACCGCCGACCTCCAACTCCTCGTGTGCCTGCTTCACATGGGCGAAGCTGTTGGTATACACACCGGCCTGCAGTCCGTACGTGCTGTCGTTGACGCGTGCGATCGCTGCGGAGAAATCCTTCACTGCTTCCACGATCGTGACGGGGCCGAAGACCTCCGCGCAATCCACCTTCATGGAATGCTTGGTACCGGTGAGCAGCGTTGCGCCGAAGACGTTCCGCTCTGCATCAACTGCGGCTCCTCCTGCCAACACAACGGCTCCTGCGTTCACGGCCTCTTCCAACCACGACGAGATGCGTTCGAAGTGTCCCTTGTCGATGATCGGTCCCACGGTGATAGCGGGATCGCTCGGGTCACCAGCTTTCAGGGCGTTGAATTCCTTCACGAGCAGATCGCGGAATTTGTCGAACTCCGATTGCACGACGAAGACGCGTTGGGTGCTGATGCAGGTCTGACCGGCGTAGAGGTTGGCGCCCATGGCCACGGTCTTCGCAGCAGCGGCGAGGTCCGTGCCTTCATCGACGATAACGGCCGCGTTACCGCCCAATTCCAGCGCGACTTTCTTCTTGCCGCAGATCGCCTTGAGGTGCCAGCCCACCTTATCACTTCCGGTGAAGCTCAGCATCGCCACACGTTCGTCCTTCACTAACAGCTCGGCCACGTCATTACCACAGAGAAGCACGTTGAATGCGCCCTTCGGCCAGCCGATATCCTCCATCATCGCGGCCAACGCCAATGCGCTCAAGGGAGCTTGTGGCGCGGGCTTCAACACTACCGGACAACCTACCGCCATCGCAGGCGCCACCTTGTGCAAGACCAAGTTCAGCGGGAAGTTGAACGGTGTGATCGCACCGATGACGCCGATAGGGAAGCGCTTGGTGAAGGCGGTCTTGCCAGCACCTGCGCCGTAATCCACGGATACCATTTCACCGGTGAAACGCAAGGCTTCGGAAGCCGCGGTGCGCACGGTGGTGATGCAACGCGCGATCTCGCCTTTCGCATAGCCGATGGGCTTTCCGCCTTCCTTCACGATCAGCATGGCCAGTTCGTCCGCGCGCTGTTCGATCAGTTTGGCGAGGGCCTCCAACTTGGCGCTGCGCTCCCCGGCACTCAACTTGTGCACGGCCGCGCGGCTCGCATACGCGGCGGCGATGGCTTCTTCCATCTGATGCGCTGTGGCATGTTGGATGCGCGCCAGCTCGGTGCCGTGGTACTTGTCCACGACGGTGTTGAAGCTGCCATCACCTTCCGTTGTCCAATCTCCATTGATGAAGTTGGCGCGCTGGAAAAGTGATGCGGAAATGGGTGAAGCGGGTTCGGGGGAGGCGATGCTTTGGGACATGGTGCGAATTTACCACGCCCGTGCACCGAAAGGTCATTTCGCCATGTAGCGCCCGACCGGCTTGAGGAGGACGATCTTCAGGTCCTGTTCCTCGAAATTCTTGAAGCCGACCTCGATGTGCTGGTCTGGCCAGAAGACGCGCGCTGTCTTGCGCTTGAGGTCATAGGCCACGCTGTAGAGTGTGCCGAAGCCGCGCAGGTATTGCTGGTGATAGAGCGGCGGTTTCAGGAATCGCTTCAGCAATTGTGCCCGGTCCACGTTCTCATCGCGCAGCAGCTCCTCGATGTAGTCGTGCCGTTGCAGGGTTTGCGTGAATGCCGCGTACTCGTCCCATTCCACCTGACCTTGGTGATTGGTGCACACGGGTTGTTCCACCACTGTGGCGGGCCGGTCCGGACTGAGATAGGTCACCGCGTAGTGTCCCTCACGATCCAGTGCGATCACGTTGTAGCTCATGTGGACAGGAATACGGCGAAGGGCTTGAATCGCTTCGGCGGTGGTAGAGCAGGTCTCTAATACATAGCGCACCACCAGCGGAATTCCGAAGCCGACACCACTCACCTTCCGCCCGCCGAATGCCAATGCCACGGCAAGGCCATCGCCGTTCATTCCGTCGAGTGCGCCCCACGCGCTGTCCTGTATGCTGATCACGGGCTTCAGCCATTCGGTGTAGCGCATGCGGCCATCGAAGAAGCGGGGATCGTAGTCGTAGTTGCGGACCAACGTCGGATTCCCGCGCACCCATGCGGCCTGCGAACAACCGGCCATATAAGGAGGAGGACACCACATGCTGAGGAAGCGCGACTCGAGATCGCCACCACCGGCCAACGCGCAGAGATGATCATAGGTCGGAAGTAGCTCCGGCATGTGAACGGCCAACGCATTCCGGCAAGCCTCTCGTTCCTGTCGCGCCTCGACGCCCTCGCTGATGTACCAATCCCGATAGAGCGGCCAGACGCGCGTGAAGAATTTCTGCCATCGCTCGGAAGGCAACGGCTCGTGGACCAGCTTGAGATTGATATACATAGTTCGAATTGTTCACCACAGAGACACGGAGGCACGGAGAATGCAGTAGGTGGGGTCTATTCGTTTTCTTTCAAGTAGCCGTTCATCATCCGCTTTATTCCGTTGCGGAGCGCGTCTGAATTGAAATTCAAAAGCAAGCCAACGCGTTTTCCCGTCAATTTGAGATAGGTGAGCAATTGGGCTTGATGAACAGGATGGAATTCCTCCACCGCCTTTACCTCGACGATGATCCTGTCATCCACCAAGATGTCGAGCCTGAGGTCATTGGGCATCCGGATCCCCTTGTAGAGTATGGGAATGGCGAGCTGCTGTGACACAGCAAGACCAGCCTCGCGAAGTTCGTGTACCAAGCACGTTTCGTAAATGCTTTCAAGAAGGCCCGGTCCAAGCTCCCGGTGAACATCAATGGCCGCACCGATAATGACTTCCGACAACCTGTCGTAAGTCATTATTTTTCTCTGTGCCTCCGTGCCTCCGTGGTTCATCTTCTTCACATCATCTTGAACCCGCCGATCTCCAACGCTTGCGGCCCCGTCCGCTCATCGCCCGGTGCAACACTCTTGTACTGTGCCTTGATCGCATTGAGCCATTTCTTGGAACGCTCCAGCAATTCGAATTCGTCGGTCATCATACGGCCGCGCATAACGAGGATGCCCATGTCGGCGCCCTCGTAGAGCCAATCGCCCACGCGCGTAATGCGCAGGAAGAAGGCCTCATTCTCATTCTCCACGTAGCGACGGTGGGTGTCCATTCGCCAGAAATGGATGCTGCCGTCGGGGCGCATGCGCCAGATGCCGCTGCGCGGTGCCTCAGTGACGCGGCGTATGTCATCGACGGTATGCTTGATCACCATCTGTCCCCACGAGTCGATGTTCTCGGCCTTGGCCCAGCGGCGGTTCAGGCCGTTCACGCTGAGTTGGTAGGGCTGGTCCATCCATTCCAGGATGTGGAAGAGATGAAGTGGGGCATCGCTCATGGCGAATACCGCGTGGTTGGTGATGCTACTGGCGCCGGTGATGCGCGGGTTGAGCTCGCCGAGATAGATCTCGCCGTTGTCCTGGTCGATGAGGAAGTCCAGCTCGAAGTAGCCTTTGTAGCCTTCCTTCCGAAGCTGGTCGCCGAAGAGCTGCGCATACTTGCGGGCCTTGCGACGGATACTTGGCGTGAAGGCCTCGGCGTAGATCTCGTTGCCGCACCAGCCGCCTTTGTATGGCGTGAGTTCCTTGAAGCCGACGAGCTCGGTCATCAGCGGTGCTACGATGGTACCGTGCTGGGTGACGCATGCTTCCATGGCAGCACCGCGGCAGTTGATGCGCTTCATCACCTTGCATTCCGTCTCCGCCTCGATCTCCTTCGCGTACTTCCGATAGTCCGCTTCCGTCTTGATGAAGAAAGTGGTGTGGCCACTGTCACCGAAGGGCGTTTGAACCACGAGGTCGGTGCCGAGCTTGGCGGCCACCTTGTTGAGGTGCGCATAGTCCTTCACCGCGCTTAGCACATATGGGACGCAGGGCACGCCGGCCTTTTCCGCGACGCGGTTCGTGTTCACCTTGTTGTCCATGAAGGTGCGCATCTTGGCACTGGGGAAGATCACTTCCAGTCCCAGCTTTCTGGCCAGCGCCTCCGTCTTCGCATCGAACATCAGGAACATCGCCTTGCCCGCCTTGCCGCCCTTCTTTCGGTTGGCGATGTAGGCCTTCACCTCGCTGTGAGTGAGCAGGTAGTTGTTGATGTCCTCGATGCTCTGGAATTCCTCGTGCGGCTCCTCGTTCTGCGGGCTCATCAGGTTCGGATGCAGCCCATCGAAGCAATCGATGTAGGTGATGAACTTGAAGCCCTTCACCCATTCGTCCGCGCCGAGCAGGTTGAAGTTGGTGGCGCTGATGAAGTAGATCGGCGTCTCGTTGCGGTAGAAGAAGCGGCGGATGTCGCTGACGCCGCGTAGGACCGAGGGTTCGCGCTTCTTCGTGGGGCGGGTCTTTCGCGAAGTTGCTCTTGGTTTCTTGGTCATGGCTTATGGTTTTCGATCATCCACTATGGATATCACTTGCTGCGAAATCTCAACTGGTCTTACCTACTGGCTTAGCTCACTTTAAAGTTTTGGATCTTGGCTTGGAAGAAGGTGCTCAAGCTCTCGACCCATCGTTGCGGCGGGAAAATATGCAACAGCGCGAATGAACATGAAAACCAACCGCTCAATGCCAGGACCATATTCGGAACCTGCTTGAGACGTGGGAAGGATCCTTCATCAACGGTCATACTTTCCATAAATCTTGGGAGAAGCGAAAGTCCAAGCATCAAAAGACCCACTAGAAAAAGAGCCATGGGTATGTAGCTGTGATCACCCCACCACTCCCGAAGCGCTCTGTTCAGCCGGATCGGGAGTCCAACCAACAGACACATCATGATAGTGATCAACGAAACGATAGCGGCCCAGATGAATTGGAACAGAAGCCCAACAACACCGTCCAGTCCCCAGTCCGAATCCAAGATCGCAAAGAGCATATAGATGAACACGCCGACGGCAAATGCTGTAGTAACCTGAAGCAGGAGAACCAAGATCTTTAGGATGCGATTCATAGCTATGCGCATAGGTTTCGCTGTATCATCCTGCTCATGCTTCCGGTCCAATGCATGAGTTGTTCTCAAACCTATCGAATTCGAGAAGTTTAAACTCTGGGTTACTCAAGCGTTGCTTCTTCACGGACGGGTTGCATATCATTTCCGCTTGGCCTTTTTCACCCCAGCGGTTCCATTCGTACTCGGTGCCGTCGTCTTCATCCCGCCCATGGCCGTACCGGTCTTTTGCCGACCCAGAGCGTTATCGTTGAAGACACGCAGGCCCAGTTCGGCGCGGTATCCGTGGATCTCCTTCACGTCGATGGCGACGAGGAAGTCGAGGATGTCCTTGCTGATCACTTGGCCGGGTACCAACACGGGGAAGCCGGGCGGGTAGGGGATGACGAAGCTCGCTGAGACCAGTTCACGCCCATCGCGCATCTGGCCTTGGCAGCTGTTGATCTTCACGTATTCGCAATTCTGCTCGTTATAGGAGAGGAAGTAGGCCTTGCGCAGATCGCCGCCGGGCACGCCGGGCACCGCGCGGAAGGAATCATGGAATCGGCTGAAGTCCGGTAGTGGCGGCGTCTCCTGTGTGAGTGAGCGGATGCGCGCGATGTGCAGTTGCTTCTCCGCCGGATTGAGTGCGTTGTTGCGCGCCTCCAGTTCATCGGCGATGGTGAGCAGTACCTTGATCAGGTAGGCCACCGATCCGCGCGTGGTGCCGATGTTCGTCATGAACAGCACGCTATTCCGCGAGGTCTTGTTGACCTGGATGTGGTGCTTGTCCATCAAGTAGCGGTTCTTGAAGGTGTCACCGTCCACGCCGGTCTTGCCTGTGTATAGGTTGATCTTGGTGGGGTCCACGGCGAACTCGTCCTCGGCCCAAGCCTTCTCGATCTTGTTCCAGCCTTTCTCCTTGCTGTAGTATTCCTTCAGGCCACTGGGACGGAATTTTTCGGGCACTAGATCTTCCAAGGTGACGATGTCGAAATAGCGCCGCAGCTTGGGATGGTCATTGATCTTGTGGCGCAACAGCATGCCCTGCTCGATCGCTTTCTCCACCAGCTCGTAGCCTTCGAACTCCACTTGTCTGCGGCCCACGTCTAGGCTGGCGAGGATCTGGTAATTGGGGCTGGTGCTGGTGTGCGCCATGTAGGCCTCTTGGAAACTGTCCTCGCTCTTGCGCTGGAAGTCCTCGTCCCAGATATGGATCATGCTGCCTTGGCGCATCGAGGTGAGCGTCTTGTGCGTGCTCTGCGTGGCATAGACGCGGATCCGCACCTTGTCGGGATCGGGCATGAGCGGCGTCTCACCTTTCTTCAGCGATGCGATGTGCGCGTTGTATTCCTCGCGGTACGCGTCACTGTGATACTTGCGGTGCAATCGCGCGGCGCTGAACATGGCGGTGCGCTGCTTGAAGATGTAGCTGAAGCCGGCGAAGGCGAACCAGGCCTCATCCCACAGGAAGATCATGTCAGGCTTGATGGCGAGCACCTGCTCCATCACGCGCTGCACGTTGTACACCACGCCGTCGAAGGTGCAGTTGGTGAGCAGCAGCATCTTCACATGGTGCAGTCGTCCGGCGCGTTTCAGCTCCAACATCTTTTCCCGGATGACCTCCAAGGGCACCGCGCCGTACATGCTGAATTCCGGCAAGGGATAGCTGTCGAGATAGACGGGATAGGCGCCGGAAAGCACGAGTCCGTAGTGGTGGCTCTTGTGGCAATCGCGGTCCACGAGCACCATGTCGTGCGGCTCCACCAATGCTTGCAGCACGATCTTGTTGCTGGTGCTCGTGCCGTTGGTGGCGAAGTAGGTGAACTGCGATCCGAAGGCGCGCGCGGCACGTTCCTGTGCTTTCTTCAGCGGGCCGGTGGGCTGGAGCAGTGAATCCAATCCGCCGCTGGTGCTGGAGGTTTCGGCGAGGAAGAGATTGCGGCCATAGAACGCGCCGAAGTCTTGGATCCAGCGGCTTTTGAAGACGGAGTTGCCGCGCGATATCGGCATGGCGTGGAAGACGCCCATGGGCCGCCGACTGTATTCCATCAGCGCGGTGAAGAAGGGCGTCTCATACTTGTCCTGGATGCCGCGCAGCACGGTGTGGTGCATCTCCTGCATGTCCTCTTGCCGGTAGAAGATCCGTCGGAAATTCTGCACAGTGGAATCCTTCAGGCCGCTCACTGGCGTGTCGGTGACATAGTAGCGGTCCACCTCCGGGCGGAACCAGCGCATGAGCTTGCCGAGAAGCGGACCCATGTCGGCCTTGTTCCGGTCACTGAGGTCCACGTCCTTGATCGCGCGGATGTAATCGCGGAGAAAACCCTTGGCGTTGGCCGAGGCGAAGGGCATGCCGTAGCGGATCACACAGGCCTGGATGTTGGGGTTGAATAGCAGGGCGATCAAGGCATCCTGCACGGTGGGCACCACGATCACATCGTAGGTGAAAGGGTCCGAAGGATCGCGCACCTCGGCGATGCGGTCCTTCAGGTCGCGCTCCTCATGCTCATTGAGGTCGTCCACTACCAGCAGCTCGAAGTACTTCACGCGGCTGCGTTCCTCGATCTGGTCCTCATGGTCCGCTCCGGCCTCGGCATGCGCGCCCACGTCCAAGCGCACCAGCCCGCTCACGAAAGTGCGCACCACATGGAGTACGAAGGTCTCCAGCGCGGTGTATTCCTTCCGGATCAATTTCTCCTGCATGGCGCGAATGGTATCGCGCCCGGGATAGGCCCAGTACTGCTCGATCACGAAGAGGTCCTTCAGCAGCAGCTCCACGGCGTGCGCCGCTTTTTGCTGGCCCTTGGAGGCTGTGGCCAATTCGGATACGGCCGTCTTCAGGTCGTCCCAAAGGTGCACGCGCAGCCGACTTGCATTGAAGTGTTCCTGAGTGCTTTCTGTAGTGGGCATCTGGACCGTTCGAGGGTGACCGTCAATGTAGGGATCCTTCGCCGAAATGTAGGCGTTCTATGGATCGCACAACAGGCCTCTCGGTCGTGTGCTCATCAACGGATCCCGTCCGGGACCATTGCGCAGGAAGACCCATCATCCCGCGTCGCAGGACAGCACGGATCAACGCGAATGGGTGTGCCGAAGGATCAGCGGCCCTTCTTTGGGGCGCGCTTCGCTGCCTTTTTCGCGGGAGCCTTCTTGGCGGTCTTCTTCTTTGGCGAAGCCTCCACTGTCTTCTTGGCTGCGGCCTTCTTCGCAGGAGCCTTCACACTGGCGGATGACTTTTCGTGCAGGGCAAGCCGATTGCCCTCTGTATCGATGAAGAGTGCGAACCAGCCCGCATTCTCGCTGATCAGCGTGCGGCCCATCACCACGCGGCCACCGGCTTCCGCCACGCGACCGAGCAGCAGTTCCAGATCTGCGCCGGCGTTGAGGTAAAGAAGCGCACCTGTGTCGTTCGGCAAACAGCCGGGACCTTGCACCACCGCGCCGCCAATGCCGGTATCGGTAGGGAAAAACGCCATTGCGAATTCGCCCACGTGCGAGGTCTCCATCGTAACGCCGTAGACGTGGTCGTAAAAGGCCTTGGCCCGAAGCATGTCGTAGGCGGGGATCTCGAACCAGGTGACATAATCCTTCAGGGCCGTGAACTTTCGCATGGCCCCGCTGATCCCACTGTTCACTGTGCTTCCCATGGTGTTGGTTCAATTGGTGGTCCCTTGTCCGTTGACTGCCGGAGGGATGGAGGGAACAAAGAGCGGTTTGCTCGGCATGGCGGCCTCTTCTTGGATCTGCAGGTCGCCAAGTTCCTTCACACGCTGCGGCTTGATCAATGGTCCGAGGCTGTCAAGGTAAGGCTTCGGCACATCCTTCCGGTAGATGTCGAAATCGCCGAGGTGATCGCGGAAGCTCTTCAACGGCTGGCCCAAGCGGAGCAGTCCCAACTCCCGGCTGCGGCGCACTTTCTCGAGGTTGATCTCAATGGGGATCATCTCCTCATTATTCTGCGCTTGGTACATCACGCGGCCTTCAGGTCCGCAAATGATGCTCTGCCCGCTGCCACCTGCGTCGAGCCCGTTGATGTCGAAGAAGTAGCACTGGTTCATCGCGGCATTGGCGCGCACGATGCTCAACTCGATCTCCCGGTCGATGGTGCCGGTGAGCGTAGGGTGGAGGATCACCTCGGCGCCCTGCACGGCGAGTGTGCGGATGGTCTCGGGGAACCACATGTCGTAGCAGATACTGACACCGAAGCGGCCGACATCGGGCACGTCGAAGAGACAGAACTCATGCCCCGGCGTGACGCCCACTTCGTAGGGATAGAAGGGGAACATCTTCCGGTAGCGTGTCACCACGTTGCCGTCGGGATCGATCACGCTGGCAGTGTTGTAGATCTTGCCCTCCACCGTGTGGAAGACCGAGCCGGGCAGTAGCCACACCTTGTGCTTGCGGGCCAACTCTTGCATCGGCTCCTCGAAGTTCTCGATGCGCGAGAGTGAATGATGTGTCAACGGACCGTAGGCGCAGAGCTCGCTGAAGACCACCATGTCCACCCATGGATAGAGGGTCATGAGGATGTTCGTCTTCAACTTCATGGCCTCCACGTTCGAGTAGGAGGCGCTGACGCGCATTTGGATGCCGGCGATGGAGAATGGTTTCATGCGAATGCTTTTACCGCCACGACGCTACGACGCAACGAAGTCGCAATGTGGGATTGGAATTCTCTTTTCATGCGTGGCGTTACCGTCGCGTCGTTGCGCCGTTGCGGTTTTCTTTCAGGCGCAGATCTTCTCAAGCTCCTCCTCCATGATGTCCAGTCCCTTGTTCAGCTGTTCATCGCTGATCACGAGTGGGCAGAGCACGCGGATGATGTTCTTCTCGGTGCCGGCGTTGATCACTACGAGGTCGCGTTTGGCGCAGGCGGCCATCAGTTTTGAGCACGTGTCAGCATCGGGTTTCTGCGGATCGCCATCATGCACGAACTCCATGGCCATCATGGCGCCGAGGCCGCGCACATCACCGATGCAGGCATGCTTCGCCTTCATCTTCTCAAAGCGTTTACGGATCACTTCACCGACGTGCCGCCCCTTCGCGTTGAGGTCGATCTCCTCCATGTACTTGATCGTGGCCAGTGCCGCCACACAACTCAGCGGGTTGCCGATGTAGGTGCCGCCGATGCTGCTTGGACCTGCCGCATCCATCACTTCCGCACGGCCTACCACCGCTGCGATGGGCATACCGCTACCGAGGCTCTTCGCCCAGGTGCTGATGTCCGGCTGCACGCCCATCTGCTCGAACGCGCTCCATGCGCCGGTGCGTCCGAAGCCGCTCTGGATCTCGTCGAGGATCAGCAGGATGCCGTGTGTGTCGCACCACTTACGCAGACCCTTCAGGTATTCCTTCGGGATCACGTTGAAGCCGCCTTCACCTTGCACCGGCTCCACGATCACCGCCGCGAGGTTCTCTGGTGCGACGGTGTTGTGTGACAATTCATGCAAGCGATGCAGTTCATCCTTCACGAACGCGGCCTCGCTGCGACCCGCGCCGTAGCGATAGAAATTCGGGAACTGCGTGCGGTACACTTCCGGCGCGAACGGACCGCAGCCGGGTTTGTAGCCCACCTTGCTGGTGAGCGACATGGCCATGAGTGTGCGCCCGTGGAAGGCATCGGTGAAGCAGAGCACGCCTTGGCGACCGGTGGCCTGTCGCGCGATCTTGATGGCGTTCTCCACCGCTTCGGCCCCGGTGCTCACGAGCAACGTTTTGGTGGGTCCGCCGTGCGGAAGCAGCGTGTTCAACTTTTCGCAGAGCGCGATGTAAGGCTCGTAGCTCGCCACGTTGAAACTGACGTGCAGGAATTTGGCAGCCTGTTCTTGAATGGCCTTCACCACGGGCGGTGGGCAATGGCCTGCGTTCACCACGCCGATGCCTCCGGCGAAGTCGATCAGCTCGCGACCGTCCGCGTCGATGATGAGAGCACCTTCGGCCTTCACGGCGGTGGCGTGGTTGAACATGCCGACGCCATTCGGGACGGCGGCCTTGCGGCGTTGGATAAGCTCTTGGCTCTTGGTGAGTTCTTCGGTCATGATCGATCGGATACGCGCCAAAGGTCTTCAACTTTGGTGAACAGGCTGGGCTGGAAGGCGGCGCTGACCCTCAAACTTTTCAAGACCTGTGGAGAACTTTCAGTGCGCCGCTGCGAGGCCCAGCTGGCGGTCGTAATCGGCCTTGTCGAAGTGCCCGTCGGAGATCCGGATCTTTCCAGTATTGTTCAGCTGCCACACTTCCACACCGCTGATCTGCACCTTGTTGCCGTTGCCTCCGGGCCCGGAGTTGGTGCCGGTGAGTGTCCAGTGATAGGCCGCGCCATTCACGCCGGCCTCCAAGGTGTCCATGGTGACCACCATGTCAGGGAAGGTGATCATGAAGCTTTGTGCGACCTGCGCTATGGCCGTCCGCCCGCGTGCCGGTGGGCCATTGTTGATGATCAGCATGCCGTCGGTGGCGAACTGGCTGGCGAAGAGTTCCGGGCTGCGGCTGTTCCAGGCCTTGGTGTAGTTCTCCGCGAAATGCTGAAGTGCTTGCGGGCCCACCTGCTTGGAATTTCCAGCGGGTGCGGCGTTATCCGCAGGAGCTGGCTTACTGCCGCCACAAGCTGTTGTCAGCAGGAGAAAAACAGGCAGGGATAGCGAAAGGGCAGAGCAGATCGAGCGGTTCATAGGGATGGGTCGATGGTGGTCGAACACGTTGTCGAAGGTAGGGTTTCCGGGGATCACGGGTTTTACACCACGGAGACACGGAGACACAGAGGAACACTTTGTGGAGCCGGAATGGACATTGCCGCAAAGGCACGGAGAAATGCAAAGACGCTACTGCCATTGAATGGCAACGGACAATCCCGCGGATGGAACGAAAGGCTTCGAAGCGGAAGTCTCGCGCCCAAGTGGGTGTCGTCCATGTTAGCACGGGAAAGAGTATCAAGGTTTACTCTCAATGCCGAATTATAGCAGGACTGCCACGATCAGCATGACGAACCCAAAACCGACTAGTCCATTCTTGAATGCCTGAACATCGACAACTTCGTCAGCTTCAGAGGGAGTGTGCCTAATATTCGCGAAGCTGATATCCTTACCACGGGCTTTGAACCAAACAAATCGGATACATGCTCCTATCAACTGAAAAAAATAGCGCCCTAATATGATGCTGAACAGTTGGAAGAAGCCTTCCGACAAGGTGCGCATTAGTGGTTTAAGTTAGAGGGCGTACAAAAGCAAAGACCAAAAGTGCAACGTTTCAGATCACCACGGGTTTAAGGGTTCCCTGAACGAGAGCAAGTATCCACGCGGGGACGCTTGATTACCCCACCACCGCCCGCATCTTCACCGACAAATCTGCATCCACCAGGACGAAGTGATGCGCTGGCACCTCGGTAAAATCATCGGCGATGTCGGTGAGCTTCTCCGAGACGATCATCGCGGCCTGCTCCTTCTTGCCGGTGCCGCGCACCATGCGGCATACGTTGTCCGTGCAGATGTACTTCTTGCCTTCGCTGTAGTACATGGTGAGCGGCGCGCTGCGGTCGGTGACGTAGCGCAGGCCTACGGCGATGTGGCCATCGGTGTAGACCATGTTGAGGTAGGCTGGCGCAGCGATCGCGTGCTGCTGCATCAGTTTCTTCAGGTCGGCGATCATTGCCTCGAAGGCATCGGCCACTTGGTCCGGTGTGGGCTTTGCTCCGGCTTTTCGCAGATGGTCCAGGAAGAGCGCGAAGAGATGCTCGCTGTCGGTCTGGCCTTTGATCCAGAGGAACAGTTCCTCGCTGAGCAGGTTGCCGAGGTCGCGTTTGATGCGGCTGAAATCCTCGACTCCGCCGTTGTGCATCAGCAGGCGGTCCTTGTAGTGGAAGGGATGGCAGTTGGTCTCTGAGACCGATCCCACGCTGGCGGCGCGCACATGGGCCACGATGCAGCCGGATCCGACTTTCGGTGCCATGGAGCGCAGGTTGCGATTGCTCCATGCGGGTGTCACGCTCACGAACACAGCGGGGTCGGGGCTGCGGTCGTGGTGGTACCAACCCACGCCGAAGCCGTCGCCGTTCAGCGGCTCCTCGATCTCGCGCGCGGCATAGCTCTGCTTGATGATGGAATCGGAGGGATCGTAGAGGAGCTCGCCCATGCTGATGGGGGCACCGAGGTAAGCGAGGAAGCGGCACATGGGGTGAAAGGTCGGAGATTCGGCGTTTTATTCACCGCCACGACGCAACGGCGCAACGAAATTTCACGCAACGCCTTTGAGGCAACGAGTAAAAGCCGGATCTGGGGATCTTGCATTCCGTAGCGTCACCGTGGCGTCGTAGCGACGTTGCGGTTGAACCTGCATTTCCTTGCGGTCAGCTTTCACCCGATATTCACCCCACCATGGCCAGAACGAAGAAGAACCCCGAGCTCGACCAGTTGCTCACCGCACGGAATGAGCGCATGCAGAAGTTGCAGGAGATCGTCAAGGAGGCGATCAACGAGCAGGAGCTGATCACTAACAACCTCGCCAACCCACCACAGGAGGTCATTACCCGCGGTCAGCGCTTGGCGGACAAGGTGGCGGCGTTCGGTGGCAGCTGGACCTTCATCGTCTCCTTCTTCATCATCCTCTCTGCATGGATCCTCTACAATTCAATGGCTCCGAAGGGCGACAATTTCGATCCCTATCCCTTCATCCTGATGAACCTCGTGCTTTCCTGCATCGCAGCCTTGCAGGCGCCGGTGATCATGATGAGCCAGAACCGGCAGGAAGAGAAGGACCGCAAGCGCAGTGAGAACGACTACCTCATCAACCTGAAGGCCGAGTTGGAGTTGCGCAGCCTGCACCAGAAAATGGACCTGCTGCTACAGGAGGAGGTCCGGGCCATCTGCGAGGTGCAGGAGAAGCAATTCAAGATCCTGACGGACATGGAGGCTCGGTTGGTGAAGCTGGGAGGCGGGCGATGAATGCCTCACCGCAACGACGCAACGCCGCAACGAAGATCACGCAACGCTTTTCTACATCGGCGGAGGTTCATAGCATTCCATTGCGTTCGTTGCGGTTCCTCTCTTCGCATTTCGTTGCGCTACCGTTGCGGCGTTGCGTCGTTGCGGTGAAAAGGAGCGGGGTTCGTTTTTCTCCTCCTGCTTGCGTTTCTTTGCGGGCCAAGGGCCTTGCGATCCATCGAGGCCGCCCATGCCGAAGGTCACCATAGACAACATCGAGATCGAGGTCCCCGAGGGTACCACGATCCTGCAGGCCGCGCGGATGATCGGCGAGCGCAACAGCGCGGACCGCTATGTGGCGCCGCCCACCATGTGCTATTACACCGACCTCAAGACCAGCGGGGGCTATTGCCGCACCTGCATCGTGAAGGTGGTGAAGGGCAGCGACAAGGACCCACGGCCGATGCCGAAGCCTGTGGTAAGTTGCCGCACCAACGTGATGGACGGCATGGTGGTGGAGAACACCATCAACGCCGAGCTGCTCGACGCCCGCAGCGGCATCACCGAATTCCTGCTGATCAACCATCCGCTGGACTGCCCCATCTGCGACCAGGCCGGGGAGTGCAGCCTGCAAGATCTCGCTTACGAGCACGGCCTGTCCACCAGCCGCTATCAGTTCGAGCGCCGCACCTTCGACCCCATCGACATCGGAGAGACGATCAAGCTGCACATGACGCGCTGCATCCTCTGCTACCGCTGCGTGAAAGTGGCCGAGCAGATCACCGACGGCCGCGTGCATGGCGTGATCAACCGCGGCGATGTGGCTGAGATCAGCACCTATATCCAAGAGGCGATCGACAACGACTTCAGCGGGAATATGATCGATGTCTGCCCCGTGGGCGCATTGACCGACCGCACCTTCCGCTTCGCCGCCCGCGTGTGGATCACCAAGCCCATGGACGCGCATCGCGACTGCAAAAAGTGCAGCGGCAAGACGGTGGTGTGGATGAAGGGCGAGGAAGTCCTGCGCGTCACCGGCCGCAAGGACCAGTGGGGCGAGGTGGAGGAATTCATCTGCAATGAGTGCCGCTTCGAAAAGAAGCAGCTCAGCGATTGGACCATTGAAGGGCCGCGCAACATCGACCGCCACAGCGTGATCAGTCAAGGACACTACGTGCGCAAGACCGAGCAGCGTGTGCTGGAAAGCGGCACGCCGAACGTGCCTGAACTGGTCTCCGCCAAACAAGCCAAAAAGATCCGATGATCGCCACAGGGATCTTCCTGCTCGTCCTCTTCGTGATCACTCTTTCGGTGGCCGCATATTCGACCTACGGCGAGCGCAAGGTGGCGGCCTTCATGCAGGACCGTATCGGCCCGAACCGCGCCGGTCCCTTCGGCCTGTTGCAGCCCTTGGCCGACGGCGCCAAGATGTTCATGAAGGAGGACTTCGTGCCCGCCAGCGCCAACCGCACGCTCTACTTCCTAGGGCCCGCCGTCGCCATGACCACCGCGCTGATCACCGGCGTGGTGATCCCGTGGGGCGGCACGTTGAAGTTCGGCAGCGTGAGCGTGAACCTGCAAGGGATCAACCCGGAGATCGGCATCCTCTTCGTCTTCGCCATGGTGGGCATCGGCGTCTACGGCATCATGCTCGGCGGCTGGGCCAGCAATAACAAGTACTCGCTGCTCGGCGCGATCCGTGCGGCCAGCCAGATGGTGAGCTACGAGCTCGCCATGGGCCTCAGCATCGTGGCGCTGGTGATGATGACCGGCACGCTCAGCCTCGGCGGCATAGTGGATTACCAAGTGGCCCACGGCTGGAATATCCTCCGCCAGCCGCTCGGCTTCCTCATCTTCATCGTGTGCGCCTTCGCGGAAACGAACCGTGCGCCCTTCGACATGCCCGAGTGTGAAACGGAACTGGTGGGCGGCTATCACACCGAGTTCAGCAGCATGAAGCTCGGCTTCTACCTCTTCGCCGAATACGTGAACATGTTCATCAGCAGCGCCGTCATGGCAACGCTCTACTTCGGTGCCTATGATGTGCCGGGTCTTGCCAGCACCGGCTGGGACCCGAACCTCATCACCATCATCGGCGTTGTCGCGATGTTCGCCAAGACCTTCTTCTTCATCTTCCTCTTCATGTGGGTGCGTTGGACCTTGCCGCGCTTCCGCTTCGACCAGCTGATGAACCTCGGCTGGAAAGGCCTGATCCCCTTGGCCATCCTGAACATCCTGATCACCGGCGGCGTCATGCTCGCATTAGGCCAAGTGCATCCATGAGCGCTACGCCGAATATCCCCGCCACACATGGCTTTGCGCCGCTGACCTCCCGCGGAAAGCAGGTGAGCCAGAAGAAGATGTCGCTGATGGAGCGCATCTATCTGCCCGCGATCCTTGGCGGGTTGTGGATCACCATCAAGCATTTCTTCCGCTTGAAGCGGCCCACGATCCAGTACCCGGAGCAGCAGCGGCCCTTCAGCAAGATCTATCGCGGCATGCACGTGTTGAAGCGCGATGAGCAGGGCCGCGAGCGTTGCACCTCGTGCGGACTCTGCGCCGTGAGCTGTCCTGCCGAGGCCATCACCATGACGAGCGGTGAACGCAAGAAGGGTGAGGAAGGACTCTATCGCGAAGAGAAGTACGCGGTGACCTACGAGATCAACATGCTGCGCTGCATCTTCTGCGGTGACTGCGAGGAGGCATGCCCGAAGGAAGCGATCTTCCTCACTGACCGCATTGTGGAAAGCGATTACCTGCGTAGGCCCTTCATCTTCACCAAGGCCGAGTTGGTGGAGCCGATGGAGAAGAGCAAGCGCATCGACGTGAGCAAGCGCCAGACGCCCGCCGTGCTGAAGTTCAAGGAGAACAGGAACTACGCGCACAACCGGTAGTCAGTTGTCGGTTGTCAGTTGTTAGACGCTCTCCGACGGCAGCTTCGAAATATCGTTCATCTTGCGGATGCGTTGCAGGTCACGATAGAACGTCGCCTTGCCTGAACGCTGCATTGTAGCCGGACAACTGAGAACTGACAACTGACAACTAGATCTCCCATGAACAAGATCGTTTGGATCGCTCTCGCATTTCTGTCCGGTGCCTTTCTGCCCATACAGGCCGGACTGAATTCCAGGCTGGGCAAGGCCGGCGGAAGCGCTGTGCATGCGTCGATGTTCTCGTTCATCGTTGGATCGGTGGCGTTGATCCTCTACATCCTCCTCACCAAGCAGACCGTGTCGTGGGCCGGCATCCGTTCGGCTCCGCCGCAGGTATGGCTCGGAGGTTTGTTAGGCGCGTTCTATGTCACCGTGATCATCCTCGCCTTTCCGCAACTGGGTCCCGGACTCACCTTCGGCCTTGTCGTGGCCGGGCAGATGATCATCTCCGCGCTGCTCGAGCACTACAACATCCTTGTGACCGAGGAGCATCCGGTGAGCCTGATGCGCATCGTCGGGATCCTGCTCGTGGTGGGCGGCGTGGTCATCATCCGGAAGTTCTGATCCCGGCGATACTTTCACCACATGGGAACCTCCCGCATGGAAGCCTTCAGCGATGGCGTGCTGGCGATCATCATCACCATCATGGTGCTGGAGTTGAAGGTGCCGCATGGTGTGGAGTTGGCCGACCTGCGGCCGCTGGTGCCGACGCTCTTGAGCTATTTGCTCAGCTTCATCTACATCGGCATCTACTGGAACAACCACCACCACATGCTGTATGCCGTGGAGCGTGTCAATGGCGCTGTGCTCTGGGCCAACCTGCACCTGCTTTTCTGGCTCTCGCTCGTGCCTTTCGTGACAGCATGGATGGGCGAGAACCATTTTGCGCCGCTTCCGACCGCGATGTACGGCGTGGTGCTGCTGATGGCCGGTGTGGCCTACTTCGCATTGCAACAGGTCATCATCCGGCAGCAGGGCGAAGGCTCGGTGGTGGCCAAGGCCGTGGGCGTCGATCTCAAGGGCAAGGCCTCACCGGTGATCTATCTCTGCGCCATCATCGTGGCCTTCTTCAGCCCGGCCATCGCAGGAAGTCTCTATGCGCTGGTGGCCTTGATATGGGTGATCCCGGACAGACGATATGAGCGCATACTCTCCGATCGGGAGGAGCGCTGATCCTGTTTGCCTTCGCCGCGATCAATCGATCAGGCCATACTCCGTCCTTACCTCCTTATCACCCATGGTGATGAAGGTGAAGATGGCGAGCGCCAGCCCGAAGGGAATGTTGAGGCAGTTGAGCGCCGCTGTCACGTAGGTGAAGGTGCGGCCCTTGCGTTTTGCGATCAGCCCTGCGCTGATGATGTTCATCACGCCTATCGCCTCGACGAAGACAAAGAGGAACATACCCAGTCCTTGCAGGAAAGTGCCGACCCAATGCGGAGGCGGAGTGGTTCCTTGGTCCATAAGGAAGCCGCTATGCATGGCCGAGCCAAGGATGACCAGCACCAAGAGGGCCGTGCCGACCAAGCAGACGAACGCTCCATACACGTAGTGGAGCACGACGAGGGTGTGGAGATTGTGTTTCATGGAACGAAGATGGAAGCAAGGTCTCAACGATGGAAGTGGATCCGGAAGGACGGCTGCGGGATCCAACGAGCGGTAACCCCATAGCTTCGATCCGGTTCGCGACCTTTGTCGTACTTAAGACCATGGACCTGCCACGTTCCTTCTACCTGTTGGTCGCTGCCGCCATGGCCTGCACCAGCGCAACGCCTTCATCGACCATGTCGAACCAAGATCCCTCCACCACCGAACACATCAACAATCCCTATTACTCCCGCACGGACACCGCGCACCTCAACGTGAGCGATGCGGAGTGGAAGCGCATCCTGCCCGATAGCGTCTTCGAGGTCGCGCGGCACAAAGCGACCGAGCGCGCCTTCACCGGCAAATACTGGGATACCGAAGGTCTCGGCATGTACTACTGCGCGGTCTGCGGCAACGCGCTCTTTCGCTCGGACAGCAAGTTCGGCAGCAGTTGCGGTTGGCCGAGCTTTTACGAAGCGTTGCACCCCAACAGTGTGCGCTACGAGAACGACAGCACCTACGGCATGCAGCGCACCGAAGTGCTCTGCGGCCGCTGTGACAGCCACCTCGGGCACATCTTCGACGATGGGCCGCCGCCCACCGGCAAGCGCTTCTGCATGAATTCCATCGTGTTGGATTTCGTGCCGGACAAGTAGGGCGCTGAGTTTTTACCGCAAAGGGCACAAAGGACGCAAAGGGAAATGCCGCAAGCGCCCTTGCGAGGTGATCCCAGACCAGGACGCTTCCTGCACCGATCGGGAGGACTGCAACGCTCAACGATCCTCTTTGTGTTCTTCGTGCCCTTCGTGGTATGCTTCTACTTCACTTCAAGTAGTCGCTCACGGTCTGTGAGATGGAGCGCTTGATGGCTTCCCAGGTCTGGCCTTTGAGGCTTACGGGTTCCTCGCTTGCATCGGCCTCGGAGAAATAGCTGATCGCATTCGGAATGCTGATCGCCAGCAGTTGATCCGGGTATTTCTTCCGGTGCCAATCGCTGATCTGTTGGAGCGAATAGTGCTGAAACAATTCATGCAGGTCCCAGAAGTCTTTCTTCTTGCCACGACCAAGTATCGCTTGGATCTTCATCGCTGCGATGTCAGCATCACTGTAGGACCGTATTCCATCTTCCAATACCATCGGCTCCAACAATGGATGCCGATAGTTCACGATGTCCACTTTCACTCCGGAGATGTAACAGAAGAGCCCGATGCTATTGATGTTATCAGGTTCGTGCTCGAGTTCCTCCTTGAATTCATTCCTTAACGTCTTTCCTACCTCGGCATGATCGAACCCGGCATTGACGAAAAGGTCAAGGTCCACGGAGAGCCGATGTCCATAACGCAATGACAATGCGGTGCCGCCGACCAATGCGTAATCACGCATCTTGTCCATCGCCATCAAGCGCTTCAGTACGGGTAGAGCCCGGGCTGGGATCGCCTCAATGTGTAGCATCGGAATTCTTGCACTGGTTTGCCGATGACCGCGCTGGCCATGTGCATGCGATGCTCGGGAAGGAACTTCGCATGTAACAACACTTCGGTCACTTTCTCATCCCCATAGTACCGCCTGCAATTGCGGATGTCGGGCACATCGCCGCGCTCGAAGACGCGTTCGATCACGAAGGCCGCCTTGGCATCGTAATCGATTTTGTCGAAGTCCACATCCCAGAAGATGCGGCGGGCGAGCTCCGGCTTGGGCATAGATCAAAGGTAGAACGGGAGGTGAATGGCGGCTGGTGACTGGTGATAGGGCTGCCGACCGGATCAATACGCGCTGGCTGCATCAAGCTCCGCCATGTCGACTTGGCTTAGTTGCAGTTCCGCAGCGGACATCAACTCCTTCAATTGCGCGATGCTGGTGGCGCTGGCGATGGGCGCCGTGAGGTGCGGACGCGCCATCAGCCACGCAAGCGAAACGGTTGCGGGTACGCTGTCGTGGCGCTTGGAGACGGCATCCAAGGCATCGAGGATCTTCAGTCCGCGCGGCGTGAGGTACTTGGGCATGCTGCTGCCGCGAACGCTCTTTGAGAAGTCCGCCTCGCTGCGGTACTTGCCCGTGAGGAAGCCACTGGCCAGGCCGTAGTAGGAGATGACGCCCAAGCCATGCTCCGCGCAGACCGGCGCGTATTCCTGTTCGAACTCGGCACGGTCGAAGAGGTTGTAGCGCGGCTGGAACGAGATGTATGTAGGTCCTTTCTTCTCCGCGCTGATGCGCAAGGCCGACGACAGCCGCGCCGCGCTGAAGTTCGACGCACCGATCCAGCGCACTTTGCCGGACGTGACCAATTGCTCGTACGCTTCGAACGTCTCCTCCTGCGGCGTGTCGAGGTCGTCCCAATGCGATTGATAGAGATCGATGTGGTCCGTGCGTAAGCGCTTGAGTGAGGCTTCCACAGCGCGCAGGATGTATTCCTTCCGCAGGTTCTTTCCCTCGCCCATGTCACTGCCCACCTTGGTGGCAAGCACCACTTGGTCGCGGTTGCCGCGCGCCTTCAGCCAGTTTCCGAACACCGTCTCGGATTCACCACCGACATGCCCGGTCGCCCAGCGCGAGTAGGCATCCGCCGTGTCGATCAGATTGAAGCCGCCCTCGGTGAAGGCATCGAGGATCTTGAATGCGGTGGCCTCATCAACGGTCCAGCCGAAGACGTTCCCGCCGAAGGCGAGTGGCGCGACGTGCAGGTCGCTCTTGCCGAGTTTGCGTTTTTGCATGGTCTCAATAATGATCAGTCTTCCGCAGACTTTGAGAGCTTTTCGAAGAGGTCCTTGTCATCCATCCGGTTGTCCCATACCAGTAGGACCTTGATCCGTTCCTGCTCGACGGAGTAGAAGAGGGAGACGTGCTTGTGCAACACATATTTCCGGAACGACGTGTCTTCGATAAGTGCGGCTATCCTTGGAAATTGACGGACCCGGGCAAGCGTTTCATCGATAGAAGACAAAAACAGATCAGCCATCTGTTCATCCCAAGTTTCCGAAACGTGGTCCCACATCATTCGGAGTGAACGAAGCGCTACAGGAGTCCATTGGACCCTCAACTGGCTCATTCCCCCTTCAGCAGATCTTTCGCGGTAGTGTGGTCCACCAGCTTCGATGGATCCGCGGATGACGAGATCTCCAACAAGCGCAGAATGCTATCCGGCACCGTTCCTGTCGCCACCTTCCGGAGTTCATCCATCCGGTCAAGCATTGAACCATCACTCAGGTTCGTGATCCATCGGATGAGTTCGATCTTGCGTTGCTCCAAGGTCATGGAACAAAGTTAAAGGTCAACGCCTCTGCGCGATACCTTCGGATCGTTGCGTCACGCACTCATCATACCGAACACCTTGGCCATGAAAACGTTCTTCACCTTGATCGCTCTTCCGTTGCTCTCCTGCACTGCGCCTGCGACCGAGAGCGCAACAATTACACCGGCAGCCACTGCGATCACCACACCCATGGACAGTCTCCAGATCCACCCCATCTTCCACTCCTCCATCGTGTTCCAATACAAGGGCACCACGATCTATGTGGACCCGCACACCGGAGGCGGGCGCTTCGCGAACTATCCCGCGCCGGACCTGGTGCTGATCACCGACATCCATCCGGACCACTTGGACACTGCCACACTCGCAGCGCTTTCCTTGAAGCATGCACGCATCGTGGCACCGAAGGCGGTGATGGACCTGTTGCCCGCGCGTATGCAGGCCATCTGCACAGTGATGAACAACGGCGATACCACTGACCTCGCCAATGCGAACATCGTTGCCATGCCGATGTACAACCTGCCGGAATCGCCGACCGCCTTCCATCCCAAGGGCCGCGGCAATGGCTACGTACTCACCTTCGGCGGCAAGCGCATCTACATCAGTGGCGATACGCAGGGCATCCCGGAGATGCGCGCGCTGAAGAACATCGACATCGCTTTCGTCTGCATGAACCTGCCCTACACGATGGACGTGGATGAGGCCGCGGATGCCGTGCTGGCCTTCAAGCCGAAGGTGGTGTATCCCTATCACTACCGTGGAAAGGACCGCTTCAGTGAGGTGAAGAAGTTCAAGGAACTGGTGAACGCGAAGGATCTAGGTATCGAGGTAAGGCAGGAGGATTGGTATCGGGGGGAGTAGTTGTCCTTGTTGAAGTCGGTATGCACTGAAATGGACTTCGATAGGACACGATCGATCGAACAACTCGAAGGGATGAGTTGGGGTGAACCGGAATATGACTCGCATCTGGTCATACGGTGCCATGCGCTGAGAAAGAAAGCGTTGAACGAGTTTAATGTTGAGGACTTAAGGATAATGATCGGCCAGAATTTGGGACTTGACTATCTCGTTCCCCTTGGACTCGAAACGTTGGAATCGAACATCCTTGCAGAGGGCGATCTTTACGAAGGGGACCTGCTGAAGTCCATGCTGACCATTCATCCTGAATTTTGGATATCAAACCCGGAACGCAGGACAAGGCTGTGTGAGCTTTTTGAAGCAAACGAGGGAAGTCTGTCCGAATTCGGGACAACCGACGAGATCCGAGAAGGATGGTTCCAAGCGTATCGCAGGATGAAAGAGGAGGCTCTATGAATGCAGCAGCATTTTTGGAAGCCTCTCTCTATCAACGCTCGAGATAACAGGAATTCCCGGCAGGTTCTTTAGCCCCACTTTCACGTCCTGCTTACCAGACAGTTGTCATGTCGAGCGCCAGTCGAGACACGGCAACACGCTGTTGGTTGAATAGCACCTTCCAGTTGCTGGAGGTCTTTCTCGACTTCTCATGCGCTGCGCGGGCTGCGAAGTGCCGCTCCGCTAATGCTCGAAATGACAGGATATTTTGAGTGTACTGAAGATCCGGTGCCGCGGGCGCCACAACAAGATCGCTTCTTCGCAGAGCCTCATCGCGATGACGATGGGAGTGAGACATTGACGAGGGGAATAGCCGAACTTCGTCGTTCAACCCGTTCTCATGAACCGACCGCTACTCCTCGCTTCGATCCTCCTCACCACCGCTCTTAATGCGCAAACACCGATGCCCGTGGAGACGCGTGTGGGCATCGCGCAATTGGAGGCCATGGCGCTCCACCAGAAGGATGCGCGCAAACTCACGGACGCGGCACGGGGCAACTATCCCGTCGCGATGATGCATGGCAAATGCATGGTGGGCTTCCTCGGAAAAGTGAACGGTGGCTTCTCGCCCAACAATGTGGATCCACAGTCGGTGCATGTCGGTGCGCGCGTCGGTGATGTGCTCTCGTTCCGTGTGGATGTCTATCATCTCGATGTGGCTTCCTCCATTCCAGGCTTGGCATACGCCGAACTCGCTGGCGTGGCGGCACCCACGCTCGACAAGTTGGTGAAGGACATCCACGCGGACAGCGTGCAGAAAGGTATCTGGCTTCCGCAGCCCTACACTGGCGCAGGTGTGTTGATCGGCGATCTCGACTGGGGCTTCGATTACACACATCCGATGTTCTACGACACCGCGATGACCACCTATCGCGTGCGCGCCGCGTGGGACCAGTTCCGCCAAACAGGCATAGCGCCTTCAGCATTCGGTTATGGTGCCGAGTTCACCACGCCCAGCGCGTTGATCGCGGCAGAAGGTGACACCGCGAACATCTACAGCTACGGCACGCACGGCACGCACGTGGCAGGGATCATGGGCGGCGGCGGCGCGGGCACCATCTATCGCGGCATCGCCTTCGACGCGCAGTACCTCTTCTGTACCTTCCTCATCGATGCGGCGTCCGCCATCGACGGCGTGTCCTGGATGCAGAGCATCGCGCAGCAGGACGGCAAACGCCTCGTGGTGAACATGAGCTGGGGTCTTTATTACATGGGAACGCTGGACGGCAATTCGTTGATCAGCCAGGCGCTCGATCAGTTTTCCGCGGAGGGTGTCGTTTTCTGCATCTCCGGCGGAAACAATGGCGACGTGAATTTCCACCTGGTGAAGTCCTTCTCGGGTGACACCCTTCGGAGTCGCGTGCAGTTCTATCCTTACAGCGCCAACCCGCACATGTGGGGGCAGAGCCTCACGATGTGGGGCGAGCAAGGCGCGAGCTTCTCCACCGGCTTTAAGGTGCTGAATGGCAGCGCGGGCACCAGTGTTGAGAGCCCGTGGTACCACAGCGCAACGCAAGCCGCTTACGTGGATTCCTTCCTCGTCTCGGGCACCGACACCATCTGGTTCAACCTCGCAGCGGAGGATGTGGATCCCTTGAGCGGACGACCGCATGTGCGCCTGCGGATCAAGAACACCAATACTTCCTTGCAAGTGGTGATGCAGGCCACTGCTTCATCGGGAACGGTGCACTTCTGGAATGTGACGGAGCTGTCCAATGACGTGGGCAACTGGGGCGAGGAATTCCAAGGGGGGCAGGCCGGATGGACGGCAGGCGACCATCAATACGGCATCGGTGAACCGGGCTGCACAGAAAGCGCCATCACCGTTGCGGCATACAGTTCGGAGTATGTCATTCCCGGTGGTACCAATACCTACGGGGGCACCATCGCGGGCTTCTCCTCCATTGGACCAACGTTGGACGGCCGCATCAAGCCGGACATCTCCGCGCCGGGCGTCAACGTGGCCTCCTCCATCAGTTCCTTCACGGACAATGATTACACCGCCGTGCTCACTGTGCCCTTCATGAGCCGCGACTATCCCTTCGCGCGTTTCAGCGGCACCAGCATGTCCGCGCCGGCGGTGACGGGCGTGGTGGCGTTGATGCTGCAGGCCGATCCAACGCTCACGCCTGCGGACATCCGTGACATCATCCGCGCCACCGCGCGCACGGACAGCCACACCGGTGTGATCCCTCCGGACGGCAGCACGCAGTGGGGCATGGGAAAGATCAATGCGTATCACGCGGTGACGAATGTGCTCGGCATCACGGCTGTTGATGAGATTGGCATGCCTGCGCTTTCCATCTGGCCCATTCCAACGACATCGCTCTGTTACATCGCGCCGCCTTTCCTGGCGACCGGCGCACAACTCACGGTGACGGATGCTTTGGGTCGCACACTGCTTTCACGGAAGGTGGATCGCAGCGGCGTAATCTCGTTGGACATGCTGAGTTGGCCGAGCGGATTGTATTTCGTCCGGGTGGAAAAGGACGGACAAGCGGCTACTGGGAAGGTGGTGCGGGAGTAGGATGAAGTGGGTGCCGCAGGCGCCAGAATGAGCTCGTTTCGTCGAAGACTCCTCGCGATGACGTAAGTAAAAAACGTCATCGCGAAGCCCGTATTTGGGGCTGAAGTGATCTTGTATGTGGGCAGTATGGCGGGGGTGCGATCAATGCGGTCGCGTCCTTTCGATCGCGCATCCAGGAAAAGTTATTTACCGCCGTTCCACCCGCATGTGCGCCGCATTAGCTTTCGCTTGGATCCATAAAAAACAGGATCCTTAAACCCACATTCAAATGCATAAACGGACACTTCTCGGAACTGTTCCTTTCGCCGCCCTGCTGCTGCTTTCCGCATGCGGAGGCGGAAACAATGCGCAGAATGACAAGATGATGGCCGACCACATGGCCATGATGCAGGCCGACAGTATGACCAAGGCACAGGAGGCCATCACCAAGGCCGCCTATGACATGATCAATACCGGCAATATGGATGGTGCCGAGAAATACTTCACCGATGACTTCGTCGATCACCAGCAGGACACCTCTATCAAGGCCACCGGCGTGGCGGGCCTGAAAGCGGATATGGTGATGTACCACACCGCGTTCCCCGACTTCCATCAGGACATCGTGGGCATGGCCAGCAACGGGGACATGACCTACGTCCAACTGCACATCACCGGGACCAACTCAGGCCCATGGGGCACGATGATGCCTGCCACGGGCAAGAAGATGGATGTGATGGGCGTCGACGTGCTGCGCTTCGCCAATGGCAAGTGCGCCGAGCATTGGGGCTACATGGAGGAGATGAAGATGATGAGCCAACTGGGCCTGTGGCCACCTGCGCCCGCCGCGCCTGCGAAGGACATGAAGAAGAAGAAGTGAATAGGACCACTGAATGCGTTGTAAGAACGGCGAGGATCTCCTCGCCGTTCTTCGTTACCAGTTGTCATGTCGAGCGCCAGTCGAGACACGACACCATTCCGTTAAGTACTCAGGACCTTCTCATTGGAAGTCTTCTCTCGACTACCGCTCGAGATGACAGGACTTTTTTGAGCGGGAGGTGGGAGCGGTGCCGCAGGCGCCAATGCAAGATCGCTTCGTCGAGGGCTCCTCGCGATGACGTTTTGTACAAACGTCATCGCGAAGCCCGCATTTGGGAGAGCCTGCCACGAGCAAAGCGAAGGGGAAGCGATCTTGCCAGCGATCAATTCGTCCACACCGCATAGCCCTTCTTGCGCAATTCCAATGCAAGTCCCAGCTCCACTTCCAGCGCCTCCGCGCGGCTCAGCGGGCCGATGTCCTGATACAAACTGGGGCGCAGATAGCGGCCGTACTTCTCCACGATGTTCGACGAGAGTTTCTGTCCCTTCGCATTGCGATAGCCTGTCTTGTGCTGCATCAGGCGCACCTGCGGCGTCTTGCTCGTCTGGCCCACGTATAGGCATTCCAGCACACCGTTGTACTGCGGGTTCGCCTCGCGGAATTTGCGGTCCTCGTTGAAGACCTTCCGGCTCAGCTCGATGACGTAGACCGTGTAGACGACAGGCATGTGTCAGACCGCGTGATGTTCCACAATGTGCATCCTCGTTGCTCCTTTTTCCATCGTCTCCCCGATCCGCTAAGGCGTTTTCGTTCCCCCAATTCCGGGGCCGAGGAAGAAGTAGTTGAAGCCGAATGAGATCCCGAACTGGTCGAAGGTGGTGCGGAGGGTGATGTCCTCATCAGCGGGCAGTTCAGGGAAGAAGTCGTTCGGGTCCTGCAACGCGTCGTTGCTACTGCCGAAGGAATACACCAGTCCGATGGTGGCTTGGATGCGGTCGTTGTGCAGGTCCACGCCGGCGCTCAAATGGTAAAGGTCCCAATAGCTGTATGTGGGGCGCATCACACTGCCGCGGTCGAATGCACCGCGATCGAGGAAATTGAAATCCGTGCGTGCGCCCATGAGCAGATCGACGGTCTTGTTGATCGGTACTGCGGCACCCGCAGCCACATTCACCAGTGAGCGGCGCGCGTTGACCAGGCTGGTATAGCGGTCATCCGGTGGGAGCAGTCGGCCACCGCTCAGGTCATCCTCGGGTGACACGTGCATCACGGTGTATAGCGGCACGGCACTGAACCATGCGGCGCGCAGGAAGAGACGGGTCTTGCCGAGGTCGCGTTCCACCGCGCCATCCACTATCCATGGGGAGCGCCAGGTGGTGAGCAGCCCGGTGCCGTATACCACGTAGCGGTAGGTGGCGCTGTCCGCTTGGGGCAGGCCCAGCGCGCTCAGGAAGTAGAGGCCATCGCCGAAGGGATGCATTTGCAGGCGCGGCGTGGTGAGGGTGAAGGCCACGCGCAGGTGATCCCCGCGGTAGCTCCAGCCAAGCTTGCAGAGCAGGCCGGCGCTGCGCATCGCGGTGTGCTCGGCGAGGGACCACGTGGCAAGCAGCCCATTGGCGTTGTTCGTGTCGGCGTCGAGCACATCGGAATCCACGCTCATGTCATGGTCCTGCACGTGGTATGATCCGAGAACTGTGAGGCCGATTCCTTGCCGTTCCGAAAGGCGGCGGCTGATGGACACGCCGCCCATGTCCTCGCGCGTGCGGTCGCGCAGGCTGATGATCGATTGGCGCAGGTGCGTGACGTCCGGTTGGCCGTTCACCTCTTCGACCTTTGCGGCCTGCTCCTCGAAGGTGAACTCGCTGTATTGCGTGTTCACCAGCCCGAGACCGAGCATCCATGGGCCGCCCTTTTTCAGGGGGAAGGAGGCTGCCACCATGCGCGGTACGCCGTTGTATTGGGAAGAGACCATGTCCAGCCCCAGGCCGTCGAGGTCGCGTGTGCGCACATGTTGCGCGTAGTAGTAGTCGGCTGTTACGGTGATGCTGGGGTCTTTCAGGAAGGCGAGCAGCGCCGGGTCGGAATAGAAGGCACTGTTGTCGGTGATGGCGGCCATGGATGCACCGCCGAGGAGCGTGGCGCGCGAACCCTGTTGCTGCGTCCAATACTGGTTGTCCTGTGCGTGCGCGGCGCCGTGTGCCAGTAGTGGGAGCAGGAGGAGTAGTCCGCGACGCATTACTGGCTGATCGCAACGTGCAACTTTCCGTTCGGTGTGTACTTGCCGCAAATGCGAAAACGCATGGTGATCATGGATGCGGCAAGAAAGGTACTGCGGCGAGGTGAAGGTGATGCCGAAGCGACCACTTCGGGAATTCACCCTGCAACGTTGTTGGATATTTTGATTCCCGGAGGTCTTCTCTCGACTACCGCTCGAGATGACAGGATGTTTTGGACCGGCTTTGACGCTGGTTGTTCGCGCGTTCTAAACGAGTTGTCATGTCGCGTGTCACATCGAGCTAAGTCGAGATGCGAGACACGACAACCTCCTGTTGGATATTTTGATTCCCGGAGGTCTTCTCTCGGCTTCGCTCGAGATGACAGGACTGTTTTGATCAGGCTGATCCCCACATCGCCCCGCGTCCGCCAGTCTTTACTATTGCATGCTTGCATTCCGGGCGGCATCCATGCGTTACGCCTTCTCCATTTCCTTGCTGTTCCGATCCTTCGTCGCGCTATTGTGCCTGATGGCAGCAAGCACGATGGCCATGGGTCAGGACACGCTACAGCGCCCGCTGCGGCTGGGCCTGGTGTTGAGCGGCGGCGGTGCCAAAGGTTTCGCCCACATCGGGGTGCTGGAGGTGTTGGAGGAAGAAGGCATCCGTCCGGACCTGATCACGGGGACGAGCATGGGCTCGGTGGTCGGCGGCCTCTATGCATGTGGGTACAGCGCCAAGCAGATCGAGAAACTTGTGCTTTCCGTCCAGTGGGATGATGTGCTCACCAACAAGATCCCGCTCGACCGCATCGCCATGGAAGAGAAGCCCTACTACGGCCGCTTTCTGGTGGAGCTGCCCTTCGATGGATTAAAACCGAAAGTGCCGACCGGGGTGATCCGCGGGCAGAAGATCGACGAGCTGCTGCGCCGCTACACACTGCCGTTCCAAGGCACCACCGATTTCGATTCGCTCCCGATCCCCTTCGCCTGCGTGGCCACGGATGTCAGTCGTGGCAAGGCCATCCTGCAAAGGCATGGTTCACTGCCCGACGCTATCCGTGCGAGCATGGCCATTCCCACCGTCTTCACGCCGCTCGCGCAGGATTCCATGCTGCTGGTGGACGGCGGCACGCTGCGCAATTTTTCCGGTAAGCGATGCGAAGGCCATGGGCGCCGACCTCATCATCGGTGTGCAAGTGGGCGATGGGCTTGTAGCCGCTGATGAACTGCACAGTGCTGCGGACATCCTGGTGCAGACCTCCATGTTCATCAGCCTGCTGGATGATTCGGCCCAACGTTCCTTGTGCGACGTCTATCTGCGGCCTGACCTCACGGGCTACAGCACAGCGAGCTTCAGCACCGAGGCCGCGCGGGAGCTGATCAAGCGCGGCTATGAGGTCGCGGACAAACATCGCGCGGAGATCCGTGCGCTGGCTGCACGTCTGCCTGCATACCGGCGCAACCTCCCGCCTCCCAAAGGCGTGACGCTGCCGGACAGCATCCGCGTGGACCGCTTGGACGTGATCACCGACAGCAAGCGCACCGCGCCCATCATCCGAAGGCGCCTTTCCAACAAAGGCTATCTCGGCGTGACGGACCTGGAGCAGCGGATCGACCTGCTCTACGGAACGTTGAACTACGACCTCATCAATTACCACATCGATACTTCCAAGGGAGACAGCGCCCTGGTGATCAAGGCCATCCGCTCACCGCACGAGAAAGTGGGGATCTCCCTCAATTTCGACAGCTTCAACCAGGCCAGCGCCGGCGTGACGATGATCTCCCGCGACCGCCTGCTCGAGGGCTCACGCCTGATGGCCGAGGCCTACATCGGCCGCTACCCGGAAGTAGAGACGAATTTTCTGAAGTACATCGGCCCGAGACAGCTTTATGCCGCGCTCCTCGGCGGCTACTACCAACGCGCTCCCTTCCCTGTGCGCGACCTCGATGACGACCTGGCGGCTACGTTGGACTTTGCGCGCTATGGCGCTTACTTCCGTACGCAGACCGCCAGTTCGGACCGGCAGACGTATGGCGTGGGCCTGAGCTGGAACCACACCTTGGAAACACCGAACGTGGCCGGGCTGCTTGAAACACCTGTCGGGGACACCACGGTCATCGTGGACCTTAATGCGGTGGACCGCTTCTGGTCGGACCGCTGGACGGCGCGCTTCTACACACAATTCAACAACACGGACCGCCCGATCTATCCGCGGCAAGGGTGGACGATCGCCGGTTCCATCGGCTACTACTGGGGCGTGAAGGCCTGGCTGAAGATGACGCGGGATTTCCTGGATGACGCCCCGCCCGACGTCCACGACCTGGTGGTGGACAATGTGCAGCTGAACAACTACGACCAGTTCGAACGCCTCGAGTTGCAGGCATCGACCATCCAGCCACTCAACAACCGCTTCGGTCTGCTGTTCAATGGCTCGCTCGTGATCAGCAGCGAACGCGACCTCACACGAGGCGATCAAGTCCTCGTGGGTGGCATCAAGGCCAATGGTCGGGAGAGCATTCCCTTCTGGGGCCTCGACGTTTTCGGTGAGCAGTTGCCGGAGTTCGCCACCATCGGCGCGGGCTGGCAATGGGAGCTGGCGAAGGACATCTTCTGGCAAGTGAAGTGCAACGGCCTCTTCACCGCGCTGCGGCCCGGCTTCGTGCCGCTCGACAACGGCGACGCCACGCTCTTTGGCGCCGGCAGCACGCTTGGCCTGCGGACCGGATTGGGCATCATACAGGTCGGTGCAGCCAACAATTTCACCACTGGCAGCTGGCTGGGGTATTTCAACTTCGGGTTCCGGCTTTGACGCGGATGATCGTATGACAGGATCGAATCCAAACCGCCGATCACGCCGAGGGACGCTGATGGCGTACCGCAGGTGACGGCTTCGTGTTTTACCACAGAGACACAGAGGCACGGAGAAATGCGGAGTGCCGCAAGTAGCGTTTCTGTTGAACCTCGGAGGACGCGGTGTTCGCAGAGAAGAAAGAGGAGAGGTGCCGTTGGCAGCAGAGTGCGCAGAGGGTAGCCGCAAGTATCGGCTCCGCGACTATTCGTGATTTCATCGCGAGGGGCTTCCGCGAAGCGATCTCTTATTGGCGTCCACGACACGGAGTGCCGCGACCGGACCAACGGATCGATCGAACACAGATCGCCAATGGCCTTAGACACTCAGGCCGGCTTCGTGTCGATGCTGATAGTGCCGGTGAGGACGCGATGGATGGGGCAATGCTCGGCGATCTGCAGCAGGCGGGCGCGTTGGGTGTCGTCCAGTGCGCCGGTGAAGCGGATGCTGATATGGATATGGGTGATGTCCAAGCTCTCGCCGTGAGTGATCGCCACCTCGGTGTCGACGGCCTCCAAGGGCCAGCCCTTGCGATCGGCATACATGCGCACAGTGGCGCTTGTGCATGTGCCCACGGAGGCGGCCAGCAAATGGTGCGGACTGAAACCTTGGCCTGAGCCGCCGTTGTCCGTGGGCTCGTCGGCGATCAGCAGCAAGTTGGCCATGCGCACTTCCATGCGGTAGTGCTCGCGGCCAATGTGGGTGTGCGTGACAGTGTTCATGTGTTCGGTCCTTGGGGTCGTTCCAGTGGCAGCGGTATCGGGTCCTGTTCACCCGGCGGCATCGTGAAATCCAACTTCCGCCAGCGTTCCTTGGCCGCCTCCAAGCGCGCTTGGCTGGTGGCGACGAAGTTCCAATAGATGAAGCGTTCCTCCGGAAAGGGCTCACCACCGAAGAGGTATACCGTGCTGCCCGGGGCCATGGTGAAGGTGCACAGCTTGGCATCCTTCGCCACCAGGATCTGTCGCGGGCCGAAGGTCTCGCCGCCCTCTTCCACCGCGCCTTCCAGGATGTAGAGGCCCGTTTCGCCAAAAAGCTCCGTGCCGATGCGCACCGTGCCCCCCGCGTCGCTCTTGATCTCCAGCATGTATAGCGCGCTGTGTACCGGCACCGGCGAGCGCCGTCCCATCACCTCGCCGGCGATCAGCTTGTAACGCGCGCCATCCTGCATCCAACTCGGTAGGTCTTTCGCCTCCACGTGGTGGAAGGCCGGTTCCATCTCCTCCAGTTCCTTCGGCAGCGCCACCCAGATCTGCAGGCCGTGCATCGGCTTGTCCACGTGGCGCAGGCGCTCCGGTGTGCGTTCGCTGTGCACGATGCCACGCCCGGCCGTCATCCAGTTCACCGCGCCGGGGGTGATCTCCACCGCCGTGCCCAAGCTGTCGCGATGCATCACCGCGCCTTCGAAGAGGTAGGTGAGGGTGCTGAGGCCGATGTGCGGATGCGGACCGATGTCCATGTTCTGGTGGTCGTTCATCGCCACCGGCCCCATGTGGTCGATGAAGATGAAGGGCCCCACCATGCGCTTGCTGCGGAAGGGCAGCAGGCGGCCCACCAGAAAATTGCCGATGTCACGCGGACGTTCTTCGATGACGAGACCAATGTTGGACATGGGATGCTGTGTCGGGATAAAGTTCGGGCAGTGCGGCGTGGTCCGTACTAGTTCCTCGCAAGCTCCGCGAAGTCAGCCTTCGCCAAGGCTTCGGCTAACAAAGTACATCTCCATTTCGCCTTTGCCCTTTGCCTGCATTTTGCCGCGCGGGGTGAAGGTGAAAGCACCTCTGTCAATTCCGGTAGCGCCATGGACCACAACTCAGATCATCCTATCCATCTTGAAGAAGGTGAAGAAGAGCGCCGCCGCCAGCAGCGCCAGCCCGTCGACGCTCAGGATCACGCCGTGCAGCGTGCCGCCCTTGAACGCGCCCAGCAAGGTGGCCACGCTGAGCGCCAGCACCAACAGCGCATAGAGCGGCAATGCCTGGTCGCTGAGGTACCACGTGATGCCTTGGAAGAGGTAGCTGTACCAGCGCGTCATCCAGTACGCCAGCACCGCCGAGGCGACGGCCGCGTTCAGCGCCGGCACCAATGGCAATGTGCTCATGCCGCGCAGGGCAACGACGCCCACGGCCAAGTGCACGGCGAAGGCCAACCACGTGATGGCAAGGATGACGGGATCGCTCATGTGGTGAAGGTCGGTGGAAATGCGGCTCACCAACTTCTCGCGACTACCCGGTCGTCGTCGCGAGGAGTCTTGGAGCCTACCCCGAGCGAAGCGAAGGGGACGAAGCCATCTTGCATTTGCGCCAGCGGCACGAACTGCCCGCGCACCAACTCATCCCCAGCATGCGAACAAGATCGCTTCCCCTTCGCCTTGCTCGTGGCAGGCTCTCCCAAATGCGGGCTTCGCGATGACGGACGTTACTATCTCACGCCAGCCCCGCATGAACCAGCGGCACCACCTCGGTTGCATACAGCTCGATGCTCCGCATCAACTTCTCGTGGGCCATCGTGCCGTTGCTGTACTTCATGTCGAAGCGCGACAGCCGCAAGGCCTTCGCTGCACGGATGATCTTCGTTGCTACCGTGGCCGGTGAGCCCACGCAGAGCGCACCCGTTGGGCCTGCGGACTGCTCGAAGGCCGCACGCGTGGGCGGACCCCAGCCGCGCTCGCGACCGATGCGTTCCATCATTGCCGCGTAGTGCGGCCACAGCTCGTCCTTCGCCTGCTGGTCCGTATCCGCCACATGGCCCGGCGAGTGTGCGCCGACGGGCAGCATCGCACGACCGGCCTCCTTCAGGCTGCGCTCATAGAGGTCCACGAAGGGCATGAAGTTCAAGTGGTCGCCACCGATCACCGCGAGCATCAGCGGGAATCCATACTGCGCCGCGCGCACCACGCTGGCCGGTGTGCCGCCCACGCCGATCCACGTGCGCAGGCTGCCGCTCGCTGTCGGAGGATACACGCGTTGGTCCTTCAGCGCCGCGCGCGTCCGGCCGCTCCACGTTACAGGCCCTTCCTTCAGCAGCTCGGCGAAGAGCGCGAGCCGTTCCGAGAACAGCAGCTCGTACTGGTCCAGTGGAAAGCCGAAGAGCGGGAATGATTCGGTGAAGGAGCCGCGACCGATGATCACTTCCGCACGTCCGTTGCTGACGGCATCCAGTGTGGAGAAGCGCTCGAAGACCCGCACGGGATCATCACTGCTGAGCACTGTGACCGCAGAGCCCAGCCTGATCTGTTTGGTACACCCCGCGATGGCGGCCAGCACCACCTCGGGCGCCGACACGGAGAAGTCCGCGCGGTGGTGTTCGCCCACGCCGAAGAAGCGCAGGCCGAGCCGGTCCGCCAACACCGCTTCCTCCACTACGTTGCGCAGCACCTGCGGCGCAGTGAGCAGGTTGCCGCCGGCATCCTGGGTGATGTCGCCGAAGGTGTCGAGGCCGAGTTCGATGGGCATGGTGGAGGGGTTGGTCGGGATAGGCTTCAAAGCTAGAGGCCGGCGACAGGAATTTCTGTTGACAGGATCTCAGGATCTACAGGATCGAATGCAAACCGCCGATTACGCCGATGGTCCGATACATATCGGACGCCGATGATGCACCGCAGGTATCGTCGCTGAGTTTGAACCGCAGAGGTCCGATACTTATCGGACGCGGAGTTCGCAGAGAAGGAAGAGAAGAACTGCCGTTGGCGGCAGAGCACGCGGAGGAGGTACCACAGGTGGCGGCTCCACAACTACTCATGACGTCATCGCGGGCAGCTTCTGCGACGCGATCTTCTATTGCCGTCTCTGACACGGAATTGCTTTGACAGGATCAACAGGATTGACAGGATCATATGCAAACCGCCGATGAACGCCATTCTCCGACTCTTCCCTCGTTGTCATGCCGGGCTTGCCCCGGCCCCGATACATATCGGGGCACACGCAGAAGCCACTGAGAAAGCCCCGGCCGATGCCATAGCGGAATAGCTCAAGCTGATCGCGGCTTGGTTGCGTTCATCTGTGTCATCGGCGTCATCGGCGGTTTCTTTCTCTAACGCCGCAGGCGCACTGCGGATGTCTCCTACAGATCGGGCACCGGATTCCACGGTGGCCCTTTCTTCCTATCGCTCGGATATCCACACGCAGCGCGCCTTTCCCGCGTTCGGCCTCGCTGGCACAGCCTTCGCGAACCTCAACGAAACACAGCACCATGAAAGCGTCCAAGAAGAAGACCACCAAGAAGAAGCCCGCGAGCAGCGCTGTTGCGAAGAAGACCGTTGCGCGCAAGTCCGCAGCCAAGAAAAAGGCAGCGCCGAAGAAGAAAGCTGTTGCTAAAAAGGCGGCTCCAAAGAAGAAAGCGGTTGCCAAGAAAGCCGCACCGAAGAAGAAGGCCGTGGCCAAGAAGGCAGCACCCAAGAAGAAGGCGGCCGCCAAGAAAGCGGCACCCAAGAAGAAGGCTATTGCCAAGAAAGCCGCACCGAAGAATAAGGCCATTGCAAAGAAGGCAGCACCGAAGAAGAAGGCAGCGGTGAAGAAAGCCGCACCCAAGAAAGCAGCACCAAAGAAGGCGCCCACCAAGACCCCTTCACGCCCCGCACCGGCGAAGAGGCCCAATACTGGCAAGCCCACACCGCAGCCCGCCAAGGACCCGAAGCCGATGAAGCCCGTCGCCGAGCAAAGCGCGGCACCGCAAGAAGCCGATCAGGAGGTAGCACCCCACAGCGATACGGCGATCAACGTGCGCCCCGAGGCCAGCTTCGATCCCACGCCGGATACCAATGTGCCTATGCACGGCCACACCTCCTTCGACCGCGGATCACAGACCGCCCGCGTGGCAGCGGACAAGGGCCGACGCGCCAAGTTGGGGAATCATCGGAAACATTGAGTTGCTTCCTCGTGTCCGGTCTACACGCCTGTAAAGAACTTCTTCGCGACCTGCCCGAACTCCACGATGAGTTTGCGGTCAAGGTCAAGGTCCTTGCGGACGATAAGCAGATTGTTGCAGATGGGCGTGATAGCCTTGCCCGCTGCGAGCTGTTTGTAAGTGAGGCATTTGATGTGGTCGCGGCTCACCACAATGAAAAACGCATGCGGCCAAGGGTATTCGCCTTGGATGTCCTCAATGCTGAACGTGCCACTGCTGCGATACTTCACTTCCACAAAGTGCAGCTTGTTGTTGCGCGGGTCCTGCACAACAAAATCCGGCATGCTGCGGATCTGCTGTTTCACAGGCCCGGATGTCTTGCGCGTCAACTGCGCGATGCCCGGTATGCTGCGCTCCATCCCGTAGTGGAACACATTGAAGTCGTGCGCGAGGAAGAGTTCTTGGATGATGGTCTCGGCCACGCGGCCTTTGATGGAGCGCTCGGAGAAAGAGGGAACGGGCATCTGAACGGATGTGTGTTTCTTCCGCGCAATGTATTATTGACCTATGCCTCAATCGCAGCAACTATCGCATCTCCGGGATCGACTTTCCGCTGTGCTGCCCTATCCTGAAGGTGTTGTCCCGGTCCCAACACCTATTCCCGGCACCGCCTTTTTCCCCGGTGGGGATGGCCTATTCAAGGACAAACGCCTACCTGACTTCCCTGTTGGAGGCATCATGATCCTGGGCCATGACTTCCATTCGGAGACCGGATACCAACGCTCCTTCGACAACGGTTCGGAACGGCTCACTGAGCCAACATGGCGCAATCTCTTGGCTCTACTCGAGGATGCAGGCATAGAACCGGAGACCTGCTTTTTCACCAACTTCTATATGGGCCTGCGAAAAGGGAACGCCACCACGGGTGTCTTTCCCGGTGCGAAGGACAAAGCATTCGTTCAGCGCTGCCGGGACTTCTTCTTGTTCCAACTGCGATTCCAGAAACCGCGTGCTGTGCTGGTCCTTGGTAAGCATGTTCCTCCATTGCTCGCGCCTCTTGCTCCTCAACTGACAGCTTGGGGCAAGGCTAAAAGCCTACTCGCGATCGATGCCGCTGATGCTGCCATGATCCGGAATGTGCAGTTCGCGGCGGACATTCGACCAGTGAATATGGTCGCGCTAACACATCCGAGCCTACGGCATGCGAATGTGAAGCGCAGGCGTTATGGAAAGCTAAAGGCTCACGACGCAGAGCTCGGCATGATCGCTCAGATGCGAGGTCGGTGAAATGCTTGATACGCTGCAATAGTAGCCCGAGGGAACATCTGATTGCTATGTGAGGACCGGGCGCGCCGGCAGAAACCAATTTGCCCCGTGTGCACAACCGGCGGCGGAGAAGAATGCGTCCACGAGCGTTAGTCGAGTTTCTGCAAAGAGTACATTGAGCCCTTGAACTTGACGACTTTCCCATCATGCCAGAGTCCTTCAACTTCTCCGGTCACGAGACCTTCCATTGCCGACCCTTTTGGCTGAAGAAGGGTCATGATTTCTTGGACGAGCAACGGCGCTTCGGTGATGAAGATGCGGTCGCTTATCTCGGTGTCGGGAAGAACATGGTCACCGCCATCCGCTTTTGGATGCGGGCATTCGAAATGGCCAACGACGAAGGCTTGACCGAATTGGGGAGGCGTCTGTTGAGCGACAAGGGCTGGGATCCCTACTTGGAGGACATCGGCTCTCTTTGGCTGCTTCACTATCACATGGTGAAGGGTCAGCATGCATCGATAGCGAATCTCATTTTCAACGAGCTCCGCGATCGCGTTCCTGAGTTCACTGCGAAGCAGTATTCGGACTTCGTGGTCAGCGAGAAGACGAAGGCAAATCGGAAGACCGTGGAAAAGGACTTCAGTGTTTTCGTGCGCAACTACCGTGACAAGGACAGAGAGGACGAAGAGGTGGATGATCTTGGCGGGCTGCTCGCTGATCTGGAGTTGGTCAGCGCGAAGAAGGTGGACAACGAAAAGGTGTTCTACATCGAACGGAAGCGACGGGCTTCCTTGCCATCACGCATCCTGCTCTACGCCATCCTTGATGCCATTCCTGAAGGTCGTTCGCTAAGCCTGAACGTCATCATGGATGCCGTCGGTAAGACGTTCGCCTTGGATAAGGACGGAATGACCGAACTGCTCACCGAGATCGCGAGGACCTATACCAAGAAAGGGGTCACATTCACCCCTAGCTCCGGCGTGTACGAACTGCAATTCAAGGAACGTCCGACCACCTGGTCCATTCTTGCCGAGCACTATGCGAACTAAGTTTTCACCTTCCATCAATCTTGTCCGCGACGCTGGACAGGACTATGGCTACTTGGCCACGGGCAATGCTAAACATGTTGCGGCGGAGATCATACGCAGTGAGCGTACTGGACTCCATGCCTTCCAATTGATCGGCTCGTTCGGAACCGGCAAGTCCGCCTTTTTGTTGGCGTTCGCGAATGCCCTCCGCGGGCAGAAAACGGACCTGCCCGTAAAGCCCAGTAAGAAGGAGCCGACGATCATAAGTTTGGTCGGCGAGTATCGTTCGCTCGCTGACTTCCTCGCCGAACACCTGGACCTGAAGAAAGGCCAGAAGGGTTATCAGTACATCCTTGATGCGCTGCATCAGCGGTATGAGAAGAACGGCCGGCTGTATCTGATCATTGACGAGTTCGGGAAGTTCTTGGAGCATGCGGCCAATAACAAACCGGAAGAAGAGATGTACTTCATCCAGCAATTGGCGGAGTACTTCAACGATGAGGATCGCAACGTAACGCTCTTGGTGACGCTGCACCAGAGCATGGAGGCCTATGCGCAACCGGCTCAACGGAATGAGTGGAAGAAGGTGCAAGGCCGGTTGCGGGAACTGCCGTTCAATGAACCGGTTGCGCAACTCGTGCAATTGGCAGCACAGCAGTTGGCCAAGTCGAGTACTTCGGTGCCGAAGGGTATCGACTTGGCCGCCGTTGCAAAACTCAGCGCTGATCATCATCTCTTCGATGACACAGTGGAGTCGTGGACGAAGGAGGAACTGGCGAATCTCTATCCGCTCGATCTCATCGCAACGCAAACATTGACCACCGCCCTCCAGGTCTGCGGACAGAACAGCCGTTCGCTGTTCACCTTCTTCCGGTCAGGGAATGTCGACCTGAACAAAGGCTATGACTTCTTCGGATTGCCGCAGGTCTATGACCATCTGAATGGGGAGTTCTACGGTTATCTGCGGAGTGCGGCGAATCCCAAGCGGGCCGAGTGGGAAATGCTCTGGACGGCACTGAGCCGCATTGATACCGACTTCGGCCAAGACCGAAAGCCTTACGAGGACATCGTCAAATCCGTTGGATTACTGCAATTGTTCGGCGGGAAGGGAGCGCAAGTGACCGAAAAGTTCCTGTCCGCCTATCTCACTGCTCTCAACGGAGCGAAGGACACAAAGAAGCGATTGAATGACCTGACGACGCGGAAGATCATGCTCTTCGTCAAGCATCGCTCGTCGTTCCGTATGACCGAAGGAACGGACCTCGATTTCGAGAGCGCCTTGAATGAGGCCAAGCAGCAGGTGGAGGGCATCGAGGACCTGGTCGGCAAGTTGAAGCTGCGATTCAGTCGGCAGTATGTGTTGGCCAAGGAGGCCACTTATCGCAATGGAACGCCACGGGTGTTTGAATATGAATTGAGTGAGAGGCCGATCGATCAACAACCGAAGGGCAGTGTGGACGGGTTCATCAACCTTGTCTTTTCTTCCAACCACAAACAGGTAAAGGAGGTATCGGGCTCAACCCAAGAACCCATCGTTTACGGGGTGTTCATTAACAGTGATGCCATCCGTGCATCGCTCTTGGACATTGAAAGGGCGCAACGTGTGATCGATCAGAACAGCGAGGACCGTGTCGCTGTGCGTGAACTGAGGAACATCCAACAGCACCATGCGGCCTTGTTGGACCATTTCATCCATGCCGCGCTCTTCTCTGGTGACACAAAGCAGGTGCGTTGGTATCATGGCGGCGAGGAGCGACCCATCAACAACATCCGTTCTTTCAATCGTCTGCTTTCAACTGTGGTGCAGCAGGCCTATCCCGCTGCCCCGATCTATCGGAATGAATTGATCAACCGGCACAAGGTCTCCCCATCTGCCGCAACGGCTCGAAAGGCTGTGTTCGAGCGAATATGTGAGGATTGGGAGAAGCCCGATCTAGGATTCGAGGGTGATGCGTTCCCGGCTGAACGAGCCATCTATACCACTTTGCTTAAAGAGAACGGCATCCACCGCAAGACCAAGGATGGATACGACCTTTTGCCACCGAGCACGGGTAGCTCATTCACTGCCATTTGGGAAGCGTGCGAGGCGTTCTTGGCGGAGAGTCGACATGGCCGCAAGGATATCAGCGAACTCATGGAGCGCTTGGGCGAACGCCCGTTCAAGTTGAAATTCGGCTTGGTGGAACTGTGGGTGCCTTTGTTCCTCTTCATCAAACGCGGTGACTACGCCCTCTATCAGAACGATGCGTTCGTGCCGCAATTGACCGGACCGATCCTCTATATGATGACGCGCCAGCCGCGCGAATTCCAAGTGAAGTCATTCATGGTGGATGGGGTCCGCTTGAAGCTGTTCAATAAATACAAGGCATTCCTTGGCAAGGAGGAGGTGAAGCACTTGACAAACGGGGAACTGCTCGATGTGACAAAGCCTTTCCTTTCCTTCTATCGTGGCCTGAACGGATACACCCAGAACACGGACAAGCTGAGCGCAGAAGCCAAGGCGTTGCGCGCGGCGATCGAGCACGCCACCGATCCGGAGAAGACATTCTTCGAGGATCTGCCACGGGCATTGCACCTTTCGCTGGAAGAGGTAAGCAAGTCCGATGAACAACTAGGACGGTTCATCGGCTTCCTCAGCACGGCTATCGATCACTTGCAGCAAGCCACACCGCGTTTGGTTGAACGCATTGACACTTTCATCGGCGATGAAGTGCTTTCGACCGGCGGGCATTTCCCCGCAACGCAAGCTTCCTTGACAAGTAGACTGGACGGTATTCGCGAGCACCAGCTTCTTACCCACTTGACCCCTTTGTATAAGCGCTCCATGGCACCCTTGGATCAGAGCGAGGCATGGATCTCATCGATCGCAGAAGGAGCCATCGGAAAGCCATTGGGCAAGTTCACTGATCGCGATGAGGATGTATTGAAAGAGCGCCTGCTCACGATGTACCAAGAACTCTTCAATCTGGCGGAGCTGCAGAAAGTGGAGCAAGACCCTAAGGGTGCACCGGCAGTCCGGATGCAAATCACCACCTCGGCCAAGGGCACGCGGATAGAGACGATCCAATATCCGGCGAAGAAGAAGGCGCAAGTGGAAAAACTGATCAAGGAACTGAAGGCACGCTTGAGTGATGACAACGCAGTGGACCGCGCAGCCTTAGTTTGGCTCCTGAACGAAGAACTTGGAAGGGCATGAGTTCGGTGAAGCATGTTTTAGGGATATCCGGCGGCAAGGACAGCGCTGCCTTGGCCATCTACATAAAGGACAAGTATCCGCAGCTCGACCTGACCTACTACTTCACGGATACCGGCAAGGAACTGGATGAGACCTACCAACTGATCGAGCGCTTGGAAGGATACTTGGGCAAGTCCATTGCTAAACTGGAATCGGAGGACGCGAAAAAGTCCGGCCAGGATCCATTCGACTATTACTACAAGATCTTCCGGGGCTACTTGCCTTCCTCACAGGCAAGGTGGTGCACACAGCGAATGAAGATCGAGCCCTTCGAGGCTTTCGTGGGCGATGCGCCAACACTCTCCTATGTGGGCATCCGGGGTGACGAAGACCGCGAGGGCTACATGTCCAAGAAGGCGAACATCCAGGCCATCTTCCCTTTCCGGCGGAATATCTGGAGCGAGGATGTGATCCGGATGGTATTGAACAACGACCGCATGGAACATGTGGTGGACCTGTACGCCAATGAACTATCGGGTGCCAAGCTGGATGTGGTGGCACATGCGGTACGCAAGCCGATCGAACAGATCGCGAACGACCGCATGGGCAATGCTAAGCGACAAACCGAAAAGCTGAACCGCTTATTGGAACAAGGGATTGTCCCTTTCAATCGTGTGGTGTTTCAATTCCTGAAGGACACAGAACTTCCACTGAGCCGCGAAGTAGACTACGCCCTTTTGGAGAACGAAGACGTGCTGGACAAGCCCGCCATTTTCAAGCTCTTGGAGGATAGCGGTGTGGGCGTACCTGGTTACTACGACAAGAAGGAATTCACTGTGGGTGACAAGAAGGGCACCTATGCACGTAGTCGCTCGGGTTGCTACTTCTGTTTCTTCCAGCAGCGCATTGAGTGGGTGTGGCTCTATGAGCAGCACCCAGAGCTTTTTGCCAAAGCGATGAAGTATGAGAACGAGGATGAGGGCTTCACTTGGGCGCAAGGGGAGAGCTTGAAGGACCTGATCCATCCCCACCGCATTGATCAGATTAAGGCGGAGGCGTTGGCTAAGAATAAGCACAGGAGCAGTAACCGATTGCTGTCAATCCTTGAGGAGAGCGATGAACGGGCATGTTTGACTTGTTTCCTCTAAAATCCCTGACCATATGGAATTCGAGATAACGAGTTGGCCCATCTCCCAATTGGTTGAACTTGCCAAGTCGGAAGCAATAAACCTGCGACCGCCATATCAGCGCAATGACATCTGGACGACGCCGGCAAAACGCCGACTCATTCAAACTATTCACGACGGCTTCCCACTTCCCGCCTTCTTTCTCCACGAAACGACGCATGGAAAGAAGTACGACATGGTTGACGGTCAACAGAGGACGCGCACTATGCTTGGCTATTTGGATCGCTTATTCAAGGACGAAAGAGGAAAGTTCTACGACCCGGAGTTAGATGGCGCGATACATCGCTATCGCATTCCTGTTGTTATCATGAGGGACGTCTCCGATGACGGCGGCATGAGTATCCGAACATTCTACTACCGGGTCAATAAATTCGGCACAAAGCTGAATAAGCCAGAAATCAACAAGGCGCAATACGCAAACTCACCACTTCAAAACCTCATCGAGGAGATTGCAGATTCGGGAGACTGGAACAATCTCAATCTTTTCACAGAGGCTGCCGAGAACCGGATGGCGGACTTTGATTTCATAGCAGAGCTTCTCACTCTCCTGAAATATGGAATAACGGATCAGAAGCGTCAGGTCGATAGGTTCTATGAGGATCCCACTTTCTCTTCGGAGGACGCTAAAGCTCTTGGAGTGATTTTCAACTCTACTCTCAAGAAGATTAATTCCCTCAATGACTGCTTGCCAATTTCACGCACACGCTATAGGCAGAGGAACGACTTCTTTACTCTGTTCCATTTCATATATCTTATCCCGCAACTCACTCCGGCTCACCTCGCCAATCTCTGGGATATCTTAACTCGAATTGGTCCAAGCATTTCTCCTTCGAACGAGAAATGTGCACCACTGCAGGACTATGCCTTTGATTGTGTTAGTCAGTCAAATTCAAAGCCTTCACGGGAACGCAGATTGGCATTCTTCAATGCGCTGTTGCGTAACAAAGAGCCTGAGCCGATGTCGGAAAAGAGTGAGGACGATAAAAACCCCATACTCGCGGACATTCTTCGCTACTTCAATCTGACCAATACTGATCTGATTGCCATTGACGATTGCTTCGTCCCCGATGCTCAGCGTCTTCCACTACTCAAGGACTGAGCACCAATGAGAATGGAATTGGGCGGTCTTCGCTTGGACAAACTTCCAAATGGGGGATGGGATGATGCATTAAACACCGTCGGCGTTGGCGGGGCTACTTATGTACTCCGCTATTTGGTTGAAGGCATCGACGGTTCAAAGGGAGGGAATTCATCGGTCTTCATTCTACGCGATCCGAATGGGACGGAACCGGACCGGGCTATTAAGATATCAAACGTATTTAGGCCTGGACGACAAACCCCTGAGCGATATCGTCGGCGGTACGGCCGTTTTTTGGAAGAGATTGATCTCATGCGAAAGTGCAGTGAAGTCGACTCCCCTAACATTGTTCAATTTCACTGGGACGGAATCCTTCCGATTGATGGTAAGGACTATCCCTACTATGTGATGGAAAAGGCAGACACTGACCTGAAAGAATTTCTTCTTCACAATCCGGATGTTGACATTCAGACAAGGGTGCAACTATGCGTCGAAGTATATCAAGCCATTCAGCAGCTGCATACCATGCGCTACTATCACAGGGACATCAAGCCGGATAATGTGCTACTATTTGGTAGCACGTCTTCCGAAGAAGGGGCTGGCACATTGGTCTGGAAAATAGGCGATCTTGGACTCATTGCCCATCGCGATAAGGATTATGACGAGTTGGGCGAGAGGGTTGGTCCATTCGGTTGGCTATCACCTGAGGCTGGCAACAAATTCCTAACAGAGAGATATGGGCTTGGCTTGGACTGCACGATAGATGATCGGTCGGATGTGTTTCAACTGGGTAAGCTGATCTGGTTCATCTTTCAGCATAACATCCCCATTGGCATGGTTGCGCGAGAAGACCTTACAAGAGAGTTTGAGGGTAGCGATCAGGTCTTTGAGGCAATCGTTAACTCCTTGAGTCACGGAAAGGCCCGTAGATATGACATGGACCACTTAGGAAGGGACCTAGGACAGTTGGCAACAGAGTATCATGTTTAATCCCCTCAACCCCTGAATCAACTCCTCGGCTCCGACGAAAGTCAAGATGGATTGAGAGTAGGAGGTATAATAGGGATGCCTCGAGTACCTCTTTCACTCATTAAATCAATGAAGCAATTCTCATTCTCCATGAAGAATGCAGCATCCTCATCCCGCTTCGCTCGAATGATATCCAGTCCTCCGTTTGCATAGGACTCCAGTAGGCCGCGCAGCTCTGTGATCTTGTCTTCCACCTCCTTCTCCTCCATGTTTTCCAACTCGTTGAAGTCCAAGTCGGCTTTGGCAAAGAGTGCCATGATGATATAGTCAGCCACCTCGGTAGGCTGCCACGATCTGATCTCGATGAACTTCTTCTTCTCCGTACCCCTGGCTATGGGAATGCTGTAATCCCTTTTGAGCCCGAGCAGAGCTGCATACATATAGATCTCGTATCGCGTCGAGAAATACTTGCCTTGCTTCCACTTCGCTTCCTCGGTCGAAGTACCCGCCTTACCGCCTTGCTCAATGGTATAGTCCAAGATCATTTGGGTGTACTGAGCATCGTATTCCGGTGCCCGGTCCTTGATGCGCGCCAAGAGTTCCATGTTAGTTCAAGGCTTTGATGACGGTGGCCAATGTATTGCGGTTCGAGCGCTCTGTTTCAGGGATCGAGGGTGTGATCTCATAGACCTTGCCGAGCTTCACTTCGGGATCTTTGAGCAGTTGTTCGCGCAGTGCAAAATTCTTATAGAACTCCTTGCTCATAATGATACTCTGCCTGTACACTTTGCTCACCGTTCGACAGAACCCCAGCGTATAGTCCTCACCGAAGACGGACATTGGTGCATCCGTGATGAGGGTATAAAGGTTCGTCGCACTCATTCCCTGTCGTGCCGAAATGATCGCCATGATGGTTGCCAGCTTGATGAGGATGATGTTCCCCGTGTTCAAGTTCATCAGGACTCCTCCTTGTTCATCCACAAGTTCTGGCATGTAGTTGCCGTTCGGGAGTTCTTTGAGCCGGATGATGCCTCTCGCCGAAAGGTTGCCGCTGGTCATCGCGGAATAGTGCTTGTTAGCTTCGGACTCCAACATGGCCACCAGCTGCTTGAACACCCGCAGGCGCGTGGCAGTTGTGACTGATTGGAGATCATTCAACACTCCTACTTTCTCCGTAAGCAATATGGGGATCTCTCCGGTCACAAGTGACTCAAGTTGGTCGTTGATGTCGGCCAACTCATTCCTCTTCATTGCTACCGCATGCTCGAGGGTGCTGGACTCCCGCGCAAAGCGAACCTCGTTCTCCTTTTGTGCAGCGAACTCATGGGTCAAGTTCCGGGCAGCATCCACACTCAATGAAGAATCGGTGATGAGACCTTGGATAGCAGCTTGAAGCTTCTCCAATTCTTTCTGTAGGTCCTTTGAACGGGATCGGTATTTCTTGATCGTCCTGCGTGTATTGGCGATATCCTGATCAACGCCGCGAATTGTGGGTTGTAACGATAGGCCATTGGTGTAGAGACGTTTTAGATCGGGGCCGAACTGGTGTAAGGTCTCCGTCTCTGCTTTGAGCGTGTTGATCTCCGTGTTAGAGCGATCCAGCAACTCCTTCATTTTATTCCATGCGTCTGAACCTTTCTCTGCTGGACGGTCGCATACCAAGCAGCGTTCTTCGTCTAGCATTCGTTGCACATGGATCGGTTCCGGAATATCCGGTGGAAGCCGTGTTTGCATTACGCGCTTCATGTTCGCTTCTTGATCTTCTTTGGCCTGTAATTCAGCCTTTAGATGAAGCTTTCGCAACTCATAGGCGCTGTACTTCTCCCCATATGACTCGAACAACTCTTCCGCACCTTTGAGTACCCATTTGCTGGTGAAGAGTCTTTTGTGGAAGAAGGTCTGCTCTTCATTCCAGTCGTTGTTCACCTCAACAAGCTTGGATTCCGTCTCCTGTCGTTTGAGGTCGTGATTGCGGATCTGTTCAGCGGTTGCAACACGCTGCAGCAAAGTATCCGATCTCTCTTCTGCCTTCGACTGATTGTCCTTAAGCTGAAGGATATGCCCCCCATGATACTCTATGTCCGATGCAAGCTTCTTCCGCTGAGCCTCTAGTTGTTCACTTCGGCCGCGGTCTTTGCTCTGCTCTCGGAGCTTTTTGTTGTACTCCTTGTCCGCTGATTCCTTCAATGAATCAGCTAAGGCGATCAGCCTATCGTATCGGGAGATGTTGGACAAAACATTGATCGCTTGGGCGAGCGATGCATCTTTGTTGAAGTCGATGATCGACTCCACTTGTTCGCCCTGGAACCACATATAAGGCTTGATGTTATCGGGCAGGACCTGAGCTTTGATGCGCTCCACCTCTTCGGGGTCAGTGATGATCATGCCTGTTCCTAACCCTAACTCACGCTTCCGGATTGTGAGAACGCTCGAGTCGTCTTCACGGATCTCATCGAGCTGCTTTCGAATGCTGTATCGCCTCTCCAGTATGTACTCGTGGCCTCGTTCATTCTGCTGCAGGGTGATCACCACTGACGCCGTGACCATGCCTTCTTCTGCTTCGTAGATCGCTCGGTCCGAGATGACCTGCTTCTTCATGAAACGGGTTTCACGGAATTCCTTTCGGCCCGTATCGAATAACTGGTCATACATCACCCAGTAAAAGGCATCAAACAACTTGGACTTGCCATATCCATTGTCGCCGATGATCACGTTGATGCCTTCTTCGAACTCGAACTTATTGTTCGGGCCCGAATAGCACATGAAGTCATTCAGTTCAATGCTCTTCAGGATCATGAGCCGATGTTTAGGAACTGATTGATCTTTCGCTCCATGATGCGTTCACCTTCACCTCTCTCGTCGGATTCGATTGCAAGCTTCAGCACCTCCACGAGTTTGATCTTTCGGGGATCCGTCCACTTAAACGTTTTCGCCTCACCTAGCTTCAAATAACCCTTCTCCACGAAAAGGTCATCGGCCAAGAACGACTTGAGCATGTCTTCCTTCATGTGTTCTTGAGTTCCTGATAGATCGTGTAAATATTCAGCTCGTAGTGGTCGCAGATCTCCTTGAAAACCGTCTCTGTCTCGTATAGATTCAAGGACAGCGAGGCAAAGTACATGACACGCTCCAGTTCCTTTTGGACCATTTTTCGCTCCACATTGAACGTCTCGGAGTTCTTATTGGAAAGCGTGAGGTCCGGGATCACGATCAGATCATGGATCACCGCCTGATGCTTATCAGGGTGCTTCCTTAGGATCCTTCCTCTCCTTTGAATGAATTGTCTTGGGTTCCCGGTGCTTGAACAAAAGATTGCGTGCTCGGCCCTCGGGATGTCCACGCCTTCATCCAAGCATTTCATTGATGCGATGACTTGTATCTGGCCATCGCGGAATTGATCAAGCACCGAAACGCGGTCAGGCATTGCACCCACGAACTTATTTACCATGATCGTGCTACTGATACCACCGACCATGCGGGTGTACTGGTCGATGATACTCACCTCTTCCACGCTCTCTTCGTCCGTATCGTGGTCAATCACCGTTTCCAATCGTTGACCTTCAGGCACGTATATGAACGTGTAGCGGAGGTTGCCATCCCGCTGGTATCGTTCCTCCAAGATCTTCCTTGCCACATCCAGCTTGAACTTGGCCTTATGGATGATCCGCTTGCGCTTCAGCAGCAGCCGCTCGATGACCTCACTCTTGTCTCCGGATGCCTTGTTCATCCCCGCGAGCATTGATAGTTTCTTGGAGATCTCCAGATACTCATCCATCTCATCGCTATCGAGGTTCACGATGTGCGGGTAGTAGTAGTACTTGCACAGGATCCCTTCTTCGATCGCGCGTTCCATTGGAAAGCTGTAGGTATAGGGCTCCGTATCCCGGAAGAACGATTCCATGGCGGCGCTTCCCTCGAGATCATATATCCGTTTCGGCGTCGCTGACAAGCCGATGCGCTTGCCAGAAGGGATGGCCTCCAGCTTTGTCAAGATTGATGCAGCCCCAATGTTGTGTGCCTCGTCAGCGATGAACAGCGTGTCTACAGGTAGTTGCTTGACGTACTTGAGAAGTCGCTCCTTGACAAACGAGGCATATGTGCCAATCACCAGGAATGAAGCGGGTATGCGCTTCGCATCTGATAAAGTGGTCGCGAGTGCCTTTTCCCATCGTTCTTTCGAGGAGACTTTGATCACCTCTTGGAAATTGAAGCTTCGGGCCTCTTCTTCCCATTGATCAACCAATGTGATTGTGGGAACCAAGATCAGAGCGTGGTAGGTGCCATTGGGGTCTTTTCGCGATTCCTGAAGCAAGCAGTTCAACGCGGTGATGGTCTTTCCGGTGCCGGTTGCCATAGCGAATATCCCGCTGTAGTCATTCTTCACCCAGTTCTGGTATGCCTCAATCTGGTACTCCCTTGGACCGGATGGATATGGAAACCGAGGTCGGGATGCGGCTTCATGCACTTCTTGCTCAAGCTTTTTTACAAGGCGTTTGAGTGTCGGTGTATTCGCCATCCGATCATGCTTGGCAAGCAGGTCGCGTTCGTGGCTCAGCAGCTCGTTCAAGTCCTTATTCCCAAACTCGGCATGGATAGCGATATGAACGTCTTGGATTGGCACGTAGTCGACAACGTCGCTATTCCCGCTTATCATCTTCTCGAAGTACTCGTTCTGATTCTCGAGGAACGTAGAAGAACGACCATTTTCCCATGAAAAGAAGGCATCCAGTTCTTCCAGGTTCTCAAGCATTCCAAAAGCAGTGAAATTGCATGATGCCTTAAATCCGACCTCGTTCACTCCATCGGAGAACACCCCGGATTTGTAGTGGGCGATACCGCGACGCTCCTTTGGCTTGACAATGACGAACTGGATCCGCTTCTGAGCGACAAGCCATGCCAAGCATTCAAAAAAGTGCCGACCTGTTTCATCCAGTGTATTCCTAAGTGCTCGGATATCACTTAGGTCCAAGACATCATCGGGCAAAGCACCTCCTTGGCCTACTTCGATAGCCCGCTTGTCCTCATAGGATAGAACATTGTTCGCAACCACTCTCATCGTCCCCCCTGAATGCAGGAACTTGGCAAACCCTAAGGAAAGGACGTTTATCGCAGAAGAACTGAAGTATCCCAAGAGGAGATCCAACCGAACGCTGCCGGAAAGCGCCGTCAAATAGAACTCCAAAGGTTCATGCGGAGTCCCGGATCGGTAAGACCGATTGCTAGCCCAGCCGCTTGTGTTCAATGCCATTTGCGCGAGGTGCACGTATTCCGGCACATAAGAGGTGCCCTAACACCACGCAACATTCCTTTTGCATTGATGCACAAGCCGACGTGTTGCTTAGATGTAAGGGACATGGTGGTGGCCTAACGGGCGCTCAAAGTACCACGCACCAAGGACCAAATACAAAAGCACCGAGGCCAAAGGCCAAGAAGCCTAATACGCCGGAGCCCAACCAAACAGCCCAATGCGGCTGAGCCAGTTGCCAGTCGGCAAAATGCAGCACAAGAAACCAAGGAGCCCCATACGCCGAAGCCTAACCCAACAGCCGAATGTGCCGGATGATGCTAACTATGCAGAGCCGACCGGAGCGTTATGATCGGCGGCGGAATCAGAGTTGCCTTACGGCAAAAAGAAGTGATCCATGCCCGGCCAAGTCCCCGACCGTATTGACCTGTTCCGCATGGTACACCATGCGAACATCGCGCACATTCTGGACCATGGTCTGTGCAATAGGGCACATCCGGATTTCGACCCGGGCTATGTGGACATCGGGAACCCGGACATCATCGGCAAACGCACCGCGCAACCGGTGGGCCTGGCCGGTTATGGCGATCTGGGCGATTACGTTCCCTTCTACTTCTGCGGGCACACGCCCATGCTGCTCAACATCATCACGGGCAGGCACGGCATGCTCCGGCGCGATCAACGGGACCTTGTTATCATCCACTGCCCCTTGGCCCGCGTTACGGCCACGGATCGCCGGTATTTTTACACGGACGGCAATGCCAAGGTCATGATCTCCAAGCGCTATACCGACGTGAAGGACATGGACAAATTGGATTGGGACGCCATCGGCTCCGACCGGTTTGAGATCACCCTCTATGGCCAGGACCGTATCCGGCGCAAGCACGCTGAATTTTTGGTGAAGGATCACGTACCTGTTCCGTGCGTTGCAGCGTTGATAGTTTTGGACGCTGGGCGCAAGGCGGAAATGGAAGCGCACATCGCATCAAGGGAATTGGATATCAAGGTGATCGCCGATCGGCAACACAAGTGGTTCTTCAAATGATCCGTTACACCACAGGCAATCTGCTGGAGGCCGAGACCGAGGCCTTGGTGAACACCGTGAACACCGTGGGCGTGATGGGCAAGGGCATCGCGTTGCAATTTGCCGAGCGGTTCAAGACCAACCTGCGCATCTACAAGGAAGCCTGCAAAAGCGGCACCCTGCACGTGGGCCAATTGCTGGTGGTCACTGATGCGGACATTCATGGCGAGCGGCTCATCATCAACTTCCCAACTAAGAAGGATTGGAAGCACCGGTCGAGCTATGCCTACATCGAATCGGGACTGGTGGAACTTGCCAAGCAGATCAAGGAGCGGGACATCAAGAGTATCGCCGTGCCACCCTTGGGCTGTGGCAATGGCGGCCTGCAATGGTCGAAGGTGAAACCGATGATCGAAGCACATTTGGGCGCGCTGGACGTGGATGTTGTGGTGTACGAGCCTTCAGCGGCGATCAAGCAGGTGCTTCAAAAGGAGAATAAGCGCGAGGCCAAGCTCACCCCCGGCAGGGCCATGTTGCTGCATGCGCTGTTCAACTTCGAACGCCTAGGCGAACCGTCCAGCCTCTTCGTGGCGAACAAGCTGGCCTTCTTCCTCAAGCTGTTGGGCGAGCAGCAGATGCAGCGGCTGGTCTTCAAGCCGCACACCTTCGGCCCTTATTCCGTGGGCGTGCAGCATGCGCTCTACGATCTGAACGGTGTTTACCTGAAGGGGCTGGAGCAGAATGAGGCGCTGGCCTTTGAGGAACTGGACCTGAACTATGCGAAGCGCGATGAGGTGGAGCACTACATCGGCCGCACACTGAACGCCGAGCAGCACCAACGGCTGGAGCGATTGACGGATCTGGTGTCCGGCTTCCGTTCCACCTATGCACTGGAGCTGTTGTCATCCGTGGCCTTCATCCTGCATGAAGAGCCATCACTCCAGGTCACCGGCATCCGGGAACGGATGAAGGCATGGAGCAAGCGCAAGGAGGAACTCGCGGACGAGCAGAACGTGCGGGTGGCCTATGAGCACTTGGCCGCGTACGGCACTTCGTTGGCGATCGCTTGAGCGGGCCCCTGTACCGAAGCCCAACCGAAGAGCCAAATGCGCCTGAGCCAGACGCCAGTGGCAGATAGCAGAGGCAGCCGCCGGTGGCAGAAGGCAGCGGCACCAATGCAAAACCAAGGAGCCGAAGCCGAATGCATCCCGGGGCCAAGCTCCGTCTTCATGAGGCGCGGGTGAGCGGGCCGCGCGCATGCGCCGTTCCGATCGTCCCACGCCGTCGTCGCGGTATATGACAGCGCGGTCGGGGTGGATCTCGCCGTTGTCGGTGCGTATCGCGTCGTTGTCGGTGCATGTGACGCCATCGTCCTATTGTCTCACGGCGTCAGCCAATTGTCTCACGGCATCATCCTATTGGCTGAAGCTTTTGGTCTATTGTCTCACGGCGTCATCCTATTGGCTGAAGCTTTTGGTCTATTGTCTCACGGCGTTGTCCTACTGTCTCGCACCACGGCGCAATTGAACTTTTTCCCCGTTCGATGGCCTAACAGCAAAGGTCCATCCGACGCGGGTTTGCGGCGCTCGCATCCGTTGAACGACGGAGGCGCCGTAACCCATTCGGCGAGCCTTACGATGAAGTGGTTTTTGGTCAGGTACAGTAGCTGTCGAGGCAGGATCGCGCGGCATTGTGTGAGGGAGGTGCCGCAGGCGCAAGGACAAGATCGCTTAGCGGAAGCCGCTCGTAATGATGTCACGAGTAGCCGCGGAGCCGATACCTGCGGCACCTCATCTGTGACATCTGCGTCATCTGTGGAAAATGATCGGAGCCGTCACCTGCGGCCGTCCTCCGCGCGCTCTGCTGCCAACGGCAGCTCATCTCTTTCTTCTCTGCGAACTCCGCGTCCTCCCGCGAAGAACGGGATGAAACATCCGCGGTATAAACTCAGCGACGCTACCTGCGGCACCTCATCGGCGTCCATCGGCGGTTTGCATTCCGCCCTCACTGCATGAACTCCACCTCGCCCGTATGCAGGTTGTAGTAAGCGCCTCACGCGGATCTGCCCGGCATCGATCATCGCCTTCAGGATGGGACTTTGCTGGCCGATCTCCGCCAGCGGCAGTTGCCGGCCCTCAGGCGTTGCAGCACGGAATCAGGGGTGAGGGCTTTCTGTTGCTCGGCTACGGCAACGCCAAGGAATGTGGGATGCAGGTTCACCGCCACGTCGCAACGGACGCAAAGGCAACGCCAAGGAATACATTCTCCGCAGTCACGCGGCGGCGGCAAAAACCCAGGCGTTGCGCCACCGTTGCGTTCTTGGCGTCGTGGCGGTAAAAAACAGACGAGGTTCACACCAAAGCCGGCCAAATGCCCAGCACCAGCACCGCCACCGTACACACACTCACCACCAACCAATTCAGCGGCGATACTGTGAAGGTCACCGGCTTCTCAGGCGTCACGAAGACCTCGCGCACCACCATGATGTAGTAGTAGATGCCGAGCAGCGCCATCAGCACGCCGAAGAGCATCACCTTCAGCCAGCCCGCGCCGATGGCCAGCAGGAAGACCTGGTACTTCGCGATGAAGCCGGCCGTGAGCGGGATGCCCGCCAGCGAGAGGAACATCGCCAACGCGCAGATGGCCAGCCAGGGCTTCGCGGCGAAGAGGCCTTGGAAGATGCCGTTGTGCTCCGCGCCGTTGTTCGCGCGCTTCGCGATGGTGAAGAGGATGAACAGGCCCGTGGTGGCTAAGGAATACGTGAAAGTGTAGTAGAGCAATGTGTGTCCCACCGCCGCGCCGTGACCGATCGCGTGACCGTGATCCGTCAGCAGGGCCAGCAGGAGGAAGCCGCTGTGGGCCACGCTGGAGTAAGCCATCAGGCGCTTGAAGTTCGTTTGGCGCAGCGCGATCACGTTGCCGACGAGCAGCGTGGCGATGGTGAGCAGCACCATGATCCGCGCGAGCGCATCGGGCATGCCGGTGATGTCGATGAAGCGGTAGAAGGCCGCGAAACCCGCCATTTTCACCACCGTTGACATGAAGATCGTCACCAGTGTGGGCGCGCCTTGGTAGACGTCCGGCACCCAGAAGTGGAAGGGCACTGCGCCCACCTTGAACGCGAGGCCGACCACCACGAAGAAGAGGCCGAAGTTCATCATCAGGTCGCCGCTGCCGGCCTTTGCCATGTGCTCGGCCAGCACGTCGAGATGGAAGGAACCGGTGATGCCGTAGAGCAGCGTGATGCCCATCAGCAGGAAGGCCGTGCTGAAGGAGCCGAGCACGAAATACTTGAACGAGGCCTCGTTGCTGCGCAGGCTCTGCTTCTTGCCACCGGCGAGGATGTAGAGCGGGATGCTCAGGATCTCGATGCCCACGAAGAGCATCAGCATGCTGGTGTAGGATGTGAGGATGAAGCCGCCGACCAGCGAGAAGAGCATCAGCGCATACTGCTCCGCCACGTGGTGTTCCTGCCGCGCATAGTAATCGGTGCCGAAGAGGAAGATCAGCGCGGTGATGATCGCCATGCCGATGTTGAAGCCGATGCTGAGATGGCTGAACTGCACCATGCCGACCAGCAGCGGATCGTCGATGTGCCAGCCGGTGGCGAAGAGTGCGATCGCACCGAGCAGTCCGAGGATGCCCACGGGTGCGAGCCAGCTCTTCTTCGCGAACAGCCCGAGATACAGGACGAGCACGCCCAGCACGGAGATCAGGATCAGCGCGCTCATCTCAAGGCAGGGAGGTGATGGAGTTCAACAGTTGCTGCACGGGGCCGTCCACCAAGTGCAGGATCACGTTCGGGAAAACGCCGAGCAACAGCGTGATGGCGATCAGCGGCACGAGGAAGAAGTGCTCCTTGCTATCGGCATCGCTCACAACGATGTTGCGGTCGGGGCCGAGCATCACGCGCTGGTAGGCGTAGAGCATGTAGATGGCACCGAGGACGATCAGCACCACGCCAGCGAATGCCGTCCAATTGTCCCATTGCCACAGGCCGTTGTAGATCAGCCATTCGCCGACGAAGCTTTGCGTGAGCGGCAGCGCGATGGCGTTCGCGGTGACGAACATGAAGAGCAGTGCGAATCGCGGCATCCGCGTCTTCAGCCCGCCCATGCTGGAGAAGTCATTGCTGCCGGTGCGTTGCGCCACGGCGCCCACGATGTAGAAGAGGCAGACCATCAGCACGCCGTGCGCGAGCGTCTGGTACAGCGTGCCGCTGATGCCATAGACATTCCATGTGAAGAGCGCGGCGCACATCAGGCCGAAGTGGCTCATCGAGGAATACGCGATCAGGCGCTTGAAGTCGTTCTGGCGGAAGGCGATCACCGCGGCGTAGAGCGCACCGAAAAGGCTGAGGCCGATCACTACCGGGCTCCAATGCTGCGCGCCTTCCGGGACGATGGCGAAGAGGAAGACAATGATGCCGTAGAGGCCCATCTTGCCCATCACGGCGCTCAGCACCATCGTGCCTTGCGTGGGCGCCATGGTGTAGGTCTCCGGCTGCCAACTGTGGAAGGGGAAGATCGGCATCTTGATCGCGAAGGCGAGGAACATCGTCCAGAAGAGCCAGAGTTGCACGTGCATCGGCAGGTGCAGGGCGGCCAATGCGGAGAAGTCGGCGCTATGCGGCGCGGGCGTCTGCAAGGTGACGTAGGCGATGGAGAAGAGCAGCGCGAGGCCGCCGAGCAGTGTGTAGAGGAAGAAGCGGATGGTGATGGAGCGCTTGTGCTCGCCGCCCCAGAACATCAGCAGGAAGAAGATGGGCACCAGCGAAAGCTCGAAGAAGATGTAGAAGAGGAAGGCGTTCTGCGCGAGGAAGACGCCGAAGAGCGCGGACTGCGTGAAGAGCAGCAAGGCGTTCACCAGCGCGGGATCGCCCGTGGGCTGCTTGTATCCCGTAGCGATGATGAAGGGAAAGAGCAGACCGGTGAGGATCAACATCAGTAGCCCTATGCCGCCGAAGCCGAGCACGAAGCGCATGCCCCAAGCTGGCACCCAATCGTGCGAGATGCCGATCATCATGCCGCCGTTCCAGCTGTACCAGAGCCAAAGCACCAGTGCGAGAGAAAGCAACGTAGACACCAAAGCGATGCCGCGCGCCGCATTCGCAGGGCGTGCGATCAGCAGGAGCAGACCTGCCAGCAGTGGGATGAGTATCAGCGCGAGCAATTCCATCGTCTCGTCTATGCGAGTTCACGTGGTCCGGTAATACCCGTTGCAAATGCACAAGCGGCAGTGGACCGTGCGGAGATTTTCAGCAGTGGCGAAGAGGAACAGGTGCACATGGTCATGGTCAGCCGCAAGTTGCTATTTCTCTATTAGTTCCTTCAGCATTTTCAAGGCAGGATTCTCCACACCTTGTTCCTTTTCCTGTTTCGCACCGGGCCGATTATCCACCTGCAGGATCTCCAATTCCGTTTCCGGCCCCTTTTCGGTCAACCGGTATTCCATCTCGAAATAATTCTCGGGGCGGTCCTCCAGGCCGGGTCGGGGGAAGAAGAGGGTGTACTTCAGGTCTTTGTGCGGGTTGAATGATAACACCGTTCCGTATTGTTCGAATGTCTGATCCTCCCACGTGTTCTTGAAACTGATCTTGCTGCCGACCTTCCAATCCGTTGTCAATTCACTTCCATACTGCCACTGCTTCACCTTTTCCGATCGTGTCAGCGCATCCCAAACGCTTTCCGGAGAGGCGTTGACCGTGAGTTTGGAAATATTCGTTGCCATGTTCCTTGGATGCCGATCAGCTCAACTTCCGATCAATTAGATGCCGAATAAAGTGATGATCAATAGCACGACCACGCCGACCATCATGCCGAAGAGGTAGAAGCTCGTGTTGCCGGTCTGCACTTTGCGCAGCCATTCGCCAAGACCCAGCGCGGCCTTGCCTGTGCCTGCGGTGGCGGGCACGGCGATCTTCTCCTCGCCGATGCCGAAGAGGTTCTTGCTGATCCAGCCGTAGGGTTTCTCGAAGAGCCACGCGTAGAGTTCGTCCAGCATCCAGCGCTTCGCGATCAGGCGTTTCAGGAAGGGCATGTCGGCGGTGTCGCCGTCCAGCGTGGTCTTCTTGCCGAAGAGCGTCCACGTGTACCAGATGGTCAGCACGACCAGCGTGGTGCTGATCGCCATGAGCGTCCATTCCGTATTGGTGGAAAGCTCCATGTGCTCCATGCCGATGCCGTCAGCGGCGGTGGCGAGGAAGTCCTTCAGCCAATCGTGGCCACCGAAGATGTGCGGGATGTTCAACGCACCACCGATCGCGCTCAGGATGGCGAGCACCATCAGCGGCACCGTCATCACCTTCGGACTTTCATGCGGATGCGCCTTGCCGCGATACGTTCCGAAGAAGGTGAGGAACAGCAAGCGGAACATGTAGAACGCGGTGAGCATCGCAGCGAAGACGAGCACCGCATAAGCTGCCGGGCTTTCCGCAAAAGTGCTCGCGAGGATGCCGTCCTTGCTGAAGAATCCGCTCAACGGCGGGATGCCCGCGATGGCCAGCGTGGCGATGAGGAAGGTGACGTAGGTGATCTTCGTCACGCCTTTCAGCCCGCCCATCTTGCGGATGTCCTGCTCGCCGCCGAGCGCATGGATCACGCTGCCCGCGCCGAGGAAGAGCAGCGCTTTGAAGAACGCATGCGTGGTGACGTGGAACATGCCGGCGCTGTATGCTCCAACGCCCAGCGCGGCGAACATGTAGCCGAGCTGGCTCACCGTGGAATAGGCGAGCACCTTCTTGATGTCGTTCTGGAACAGGCCCACCGTGGCACCGAAGAGCGCCGTGCCGACGCCGATCCACAGGATGATCTCCTGCGTGTAAGGTGCCAGCGCGAAGAGCACCGAGCTGCGCACCACGAGGAAGATACCGGCGGTGACCATGGTGGCAGCGTGGATCAGCGCGCTCACCGGCGTAGGGCCGGCCATGGCATCGGGCAGCCAGGTGAGCAGTGGCAGTTGCGCGCTCTTGCCGGTGGCGCCGAGGAAGAGCAGCAGCGTCGCGGTGATGATCAGCGGATTGCCGGTGGCCATCATACCGCCCTGCTTCATCACGTCCACGTAGTTCAGCGTGCCGAACTGGTAGAACAGCAGCGCCATCGCGAGCACCATGCCGATGTCGCCGATGCGGTTCATCACGAAGGCCTTGCGACCCGCGTAGTTGAACTCCGGCGTGGTGTACCAGAAGCCGATCAACAGATAGCTGCAGAGGCCCACGCCTTCCCAGCCGATGAAGGTGACGAGGAAGTTCGCGCCCATCACCAGCAGCAGCATGGCGAAGCTGAAGAGGTTGAGCTGCGCGAAGAAGGTGGCCACGCGCGGATCGTCGTGCATGTAGCCGATGGAGTAAAGGTGGATCAGCGTGCCGATGCCGGTGACGATCAGCATCATCCACAGCGAAAGCGCGTCGAATTGGAAGGCGAACGGAATGTCCATCGCGCCCACATGGATCCAGCTGAAGAGCGTGGTGATGTGCGTCGGCTCGTCCGCGCCGCGATGCAGGAAAAGGATGGCGCTGACGACGAAGGAAGCGGCGATCAAGGCCGTGCCGAGGATGCCCGCCGTATTGCCCTTCAGCTTGCGGCGCATCGCACCGATCACCACCGCGCCGAGCAGCGGGAAGGCCGGGACCATCAGCACATGCAGATCCAGCGCGCTCACCATTTCAGGCGGTTCAATTGGTTCAGGTCCACGCCGTCCGTGTTCCGTTTCATCAGCACAAGAATGGCGAGGCCTACCGTCACTTCCGCAGCGGCGACGAGCATGATGAAGAAGACCATCACCTGTCCGCCGGGGTCGCTGTGGTAGGCGCTGAAGGCCACGAGGAGAAGGTTCACGCTGTTGAGCATCAGCTCCAGGCACATGATCACGATGATGATGTTGCGCCGCACCAAGGCCCCGATCATCCCGATGCTGAACAGCAGGAAGCTGAGGACCATGTAGTCCAACAGGGGCACCACGCGGATGGCGGTCATCACGTTCTCCATCAGGCGGCGCTGTCGTTAGGCTCGCTGCTGGGCGGCAGGTTCACGTTGGCGGTACCGTCCTTCTTGGCCAGCATCATCGCCCCGGCCATGGCCGAAAGGAAGAGGACGCTGCTCAGCTCGAAGGGCAGGAGGAAATCTTTGAAGAGGGCCATGCCGATGCGGTGTACCAGCCCGATGCCGGGATCGAAGGTGGCAGGCATTGGAGCGCTAAGCCCTTGTCGCGTGGCAGCGAGCAGCACGAGGAAGAAGAGGCCTCCCGTGATGATCGCGAGGATCTTCGTGATCACCGGCTTGCGCACCTCCACCATCGTGTTCATGTTCAGCAGCATGATCACGAAGAGCATCAGCACGAGGATGGCGCCGGTGTAGACGATCACGTGCACCATGGCGAGGAACTGCGCGTTCAGCAGGATGTAGTGCCCGGCGATGCTGAGGAAACAGATCACCAAGGCGATCACGCTGTTGATCGGGCTCTTGGCCGACACCACCACCAATGCGGCGATGACCGAGATGGCGGCGAAGAAGTAGAAGAGGTATAGCATGAGGGCCGGGTGCGGCTACGGCGGCGAAAGTAAACGCATCGGGGGAAATAGGGAGTGGGTGGAAGTAACGGCTTCAAGGTTTTACCGCCACGACGCTACGACGCCACGAATGCGCAACGCCTGAAAAGGATCTGGTTCCGACTGTATTTCGTGGCGTTCCCGTTGCGCCGTTGCGTCGTGGCGGTGGAAACTGCATTCTCACCTTCCCGCCAAAAAACCCGTCGTCCAAGCTGCTTGAAAGTTGAAGCCGCCCGTGATGCCGTCGATGTCCAATACCTCGCCAGCGAAATAGAGTCCCGGCACCTTAAGGCTTTGCAACGTGTGCGGGTCTACTTCCTCCAGCGCCACGCCGCCTGCGGTTACGAACTCCTCCTTGAAGGTCGTCTTCCCGGCCACGGTGTAGCGGTCGTTCGTCAGCAGGTCCACCAGGCGATTGCGATCGTTCTTGCCGACATCGCCCCATGTCTTTTCCAATGGGATGCCCGCCCTATTCAGCAGGAATTCCCAGAGTCGGCGCGGCAGCGTGAAGGGGTTCGCATTCTGCGCCTGCTTGCGGCGATGCTCCTCATCGGCCATCGCCGCGCGCACTTCATCCTCGCTTATTCCACCAAGCCAATGCAACTGCAACGTGAAGCGATAGCCCATGCCCTGCACCGCGCGCGCCCCCCACGCGCTGAGCCGCAGCACCACCGGGCCGCTCATGCCCCAGTGCGTGATCAGCAACGGACCATTGCTCTCCAGCTTGGTGCCGACGATCCGCGCCCGCACCGGGTCCGCCACCACGCCCATCAGCGAGCGGATCTCCTCGCCGGGCATGTTGAAAGTGAAGAGCGATGGCGCCGGCGGAACGATGGTGTGGCCGAGTTGCTTCAGCCATGCATAGCCTTCCGCTTTCGGATGTCCGCCGGTGGTGACGATCACGCGATCGGCTTTCAGTTCACCGCCCGTTTCCATCCGCAAGGTGAACCCATTCGATGAGCGTTCGATCGCCTTTACACCCGAATGCAATACGATGCGCACATCGCGCTCTTCGGCCTCGTCCATCAGGCAGCGGATGATGGTGCCGGAATCATCGGAGACGGGGAACATGCGGCCGTCGGGCTCGGTCTTCAGTTGCACGCCGCGTTGCGCGAACCACGCGATGGTGTCCTTCACGCTGAAGTGCTCGAATGCTTTGCGCAGAAAGCGCTCGCCGCGCGGATAGTGAGTCGCCAGCTTGCGGATGTTGAGCTGATCGTGTGTGACGTTGCAGCGCCCGCCGCCGCTGATGCGCACCTTGGCGAGCAGCTTGTTGCTCTTCTCCAGCAAGAGCACTTCGGCATCCGGATGGTGTTGCTTGGCGCTGATCGCCGCGAAGAATCCCGCTGCACCTCCACCGATGACGATCACGCGCATGGGGTAAAGGTCGGGGGGAGAGCGTTGGGGTTTTACACCACAGAGACACAGAGGCACAGAGAAATGCGAGGGGCCGCAGGTGAAGGCTTCGATCTTTAACCGCGGAGAACGCGGAGTTCGCAGAGAAGAAAGAGAAGCGACGCCTTCGGCGACGGAGGGCGCGGAGGAAGTGCCGCAGGTTGCGGCTTCGTGAGCCTTTACAAACGTCATCGCGAGGAGTCTTCGACGAAGCGATCTTGTTTTTGCGCCTGCGGCACCACACTCCACAACTCAACTCGCCAACAAGATCGCTTCAGCCCCAAATGCGGGCTTCGCGATTACGTTCTTCATTCGCTCATCGCGAGTAGGCGATACGAAGGATCGATCGTGTTACCGCGGGTTCAACAAGTCCCTCGGTGATGTTCCAAGTGAACGCTCCTCCGGATAGCTTTGCTAACACCACATCCACCTCCTCATGCACCACCACTTCAAGTTCCTTGGCTGCGCGCTCTTCGGCCTGATCGTTACCGCAGCCGCGGCACAGGGCGGTGCCTTGTCGCTCAACACCGGGGCACACGTCATCGCACGGCAGGACCTGGTGCTCTCCCCGATGGTCCAGAATGGATGGGCCTTTCCAAACGTAGCGATCACCTATACGCACCAAGGCAGCCGCGTGCGCCAAGCTGCGAGTTTGGCCTACGATGGATACCTCATCGGAAACAAGGACACCTATACCTTCTACGAATTGACGACCGACAAAGCAGCGACCACCGCTCCGACCAACTTCCTCTTCGTGGACCTTTCCTATGAGGCGCAATGGGCGCTACCGGACAGCGGTGCCACGCGCGTGATGCTGGGGGGCGGGCTGTATGGCCAGCTCGGTTCGCTGAACCAAGGCTATACCTATCCTTCCTTCGGCTACACCATCTTCTTCGGTATCGGACCCTCCGTGCGGGTGCAACACAAGCTGGATGAGCGCACCACACTGTTCGGCGACTTCTCGCTGCCGGTGCTCGCCTGGGTGGCGCGTTCGCCCTATGCCTTCAACGACGATGCCTTTATCGAGGACCAAAGCTCGCACAAGACCTTGCCCACATTGGGCGCCTTCATCAGCGATGGTCGGTGGGCCTCCTTCGGAAGCTTTCGCAGAGCGCTGCTTCACTTAGGCGCGGAACGACAATACGGCACGCGATGGTGCTTGGGTCTGCAGTACGGACTGGAATACGTGGACATCTCCCAGCCTCAGCGCTTGATCAGCTTCCGCAACAGCTTGGACCTCACCGCCACCTATCGCTTCCGCAGATCATGAAGCCCGTCGCAATCCTCGCCGTCGCTCTTGTCGTGCTGAACACCGGCTGCAAGAAGGTCTTTCTGGACGAACCTGCGGACGACCCCGTCGGCGTGTGCAACGAGATGTGGCGCACGTTTGATGAATACTATGCCGTGTTCCCCGACCGTGGCGTGGACTGGGCGGCGACCAATGCGCAGTACGCACCACTGGTGCATAGCGGGCTCTCGGACGACAGCCTCTACGGCGTGCTTACGGCCATGCTGAAACCGCTCGATGACGCCCACGTTCAGCTGGTAACGCCGGGCCGCCGCGTGTGGAGCAGCAACCACATCTACCGCGACCGTGTCAATGACGACCTCTTCCGCTTGGACGTGGTGAAGCAGCACTATCTCACCGATGTCCGCACCAAAGGCAGCGACGAGGCCACCACCACCTACGGTCGCATTGCGGGCCATTCCCTCGGCTACATCTACTTCCCCAATATCACCGACACCTGGGGAGACCTCAACGACATGATCGCGGACATGGGCTCCATCAACGGACTGATCATCGACCTGCGGCACAACGAGGGCGGCGACTTCACCTGGGCGCTGAATGCCCTGCCGCAACTCAACGGTGCGGCACGTCCCATCTTCCGCTCCCGCACCCGCAGTGGCCCGGCCCACACGGACTATACGCCGTGGACCGAATGGCAATTGGACGGCGGACCGGGCACGCGCAACTACCATATCGCCTTCCTCACGGACCGCTATACCGTGAGCGCGGCTGAGCGATTGGTGATGATGCTTCGCGCCATGGACAACACCGTGCAGGTCGGCGACACCACCAACGGCGCACTCAGCACCGTGATCTGGCGCGACCTCCCGAACCAGTGGTATTACCGCGTCTCCGTGCAGCAGGTGGAAGATCCGCAGGGCGTGCGCTGGGAAGGGCTCGGCCTGCCGCCGCAACAGGAGGTGCTCAACAACAGTCTGCAGTTGGATGCCGGTGTGGATACCCAACTGCAGGCGGCCATCGACGCGCTGTAACGGGAGGTCATCACGGCGAGGCTTTGCGAGGGAGCGGTCTTGTTCTGGGACCCGCGGCACTAATTGTTTCCGCACCAACTCGTCCCCACGCATGCCAACAAGATCGCTTCAGCCCCAAATGCGGGCTTCGCGATGACGCTTTTAATTCCGTCATCGCGAGGAGGCTCTGCGACGAAGCGATCTTATTCTGGCGCCTGCGGCAGCGCTCTTCGTCGTGATCAACCATCCTCTCATCGCCCCAAGCGGCATAACACGTTTCTTTGACTGAAGATGAAAGCGCTGCTCCGGATCGCCCTTCTCGCTGGCCTGTTGTTGCCGGTGGTGGCGAGCGCGCAGAAGAATGATACCATACGCCTTTTCAACGGCGACAAGATCGTCGGGGAGATGAAGGACCTCAAGCTGGGCCTGCTCCGCGTGAGCACGGATTACATGAGCACCATCTACATCGAGTGGGACCAGATCCAGACCGTGCGCACGAACAAGCGCTGGTACATCCGCTTGGCGAACGGGTCCTACTTCGATGGCACCTTGGCACCCAGCCCCATGCTGGACCATCTCTACATCGTGGACAACGGGGACAGCATCCATGTGAACCTGATCAACATCACCACGCTGTACCGCCTCAACAAAGGCATCTGGCCGCGCACGGATGGCGCCCTCAACGCCGGGTACAGCTTCCAGAAAAGCAACGACCTCAGCCAACTCAACATCAACGGCAATGCGATCTACCGCATGGACCGGGGCTCTTTGAGCACCAGCTTCAGTTCGATCACCACCACGCAGAAGGATGTGGACGACAATGAAAAGCAGGACTTCTCCCTCAACGGTGAGCAGAACCTTTTTGGCCGATGGAGCACCGGCGCCACGGTGGGCGCGGAATCCAACACGGAGCTGGACCTGGACCTGCGCCTCCGCGCGAACCTGAGCCTGGGCAACTACGTGTTGTTGAGCGTCCATTCCAGCAACCTCATCGGTGGTGGCCTGCAGTGGAACCATGAACGCAGCGGCAGCGGGGATCTCGGGGAGAACTATGAGCTGTTCGCAGGGGACCGCTTCCGTTTCAAGACCTATCGCTTCCCGGAGGCCGAGGTGACCGCGGACCTGGCGGGGTACTATGGCCTCACCATCCGCGACCGCTGGCGCGCCACTGCCACGGTCACCCTGCGATATGAGATCATCCGCGACCTCACCATCGGGCTGGAATTCTACGAGCAATATGACAGCCAACCGCTCGATGGGGGACAAGAATTGAATGATTACCGTGTCGCCACTACGCTGGGCTACACGTTTTGAGGTGCCGATCCCGTGCGCATCGGACCGTATTTCCAGAATATGATCATCGGAATGTGAACGCGCCAACGACATCCGATCCGGATTATGTTTGACACAACCACCACACATCCAAACCCACCCACCAATACCCGTTCACATGAGATCACGCCGTTCGCTTACCACCGTCCTCGGCCTTATGTCACTCGCTGTTGCGGTGCAGGGCCAGACCTCGGACACCACCAAGGAGAAGTCCTTTGAGATCTATGGCTTCGCCATGATGGACATGGGATACAATGCCGGTGCGATCCAGCCCGACTGGTTCGATGTGATGCGCCCTACCAAGCTGCCCGCCTACAAGGATGAATTCGGAAGCGAAGGGAACATGTACTTCGGGGTGCGCCAATCCCGACTTGGCTTCAAGAGCTACACCAACACGCCGCTGGGCGAACTCTACACCCAGTTCGAATTTGAAATGTTCGGCACCGGTGTCGATGCGGGCCAGACCACCATCCGCCTGCGCCACGCCTACGGCCAGTTGGGCAAGTGGGGGGCGGGCCAATACTGGAGCCCGTTCATGGACATCGACATCTTCCCTAACAGCGTGGAATACTGGGGACCCACCGGCATGGCCTTCTACCGCAACGTGCAGTTGCGCTACATGCCCATCATGGGCGATACGCGGTTGACCGTTGCCTTGGAGCGTCCCGGTGCGAGCTCGGACCAAGGCACCTATGGAACGACGATCGAGTCCGCCGGTCTCGCACCGCGGCTTCAAGTGCCGGACCTCAGCGCGGAATACCGCAAAGCCACCAAGTTCGGCTACGTGGAACTGGCGGGCATCGTGCGCAATGCAGCATGGGTGGACCAGAACAGCAACGACTCCCTGGACCTGGACGGGAGTGCTATCTGCTACGGCTTGAACCTGACCACCAACATCCATTATGGCCCCGAGAAGCGCAACACCATCCGCGCGGGCGTGGTCTATGGGCAGGGCATCCAGAACTATATGAACGATGCCACCACGGACATCGGCGTGCGCGCCAACCCCGGCGATGCGAAGACGCCGTTCGAGGGTTATGCCTTGCCGATGCTCGGAGGATCCCTCTTCGTGGACCACTTCTGGAGCAAGAAGATGAGCTCCACCGCAGGATATTCATTCATTACCATGGACCTCGACCAATCGAGCGACAGCAGCTCCTTCAAGACGGGGGGCTATGCCTTGGCCAATGTGATGTTCTATCCCGTGCCCGCCGTGATGTGGGGCGTGGAACTGCAGTACGGCAGCCGCGAGAATTTCAAGGACGGCTGGAATTACAACGCCGTGCGCGTGCAGGCCTCCTTCAAGTATAACTTCGGTGAGGCCTTCTACCGCAAGAAGAACTCCTAGTCCTGAACCTGCAACAAAGATCCAGACCATGAAAACGATCATCCCCCGCGCGGCGCTCGTCGTCGCTGCCGTTGCCCTGATGGGCAGTTCCTCACCTGTGGAAAAGAAGGGTTCCACACCCGCCGGCCCTGACTATCAGGCGCTGGTGAACAATGCCTACGCCAAATACAAGGACCTGAAGGAGGGCAAGAACGCGGACTACATCCCCGCGCTCGCAGAAGTACCCTCAGACCTCTTCGGCATCGGGCTGGTCACCGTGGACGGCAAGGCCTTCACCGCTGGCGACATCCAGACGATGGTGAGCATCCAGTCCATCTCCAAGGTGATGACGCTGGCACGCGTGATCGAAGAGCAAGGTGCGCAAGCCATCGAGGACAAGGTGGGCGTGGATGCCACCGGCGAGGTCTTCAACAGCATCACCGCCATCGAGCGCAACAAGGGCAAGGAGATCAATAGCTGTGTGAACCCCGGCGCCATCGCCACCACCAGCATGATCAAGGGCGACACCTACGAGGACAAGTGGGCCGACATCATCGCAACGAACAGCGATTTCGCAGGTCGTGCATTGACGGTGAACGAGCCGGTGTACAAGAGCGAAGCCGCAACCAACCAGCGCAACCAGGCCATCGCCGAACTGCTCTTCGCCTACGACCGCATGTACTGGGATCCCGCGAAGAGCACGGACCTCTACACCAAGCAGTGCGCGATCAACGTGAACGCACACGACCTCGCCGTGATGGCCGCCACCTTCGCCAATGGCGGAACGAACCCCGTGACCGGCAAAGTGGTGGTGTCACCGAACACTGTCGAGCACACCCTCGCCGTAATGGCCACCGCAGGTCTCTATGATGACAGCGGCATCTGGCTTTACCACGTGGGCCTGCCCGGCAAGAGTGGCGTGGGCGGCGGCATCATCGCCGTGTGCCCCGGCAAGTTCGGCATCGGTGTGGTGGCACCCCCGTTGGACGCCGCCGGCAACAGCGTGAAAGGACAGAAGGTGGTGCGCGACCTGGTGGACCAGCTCAAGGCGAACCTTTATCTGGTGCAGCCCAAGGTGGCGGCCCCGGCGAAGAAGAAATAAGCGGACCTCCATAGTGCAATAGGAACGGGGAGGTCGAGCGCGATCTCCCCGTTCCTTTCTCCCCACATCCCAAGTTCGACGCTACACATGAAGAGATACGTGCCACTCCTTTTTCTTCTTCTTCCGTTGCTCCTCCACGCCCAAACGGACTCCGTCCGGGTGGAGCGCATTTTCCTTGGGAAGGACACGGTCTACGTATTCAACAAGGCGCAACGGGACAGTATCCGCGAGATCGTGGGTGTCGCCTTCACCGCTGGTGAGCTATCGCCCGGCAAAGGCTTCGAGCTGGCCCATGGCAAGCGCGGTACCGTGAACTTCAGCTTTTATGCCCTGATCCGCTATACCGATCAAGAGCCGGAGAGCCTTACCTACGAGGACCACTTGGGGCGGGAACGGGCGATCGATCCCCGCCGCGACATCCAGTGGCATCGCACCTATCTCTACTTCAACGGCTGGGCCTTCACGCCCAAATTGATGTGGCAGGTGAACAGTTGGGCCGTGCTCTCCACCGGCCAGAACGCATTGATCGGATCGCTCACCTACCGCTTTGACAAGCACTTCAATCTCTCGGGCGGCATCAACGGATTGCCTTCCACGCGCAGCATGCAGGGCTCGCACCCGCTCTGGCAGGCGAACGACCGCATCATGGCCGACGAATATTTCCGGCCCGGCTTCAGCAGCGGCATCTGGGCGACCGGGGAGATCGTGCCTAAACTCTTATACACCGCGATGATCACAAACAACCTGAGCCAGCTCGGCGTGAGTGCCGGCCAGTTGGACCGCACCTTTGCCAACGGCTACAGCATCCTTTGGATGCCCACCACCGGTGAGTTCGGGCCGCGCGGCGCCTACGGCGATTGGGAATATCACGAGAAGGTCGCCACGCGTTTCGGCGGCGGATACGGCCGCAGCCGTGAGGACCGGCAGAACCAGGACCTCAGCGCCACCTCCGGCAACACGCAGATCAAGATCAGCGACTCGCAGAACCTCTTCGACACCAATGCGCTGTCCGATTCGGCCACCGTGCAGCAGGCCATGTGGCAGCAGTTCGCGGTCGACGGCGGCTTCAAGTATCACGGCATGTTCCTGCACATGGAATACTTCCAGCGGCTGCTGAACCAGTTCGAGGCGAGCGGGCCGCTGCCCGTCACCAACATCAACGAGAACGGCTACATGATACAGGCCTCGGCCTTCCCGTGGAAGAAGAAGGTGGAACTGTATGCCTTCAATTCCTACATCAACGGCAAGTGGAACAAGAGCTCCGAGGTCGGCGGCGGCTTCAACCTCTACCCCTTCGATTCGCGCTACTTCCGCATCAACGGCCTCATCAGTTTCGTGAGCAAGAGCCCCGCGAACAGTGTCTTCGGCTTCTACGTCGGTGGCCTCACGGGCACCATTGCCTCCCTCTCCGTCTCCTTGATCCTGTGAGCCATGCGCTGCTACCGCGATGCGATCGGTTGCACCGGCGGCATCATCAACCTGAACTTCCTGTTGAACATCTGACGGACCTGTAACACCCCAAGCGATGAAGACGAAGATCCCCTCCACTATGCTGGCTGCGGCATTCCTGCTGCTCACACTTTCCGCGAGCGCCCAGATGAAGAAACTCCGCGTCGGACCCGCGAAGGTGCCGGTGGAAAAGCAGCAGCCGGACTATCTCTTCAACGATAGCCACTTCCACATGACGAACTATGTGCAAGACGGCATCACCGCGAAGTTCTATCTGGATTCCATCATGGGGGATAAGATCGGCCGCAGCACCCTATTCGGCATCCCGCTGCAACAGCAGTGGAGCTATCGCGTGACGGGTGACAACGCGCCGACCTACTATCTCGACACCGACGCGCCGCTCTACTACTACAGCTTCACCGACGCGTACATCGCCATGCAGTACCGCACGCTTTCGAAGGAACAGCAGGCGCGCATCGATCCGATGATCACGGGCTTCAATCCCACGGACATGTATGCCGCGGACCACATCAAGCGCGTGCTGCTCACCTTCCCCGGCGTCTTCACCGGCATCGGCGAGTTCACCATCCACAAGGAGTTCGTCAGCAGCAAGATCAGCGGCGAAGTGGCCAGCCTCAACGACCCCGCACTGGACCGCATCTTCGACTTCTGCAAGGAGAGCGGCCTGCTGCCGATCATGCACAGTGACATCGACAATCCCTTCCCAAAACCGGGCAAACCGAACTACCTCGACCAGATGAAGGCCATGGTGAAGCGCCACCCCGGAACACCGATGATCTGGGCGCACGCAGGGCTCGGCCGCGTCATCCATCCTATCGCGCAACAGACGAAGATGCTCGATGAGATGCTGGGCGATCCCGCGATGAAGGACCTCTACATCGACATCAGCTGGGATGAGGTGGCGAAGTATGTTGTGGCCAGCGATTCTTCGCTTCAGCGCACAGCGGCCCTGATCGAAAAGTATCCCACGCGCTTCCTCTTCGGCACGGACAACGTGGCACCCGCAACGCAGGAGACGGATCTCAAGGTCTACCACATGTATGACCCGCTGTGGGCCATGCTGAAACCCGCAACGAGCTTGGCGGTGCGCAAGGGGAACTACGAGCGCTTGTATGATGCGGCGCGCATTCGCGTGCGTGCATGGGAAGCAGCGAACATGGGCAAGCCACAAGCTATCCCACCGCCCACGCCATCGTCGGGCGCTCCGCAGAAGTGATCGGGCACTGCATAACGTGATCGCGGGCGGCCTCCGCGAAGCGGTCTTGTTGTGGCGCCTGCGGCACGGATCACGCGCGCACCAACTCACCCACGCACCAACACAAGAACGCTCCAGCCCCAAATGCTGGTTTCGCGATGACGTCAACCTATCAAGGCTGACGCATTCTTCGCGTCCTTCGTGCCCTTTGCGGTACACTTCTATCTTCGCAACATCGCCTTCGTTCAACTACGGCGAATGAACATGGACAAGCGAGTGACCAATGCCGACGAGGCCCTCCAAGGGATCCGCGACGGCATGACCTTGATGGTGGGCGGTTTTGGACTTTGCGGCATTCCGGAAAATCTCATCGCAGCGGTGGTGCGCAACGGCGCGAAGGAACTCACCTGCATCAGCAACAACGCCGGCGTGGATGACTTCGGACTTGGGCTGCTGCTGAAGACGCGGCAGATCAAGAAGATGATCAGTAGCTACGTGGGCGAGAACGCCGAGTTCGAGCGCCAACTGCTCGCCGGTGAATTGGAAGTGGACCTCGTTCCACAAGGCACGCTGGCCGAACGTTGCCGCGCGGGCGGTGCCGGTATCCCTGCCTTTTTCACGCCTGCGGGCTACGGCACCGAAGTGGCAGAAGGCAAGGAGACGCGCGAGTTCGATGGCAAGATGTACGTGATGGAGCGTTGGCTCCGCGCCGACTTCAGCCTCGTGAAAGCGTGGAAGGGCGACACCAACGGCAACCTCGTCTACCGTAACACCGCGCGCAATTTCAACCCGATGATGGCCATGGCCGGTACCATCACCATCGCAGAGGTGGAGCACTTGGTGGAACCGGGCGAGATCGAGCCGGACAACGTGCACACGCCGGGCATCTTCGTGCATCGCATCTTCCAAGGGAAGGACTACGAAAAGCGCATCGAACAGCGTACCGTGCGGCAGCGTGCCTGATCGTTGAACGTCATGCGCGCTGAACGCCTTTCTTTCTTGGCGGCTTCTGCGCTGGTCTTCGGTTACATCCTCCTTCGCGCCTTCACAGTGCCCATCGTGCATGACGAGGCGATGGCCTTCATCTCCTTTGCGGAGCGCGGTCGTTTCATTCCCTTCCACTCCAATTGGGACGCGGGCAACCACGTGCTCTGCACCGCATTGGGCTGGGCGAGCTATCGCCTCTTCGGATATCATGCGTGGGCGTTACGCCTGCCGAGCGTGCTGGCCTTTCTGCTCTATGCCGCTTACGTGTGGAAGTGGGGCCTGAAGGTGCGCACGCCCCTGGTGCGCCGCTGCCTGTGGGCCGCGTTGCTGCTGATGCCCTTCCTGTTGGACTTCTTCTCGCTCTTCCGCGGCTATGGCTTGGCGATGGCGTTCTGGTCCATGGCGCTGTATGAGCTGTGTACGCTGCTGGAACGGCCCAACACCAAAGGTCTGGTGCTGACGCTCTTCGCGATGGCCTGCGCGACGTGGTCTTCCTTGAACCTGCTGGCGCTGTGGCTGGCGGTGCTGGCGATCACCGCTTTGTTGGTGCCGATAAGAAAACAGCCCATCGTCCGCTCGTTGCCACGCGTGCTGGCTTGGCTGCTGCTCGGCGCGCTTCCCTTCCTTATTGCTGCACTGTTTGCGCGTGATTTGGGAAAGAGCGGAGCCCTCTACTACGGCAACAACTTGGGCGTGATCAAGGGGTCGGTGGCCTCATTGACACATTTGTTTCTGGACTCCGACGCGCTATTCGTACCGCTGCTTGTGGTGGGCGTGACCGCGCTCTGCACATGCATTGGCGCATGGATCTTTTGGCGTGAGCGCACCGGCTTTGAAACTTGGGCGATGGCCGTCACCGCCGCGCTGCTCTGGGCTGATTGTCTAGGCCGCGTGGTGCTGCATCACTGGAACGGCACACTCTATCCGGAAGACCGCACCGCTCTCCACTGGGTGCCGCTGTTCGTGTTGCTCTTCGCTTTCTCCGTGGACCGGTTGGCGTTGATGAAGTCCCGCTGGCAATGGCTTGCACTGGCGCTGTTAGTGCTTCCTGCGCGGGCCATCAACACGGCCAACCTGCGCACCACGATGTACTGGCCGGAGCAGGCCATTCCTTCTTCCATCTTCCAAGCGGCATTGCGCGAACAGCAAGCTGCCGACCGACTGCTCACCATCGGCGCCTACCACCAGATGCCTGCCTGCTGGGGCTTCGGCCTGCGCGAACGCGGGCTCGTCCTGAATGCTGCGGATGTCACAGCGTTTCCCCATGGTGGTGAGGACATGCTACTGATCGATCCGCAACGCTACAACATCCCGCCGGGCTACCGTGCAGTGCAGCTTGGTGAAAGCGGTCGCGTGGAACTGCTGCGCAAGACCACGTCGCCGACGCTTCGGCTCGTGCTGGACAGCACCTTCAACAACGGCCCGACGGACGGGGAATACATGGAGCTCTGGCATCCGGCGACCGCTCCGCTGCAGGGCGGTACCTACCTGGTGAGGGTGGACATGGCTTTGCACGCGGAAGTCGCACCTTTCTCCGGCAACTTGGTTGTGGAAGTGGATTCCGCGCAGCAGATGATCCACTACGAAGCGATCCCTGGGCAGTTCTTCTCACGCGCCAATGGCGACAGCATCCACACCGTCCGCCGCATACCATCGGTGCCCGAAAACACCGGCCGCGTGGTGACCTTCCTCTATAACCCGGACCTGCAGCGGTTTTCCTGTCGAGGACGGCTGCGCGTCTATCTTCTCCGGGATGGCACGTGAAACAGCACTGATCTCCGGTAGGGAGCGCGCGGCGTTTGCCTTGTTGGCACTGTTGGCCATTGCATACGTGGTGGTGCGGGCTTGGGCGGTGCCCTTTGTGAGTGATGAGGCGCGCGCCTTCTTCATGTATGTTTTGTCGGGTAGTTTCCTGCCGTTCTTCGCCGGTTGGGATGCTGCGAACCATCCCTTGCTCTCGGCATTGGCCCAAGTGAGTTGGCACGTAAGCGGCATGGCCCCGTTTGGTCTGCGCATTTGGAGCGTTCTCGCTTTCGTGCTCTATGCGTGGTATGCTGGGCGCATGGGCGAATGGCTGCTTTCGCCAGTTGTTCGCTGGTGCTTTTGGGCGGCGCTGTTGTGCGCTCCTTTCCTGTTGGACTTCTTCGCGCTCTTCCGTGGCTATGGACTGGGCATCGGTTTTCTCGCCATGGGCCTGTTTCATTCGGTCCGCTTCCTGCGTGAGGAGCGACGGAAGGACCTCATCGCCTCGCTGGCTGCCATGGCTCTCGCAGGTCTGGCCATGCTCTCACTGCTGATCATCTGGTCTACGGTCTTCGGACTCGTCACACTGCTTGTCCTTCGAGGCCGACGTATACCACTGCGCATTGGACGGATCGCTTGGTGCCTCTTCTTGGGAATGCTGCCATTGGCGTTCGCCGCCGCATTCCTCTTGGGCCTTCAATCCCGGGGCCAGTTATACTACGGCTCAGCCGCGGGAATGCTTGACGGCACCGTCGGTTCGCTGCTCAATTCGATCAAGGTAGTTGCAACGCGGCCACGGCTGATCGCGATATGCCTGCCCGTGGTCGCGGCCTTGATCTATACGATGCGGCGGCCGTTCGAGAAGCGGAACTCCGGTCGTGATGAGCTGGCACGCTTGGTCGCCCTGTTACTGATCGCCGATATCCTCGGGCATGAATTCCTCTTCATGATCACCGGTGCGCTGTTCCCCGTCGGCCGTGGGGCGTTGTATCTGCTGCCTTTGTCCATTGTCTTGGTTTCATGTTCGATCGATCGCTTGGCCGAGCGGAGATCGACCTTCGCGCTGGCGGCCTTGCCGCTGCTCCTACTGCCGTTGCGCTCAGCCACTGAAGTGAACTTCGACAGCACGTTGACCTGGGGCGACAATGCTATCCCTGACCGCTTCCGTGCCTTGGTGGAGGAACGCCAACGGGCCAGCGACCGGCCCTTGATCGTAGCAGGCAGTCCCCTCATCCGGGATGCGTGGAACTTCGGTGCATTGATCAGACATTCCCCTGCTATTCCGCTGGAGTATCTGGACTTTCCTCAACCCGTGTGCGACCTGCTCCTGATCGATACCCTGCGCTTCGCACCGCCCCCGGGGTTCCGTACGATCGCTAGGACCAGCACCGGAGAGAACAGCCTGATGGAACGGATACGGCCGTTGCGGATGCGTGAGGTGTTCGATACGACGGTGAGCCGACCGACCGCATCGGATGAGTTCGTAACGCTATGGGAACCGGGCACTGCATGGCGCGGACGTGCCGTATGGGTGGAAGTGGATGCCGAACTCATCACATCGGAACTGCTTTCCGACATGGAGCTGATCTTCGACGTCCGCGACACCGCGGACATACAGATCGCCACGCGGAATGTGCGGATCGATCAACACCGCAGTGCGAAGGACGAAACCGTGCATCTGGCGGTCCGCATTCCACGGATGCCGCCCGGCCTCGACCACGCGACGGTCTTCCTCTATGACCCGAAGAAGGTCCCATTCCGGCTGGACCGTGCCAAATTGAAGGTCTATGAGATCCTGCCGGACAACCACCCATAGGAAATACCGGGGGGCAATGCCCATCTTAGCCCTCGATAAATTACCTCTACGATGGCCTTGGACAAGAACCAGATCGCGAAACGCATCGCACGCGAGCTACAGGACGGATACTACGTGAATCTCGGCATTGGCATTCCCACGCTGGTGGCCAACCACATCCCGCCCGGGATCAACGTCACGCTGCAAAGCGAGAACGGCCTGCTCGGCATGGGGCCATTTCCCTATGAAGGCGAAGAGGACGCGGACCTCATCAACGCCGGCAAGCAGACGGTAACGCTGTTGCCCGGCTCCGCGATCTTCGACAGCGCCACGAGCTTCGCGATGATCCGCGCGCAGAAGGTGAACCTCACCGTGCTCGGCGCGATGGAGGTGTCGGACAACGGCGACATCGCCAGCTGGAAGATCCCCGGCAAGATGGTGAAGGGCATGGGCGGCGCCATGGACCTCGTGGCCAGCGCGGAGAACATCATCGTCTGCATGATGCATACCAACAAGGCCGGCGAAAGCAAGCTGCTGAAGAAGTGCTCCCTGCCGCTTACCGGCGTGGGCTGCGTGAAGCGCATCATCTCCGACCTCGGCATGTTCGAGGTGACGCCGCAAGGATTCAAACTGACGGAACGTGCACCCGGAGTGAGTGTGGAGGAGATCAAGTCGAAAACTGAAGGACGACTGGTGGTGGAGGGCAACGTGAAAGAGATGGACCTTTGAAATCATGCCCAAGACAAGGCTCGATCAGTGGTTGAGATCCTTCGGCTACTACCTGTTCACCGGCATGCTGGTGAGCGGATTGGCCTTCATCAACCAATATCCGTTGGTGTATTCGGATACCGGGGCCTATCTGGAAAATTCCTTCTCCCTCATCCCTTACGATGATCGGCCCATCGGCTATGGATTGATCATTCGCGCGTTCTCTTGGCAAGCCACGCTATGGCCGGTTGTCATTTTCCAAGGTGTAGTGGCCAGTTGGCTGATCATGCTTCTGGTGCGCGAGGTCATTCCCGAAAAGCGACGCCACGCCACCATCCACCTTTCCCTGCTGACCTTCCTGTTGCTCTGCTCCAGCCTGCCTTGGTACTCGGCCCAACTGATGGCGGACCACTTCACGCCGCTTGTCCTGCTGATAGCCTTCCTCCTCTTCCGTGCAAAACACTTGGGGGCTCCACGCGAAGGCGCGCTGTGGCTGTTGCTGTTCTTCTTCCTCGCCACGCACAATTCGCATTTTCTCATGGCGGCCTTGCTTTCCGTGCTGATCGTCCTCCGGCATTTGCGGTCGAGCGGGATCCGCGGCCAGCATGGGTTCTGGCGGAAGTGGGGCGCATTCAACGCTGTAGCCTTGGGCGCGGTGGTGATGGTAGGCGCCTTCAATTATTCCGCGCATGGCCGGTTCCAGCTTTCCCGTGCCAGCAATGTCTTCCTCGCCGGTCGGCTGTGCGAGCCCGGCATCATGGCCGATTACATGAGGACGGCCTGCCAGAACAGCAACGATCCATTCTGCAAATACAAGGACCATTTACCTGTTGACGCCGGGAATCTGCTCTGGTCCCCCGACCAATTCGTCCAACACGAAGGACTCACGATCGCACAAGCGGACTCCATTCTGGCACCGGTGGTGGCCGATATACTGGGCCAGCCGAAATACCTGGCGCGCTTCGTCCGCTCCTCCTTCACCGCAACGTTCATACAGCTTTTCCAGTAGGAGGCGGGATCGAGTCTCGGACAATACGGCGAGGGCTCGGCTCCGCGATACAGTATCGCCCGAAAAATGCCGGATGAGATCTACCATTACGACCATGCGCGCCAGCAATGGAACTATTGGCAACATTGGGACGGCGCCAATCAATTTGGTGGTGTGGCATTGGCGATGTCGGTGCTGGTGATGGCGTTGCTCTGGTTCAGGCCCCGGCAGGCGTCCTTGGCCCAGCTCTACAGCCTAAGTTACTGGGTGGCATCGTGGGTGCTGCTGAACGCCTTCGTCACCTCCACCTTCGCAGTGGTGGATCCCCGTTTGCAATCCCGCGTAATGTGGCTACTTCCGCTGTGTGCCTTCCTCGTACTGGTGCAGGCAGGTTCCATCAAGGGCTTTCTGCGCGGGGATCCACCCATTGAAGGCAGTGCGGCCTGAACAGCCCTGGCATGGATGTACTTCACCGGAACGAAGGACAATGGGGCGCCCGCATCAGAGGCACTGAACTTGTAGTGCTTGGTGTGACGGTGACCATTACATGGGCATACGTGGTGTTGCGCGCCTTCGTCGTTCCCTTCGTGCAGGACGAGGGCAACTCCTTTTGGCTTTTTGTCCGCACCGGCGAGTTTCTTCCGTTCCTGTCACATCCCGAGGCCGGTAATCACTTTCTCAATTCGCTTACCGGTGTGATCGGCTATCACCTGTTCGGCTCTTCGGCGCTGGGCATCCGGTGGGGGAGCGTGGCCGCCTTCCCGTTTTATGCTTGGGCCTGCTGGTATCTGGCGAGGCCGCTAGGCCCGTTGGTCCGATGGTGCTGCCTGTTAGCGCTGCTCTGGTGCCCGTTCCTCTTGGATTACTTCTCCATGTTCCGCGGCTATGGGCCCGCCATGGCCGGTTGGGCTTGGGCGCTTTTTGCGTTGGTGTCGTTGGCCAGGAACGGTGCTCCGCGCTACGTCGTGCTTCTCGTCATCGCATCAGGCCTAGCGCTTTTCGCAGACCTGTCCCTATTGCCGAACTGCGCGATCCTGCTTGGCCTTTCCGCAATGAGCATTGTCCCGCGCGTAAGGACATATCGCAGAACGGAACGGTGGAGCGTGGCGGTAGCCTTGCTCCTGATGGTCGGGACGTTGGTGCTGGCTTCGTGTATCGCGATCGACCTCCGGCAACGCGGTCTGCTGTACCTCGGTGATGGCCAGGACTTCATGCGGGTCACTGCGATCTCCTTGGCTGGCGCGGTGCTGGGGATCCCCTTTTCCCTGGAACAGATCTGGGCATTGTCGCTTCCTATGGTATGCGCCGTCGGCCTGGCGCTATGGCAGGGCATAAGGTGGCAAAAGTGGCAAACACCACTCGCGTTGTTGTCGGCCGTCCTGGTCCTTGAAGTGTTGGCACGCCAAGTCATGTTCCATTTCCTAGGCACAAACTTCCCGGAGAACCGTGCCGCGTTGCAGCTCGTGCCGATATACATCCTGCTTTTCGCCTACGCCGTGAATGTCCTGGAAGAGCGCCGTCGCGTTTGGATATGGATGGCATTGCCGCTCTTGGTGTTGCCGTTGCGAACAGTGCTCACCCTGAACATCGACCACGCGATGAACAACATCGAGCAGGTCACTCCGGTGCGCTTCATCAATGCCGTGGACCAACTCCGGGCACGGACCGATCGTCCGCTCATGCTCTCCGGTTATGGCCAGTTCACTCCACCTTGGGCCTTTCACCAAGTAGCGAAAGGCGTTGCTCCGATCCCGATGAGGCCCGACCCGCGTCCCGGAGACCCCGATGATGTCCGTGTGCTTGCGGAATGGCAGTTGAAGGAATTGGGCGTTGGTTACCATGTGATGGACAGTTGCGAGCCCAGTGGGGTCTTCCTGCTCTTTCGCGATCGGCGCTGCACGTTGGTCCCTTGGAGTGACACCACTATAGCTCAGTTGAGGAGTCGTGCCGAATTCATTGCCCTACCGGTCTTCAATGAACGGGACAGCATGGATCGCTGCCTGGTCGTCGTGGGCACTGTGTCCGCAACGGATCCCGACTTCGGAGTGCAACTCGTCACGGAGGTCTGTGATAGCAGCGGAGCCACTGTCCGATATGATGCTGTTGATCTTTCGCGCTGGCAACAGTTGGCGTCCGGAGCAGAGGTGGAGGTATCACGTTTTCTGCCCGCTCCGCCTCCAAAGGGAGGGCGCAAAGCCTATTTCTGGAACCCGCGCCATGCGGACTGCCGTCTGGAGGATGTGCGCGTTCGCGTCATGGGCATACGGCGGTGATCATCAAGGCTGCTCGAAGCGGCAACCGTTGACGATCCTTAGCGGTCCACGGGTATCGCTTCGAGGGTGGTAGGGTCGAAGACCCAAGGCTGGGTGATCAATACCTGTAGGTCATCCCTCTCCACCGAACGATACTGAAGCTCCTTCACCTCACTGATACCATTCTTCTCAGGCCGGGACAAGACCACAAATGTGCGTGGCTGGTCTTGTTCCGGAGCATAGTATGCCCCGGGCCGGAGCACATGTATGTACAGGCTCTGGTCCGGTCGAACGGGCGCTACCTCCAAGCCGCAATGGGAGAACATGGTCATCACCTTGGCATCCCAGTATTCGGCTGCGCCATATGTCAATCCTTCTTCCTTTGCGATCTCATCCATCCGGCGAACACGTTCGGGCTGAAAATCCAGCAGGGCCTGTATGCGGCCGTGTGTAGGCAGGATCGTCCAGAGCGAGGCCGAGAGGACACTTGCGAACGCCACCGCCGTGGCGATCATTCTACCCCGGTTGCCCAGTTCGGCAATGATCAAGGAGGAGCTGAGCAACGCCAGTAGGATGGCGGAGAAGTTGTAGCGGATGGAATCATCGCCATCATAAGTCCCGTTGAGGATGGGACTTATCAGGTTGCTCATGCAGGCCAGCGGGATGAAGAGAAGGAACAGAAGACGTGTGTCCTGTTCGATGTCCGCAGGAAGGCGTCCATGACGGAACCGGTCTTTCAAGGCATCCCATCCCTTCCATATTGAATACACGAATGCCAGCATGGCCACCCACATCAGGAAAGCCCTTAGGTCCTTGCCGGTGAGCAGCCGGTGGAACTGATCGATGAAATTGTGCCAACTGAATCCGATGCGGCCAAAAGCCATGAATTGATACGGATTTTCGATGATCAGGCCGCTGTGCCGGAGCAGGAGGTGACCCGTTGCCGAGCCAAATGCGATCGCCAAGGCGAGCAATAAAAGCCTGCCGCGCTGGCCCGATCGGCATACGGCGAGTAGTAGGACGGTGCAGGCCGGGATAGAGAACAACGGCCAGAACGAACGGTCCGATGCACTGGCAACCGCTGCCAGCAGGAAAAGGAGAGCGACGGCCAACCACCCCTTCCGGCGCACTGCCCAGAGCAGTAGGCCCAAGCCCATCAACGTGTTCAGGAATGCTCCTTGATGAAAGGAGTTCACCAAGAGGTTGAAAGCCAAATTGAAATCCCAGCCCCAATTGGACCAGAGGAAGACCGCGGCCACCATCATTGCTCCAAAAGCAGCGGGTCGTCCATCCCGAAGTCCGGTCCCTAGGCGGAACGCCAGATGAAAAAAGTACGCGATGCCCATGAACTGGACCATGGGGAAGACATAGGACGCGGCCAAGAAGCCGCCCAAGCCCCGTTCGAGTCCGAAGTAGAGTGCCATGTCCGGGAAGAAATTCGGTGCAGGGTTCAAGCTCCAATCGCGCAAATGCCCTCCTTGTAGGAAAAGATCCTTATAGATGGATGGCAGGTATAGCGTATCCGCCCTGAAGAAAAAGGTCAATTCCCCTTCACCGGCAGCAAAGAATGCCGCCACTACGGCCAAGGACCCAAGTGCCAAGGTGGATAGGGACCATAGGTCACAATTGCTCGCCCAGTTCCGAAATGCACCGACCGGCCTGTAATTCATGCACCAATACTATCCGATAAAAAAGTACCGGCGAATCGCGATCTTCGCCGACCATGGAACACACCTCCCTCGGTCTCCTCTCCATCATCATCCCCGCGTATAACGAAGAGCGCACCATCCATCTCATCCTCGACAAGGTGCGCGCGGTGGAATTGATCGGTGGCATCGCCAAGGACGTGGTGATCGTGAATGACGGCAGTACGGATGGTACAGTGGTCGCGGTAAAGCGTTACATGGAAGATCACCCCGGGTTAGGCATCCGCTTCTTCGAGCAGCCCCGGAACATGGGCAAAGGCGCCGCCATTCACCGCGGCATCCTGGAGTCTGTCGGCGACTACTTGATCGTGCAGGACGCCGACCTGGAATACGACCCGCGCGAATACAATGACCTGCTGCGTCCGGTGATCGAGGGCTTTGCCGATGTGGTCTATGGCTCACGCTTCATCGGCCACCATCCGCACCGCATCCTGTTCTTCTGGCACAGCATCGGCAACAAAATGCTCACCACGTTGTCCAATGCGTTCAACAATTTGAACTTGACGGACATGGAGACCTGCTACAAGCTGATCCGAAGCGATATCGCCAAGGGACTTGACCTGCGGGAGAAGCGTTTCGGATTTGAGCCTGAGGTGACGGCGAAATTGGCCCGTGTGAAGGGAACGCGCATTTATGAGGTGGGCATCAGCTATTATGGCCGCACCTATTTGGAAGGAAAGAAGATCGGATGGAAGGACGGCTTTCGCGCCATCTGGTGCATCGTAAAGTACGGCCTGTGATGATCGGCCGGTCGCTTGGTGCGATCGTGGTCCTGCTGCTGCTCGGTGGTTGCACCCATCGCGCTTCACAATCCTTTGTCTCCTTGAAGAACGGCGCGTTCACACTGGACGGCCAGCCCTTCTTTCCGTTGGGCGTGAACTACGTGATGCAGTTGCAGTGCATTGACTCCGCCTGCTGGGCTGCGCCCTGCCGCAACTATGAGCGCGGGGACACATTCCGTTACAAGACCCGGGACTCCACGCTGATGCAGATAAAGGCCGAGTTCCGCCTGATGCGCAGCACGGGCTTCAACAGCGTGCGCTTGGCGGGCCTCGCCTCGGACCTGAAGGCGAAAGAAGGCTCCAATGGTATCTTCATGAATTCGCAATATGGTCGTGGAGGCGATTCGCTCTATGCCTTGAGCGGTGTTCGGCTCACTCGCTATCTCGATGCCGTTGCGGCCGTGGTTGGGCTGGCGAAGGAAGAGGGATTGAAGCTGGTGATCCTCGTCAGGCTTCGGCCCGAGCATCCGGAATGGGAGGAATTCTTCAAACGCTTGGCCGGGCGCTTCGGCGATGACCCCACGGTGATGGCCTACGATTTTTTCAACGAGCCGCTATACTTCGATATACATGACCGGCCCAAAACGGATGTGTATGAATTGGTGAAGCATTGGCATTGGCTGATGAAGGCCGAGGCGCCGCACCAACTCAGCACCATCGGCCTAGTGGGTGTGCCGGAGGTCTTCGCATGGGACCCCAACATCCTCGCTGTGGACTTCATCTCTTTCCATCCCTATGAATACCAGCGGGAGCAAGTGCGCAACGAGATGCGCTGGTACGGCCAATACGTGGACAAGCCTTGGATCATCGGCGAAACGGCCATTCCTGCGGACAACGATTCGGTGCCTTATGCGGACCAGCTGGCCTTCGCGCGCAAGACCTTGGAACAGGCGCGGGCCTGCGGTGCCGTGGGCTACACCTGGTGGCAGTTCAAGGACGTGGGCTGGGGTACCTTCCACGCGGACTATATGGGCGTGATGAGCCGCGCGGGCGACACGCGTGTGGACGATGCCTTACCTCAAGTGCAAGGCACGGTGAAGCCTGTCGCACAGGCATTCCGCGAGTTTGATCCAAACGCTCCGCGAGGTCAATGCGCGCAATTGCCGAACTATTACAACTTTTCTTCGCTTACCTCCGCGCGACTGACCGGCCGCTTGCTTGATGAACAAGGCAAGCCGATAGAAGGCGGCGTGGTGACGGGATGGAACGCAGGATGGACCAGTTCCTACTTCACCATCACGAAGAGCGATGGATCCTTCGCACTGTACAGCAATTTCCCGTTCCACCATTGGATGGCCTCCGCCACGCGATATTCCATGGTCCGTGGTGATGTGCGGCCCAACACCTACATCACCGACACCAGCGGCACGCCTACTTTCTATCTCGGCGAGCTCAGGGTGGAACGCCTGTCCTTCGCGGATCCGAAACCGTGATCGCATCACCGCCGGAAGGGCGGCGGGTGCAGCTTGAATTTTTCGTTCGGTCCGATGCTCCGGCTCGTCGCGTGGAGGGCGTGTGTCAATGAATCGACAGCAACGTACAGTCCATTGCTCGCCTTGAGCGCGATGGTGCTGTCCGCCTGTGGCACGCTGGTGAACAGCCCGTAATCGCCGAGGTCCATGGCGGTTGCCGAAAGTTGCTGCTGCTCGAGCACCTCGGCGCAGAGAAACGAATCGTTGGGGCAGAGAAAGGCCACGCGGTCATCGCCGGTGCGTAGGCGCAGCAGGCTCTCCCAAGGACCGGGACTGTCGAGGTCCGCCAAGGCCGTGCGGTCGCTCAAGGGATCTATCCTGACCCATGCTCCATTCGCCGCGCGTAGTCTGACGGTGTCGGTCTTCACGATGACGGGCACCAGTCCATCGATCAGTTGCACACGGTCTGGCGAAACACCATTGAATGTGGTCCATCGCGCAAGCATGGCACTGTCCAGGCCGTCGAAGAAACCCATGTACTTGTCCGGGTAGTAGCCGGTATAGGCATTGACAACAGGAACGCCGAGGTCCTGCGCGGCCAGCATCGCGGTGAGGTGGAGCATGATCAGCCGGAAGTGCGCATCATCCGGGTTTTCTATGCCGCAGTAGGGCGTGTAGGCGATGGCGTCGTACGTCTTGGACCCCTTGAACTCCCTGGTGATCCTGCGCTTCACCTCGGTCACGAGTTCCTGCGCATCGCGCTTCTCGAAGTGCTTTACCCATGCCGCATCCCAGCGGTTGTCCTGCACCACCAGCAGCGGCAGGCATAGTGCCATCGCCCAAGCTCGTCGTTTAGCCGTGAATAGCGGGCGCAGCGCGAATGCGAAGAGCAGTACGAAGAACATCACTTGCACATTAATGATCCGGTCGATGGAGCGCAGCGCGGAGAATCCAGGCAAGGCGAATACATATTGATACAAGGCGAACCCTGCGATGTCCATGCAGAAGAGCCAGCTCAACAGGAAGGACAGCAGCAATGCTGCGAGAATGGCCCGATGCATCCGGGATATTCGTTTGACCCAGAGCAGCACGAGCGCAACGCCGATCGCCAGCCAAGGCATGCCGCCCACGAAGAGCATTTGGTCCCACCAACTCGGTGTCACATCCAAGCCGACCGCAGAAAGCATCCGCCAGGACTCCGCACCGGGATGACTGAAGAAAAACGAAATGGCCCGGGGAAGGGATCCGGAGATGTCGGCAAAGGTCCGAACGCCTGTTTCGGTCTTCAGTACCAAGGCCTGCATATGCAAGTATGGAAGTGCCACGGGTAGGAGCAGGATGGTCCCGCACGCCATCAGCAGCAGCCATGGTAACACATATCGCCACGTCAGGAATTGCTTCCACCAGCCGGTCTTCCGTAGAAAAACAAGATGGCCCATCGCCAGAAAGAAGAGGGCATAGATCAGCATGAAACCGAGATACATCCCACAGTAGAATTGGTATACCACAGCCAACACTGCGAATGCGAACCACTTCAACGCACCGCTGTCCAAGTAGCGCCACAAGAACCAGAAGGCAAGTGGCACCATGAATTTCGGAAGGACCTGCGCATGGCCCATCTGGCTCAGGTTGTAGATGCCGAAAGCGAAGATGTATGCGCCGCATGCCGCCAGCACATCCACGCCGACCCACTTCCGCAACGCGATGAAACAACACCAGAAGTTCAACGCGAAGAGCACCACGATCCAAAGTTGGAAAGCACTCTCCCGGCTGAATCCGCCGGAACGGATCACCGCATAGATCGGCGCGCTGCCCAACAGATTATCCGAGAGTGCAATAGTGTTCTTGTAGGGATACATGAATGGCGCATCCCAGTAGCTGTGCTCCTTTCCGGTGGCGTAGCGGTAGAAGTGCTCCAGCACGTAGTTGTTGAAGCGTGCATCACCAAGATCGCCGGGGATCGCCGATTGCTGCGGGCCCAAAACAGCTACCGGAACCGACCACATGCCGAAGCCGAAGAGCGCAAGTACGATCACCATGCTCACCCAGCGGAATGCCTTGCCGCGAGGAGTGTCGGGAAGTTCGGTGGTCGTTGTGTGCATGGATCGGGGCGATGCGAAGATGGGAGAGGTTTTTCATTTCAACCGCCACGACGCCACGACGCGACGGGAACGTCACCTAATGCAAGGAGCACCACCAAGCATTGAGGAGTCGTCGCGGTGTTGCAATATTCCCCTTTCAGGCGTGGCGCATTCGTTGCGTCGTTGCGTCGTCGCGGTGCATCTTCATACTTCACCAAAACGCCCCATATTTAGCACCGCATGAAGTTCCGCCCGCCTCCTCTTCCGAGCCTGTGGTGGATCGCCTTGGGCGTTGCGGCCGTCTGGATGCGCCATCGCTCAACAGGCATCCTCGAAAGCGGCGACGGCATCCAACACTACCAGATCGCACGCTACGCTTGGCAGCATCACGAGCTGTTCCTGCATGCGTGGGGCAAGCCGCTCTTCACGCTGCTCTCCTCACCCTTCGCGCAGCTTGGCATGTTGGGCATGACGCTCTTCAACGCACTGTGCTTCGTGGCCACCGCCTGGGCTGCGGACGGTATTCTTAAACGCGCCGGTGAAGCCGCGCGCTGGCTCTATGCCCCGATCCTTTTGCTCATCCCGGTCTACGGCACCATGGTGCTGGCCGGCATGACGGAAGTGCTCTTCGGCCTGCTCACCATCCTCGTTGTCCGCGCGCTGTTCGAGGAACGCTACGTGCTGGCGATGGTGCTCCTTTCCTTCACGCCCTTCGCCCGGCCGGAATACATCGGCTTCATGCCCTTCGTGCTGGCGTGGATGATCGGCAAGCGGAAGTGGCGCGCACTTCCCTTCGTACTGACCGGACCCATCCTCTGTGGTCTCACAGGTTTGATCATCATGGGCGATCCGCTCTGGACGCTGCACAACGACTCCTACCTCGGTGCGGCATCGATCTATGGCCACGGGACGTTGCTGCATTTCGTCCATCATCTTCCGGAGATCTTCGGAAAGCCTTTGTTGTTCGCAGGAATTCCCGCAGTGATCGCTGGCATCTGGCTTTGGTGGAAGAAGCAGGAGGACCGCTCCACGTTGCGGCTGTTGATCGGTGTCGGCCTGCTGCCGAGCTTGGCGATCGCAGCCATCCATTCCTATCTCTGGTGGAAAGGCTTGAAGGGATCGCTCGGACTGTTGCGTGTCCTCGCCACCACCGCGCCGCTGATCGTGCTCTGCGTGGTTTGGCCCATTGTGCGCACCTTGTCGCTGCCACGCGTCTGGTGGATCGAACGCTTCGTCTTCACCATGGGCATTGGCGTGCTCTTCCTGCATGCCATGTGGAAAGCGCTGCTCATCGTGCAACCGCTGCCTGTTGTGCCGAACGACTATGAGGTCTTCGTGCAGCGCGTGGGGGAGGAGGTGGGCCGCATCAAGGGCGGATACGACCGCGTGCTCTATTACCATCCCGCCGTTGCATTCTACGCGGGCATCGACCCCTTCGATCATTCCAAGGCGATGCAGCTTTTCAGCATTGACAGCTCGCGTGCCGACCTGGGCTTGGGGCCGAACGACCTCTTGGTCTGGGACGCACACTTCGGTCCGAACGAAGGAGGCACTCCGCTGCAATTATTGCGGGATCGCCCCGGATTCCGCTTGGAGGAAGTGATGGTGCCGCAGGACCGCATGGAGGTGCTCGGCGGTCTTCCCTTCGAAGCCTGGTTCTTCCGCCGCGGTACCGATACACGCCATGAGGAGAAGGCATTGCTCTTCGACGCGAGGACGCCGATCCCGATGGAAATGGAGCATCACGTGGACACGATCCCCTGCGCGGATGGTTTAGCAGCATGGTGTTTCAAGACGGAGGAATTTCCGCTGGAGGTGAAGAGCCTACCGATCGATACGTCGGGGCTGATCTATGCGCAGGTCGTGGTGAGTGGCACGTTCAAACGCGCGAACGGCAGTGGCGACGACATCAAGATGATCGTTTCCGCCTACGATACACCGGGGAAGGCGGGCTACTGGTGGCAACCGCTCTACGATGGTCCATTCACCTTCACTTACCGTGTGCCTGCTGCCATCGCAGATATGAAGTACAAGCTCTACATCTGGTCCATCAACAGCAACGGTTGCAGTATCAGCGACCTGCGTGTGGAGGTCGATAAGGTGGTGCGGTAGGGCAATGGATCGATTCCACTTTGCGCACCTATCTTGTTCCGGTGATGGCCAAGAAGATCATTCCTCGCTGCATCATCATCGCCGGCCCGAACGGTGCCGGGAAGACCACATTCGCGCGTAAGTTCCTTACAGACGAAAAGGGCATCATGCGGTTTGTGAATGCGGACCTGATCGCATCAGGGTTGTCCCCTTTGCATCCTGAATTGGCCGCAAGGGCCGCTGGACGCCTTTTGCTTGCCGAGTTGGACCGATTGACGAAGGAGAAGGCATCATTCGCTTTGGAATCCACCTTGAGCGGAAAGACCTACTTGGAGCGGATCCATAGACTGCGTGATGCTGGCTATTTGGTCGAGATGGTATTTCTGAAATTGAGCAGTCCCGAGTTGGCCATGAAGCGTGTGGCCCATCGGGTGAAGCAAGGAGGACATCATGTTCCGGACACCGATGTCAAACGTCGCTTTACCCGTGGATGGCCTAATTTTGAGCAGCATTACCGCCCACTGGCTGACGCTTGGGCGGTCTATGACAACTCAGGAGCAATACCGATCCTACTGGACCGACACCCATGAGCAAAGCACTGCCCAAGAAGGATCAAGACGACTTCGTGAGGTCGGTGACCAAGGCCTTGAAGGAGGCCGCCAAGGAAGCCCGCCGCATGGCCAAGATCCACGGCACCAAGGTGTGGGTGATGATCGACGGAAAGGTGGTGGGGCTGAAGCCTTAGTGCGCGTATAGCCGCTGCACCGCATACATCCCCGGTTTCCAATTTCCGTCGTGATCGATCAGGCTCCAACTTGGGCCCGGCCAGCAATCATTCAGTTGCCAGAAGAGCGTGCCCATGCAGTGCGACTGATCGGCCATCTGCGCTTCGATCGCGATCTGATAAGCTTGGGCTTGCACCTCCTGACTGTCCGTGATGAAGCGGCCCAAGGTCTTCGGCTCCTCGCCGAGTTCCTGCTTGATCGCATTCCAGATCGGTGCATCGGTCTTGTAACTGCGCTGACGATAGCGCAGTGCGGGACTGCCGAGATACAATTCCTTCGGCTCGATGTACTTCGCAAGCATCGCGCTGTCCGGCCAGCTCTGGAAACCGTACTCGCTGACAAAGCGGCCGACATTTCCCCTTAACGCCGAGATGGGTTCATCGCCGTGCCACACGCCCCAGTAGTGCAGGTCGCCGCTGCGCAGGCCTGCGGCATTCCCCCAGTTGCTGAGCGGACTGGTCCAGGTGTAGGGAATGCCGGCGGTGCTTGCGATCTTCGCAAGTTGATTCGTCCATAGACCGCTGTTGGTGCTGATGACGCGCGCGGAATCAGCGCCGTGCAGATCATACTTCTTCTGCCAGCCCCAGTTCTTCCACGCCACGGCGAGTTCGTTGTTTCCGCAGAGCAATGCCACACTCGGATGCGTTGATAAGCGTGCTGTTTGTTCACGCGCTTCTGCCAGTACGTTATCCAAGAAAGCGCCTTCCGCAGGAACCAAATTCGCCAGCATGAAGTCCTGCCAGACGAGGATGCCCGCGATGTCGCAAGCGTCGAAAAAGGCATCAGGCGGATAGACCCCGCCGGCCCAGATGCGGACCATGTTCATGTGCGCACGCTGCGCATCCGCTACCAACGCGACCCAGGCTGAATCACCCGCGCGCGAGGGGAACATGTCCGGCGGAACGATGTTGCAGCCCTTCATGAAGAGCGGCACGCCATTGATCACGAAGGTGAAGGAGCGCCCGATGCTGTCCCTGTCCTGACGCAGTTCAACGCTGTGGAAGCCGATGGTGCATTGCGCTTCGTCGAGCAATTTGTCTTTGGTGTCGCGCACTTCCACGCGGATGCGATGCAGCGGTTGCTTGCCGGATCCTTCAGGCCACCACAGATCAGTTTTTCCTGCGGCGAATTGGATCGTGGATCCGATCGTATCCGACCCGGATGGATCGACCTTTCGTTCGCCGATCGGTCGGTCGTCAATGAAATAGTGAAGTGACGCACTTACATCGCAACGGACGTGTGTGTTGATCGTTGCGCGGATGCTGTCAGCGCCGAACTGTTGATGCACTTGCAAGGAAGTGACGCGCGACCCCGTCCAGCAGCGCAATTCCACCGGTTGCCAGATGCCGCTGCCCACCAGGCGCGGCGCGAAGTCCCAGCCGAATTGATAGGCCGCCTTGCGGATGTACGGGCCGACGCCGCTGGGATCGTTGTCGTTCGGCAACTGTAGGCCGTATGCGTCGCGCAGCTTTTTCCCTTCCGCGATCGGACTGCGGAAGACCACCTTCAATTCATTCGCGCCGCGCCGCAACCTCTTCTTGATCGGCCACTCCCACGTGCGGAACATGTTGTCCGCCTTGCCGAGGAGTTCATCATTCAAGTAGACCTCCGCGAAGGTGTCCAGTCCTTTGAAGACGAGATCGATGTGCGCATTCCGCAGCAGCGAGCGATCCGCTGTGATGGTGCGTGTGTAGACCCAGTCCGCGTTCTCGATCCATTGCACGCTGTCCGCATTGAAGTTGACGTATGGATCAGGGATCAAGCCATGGCGCAGGAGGTCGGTATATACCACGCCGGGTACTTCCGCGGAATACGTTTGTGCAGTGCCTACCTGCTGGAAGCTCCATCCATCATCCAGCGGAACGTACGTTTCTTGTGCATCCACGTGTATGATGGCCAGTAGGCCAGCGAAAAGGATCAAGGCCTTCATCGGATCATGCAGCAGGATAGATCGCCGCGTGTCCGGGATCAGTGATCGACCTTCTCCGTGGAGATGATGCTGTCCACCACGAATTCCGAATGGCCCCGCCAAGGCAAGGCTCCGAGGTATTCCTTGTAGTGCAGGTTGAACTGGTCCCCGCTGTGGGTCATCAGTTGTTCCGCGATGCGCTTGTCCGCCACGGAAAAGTCGAATTCAAAGGAACTCAGCGAAGCCCCTTGGGTCCGGATCCCGGTCTGGATCAATTTTCCTTCGTAGGTCTTGAAGAGCACGCCTTTGTGCACCACGTAATTGAGCTGCCCGGCCTTGGCGCCTTCACCAAAGACCCAATAGTAGCGAACGGCCAGACCAGCGATCAGTACCAGGACGATCACCACGAGCACCTTCTTCAAGATCTTCATGACAAGGGTGGATTGATCCCGAAGATAGAGTGGTGGTCGCCGAGTGGCAGCGACGATCCTACGGACGCTTGATGTGGAAGTCCTCCAGGAACTTCGTGGTGAAGTTGCCCGCGCGGAACTGCTCGTCCTGCAAGAGCTGCAGGTGGAAGGGGATGGTGGTGTGAACCCCTTCGATCACATACTCGCTCAGGGCGCGCTCCATCTTGGCCAAGGCCTCCTCACGCGTCTGCGCACTCACGATCAGCTTGCCGATCATGCTGTCGTAGTTCGGCGGGATGGTGTAGCCAGCGTAGGCATGGGTATCGATCCGCACGCCATGGCCACCGGGGCTGTGGTAGCTCTGGATCTTGCCGGGGTTGGGCCGGAAATCGTTGAACGGATCCTCCGCGTTGATGCGGCACTGAATGCTGTGGCGCGTGGGCTCATAGTTGAGTCCGCTGATCGGAATACCTGCGGCGATCTTGATCTGCTCGCGCACAAGGTCGAAATCGATCACCTCTTCTGTGATGGTGTGCTCCACTTGGATCCGCGTGTTCATCTCCATGAAGTAGAAGTTGCGGTCCTTGTCCACGAGGAATTCCACCGTGCCCACACCTTCATAGTTCACGCTGGACGCGGCCTTGATGGCGGCCTCGCCCATCTTCTTGCGCAGCGTCTTGGTCATGAAGGGACTCGGCGTCTCCTCCACTAGTTTCTGGTGGCGGCGCTGGATGCTGCAGTCACGCTCGCTCATGTGGCAGAAGGTGCCGTACTGGTCACCCGCGATCTGGATCTCGATGTGCCGCGGTTCGAGCACATACTTCTCCATGTACATGCCGGGGTTGCCGAAAGCGGCACCGGCTTCTTGGCTGGCTTTCTCGAACGCCTCTTCAAACTCCTCTTCCTTCCATACCAGACGCATCCCTTTTCCACCACCGCCGGCAGTGGCTTTCAGGATCACGGGGTAGCCGATCTTGGCAGCTTCCTTCTTCGCCACGTTGAGGTCCGTCACCAGGCCTTCCGTACCGGGCACGCAGGGCACGCCTGCTGCGATCATCGTGCTCTTCGCCGTGGCCTTGTCGCCCATGGCCTCGATCTGCTCGGGCAAAGCGCCTATGAACTTGATGCCGTGCTCTTGGCAGATGCGGCTGAACTTGGCGTTCTCGCTGAGGAATCCGTAGCCGGGGTGGATGGCGTCCGCGTTGGTGATCTCCGCCGCCGCGATGATGCGGCTCATATTCAGGTAGCTGTCCTTGCTCGGCGGCGGGCCGATGCAGACGGCCTCGTCGGCGAAGCGCACGTGCAAACTCTCGCGATCGGCGGTGCTGTACACGGCCACTGTCTTGATGCCCATTTCGCGGGCGGTACGGATCACACGCAGGGCGATCTCGCCGCGGTTGGCTATGAGGATCTTCTTGAACATGATAGCTCAGGGATTCACCGCAACGACGCAACGACGCAACGGTAACGCAACGTTTGGAGTGGGGTGAAAAGATCTCATTGTATTTGGCATTCCGCTCAGCGTGCCGACTTCGTTGCGTCGTTGCGCCGTTGCGGTCAACTGCAATTACGAGGGATCCACCAGGAACAACGGCTGATCGTACTCCACGGGCTTCGCGTCGTCCACCAGCACCTTCACGATCTTGCCGCTCACCTCGCTCTCGATCTCGTTGAAGAGCTTCATGGCCTCGATGATGCAGATGGTCTTGCCCGGCTTGATGTCGTCACCCACGTTCGCGAAGATGGGCTTGCCCGGACCGGCCGCACGGTAGAAGGTGCCGATCATGGGGGACTTGACGGTGATGTACTTGGAGTCTGCGGCGGGGGCAGGGGCGGGTGCGGCAGCTGGGGCTGCTGCTGCGGGTGCCGGAGCAGAGACGGGCATCGGGGGGGGGGGCGCATACTGAGGCTGTGCATACACCTGCACCTCCTTTTTGCTGGCCGTCTTGATGGTGATCTTGAAGTCTTTCTGCTCGATCTCCACCTCGCTCACGCCGCTTTTCGCGACGAATTTGATCAGGTCTTGGATCTGGGTGATATTCATGGGGTCCATCGGGTTGGTATGCCGTGATCACGGCCAAGGTAGAAAAGTCGGCGATTCAACCGCCGTATGCCCATTTTACATAGATGGCGCCCCAAGTGAAGCCGCCACCGAAGGCCGCCAGCACGAGGTTGTCGCCCTTCTTCAAGCGGCTCTCCCATTCCCACAGGCAAAGCGGGATGGTACCGGAGGTGGTATTGCCGAATTTCTGGATGTTCAGCATCACCTTGCTTTCATCCAGGCCCATGCGGTGCGCGGTGGCATCGATGATGCGCTTGTTCGCCTGGTGCGGCACCAGCCAGGCCACGTCATCGCTCGTCAGGTTGTTGCGCTCCATGATCTCCGCGCTCGCATCGGCCATGTTCGTTACGGCGAACTTGAACACCGCCTTGCCCTCCTGATAGATGAAGTGCTCTTTCGCGTCCACGGTCTGGTGGCTGGCGGGGCGCATGGAACCGCCGGCCTTTTGGTGCAGGTGCTGGCAACCGCTGCCATCCGCGCGCAGAATGCTGTCCACTATGCCGAACCCTTCGGTGTCCGGCTCCAACAGTACGGCACCGGCGCCATCGCCGAAGATGATGCAGGTGGCGCGGTCCGTGTAGTCCACGATGCTCGACATCTTGTCCGCACCGACGACCACGACCTTCTTGTGCCTGCCGTTCTCAATGAATTGCGAGCCGGTGACCAATCCATAAAGGAAGCCCGAGCAGGCAGCATTGAGGTCGAAGCCCCAAGCGTTCTTCGCGCCCACCTTGTCGCAAATGATGTTTGCCGTCGCGGGGAACTGCATGTCGGCGGTCACCGTGCAGCAGATCAGCAGATCGATCTCCATCGGGTCTATGCCGCGCTTGGCGCAGAGTCCCTTCACCGCTTCCACGGCCATCACGCTCATCCCTTGGTCCTTGCCCTTGAGGATCCGGCGCTCGGCGATGCCCGTGCGTTCGAGGATCCACGCGTCGTTCGTGTCCACCATGGTCTCCAGGATGGAATTCGAAAGCACGAATTCAGGTACATGACCGTGAACGGCGGTGATGGCGGCGGTCGTCTTCATGGATCGTATTGCCCTTTTCTTCTTCGCTCGGACGGGGCGCAAGGTGGTCACTGGAACGCCTCGCGGATGCGCTCGTGCAATTTGCTTTGCACCACTTCCCGTGTAAAGAGCAGCATGTTGCGGATGGTCTCCGTGTTGCTGATCCCGTGTCCGATGATGACGGTGCCATCGATGCCCAGCACCGGTGTACCTCCGTAGTTCTGGTAGTCGAAGCGCTCCAGGAACGGGTCATCAGCACCGCGTTTCTTCACCAGGTCATGGAAACCTTCCAAGGCTTTCAATACTACGTTCCCGGTGAAGCCGTCGCACACCACGACGTCGGCCTTGTCATAAAAGAGATCGCGTCCCTCCACGTTGCCGATGAAGTTGAAGCGGTCCGTTCCCTTCATCAGGCCATGCGCGGCCAAGGTCAGTGCATTGCCTTTCTTCTCCTCTTCGCCGATGCTCAACAGGCCCACTTTCGGGGTGGGGATGTGATAGACGTGCTTGGCGAAGAGGGAGCCGAGCAGGCCGAATTGGAAAAGTACTTCCGGTTTGCAGTCGGCATTCGCGCCCACGTCCACCATCAGTCCGAAAGTGCCGTCGGCCTTGGGCAGGATGCTCGTGATGCAGGGGCGCTGCACACCGGGGATCGGCTTCATCACCATCACGCTGCCCACCAGCATGGCGCCGGTGTTGCCCGTGCTGGCAAAGGCATCGAGTTCGCCCTGCTTCAACAGGCGGAAGCCCAAGGCGATGCTGCTGTCGGGCTTCGCGGCCAAGGCCCTTGTGGCATGGTCGCTCATGGTGATATCGTCCGTGCTGGGCACGATATCGAAGCATGTGGGATCGGCGTTCCGCTCGCGGAGACCCTCGCGGATCATCTGCTCGTTGCCGATCAGTACAAGCCGCACCTCCGCAGGCAGTTCGCCCGCAGCCAGCACGGCCGCACCAATGGGCACGACCGGTCCATGGTCGCTGCCCATGATGTCCACTCCTATCCTCATCCGAGGCTGCGGGGACGTCACGGTTGCGATGTTACTCTTCTGCGGACTTGGTGCTCACCACTTTGCCGCGGTACATCAGGTCGTCGCCGACCTTGTATGCACGGTGGCGCAAATGCGTTTCACCGGTGGTGCTGCAGGTGCTCAGCGTGGGAGTGCCTGCTGCCTGGTGCGTGCGGCGCTTGGCGGTGCGGGTTTTCGAAAATCGACGTTTCGGATTGGGCATGGTCTAGGGAAATGGGAACGGTTCAGTTCTGTTTGTTCTTCAGGTCTTGCAGTACGGCCCAGCGGGGGTCCGCCTCGGGGACATGGTGTACCTGCACTTTTTCCAGGGCATTCTCCACCTCCGGGTCGCATTGGCCGGCAGGGTGCACATGGCGGATGGGCAGGTGCAGGCTGATGCACTCAAAGAGGTAGTGTGTCAGGTTGATCTCGTGTGCATGGGGGTCGATGCTCACCAGCTCGTCGTCATCGGTCTCATCCTCACCTGTGAGCTTGAAGATCTGGCGCTGGTCGCCCTTCACGGGCTGCTGCATCGGAGCGTTGCAGTGGTCGCACAGCATGTCGATGTTGCCGTCCACATGGATGTTCGTCACTAGCAGGTGCTCACTCTTCTCCAAGGTCACATGCGCCTTCAGCTCGCCGCCCAGGAATTCTTCCACGCCGGTACTGCGCAGGAAGTCGTCGCCCAGCACGAGATCAAAGTCGTGCGTGCCGTCTTTCAGGCCACTGAAGGGGATGGTATGGGCTGCGAGCGCTTCCACGGGGAAGGATCATTTTCCGAAAAGGACCGGCAAATGTAGCAGGAATCGGCATTCCCCTGGCAAACAAGGCCGGATAGCCCTAACGGAGGAGGCAAATCCCCAGCGAATGCTAAAAACGAACGAGCTAAAGGCATGGTCGTTATTTTGGGCCCCACAGGCACCAGATCTCACTGGTCGCAAGGTCCTTGGTCTTCTTGAACTTCCTGGGGCCCATTTCAATGCTCCGAAGATGACCAGCAGGTTCCTACTCGCTTTTTCCGTGTTCTTCACCGTTGTCAGCACAGTTCAGGCCCAGCACACGGTCGGCCTTACGGAATACGGTCCAGAGGTCGGCGAAGGATATGTCCTGTTCGCGCCCATGAGCAGCACCGCCACCTTCCTGATCGATCGATGCGGGCACAAGGTGAAGACCTGGAACAGCGGTTACCCTCCCGGAGTGGCGGCCGCGTTGGAGCCGGATGGCTCGTTGCTTCGCACAGCCGCCGTCCCTAATGCTGAGTTCTTTGTGGGTGGTGGACGAGGCGGACGGCTGGAACGCTTTGATTGGAATGGCAACCTGATGTGGAGCTATACCATCAGCAGCGATAGCCTGTGCCTTCACCATGATTTTACGCTGCTCCCCAATGGCAACATTCTGGCAATTGCCTGGGAGCGGCACGACAGTCTGGACGCGGTGCAGCATGGCAGGTTCCCTGTTGAGACCCCGCACTCGATATGGAGTGAGCGCTTGATCGAATTGGAACCCGTGGGGTCTGACAGCGCCAACGTGGTCTGGCAATGGAGACTATGGGACCATCTGGTGCAGAATGTGGACACGGCATCGCCCTCCTATGGTTCCCCCAGTGATCATCCTGAACTGCTGAATATCAATAAGGGGGCGGCCTCTGTGAACAATAGCGATTGGGTGCATTTCAACAGCATCACTTACAACGCAGCCCTGGACCAGGTCATGGTGAGCGTCCATAACCTGGATGAGATCTGGATCATCGACCATGGCACCACTACGGCGGAGGCGGCCGGACACACCGGAGGGGCGCGTGGACACGGTGGCGACCTACTGTACCGTTGGGGGAACCCGACCACATATGACCGGGGCACGCTGAGCGATCAACGGTTCTTCGGTCAGCACCACGCTACGTGGATAGGCCCCGGTTTCCCGTTCGCAGGGAATATCCTCGTCTTCAACAATGGCGCTGGCCGTCCTCAAGGAAACTATTCAAGTGTCGACATTATCGTTCCCCCGATCGATCCCCAAGGCAACTATGGGCTGGCACCGGGTAACTCTTTCGGTCCCCATCAGGCCGTTGAAAGCATCACCGCGCCTGTGCCAACCGATCTGTTCTCCAGCTTTATCGGTGGTGTGTTCCCTACGGAGAATGGGTACTTGGTGACGAATGGGCCCGCCGGCGAATTCCTTCAATTCGATGGGAACGACTCCATCATCTGGCGGTACAGGAATCCGGTCAATGGCTCCGGTCCGATGACCCAAGGGGATCAGCCCATGGACAACAGTGTGTTCCGGGCGGTGTATTATCCTCAAGGATTTTCCGGTTTTGCAGGTCGTGATCTTACGCCGGGGGCGGAGCTTGAACTCATGCCGACCGTTTCACTTTGTGAATCACAGGGTATTGAAGAAGCGGATGCCGTGACCCTTCGCGGCCATCCCAACCCGACCTCCGGAGCATTTCATGTTAGCATGCCTCCGAAATTCAGTGGACCCTTCCAAGCGACATTGATGGACATGCAAGGCGTTCAAGTGCTCAAAATGGAGGTGGATGCCTCGACGTTCGACATGGATCTTTCCAAGATGGCGGCGGGGGCCTATGTCCTGCGTTTGGAAGATCGCCGAGGGCATTTGGCCTATGGGAAGGTGGTACGGACGCCGTAAGTTGAATAGGCGGGAAACGTACATCCGGCACAGGTTTCAGAGACTCCTCCTGTTGTGGTACGGAAGATCCCGGGTGGCGAACACGTTCCCGCATTCCAAGATCCCGCGGCCGTCGGATCGGCGGATGCGCGGATCAGACGGTGCGAACGCGTCGTTCAGTCCGGTGTTAACAGATGTTAATCGATAGTGTTATCCGTTCAGGGGCCTAATAGGTTTATTAAGCGCAGCGCGCATAAAACAATCCCCTAAACCCCCCGGTAACATGAACATGTGGGTCAATTCGTTCAGACTAGGAATGTGCCTATTGCTGGCTTTCGGACCGCTTTCGAAAGGCGAGGCACAACTCTGGAAGAGACTCCAGGACGAGGCCAAGAACACAGCCGGAGACCATGTGGTCAACGATGTCGGTAATGCCACGGATAAAACAATAGATAAGACCGAGGATGCGGCCGGAAAGAAGGCCAAGGGGAAGAACGGGAAGAGTGACGATGCCCCCAAGGGTGGCGATGCCGGGTCTTCGAACAAGGATGCATCAGGTGCCACGGCTCCGGCATACACGATCAAGGCCTATCAGAATTATGATTTCGTACCAGGCGACACGGTGCTCTTCTTTGATGACTTCGCTGATGATATGGCCGGCGAATTCCCGGCCCATTGGACATTGACGAAAGGGCAGGCCGTGGTCAATCCGATCGCGGGCAGACCCGCATTCTGCTTGACGGAAGGCAACTATTGCCATGTGCTGCCCCGCATGAAGAAGGAGGCCTACCTGACAGACCCGTTCACTATAGAGTTCGACATGTACACCGATGGTCAAGGGTATGAAAGCCCGAACCTGTTCCTGACCTATACGGACAACGATGGCAATCCCGCTTCGGGTGACATCGAATTTGAGAGAGGAAGTGATAACGGTGGCGGTGAAGTGAGTACCTCGGGCTTTCCTGGCAATACCCTAAGTGCCGAGCTGCCGGAAGCATTGAAATCGGACTATGCGAACAAATGGCATCACTGTGCCATCATCTACAAGGCGGGCCAGCTCAAGTGCTACGTGGACCAGTACCGGATACTGGTGGTGCCCACATTAGGCTGCGTCCCGACGGGCTTCGGCTTTGAGGGGATAGGAGATCAAGAGCACCCGATCGTGATCTCCAATGTCCGGGCTGCGGCGGGAGGCAGCATGAACATGGTCGGCAAGAAGTTCACCGAGGCCAAGATCGTGACCCACGGGATCAACTTCGATGTTGACAAGGCGACCATCCGGCCGGAGAGCATGGGTACGCTGAACATGATCGTGAAGGTGCTGAACGACAACCCCGACCTCAAATTCGAGATCGATGGCCATACGGACAACACCGGGAACACGGCCCACAACCTCACCCTCTCCCAACAGCGGGCAGCGTCTGTGGAGGCCCAATTGGAGAGCATGGGCATCAGTGCCTCACGTCTGTCCACCAAGGGTTACGGCGATACCAAGCCGTTGGGCGGCAACGATTCACCTGAAGGCCGGGCCAACAACCGCCGCGTTGAATTCGTGCGGATGTAGGGCGGCTGTTCAGCGGATGTTCCGCTCCTTGCGCTCCTTCTCCCGCTTCTGCGGCACCAAGGGATCGGCGGTGATGGCCTTGTAGACCTCGCGCTGTTCCCGGATGTCGCAGGCAAGCCAGACGGCATGGCGGAAGGAACCTTCATCAGCAATTCCCTTTCCGGCGATATCCAGGCCGGTGCCATGGTCGGGGCTGGTGCGCACAATGGGCAGACCCGCAGTGTAGTTCACACCATGCCCGAAGCTGAGGGCCTCGAAGGGGGCCAGCCCTTGATCGTGATACATGGCCAGCATGCCGTCGAAGTGGGCATAGCTGCCATTCCCGAAGAAGCCATCGGCAGGGTAGGGCCCCATGGCGCCAATGCCTTCTTCATTCAATTTGCGCACTGCGGGCGCGATGCGCTCCTTGTCCTCGCTGCCGAGTGTGCCTCCGTCGCCCGCGTGCGGATTCAGCCCGAGCACAGCGATGCGTGGGGCGGTGATGCCGAAGTCGCGCATCAGGCTTTGATGCATCAGGCGGGCCTTGGAGAGGATGCGCTCGGTGGTGATGGCCTCGGCCACGTTCTTCAGTGCGATGTGCCCTGTGACGGTGCCCACGCGCAGGTTCTCGCTCACCAGTAACATCAACACATCTTGATCGCCACCGGCCATGTGCGCGAGGAATTCGGTGTGGCCGGGAAAGGCGAAACCAGCTTGTTCCATGCTGTGCTTATCGATCGGCGCGGTCACCAGCACATCCACTTTACCGGAGCCAAGGTCCTGCGCGGCGGCCTCCAGGCTGCGGATGGCAAAGCTGGCAGCCGCACCGGAGGGTTTGCCCAACTCGATGGGCACGTCCTCCTCCCAGACATGCACCACGTTCAGTTTTTTAGGCAACGCTTCCTGCGCGTTCGCGATGCCATTCACCTGCATCTGCTCCAGACCGCCGAGGGCCTTGCGATGGAAGCTCAAGGCCTTGGCGCCGCAGTAAAGCACGGGCGTGATCTCCTGCAACATCCGCGGGTCCTCGAAGGTCTTCAGCACCACCTCGAGGCCGATGCCATTCAGATCGCCGCAACTAATGCCGACACGCACCGGTACTTCACTCATGGTCGCTTGGCTTTAAGGGCCGCTTTTGCGCCTCCGTCGGCGCGGCGCTTGATGAATTCCTGCAACAGGCGCACGCCCACGCCGGTGCCGCCCTTGGTGCGATAATGGTCGCGCTTGTCCAGGAAGGCCGGTCCGGCGATGTCCAGATGGATGAAGGGCTTGGTGGTGAAGCGCGCGAGGAATTTCCCGGCGGTGATCTGACCGGCCAGCGGCCCGCCGATGTTCTTCAGGTCTGCGATGTCGCTCTTCAATTCTTCGCCATACTCGTCCCAGAAAGGCATGGGGGCAACACGCTCGAAGGTCGTATCCGCAGCGGCATGCAGGCGGTCGAACTGGTCCTGTGGCGCCGTGCCCATGATCACCGTGGCATGTGTACCGATCGCGCGGACAGCTGCTCCCGTAAGGGTCGCCACCGTCACTACCGTCTCCGCATCATAGCGTTCTCCGTAACTCAGCGCATCGGCAAGAATGATCCGGCCCTCGGCGTCCGAGTTGAGGTTTTCCACGGTGAGCCCGCTATGCATGCGGATGACATCACCGGGTCCGTACGCGGTAGCGCTGATGGCATTGTCCGTGGAAGGCACCAAGGCAATGACATGCACGGGCAATTTCGCCTTGGCCGTGGCGGTGATGGCGCCGATAACAGCAGCGGCCCCGCCCATGTCGCACTTCATGGAATCCATGCTGTTCGGCGTCGGCTTCAAACTCAGGCCGCCGGTGTCATACACCACGCCTTTTCCCACCAGCAGGATGGGTTTCGTGTTCACCGCGTTCTTCGGCTTCCATTCCATGATCGTGAACGTCGGCGGATTCACGCTGCCTTGGTTGACAGCGAGCAATCCGCCCATGCCTTCCGCCGTGATCTGCTTCTTGTCCATCACTTTCACCGTGAAGCCAGCGCTCTTGCCCAGCGCCTGTGCGGCCTTGGCGAGGTCAACGGAAGTGAGCGTCGAGGCCGGTTCGTTCACCAGATCGCGCGCCGCGCAGACGATCCCGCAGGTATCGGTCAACGTCTGCAAGGCCGCGGGCGTGACCTCCTTGGCGAAAACGCCCAGCTTGTTCAATGTGCGCGCCTGTTCGCCGGTCTTGTATTTCGTGAAATCATACGCGCCCAAGGTGGCTCCTTCGATCAAGGCCAAGGTCAACTCGGCGTCATTCTGCAGGCTGATGGCCAAGGCGGTCTCCCGCTTGGCGGCGATGAGGCGCTGGGCCATGGCATTTCCCGCACGGCGCGCTTGTTCCAATTGCTGCGATGTGTTTCCCTTCCGCACCTGATGCACCATCACCAAGCGGCCGCTGATGTCGCAGGTGGCCACTGGCGCATCGGCGGACAATTGCTCGATGAGGTATTGGCGGTCGTTGCGTTCGAGGTCGATCCCGCGCAACTGGGCAGGGTCGGTCAGGATCACCAAGGTGTCCTTGGCGCCCGTGGTGCGGCTGGTCTTGCTGATGGAGAGCATACGTTCTTGCGGAATGGTGGTGGATGGGGGCCGAAGATAACTTGCGATGCAAGCGCGGTTTGGCCCGGGTTGATCGGACCAACGGTGGGAATGATCGATGGAACGGTGAATGCGAATGGGAAAACGAGCCTCGAAAACACCGTACTTTGTGTTCCACGATGAAGGCCCTTGCCCGCGCGCTCTGTGCGCTTTCCCTATTTGGCTTCGCCTTGTCGGCGCGGGCCACGCACAATGAGGCCGGGGAGATCACGATCTGCCATCTCGGCGATGATAGCAGTACCGAATATCAGATCACGATCACCACCTATACGAACCCGAATTCCCAAGCGGATCGCCCCTTTTTCACCATCAGCTGGGGTGACAGCCAGATCCTCGACACCATCCCGCGCACTTCGGTGGACATCGTGGAACTCGCCGGCATCAATACCCAGCGGAACATCTATCTCCATACACATACATACCCGGGCCCTGGTGTCTATCTGCTGGAATATATCGACCCGAATAGGGTAGCCCAAGTGGTGAATATCGATGGCGGTAATTCGGTGAATGTGCCGATGTGCGTTCAGACCATGTTGGTAATTGGGACCGCCGGGAATGATTGCACACCGGTCTTCCTGAATCCGCCGATCCAGAATGCCTGCCTCGGGCAGCTTTGGGTACACAACCCCGGCGCCTACGACAGCGATGGGGACAGTCTTTCCTTCGAGCCTAAGGTCTGCCTCGGAGGAGACCTGAATCTCGACGGTCACGGCGATCCGATCCCGGGCTATCAATTCCCTAATGAGGTGATGCCCGGGCCGAACAATACGTACTCCATCGATCCCGTAACAGGCACCATCACTTGGGATGCTCCGCAGCTGATGGGCATCTACAACATCGCCTTCATCGTGAAGGAATGGCGGAGGAATTACACCGGCGCTATGTCGGTGATCGGCTGGGTGGAGCGCGACATGCAGGTGATCGTGGGGAACTGCAACGATCATCCACCGGTCATCGCTGCCGTGCCCGATACCTGCGTGGAAGCGGGCACGGTGCTCACGTTCGGTGTCCAGGCCACCGATCCGGACGCAGGCCAGGTGATCACGCTGAGCGCCCTGGGCGGCCCGTTCGAAGTGGCCAGTTCCCCGGCCGTGTTCACCTCATCACCGGCGCAGGGTATCGTTTTTGGCAATTTCTCTTGGCACACCAACTGCTCGCATGTGCGACAACAGCCCTATCTGGTGGTCTTCAACGCCAGCGATAATTATGACCTGGTGCAATTGCAGGATTATGAGACCATGTTCATCACGGTGGTGGCACCTGCTCCGCAGAATCCGAGCGCTACGCCGAGCGGCGGTGTGATGGACCTGGCCTGGGACCCGAGCGCCTGTTCCAACGCATCCGGCTATCTGATCTATCGACGACAAGGTTCATACGGATTCACGCCCGCACACTGCGAGACCGGTGTGCCAGCCTACACGGGCTATCAATACATCGGCAATACCACGGGTGTCAACAGCACAAGCTATGTTGATCACGGCCTGTCCTTCGGCATCACCTATTGCTATATGGTGGTGGCCGTCTTCCCCGATGGCGCGCAGAGCTATGCCAGCGTGGAATTCTGCAACATGCTTGAGCGTGATGTCCCCATCATGACCAACGTGAGCGTGGGCGTGACGGACAATGCGGTCGGCGTGGACACCGTGCGCTGGAGCAATGCGTATGACCTGGACACGATCCAGCATCCCGGCCCTTATACATTCAAGGTCTACCGCGGTGATGGGGCTTCCACGGCCAACACGTTGGTCCATACCAGCACCACGTCAAACTACCTGGCCAGCACGGACACCTCTTTCGTCGACATGGACATCGACACGCGCACGGGCCAGCATGCCTATCGCGTGGACCTTTACGGGAATGACGGGGACTCGTTGATCGGCCCGAGCAACACGGCCTCCTCCGTGTTCCTTTCCGCCGAGCCGAACGATGAGCAGATCACGCTGCACATGAACTACAACACGCCGTGGCTCAATACGCAGTTCGATGTCTATCGCCAGATCGGGGGCGTGTTCACCTTTATCGGCAGCACCGATCAGCCCGTTTACGTGGACACCCTGCTCACCAACGGCGAGACCTATTGCTATTACGTGAAGACCATCGGTGCATACAACGACACCAGCATCGTTTCCCCGTTGATCAACTTCAGCCAGGAGATCTGCGCCATACCGGTGGACCTCACTCCGCCCTGCCCGCCGACGCTGGCCTTGGAGAACGATTGTGAGACCCCGTTGAATACCCTCACGTGGAATAACCCCAACAACAGTTGCTGCCATGACACCTGGCGCTACCACATCTATTTCACGGACAGCCTCGGCGGCGAACTGCAGTTGATCTCGACCATCGTCGGAGCCACGGATACCACGTTCCTGCATACGGACGGCAGTTCGGTCGCGGGCTGCTATGCGGTCACGGCGATCGATTCGGTAGGGAATGAGAGCGCCTTCAGCGATACGGTATGCGGGGACAACTGCCCGGAGTACACCTTGCCCAATGTCTTCACGCCCAATAGCGATCACGCAAACGACCGTTTCATACCCTTCCCATATCGCGGGGTGAAGGAGATCGACATGAGGGTCTTCAACCGCTGGGGAGAATTGGTCTTCAGCACAAATGACCCAGCTATCGATTGGGACGGCACCTTGGACAATCAGGGGGAACCTGTTCCGGACGGCGTGTACTTCTACGTCTGCACCGTCATGTTCCAACGCTTGCAAGGCCCGGAGCCCAAGATGTTGAAGGGCACCATCCAGCTGATCGGCGGCCGTCACGTGCAACAGAACTGATGTTCACCGGCATCGTCGAGGAAGTGGGTGAAGTGGTGGAGGTGCATGGAACCGGCACCAATGTGGACCTCATCATTCGCGCGCGCATGGCCCCGGAACTCAAGGTGGACCAGAGCATCGCGCACAATGGCGTCTGCCTCACTGTAGTGGAGGTCTCGGCTGCGCTCGATGGGACAACAGGCGCACTCGACGGGACAATGGCTTGGTTCCGTGTGACCGCAGTGGAGGAGACATTACGACGAAGCAACATCGGATCGCTGAAACCGGGCTATGGCGTGAACCTCGAACGTAGCCTGCGCCTCGGTGACCGTTTGGATGGACACATCGTGCAAGGGCATGTGGACACCATGGTGAAATGCCTCAACGTGGAAGAGCGTGACGGCAGTTGGGCCTATTCTTTCATGCTGCCGAATGAGCGCTCGTTGCTGGTTGAAAAAGGATCCGTCTGTCTGAACGGAGTGAGCCTCACCATCGCCTCACTCGATGATCGCAGCTTCGGTGTTGCAGTGATCCCCTACACGCACGCGCACACCACCTTCCGTGCATTGCGGATAGGCGCATCGGTGAACGTGGAGTTCGACGTCGTCGGCAAGTACGTGGCCCGCATGCTCGGCGAACGTGTCACCGCTTGATGAAGCGCGAACGCAATGTGCTTTGCCCGTCCGTGAGTTCGAGCAGGTAGTTGCCCGGGGCAAGGTCTGAAATGTCCAAGGAGCCGGAGGTGGCATCACCCGTTATCACGGCACGTCCCAATGCGTCGATGACCTTGGCGGTCGGAGTGCCGTGGAAAGATCCGATCGCGCGCCAGGAGATCTTATCGCGCGCAGGGTTTGGGTAGAGCACCAGGTCATGCGTTCCATCGGCGACCTCGCTCACGCGCGTCACCAGGTCATTCGCGCTGATCAACCAGAGGTCCGGGTCGAACACGACACTGCTGACCGTGAACGGAAGATGGAAGGTGAATTGCTGGTTGTTCACCGTGTTTTGGAGCACCACCGTGCTGTCGATCCCTTCACCACTGAAGCGGATGGGCACAGGCATCGCGAAGAAGGAGACCGACGGATGGGACGTGGTCTGGGAGAGGTTGACGGTCACATCACCATTGCTGTTCTGATTCCATACGGTGGTATAGATCGGATAGCCTTCACCGACATACCAATCCGCGAAGAACTGCGAGAGGTCCAGGCCGGAGGTCGCTTCCAAGTGCGACTGAAGATCGTTGGTGAGTGCTGTGCCATAGGCCAGTGCGGGATCATCCAAGTAATTCCGAAGACCATGGTAGAACGCGGAATCTCCGCAGACCCAGCGCAGCATGTGGATCACCATCGCTCCTTTGTTATAGGTGAGGCGGGAATCCCAGAGCCGGTTCTGGTCCAGCGTATCGGTGCACAGCACACTGCCCCCGGGCAGGCTGGTGATGCTGTTGATCTTGGCCTGCTTCCAACCCTGCCAATAGACCGGCGCCAGATAGTCGTAGCAAAGACCGGAGAGGTAGGTGGCGAAGCCTTCGTTCAGCCAGATGTCCTGCCAGCTGCCGCAGGTCACCTTGTCCCCGAACCACTGATGGCCCAGCTCATGAGCGGCCAATTCATACTGGAAAGCGCCCACGAAGGTCATCGTCTGGTGCTCCATGCCGCCCCCCCAACCGAACTGGGCATGGCCGTATTTTTCATTGGCAAACGGATACAGGCCGAAGAGGTCACTATAGAGCGCGATCTGTTGCAGCACGTCATCGGCGTTCAATGTGGCCATATAGAAGTCTTCCGGATATGCATAGGTGACCATGGGGATGCTGTCGTCATCGATCACGGCGTATCGCACATCCACTTGATAGTTGGTGACGGCCGTGGCTACCAAGTAGGGATCGATGGGGTAGCGCTCGCGCCAGTGCCAGGTGGTGTGGCCATTGGCGGAAGCGGAATCCACCAAGAGCCCGTTCCCTGCTGCGCGATACGCATCCGGTGTCGTGACATACGTGTCCAATGAATCGATCTTGTCGTTGAGGTCCTGCTTGCAGGGCCACCAATCCAGCGCGCCGTAGGGCTGGCTTAAGGTCCACACAATGGGCATTCCATTGTGCGTGCTGTTGACGAAGCTGCCGAATCCCGTGTTGGGCGGCACCCCGTGGTAGGTCACCGCCACGGAATCAAACCCTCCGGCGGCAACTGTCGCGGGCAGCGGGATCGTCAACAGGTTCCCGGCGTCCTGTGAAAAGGCGATCGACGCGCCATGGTACACGACCGAGTCGACACTGAGGCTGTTGCTAATGTCGAAGACAAGCTGGTCCAGGTCCACCATCGCGGTGAACATGGAAGTGACGCTTCCGCTGATGTAATGCACCGCCGGGTCGAGGTTCCACGCGCAGCGGGCATACTTCATGTCGAAGCCACGCGTAGGGGGCATATCACTTTTCAGGATGCCGGGGTGGTGCGCTTGTTCGCTTTGGACCAGGGACTGGAAGGGGGCATCATTGTAACCGACCTGTGCATGGGCGGATGACCAGACGATGCAGAACAGAAGGGGTAGAAGTGCGCGCATGGGATGCAAGTTAAGCGCGTTACGACCGTTGATGGTCGCGTGCCTCAGAGAACCTGTGCGGCCACTTCACGCACAGCCTCGGAGCGGCCCATGGTGTAGAAGTGCAGGCTGGGCACTTTCCGTGCCTTCAGCTCCTTCGCCTGTTGCACTGTCCATTCAATGCCCAACGTCCGCACCTGCGCGTCGGTCTTGCACTTCACCAATTCACGGGCATAGGCGTCCGGCAGGTCGATGTTGAAGGTCTTCGGGATGAAGTTCACGTGCCGGAAATTGGTCAAAGGCTTCAACCCAGGAATGATGGGCACGTTGATGCCTTCCTGCCGGCAGCGGTCCACGAAATCGAAGTAGCGCTGGTTGTCGAAGAACATCTGCGTCACCAGGTATTCCGCTCCGGCGTCCACCTTGCGTTTCAGGTAGGTGAGGTCCGTGCTGGGATTGAGGGCCTCGGCGTGTTTCTCGGGATAGCAGGCCGCACCGACGCAGAGATTCGTGGGAGAGGCCTCCTGCTCTTCGTCATATAGATACTTGCCATGGTTCAATCCCGCGATCTGTCGGATGAGGTCCTCGGCATGGACGTGACCGTCGCGCTCGGGAATGAAATGCGGCTCACTCTTTATGGGATCGCCGCGCAGGGCGAGCACATTGTCGATCCCCAGGAAGTTGAGCTCGATCAATGCATCCTCTGTGTCCTCCCGGCTGAACCCGCCGCAGATCAAATGCGGCACGGTGTCCACCTCGTACTTCGCCTTTATCACCGCACAGATGCCCACGGTGCCGGGCCGCTTGCGCAGACGTACTTTTTGCAGCAGGCCGTGTCCGCGTTCCTTGTAGATCACCTCCTCCCGGTGATAGGTCACGTTCACGAAGCTCGGCTTGAACTCCATCAGGGGGTCGATGCCCGCATAGATGGAGCGGATGTCGTTGCCCTTCAAGGGGGGCAGGATCTCGAAAGAGAAGAGCGTACGGTCGCTGTTCCGCAGGTGGTCGATAACTTTCATAGGGGCGGCCAAGATAGCCGGAAGCCCCGACGTGCGGGGCTTCCAAGCGGTGTGTGCGGCGATCGTCCCGCGATCAGCGCAACAGGGTCACGTTGCCACTGTACTCCTTGCCCGTAGCGAGCTTGAGCACATAGAAGTAGGTGCCATCGGGCATGTCCGTGCCCTTCCATGTGTTCCTGTAATTGCCGCTGGAATAGACCTCTTGGCCCCAGCGGTTGAAGACCGAGAGGGCCGTGTTCGGATAGTACTGTGCGCCTTCGAAGACCAGTGCATCATTCACTCCGTCGTTGTTCGGGCTGAATACGTTCGGTGCGATGATATCCGTGGGGACCACCACTTGGCTGTAGGTATAGGTATCGGTGCAGCCCTCAGCAGTGGTCACGGTCAAGGTCACCGCATAGGTGCCTGGCAGGATGAAGGTGAAGGCATAGGTGCTGGCCGTGCTCGTGCCCGCGGAATCAAGGGTCCAGACCCAACTCACGATGGGGGACCCGTTCCCGTCGGACTGGTCGGTATAGACCACGGTTGTCCCAGGTGTCACAATTCCGCTGGGATCACCATGGAACATGGCCGTCGGCGAGTTCGCGCTCGTCACGTTAACGGTATCGGAGTGGCCCGTGCACCCATGGTTGTCGGTGACAATGACCGAATAACTGCCAGTGTAGACATCGATGCTCGGATCGGTGCTTCCATTGGACCAGTGATAGCCATTGTAGGGTTCCGAGGTGATCAGATGGGCCGCGTCCCCGCCGCAATTGAATAGCACGCCAGCTATGGTCGGTGAAGGAGGCGTCGCGGTATTTATCGTTATGGGATCGGATACCAGGTTGCAGCCACCGCTTTCCGCCTCGACATAATACACGCCGGGCCCAACAAGAACGGTCTGGCCGTTATAGCCGTTGCTCCAATCGTAGGTGTCAAATCCGGCAGTCGCGGTAAGCACAGTGCCTTGGCCGGGACAGGCCAAGGTATCCCCGGTGATCACCGGAGGTGCGCTGGGGCTTTGGAGGACATGTACCACCACGGTGGTGGTCTGTGACAAAGGGAAGGGTGTGCCGTTATCGGTTCCGGTAAATGTGATGGTATGATAGCCGACTTGGGCATCCGTCGGGATAAGCGGCCCAATGATGGTTGCCGTAGAACCGGATGTGAGCACCGGAGCGAATTGCGGAAAATCAGGTGCTGAGAAGGCGGGTGTGACGATCTGGTCGGTTTCCGGGGCCAAGAAGTTTATTTCCACGTCCGCCAATGAATTGCTGCACACCTCGATCGTGTCGCAAACGAAATTTCCGGTGGCAATGGGCGCGATATTCGCCGAAGGCGTCACCGTGGAGAACACGAAATCCTTATAGTCCAACCAGCTGACACCGGAGTATGGTCCCGTGGGTGTTCCCACTTGGGGTCCCAAGTAATCCACGCCCTCATGGTCGAACTTCCCGATCTGTATGTAGCCCACGCCATCGCCAAGATTGGCACCCACTACGGCGGCAGGGTTTCCAAATCCGTTAACCCCCCCGACATCCCCGGTGGTCCATTGCATGTCCTGATAGGAGAAGGCCACATTGTTACCGATACCGATGACATCGGACGTGCCGTCACTGATGGTCAATTGGAAGGTGTTCCGCTTGTCGCCATGCATGCTGAAGTAACCTACGTCCAACCAAGTGAACCGGGCATAGTGGTCACTGACACAGAAAAACACTTGTCCGTTGCCGTTTTGGGTATCCACGTCAGTAAAAAATGGCGCTATCATTACATATGCAGTGTTCGGGAAGGGTGTTCCATTATATTGCGTGTAAGACTGACCAAAGGAAATATTCCCGTTGTTATTGACCCAGCAGGAAGTATACAATTGCCCGTACAGGTCGAACGTAAAGGGAAAATTGACTAACGTGCTGGGCTGATCGTCCGATGGCAAGAGTATTACTGGGCAGCCTGTAGGGTCGGCCCATAGGGAGCAGGGATCTTGGGCCCCTCCGCCTCCCTTGGGTTGTCCATGGGAGATACCCTCCGGTTGTGGAATAGGCGTCTGGCTGGGCGTGATGACGATGCGTGTCGCATTGTCAGCAGGAAGCTCGCCGGAGATCTTCATGCGCCGATATTCATCCGGGGTCAGTCTCGTTATAGTGGTCTGTGCATAGAACGCGGTGCATGCGAGGCTGCAGACAATAGCGGTGATCCAACGGGGGAGATGCGTGATCATGATGCGGGGTTGTGGGATAGGGGGCGTACTGGGTTGGGGGGCAAACTTTGAGAGCGGTCTAAGGTATGGACCGATATCGGATCGATGGATATGCCGTTCCACTTTGCGCGGACAATGGCTGGTCCAGCAATGAGGTCATGGCATGCGATGGCATATGCATCAGGACTACTTGATCAGGGTAACGACGCCGTACTGATCTGTCTTGTCGGAGGTGTATACGGGCCTGTAGGAGATGCGCCAGATGTAGGTTCCGGTGGGCAGTATGCCGCCACTGGGCCCCTTTCCATCCCAGCCGGCCT